>Ga0209566_100022_pt1 | contig 403259 bp, 311 predicted proteins | sample Araplavi_mTSA_r2_2_FD_184287 | JGI IMG/M metagenome (GOLD analysis project Ga0209566, IMG submission 184287) | Arabidopsis root microbial communities from North Carolina, USA - plate scrape CL_Cvi_mTSA_r2 (SPAdes) (version 2) | ecosystem: Host-associated > Plants > Roots > Endosphere | place...
AATCTCCTTATGTGGCTCTATATAGAGCTACTTTGGTTGGTTGACGGCGAAATCTCCTTATGTGGCTCTATATAGAGCTACTTTGGTTGGTTGACGGCAAATCCCTGTTATGTGGCTCTATATAGAGCTACTTTGGTTGGTTGACGGCAAATTCCTGTTATGTGGCTTTATATAGAGCTACTTTGATTGGTTGACGGCGAAATCCCGTTATGTGGCTCTATATAGAGCCTCTTTGGTTGGTTGAAGACGAATCCCCGTTATGTGGCGCTATATAGAGCCTCTTACGCCTGTTGGTAACGGTGTATAAGTTTGTACGCTAGCAAATCCCGCCCAATGGTCGTAAACACGCCCCAAAATCCCGCCGCACGGCCGCGAATCATCTCTAATTTTTGCTGCTTGGAGCCCTGCGGTACGGCGCCGGAGGCAAATTCAGCTTGCTTTAATCCCATGTTCATCTTTAATTCACGCAACTCTGCTAGTCTCCTCTTATCGTACATAGGAGGTCGTCTAGGATGAGGAAGAGAAACAAGTGGATCGCCTGGATCGTCGTCGTCTGCTTGATCGCGGCCGGAGGCGGCGGCTATTGGTGGTATACGTCCAAGGACACGAAGGCGGCTACCGCCGGACCTACGTTCACCCAGTCCCGCGTGACCAAAGGGACGATCACGAAAAGCGTATCGGGCAGCGGAGCGGTGGAAGTGAGCGAATCCGAAACGGTCAAGCCTTCGGGCAACGCCACGGTGGAGCATGTCAAGGTCGCCGAGGGCGATGCGGTTAAAAAAGGATCGGTGCTCGCGACGTTCGAAGGCGAAGATGTCAGCCTCTCCTTGAGCAAGTCCGAGCTGAGCCTGGAGCAGCAGCAAATGCAGCTCGAGCAGGCTCAGGAAAAGTGGAAATCGCTGCAAGTGTCGGGCGCCGATCAGACCGAGATCGATTCGGCGGAGATGAACATTAAGTCGATCCAGCTCAACATCAGGCAGACGCAGCTGGACATGCAGGATACGAAGGAAAAGGCGAAGGCGCCGGATCCGCTCGTCGCGTCGATCGACGGCACGGTGACGGCGGTTAACGTGAAGGACGGCGATTCGGTGACCGGGCAGGTCGAGGCGTTCACGATCGTCAACTACGACAAGCTCGACATTCAAATCTCGGCCGACGAGCTGGATATCTCGAAGCTGAAGGTGGGACAGACGGCGAACGTCGCGATGGACGCGCTGAGCGGCCAGACGTTCACGGGCAAGGTAACCAAAATAGCCAAGGAAGGCACCTCCACGAACGGCGTGGCCACGTTCCCCGTCACGGTGCAGCTGGATAAAACGGAGGGCGTGCTGCCCGGCATGAACGGCAGCGTGGACGTGGTGATCGAATCGAAGCAGGACGCGCTCATGGTGCCGGTCGAGGCGGTCACGCAGATGGGCAACCGGTATTTTGTGCGCGTGCCGGCAAGCGGGACGACAGGCCAAGCCGCGGACGGTCAACCGGCTGGCGATCAAGCCGCGGGCGGTCAATCGGCCGGCGGTCAATCGGCTGCAGGCGGTCAAGGTGCGCAGTCCGGCGGCACGCAAGCGGGCGGCAGCGGCGCACAGTCAGGTAACGGCGCACAAGCAAGTGCCGGTACACAAGCAGGTGCCGGTGCACAGGCAGGTACTGGTTCGCAAGCCGGGGGAGACGGTGCTGCTGGCGGCTTCGGCGGCGCCAATCGGCAGGGCTCGGCCGGCGGGCAGCGCGCAGGCGGAACCGGTACGACGGGTCGTCAGGGAGGCTACGGCGCTTCAAGCCGCCAAGGCGGTTACGGCGCGGCAGGCGGCTTCTCCCGCAGCGGCCAAGGGCAATCGGCGGCCGGCGCGAGCACCGAATTTACGCTCAAGGAAATTACTGTGGGCATTACGACCGACTCGCAGGTCGAAGTGCTGACGGGATTGACCGAGGGCCAGACCGTTCTGATTCCCGTGACCGTGTCGTCCGGCTCCGGCAACCAGCAGCAGACGGGCTTCGGCATGGGGGGCTTCCAGATGGGCGGCGGCGCTTTCCCGGCCGGCGGCATGGGCGGCAACTTTGGCGGCAACTTCGGCGGCGGCAACCGCTCCGGCGGAACGGGTGTCCGTACGAGCGCGGCGGGAGGTCGATGACATGAGCAAGTCCGTGACCGCTCCGCTCATCGCCATGGAAGACGTCTACAAAAAATACACGCTGGCGGGAGAGACGCTGAACGCGCTTGACGGCATTACGCTGACGGTGAACAAGGGCGACTTCATGGCGATCATCGGTCCTTCGGGCTCCGGGAAGTCGACGCTCATGAACGTCCTCGGATGTCTCGATACGCCCACCAGCGGCACGTATACGCTGGACGGCGCCGAAGTCGGCAAGCTGAGCGACAACAAGCTGGCGAGCATCCGCAACAACAAGATCGGCTTTATTTTTCAAAGCTTCCACCTGCTGCCGCGCCTGCGAGCGATCGATAACGTCGAGCTGCCGCTCGTCTACCGCGGCATCCCCGGACGGGAGCGCCGCGCCTTGGCGAAGGAGGCGCTCGAGAAAGTCGGCCTCGGCGACCGGATGCACCATGTCCCGAACCAGCTCTCGGGCGGGCAGCAGCAGCGCGTCGCGATCGCCAGGGCGCTCGCGGGGCGCCCGCCGCTGCTGCTCGCGGACGAGCCGACGGGCGCGCTCGACAGCAAGACGAGCCGGGACGTCATCGGGCTGCTTAAGGATCTGAACGCCGAAGGCAACACGATCGTGCTCATCACCCACGACCCGAAGGTCGCGGAGCAAGCGCAGCGGGTCGTGCGCATCCAGGACGGCCGGCTGACCGAAGAGAGGAGCGCCGCCTCATGAAGCTGAGCCAGGGAATTCGCATGGCCTGGGGAAGCGTTCGCGCCCAGCCCCTGCGCACGCTTCTCACCGTGCTGGGCATTCTGATCGGGGTCGCTTCGGTCACGATCATGGTCGCGATCGGCAACGGCACGTCCGAGCAGGTGAAGAGCCAGCTGCAAGGACTGGGCACGAACATGCTGACGGTCAACGTCGTCGGCCGCGGCGCGGTCACCAGCATCAAGCAGTCCGACGTCAAGGATCTCGTCGATGTGAGCAATGTGGACAGCTACGCGCCGAATATCAGCGGCAACGTCACCGCCAAGTCCGGTACGCTGACCTACTCCGCGACCGTAAACGCGACGACCTCCTCCTTCGCGGACATCCGCGATTACGAAGTGCAGCAGGGCCGCTTCATCATGGACATCGACGATTCGTTCAAGCAGAAGGTGGCGGTCGTCGGCTCGGAAGTGGTCAGCGAGCTGAAGATGAGCAATCCGGTAGGCAGCAAGATCTCGCTGAACGGCACGCCCTACAAGATCGTAGGCGTACTGGCATCGAAGGGCAGCACGACGAACGGCTCCAGCGACAATGTGATCATTGTGCCCCTGTCGACGGCGCGGGTCGTACTGAAGACGGACGCGATCCGGACGATTTACGTGCAGGTCGACAGCGAGAAAAACGTGGACATGGTGCAGACGCAGCTTGAGAGCAAACTAAGGTCCTTTTTCCGAAACGACGAAGACAGCTATAATGTTTTCAACCAGCAGGACCTGCTGGAGACGATTACGTCGGTATCGACGTCGGTCTCCACGCTCTTGACCTATGTAGCGGCTATCTCGCTGCTCGTCGGCGGCATCGGCGTCATGAATATGATGCTCGTATCCGTGACGGAGCGCACGCGGGAGATCGGCATCCGCAAATCGCTGGGCGCCAAGCAGCGGGACATCCTGTTCCAGTTCCTCGTTGAAGCTTCGGTGATCGGCCTGCTCGGCGGCATCGCAGGCGTGGCTGTCGGGGCGAGCGGTTCGAAGTTCGTGGGCAAAATGATGAATTCGCCGGCTTCGCCTTCGGTGGACATTATGGCGATCGCCGTCGTCTTTTCCATCGGCGTGGGGGTGCTGTTCGGCTACCTGCCCGCCAGGCGCGCTTCGCGTCTCAACCCGGTCGAGGCGCTGCGGCAATAATCTCAAGTTGATTCAGCAGGAGGAGGCAGAACGGTTGTCCGCGCAAATACTCGTCATCGAAGACGATCCTTATATCGGCGAGCTCATCGGGCTGTATCTCAAACGCGAAGGCTTCGGATACGATATCGCCGGCGACGGGGAGGACGGTTGGGACCTGTTCGCGTCCGGACCTCCCGACCTCGTTATTTTAGACCTCATGCTTCCCGGCCTGGACGGTTGGGCGGTCTGCCGCAAGATCAGAGCCGAGCGCTCGACCCCGATCATCATCCTGACGGGCAAAGGCGAGAGCTACGACAAGCTCAAAGGGTTCGAGCTCGGCGCGGACGACTACCTGGTGAAGCCATTCGATCCCAAGGAACTGATGGCCCGGGTACGCGCCGTGCTAAGACGTACGCTGCCGGGTTTCGTTCGCGAACCGATCCGCATCCCCGATCTGACCATCGATCTGGACCGTTATATCGTCGAATGCTGCGGCACCGAGCTGACGCTGCCGCCCAAGGAGATGGAGCTGCTTCATCTGCTCGCCTCCATCCCGGGCCGGGTGTTCACGAGAGACCAGCTTCTGGACCGAATCTGGGGCTACGAGTTCGACGGGGATCCGCGCACGGTCGACGTCCACATCAAGCGGATCCGGGAAAAAATCGGCACGACCGCGCATTACCGGATCGAGACGATCCGGGGCGTCGGCTATAAATTCGAGGTGAGCGGGACATGAGGCGGTTCAGCGGCATTACCGTCAAGCTGCTGCTCGCCTTTTTTGCCGTGCTGCTCATCTCCTTCGCGATCACCTTTTTCGTATCCAACCTTTTCGTCAAATCGCAGCTGCGCGACAGAAGCGACCGTATAGAGATGCGGCAGCTGGACGTGACGGCGGCGCTCGTGCGCAGCGCCTACAGAGAGCAGTGGAGCAGGTCGCAGCTGCTGTCGGCGCTGCAGATGAGCGGCGGGCCGAACCGGACGGTCATCATTCTGAACGGCGCGAACGAGGTCGTCATGCAGACAAGCTTTCCAAGCGACAATGAGAAGGTCGACATCGATCCTAAGGCGCTGAGGGAGACGCTCGCCGCCAGAGACAAGCTGTGGCGCCCGGGCGACGCTTCGGGCGAAGGCAAAGTCCGGATCGCCGCGGGGCCGGTGGGCGGAGACCGGACGTGGAACGCGCAGACGATTCTAGTCGTGTCGAAGGCGTTCCAACAGGACTTTAATGTGTTCAGCGGGCTCTTCCGCAACATTATGATTACGATGCTGACCGTCTCGACGATCATCGTGCTTATCGTTTCGCGCAGCATGACCGCTAGGCTCCGCCGAATGACGCTCGCGGCTAAAGATATCGCAAAAGGGAAGTTCGATATCCGGCTTAAGGATCGTCACCGCGACGAGATCGGCGAACTGGCTTCTTCGCTCAATCATATGTCGGAGGAGCTTGGGAGCCTCGACCGGATGCGCCGGGAATTTCTCGCGAACATATCCCACGACCTAAGGTCTCCGCTTACGTCGATCGGCGGCTTCGTCGAGGCGATGCTGGACGGCGCGGTGCCTCAAGACAAGGAGCGCCATTACCTGGGGCTCGTCCGGGAGCAGACGCATCGCATGAACCGGCTGGTGAACGATCTGCTGGACGTCGCCAGCATGGAGGCCGGGCAGCTCGAGATCTCTCCCGTCGCCTACAATCTCAGCAGCTGGGCGCGGGGGCTGCTGGCGCGAATGTCCCCTGACGCGGCGAGGAGAGGCATAACGCTGGCGCTGACGGGCGACGGCGAAGACCAATGGGTGTACGCCGATCCCGACCGGATCGACCAGGTGCTCGCCAACCTCGTGCTCAACGCGATCCAGTTCTCGCCCAATGGACGAAGCGTAGAGGTCGGGATCGTCCGGGAGGGGGACTTCGCGCGCGTCAGCGTACGGGACAGCGGCGTCGGCATCCCGCAAGAGGAACTCGACAAAATCTGGCAGCGTTTCTACAAATCCGACAAGGCGCGCTCTGCGCGTACCGGAAGCGGATTGGGACTTGCCATCGTCAAGTTCGTACTGGAGAAGCACGGGACGGCGGCTTCCGTAGACAGCGTAGTGGGAAAAGGCACCGTTTTCACGTTTTCACTGCCTTGCGCGGCGCCCTCGCATCCTTCCCTTTCAAGCCGGGCGAGCCTTTGAAGGCGCGCGCCGGCTGTTGACGGTTCCCTCCGCCAAGAGGCATAATGGAAGGAATACCTCACGATTCGCGGCGGCCTGCGGGGAATTCTGTCGGCCGGGAGCGGAAAGGAACATGGCATGGGCATGGAGCAGCTGCTTGAAAAAGCGTCGACATACATGAAGGAACAGGACTTAGAGCGCATCCGGGAGGCCTACGCGTACGCCGACGAGGCGCACCGGGGGCAGCTGCGCAAATCTGGCGAGCCTTATATTCTCCACCCCGTAGCGGTAGCGGAGATTATGGTGCAGATGCAGATGGACGTCGTCACCGTCGAAGCCGCGCTGCTGCACGACGTGGTCGAAGATACGACCGTGACGGTCGAGGACGTCCGCAGCCGGTTCGGGGATACGATCGCCGGTCTGGTGGACGGCCTGACGAAGCTGGAGAAGATCCAGTTCCGCTCCAAGGAGGAGCAGCAGAACGAGAATTACCGCAAGATGTTCGTGGCGATGGCCAACGACATCCGCGTCATCCTCATCAAGCTGGCGGACCGCCTTCACAATATGCGCACGCTGAAGTTTCAGTCGGAGGAGAGCCAGCGGCGCATCGCGCACGAGACGATGGAGATCTACTGTCCGATCGCGCATCGGCTCGGGATGAGCGCCATCAAGTGGGAGATGGAGGATATCGCGCTGCGGTACCTCAATCCTCAGCAGTATTACCGGATCGCGAACCTGATGAAAAAGAAGCGCACGGAGCGCGAGCAGTACATCACCGAGCTCGTCGACCGGATCCGCGAGAAGCTCGAGGAGATGGGCATCCAGGGCGACATCTCGGGGCGGCCGAAGCATATTTACAGCATTTACAAAAAAATGACCGAGCGCGGCAAGCAGTTCAACGAAATCTACGATCTGCTCGCCATTCGCATCCTCGTCGACAACGTCAAGGATTGTTATGCGACGCTCGGCATCATCCATACGCTGTGGAAGCCGATGCCGGGCCGCTTCAAGGACTATATCGCGATGCCGAAGGCCAACATGTACCAGTCTCTGCATACGACTGTCGTCGGGCCGACGGGAGAGCCGACCGAGGTGCAGATCCGCACCTGGGACATGCACCGGACGAGCGAATACGGGATCGCGGCCCACTGGGCGTATAAGGAAGGCAAGGAATCGGGCAACGTCGCGGGCAGCTTCGGGGACAAGATGAACTGGTTCCGCGAGATCATCGAGCTGCAGCAGGAGACGCGCGATGCCGCCGAGTTCATGGAGTCGCTGAAAATGGACTTTTTCACCGATCTTGTGTTCGTGTTCACGCCGAAGGGCGAGGTGTTCGAGCTGCCGGCCGGCGCGGTCCCGCTCGACTTCGCGTATCGGATTCATACCGAGGTCGGCAACAGGACGATCGGCGCGAAGGTGAACGGGCGCATCGTGCCGCTCGATCACAAGCTCAAGACGGGCGATATCGTGGAGATTCTCACCTCCAAGCATTCGTACGGTCCGAGCCAGGATTGGCTGAAGATCGCGCAATCTTCGCATGCGCGAGCCAAGATCCGGGCTTGGTTCAAGAAGGAAAAGCGCGAGGAAAACGTCGCGAAGGGCCGGGATGCGATCGAGCGCGAGTTGAAGCGCCTCGGCCTGGAGCCGTCCGAATGGATGTCCGACGACAAGCTGCTGGAGGCTGCGCGCAAGTTCACCTTCAACGACATCGACGACATGATGTCCGCGATCGGTTTCAGCGGCATCACGGCGGCGCAGATCGTCACCCGGCTCACCGAGCGGCTGCGCAAGGAGGCGGAGGAAGCCCAGCAGATCCAATTGACCAACGAGGTCAAAGAAATGCGCGCGCCTTCCCCTTCGTCGACGAACCGTTCGCGCACGACGAGCGGGGTCCGAGTCAAGGGCGTCGACAACTTGCTCGTCCGCTTCGCGCGCTGCTGCAATCCGGTGCCGGGAGACCCGATCATCGGCTACATTACGCGCGGGCGCGGCGTGTCAGTCCACCGGTCGGACTGCCAGAACCTTCCGACAAGCGCGGAGGGAGAAGAAGCCGAACGCGTCATCGAGGTCGAATGGGCAGGCGAGGTTGAAGCGAGCTACAGCGTGGAGATCGAGATCCTCGGCCACGACCGCCGCGGTCTGCTCAACGAAGTGCTGCAGACGGTGTCGGAGAGCAAGACGAATATTGCGGCGGTATCGGGGCGCTCGGACCGCAACAAGGTCGCGATCATGCATCTGACGATCTTGATCCGCAACAAGGAGCATCTGCAGAACGTCGTCGACAAGATCAAGCGGATCAAGGATATATTTTCGGTGCAGCGGTTGATGCAATAGAATCGGCTGGTTCTCCTGCAACGCGGGAGATGCAGCTCATGCGCGCGGCGGCCGGTATCGGCCGCTTATCTTTTTTTTTGGAGGGATACACGAGGTGAAAGTCGTATTGCAGCGGGTATCGGGCGCCCGCGTCGAGGTCGAAGGGAAGACGATCGGCGAGATCGGGGCGGGCTTGCTGCTGCTCGTGGGCGTCGGCCATGACGATACCGAAAAAGACGCGGCCTGGATGGCGGACAAGATTGCGGGCCTGCGTATTTTCGAGGACGAGGGCGGCAAAATGAATCTGTCGGTGAAGGAAACGGGCGGGGCGATATTGTCCGTCTCTCAATTCACGCTGTTCGGGGATTGCCGCAAGGGCAGGCGCCCGAACTTCATGGGCGCGGCCAGGCCGGAGTCGGCGACCGCGCTGTACGACCGGTTCAACGAAATGCTTCGGGAAGCCGGCCTTCAGGTCGAAACCGGGGTGTTCGGCGCGATGATGGACGTTTCGCTGACGAACGACGGACCGGTCACGCTTATTTTAGACACGAAGGAATAGCGCGATGAAGAGGAGATTACCAGGTGCGTTGACTGTCTTTTGGACGAGTAGAATCGCGCGATCAGGCGGAATTTCCATCCTGCGCAGGCAAGGCCTGCTCGACTGACACCTCACGATCGGCGAGGTCCGGAATGCCGGGAGCCTCTGGCGGCAACACTACGTATCGATACTCTTTTGAAACCGGAAGGAGCCGATCGTATGCGCCAATCCCCGAAGGAAGCCGGGATGAAGATAGCCGGCCGGACGCTGCCGGGGTCGGACCGCAGAGAAGCGCAATCGCTGCTGGGCGAGGAATTCGCGGCAGAGCTCATGCCGGATTCGCGGTCCGCTGACGGCGGCAGACGTCCGCGCCGTCCGAAGCGCGGCTAACGCCGCAAGGCCGTCGCAGACGGATCGATCCTTCGATCACGTCGGCGACGGCCTTGTTGTTCGATCCGGGCCGAAGATCCGGCAGGAAGACGAAGAATGATGTTTTTGAGGACTGGATTCAATACAACTACAATGGTATCATTGCAAGGGGGAGGTAGATGTTCATGGCTATCGTTAGTCGTTACACGGTCGCGCTTCATATTTTGACTTGGCTGGCTCATTGGGTAGAGCGGGACGAATTTTTTCCTTCCGACCGGATTGCGAACAGCGTGGGTACGAGCCCGGTTTTTCTAAGGCGCATTCTAGGCCAGCTCGCGAAGGCGGGGCTGGTACTCGTACAGCACGGAGGGACGGGGGCAGGCTGGAAGCTGGCGCGCCAACCGGAGGATATCAGCCTGCTTGACGTGTACGAAGCCATCGTCAGCACGCCTCTGTTCGAGCTGCACCACAGCCAGCCGAATCCGAGCTGCATCATCGGCCACGGGATTCAGCCGGCTCTTCAGCGGGTCTACGGAGACAGCGAGGCAGCGTTGAAGCGTCAGCTGGCACAGGAGTCGATCGCCGATCTGGTCGCCTCGTCGCTCGAGCACGGGAAGCGTTGATGCCGCTGTAAGAAACCATTAGCGCACAGTGTCTGCGGTGCATTGCATTGCAGCTGATTTGTTCTGCACTGCGGCGATCAATGTAACTATGATAGTATCTTTGAGCTTACGATTGATCCTATGAACTATCCACCGATCTACCGATTAATTTTCCCATTGAGCTACATCTCGTCATTCAATACAACTGATATGATTGCATTGAGGGCGACGTATCGTGCTGACTGCGATGGTGCTTTTTGACGTCAATCAATGCAACTTCTTCGGTTACATTGAAGGGCGAATCTTTGTTTAGGAGGGAAACGCATGAACAAACGGATTTTTTGGTTGGCGCTCGGATCGTTCGCAATCGGCACGGAAGGGTATATGATCGGCGGGCTGCTGCCTACGCTGGCTGCGTCGCTGCACGTGTCGACGGCGCTTGCCGGGCAGCTGGTGACGGTGTTCTCGCTCGTTTACGCCGTGTCCTCGCCGCTGTTGACGACGCTGACCGGGCGGATGGAGCGCAGACAGCTATTGTTCGGTTCGCTGCTCCTGCTAGCCATCGGAAACGTGGTGTGCGGGTTTGCGTCTACCTACGGCTGGATGGTAACCGGGCGCGTCGTCGCTGCTCTGGGGGCGGGATTGTTCTCGCCTGGGGCGGTCGCCGCCGCCTCATCGCTGGTCACGCCGGCCAAACGGGGGCGCGCGGTCTCGTTCGTCATTGCCGGCCAGACCGTCTCGTTGATCCTCGGCGTCCCGTTCGGGACGTGGGTCGCCCTGACGTTCGACTGGCGCATGACGTTCTGGATCGTAGGCGGGGTGGCGCTGCTCGCCGCGCTGGCCATCCGACTGCTTTTCCCCCGGGTGGCGCCGGGCGCGACGGTTGGCATACGGGAGCGCCTTTCCTATTTGATGCGGCCTGAGCTGTTATCTGCCTTGCTGACGACGCTCGCTTGGGCGACGGGGATTTTTTCGCTCTACACGTACATTTCCGAGCTCATGAACGGCTATGGGGCGGGAGGCCGGACGATTAGCGCCATACTGAGTCTGTGCGGCATAGCCAGCTTTATCGGCGTGCGAACGGGTGGCTTGGCCGCAGACAGGATCGGTCCGAACAGGGCGATTCCGCTGGCGCTGACGCTGCTCACCGCGGCGCTCTGCCTGCTGTCGGCGCTGAACGGCTTTGCAGGTCGTCCAGGCATTCTGGGGGTGGCGATCGGTGCCGACGCGCTGTACGGCTTCAGCGGCTACATGTTCAATCCAGCTCAGCAGCATCGGTTGATCGGACTGTCTGGGCCCTCATCCGGTATCGTGCTCTCCCTGCAGGCTTCCTTCGTATACGTCGGAGGCGCCCTGGGCGCGTCGGCCGGCGGAGCGGTCCTGCGCATTGCTTCGGTCGGGCAAATGGGTTATTTGGCCGGAGCTATGTCTGCGCTGGCGCTCGTCCTATTTGCGGTGAGTTTGCGTCTTGAGCGGCGCTTGAGACGCCCGGCAAAGACGGAGGATAAGTCAGGCGTCACCGGCTAAGTCCGATTGATGCTCGGCGATTCGCACGTTCGGGCGATCGATGTAAAACACGATAACGAGGCAGCCGTCCGGCTGCCTCGCGATTGTACGTGCGGTGCTTCAAAACGATGGGGCGGTTTTTTAAAATCAACACAGCGCGATAACCGTCATGTTTTTTGTTTTCCGGGCAGAAACAGCGTAGCTAACAAGCCTAAAAAAATGCCGATTGCCGCAAGATATATGGCTGTCCGACTACCAACGGCTAAGGCTTCGCGCAATGATTCGCCCGTCTTGCCCTGAATACCCGAGCTCGCGGCGGCAATCAGGATGGCAAGTCCGATGGCATTGCCGATATTTAGCGTAGTAGACGCGATTCCCGATGCTACGCCTTGCTCCTCCGGCGCTACGCCGTTCGAGGCGGCGATCCACATGCCGGTCCAGGTGATGCCTTGGCCGATGCCGGAGACGATAAGGCCCGTCACGATCATCATATAGGAGCTGTCTATATAGGCACCCATCGGAATCAGCAGGGTCCCGATCACGCCGACGCTCATGCCGATGAGCAGCGTGCTTCGCGCTTCCATGCGGGTTGCCAGCCGTTCGCCGAGCTGCGTACCCGCGGCAATGGATAACGAAGGAACAATGAAAGCCAGTCCGGTTTGCAGCGCGCTGTATCCGTGCACGTTTTGAAAAAATGTAGTGAGGAAGTAGGGCAGCGCACCGAACGATCCCATATAGATGAAAGTGATAACGACGCTGGCAACCAAGCTCCGGTTTCGGAAAAGACGGAACGACATTAACGGAGCCTTACTGCGTGCTTCAATCAGTGCAAAGATCGATAAGAGGAGCAGGGAACAGATCGCACTGATGATAATATTCCTGGAAACCCAACCGATCTCGGGCCCCTGCACAAGCACATAGACCAGAAGCGTAGCTCCCGCAGTCACAGCGGCAGCGCCGGGCATATCGAAATGCCGTTTTTGAAGCCGCCGCTCATCGCGGGGAATAACGAACAGCGCAGCGATTGCAACGATGCCGGCTAACGGAACATTAACCAGAAAGACCGCTTGCCAGCCGAACGCGTTCGTCAGCACGCCGCCCAGGATCGAGCCGACCGTCAGTCCGCTGGCGCCGAAGCCTCCCCATACGGCGAGAGCGCGGTTGCGGCGCGGCCCTTCTTCGAACAGCCGGTTGATCAGCGACAAAGTGGAGGGAAATAAGAACGCCGCGCCTATACCTTGGATGGCACGGGCGATGATGATGACAAGCGGATTCCAGGCCAAGCCTCCAAACAGCGATGAGAGTGCGTAAAGAATCAATGCGAAAATAAACATACGCTTTTGTCCAAGCAAATCCGCAGCACGACCTCCAAGAAGGAGGAACCCTCCGCAAAAAACCGTGTAGGCGCTAACCACCCATTGCAACGAATGTTCCGAAAAGCCAAGACCCTGGCCGATCTCGGGCAAAGCGACAAAAACGATATTAATATCGAGCCCGTAGATGAGTTGGGCTAAAGCGAGCAAAGCCAGACTCCATCCCAAGGCTCGCCGCTTTGCGGTAGCCGTTTGAGGCGCCTGGGCGTGAAGCTGAGTCTGTAGATCCGCAGCCATGAATCGATCACTCCTATATTTCAAATTTTTTTGAAATGTTACGCCGTGATTATATTTCAAATAAAATTGAAATGTCAAGAAAAAAATGGTATCCTGACTCTATGAGACCCTATGATGAATTATCGGTTGCCCAGGCGGCGAAAGTACTCAGCGATCCGATACGGCTGAAAATATTGACGCTACTTAAGGAGGGCAGACAGGATACTTACCGCTCGCCGGTCTGTTCGGCTTTTGCCAACGCCATCTGTCCGGAGGATTTGAAGTTCGGTCTGGGCGACGTATCGTCGTCCAAGCTGTCGTATCACCTGAAGGAGTTGAAGGAGATCGGCTTTATTCAAGAGTGCAGGGAGGGGAAACGTATCTATTACCTCTTAAAGCCTGACCCGTTCAAGGGCTTAATCGAATCTCTCCAAGCGTTTAGCTAGAACCAGAGCCCGAATGTATTGGCACAAAAGAGGTATGTGGAACGAGGGGAGTAAGAAACGGATTCCAGCTTTTGTAACAAACCCGTAATGTTCCTTTCATCCGTCCTTAATGAATTCCGACTATTATTGTTGGTGACCCCCTTTTTCTATAAAGCAACAAACTTGGGCCCGCTCGTATATGAGCGGGCCCTCTTTTTTTGTACGCTATCTCGCGAACATCTGCTTCTTCAGCTCGGCGTTGCGTTTTGCGAATACTTCGTTATGCGAGGACACCATGCCGTAAGCTTGCGCTTCCGGCGCGATGAACTGCTTGGCGCGGTTGACGGCGTTCGCGGCATCCTGGAACGCGCCGGCGATCAGATGCAACTTGCCGTCGTGCGCCAGAATATCGCCTGCCGCGTACAGCCCCGGCACGGAGGTCTCGCTCAGCGGCGTGCCGTCGATGCCCCAGTCCGTCCGCATGCGGACGGCTACGTCGCTTTTGTCGAGCATGTCGCTGTCCCGTTCGTAGCCGTGGTTGATGATGACTTCGTCAACGGGAAGCTCCACCGTCGAGTCGTCCTCGACGTTCCTCAGCACGACGCAGCGAATCGATTCATGATCCGGTGCGGCGACGAGCTTGTCGATCGCGGTGTTCAGCAGACACACGACGGATCCGCTGTTCAGCTTCGTGACTTCCGCTTCATGGCCTTTGAGCGCTTCCTTGCGGTAGGTGAGATATACTTTATCCGCGATCGGCTCGAGCTCGTTGGCCCAATCGATGGCCGTGTTGCCGCCGCCCGAGATCAGGACGGTCTTGCCCTTGAAGCGGGAGAGCGACTTGACCGTGTAGTGAAGGTTCGACACCTCGAAGCGGTCCGCGCCTTCGATATCGAGTTTCGTCGGCTTCAGTATGCCCCCGCCCACCGCCAGGATGACCGTCTTCGAATAATGCGCGACGCCCGATTCTGCGCGAAGCACGAACAAGCCGTCCTCCTGCCTGGAGATGGACGTGACCTTCTCTCCGAGGACGACTTCCGGATTGAACGTAAGGCCTTGCTGGATGAGCTGCTTCATGAGCTGCTCGCCCGTCACCGGCGTGAGCCCGCCGACGTCCCAGATCATCTTTTCGGGATAGACGTTGACTTTGCCCCCGAGCACCGGCTGATATTCGATCAGCTTCGTCTTCATTTCCCTAAGACCGCTATAAAAAGCGGAGTACAGCCCGGCGGGGCCGCCCCCCACGATAGTGACGTCGAATACGTTCGGTTGCATTGGCTTTCGATCGCTCCTTTAAGGTTCGCTTATGGCGCCCGCGCGGCCGGCGACCGGCGAAGGGGCTCTTTATTGTCATCGTACCATATTTTCATGAGAATGAGAATCGTTATTAGTGAGCGAAAGCGATGAAATTGACGCGCTTTTCATGATCTTGACACAGCTCCCGCGGCAAGGGTAGAATATAAGTCAATTGTATCAAGCCATGGATTCCATGACGGGAAGAAGTACTCCGGACCCACGCCTCCAGAGAGGATCGCCTTCAGGCTGCAAGCGATCCGCCGATGGCCGGACGAACGACATCCCCGAGAACCTCTAGCGAACGATCGGCCGACGGCGACGCGACATGCGATAGCCGCATAAGTCCCGTTCAGTAGCTTGCAGGCGTACGCCGGGCGTTAACCGGTTCAAGAGCGAACGCGCTCGCTTCCGCGCGCCAATTGGCGGAGATAATGCGTTCGAACGACGGGTGGCACCGCGGGAGCATAAGCAAGCTCTCGTCCCGGATACGCGATTTTGCGTTTCCTGGATGAGGGCTTTTTTTGACGAATTCGAGAGGATGATGCAGCAATGGCATTCCAGAAGCCGCCGGGCACGCAGGACTTCCTGCCGGGCGCGTCCGAGCTGTGGCAGTACGTGGAGAAGACCGCCAGGGAAGTCGGCAGGCGCTACCGCTACCGCGAGATCCGGACGCCGATATTCGAAGCGACCGAGCTGTTCCAGAGGGGCGTGGGCGAGACGACGGATATCGTCGAGAAAGAGATGTACACGTTCGTCGATAAGGGCGATCGGAGCATGACGCTGCGTCCGGAAGGCACGGCCGGCGTCGTCCGCGCGTACGTGGAGAACAAGCTGTACGGAGAGCCCGAGCTGTCCAAGCTGTACTATATCGGGCCGATGTTCCGCTACGAGCGCGCGCAGGCCGGCCGGTACCGCCAGTTTCACCAGTTCGGGGTCGAGGCGATCGGATCGGAGGAACCTTCGCTCGACGCCGAAGTCATCGCGCTCGGCTACTCCTTTTATAAGGAGGTCGGACTGACCGACGTGACCGTCGACGTCAATTCCGTCGGCACGCCCGAAGTCCGAGCGGCCTACCGGGAGGCGCTGCTCGGCTTCCTGCGTCCGATCAAGGACACGCTGTGCAAGGACTGCCAGTCGCGGATGGAGCGCAATCCGCTGCGCGTGCTCGACTGCAAGGTCGATCAGGACAAATTCGAGGGCGCGCCGTCGATTCTCGACAGCCTCGACGAAGCTTGCGCCACGCACTTCGCGCTCGTGCGGCAGTACCTGGACGACATGGGCATCCCGTACCGGGTTAACCCTCGCCTCGTGCGCGGCCTGGATTATTACACGCACACCGCGTTCGAGTACAAGGCGCAGGGGATCGGCGCGATCGATACGATCGGCGGCGGCGGCCGGTACAACGGCCTCGTCTCCGAGATCGGCGGCGAGGACCGGCCCGGCGTCGGACTCGGCATCGGCCTGGAGCGGACGGTCATGCTGCTCGAGAGCCAGAACGCGAAGCCGGACTTCGGCCCTGCCGTGGACGTATTCGTGATTGCGCTAGGCGAGCGGGCGGAGCGCGAAGCGCCCGGACTGCTTTTCCGGCTTCGCGAAGCCGGCCTGTCGGTCGACAAGGACTATCAGGGCCGCAAGACGAAGACGCTGTTCAAGGCGGCGGACCGCATCGGCGCGCGCTTCGCGGCCGTGATCGGCGACGACGAGCTGGAGCGGGGCGAGGTCGGATTGAAAAACTTACGTACGCAGGAGCAGCGGCAAGTGCCGATCGAGGGATTGGCAGAGGCCGTACGCGATTGGAACCAACAAGACGAAGAGGGGTTAGCGCAATGACGATGCTTAAAACATTTGACGCGGGTAAACTGACGAAGGAACATGTAGGGCAAACGGTCGTGCTGAACGGATGGGTGCAGGGCTGGCGCGATTTCGGCGGCATTCTTTTCATCGACCTCCGCGACCGCAGCGGGATCGTGCAGATCGTATTCAACCCCGAGTTCTCGGGCGACGCGCTCGAACTGGGCGGACGCGCCCGCAATGAGTACGTGCTTGCGGTGAAGGGCAAGGTCGTCGAGCGTGATCCCGAGACGGTGAACGCGAACCTCGCGACCGGCGAAATCGAAGTGCAAGTGACCGAAGTCGAGATCATGAACAGCGCCAAGACGCCGCCGTTCCCGATCGAGGACGGCGTCGAGGTAGACGAGTCGCTCCGCCTTAAGTATCGCTATCTCGATCTCCGCCGTCCGGAGATGCAGCGCACGCTGTACCTGCGCTCCAAGGCGACCAAGGTATTCCGCGACTTCCTCGACGATCACGGCTTCCTCGACGTCGAGACGCCGATTCTGACGCTGAGCACGCCGGAAGGCGCGCGCGACTACCTCGTGCCGAGCCGCGTGCATCCGGGCGAATTTTTCGCCCTGCCGCAATCGCCGCAGCTGTTCAAGCAGCTGCTAATGATCGGCGGCATCGAGCGCTATTACCAGGTCGCCCGCTGCTTCCGCGACGAAGACCTGCGCGCAGACCGCCAGCCTGAGTTCACCCAGGTCGACATCGAGACGTCGTTCCTGTCGCAGGACCAGCTGCTCGCGATGATGGAAGAACTGATGGCGCGCCTGTTCCGCGAGACGATCGGCGCCGAGATCGAGACGCCGTTCCAGCGCCTTACCTATCACGACGCGATCCACAAGTACGGCTCGGACAAGCCGGACCTGCGCTTCGGCCTGGAGATCGAGGACGTCACCGACATCGTCAAGACGAGCGACGTCAAGGTGTTCGCTTCGGTCGCGGCGGGCGGCGGCGTGGTCAAGGCGCTGAACGCCAAGGGCTGCGCGAGCTGGAGCCGCAAGGAGCTCGACGACCTGCAGCCGTTCGCCGCGCGCTACGGCGGCAAGGGCATCGCCTGGATCACGGTGAAGGACGGCGAGTGGAAGGGCCCGATCGTCAAGTTCTTCAAGCCTGAAGAGATCGCCGCGCTGACCGAGCGCCTGGGCGTCGAAGACGGCGACCTGCTCTGCTTCTCCGCCGACAAGCTGAAGACGGCTGCCGACGTCATGGGCAACCTGCGCCTGAAGGTCGGCCGCGATCTCGGCCTGATCGACAACACGAAGTTCAAGTTCCTGTGGGTCGTCGACTTCCCGCTGCTCGGCTGGGACGAAGAGGGCAAGCGCTGGGTCGCCGAGCATCACCCGTTCACCCGTCCGCGCGACGAGGACGTCGCCTTGTTCGACACCGATCCGGGCGCGATCCGCGCGCAGGCGTACGATATCGTCCTGAACGGCTACGAAGTCGGCGGCGGCTCGATGCGGATCTACCGCCGCGAAGTGCAGGAAAAGATGTTCTCCGCGCTCGGATTCACGCTTGAAGAAGCGAAGGAACGCTTCGGCTTCTTCCTCGACGCGTTCGACTACGGCACGCCGCCGCACGGCGGCATCGCCTTCGGCCTCGACCGTCTGATCATGCTGCTGACCGGCCGCACGAACCTGCGGGAGACGATCGCCTTCCCGAAGACGGCAAGCGCGACCGACCTGATGTCGAATGCGCCGTCCGGCGTCGAGTTCAAGCAGCTCGAAGATCTGCACATCCGTCTGTCGGCGAAGGCGCTCGCCGCGCAAGCCAAGGCAGCCGCGCCGGCCGAACAGCCCGCGGGCGAACAAGCCGCCGAACCGGCTCCGGCCAAGGAATAAGCGGTTCACAAGCCAAGAGAGGAGCGATCCTATGCTGCACCAGTTCTCGCGCACGGAGCTTGCCATCGGCCCCGAGGGACTCGAGACGCTTAAGGGAAGCACGGTCGCCGTGCTCGGGATCGGCGGCGTCGGCGGCATCGCCGCCGAGGCGCTCGCCCGGTCGGGCATCGGGCGCATCATCCTGATCGACAAGGACGTCGTGGACATCACGAACGTCAACCGGCAGATCCACGCGCTCACGACGACCGTCGGACAGCCGAAGGCCGAGCTGATGCGCGACCGCATCAAGCTGATCAATCCGGATTGCGACGCGATCGCGCTGAAGATGTTTTATACCGAGGAGACGTACGAGGAGCTGTTCAAGTATCCGCTCGACTACGTGGTCGACGCTTCCGATACGATCTCTTATAAGATTCATCTGATCAAGCAGTGCCTCGAGCGCCGCATCCCGATCATCTCGAGCATGGGCGCGGCGAACAAGACGGATCCGAGCCGCTTCCAGGTGGCGGACATCTCCAAGACGACCGTCGACCCGATCGCGCGCGTCATCCGCACCAAGCTTCGCAAAGAGGGCATTAAAAAAGGCGTCAAGGTCGTCTTCTCCACGGAGGACCCGATCAAGCCGCGCGAAGACGTGACCCAGCGCATCGTGCCGGACACGGCGCCCAAAGAAATACGCAAGGCGCAGCAGCCGCCTTCGAGCAACGCCTTCGTACCGCCGGTGGCGGGACTCATCATGGTGAGCGTCGTGTTTCGCGAGCTGGTAGAGGCGGGAAAGAAAAACGGATAGCAGCGCTTGACTTCATCGACTCCTTCGCGCGACGCGCGAGGGGTTTTTTTGCTGTTTCGAGTTCAATTTTGAATCAGTATTCGGCGATTCGCCGCCCAATTTGCGCTTTTGACCTGTCACTCCGCTGATGTCCTTCATACACTGGATCATCCTTGTTCGTCTGGAGGTGTACAGTCATGAGCAAGCAAGCATCCGCGGATAAGAAAGGCGTCCTGCTGATCGCCGGCGGCGGCAAGGCGGGCGTCTCGCATAAGCATCGAAAGACCTGCCGCTGCAAGCCGCGCAAGAAACATAAGAAGCCGCACCGCAGCCACCATAGCCATCACAGTTCGAGCACGGGTGCGGCACCGGTCGTTCCGGAGACGATCAGCCCGATAGGGGAAAACCTCGGGAGTCTCGGCGGCATCGGCCAGCTCGGCGGCCTTGAGGGCGGCTTGGACTGGGGGCCGGGACCCGGCTTGGGCGGCCTCGGAGGTCTGGGCGGCCCGGTTCCCGAGCCGGGCGGACCGCATCGCTCCCGTTCGGGCGGCTTACCGCACCGCTCTCGGTCCGGTACGGCCTCGACTTACAGCCGGAAGAGGCGTTAAGACGCAAGCATCCGAGCTCTGCCATTGCCGGAAGCCGCCATCGCGTGATGGCGGTTTTTCCGTTGAGCGGGCTTTTTCGGGATGCGGTTCGCGTCACGCCCGGCTTCGTGCGGAATACGCTAACGCAGGACCATCCAGGGCGCGCAGCCCGAGCGGAGGCGAGATTTCATGCCGATTCCCGTCAGAGCGCTTTATATCTCGGGGGCGCATGCGGCAGAGATGGAGCATAATCTATGGTCCGGCCGATACGTGCCCGCCCGGATGGCAGTCGGAAGGAACGAGAGCGTGCCGGCCCGGATTCGCTACCGGGGCGGGCATACGCGCGCATATCCGAAGCGGTCCTTCGAGGTCGCGACCGCTGGCGGGACGCGCCATTACAACGCCGAATTCGACGACCCGTCGTTGATTCGCAACGCGCTGTCGTTTTGGTTTGTAGAGCGGATCGGCCTGCCTAGTCCCGACGCGCGGCATGTGCTGCTCGTCTGCAACGGGGTTCCGCTCGGCGTCTATCTGGAGATCGAGGCGGTCGACGCCGACTTTTTTAAACGGCGGGGCATCGATGCGTCCGGCTTGTTCTACGCGGTCAACGACAGGGCCGACTTCGGCGCCCGTCCGCGGACATCGCTGCTGAACGGCTACGAGTACCGGTTCGGCGGGCGGGGGGAGCGGGAGCGTCTTCGCGCGTTTATCGGCGGCCTTCACCGCCGGAGACCGGTCGCGAAGACCGTGGACTATATCGAAAAGCACCTGGACATCGACAATTACTTGCGCTGGCTGTGCGGAGCCGTGCTCACGGGCAATTACGACGGATTCGATCAGAACTACGCGATCTACCGGCTCGGCGGCTCCGGACGCTGGAGAATGGTGCCCTGGGACTATGAGGGCACATGGGGGCGCAACTGCTTCGGCAAGCGGGTGAGCAGCGATTTGGTCCATATCGGCGGCTACAACGCGCTCACGCGCAAGCTGCTCGGCATCCCCGTTTACAAGAGGCGTTACAAAGACTTGCTGACGCGTTTGATGCGGCGCCATTTCAACGAGCAATCGATCATGCCGCAGGCGGAAAAGCTGCATCGTGCGATCGCTCCCTATATGCTTGCCGAGCGGCAGCGGCAAGGCGCGTACGCCGCTTTTGCGGAAGAGCTGCACACGATTCGCCATTATATCCGCGAACGCCGGCGGATCGTGCTTCGCGATCTTAAGCGGTTGTAGTCAGGTCAACGCGAACGTTCGTTCTCTCGTCTCTTCCGATCCCGCCCGCCGTCTGGTAAAATAAAAGGACGTGGAAAGGCGGGAATGGCATGGATTTATTCAGCTACGGCGAGGAGGCGCGGCCGGCCGCGAGGCTGCTTGCCGACCGGATGCGGCCGGAGTCGCTCGACGAATATATCGGGCAAGAGCATATCGTAGGTCCGGGCAAGCTGCTGCGCAGAGCGATCGAAGGGGACGCGGTGTCCTCGATTCTGCTGTTCGGGCCGCCGGGCTCCGGCAAGACGACGCTGGCTCATATTATTTCGAAGCGGACCGAGGGCGACTTCGTGCGGCTCAATGCGGTCGATGCTTCGGTCAAGGACGTTCGCGAGGTGATCGAGCAAGCCGAGCGCAACAAGAGCATGTTCGGACGCAAGACCATTCTGTTTCTAGACGAGGTGCACCGCTTCAACAGCGCCAGGCAGGACGCGCTGCTGCCGGCGGTCGAGCGGGGCATCATCGTGTTCATCGGCGCGACGACGGAAAATCCGTACCATTCGGTCAACGGCGCCTTGCTCTCGCGCTCGACCTTGTTCAGACTGGAGCCGCTCACCAAAGCCCATTCGCTCGAAGCGATGCGGCGGGCGATCGCCGATCCCGTCAAAGGGCTCGGGTTCATGAAGCTGCACGTCGACGAAGAAGCGCTGGACCATATCGCTTCGATGGCGAACGGCGATATCCGGCGGGCGCTCACGGCGCTCGAGCTGGCCGCCGTCACCACGCCGTCGGAGCCTGACGGCTCCGTGCGGGTGACGCTGGAGGTCGCGGAGGAGTCCATCCGCCAGCCGACGATCCAGGCGGACGAATCGACCCAATACGACGTGCTGTCGGCTTTTCACAAGAGCGTGCGCGGTTCGAGCGATGCCGCGCTCTATTGGTTCCTGTATGCGGTCGAGCGGCTCGGCATGGATCCGATGACGTTTCTGCGCCGGTTGACGGTGGCCTGCAGCGAAGACATCGGGCTGGCCAACCCGCAGGCGATGGTGCAGGCGGTCAGCGCGATGGAGGCCTACCACCGGATCGGCTGGCCGGAATCCAAGTATATCGTCGCGCAGGCGATTCTGTTCGCGGTGGAGAGTCCGAAGTCCAATGCGATCGCCGTGACGATCGGCAAGATCGAAGCGTCGTTCGAGCAGACCAAATCGGCGGAAGTGCCGATGCATCTGCGGGACGGGCACTATGGCGGAGCCAAGAAGCTCGGCCACGTCGGCTACAAATATCCGCACGATTTTCCGGGGCACTACGTAGAGCAGCAATATTTGCCTGACAAGCTGAAGCAGCGATCCTTTTACGAAGCGACCGAGCAGGGCATGGAGGAGCGGATCCGGGCGAATCAGCGGCGGAGGAGAAGGCCCGACGGATAATAAAGACATGGGGTGCGCTTCCAGATCGGACAAGCCGATGAGGCGGATTCGTTCCCAAACGGCCGGTATTCGCGATTTGAGGTCCTTGAGCGGCATCCATGCGGCTTAGCGCCGGATTCATGGCGGGCTGAGCCGCTTCTTCTCTCGTTTTCGGCCCAATGCTTCGTTTGACGGAGCGCCCGAACATCGTCTAAGCTTAGAATATTAATTAAACTGTCTTTGATTTTAGATATTTGCTTTTTGAATTTAAAGGAGGTGCACCTGTTCTCCGCTTGGGGGGCAGGGACAATTTGGAAGGTGACCCTTTTCCGGTTGCGGTGAATTTACTTTTTATTTTCATTTTGGTTTTCCTGAACGGCTTCTTCGTCGCGGCCGAGTTCGCGATGGTGAAGGTCCGCGGCTCCCGCATCGACACGCTGGTGCAGGAGGGGAACGCGCGCGCGCGCTTCGCTTCGCATCTAACCTCACATCTGGACGCATACTTGTCCGCTTGCCAGCTCGGCATCACCTTGGCTTCTCTAGGCCTCGGGTGGATCGGCGAACCGGCGATCGCCGACGCGATCGAGCCGCTCTTCGGCGTGCTGGGATTGCCTGAATCCTGGATACATCCTCTATCCTTCGTCATTGCTTTTACGCTTATTACCGTGCTTCATATCGTGCTCGGCGAACTGGCGCCGAAGACGCTCGCCATCCGCCAAGCGGAGCGCATTACGCTTTGGGCCGCGGGCCCGCTCATCTTTTTCGCTCGCATCATGAATCCGTTTATTTGGCTGTTGAACGGCATGGCGAACGGTTTGCTTCGTCTGTTCGGGATCGCGCCGGCATCCGAATCGTCGTCCGCCCATACCGAAGAAGAGATTCGAATCCTGATGAAGGAGAGCCATGAGAGCGGCCTGATCGACAATACCGAGCTTGCGCTGATGGACAACATCTTCGACTTTGCCGATACGACAGCCCGCGAGATCATGATTCCGCGCACGGAGATGGTGTGCCTTTACGCGAACCACCCCTTTGAATCTAACAAGGCGGTCGCGCTCAAGGAGATGCATACCCGCTATCCGCTATGCAATGACGACAAGGACGACATCATCGGTTTTATCCATATCAAGGATCTGCTGAAGCTGCCGGACAACGCCGTCCACGATATCCGCGAGTTCGTTCGTCCGATGACGACCGTGCCCGAGAGCATGCCCATCAGCACGCTGCTCAAGATGATGCAGAAGCGCAAGACCCAGATCGCGATTCTCATCGACGAGTACGGCGGCACGTCGGGGCTAGTGACGCTCGAAGACATCATGGAAGAGCTGGTCGGCGAGATCCAGGACGAATTCGACGAGGAGCGCCCCGACCTGGAACGACTCGACGAATACACCTATTCGGTTAGCGGAATGGTGCTGATCGACGATATCAATTCGGAGTTCGGCCTGGATATCCCGTCGGACGATTACGATACGATCGGCGGATGGATGTATTCGCAGATCGAGATTCCGCCGCGCAAGTACCAGACGGTCGAGCTCGAATCCGGCTTTCGCTTCGTCGTCATGGAGATCGACAACCTGCGGGTGTCGCGCATCTCCATCATCCGACCGGAGGCGTACGAAGGCAATTCGCCGCTGCAAGCCGCATCCGGATGACGCCATGCTGGCGATCCGCAGATATAACGAAGGCCGTCCCTTTGAAGGGACGGCCTTTTTGCTGCGCCATGCGCGCGTTCAAGCCCGCATTCTTTGCTGCGTCACGCGCTCGTTCAAACCCTGGACTTTCGAAGATGCACGAGCATAAATCCAGCCGCAGCGATCAGCGCCGAAGCCGCGCCGGTCCGGAAGACGACGGACAAGCCGTAGGCGTCGAACAGGGCGCCGCCGACCGTGCCGGCGATCAGCCCCGCGATGCCGGTCCAGACGACGCTGAACAGCGCTTGTCCGGAGGAACGGTAGGCGTCGCTGACGACCGATTGAAGGTAGCGGAGCGCAGTGATGTAGTAGATTCCGAAGGTGACGCTGTGCATCGCCTGGACGGCGATGAACCCTGCCGGCTCGTGGATGACGCTAATGAGGCTCAGCCGTACCGCGTACAGCAGACTGGCGATCGCGAGCAGCGGGATCTCCTTGAAGCGGTCGCCGTAGCGCGCGAGCAGGAAGAACACGGGGATCTCGCTGGCCGCGGATGCGAGCCAGGCGTAGCCGATCAGATCGTCGCTCGCGCCCAGATCGCGCATCGCGACGCCCAGGAAGCCCTCGTTCATCCGGTGCGCGATCGACACGAACGCGACGAGCAGGAAAAAGACGAGCGTATCGCCGCGCTTCAGAATGTCAAGCAGGCCGCCGAAGCGGAACTTGCCGACCTTGGATTGGAAGTCGGCGAGTCCGAGCGAGATCAGCAGGGAACCGCAGACGGTGCCGAGCGCCAGCCAGAGCGTCAGGTCCGAGCTGGTCTGCTTGAGCACGTAGCCGAAGACGAGCGAGCACAGCGCGAATCCGAGCGAGCCGAACATCCGGATGGAGGCGAAGCTTCGTTTCATCGTGCTGGCGGCGAGCAGCGTCATGCTGTCCATCATCGCATTGACCGGCGTCTGGAACAGGTACATGAGCGCCATGAGGAGCGAGATATGAACGAATTCCTTCTGCGGCAGCAGGAGGGCGAGCGCGACGATCTGTCCGAGGAAGATCAGGTTCAGCACGCGCCGCAGGCCCTGGGTTTTGTCGCTGACGATGCCGGCCAGCAGGTTGGCGAAGATCGACATCATCGGACCGACCGAGTAGACGGCGCCGATCTGCAGCTTGGTGAAGCCTAGGTCATAGAAGTACAGCGGAAAAAAAGTGGCGATCAGCGTCTGCGTGGCGTAGTTAAAAAAGTGAAGGCTGCGCAGAACCGTCAATTGGGACGAAAAAAAGTTAGGTCTTTTCATATAGTCGCATCCTCTCCGGGCATTGCCGCGATCGTGTCTATCGCTTCCGTTTTCGTCGCCCGCCTGAACAGCCAATAGAGCAATCCAAGTTCGGCCAGCATGCCGCCGGATTGGGCCAATGCGCCGAGGATGCCCGTCCAGCCGGGCAGCGAGAGCGTGAGGGCGACGATCAGCGCAGTCGTCACGATCGCGTTCGCCGTCTGCGAGCCGAACATCAGCTTCGTCTGTCCCTTGGACAGGATGATGCCGTTCAGCGTATCGAGCCAAGGGAAGATCAGCACGAAAGGGATAAAGCCGCGCAGCGCCAAGAGGCTCTCGTCAAGCAGCCTGTCCTCTACGCCGAGCAGATGGGTCAGCATCCACTCGCCCGCGGGCGTAAAGGCGAACGCGGTCAGCAGCAAGGCGGGCGTGAAGCCCAGCAGCAGCACAAACCGCTTGACCTGTGCAGGATCGGTGCGATAGAACTGCAGTGCGATCTGGTGGAAGTAGGTGAAGAAGCCGAGGCATAGATTCATCAGGCTGCCGGCGACCGCGAACGAGGCGACCGACAGCGTGCCGCGCTCCGTATTCCCAAGCAGAGCGTTCAGGATCGGCGGGACCCAGACGACGATAAACGAGGAGAAGAGGAGCGGGCTGTAAAACTTCAGAATCTGCCGCGGGCGCTTCACCTCGCACTCGGGCGATTCGAGCGGAAGCTTGCGGGCCAGACTTCGTCCCTCCAGCCAGCTGACGAATGCTTCGATCATCATGCCGAAGACAAAGATGATCGCGCCTTGCGTCGAGCTGGTGACCCCGATATGCATGATGTATCTGGCCATCAGGAACATGCCGCCAAGTCGGAACACCATGCCGATCGTCAACCATCGGGTTCTCATTTTATAGATGATGACGCCCTGGTACAGACAGCGGATGCCCGAGAAGATGCTGAGGAACATGAGCACGTGGTAAACGTTAACCGCCGCGTCGGCCACTTCCGGATCGGCGCCGTAGGCGCCGGCGAACACGAGCGTACCGACCGGCGTGAAGCCGATCATCGCGCCGAACGCGAGCGAAGCGCCGAACACGATGAACGCGACCTTCAGAATCGCCCGGTAGGAGATGCGGTCCCGCACGAGCGCGGAGCAGGTCTCCCGGAACAGGACGGCGGGACGCTCGCTGACGGTGAGCAGGCTCATGGCGGTGGCGTAGCCTGCGATGACGAGCTCCGGATCGTCGGCTTGCGCGAGCGTGCCGTTGATAATGACGTGCGACAGGTTGATCAACACGGCGGACAGGCCTAGCGGTATGAAAAATAAAAACAGCGTTCGCTGCGATACGCGGTCGTGATGTTCGGACAAAGAAGTTCATCTCCCATTTTAGCTACTCGGCTATTATAGCAGGTGTCGAAGCCGCTGCGGGCCGTTTTCATTACTTTTTCACTGGATTTACCCCCTGTGAAATGATAAATTATTAAATGATGCAAAGCGGGTTGAATGTGGTGATACAAGTGACGCCGAACGAGAAATGGACGGACGCGCAGTTCGTCTGGGACGACCGTCTCGGCATCGCGCTGCCCCGCTTCGCCTCGTCCTGGGAAGAGATGGATGCCGGCGAACGGGCGGCCGTGGTCGAACGGTGGGAATGCATCCGGGGACGGATACCGGATGCGATCCGGGCGCGCGAAGCTAAGATTCGGCGCTTGCTGGACGCAATGTTCGAGGAAGAAGATTTTGGCGCATGCTGCCTGCTGAACGGGGAGATCGCCGAAGCCGCGAGCGTCGTCCACGACCTGCAGATCTGGTATCGCACGCAGCAGGATCTTGAAGAAGAAGACATCAAGCGGCACGGTTGACAGACCGCAAGGATGCATGGAGGTACCACGTGAGGGACGAACGATGGCTGGCGCGGACGTCTCCGCGCGGCCCGATCTCGCTGATGGTCCGCGTATACAGGTACATCTTGCCGGAGGTGAAGACGGCGCTCGACGGCTGGAGGGAACGGGCCGATGCCATTCCCGACCCGGAGCTGCGCAAGCAAGCCCTGGCCAGCATCGCCTCCAAGAAGTTCCACTGCCAGGGAGGCGCCGTATACGCGGCAGCGAATCTTGCCAAGAGGGACGTGCTCATTCCCCTTATCGTGGCGTTGCAGACGATCAGCGATTACTTGGATAATCTGTGCGACAGAAGCACGTCGCTGGATCCGGCCGATTTCAGGCTGCTCCACGAGAGCATGCTGGACGCGGTGACGCCAGGCGCGCCGCTGCGCAACTATTACGCGCTGCGCCAGGAGCAAGACGACGGAGGCTATCTGCCCGCGCTCGTCGCTTGCTGCCAGGCATGCGCGGCGAAGCTGCCGGCCTACGGCTCGGTGCAGGCGCAGGTCAGGGATCTGGTATCCTTGTACGGCGACCTGCAGGTGTACAAGCACATTGCGCACGACCGCAGGGAGGATGCGCTGCTGTCATGGTGGGACCTGCACGCATCCCGCTACCCCGGTCTCTTGTGGAATGAATTCGCGGCCGCGACGGGTTCCACGCTCGGCATGTTCATGCTGTTTCTTGCGGCCAGCGAAGAGGAGCTTACGCCAGGCCTCGGACGCGAGATTGCCGAATGCTACTTCCCGTCGATTAACGGGCTTCATATCCTGCTCGATTATTTAATCGATCAGGCGGAAGACGAAGTGGGCGGCGATTTGAATTTTTGCAGCTATTACGACGACCAGCGGCAATTGAACGAGCGATTGCTCCGCATGGTCAGGGCGGCCCGCGCCTCGGCGGACCGGCTGCCGGCATCCGCGTTTCAGCGGATGATCGTCGAAGGTCTCGTGGCGCTGTACTTGTCCGATCCGAAGGTCAAGGGGCAGCGCGGCGTACGCGAGACGGCGAAGGCGCTGATGAAGGGCAGTCCATGGACGCGGTTGTTTTTCTGGCTCAACAGCCATCTCATACGCAAAGCAATGTAACAGCAAAGGAGCAAACCAAGATGGGAGCAGTTCAAAAAATCGCAGTATTGACGAGCGGTGGAGATTCTCAGGGGATGAACGCGGCCGTTCGGGCCGTCGTCCGCAGCGGACTATTCCGCGGACTTGAGGTATACGGGGTTCAGCGCGGCTATCAGGGCCTGCTTAACGAGGACCTCCGGCCGATGGATCTGCGCAGCGTAGGCGACATCATCCAGCGCGGCGGCACGATTTTGCAGACGGCCCGCTGCAAGGAATTTCTGACGCCCGAAGGCCAGCAGCGCGGCGCGGACGTGCTCCGCAAGCACGGCATCGACGGCCTGGTCGTCATTGGCGGCGACGGCTCCTACCAAGGCGCCAACAAGCTGAGCAAGCTCGGCATCAAGACGATGGGGCTGCCGGGCACGATCGACAACGACATCCCGTTCACCGACTTCACGATCGGCTTCGATACCGCGACGAGCATCGTCGTCGATGCGATCAACAAGCTGCGCGACACGATGACGTCGCACGAACGTTCGTCTGTCGTCGAGGTCATGGGCCGTCACTGCGGCGACATCGCGCTCTACGCCGGCCTTGCTAGCGGCGCCGAGTCGATTCTCGTGCCCGAGGTGCCGTTCGACATCCGCGAGATCTCCCAGCGCATGCGCGAGAACTTCCAGAACGGCAAGCGCCACAGTATCGTCATCGTCGCCGAAGGCGTATGCGGCGGCGACGAGATCGCGCGCCAGATCACCGAGCACAGCGGCATCGAGCCCCGCGTGACGGTGCTCGGCCACATTCAGCGCGGCGGTTCGCCGACGCACAACGACCGGATCCTGGCCAGCCGGCTGGGCGACTTCGCCGTCGAGCGGCTTGAAGCGGGCGATTCCGCCAAGGCTTGCGGCCTCGTGCGCGGCGAGCTGGTCACCACCGACATCGACACGGTCGTCTCGACCAAGAAGGCGTTCAACATGGATCTGTACAATCTGGCGATCCGCCTCGCGCAATAAATCCGGGAAGCGCACCTTATCGAATCTTACGCATCCCATCAAAAAAGACCCTCCGGGCCGATATTCGGCCGGAGGGTCTTGCGCGTTCGTATTCGTCGGACGATGAAAGAGGGCGGTATGCCTGTCTGGTTAGAAGGATAAAAAGTTTATACCCTGCCTTGCGAGCTAGTATTGAACGCCGGCCGTATACCGGTTGGTCGCGTTCCAGAGCAAGTACTCGTCGACGCCGCTCTCGTGCAGCGCCTTGATCTGCGCCTGCACCTCGGCGGCACCGTATTTGATATAATGTCCGCTGCCCAGCCAGCTGGCCGTGAAGTCCTGGATCCAAGGCCGGATGACGGGCTTCGCGCCTTCAAGCGGATCCAGCTTTTTGTGCGTATCGACCATCGCGCCTTTGATCGTGGCGTACGGCGCCTTGTCCGGATCCGGCTGCTTGAACCAGCCGGTGCTGTAATGGCTCGGATAGATCATCGGACTGATGACGTTGACGCTTGAGGAGATCTTGGCGAAGTCCTGGCCGATGCCCTCGGCAGCCGGAACGGAAGCCGCATAGCCGAAAATGTCGACCGATACCCGGACGCCGAGAGGTTCAAGCTGTTCCCTGGCGTACTTGACGAATCCGGAGACGACATCCGTGCGGGACTGGTCCGTTTTCGTGAATTTCAGGTTGTCCGCCTTCTTCTCGAAGCCCTCCGGGAACCGGACGTAGTCGAACTGGATCTCCTTGAAGCCGAGCTTGGCCGCTTCTTTGGCGACCGCGATGTTGTAGTCCCATACTTCCTTGCGATAGGGATTGACGAAGCTGTCTTTTTTGCCGTTTTGCCATACGGTTCCGTTGGACGTGACGAACGACAGCTCGGGATGTTTCTTCGCCAGCACCGAATCCTTGAAGACGACGATGCGCGCGATCGGGTACACCTGGTGTTTTTTCAAGGTTTCCATCAGCGAGCCGATATCCTTGATGAAGCGCATCGGCGTGCCGAACTTCTGGAGTTTGGGATTATCCGTCTTGTAAGTAATGTACCCTAGATCGTCTTTGATATCGATCACCATGGCGTTCAGCGCCGTCTTGTCGATCAGGTCGAGCAGCGTGCCGAGCCGTTCGCCACCGGCGCTGTAGGCGGTGACGTAGACACCTTTGACCTTTGGCGCATCCGGCTGCGGATCCTTCGCCTTCCCCGGATCGACCGCGCCGCTGCCGTTCCCCGTCGATACCGGCACCGGATCGGCGGAAGTTCCGCTTCCCGCGTGCGATTTTTCCAAGTTGTGCCATGCCGTCTGCCATACTTTTCCTAGTACATTTTCGTTTTCCGGTTTTTGCTGCGGCTGTCCCCAACCTGAATGAAGGAGCAGCAGAAGCGTCAACAATACGTTCATTTTTCCCTCTCCCCGCTTGCTCTTCCAAACTGTAACCCGATTATAAACGAGTTCAAACAGTGGTTACAGAGGTAATTTGTAGAATTATAACAACTTGTTGCAGGTCCTTGGAACTAACCTCCGCTCGGGAGCCGAATGCCTGGCTTCGGCGTTTGTCAACGGTTCGCTATCGCCTGCATATAGTGGTATGATCTAATGGTATGCCTCTGTCCGATGCAATGTAGTCCGAGAAGCAAGCGGCTATTTTTGCCACTCCGTCCGCCCGCTTGAGATGATGATTCGCGCGCCAAAATAAGACCTCGCGCCCGATTCGCGAAATAAATCCCGCACGGAATCGACGAGTTGCGGCGCCCGTAAATGAACGGCTTGCCGGAAAGCTTGGCCGATTAGGCCCATGGCTGGAGTTTGAGAGCCGTTTTGTGTTATAATGATCTGTATATTTTTTTGGCAGAGCCGTTAGTTGATGGACCGGCACCGTTAGTTGATGGCCCCATAACAGAAGGAGTATGAAACTAATTTGAGTAAATTTACGGATTTTGGTTTAGAGAGCGATGTACTGCAAGCAATCTCCCAGCTCGGATACGAAGACGCTACCCCGATTCAAAGCCAGGCGATTCCCGTAGCCCTCAGCGGCCGCGACATGATCGGCCAAGCGCAGACGGGTACCGGCAAGACGGCCGCGTTCGGCATTCCGCTGGTCAGCAAGATCCAAGCTTCCGAAGACCGCATCGTGACGCTCGTCATGACGCCTACGCGCGAACTGGCGATTCAAGTGGCCGAAGAGATCGAAAAGCTCGGCCGATTCAAGGGACTTCGTTCCCTCGCGATCTACGGCGGACAGGATATCGGCCGCCAGATCCGCGGACTGCGCCGCAAACCTCAGATTATTATCGGCACGCCGGGCCGTTTGCTTGACCATATCAACCGCAAGACGATCAAGCTGGAGGACGTTCAGACCGTCGTACTTGACGAAGCCGACGAAATGCTCGACATGGGCTTCATGGAAGATATCCAGACGATTCTCGGACTCGTACCCGCAGAGCGCCAGACGCTGCTCTTCTCTGCGACGATGCCGGCTAACATTCAGCGTCTCGCGCAACAATTCTTGAACAACCCGGAGCACATCTCGGTCATTCCGAAGACGTCGACGACAGCCAGCACCATTCAACAGTTCTACGTCGAAGTGCAGGAGCGCATGAAGTTCGACGCGCTGTGCCGCCTGCTCGACATGGAGCCGCCGGAGCTCGCGATCGTGTTCGGCCGCACCAAACGCCGCGTGGCTGAGCTGTCCGAAGCGCTGATGAAGCGCGGATATGCCGCCGACGGCCTGCATGGCGACCTGTCGCAGAACCAACGCGACGCGGTCATGCGCAAGTTCCGCGACGGCAGCATCGCCGTCCTCGTCGCGACGGACGTCGCCGCGCGCGGTCTTGACGTATCGGGCGTGACGCACGTTATCAACTTCGACCTGCCGCAGGATCCGGAGAGCTACACGCACCGGATCGGCCGTACCGGCCGCGCCGGCAAGGAAGGCACGTCCTGGTCGTTCGTCACGTACCGCGAGATGGACCACCTGCATTTCATCGAGCGCGTCACGCGCTTCCGCATCGCCAAGAAGGCGCTGCCTACCGTCGCCGAGGCGATCGAAGGCAAGCAGCGCGTCATCGCCGACAGGCTGCTTGAAGCCGTTGGCGCAGAGGACGCGGACTTCGCGGGCTTCAAGGGCATCGCGACCGAGCTTCTGGAGCGTCACGACTCCGTCGAACTGCTGTCCGCGGCGATCAAGCTGCTTGCAGGCGACAAGAACGACGTCGCCGTCGAGCTGACGCCGGAGGATCCGATCCGGTCGAAGAAGCGCAATTTTGGCAACCGCGGCAGCAGCAGCGGCGGCTATGGCGGTCAGCGCCGCAGCGGCGGCTACGGCGGCCAAGGCGGACGCAGCGGCGGTTACAGCGGTGGCAGTGGCGGCGGCTATAGCGGCGGCGGCAACCGTGGCAGCTACAGCGGCGGCCAGGGCGGCAGCGGCTCGCGCGGCGGCAGCTACGGCAGCCGCAAGCCGTACAGCGGCGATTCCCGCCGCGAGGATAGCTACCGCGACGGCGGCCGTCAAGGCGGCGGCGCGCGTCGCGAAGATTCGCGCGGCAGCCGCAGCGAAGATTTCGTCAACATCTAACACCCGATATATTTGATGGGCGGGGTGCGCGGGCGGTGCGAGCCGCACGCGCACCTTGCCGTATATTCAGGAGGCGTTTCTCATGGAAATGCGCGGCATGATGGGCGGGTTTTACAAAATTTCCGAATGGATCATGCGCCTGTCCGTAACGAATGTGCTGTGGGTGCTGACATCGCTGCCGGTATGGTTCTTCCTCGTTTTCGGCGTTTTGAGAGCGTCTACAACGGACCAGCTGGTCGCCATGCTCATTCCGATGGCCGTGCTCATGCCCTTCACGTGGTTCCCTTCGACGTCGGCGATGTTCTCCGTCGCCCGCAAGTGGGTGATGGGCGATACCGACGTGCCGCTGCTCAAGACCTTTTTCCGCAGCTACAAGGCAAACTACAAGCAGGCGATGCTCGGCGGATTGCTGTATTCGCTGCTCTTCGCCATTCTCATCGTAGACTACCAGGTTTATTTGAAAAAGTTCGAGAACCTCGGCGTGCTTTCGATTTTGTTCCTTGCGCTGATGGTGCTGCTTTTCGTTTCCTTGTTCCAGTTTTTCTCGCTGCTGTCGCATTTTCACATGAAGACGATCCAACTGCTTAAAAACGCCGTCGTGCTGACGATCGGCAAGCCGCTTCGTTCGCTGTCCACCGCCATCGGCAGCGGCGTCATCGTCTTTATCAGCTTCCGGTACACGTTTTTGATTCCGTTCTTCATGGGCAGCCTGATCGCTGTATTCGCCTTCTACAATTTTTACTTGACCATCCAGAAGATGCAGGCTGCGGCGAACAAAGAAGAGGATCCGCTGCCGATCGAGGAGTCGCCGACGCGCGACGAGGACAAGCCTACGGTTTAGGCCGACAGCTTTTCGTTCTTTTTTGGTTAATGGTTCCATCATGCCCGATGCCGTTTACTTTTGCCGGTCTCCTGTATATAATGGGTATCAATCCTGCCTTGCACGTTACGGCGACACATGTTTTGAACCAATGCTGTTTCCTAGGGAGCTCTATATCGCCCTGCGGATGACAAGCCCCCGAAAAGGGTAGTCTGAACGCAGCGCTGCGGGCACCCACCTGCGAGAGCGGGTTCAGAAACAAGCGCGTGGGACGGCAAAGGCGGGTTTTCCGTTATTTGGCTTTAAACCCCGGGACGGGCATGGTATGATTAGCTGTAGCGCAGGTCACCGGAGGGAGAGAGTGGAATTTGCTGAAGAGAGTACTCGTCGGATTAATACGCAGCCAAGAACATACGGGCGACAAGGCGAAGGATCCGAAGCTGAAATCCCATTACTACCGATTGTCCAAGGACAGGGCGTTCGAAGAGGTCGCCTCCGTTCTGAAGAAAATGCAAGGCTACAAGGTGCTTCACGAAGTGCCAAACATCGGCGAACTCGTTCTCGAGAAGCGCACGATGGCCGGCCGTACGATGGACATCACCATACAGATCGTAGGGACGGGTCCCGGCAATTCCGCCGTGGACATTTATTCTGCGTCCAGGGGGTCGCTTGGCGATCTCGGCGCTAACTATCGCGTCATTCAAGAGATCTACGGCGTGCTGGACAAGAAGCTATCCAATTACAAAAATTGATTCGACCTTATAGATGATAACAAAAAAGAAGCGAGGTATAGGCTCGGGCCTTGCCTCGCTTCTGCTTGTCGCGGAGCGACCGGCGAACTGCGATTAGAGCAGTTCGCGTACCGCGGCGACGGCTGCGTCGTAATCCGGATGCTCGGTCATTTCCTTAAGTACTTCGACATAGACGATCTTGTCGCTGGCATCCAGGACGAAGATCGAGCGCATGTCGAGCGCGAATTCCTTGATCAGCACGCCGTAGGCTTTGCCGAAGCTGTTGTCCTTGTAGTCGGACAGCAGGACGACGCGGTCGATGCCGGCGGCGCCGCACCAGCGGGCTTGCGCGAAGGGAAGATCGGCGCTGACCGTCAGCACTTGGACCTGCTCGCCAAGCTTGGCCGCTTCTTCGTTGAATCTTCTCGTCTGGGCGTCGCAGACGCCAGTGTCGATCGAAGGGACGACGCTGATGAGCTTGATTTTCCCCGCGTAGTCCTTGAGGGACACGGTCTCGACAAGGCTCTTGCTCAATTGGAAGTCAGGCGCCTGGTCGCCGGCCTTAAGCTCGGGACCGATCAGCGTGATGGGATTGCCCTTGAATGTTGCGGCATGATTCCGTTCTTGACTCATGGAATTACAGCCTCCTTCAGCGAATGGACGTGACGTAACCCATTATAAATGCCGGAAATGCCGTTGTCCAATGACGGGATGCCGCTCGGCGAGGAGAGATGCCCTTTGATTTTTATCCGATACGAGAGCCTGAAGCAATATATCCGGCTGTACCCCGTCAATACGGCGATCATCGCGGCGAACCTGGTCATGTTCGTCATTCTGCTGTTCTCCGGCGGTCCGTCGAATACCGATACGCTGCTCAAATACGGCGCGCTAACGACGTTCCCGGGCTACGACCAGAACTGGCGATACGTCGCTTCGCTGTTTTTGCATGCGGGGCTGGCGCATCTCGCGATGAACATGTTTGCCATCTTCGTGTTCGCGGCGCCGTTGGAGCGGTTGTTCGGGCATGCGCGCTACCTGTTCTTTTACTTGATCGCCGGCGTGCTCGGCAATGTGTTCGCGGCTGCGCTGTCGGGTCCGGAATGGATCGCGGTAGGCGCTTCGACTTCGATCTATGCGCTGTATGGCGCATACTTATTCATGGCTCTATTCCAGCGCTATGCGCTCGACCAGGGCTCGAGATCGACGATTCTGGGCATTCTTGCGATCGGTCTCATCATGTCGTTCATCATACCGGGCGTCGGCTACTGGGCGCATGTCGGAGGTCTGCTCGCCGGCTTCGTGCTATACGGGCTTATGGGGAGCCGTTTTTTGAATCGATAAGGCAGAGGAAGGGGCTCTTGTAGTGGAGCTACGGCAATTGCAGTACTTTATCCAGGTGGCGCGCCTGCAGCACGTGACGAAGGCGTCGGAGGAACTTCACGTCGCGCAATCTGCCGTGAGCCGGCAGATCCACAGGTTAGAGGAAGAGCTAGGCGTTCGACTGTTCATGCAGCGCGGCCGCAATGTGCAGCTAACGCCTGTCGGCCAGCTGTTCCTGAAGCGGGCGCAAGCGATTCTGCAGGACCTGGATCGCGCCGTGAACGAGATTCATGAATTCATGGATCCGGAGCTCGGGGAGATCCGTCTCGGATTCCCGCACAGCTTGGGGACGCAGCTGATCCCTCAAGTGATCGCATGCTTCCGCAAATTGCATCCGGGGGTCAAATTCAGGTTCCGTCAAGGTATGTATCCTTCGCTCATCCGCGACATCGTGGAGGGGGAGATTGACTTGGCGTTCATCTCGCCCTTCCCCGAGCGTCATGAACAGGTGACGGGCGAAGTCGTCCTGACGGAGGATCTGTACGCCATTCTGCCGCAGTCTCATCCGCTCGCGCAGGCGGATTCGATCCATCTCGCCGAGCTGAAGGACGATACGTTCGTCCTGTTCAGCAACGGGTATTCGCTTCGTCCGCTCGTGTGGGACGCCTGCCGGCTCGCAGGCTTCGTGCCGACGATCGGCTTCGAGGGCGAAGAGACCGACACGATCCGCGGCCTGGTCGCCGCGGGAATGGGCGTCAGTTTGCTGCCCGAGATGGCGCTGTACCCGACCGGCACCATGATGCCGGCAGTCGTGAGGGTTCGCGAGCCGCATGTCACGCGGACGATCGGTCTGATCCGGCGCGCGGGCGAGAAGCCGCAAGCGGTCGTGAAGCTGTTTCACACGTTTTTAGTCGATTATTTTAAGACGCATTACAAGCCGATTTAGGTCGATCGGATCGCGATAAAGGTCGAGCCTGACCGAGTTCCAAGTGCACCGACATCAGATGCCTGCCGGCTTAAATAACTCGTGCAGGCCCAGCGTCGCCGCCCCCCATGCAGAGCCTCGATCGCCCCAGGCGGCCGCCTGAACGGGCGTGACTTCCCCGCGGGCATCTTCGGCCTGTTCGATATACATGCGCAGCCGATCGAAGACCGCCTCGTTCTCCGCGATCCATCCCCTTATGATGAGCCGCTCCGGATTGAGCAGCTGCAGCACGTTACCGCAATACGCGGAGATGCCTCGCAGCACCCGGTCCAGTTCCTCTGCCAGAGGACCGGCGCTATCCAAGGCCATTTCCGAAAAAGCGCGCAGCGTATCCTGAGGTTCCTGTTCTATAGGGAATCGGTCGGGATATTTTTTTTTCAATCGATCCGCTAGCTGCATCGTACCGTAGCGAGAGAAAACGCCGATACGCCCTGCGAAGCCCGCGCTGCCTCGGTATATGCGATCTTCGATCACGAGGCCTGCGCCTACCGTACGGCCGACGAGCAAGTAGACGATCGTTCGGCAACCTTGCGCAGCGCCGCTGCTGCGCTCGGCGAAGCCGGCCGCTTCAAGGTCGTTGATCAGATCGACCGGCATGCCGATGCGCTGCTCCAGCCACGCGGCGAGCGCCCAGTTCTGGAGCCCGAGCGGTACGGCGCTTAGGATGCGCCTTCCGGCTTCGTCGATGCGGCCCGGTACGGATACGACGATCCGCCTGACCTTGGCGGGCGACACTTCATGCTCGCGCAATAGTTCCTCTACGAGTAGCGGGAGCCTATCTATAATCGCTTGCTTGTCCGCGAACGCGGGCAGCGATCGTTCGGCCGCGATGCGCCCGCTCAAATCCAGCAAGATGGCCAACGGCTTCGCCAAGTCGATGCCCAGTACATATCCGCCGTCCGGTCGGACGGCGAGCATCGTCATCCGTCGTCCGGCACCCGCTCCCGAGACGGTGCCCGTCTCGTGAACGAGATCCTCCGCGCGCAGTTCGTCGACCAGGGCCGATACCGTCGAAGGGCTGAGCTTGGTGATCCTGGACAGCTCGACCCGCGATACGGGGCTGCGGCTCGCGATCAAGTGCAGCAGCAATGATTTATTAACCTTTTTTATCGTTTGCTGATTGCCGGTCGACGCCATGCCGATCCTCCTCGTATGCGGATATGCCGCCAAGCAGCAGCAGAAGGAAGCCTGCTGCCCCGGCCAATGTCAATGCCGCGCTGGCCTTGTACAGAGCGGGGGCGCCAAGTTCGCCGAACAGCCAGCCGCCCGCCATGCCTGCGATAAAACCGGAGACGCCGCCCCAGCTGAGTCCGTACAGCGCCTGGCCGGTCGATCGCCGCTCCGGCGGAACGAGGCGGTTGGTCAGCTGCGTGCCGATATAGTAGTAAACGCCGAACGTAACGCAATGCAGCAGTTGGATCCAGACGACCGCTAGCGCCTGATCCGCCCCGCTCATCAACAGCCATCGGGCCGAATAGAGCAGGCTCACGCAGGACAATAGCGCGAACATCGTACGCTTGCTGCCGGTCAGGTAGCGATCCAGCAGCATATAGACGGGCGCTTCCAGAATAGCTGTCGCAAAGATCGACCAGCCCACGATCTGAGGCGATCCGCCCAGGTCTTGAATGTAGAGACCCACGAAAGTGGAGTTGAAGGCATTGGGCACGGAGATGAGTACGCCAAGCGCCAGCAAAAACACAAATTGACGATTCCTCCATATGCCGACAGCGGGAGCGGAGGGGAGCCTGTAACCGGCAACGGCAGTTCGCGAAGATGAGCCTGCACCGGACGGCAATTTCTCCTCCTTCGGCAGTAGATAAGCGAAAGCGAGCGCGATCAGCATCATCACATCGACCGCAATCCAAAGCTTGTCGATGCCGATCCTGCCGATGACGGGTCCTGCCGCCGCAGCCACAATCGCCCAACCGAGCGATCCCCAGAGCCGGAAGGCGCCGAACTTGTAGCCCGTTCCGTCGATTACGTTCAAGACCAGGCTATTGCTCTGGGTGAACAGCGGACTCTGGAACAGGAAAAACGCCAGAAGTCCGGCGTAGATCCAAGCTTCCTGCCGCGAAGCGAACACGACCTGCATGAGGAGGAAAGCACCCGTCAGCGTGAACAGAAGTATGCGTCGATTTCCGTATTTCCTGTCGGCCCAATAGGCCCAGAACGGATTGGAAAAGATGGCGACGACGGGTCCTCCCGCGAGAAGGGCGCCGATCGAAGCCGGCGTCATGCCGAGATTTTTCAAATATAAGGAAAAATAAGTGCTATACACCGCGATCGAGCCGTATAGGGTGAAATTAAAAGCTTTGAGCATGCGTGCCATCGTCGGCGTTATCGTGTTCTGCCCCATGTCCGCGGCCGCTCTCAGACGGGCAGCGAGCGAGAGAACGACCGCTCGCGGACCTCGTCGGCCGACACTTCTCGTCCCAGCTCGTGGGACAGGTACAGTCCTTCGCTGATCAGCATAGTGTTCAAAGCGAGCGCGGCCGTCGGCAGCAGCTGCACCTCGCCCCGCAAGGCGGCGATCCAGTGATGCTGCGAAGATTCGTACGCGTCGGGGTAAGCGCTCAGCCTTTTGCGCCGCAGCTCCGCCAGATCCAGGTCGATCCGCCCGTCGATGTCGAGGTCGGCAATCGTCGAGTGGAAGGTGAAGGGCGTGACATCGCCGGCGCCTGTCGAACCGGGAAAGCGTATGCCGCCTTCCGAGCCGACGATTGAGCTGCCCTCGAAGCCGCCCAGGTGAATCGCCCACGATTCGGCAATGTCCAGCGTCAAGCCGCCTTCGAGCTTCACGAATCCCGCGGCGAATTCCTCGACATCGAAGCCGCTCGAGGCGCGCCGAGCTTCGTCCATCGCCATCTCCTGGTAGATCTGTCCGGAGATGCGCAGCGGAGCGGGGTTGCCCAGGAGATGAAGCATGCGAGAGATGTGATAGACCCCCATGTCAAAGAGGGCGCCGCCGCCGGCGATGTCCTTGCGGGTGAACGCCGCAGTGCCATACCCGTCGACGAAGGGGCGATTGCGTCGCCGGAAGCCCGTAGAGCGGGCGTGATACAGTTTGCCCAGCTTGCCGGCGTCGATCAGCTGCTTGGCGGCTTTCGTTTCCTTGGCGAATAGCTGGGCCAACTGAATATGGAGCATTCGGCCGTTTTTCATAGCAGCATCGAGCATTTTGACGCCGTCCGCGTAGCTTCCTGCGATCGGCTTCTCGCAGTACACGTGCATGCCTGCCTCCAGCGCCGCTACCGTCACAGGCTCATGATAGTTGTTGTGCAGGCAGACATCCACGGCCTCGATCTCGGGATCGTCGAGCAATTCCCGATAATCCGTATAAACCCGGGCGATTCCGTATTGTTCAGCGGCATCTCTGGCCGCTTCAGGTTGGATGTCGCATACGGCCGCTATGCGGACGCCGGCTATTTTCCGATATTGCTCGAGATGGAGCCTACCGATCTGCCCTGCTCCGATGAGTCCGATCTTCACTTCGTTAGGTCCGCTCATGAATGTCCATATCCCCTTCCGATAGCTCCACGTCCAGCAGCAGCCGTTTGACGGTCGCCAGCAATAGCTCGATCTCCGCGTAAGCGGTATGTGCCGGCGGGTTGTATTCAATGCCCCAATGCCCTGTGTATCCCGTCTTGCGCAGCGTACGTATGCGGTCGGCGGCGTCCGGAAGCGATGCGGCTTTGCGGTCCAGGTGCGTGTGCACCACCCAAGGCGCGACCATGGCGTCGCCTTGGTCGGCCTGCTCGGTCCATCTGCCGATATGAAGCAGGATTCCGTAGGCAGGATCGTTGATCGCCTGCGCAAGCTTCACCATCTCGGCAGGCACGAGGGACGGGCCCATATGGTTTTCCGGGCCGATACGCATGCCGTATTCTGCCGCGAAGCGGCAATACTCGCGGTATCTTCGAACGATAAAGTCGAGCGCTTCTTCGGTGAAAGCCTGTTGGCCTTGCGAGCAGGTGTCGATCCGGACGGTCTTGGCGCCGAGCAGGACGGCTGCCCGCAGATGGGCGAGCGCGTTCTGATGGAGCTGCTCGCGAACATCCGGATCCGGGTCCCATAGATGTGCCGTATCGACGGCCAGGTTGACCAGGTTCAAGCTCCGTTCGTCGAGCGCTTTCTTCACCCTGCGCAGCGCAGATTCATCGAATAGGGTCAGAAGAGGGCGCGTCCGCTCCGCGATTTGCGCATTCCATAGATCGACCGAATCCAATCGATACCTGTACCGGACGGTTTCCAGATAGCCGAACACATCCATCTTGCCTTCGAGGAATAAAGAATGGAACGAATAGCCGCCGATCGATACCAACATGTCGCACCTCGTATCGATTAATTATTTCGATGAAAAAAATAATTCACCTCGATGATAAGAGAAAATCGCATTAGCGTCAATGCGCAAAAAGAAAAGGACCGGGATATCCCAGTCCTCGTCAATCATATGGTTGTCGGAAAGCACTGTCATCGTCAGTCGCGGCTGCTTGTATAAATCAGAATGAGACGGATGAGCTCGAGAAGCGACATGAGCGCAGCCGCTACATAGGTGAGCGCCGCTGCGTTAAGCACCTTGCCGACGCCGCGTTCTTCGTCCCTGCCGATGAAGCCTTCGGCGACCATCACATGCCGGGCGCGATTGCTGGCGTTGAATTCGACCGGCAGCGTCACCAGCTGGAAGGCGACGGCAGCCGAGAAGAAGATGACGCCGAGACCGATCAGGTTCGTCGCAGAGAAAATGATGCCTGCGATGAACAGGAACGGCGCCAGGCCCGAAGCGAATCGCACGAGAGGGAACATCCGGTGCCGCAGCACGAGCGCCGGGTAATGCTGTTGATGCTGAATGGCATGGCCGACCTCGTGGCAGGCGACGGATACGGCCGCGATGGAGCTCTCGTAGTACACCGGCTCGGATAGCCGGACGACGCGGTGGACGGGGTCGTAATGGTCTGATAGCGCGCCGGGAACCGGTTCGATCGGCACATCGTGAAGGCCGTTGCGGTCGAGCATTCTGCGCGCGGCTTCGTAGCCGGTGAGGCCGGTTGAAGTGCGGACTTCAGACCATTTATTGAACGTGCCCTTCACCCGGAACTGCGCCCACAGGGACAAGAGGAAGGCGGGAATGATCAAGACGTACATCCAGTTGGCGTTCATGTGCTCTACCTCCGTGTCAGGGATTCATTTCTAAATCGATTCGAAATGTAAGGCTACATAAAATTCCCCTTGTTGAGAAGCAGAAGCAACGCTTCGATGACGGCGGCGGTCTGCGGCGTGAGCGTCTTGAACAGTCGCTTCGCCTGGCCCGGCTTCAGCTGCTCGAGCACCGGTTCGAGTTCCTTGACCTCCCGCTCCAGCTGAGAGAGGTGGCTCGACAGATCGGCGATCTTGCGGTTGACCTGTTCGCTCGGCGATACGCGGCTGAGCGCCGTAAACATCTCTTTGATCTCTTCTAGGGAAAATTTCTGCGCCTTCAATTGTTCAATACGTTTGATTCGCTCGAGCGTTTCATCATTATATAGGCGGTAATTGCCGTCCGAACGTTTGGCTGCAGAGAGCAGGCCCAGTCCGGTATAGTAATCGATCGTTCGCGGGCTGACGCCGGACAGGCGGGACAATTCACCGATCCGATACAAATGACGAGGCGGTTCCGCAGCTCCGTTTCGCATGGGCTGATCCCCCTTCTTCAGAACTTGATGCTAATATCATACCCAAATCCAAACCATACAGTCAAACGTTATGCTTGTGACGAATTTATGCAAATGGCACCGGAAACCGAATGATGCTTGAAAGGAAGAGTGACATGTTTCTTGCGATCGTCTCTTTTATGAACATCTCACAAAATCAATTATGTGAGGTTATTACAAATATATTATAGTGGATCGCTACGAAAATAGATCAAAATACTAACGATATCATTATAAATACGTCTTTATGTCAGGTATTATAAGAAAATAACGAATTTTATTCGGAAAATCGTATTGTCAAATCGGCGCCTGCTCACTATAATGACATTAAGTCTTTCTTGAAATGTTATGAAACATTACATGTCGGGGAGTGGTCGTATGTTTAAGAAAAGTTTGTTCGGGCTAGGCGCGCTGTTACTCTTGTTTCCAACGATGGCTTTTGCCGCCGATGGCGATCCGTCTCCCGCCACGCTTAACATGGGCCTCAATGCCCTCTGGATCCTTGTAGCCGCGATCCTTGTCCTGCTCATGCAAGGCGGCTTCATTCTCCTCGAGACCGGCTCCACGCGCATGAAGAACGCCGGGCACGTCGCCGGCAAGACGATTTTCACCGTCGGCCTCGCTTCTTTGGTATACTGGGCGGTAGGTTACGGCATTACGTTCGGCGCCGACGCCGGCGATGGCCTGAACAAGTTTATGGGAATCGGCAACTTTTTCTTCGATCCGTCGATTCTGGCGGGCGCAGGCGACTCGTACCCGTCTACGATCTTTTTCATCTTCCAGCTGGCTTTTGCCGCCGTATCGCTCTCCATCGCTTGGGGCGGATTCGCGGAGCGCGCCAAGCTGTCCGTCTACCTGATCTTTACGATCGTATTCGCCGCAGTCATCTACCCGATCATCGCGCACTGGATCTGGGGCGGCGGCTGGCTCGCAGCCGACGGCGCGCAAGACTATGCAGGCTCCACCGTCGTTCACTTGACGGGCGCCATGGCCGCGTTCGCCGCGACGATTCTGCTCAGGCCGCGGATCGGCAAGTTCAACAAGGACGGCTCCGCCAACGAAATTCTCGGTCACAACCAAGTGTTCACGTCCCTTTCCGTATTGCTGCTGTGGGTAGGCTGGTTCGGGTTTAACGCAGGCAGCGCGGTGTCCGTCGGCGAAGGCTTCTTCGGATACGTCGCCTTCACGACCCAACTCGGCGCAGCGGGCGGCGCGGTATCCGCACTGCTGATTTCCTGGCTGGTAAAAGGCAAGGCGGACATTCCGACGATGTTGAACGGCGCACTGGCCGGACTGGTCGCGATTACCGCATCCTGCGCATTCGTCGAGCCTTGGGCCGCAGTCGTCATCGGTTTGATCGCAGGCGTGCTGGTGTTCCTGAGCGCACAATTTTTCGAAAAGATCCGCGTCGACGACCCGATCTCCGCGATGTCCGTGCATGGCGCGGCAGGCGTATGGGGCACGCTGGCCAACGGCCTGTTTGCGACGCAGAAGCTGGTCGATCAAGTCGGCGTCGGCAAGGCCGGCCTGTTCTACGGCGGCGGCGGCGAACAACTGTGGGTCCAATTCCTTTCCGTCGTCGTATGCGGCGCCTTCGCTTTCGCGGCATCCTTTATCGTCCTGTGGGTCATTAAGCAAGTGAGCGGCCTGCGCGTCACCGAGGAGCAAGAGATCATCGGTCTCGACTTAAGCGAACACGGTTCATACGGCTATCCGGAAGCGCTGAAGCGCGCAGGTACGACAACGACTTCTTTATAAAGTAAGATTCGCTTCCATGTATGCAAGCAACGGCGTCCCGACAGGAGGTAATACCGCATTGTACCGGATCGATATGGCACAGCGGTTGCTAGACATTAACAGCGCCGGCAGTTTGCAAGAGCTGCGGGCGATCCGGGAGGAGGAGCAGGGGCGCGCGAGCGCGTCCCTGCAAACCGATGCGCCGGTCGTCCAGGTCGTCGAAGCGCTGAATGCGCTGCACGACGCGTTGATCCGCAGGGTAATTGCGTTTGCGGAGCAGGATACGGCACGGATGGGGCTGGCCGCCCCGCCCGTGCCGTATGCCTATTTCTTGTTCGGCAGCGGAGGGCGCGGGGAACAGACGCTCGCCAGCGATCAGGACAGCGGCTTAGTGTACGGAGACGCCGCGGATCCTGCCGAAGCGGAGCAGGCGGCCGCATACTTCGGCGCGCTCGGCGCGCGCATCGTCGCATCGCTGTCCGATATCGGTTATCCGCCCTGCGAGGGCAACGTCATCGTATCGAATCCCGAGTGGTGCCTGCCGATCTCGGCGTGGGAAGAAAAGGTCGACGGCTGGTTCGCCGAGCCGAGCTGGGAAAACGTCAGGTACTTGCTGATTCTCGCTGACGGGCGACAGCTGACGGGCGACGAGTCGCTTGGACGCAGGTGGAAAAGCAGGTACTCCCACGATATGCTGTCGCACGCCGATATCGCCAGGCGCATGCTCGAGAATACGCTCCGGCACAAAGTGCTGATCGGCGTTTTCGGGCAGCTGCTCGTCGAATCCTACGGAGAAAACGCAGGCAGCTTGGACATTAAATACGGCGCCTACATCCCTATGGTGAACCTTTTTCGGCTGCTGGCCGTTCGCGCGCAAGTGGCGGAGACAAGCACGCTCGGGCGAATTCAGGCGCTCCGCGAGCTGGGGGCCATCGGCGAAGAGACGGCCGCGGAAGCGGCATGGGCCTTTGAGCTGTTCTTGCGGCTGCGTCTGCTCGCGTCCGATCAGGACGGCCTCGGTCAGCCGACGGGCGGCGGCAAGCTTAAGCCGGATCTATTGAACAAGGAAGACAAGGCTCCGCTCAAGAAGGCGCTGCGGATCGGCAGGCGGCTACAGCGCCAATTGGAGAAGGAGATGCAACGCCGCCTCGGCGGGAGGTGAACGGCTTGAAGGAGCCCAAGAGTCCGATGGGCCGCATGTGGCATTTATACAAGACAGGCGGAATCACGCCGGCGATCGCGTCGATGCTGGGCGCTTCCAATGCGCAGCAGATGGCGTTCATCCGCCAGGTGTCGCGCGATCAGCGCAAGGAGTCGCCACTCGATATTCCGTTGAACGAGATGGACGCCGTCGTGTTCGATCTGGAGACGACGGGATTCAACCCGTACAACGGCGACGAAATCCTCTCGATCGGGGGCGTGCTGATCAAGGGAGGCGAGCTGGAGGCGGCCGAGCCGTTCTACCGGCTCGTGAATCCGCGCAGGAAGATCCCTGCGCATATCGCAGAGCTGACCGGAATTACGGATGATATGGCGAAGGATGCGCCGGACCTCATGCAGGGACTGCACGACTTTCTCGACTTCATCGGCAAGCGGGTGCTCATCGCCCACGGCAGCGGCCATGACAAGCAATTCCTGAACGCGGCGCTGTGGAAGACGTCCAAGGTTAATTTGTCCCACCGCGTGCTCGACACGATGATGGTGGCCAAATGGCTGGAGCCCCGGCGTAAAAGCTACGGCCTAGACGAACTGCTCGAATCGTACGGCATCGAGGTGACCTGTCGCCATCACGCGCTTCACGATTCTGTCATGACGGCCAAGCTTTGGTTCGCATTTCTGGAACAGATTCAGTCGAAGCAAGTAACGACGCTGGGCGATCTGTATGCCTACCTCAGCAGGCATTAGCGGACCGCCAAGCGAACCTCCTGCCATTCGTCCGCCGCGTCCTTGACGTATACGCGGACGTCTTCGGACGGAGCGCCCAGTCCGACGATCCAATAGGAGCCGAACCCGTCCCAGCCCGACCGATCCGGGACGCTGGGCAGCGCCGGGCCGGAGGGATGCGAATGGAAGACGCCGACGATCGCACGTCGGCGTTTTTGCGCGTCGTACACCGCTTGGATCCAGGCGCCCGGCTCAAAGGAAAAGGCGATGGCAGGCACCGGCGAGGCGTTCGGGATAAACAGCAGCTCCGAGACAGCGATGACCGCAGGCTCCGCATCCCCCAGTAAAATGCCGCAAGCCTCCAGCGGAAGTCGCGTTCGGCAGCCTGCGACAAGCTGGTCGAACAGCCGCGCCTCTATGCGGATCTCGGGCATTCTGTGCACGTCACTCCCGTCCTTTCGCTGTATCTGGTGTCCCAAACAGTATGAAGCAGCTTCGTGCCTGACGCAATGGCGGGCGGAGAGGGATGGCAAGATGCGGGCGAATCCGGTAAGATGGAGGAAGCGAATTAGGCGAAGCGAGGAGAAGGAATTGAAGCGTAACGTAATTATCGTCGTTTTATTTGTCGTGGCTCTCGCAGGCGTGCTCGTCTGGAACCTCGCCGGGGACGGCAAGGAGGCGCGCGAGACGAAAAGCGGGCCTGTGCGATCCGGCGCCGGCGCTCCCGCCACGGTGGCGCCTACGGTCGGCTCCTTGGCGCCGGGCTTCGAGCTGTCTTCGCTCGACGGCAGCACGACGTATGCGGTCAATCCGGACGCGCCGAAGGACAAAGTGTTGATCATCAACTTCTGGGCTTCGTGGTGCGGGCCTTGCGATGTAGAGGCGCCGGATCTGGTCAAGCTGTACGAAGAATACAAGGGCAAGGTCGAGCTGTACGGCGTGAATGCGACGAAGTACGACACGGTGCGCGGCGCCAAAGACTTCGTCAAGGAAAAATCGATCCCGTTCCCGGTGCTGATGGACAAAGACGGCCGAGCGGGGGACGATTACAAAGTATTTTCGTATCCGATCAGCTTCATCGTGGACCGTCAGGGCGTCGTACGCGAGCGGATCGAAGGGGCGAAAAGCTTGAAGGACTGGAAAGCGATGATCGAACGCGCCATGAAGGAAGACGGCGGCGCGGCTTGAGCCGCTCGTCGGCATAAGCACGACAAAAAGACCGTTACCGGGCCTGCGGCCGTCGGTAACGGTCTTTTTTGCGGCTGCGTGTTGCCGCTTCAGTGATTGACGAGCCCGAGCGCCTGGCGTGGCGCTTCGGGGGAGAAGTCGCTTTTCGCCATGCCGAGCAGCGCATAGCGGATGCTGTCGATGAGCGCTTCCCAGCTCGCTTCGATGACGTTGGAGGAGACGCCGACCGTGCTCCAGCTGTCCTGGAAGTCCGTCGACTCGATGAGTACGCGAACCTTAGAGGCGGTCGTCTCTTTTTCGTCCAGCACGCGCACCTTGTAGTCCGACAGATGAATGTCCCGGATGCCCGGATAGTACTGGGAGAGCGCTTTGCGAAGCGCATTGTCGAGCGCGTTGACCGGACCGTTGCCTTCGGCCGCGGTGAACACCTGCTGCCCGCCGACGTTCAGCTTGACGATCGCCTCGGTTTGCGAGCCCGCCTTTGTTTTTTCGACGAGAATCTTGAACGATTCGACGGAGAACACCTCGACGATATCGCTGTAGGCTTCGCGAAGCAGCAGTTCAAGCGAAGCGTCGGCACCCTCGAACTGATAGCCCTCGTGTTCCAGCTGCTTGATGCGGTCGATGATCCCCTTCGCCTTGGCGCTGTCGGCGTTGACGTCGAGGCCCATCTCCTGGGCTTTGGACAAGATATTGCTCTGCCCCGCAAGCTCGGAGACAAGGACGCGCTGCTTGTTGCCGACGAGATCGGGCGAGATATGTTCGTACGTCTTCGAGTCCTTCATGATCGCAGATACATGGATGCCGCCCTTGTGCGCGAACGCGGCGGTGCCTACGTACGGCTGGTTGACGGGCAGCGTCACATTCGCGATCTCGCTAACGTAGCGCGCCACGGAGGTGAGCGAGCGAAGCTGCTCGTCGCTGACGACCGAATAGCCCAGCTTCAGCTGCAGCGTCGGCAGGATCGAGCACAGGTTGGCGTTGCCGCAGCGTTCGCCATAGCCGTTGATCGTGCCCTGAATCTGGCGCGCGCCCGCCGAGACGGCCGCAAGCGTGTTGGCGACGGCGAGTTCGCAGTCATTGTGCGTATGGATGCCGATCGGCGCCTGGATGTCCGCCGTCACGCGGGAGACGATGTCGGCGATCTCGCCGGGCAGCGTGCCCCCGTTCGTATCGCACAGCACGATCCAATCCGCTCCCGCTTCGCGGGCGCGCGCGAGCGCAGCGAGCGCATACTCGGGGTTCGCCTTGTACCCGTCGAAGAAATGCTCGGAATCGAAAATCGCTTCGAGCCCATGATGCTTCAGAAAGGCGATCGATTCGCCGATCATCGCCAGATTCTCCTCGAGCGTCGTCTGCAGCGCCGTATGGACGTGAAAATCCCATGTCTTGCCGACGAGCGTCGCGGCCTTCGCGCCCGATTCGATGAGGTTGCGCAGGTTGATGTCCTGCTCGCAAGAGCTGTTCTTGCGGCGCGTGCTGCCGAAGGCGGTCAGCTTCGCCGACAGCTTAAGCTCGCGGGCGCGCCTGAAAAACTCGATGTCCTTGCTGTTGCTGCCGGGATTGCCGCCTTCAATATAATGAATGCCCAGCGCGTCGAGCTTCAGCGCGATCTTGAGCTTATCCTCCGCAGTGAGGCTGATGCCTTCGCCTTGCGTGCCGTCGCGAAGCGTCGTGTCGAAAATGCTGATGTTCTGGTTCATATGTGACGGGTACCTCCTAAAGACGTGGGTTGCCAATCGACGAATATTCTAATTATTATAACACGCGGCGCGCGAATGTGTAGAGGGAGGAATGCGGGCGGGTGACCGTGCAGGGCAGTACGTATTATAATGGAAGGATAGCAAAGAACGTACGAGGAGAATGAACGCGATGGCAGGCGAAGTCCCACAAAAACGCGGCCGAATTATATTGCATGTAGACATGAACGCCTTCTACTGCTCGGTTCACGCGGCGGAGCAACCCGAGCTCTACAAGGGCAAGCCTACGGCGGTAGCCGGCAGCGTGGAGCTTCGCAAAGGCGTCGTCGTGACCAGCTCCTACGAAGCGAGAGCCAGGGGCGTCAGGACGGGCATGACCGTCAGGCAGGCCGAGCGGGTCTGCCCCGAGCTGATTCTGATCTCGCCGGACTTCGATCTCTACAGGCATTATTCCCGCGGCTTCAGGCGGATCGCGGGTTCGTATACGCCCCAGCTGGAGTCGGTGTCGATCGACGAATGTTTCCTGGACATTACGGGGAGCTCCCAATTCGGGACGGCGATCGAGATCGCGGAAGCCATCCGCCGCAGGGTGAAGGAGGAGCTAGGTCTCCCGTGTTCGATAGGCATCGGTCCGAACAAGCTGCTCGCGAAGATGGGCTCGGACATGCGCAAGCCGGACGCGATCACCGTCCTGCGCCGCAGGGACGTGCCCAAGCTGCTCTGGGGCAAGCCCTGCCAAACGTTGTATGGAATCGGCGGCAAAACGGCGGAGAAGCTATTAAGGATGAACATTCGGACGATCGGCGAATTGGCGGCCGCGGACGAGAAGCTGCTCAAGGACAAATTCGGCGTATACGGCGCGTGGATGAAACGGGCGGCGCACGGTCACGACGATTCGCCTGTCGAGCCGATTCGCGATGCGGCCAAGTCGGTGGGCCATACGACGACGCTGCCGGCCGACCTGACGAAGCGCGAGGAGTTTCGGCGGGTGCTGCTCAATCTGGCCGATCAGACCGCGCGCCGGCTGCGGCGAGAAGGCATGATGTGCCGCGCGGTGCAGATCGCCATTCGCGATCCGGACATGAAGACGATCACCCGGTCGTTCACGCTCGAGGTGCCGACCGAGAATGCGGACGACGTATACAAGGTCGCCTGCAAGCTCATGGACGCGAACTGGCGCGAAGGCCAGCCGGTCCGGCTGCTCGGCATCACGCTTCAAAACTTGTCGCCCAAGACGGAGACGCCGGTCCAGCTCGATCTGTTCGAATACGAGGAAGCGCCGCGAAAAGAGCAGCTCGTCTCCGTGCTCGACAGGCTGCGCAACAAATTCGGCGAGAGCGCGGTGCTGACGGCGGGCATGCTGACCGACGACCCGTCCTCGCTCATTCGCAACAAAAAAATTCGCGGAACATCGCTGCAGACCGATTTTTTGCGGAAGAAGGAAGAGGAACGTTAGAAGGCGGCACCGTTTCCATAAGCGCTTATTATCGGCCGGCAATCCTTATTTTATTTGAAAAGCGCGATCTTTTGTATTATATTTGGATGTAATCAACGATGTTTCCGCGTATAGCAGGCGGGATTGACTTTTTTGGGAGGTTTATCATAGGATGGCTAAATTTACGTATGTCGATAAAGACACGTGCATCGCGTGCGGCGCCTGCGGCGCTACCGCCCCAGATATTTACGATTACGACGACGAGGGCTTGGCCGAAGTCATCTATAAGGGCGACGGCAATCACGGGAACACGGAAATTCCGGAAGAACTGTACGACGATCTGCAAGACGCTTCCGACGGCTGCCCGACCGATTCGATCCAGATCGCCGACGAGCCGTTCAATATGTAAGTTCGACCGATGACGTCAGCCTTCCTGACGGCCCCAGGGCCCGGGAAGGTTTTTTTGTGCGCTTTTTTGACATTTTTTGAACAATCGCGCGATAGATTCAAGTATACTAGCAATAAAGCTGCCAAGTATTGCAAAGGTAGGGGAGCACGTGAGAGAAAAAATCAAACGCCTGGCCATCGCGATGAATGCGCTGCTGCTGATCGCGCTGTTTTTCGCGCACAACGAGCGGTGGCTCGGCCGCCTGGACAACATGCTGTACGACTACAACATGAAGCAGGCTGCGGGCCAGCCGCCGAAGGATATCGTCGTCGTCGCGATCGACAACGATTCGCTGGCGGAGCTCGGACGTTTTCCGTGGGACCGTGCGGTATATGCGCCGTTTCTCGATGCGCTGAACCAGCCGGGCAACGAGCCGAAGGCGATTGCCTTCGACATTACGTTTAACGAGGAGACGAACGCGGACAGCGACCAGGCGTTCGCGGACGCGCTCGCTTCGTACGACAACGTGATCCTCCCCGTCATCGGCGTGACGGAGGGGGACGTCTTCGGCGCTACCGTCGCGAGACCCGACGAGCTGCTGACGGCCTACCGCATGGACGGGCCGCTTCCTTCGTTCGCCGAGCACGCGAAGCTGGCGAACATCAACCGGGTCGCGAGCTCCGACGGCGTCATCCGTCAGACATGGCTGAAGATCAAGGACAAGGACGGGACGGTTTATCCGTCGCTGGCTTATCAGGCGGCAGCCATGGCCGGAGCCGATCTGTCCAAGTACGACACGATGACGGACCCGGGCCGAATTTTCGAAAAAAACAAAGCCGTCGCCAAAAATACGATCACGATCGACTACCGGCTGAACACGGAGGACGTAACCACCGTGTCGTTCAGCCGGGTGCTGAACGGAGAGATCGATCCCAGCGTATTCAAGGATTCCGTCGTGCTGATCGGCTTCACGGCCGTCGGGCTCTCCGACGACTCCGGGCAGGACAGCGGGACGACCCCGATCGAAAAAAAGATGCAGCTCGTCTATGTCCATGCCAACATCGTCAACCAACTGCTGAGCGGATCTTCCGTCGGTTACGCGCCGCCCTGGACGATATGGCTGGGCGGACTGGCGCTGTTCCTGCTCTTCGTCCTGCTGCCGTGGCGCCTCAAGAACATCTACTCCATCCTACTCTTCCTGGCCGCCGTCGTCGGACTCGTCTACGGCCAGATGGCGGCGTACGGCGCTTACAAGATTCAGATCGGCGTCGTCGATGCGATTCTCGCCATGACGCTCGCCTATCTGACGAACGTGTCGCTCAAATCTTACTTGGAGAGCGCGCAGAAGCATTTCGTCACAAGGCAGTTCGGACGCTACATCTCTCCCGATCTGGTCAAGCAGATCGTCTCGCAGGACATTGACATCAAGCTCGGCGGCGACTCCAAGACGATCACCGTGCTCTTCCTGGACATCCGCGGCTTCACGCCGTTGTCCGAGAAGCTGTCGCCTCCCGAGCTGGTCGATACGCTCAATACGATGTTCAACATGATCACGGAGACGACGCTGGCCAACCGCGGCACGATCGACAAGTTCATCGGAGACGCCGCGATGATTCTGTTCGGCGCCCCGCTCGACGTGGAGGAGCATGAGCGGCTCGCCGTGAAGACGGCCTATGAGATTCAGCAGGGCATGAACGAGATCCGCAAGACGATCCGGGAAAAGTACGGCTGCGAGGTGAACGTCGGGATCGGCATCCACACCGGCACGGTCGTCGTCGGCAATATCGGCTCGTATCTTCGGGTGGACTATACGGCGATCGGGGACAACGTGAACATCGCGGCGCGGATCGAGTCGCAGACGAAGCCCGGGCAGATCATGGTGTCTGACGCCGTCTACGAGAAAACGTCCGCTTACTTCCGGTACGACGAGGGAGAGGACCGGATGTTCAAGGGCAAGTCCCTTCCGATCCGCGTCTACGAGCTGCTCGGCATCGGCCAGAGCGAGCGGCCACCCGCGAAGCCGGGGACTTCCGCGAAGGAAAACGCCATTTAGCGACTTTTGTCGGATTTTCCGCGTGATTTGCTTCTATACAATAGAGAAGAAGTGCCGGACGGCGGCGCCGAGACTTGTGCAGCGCCGGTTCGTCGGACGATAGCCCTTTGATTCGCAGTACCTACTAATCGTCGTTAAGGGAGAATGGATATGAGATCATGGAAGAGCAAGACGGCAGGCGCGGCTTTGGTATTGACGCTGGGGTTGACCGTGCCGGGAGCGGCGTTCGCAGCGGATGCAGGCTGGCTCAAATCAGGCAGCCTGTACGAGGTTCGGACCTGGGCCGGCCAATCCGAATGGGGCAGCCAAGACGGCGCGCTGAGCGCTGCCAAGCTGTTCCAGCCGCATTCGATCGCCGTGCGCGCAGACGGCAGTCTTGCGATCGCGGACAGCGGGAATCACTTGATCCGCACGCTCGCGGCAGGCGCGCTGTCGACCTATGCAGGGCACTTCTCGGGCTCCGACGAAGGCGGCCTGCCGACCGGCTCCTATCATGACGATCAAGCCGACCGGGCGTTGTTCGATCGTCCGCTCGGCATCGTTTTCGACGCCTCCGGCAATGCGTACGTCGCCGACGCGGGCAACAACGCGATTCGCAAGATCGCGCCCGACGGCAAAGTGACGACGCTGGCCGGCAGCGGCCTCTCCGGGAGCGCCGACGGCAAGGGGAGCGCTGCCACGTTCAACGCCCCCTCGGACGTGGCGGTAGACGCATCCGGCAACGTCTACGTGGCGGATACGCTGAATCATACGATCCGCAAGATTGCCGCTGACGGCACAGTCTCGACGCTGACGGCGCCCTCGACCCGTGTAGGCCAATACTTGCCCGGCGCGGCGGACAGCTTCGGCGATTATGCGGACGGCGCGCTGGCCGCGGCGAAGTTCAACGAACCGAGCGGCCTGGCACTGGACGCCAAGGGCAACCTGTATGTCAGCGACCGCGGCAACCAGCGCATCCGGTACATCGACTTCGCCGCGGGCACGGTCAGCACCGTCGCGGGCACGGCGCCCGCGCTGGGCGCGGACAGCCCGTATGCCGAAGGAGACTATCTCGACGGCGCGGCTGCGACCGCGCGCTTCGACGCGCCGGAAGGCCTCGCCTTGACGGCCGACGGAACGCTCGTCATCGCGGACAGTCTGAACCATGTCGTACGCCTGCTGAAGGACGGCCAAGTGACGACGCTTGCCGGCGAGGCGACCGAACCGGGCGAGGCGGACGGCGTGCTCTACGCCGCGCAGTTCAACCATCCGACGGACGTGGCGATCCTGCCGGACGGCGGTCTGGCGATCGCCGACGAGTCGGGCAACAAGATTCGCCTGCTGGCGAAGTATGCGGGCGCGGCCGGATTGAAAAAGGACGGAACCGTCAAGACGCTGCTCGACGGCGCGCCGCTCAAGTCGGACAAGCCCGCCTTCGTCGCGGGCGGAGCGACGTACCTGCCGCTGCGGAGCGTCGGCCAGGCGACCGGGTTCGCCGTGACTTACGACGCCAAGACGAAGTCAGGGAAGCTGACCAAGGGCGACGTCGTCTATACGGTGACAGGCGGGCAAAAGAAGGTCGTGAAGGATGCCGGCGGCCAGAAGACGGATCTCGCGCTCTCCGCTGCGCCCATTCTCAAAGACGGAAGCTTCTACGTGCCCGTTCGCTTCTTCGCGACCGAAGGGGATCTCGACATCCAGTGGGATGCTTCGGTGCAAGCGGTCATCATCCGCAGCAAGACGTTCTAAACCAGCCTTCGCACGGGACCGTCGCAGCGCTTGCCGCTTGCGGGCGGTCCTTTTTCATACATAACGAAGCTGGACTTCAACTTAAGCGCCGGGAGACCGACATAAACGGTAGCGGTTAGAGGGAGGGAGAGCCATGCCGAAGGACGATCGTCTGGAAGAGCAAATCAATCAATTCTACGAACACGGGCCGGATGTGCACGATGCGCTCCCGATGAAGGATTATTTGCTGAAGCACGAGAACAATCAGATGGCCTGGTACTTGCTGGGCAAGCAGTATCTGGCCCGCGGACAGGAAGCGAAGGCCAACTATTGCTTCGCGCAGGCGGGCGCTGTATATGAGGCGTTCGAGTCGAAAAAAAGCCCGCAGATCGGTACGGGAGAGGGGCTTGGGCAGGAAGCGAAGACGGCTGCCCGCACCGCGCGCAGGAGGGCCGGCTGGCTGGCCGGGGCCGGCGCAGCGGCTCTGCTGGTGCTGGGCTTGGTGGTATACGGGGAGCGGGCAGCGGCGCCCGATCCGGCATCAGAAGCTGCTGGCCAAGCCACGGTCTCGGCGGCCCCCGGAGGCCATGCGGGAGCGCCTGGCGATAAGACGCCCCAAGGCGGCAAAAAAGGCGGCGGGACTGCCGTCGCGGGCGGACAATCCGGCAAAGGCGAATCTGGCAAAGGAGAAGCCGGCGAAGACGGCAAATCCGGTCAAAGCGGTAAATCCGGCCAAGGCGGACAGTCCGGCCAACAAGGCGCAGGCGGCGCCCGCCAGGCCGGATGGATGGCCGGGGCCGCCGAGCCGGACGGAGCAGGCAGGGCGATCCTCGGCGGGCTGCTCACCGCGCCGGAACAAGCGTCGCCCGCCATGCTGTTCAAAGCGCCCAAGCTGGGCAAATGGGTGGATTGGGTGAAGGCGGGCAATCCGATCGCACAAGTCTCGTCGCCGAAGGGCCAAGCCGGATCGAGCGTCGACTGGTACGATTCGGGCTGGTGCCCGTGCGGAACGGCGCTCGACGGCAAGCAGGCGGCCGCACGGATCTCGGCCTGGAAGCCGCTTCAGGAGAGCAAGCTCGTCCTGCGCTCGGCGATGATCGCCTACAAGCAGCAGACAGGCAAGTGGCCGGCTGCGCCGGAATCGTTGGCTGCGGCATATCCGGCTAACTTCATGTCGGGATGGAACCAAGAGCAGACTGCGTGGTTCGGCGAGCTGTCGGCGGCGTTCGCGGCGAAGAACGCTTCGGCAGGCGCATCGCCGGTCTGGCCGGATACGTCCGGACCTGCCGGCGGCAACGGCAAGCCGGCCGGCCTGCTGGCGCCGCTCGCGGAGCAACCGATCGAGATCGTCGTCGACAAGACGAGGCATCGTCTGGCCGTCGTCAGCGGCGGCGTGCTGCTGCGCAACTATGAGGTGGCGCTGGGCGCGAAGGATACGCCGACGCCCGAAGGGAGCTTCGTGATCTCGGAGAAGGTGCGGAATCCGAACGGCAGCGCGACGGGAGCGTTCGGCAGCAGAGGGATGACGCTGTCGGACACGATGTACGCCATACACGGCACGGACGAGCCGACGAGCGTCGGCAAGGATGCGTCTCACGGCTGCATACGGATGAGGCGGGAGGACGTGGAAGAGCTGTTCGATCTGGTCCAGATCGGCACGAAGGTTACGATAGGAAAAGGGGGGCTGCCTCAGGAACTGCGCGCGCCGGAAAAGCGCTTCAAGCTGAAGCCTGCGCAGAACGAGACGAACCCCGCCAAAAAATATGAATGGCTGAATTAAACCGGATGCCGCCGAGCCGCCTAAGGATTGACGATCAGGAGAACGGCCACCGCGATGACGATGACGCCGAATACGGTACCCGCGATAATGATGCCGCGCTTGTTAACCTGCTCCTTGGCTTCAGGTTTGCGGTGAATCGGTGCTTGTTTTTTTGGCGCGCTCATGGGAACCAACCTTTCCGTTTTACATAATCGGCATATGCTACTATTGTAAACGCTTGATCTTTAAAACGCTAGATGAATCGGGATGCCGGAGGGGCGATAATCCCTTTTCTTTTGGCGCAGAAACGGCTAAACTGATACGCGAGGGTTTTACGCGGCGCTTGTTATTCCGCCCGCGATGTGAAAGGATGTCGAAACGCTTGTACAAGTGGGTCAAACCCCTGTTTTTCAAAATGGATCCGGAGGCGGCGCACCATCTCGTCGTAGACGGCATGGGCGCGGCTTCCCGCATCCCCGGCGTGCCCGGCTTGCTGTCCGGCATATGGGGCGTCGGCGAATCGCCGGAGCTTGCGGTCGATCTGCTCGGGTTCCGGTTCCGCCATCCGGTCGGACTGGCGGCGGGTCTGGACAAGAATGCGAAGGCCGTGAAGGGATTCGGAAAAATCGGCCTTTCGTTTCTCGAGGTCGGGACCGTGACGCCGAAGGGTCAGCCCGGCAACGAGCAGCCCCGCTTGTTCCGGCTTCCGCCGGACGAGGCGCTCATTAACCGGATGGGCTTCAACAACGAAGGCGCGGACGCCATGGCCGCCCGGCTCGCGCGGCTCGGGAAGCGCAGCGTGCCGCTTGCCGTGAACATCGGCAAGAACAAGCTGACGCCCAACGAAGAGGCGGCCTCGGATTACCGGGCTTGTCTGGCCAAGCTGTACCCGTACGGCGACCTGTTCGTCGTCAACATCAGCTCGCCGAACACGCCCGATCTCCGGGCGCTTCAGCATGGCGACGAGCTGAGAGACCTGCTCGCCGCGGTGAAGGACGAGATGGAGATCCAGGCCGCGTCGCACGGCGAGCTGCCCAAGCCGATCCTCGTCAAGATCGCGCCGGACAACGACGAGCAGCAGCTCGCCTATATGGCGCAGGCGATCGTGGAGAGCGGCATCTCGGGCATCATCGCCACGAACACCACGATCGGCAGGGACGGATTGACGCACGCGAACAAGACGGAGACGGGCGGTCTCAGCGGGCGCCCGCTTACCCGGCGTTCCACGGAGGTCGTCCGGTCGCTCTACCGCATGACCGGCGGCCGCCTGCCGATCGTCGGCTCGGGCGGCATTTTCACGGCGCAGGACGCCTACGACAAGATTCGAGCGGGCGCGTCCTTGGTCGAGGTGTATACCGCGCTGATCTACAAAGGACCCGGCGTCGTCAAGGAGATCGCCGAGGGCCTTAAGCGCCTGCTGAAGCAGGACGGCTTCAACCGGATCACCCAAGCGGTCGGCGCCGACCATCGCCCATAGGGCAAGCGGCGCGGCGGGGAGCCGGCTTATACGATTAAGCGAATGCGATAGTGCGGCAATGCGCGGCAGGAAAGGATGCGTAGACGTATGGACGGAAGAGACTGGAGCAAGTTCCTTTTGCCCTATCAGCAAGCTGTCGAAGAGCTCAAGATCAAGCTGAAGTCGCTGCGCACCGAGCTGAAGGCCCGCGACGAATACGCCCCGATCGAATTCGTGACCGGCAGGGTCAAGCGAATCTCGAGCATTTTGGAAAAAGCGAAAAGACTCAGCGTCCCGATCGATCAGATCGAGACCGGCATCGAGGACATCGCGGGCATCCGCATCATGTGCCAATTCGTCGAGGACATTCACCGGGTGGCGGACATGATCCGCGTCCGCAAGGATCTGCGTCTTGTCTACGAGAAGGACTACATCACCAACTACAAGGACAGCGGATACCGAAGCTACCATATCATCGTCGAATACCCGGTGCAGACATCACTCGGATCGATGCCGGTGCTGGCAGAGATTCAGATTCGGACGCTTGCGATGAATTTCTGGGCGACGATCGAGCATTCGCTGAATTACAAATACCGGGAGCAATTGCCCGAGCATGTGAGGGAGCGGCTGCGCAAGGCGGCCGAAGCCGCATTCGCCCTCGACCGCGAGATGTCGAGCATCCGTCAGGAGATCGTGGATGCGCAGCAGGACTTTGAAGAAAAATCGGGCATCGTTCGCAAAGTGCTGAACGATATCCAGGGTCTTTATTTCTTCCGCCGCGTGCGGGAGGCCGCCCAGTTCCAGCTGCGATTCAACGAGCTGTGGGAGCAGGAAGACATGTGGGCGCTCGCCGAGCTGTCGCAGGAGATACAGGCGGCGCTCGTCAGGGCGGGCAAGGGCAACAGCCAATAGTGCGAACGGAGAGTCCGGGCCGGCTTGGAACGCGGCCTGGCGGCTCTCTTTTTTTATAAGCCGGCAGGGCGACAATGCTTGCGAAAAGGCGCAAGAATTCATGCAGATGTTAATGATAAAGGAAAGAAGATAGGCGATTGCAGCTCCGCCGGGCGGAGAGAAGGAGGCGGCGATGGCGCTGCCGCAAGATTATGTGAAGCAAATGCGCGAACTGCTCGGCGACGAAGCCGAAGCGTTCCTGGCCAGCTACGGCGAACCGAAGCGTACCGCGATTCGCTTGAATGGACTGAAGGAAGGAACGGGCGGCGAAGCGATCGTCGGCGGCCGGGATGCGGTGCCTTGGGCGAAGGGCGCCTATTACACGGATGAGAACGAACGGCCGGGAAAGCATCCTTATTATTACGCCGGTCTCTATTATATTCAGGAGCCGAGCGCGATGCTGCCGGCCGAGCTGCTCGACCCGCAGCCGGGACACCGGGTGCTTGATCTGTGCGCCGCGCCGGGCGGCAAGTCGACGCAGCTGGCGGCCAAGCTTGGCGGTACGGGGCTGCTCGTGACGAACGATCTGGCAGCGGACCGCACGAAGGCGCTCGCCAAAAACATCGAGCGCGCGGGCATCGTGGGCGCCATCGTGACGAACGAGTCGCCGGCGAGGCTGGCTGCCGCATTCGGCGCATCGTTCGACCGGGTGTTGGTGGACGCGCCGTGCTCGGGCGAAGGCATGTTCCGCAAGGACGAGGACATGATTCGGCAGTGGAATGCCAGCGAGCCGGCCCGCTACGCGTCCATGCAGGACGAGATCATGAGGGAGGCCGCCAAGCTGGTCGCGCCGGGCGGGCGAATCGTCTACTCGACCTGCACGTTTTCGCCGGTCGAGAACGAGGGGACAATCGCGCGGTTTCTCGCGGCGCATCTCGACTTTGCCGTCGTGAACGCAGCTTCGCCGGCGGAATGGGGCTTTGCGCCGGGACGGCCGGATTGGCTGACGCCCGCGGAGGCTGAAGCGCTCGGGACGGATCGCGCCGCGCAGCTGGCGGGTACGATCAGGCTCTGGCCTCACCGCGTCCGGGGCGAAGGCCATTTTGCCGCTCTGCTCGAGCGGACGGCGGAAGAAGCGCTGCCGGTCGTCGGACGACCTGAGTTTGAAGGAACAGGGTTTGAAGGACTGGACGTCATACCGGACGTCAAAAGACCGGACGTACAAGGATCGGGGTTTGGAGCATCGGACGTCCAATGGGTGTACGTCGAACAATCGGATGCCGAAGGCCCGAACGCAGAACAACATGATGCCGAACGTCCGAACGGCGAACGCCCGAACTACGAACGCCCGAACTACGAACGCCCCGAGCCGAAGCGTAACCCGAAGCGCGAGCAGCCAGGAGCGGGCAAGCCGCCTTTGAAGGACAAAAACCGCGGGCGCCGCGGCAGCGAGCGTCGGGAGTCGGACGGGAGGCAGTCACGCAAGACGGGACAAGCCGAACGGGACGGCGGGGACGCCGAAGCGCTGGCCCGCTTCGCGGCATTCGTTCGCGAGACGCTGCCGGAGTGGTCGCCGCCCGGGCCGATCCGCGTGAATGGCGACTACGTCTACGCGGTGCCGGACGCCGCCATCGACACGGCGGGGCTTCGTCTCGTCCGCGAAGGCTGGCTGCTTGGACGCGCGACGCGGCATCGTTTCGAGCCTTCCCAGGCGCTGGCGATGGGATTGGCTCCCCGGCACTCTGCGCTCAGCCTGCAACTGCGAGAGGGAGACGAGGACGCGATCCGTTATTTAAAGGGCGAAACGCTGCAGCCGGATGCCGCTCGTGTCGTGGGCTCGGACGGCCATCCGGCCGCGATGCGCGGCTGGACGCTCGTCTGCCTGGACGGATATCCGCTCGGCTGGGGACGATGGGAGGGCGCGCTGCTTAAAAACGAGCTGCTGCCGGGCTGGCGCCAGCTCTGAATTAGCATGGGGTTCGCCAAAGTCATGTGACGATAACCGATACGATAAAGGAATGCCAAACAAGGAGATGCCATGAAAACAAAAATGAGACTGGACAAGATGCTGGGCAATCTCGGCTACGGTACGCGAAGCAGCCTGAAGGCGCTCATTCGCCAGGGAGCGGTGACGGTGAATGGCGTTCGCGTCAAAGATCACGGCATGCAGATCGACCCTCACACGGACGAAGTCGTACTCGAGGGCCAGCGGATCGAATACCGCGATACCGTCTATCTCATGCTGAACAAGCCTGCGGGCTTCGTGTCCGCTACGGAGGACAAACGAGACCGCACGGTGCTGGACCTGCTGCCGGACGAGCTGGCGGTGTTCGCGCCGTTTCCCGTCGGCAGATTGGACAAGGATACGGAAGGGCTGCTGCTGCTCACGAACGACGGCAAGCTGTCGCACGACCTGCTGTCTCCTCGCAAGCATGTCCCGAAGACTTATCGGGCGCTCGTCGCCGGCCACGTCGACTCCGAAGATATCGCGACGTTCGCCACGGGCGTCACGCTTGACGACGGCTATGTCACGCTGCCTGCCGAGCTCCGCGTGCTGTCGGCCCCTGTGACATACAGGATTCCGGACGCGGATCGGACAGCCACCGAAGTTGCAGGCGCTGCTGCAGTAAAAGCGAATGCAGATCAAGCGTCTACTGGGGAAACGTCTACAGTGGAATCCCCTACAGTGGTAACGTCTACAGAAGAAGCGTCCACAAATGAAGCGTCGGCAGGCCAAGCGTCTTCAGAAAAAGCGGCGGCTAGGGGATTCACGGCTGCCGACGCCTTGGAGCGGCTCGCTGCCGAGCCGGCGCTCAAGGCGAACTACGCTCGCTTGAAGGAAGCGTCGGAAGCGAACGAGACGCTGAGCTGGATCGAACTGACGATCGACGAGGGCAAGTATCATCAAGTGAAGCGCATGTTCGAGTCCGTCGGCAAAAGCGTGCTGTACTTGCGTCGTACGCAGATGGGCCCGCTTCCGCTCGACGGGACGCTGACTTCCGGCGAATGGCGCGAGCTGACCGAAGAAGAGATTGCGAGCCTGCGCGCAGACAAGAAAACAGGGGAGTCATCCACATGAGATATAAGCTGATTGCGCTCGATGTCGACGGAACGCTGCTGAACGACGATCATGAGCTGACGCCTCGCGTCAAGCAGGCCGTAACCGCGGCCGCAGCCGCAGGCGCCGAGATCGTGCTGTGTACGGGCAGAGGCTCCGCAAGCGCGTTGTCGGTGCTGGCGCAGCTTGGTTTGTCCGGCACGGTCATCACCCATAACGGCGCTTCTGTGGTAGACGGCGAGACGCGGGAGATTCTCAGCGAATCGCAAATCCGCGAGGAGGACGTGCTGCGGTATGTCGAGTTGTGCCGCGAGCGGGGCATCCATTTTGATTTGAATACGGCATTCGATATTTACGTCGAGCAGCTGGGCGAACAGGAATCCGCCATGTACGACCGGATGCTGTCCAAGCCTATCCTGCGATCCCGCGGCGAATCGCTGCCCGAGCGTACCGTCAAAATATCGCTATTCGCTTCGAAGGAGGATCTCGACGAGCTGGAAGCACACTGGAAGGACTGGACACACGAGCTTCAGACGATTCGGAGCGGGGATTACTTCATTGATCTGCAGCACCGCGACGCTTCCAAGGGAACTGCACTCAAGCAATGGGCGGAAAAACGGGGCGTTCTTCGCGCGGAGGTGCTGGCGATCGGCAACTATTACAACGACGTCGGCATGCTGCAATACGCGGGGCACGGCGTGGCGATGGACAATTCTCCGGCGGAGGTCAAGGCCGCGGCGGACGAGGTGACCTTGTCCAACAACGAAGACGGCGTAGCGTTCGTGCTGGAGAGGCTGTTGACGGGTGCGCCTACGGCCTAACTTCGGCAGACGAAAAGCCGGCCCAGCGGGCCGGCTTTTCGCGATGCTATTCGAGCTTCGTCATTAGAAGCCGGCGCGCAGGATGATGACGAGCAGGATGAAAAGCACCAGAACGAACGCCGCCGAACTGCCTCCGCCAACAACATGGGACATGTGAATTCCTCCTTTGTCATTCAGACGGGTTGCCGAGAAGAGCGGCCTTCGCGCAAATCGCGGGCCGTCTCGTCGCTCGGTACACGATATCATATGACAAAGCTTCGGATCGGATTGGACAGATGCCCGTTCCGAAAACAATTGGGCTCGCCGCCCGGCTATTCACCCCGTCGTCCTCAGCCCTTTCGGATAATGGTTCTTGAGCTGCCCGCCGCTGGCTTTGAACCAGCCGAGCGGATAGCCGTCCGCGCAGAGCAGCCCCCAACCCTTGGCGTCCGCATCTTCGTCCGCCAGCGCTTCGCCCCGCAGATAGGCGGTCACGGCAGCGTCGTTCGCCGCGTAATTCCGCGTAAGCGCGGCCTGGTCCGCCCGGGCGGCGAGCGCGAGCGCGTGCGAAGGTTCGAATCGGCCTTTGCGGATGTCGCCGAGGTGCAGGCCCGGACGCAGCGTGCGCAGACCGCCGAGCGCGTCGGACGGGAGCGGCGAGCCCGCCGGCTGAGGATACCAGTACAGCGATTCGCCGAATAAAAGGGGGACGCCGTCCGCCGGCAAGCGGAAGCCCGGCAGCGCCTGCGCCGCAAACGACTCGTAGAGCTTCAACGCCGCGATCGGTCCGGCGGCGTCCGAGCGCGAGGGCTTCCCGCTCTTGGCGGGACGCTTCGGGGAGTTCCGGTCGGACGGATTAGCCAAAGCCGGCGAAGGCTCCGACTTTTTTTCGAGCACGGCGGCGAAGTGGCCCTCGCCTTCGCCGCGATGCGGCCACATCCTCCGCATCGCGACGAGCCTGAACGCGGGATAGGCGTTCAGGAACCAGTCGATCGTCTCCTCGTTTTCCTCCCGGTTGAACGTGCAGGTGGAATATACGAGCCTCCCGCCAGGCCTTAGCATGGCGGCGGCGTCCGGCAAAATGTCCCGCTGGCGCGCCGCGCACATGGCCACCGCTTCCGGCGACCATTCGGCGCGCGCCGCAGGATCCTTGCGGAACATGCCTTCGCCCGAGCAGGGCGCGTCGAGCATGATCTTGTCGAACGCGCCGGGCAGGCGCCTGGCGAGCTCGCCAGGCGCGGATTGAACGACGACGGCGTTCGGGATGCCGAGCCGCTCGACGTTTTCGGACAGGATGCGGGCGCGGGCCGGATGGATTTCGTTGGCGACGAGCAGTCCTCTGCCTCCGAGCTTGGCGGCGATCTGCGTCGTCTTGCCGCCGGGAGCCGCCGCGAGATCCAGCACGATGTCGCCGGGCTGCGGATCGAGCAATTCGGCCGCGACCATGGCGCTCGGCTCCTGAATATAATAAAGTCCAGCGTGATGGTACGGATGCTTGCCGGGGCGGGTCTCCCCGTCGTATGCGAAGCCGATGGCGCACCAGGGCACCGGCTTCAGCTTGAACGCGCGATTCAGCTCGCGCATCGCGGGTCCGTCGGCGGACGGATCGAGCTTCAGCGTATTGATGCGCAACCCGAAGGCGCGCGGCGCGTCCATGCTGCGGAGGAAGTCGGAGGCCTCCTCGCCGAGCAGCGCCGCGATCCGGTCGATATAAGTCGAGGGCAAAGATGGCATGTGCGGGCTCCTTATCCTTGTTCGTATGGCGTCACGCGGTTTTTGCCCGAGTGCTTGGACCGGTACATCGCTTCGTCGGCCTGTTTCATGAGCTGTTCCGCCTTGATGCCCGGCCGGGACAGCGAATAGCCGACGCTGACCGTCACGATCGTCTCCTTGGCGATGCGGGCCCGGATGCGCTCGGCGACGGCCGCCGCGCCCGGCGATGCGGACTGGACGAAGGCGACCAATTCTTCGCCCCCGTACCGGCCGGCCAGACCGATGCCTTCCGTCTCCTCGCGCAGAATGGACGCCGCCTGCTTCAAGACGACGTCGGCAGCCTGGTGCCCCTGGCTGTCGTTAAGCTTTTTGAAGTTGTCGATGTCGCAGAAGATCGCGCCGACCGTGCCGTCTGCGGCTTGCTCGAGCGCCTTTTCCAGCCTCGCTACGAAAAAGCGCCGGTTGTACAGGTCCGTCAGGCCGTCGGTAATCGACGAACGATACGCGGACTGCATCAGCTCCACGACTCGTTCGAAGAGGATCATGAACAGTACGATATAGTACAGGACGGGCAGAATGCCCGCCATCAGATCGCAGACCGGGGATACGACGCCGAAGTCGCGGGTGAGAAAGCCCGCCAACTGGCCGAAAAAAGCAAAAAAGAGGCTGACCGCGTACCTCGCCCGCTGTCTGAGGTGCGGGGCGAACATGAGCGCGAAAAGAGCGGACAGCAGAAGGACGAATCCGTCCTCGAGCGCCGCCAGCAGGTTCGTCTGCCTCGCGAAGCCGTCCCCTTGAATCGCAGCGTCGGGACCTTGGCCCGCCAGCAAGTTGCACAGCGCGATCGTGACGCCGACGGCGAGCAGTCCGTAGAACCAGGCGCGCGTTCGCGCCCGCTTGCGGTAATATAACTCGAAAAAGGCGAAGTTAAGCGTTATAAAAGCCGCGATATACAAAATTCCGCTCAATTCGGGCACGATCCGCATTTTCAGGAGCGCCAGAGCGTCGGTGAGCGAGAGCGTATGATAGACCGCGAGCAGGAACAGGGAGAGCAGCAGAAGCCGAAAAGCGCTGCTGCGATTGCCCGCGATCAGCCGGTAAGCCATGAACATCATCAGGCCGATAATGACGACTGACGCGGCGGCGGAGGATGCGAACAGCAGCGCGCGATTGTTCCAAAATTGTTGAACGTCCATGCGTATCCCCTTGCGATCCGGTGCGAATGGGCGCCCCGTCGGCGCCAGTTGACCGATGTGCCAGCTGCCGGTCTTGCAGAAACATATGTTCCACTATATCATAATTTAGACAGAACGAGATAGTAGGGCTATAAGGAGGAATCGCCGTTGAAACTTTTGCAGGCGTTGTTTTTCCCCCCGGAGCAACCGGGCGGCGTATCTTCCATGGTGCCCTATATCGGCGAGAGATTCCGCAAGATCGGCTGGGACGTGGAGCTGTTCTCGATTCCGAAGCGAATCCGGAACAAGGGCCAGGAGCCGTTTGAATTCGAGACGTTCGACTGGCGCGAATACGCGGGCCATCCGGTCGTGGACAAATACATGCAAACGCTGAAAGACTACGTGTGGTGGACGAAGCTGCGGCTCAAGAGCGGCTACGATCTGATCCATGCCCATCATCCCGTGGCGGCGCTCGCCATGAAGAAGATTTATCCGGACACGCCGCTGGTCATGACCGTTCACTCCAGTTTCGAGCGGGAGCTCATCCTGAACGGGCGGATCGCGGCCGGCGGGCCCGAGCACCGGTTCCTGACCTCGCTGTACGGCGAGCTGGAGGCGAAGACGGACAAGATGCTGACGGTGTCCCACTCGTTTGCTAGCTACATGGGCGCATATATGAAAAAGCCGGAGTCGATCGGCGTCATCCCGAACGGATACGACGAACGGCGATTCAAGCCTATCGCCCACGACAACGAAGTGGCGCAGATCGTAACGGTCTGCCGTCTCGTTCCGGCCAAGGGCATCGACTTGCTGCTCAGCGCCTGCGCGGAACTGCGCAAAAAAGACCGCAAATTCGTGCTGCACATCATCGGAGACGGACCGATCCGTCCCGAATTGGAGAGCCTGGCTCTGGAGCTCGGCATTTACGATGAGACGATTTTTTACGGTTATATGCTGCATCCCGAGGAGATGCTGCCGTTTTTCGATATTTTCGTGCTCCCGTCGCGCGCGGAGGCGTTCGGTTCGGTATTCGCCGAGGCGGCGCTCTGCCTGCTCTCGCTGATCGGCACGAACGTGGGCGGCATCGCCGAGCAGATCGAGGACGGCGTCAACGGCCTGCTCGTCCCGGGCGAGGATCCGGCCGCGCTCGCGGAAGCCATCGACAGCCTGATCCTTGACCCGCATTACCGCTATGAGCTGGCGCGGGCAGCCTGGAACAAAGCGAAGAAGACGTATTCGCTCAACCGGGTCATCCAGGAGCTGAAAAAAATTTATCTCGATCTCGGTCCGGCGTCGGAAGAAACGCATTAACGCGCGCGGACCCGGACAGGGATCGGAAATTCGGAGCTGATTTTTATGCCGGTGCCGTTTCGCTTCATTCATGCCGCCGACCTCCATTTGGACAGTCCGTTCCGCGGGCTGTCCAAAGTGCCTTCCGCGGTGCGCGACCGGTTGAAAAACGCGACGCTGTCCGCCCTGGACAAGCTGGTCGAAGCGGCGCTCGCAGACGACGTCGATTTTCTCGTGGTCTCGGGCGACCTGTACGACGCCGCGGACCGTTCGCTGCGGGCTCAGCTGCGCATGCAAAAGGCGATGGGCAAGCTGGCGGAAGCCGGCAAGCAAGCGTTCGTCGTGCACGGCAACCACGATCCCGCCGGCGGAAGGTCCGCCCGGCTCGACTGGCCAAGCACCGTGCATGTATTCGGCACCGAGGAGGTCGGATGCCTGCCGGCCTATACGCGCGGCGGGGAGCTCGCTGCCCATGTATACGGCATTTCCTATGCCGAAGCCGCCGTCAGGGATAACCTGGCGCTGCGCTTTAAGGTGCGCGAGGGCGCGCCGTTTCACCTGGCCGTTCTGCACGGAAACGTGGACGGCAACGAGGGCTACGATAATTACGCCCCTTGCAGGCTGTCGGAGTTGACGGCGGCGGGATTCGATTACTGGGCGTTCGGCCATATCCACGAGCGGCGCGTGCTGCATGAGTATCCGCATATCGTCTATCCCGGCAATCCTCAGGGACGAAGCATCCGCGAGACCGGGCCGAAGGGGGCCTATCGCGTGTCCGTATCCGAGGGCGGCCGGATCGATATGGCCTTTCTCGAGCTGTCCGACGTGCGCTGGAGCGTTCGCGACGTCGCGGTCGCGGACGAAGACGGCGAACAGTCGTTGAAGGACAAGCTGCTTGAAGCCGCCGAGCTCGCGCGCGGCGACGCGGATGGCCGTCCGTCGGTCGTGCGCCTGCGCTTGACCGGCGGCGGTCCGCTGCTCGATCGGCTGCTGCGCGACCGCGAAGCCGAGGAGTGGACGGCCGAGCTGCGGGAGTGGCTCGGCTCGCCGGACGAACGCGACGATTGGGTATGGGTCGAGCGGATCGTCGTCGGAGCGGTCGCCGGCAGACGCCGGGAGATGGCGGAGGACGCGGCGGAGGACGGTTTTCTCGGCGAGCTGCTGCGGCTCTCCGCGGCGGCTTCCGCCGACCCGGCCGCGTCGCGCGCGCTGCTGGACGAAGCTGCAGAGCCGATGCGTCGCCATCCGAAGCTGCGGCAGTGGCTGGATGGCCTCGACGCCGCGCGCCGCGCGGAACTGATCGCGCGCGCGGGGGAGCTAGCGGCCGCGCTGCTGAGCGAGAACGGCGAATAGCATAATAACGTCCGACCCGGGTCGGGATGGATTGCTTTGGCAGCCGGTCTCTTTTCTAACAGATGGTTGCCGCAATGAGAAGGATCGAGCGCCGATGCGTCAGGAGACGACCGAGGGATGTAAGGTTCGGGGAGCAGGTATAAAAATCCAACGGTCGGAAAGCAGCCGTGAAATGGAGCGGCCAGGACGCCAGGAGCCGGCGAACGGTTGGGGGGCATTCGCTTGTATATCGAGGAATTGCAGATCGAGGGCTTCGGACCGCTCGCCGGCGTGCGGCTAAGGTTCGATGCGCCCGCGACGATTATATGGGGACCGAACGAAGCGGGCAAAAGCACGCTTCTTCGTTTTATTCGAAGCATGCTCTACGGCTTCGCGACGAGGGCCCAGCTGGCCGAACGCGGCGAGCCGGTCGGCGGCGGCCGTCACGGCGGGCGTCTCGTGCTGCGCGACGGGAGCGGCATAAGGGTGCTGGAGCGCTTCGCGGACGCGCCCCAACGAAGAGGCGGGCCTATCGCCGTGCTGCGCGAAGCCGACGGACATGAACGGCAGCTTGCCCAGAGCGACATAGAACGTCTGCTGCTGGGCGGCGTATCGGAACAGCTGTTCAGGCAGCTGTATGCCGTCAGTCTGGACGAGCTCCATGAGCTGCGATCGCTGCAGGGAGACGAGATCGGCAATTATTTGTACCATGCCGGCATGGCCGGCGGAGCGGCCCTGACGTCGGCGGGTAAGCGGCTGCGAACCGAGATGGATCGGCTGTACCGGCCTAAAGGGGCCGTACAGGAGATCGGAGCGCTGCTCCTGCGGATCAAGGAGCTGGAAGGCCGGCTCCGACAAGGCCGTCAGGAGCTGGGCGCCTACATGGACGCATTGGACCGGATGCAGGCTTTGAATGCGCGGTCGGAGGAGCTGGATCGTTCGCTGCCGGCGCTTCGGGCGCGGGTGGCCGAGACGGAGGCGGCGCTGGAGGCCCGCGAATGGTGGCTTCGGGCGTCGGCGCTGCGGGCGGAGGAAGAAGCGATTGAACGGGAGCAGTCTTCGAGCGCTAGCGGCATCGGGATCGGGATCGAACGCGACCTGCTGCCGGCGGAGGCCGCGGCCGAGTGGCAGAAGCGATGCGAACGAAGGGAAGCCGCAGCCGCAGAGGCGCGCCGCGCTGCGGGCGAACGCGAGGCGCTGGAGGCGGAAAGGGCGGGGCTCGTCTGGGACGAGCGGCTGCTCGCGCGTGCGGACGAGCTGGCGGCGCTGGATCTTCGCGGCGAAGCGCTCGAAGCGAGACGGGGCGAGCGCGCTGGTCTCGAATCGGACATCCGCCTGGCCGAGGAGGCGGCGGCCGCGGCGCTGCTGCGGCTCGGTCCGGGATGGCGGGAAGCGGACGCCGAGGCCGTCGCCGCGCTGTCGGAGAGGGAGGAGGCGCGCGGCATCGGGGAGCGCCTCTCCGAGGAGGAGCGCAGGCGGGAGCTGCTCGCGGCGGAGACGCTGCGGCTGCGGCGGCAGCTCACGGCATTCGATCTGGAAGCGGATCGGCGCGAAGCCGGCAGAGGAACCGCGCGTGCGGAAGGCGTCTACCGCTTCCTGCCCGCCTCTCGCGAAGCGCTGCTTAGGGCCTGGAACAGGCTGGACGATGCGCTGCAAGCTGTGGAATCGGCCCGGCGCGATTACGCCTGGGCAGTGAAGGAGGCGGAATTCGCCTCGGTCGGCGCCGACGGGGCGCCGGGGTCAGCTGACGTCGCTGCGGTTGAAACGAATGAAGGAGAGCATTTTGGGGACCGGCGCCGCGCGGGCGGACGCAGCCGCGTCAAGCGGAGCGGGCGCTCCGCCTCGGATAAGGGCAGGGTGGCGCTGACTGCGCTGCTCGGAGCGGGAGCCGCAGGAGCGCTGGCTGCCGCCATCCTGGCGAGCGACTGGCGCGCGCTGTACGCGCCGCTGACGGCGGTGCTGGCCGCCGCGGCGGGAGCATCGGCATGGCTTGGCCGCAGGCCCGGGCCGGCACAACAAGCGCAGCCAGGCCCGAACCCGGCCGCGACCGAACCGATCAGGCGGCGTCTTGCGGCTGCCGGCGAGCGCGAGGCTGAGACGCGCCGGCAGGCCGCCGAAGCGCTGCGGGCGCTGCTGGAAGCGCCAGATCGGGAGGCGGCTGCCGCGATCGGCGACGGCATCGCGAACCGAATTGGAACGGAGAGCGGTCCGGGGATCGACGGGAGCGGCGAATTCCGTATGCGGCTTCGGGACGAAGTGTACCGGGAGCTGGATCGGCTCGGCGAAGCGGACGCGGAGCGGGAGCGCGCCGAAGAGCGGACCGCGCGCCGGGAGGCGCTGGTTCGCGAGCTGGCCGGCGCCGAGGCCGAGCTGGAAGAGGCGGAAGCCGCCATCCGCGGCGTCCGCGCGGAGTGGTCGGCCTGGCTGGCTGCCCGCAGGCTGCCGCTCAGCCTGCAGCCGTCTGCGCTGCCCGAGCTTGGGCAGCTGGCCGAGCAGGCACTGCAGCAGCTGCGGCAGCGCGCACGGCTTAAGGCGCGCGCGGAGGCGCTTGACGCTGAGCGGGAAGCGTTCGAAGCGGAGGCGGCGGCGCTGCTCGCCGCCTGTCCGCCTGTGCCGCACGCCGGCGGCGACGCGGCGCTTGCCTTGAAGCTGCTGCACCGCGAAGCGCGCCAGCAGACGGATACGGCCGCAGCCGCGCGTCGTCTGGACGAGCGGCTGCGGCAGGCCGAAGCCGCAGAGACGGCGGCGCTCGGTGCGCTGCGCGCCGCCGAAGCGGCGGTCTCTGCCGTGCTCGATGCTGCAGGCGCCGCGGGTGAAGACGCTTATGCGCTGCGCCTCGTCGCGGACGAACGCCGCCGGGAGCTGCGCAGAGACCGCCGCGAAGCGGAGCTTCGCCTGTCCGCGGGACGGAGCGAAGAAGAGCGGCGTGCGATCGTCGGCCTGCTGGAGTCGCATGACGAGGCCGCGCTCAGGCGGCTCGCGGATCGGCGCCGCGAAGAGCTCGCCGCCTGCGAAGCGGAGCGCACGCAGCTGCTGGGCGCGCGCGGGCGTCTGTCCGAGCAGCTCGAGCGGCTGCGGCGCGAAGCCGAGACGGAGGAGAAGGCGCTCGAGCTGGAGGAGCTCCAGGCCGAGCTGGACCGGCTGGCAGAACGGTACGCGCTGCTGGCGCTCACGGCGGAGTTGATCCGGCGCACGCGCGTCACGTTCGAGGAGGAGCGTCAGCCGGCAGTGCTCAGGCAGGCCTCCGCGTATTTCGCGGAGCTGACCGGAGGCCGTTACGTGCGGATCGCGGTACCTGGCGATACGCCGGACCTGCTCGCGGAGACGGCGGACCGCAGAATCGTCGGGAGCGCCTTCCTAAGCCGAGGAACGCAGGAGCAGCTGTACCTTGCGCTTCGTCTCGCGTTGGCAGGCGCCGCGTCGGGCGAGGCGGCGATGCCGCTGCTGCTCGACGATTTGTTCGTGCATTACGACGAGGCGCGGCTCGAGCGCTGCGCGAAGCTGTTGAACGAGCTGGCCAGGACGCGGCAGATCATCCTGTTCACGTGCCACAGGCATGTGGCCGAAGCGCTGGCGGGAGGAATCGGCGGCTCAAGCCTGCTCAAGCTGCCCGAGCTTCCGGCGCGCAAGCGCGATTTCCATCAGCCTGAAGCGCCGGAAGCTGCAGGTTAAGGTAGAGAATACGTCAACGGTCAACGGAAATAGGCCTCGAGCGTCCGGATCACGCGATGTTATCGCAACGCGTGATCCGGACGCTCGAGGCCTTTCTACGAATATACTCTTTCAGTGAGATACTTGTTGTGCATGCATGCACGGTCCTCGCGCGCCGTTAACTAAAGCCTTCCGGCGGTGCCGGGGGAGGCACGGGGCGTACGCGGTCTCGGCTCATGAGCATGAGCCAGCCCAAGCTCAGCATGCCGAAGATCGGATAAAGCGTCGTCAGCAAGGGGCCGAAGCCGAATTGGCCTGCCATGAAGCAGAGCAGCAGAACGATGACGACCAGCGCATTGAGCGGGATCTTGATCCGCTCCTGCAGCTGCAGCGACAAACCGTAGATGTCGGCCACGAGCGTCGTGAAGATTTCCATGAAGATGAGGAAAACGAAAATCCAGTGAATCCACGGACCGATCTCCCGCGCGATGCCCCCCATCGGGATATCGAACTGCGCGACGCCCGGCATCCGGGATGAGAGCGTCAGATGGCCGGCCAGCAGCATGCCGCCGATGCCGATGCCGCCCATCCATGCGCCCCTGCGAAGGATGACGGGATCGCCGATGCGCGCGCCGAGCGGCACGAGCACCGCCTGCGACATGGACAGGTTGAAGGCGCCGTAGAGCAAAGGGGACAAGATGGCGGCCCAGGGCGACAGCTCCATCGGCAGGGTCATCCAACGGTCCGCGCCGGGTCCGCGCAGCGTTTCGACGACGAGCACCGTCGTGAACACGATCATGACCGGCACGACGAGCGTATTGATCGTCATGATCGCATTCATGCCTTTTCGCAGCAAAATGAAGCAAGCGGCCATCGTAAGGAGAAGACCGCTCTGATAGCTGAGATTCAGATGCTCGGAAAAAATGGAACCCGCGCCGGCCAGCATCACCGCGTTGACGCCGAGCAGCACGACGAGCATTAGATGGCTGATCCACACGCCCGCCCGGGCCCCGAAAAGATGCTTGTTCAAGTCCTCGTAAGACCTTGCTCGCATGTCTGCGGCCATGATCATCATCTTGGCGCCCAGCCAGACGAACAGCGCCGTCGATACGAGGATCATCGGGGCGGCCCAATTGCCGAACCGCGTAAAAAATTGCAGCACTTCCCGTCCGGTCGCGAATCCGGCGCCTACGACCGTACCGATGAAGGTGAATGCGACCTGCAGGCTTAAGCCCCATCTCCTCATTTCCAGCGGACCTCCCCCGACTCGTCCATGATTGTCCTTCTCCCAGTCTATGAGCGAGGAGGACGCGCCATGACAAGCCCTAAGAGACAGCCGCCTTATACCAATGCTTGTCCGATCAGCTTCACGGCGACAACCTTGCCGAGCTCGCGGTCGAGGTCCAGGCGCAGGATGCCCCCGTCGATCTCGGCGGTCAGCGAGGCGGAGGACGGGTCGTCCTTCAGGTTCAGATCGCGCGCGGCGTCTGCCGACGAGCTGCCCACCTCGATATCGGGAATGCCGGTAGCGATATCGGCCGTCGAGATCTCCACGTAGGCAACCTTGCCCGATGCGTCGAAGCCGACCGTCAATCCGCCGTATTCGCTGATCGCGACCGATTGTCCGGCTTCGGGAAGCGTGTAGCTGTCGGTGGCAGGAATGCCGATCGCAGCTTCGGCCTCGGATCTGCTCATTCCGAGAGACAGCCCGCCGAGCTGCGGTCGTTTCATGGCATTCGACTTGCCGTCCGTATCCACGGCGCCGCTCGCATGGGCAGCGCCCTTCGCATCGGCAGCGCCGTGCGCGTGCGCAGTCACTTCCGGAGCGGCTGCAGCGGTTGCAGCGGATAGGGCTGTAGCAGGCGACGATTCCGCGCTTTGCGCATTGCCGCATGCCACGGGAATCAGGAAAACGCCTACGGCCAGGACGTTTCGGATCGCAGGGAAGCTCTTGCGGGAGCGAATTTTCATGCATACACCGCCTTACATTCTTTTCTATATTTAGTTGGACCCGCATCCGGCCGGCAAAGTTGCTTCGAATCTCGGATTTGATCCGATGCGCCCGGGAGGATCGTCCCGGCATGGGGGAGAAGAGGGAAATTTGACCTAAGTGTCGTGCGCCTGGCTCCGGTGTTGCGTGAACGCGCAGGGATATGGTATTTTATTCGGAAAAGAGTGGACGGAGAGAATGTCATGGATCTATTAAAACAACGCATTTTAGAGGAAGCGACCGTCGTGAGCGCCGGCGTACTCAAGCTCGACTCGCTGCTGAACCACGGCGTCGACCCGGGGCTTACGATGGAGCTGGGAAGAGAATTCGCGCGCCGCTTCGAAGGCCGGGGGATCACCAAGGTCGTCACGATCGAAGCATCGGGCATTCCTGTCGCGTTCGCGACGGCGCTGGTGATGAATGTGCCGCTCGTGTTCGCCAGGCGCAAAAAAACGCTGCTTAACGAACCGGACGCTTACTGCGAGCGCGTTCCCTCCTTTACGAAGGGCATCGTCACCGACCTGCTCGTATCGCGCCATCTGCTGAAGGCCGAGGACAACGTGCTTTTCATCGACGATATTATCGCCAACGGGGATGCGGCCAGAGGCTTGCTGAAGATTCTCGAGCAGGCGGGCAGCTCGGTCGCCGGCATCGGCATCGTACTTGAAAAGTCGTTCCAGGCCGGCGGACGTACGCTCAGGGAGCTGGGTTACGAGGTCGAGTCGCTCGTCAAGATCGCTTCTTTGGAAGGTAACGCTATAACTTTCGAGGACTAGTCCTTCAACTTGTCATATAATCCCAAGCCCAACCTTTCAGAGAAGACTTCACGTGGGGCTGCCATTTGTTCTATAATAATGCTAAGTGCAGAGGGAGGCGAGCAGCAAATGGGAGACATGAACGTTTCGCAGCAGTTTTTTGTCGACAAGCTGGAGCAGGCCAAGAACCATTTCGAGCGCGCGCTCGACTGCAAGCATACGGAGTTCGACGACCTGTACCCTTATATGATCGAGCATCCGCAGTTCTTCTGGTATAAGCGTTATGTCGCTTGGTCGGAGCTGCTTACCATCGTGAAACTGTGCGACGAACTGGAGATGGATTGGACGTCGTTGTTCACGGAGCGTCAAGCCGAATATGTGCGCAGCCGCGTCATGTCGAGCAAGGTGCTGGATTACTGGTACGAGACGAACGAATCGCGCGAGCATGTCGGTTGAGCAGTCGCGTCGTTAAATAGCGGGAGGACCCGGACGAGACGGCCGTCTTGTGCGGGTCCTCGTTTTTTACATACCGGCGAAAGAAAGAGGAGGAAGCCATGGCAATCAGCGACGAACAGCTCGATCAGTACCGAATCGAGGGTACGAAGGTCCGCGTCGTGCGGGACGTGCTGCCGATCAATGACGTACGCGGCATCGTCGTCGCTTGGGACGACGACTACGTGCTCATCCGGCGCCCGAACCGGCGCGTCGTGAAGCTTCGCCGAAGCTACGCGATCGGCCCCGCTTCGGAGCCGAGACAGACGCCCGTCATCGGGGACGAGCCGTACGAACTCGAGGATATCGGCGAACCGGATGAAGCAAATAACTGAAAATTAGAACTTCGCGGACATGCTTGACTTCATTTCCCGCGCCGTGCTATTATGAGTCTCGTGATTGCGGTTGATACGACGGTTGGTTCGCTTCGCGGACAGGCAGCAAGTCACCGGCAAGCTCATATGCGGTCGTGGCGGAATTGGCAGACGCGCTGGATTCAGGTTCCAGTGGGCTAACCCCCCGTGGAGGTTCGAGTCCTCTCGACCGCACCAATCTCATAATCGTAGAGCTCTTGAATTCGTTCCTGCAACGATTCAAGAGCTTTTTTGTTCTCTGCTTCAAATGATTTCGGAGATTGCTCTGCCGCGGAGAGATGCCGCATACGGCACGCATTGCGAGGCGGCTCCGTCCCCGTGGAGTTACTTTTCGAATTTGAATGCATACAAAGGAAGCCTTGTCGTTCAAGGCTTCTTTGTTGCGTATTCAATCGCTGCCGCGGCTTACTTTTTAGCGGCAAGCCATGTGGCGAGCGTATCGATCTGCTCGGCCGTCAGCGTGCCTTTAAAGGGAGGCATCCCGCCGCCGCCGTTGGAGATCTGCTTGTGGATATCGGCTTGGGACATGGTCACGCCGACCTTGGCCAGCTCCGGTCCCATGCCGCCTTGCAGCTGGTCGCCATGGCAGGACAGACAATTGCTTTTATAGATCGCCATCGCCGCTTCCTCGTTGACGGCCGGCGCGGCTTCGCCCGAAGCCGAAGGAGCCGGGGCGGGTTTGGCTGTGGGCTCGCCCGCCCGAAGCGAGAAGAAGGTCACCAGAATGGCGAACAGACAGCAGGCCGCCAGCAGGCCGGGCATGAACCATTTTTGCATGTTTCACTTCCTCCTTTAAGTCTTGATGATAATAACATTACCCGTTTTGGCGATTTTCAGCATTCGGGTCCTTGGTGCGGCCTTCGTCGACGCTGAACCAGGGGTAATATTGGGAGAACTGGCGGAATTGTAGCTTGAGAGCCGAAAATCCTCCAATCCGGGCAAGGAATCTTTAATTATTGTTATTTAAAAAAAGACGAGACTGACCCTAAACTTAAGGCGTATTGGCGAACTTCATGAAACGATAACTTTGAGGAGGGCGTTCATGAACGGAATCGGATCGTGGAAAGGGAAAGGTCGGGTCGGGAACGGCCGCGCACATGCTTGGAGCAGAATTAGGCTGCCGGTATGGATGCTGTTGTTCGCAGTCGTCTGCGGAATCGGCATCCTTCCATGGAGCTCGAAGGCCAGTGCAGCCGTGCCCTGCTGCTGGATCGGCACGACGGACAGCACGACGCAGTCGATTCGCGTGTACGATACGCAAGTCTCCGATTGGAATGCGCGCGCCGCGCTGAAGTGGTCCTGGAAGCCGACGGCGGCCGAAGGGTTCACGTCGGCTGAAGTGAGCGCATGGGGCGGGGGCTCGGACGTCAAGCTGCGGGAAAACGCCGTATGGGGCGGGCAGTGGCTGGCGATCGCCGACAACAAGATGGCAGCCGTCGTGTCGTATCCAAGCGGCGCCAAAAAATGGGCGAAAGTATTCACGGGCGGCGAAAACCTGCATTCCGCGGAGCTGCTGCCGAACGGAGACGTGGCGCTCGCCGCCAGCGCGAGCGGTTGGGTACGGGTGTATTCGACGTCCCAAAGCACGGCGCCTCCCGCTCAGTATAATCTGCCCGGCGCCCATGCCGTTTATTGGGACCCGTCGATGAACGTGCTGTGGGCGGTCGGCGATACGGATCTGGTCGCGCTTACGCTGACCGGCCCGGAGAGCGCCCTGAAGCTGGAGAAGTTTAAAATATACGCCATCCCGCTCACGGACGGACAGCTTCCTTACGGGCACGATGTGTTCCCTGTCTACGGCAATCCGGATCGGTTGTGGGTGCCGGTCAACTGGCGCGTCTGGCAGTTCGACAAAGCGACCGAATCCTGGGTTAGTTCCTATACCGGATCCCAGACGCTGTTCGATTCCGGACACGAAGTGAAGAGTGTCGGCACCTTGCCGGGCGGGCAAATCGCCTATACGTATGCGCTGCAGCCTACGACGGATTGGGACACCGATACGGTGAGCTTCCTGAACCCGACCGATACGCGGCTCGTCACCGGCGGGCAGATCTATAAGGCGCGGCCCTGGATTCCCGGCTATGACGGGACGAGCGGACAGCCGATCGGTAATCTCGCGCTCCGAACGACAGTGAACGCTTCGAGCTCCGAAGAGAACTATTATTGGTACAAGGCCAATGTCGTGGACGGATTGACCGACTCCGTCTACGGGACTTCGAACGGGTACTCCAGCACAGGCGGCACGACCAACCGTACCGAATGGCTGGAAATAGACCTCCCATCCGCGCAGATGGTGTCGAGCGTCGTGCTTTATCCCCGCAACGACAGCGGTCATATCGGGGACGGCTTTCCCGTCGACTTCAAAATCCAAGTATGGAACGGCTCGGCCTGGCTCGATCGCGTAACCCAAAACGCATATCCCAAGCCGGGAAACGAAGCGCAGACGTTCTCCTGGGGATATGTCGACTACACGAGCAAAATTCGGATCTACGCGACGAATTTAAGGCCGATCGGTACCGATTACCGTCTCCAGCTCGCCGAGGTCGAAGTGAACAACGACATGAAGGATAAATCTGACAACAAGGCGATGGGTTCGCCGGTGAGTGCCTCCAGCTCCGTGGAGAATTATTATTGGTACAAAACGAACGCGACCGACGGCCTGCGAGATTCGATCTACGGCACATCGAACGGTTTTTCCAGCCATTTTAATCCGGTCAATCATACCGAGTGGCTGGAGATCGACTTCCCTGCCGCGCGATCGATCTCGAACGTCGTGCTGTATCCGAGAAACGACGACGGCCATGTCGGCGACGGCTTCCCGATCGACTTCAAGATTCAGATCTGGAACGGCTCGGCCTGGGTGGACCGGGTGTCGGCCGTCGGCTACCCCAAGCCAGGCAACGCGCGCCAATCGTTCTCGTGGGGTAGTACGGATACGACCGACAAGATCCGTATCTACGCGACCAATCTGAGAGCGGCGGGGTCCGATTATCTGCTGCAGCTTGCGGAAGTCGAGGCGTATTCCTGAAGAACAGCTGCACCCTTGGCATCTGTGGGCCCCGCTTGGGTCCGGCGGATGCCATTCTTTTCTTCCGGTCCTGATGCTAAGATGAAGACAAACGCCGACAGCGGAGAAACGAGGATGCACGATGCCGTTTGCCAAACGTCCCCAACCCAATATTTATGTCCGGCTGGTCCTTACTTTTCTGCTCATCCTGACACCGTTATACATCGTCAGCACGCAGATGAACCGTTCGGGGGAGAGGACCGTCAAGCAAGAAATCTCCGCCTCGATGCTCGACAAGGTGCACTTCTACATGGGCTTGCTGGAGCAGGACTTCAACAAGGTCGCCAAGCTCGGACGAGAGTACATCACCGACGATGACATCGGAAAGCTGAGCGTGGCGGCATCCGTGCTCCCCGATTACGAGAAGACGAGGGCGATGCTGCGCCTGCAAAAGCAGATGCTGCTGCTTAAGGCGTCCAGCAGCTACATCGCGAACGCGAGCATTCATATATCGAGTCTTAACCGAACCATTTCCGCGAACGAAGAGGTGATTCCCACGCCGGTAGACGAGTTCCGGGCGCTCTCCGTTCCCCCCAACCATTACAATTCTCCGTTTATCGCATGGGACAACCGTCTGTTCATCAGCTATCCGTACCCGGAATATGCGCGGCCCGAGCGGATCCCCGCTTTTTTGGTCGATATCGAGATCGACCCGAGGGAGATCGTGCGGGCGCTGCGCAGCATCATCGACAACGAAGAGGGCGGCGCGATTCTGGCGGACAATCATTTTCAGTGGAGCATTTCGAGCAATCCCGAATCCGAGACGGACTCGGCCTTGCGGGAGCGGATCGCGGAAAAGATCAAGTCCGGCGCCGCCAAGGGGGTCGAATCGTTAAAAGTCGGTTCGGAACGGTATTTCATCAGCTTTGAAAACTCGTCGGCCATGGATGCCACCTTGCTTACGTATTTGCCGGAAGGCAGCGTGTTGGGGCCATTGGATAAATACCGCTCCTGGTTTTTGATGTTATCGGTCGTATCCGCATTCATTATCGTTTTCTTCTCTTATGTGATTTACCGGATCATTCACAGACCGCTCCGGACGTTGGTAAGGGCGTTTCGCGCAGTCGAGCAGGGCCGGTTCAACCACACGGTCTCATACCGCTTCAAGGACGAATTTTCCTATTTATACGGTCAGTTCAACGCCATGGTCGAGCATCTTCGCGTCCTCATCCATGAAGTGTACGAGCAGAAGTACCGGGCGCAAAATTCGGAGTTTCGCCAGCTTCAATCCCAGATTAATCCTCATTTCCTGTACAACAGCTTCTTTACGCTGTCCCGGATGGCGAGCAACGAGGATTACGAGAGCGTATCCCGGTTTACGCAGTATCTGGGACAATATTTTCAGTTTATTACGCGCGACGGCGCCGCGCAGACCACGCTCGAGGCGGAATGGAACTTTGCCCGGACGTACGTCGATATCCAGACGTTCCGGTTCGGGACCCGCATCGCGGTCCGGTTCGCGGATCTGCCGCCTGCGTACGCGAAGATGGAGGTCCCCCGGCTCATTATTCAGCCGATCATCGAAAATGTGTACAATCACGGGTTAGCGAACAAAAAGCGGGGCGGCCGGATCGAAGTGACGATTCGGGAGTTAGAGGATGCGCTCGCGCTTGCCGTAGAGGATAACGGGGAGGAGCTGTCGGACGCCATGCTCAGAGACCTGCAGAGCAAGCTCGTGCCGGGGCAGTCGCCGCTCGAGACATCGGGGCTAGTCAACGTCCATCGCCGCATTCAGATCGGCTTTGGCGATCGGTTCGGCATGCAGCTGATGCGAGGACAGCTGGGCGGCTTGAGAGTGGTCATCCAAATTCCGAAGGAAGGGAGGGAACTGCATGTACCGCTTGCTGGTCGTGGATGACGAGCCGATCATCGTAGACGGGATGTACCAGCTGCTTCAAAATGAGGAAGAGCTAGCGCTGGACGTGTATCGGGCCTATTCGGGGGACGAGGCGTTGGAAAAGCTGGATGCGATGCGTTACGATATCGTCTTGTCCGACATCAAAATGCCGGGCATGTCGGGATTGGAGCTTCAGGCGCATATTATGAACCGGTGGCCGGCTTGCAAAGTCATTTTTTTGACGGGCTATCCCGATTTCGAATATATTCAAACCGCCATGCGTCATAAAAGCATCGACTATATTCTTAAAACCGAGAACGACCAGGTCGTGCTGCACAGCGTCCGCAAAGCGATCGACATGCTGAACGCGGAGAGGCTGAACGCCAGCTTCCTGGACAGGGCCGCCGAGCAGATTCAGATGGCCATTCCTTCGCTCCAGCGGGAATTGCTGCTGGCCGTGTGCGACGGCACCAAGCCGCCGCAGTTGCTGAAGCAGGAGCTGCTGCGGGATTTATATATCCCGCTGGCGCTCGACGATCGAGTGCTGCTGGTCATCGGACGGATCGACCGCTGGCCGGATACGATCGCGAGCGCGTCGGACAAGACGCTCATGATGTTCGCGATCCGCAATATCGCGAAGGAGAATTTGGCCGCCTGTTCCCTGCAAGCCGTCAATTTGGACCACAATCATTTTATGTGGCTCCTTCAGCCCGGCACGCAATCGCCCCAGGCCGGCCTGTCGGAAGACGAATCGCTGTGGGGGCGAACGATCCGGCTCGTGCACGGCACGCTGGAATTGATTCAGTCGACGAGCAGACAGCTTCTAAAAATGCCCGTGTCGATCGCCGCGGGTAAAGCGGAGGTCGAATGGCCGAATCTGCCGGTCTGCTATGAAAAACTGCGCTCGGGTCTTGCCCGCGGCCTCGGCATCGGCCAGGAAACGATCGTCATCGAAGACCGCGAGCCCGGCCATTATTCGCTCGGCGAAAGCGACATGCAAAAGCAGACGATCCGCAGCCTGCTACGCAAATGGACAGGGACTGACGCCTACTTCGAAGCCGGAGATGCGAAGGACATGCTCCTGCTGCTCAATGAGCTGGCGGAGCGTCTTGCGCCTTACTATAACGATACGGCGTTTTTTCTCGAGGTGTATTATGCGGTCGCCTCCCACCTGCTGGCGCAGATGAACCGCCGGGGAGAACATCAATTGATGCTTCCGGATATGCAGATGGACAAGCTGTCCAATTACCAGCTCCATCCGACCCGCAGGGAGGCGTTCCACTATCTGATTCAGTCGGCGCTGCAGCTGTTCGAAGCCCGCGACAGCGAGAAGCTCGAGCGCACGAATCAGGTGGTCGACACGCTCAACCGCTACGTGGAAGAGCATCTGGACGAGGATCTGTCGCTGACCACGCTATCGGAGATCGTCTATTTGAATCCCTACTATATGTCCAGGCTTTACAAACAAATTACGGGCGTGAACCTGCCGGACTATATCGCCGAGGAGCGGATCCGGAAGGCGAAGGAGCTGGCGGCGGGCACCCATCTGAAAATGCACGAGATCGCCCGGACTGTCGGGTTTGAGTCCCCTGCTTACTTTACGCGCATTTTCAAAAAGAAAACGGGTTTCACCCCGCAGGAGTATCGGGATCATGCGCGTATCGGGCGTATTTGAACACGTTGCAAGTCGTAGAAGAGGGAGCCTGGTACGTATCGCATACGTTACGGGCTCCCTCTTTTTCGTTATTCGATCCGGATGCCGGACAGTACGGCAAGATGATATCGCTCCGACTCGCCGGAATAGGCGGCGACGCCGGCAGCTAAGGACTTATCCATGTTCACGCTGAGGCCCGAATGTCCGGGATTGCCGTTAATCGGTACCCAGTCGCCGCCCTGCTCGTAAAATCCGACAAACCGGTTTCCGGTTTTGACGAGCTTCAATTTCGCGGGAAAGACGGTGTAGTCGCCCTCGATTCGCTCCACATCGCCGGATGCGTCGCGGGACGTCATCACGATTCGGCCTTCCGGGCTGGCGGACAGGAAGACGAACGGGGCGGATGCCGCCGAATCCGAACCTGCTTCGCCGCGAATCATGATACCGGCTTGTCCGTCGGCACCTGTCGCCGTCTTGTATACGGATTCCACGACAGTCGTGACGGCGATCGGCCGCTGTGCCGCGACTGGGCGATTGACATAAGCGAGATCATCGCCCGCCGGTCCGGCGCCGAGTCCGTTCGCCCGGATGGTGAAGCCGTCCAGTGCCGGCGATGGCGCGATCAGTCCGTATGCGCCGCCGTAAAAATCGGCCTTCCAGGGTGAGGGCAGCTCTTCAACGGTAACCTCCAATCGTCCGGTCTCGACCGTCCCGTCGGCCCGCGTCACCTTCACGGCGATGAGCGCCGTCCCCGCGGCATGCGCGGTAACGATACCTTGCCCGTCCACGACCGCTACCGTGCCGTCGCTGCTCTCGTATTCGAAGCGAGCGCCGCTGAGCGGGTCGATCGTGCCATCGGCATTCCAGCCGATGACGGAGAGCGCCCCCGAATGGCCGACGAGCAGCTTGGCCGGGGACAGGGTCAGCGACAGCGGGCTGTCTGTGCGGGCAAAAAGTTCGATCTCCGCGAACTGCATGTGATAGTTGCCGAACGGGTCCGTCGACAGATTCGTGCCTTCGACCTTGACATACCGGGCGTCAGCCCACGGGAAAGAATAGGATTGCATGCCGCTCGGCTTCGTCCCTTGGTGACCGTTCACGACCGTCGTCCAATGCGTGTTGTCTTCAGATATCTGGATCGTAAAATCGATCGGAAATCCGAGTCCGGCGTTGGCGCCGTCCGCCCGCGGATACAAATCGACCGTATTGATTCTGTAGGTCGAGCCCATATCGATTTGGATCCACTCGGTATGGTTTTTCTTAATGTCGTTGTAGCTGGTCCAGCCGAGCGAGCCCGAAGCGGACGTGCGCAAGCCGTCTACCGCCGCCGCCTTGCTCCAGCCGGATCGGCCGACATCGCTGGAAGCCGTGACCGCCCGGTGCAGGGCCAGATTCGTATAAGGGCCGATGACCGGCGGCTCGGCGGGAAGCTGCTGGGGAATCTGGTAGCGGAAATCATCCGGCAGCGCGAATAACTTGCCGTCGCCAGGCTGTAAAGTGAAGGACAGGGAACCCGTCCCGCGATCGTAATTCGTCGCGATCTCCGTTCCGGTCGCCTCGGATACTTCTTTCACCCGGTCGATTCGGCGCGCCGGATCGAACCGGAGATCGACGCTCGTCTCGTCCCGCAGCGATTCGTTGACGGCCATCAGGTAGATTCTGCCGGTCGCCGGATCCATCAGATGCGCGATGGCGAGATCGCCCTCCGATTGAACCGGATGGACGAAGAACGAATCCGGCAGCGCGCTTCCGCCTGCGGGAATGCTGCCCGCGTAATACGTAGCTACCGGCGCCAGTCCGCTCAGGAGCGGCGCCCGCTTGTCATGCCGGTTTTCCCAGATCCGGGCTTTGTAAAAAGCGGCCCCCTTCACGGTACGGGTCTCATAGGGCGAAAAGAATTCGACCGTGTCGGTGCACCACCCGTTGATCGTGCAAGCGCCCGGAGGGGTTTTCGTATTGTCCGACTTCGTCTCGACGATTTGACCGGACGGCAGGTTGCCGATCGTCTTCACGAAGGTGCGGTTTGCGCCATCCGGCGCCGACACGAACGTTTTGTCCGTCTTATCGTAAACGTACGCACCCAGGTTCGTGCTGATCAAGAGTTTGTCCGGATCTCCGGCATACGGCGATACCTCATGTCCCCACGGCGTCGAAAGCTCGCTGCGCCGGCTCTTATCCTCCGTTAAAGTGGGATTCGCCGGGGTACCGCCGACGACGAGCGCCGTTAATATATGCTGCTTGATCGGTTCGTCGTACCCGATGACCCACAGCAGGCGATTGTGGGCGTCCCAATGGACGGCATGCGCGAACGCCAGATTGAACTGCGCGTAGGACGTGCTGTCCGGTCCCTGCGAGGACGTATAGACGCGCACCCACTTGCCGTCGCTGGCAGCCACGGCGAGATTGCCGTCCGGGAGCAGCTCGGCGGAGTGCGGATTGCTGCCGCTGCCCGTGTCGACGGCCCAGATCCGGGTGCCCGAAGGATAAGCGGCGATCGTGGCCAGCTGCCCCGCCGTGGCCGTCACGACATGCCCGCTCAGCTTGGCTTCGGAAGGCCCGCCCCAGAGGCCGACCTCCTTCGGCGAGTAACCGAGCGCTTCGTTTGGCTGCCAGGACCAGGCAAGCGCGCCGGCTCCGTTCCAATCCGTCGCTTCGGGATCATAGGCTTCGATGCGGTTGTTCGCCTGGTTCGTCCCGGCAATCAGGCAGCAGGACGCGGGGGCATCGACTTCGGCTTCGGCCTTGGCGACGCGGCCTGGGGCCGGAATCGCGAGCGCTCCCGCGACGACGATCAAGGCGAAGCACGCCGTGATCCACGATCGAATGGCTGTTTTCATTCATTTTCCTCCCGTTTAAACGTGTCAACCGGGTTCCGGCTGCCCCTTCATCGTAATCCGAGCCCCATTTCCGCTTATATAGTAACAATTCGATTTTCCTTGCCCGAATTAAACATGTTGCTAGCGGGGGGTTGAAAGTGATGCAATTCGAACAAGAGAAGTGCAATTCTTATTATGGGAACGGCAGCGGCGCTCCCCCTATAATAGAACTTGCAAGCGACCCCGCCGATGGACGACAGCCCGCTTGTCGTGAGCTCAGCAGGCGCTGCCGCCGGGCGGCGGGAATCCGAATCACAGCCACATCTACCAGGGAGGTTGCCTATGAAGTCCGTTCAATCCGTCAAATTGCCCCTTGCGATTCTTGCAGCGGGCGCCATGATCGCCGTTTCGGCTTGCAGCTCTTCCTCATCCGGTTCCTCTTCGTCTTCGAGTTCAAGCGCAGGTACGAGCCCGAGCGCAAGCGCTTCTGCGTCCGCCGCGCCGGCAGCGCCGGCCGGACCGCTTGCCAAGTACGACACGCCCATCGAAGTGACGACCGTTCGAAGCGCAGACGCCTCGCTCAAATTCAAGGACGGCGACACGATCGACAACAACGAATGGACGCGCGCGTACAAGGACGAGCTTGGCATCAATCTGAAGTTCAAGTGGATCGCGACCAGCGGAGAAGACGCCTTGCAAAAAATGAATGTCATGATCGCCTCGAACGACCTTCCGGACATTATCCCGGTGAATGCCATCCAGCTGAAGCAGATCGTCGACGCCGACATGATCGCCGATCTGACGGACGTCTACGACAAGTACGCGACGCCGCTCGCGAAAAAGCTTATGACGGGAGGCGGCCCGGAGCAGCTGAATTCGGCCAAGTTTAACGGCAAGCTGATGGCGATTCCGAATACGAACGCGTCGATCGACGGCGCTTCCATCCTGTGGGTGCGGACGGATTGGCTCAAGAAGCTGAACCTGCCGGAGCCGAAAACGATGGACGACGTCTACAAGATCGCCGAGGCTTTTGCGAAGCAGGATCCGGACGGCGACGGGAAGGACGATACGTTCGGTCTCGGAATCAACAAAGACATCGGCGGAGGCGGCATCATGGGCCTCGGCGGATACTTCAACGGCTTCCATGCCTATATGGGAGGCTGGGTGAAGGACGCATCCGGCAAGCTGGCCTACGGGTCGATCCAGCCGGAGATGAAGCCGGCCCTGCTCAAGCTGCAGGAGATGTACAAGGCCGGACTTCTCGATCGGGAATTCGGCGTCAAGGACGGCGCCAAAGCCGGGGAAGACGCCGTGGCCGGCAAAATCGGCCTTTACTACGGAGCGATGTGGAATCCGATCAATCCGCTGCAAAAAGGAAAAGAGCTGGACCCGAAGATGGACTGGCAGGCGTATCCGATCGTCTCCGTCGATTCCGATCCGGCCCGTCCGATGGTCGGCAATCCCGTTTTCCAATATTACGCGGTCAAGAAAAACGCGGCGCACCCGGAAGCCGTCATGCAGATGGTCGATCTGTTTATCGAGAAGGGATGGGGAGAAAAGCAGGACTTCGACAACTTCTTCTCGTCGCCGGACGGCATCGAGCTGTTCAAGCACTCGCCGTTTAACGCGTGGTCGCCGACCAAAAACCTGGATGCCCATCTGGCCGTGATCGACAGCCTGAAGACCGGAGATGTGTCCAAGCTGAACGGGGAGCAGAAGGGCATATTGGATAAAATCAAACAATTCGAAGCCGGCGAAATCAAGCAGTGGAATCAGGCGAGAGTTTTCGGGGAAAACAGCTCGTTCTCCGTTATCGACCAATACCAGAAAAACAGCCTGACCGTAATGAACCCGTTTTTCGGCGCTCCCACGAAGACGATGGGCGAGAAAAAGGCGACGCTCGACAAAATGGAGCTGGAGACGTTCACGAAGATCATTATGGGAGACTCGATCGACACATTCGACAAATTCGCCTCCGATTGGAAGAAGCTCGGCGGCGACGACATGACCAAAGAAGTCAACGAATGGGCCAATTCCGCTAAATAATACGCAACCTTGAAGCCGTAGGCGGGCCTGTCGCCGCCTGCGGCTTCTAGCAGAAAGGGCGGACGCCAGATGACCTTCAAAAAATGGCGGCACGAGCTGCCGCTTCACGTGATGCTGCTCCCGGCTCTCGCCGTGCTGGCCGTGTTCAGCTACTGGCCGATGATCGGGATCGTCATCGCTTTTCAAAAATACGTGCCGACCAAAGGCTTCTTCGGATCGGACTGGGTAGGCTTCAAAAACTTCCTTTACGTATACAACCTGCCGGATATGTTCCAAATCGTGTACAACACCGTTTTCATTGCCGTCATGAAAATCGCAGCCGGGCTCGTCGTGCCTGTTGTCGTCGCGCTGCTGCTGAATGAGCTGGCGGGCGAGAAGATCAAACGGACCGTGCAGACGATGATCTATTTGCCGCACTTTTTATCATGGGTTATTCTGGGCGGCGTGCTGATCGACGTGCTGTCGCTCAAAGGCATCGTCAACGAATTTCTCGGCCTGTTCGGCGCGGAGCCGACGTATTTTCTGGGGGACAATCGCTGGTTCCCCTATGTGCTGGTGGCTACGGATACGTGGAAGGATTTTGGCTTCGGAACGATCGTCTATCTGGCTGCGCTGACAAGCATCGATCAGACGCTGTACGAAGCGGCCGTCATCGATGGTGCGAACCGCTGGAAGCAGACGCTGCACATTACCCTTCCGGGCATCATGCCGGTCGTAATCCTGATGATGACGCTGAGTCTGGGTAACGTGCTGAACGCCGGCTTCGATCAGGTGTTCAACCTGTACAGCCCGCAAGTTTATGAAAGCGGCGACATTATCGATACGTTCGTCTACCGAATCGGGCTCATCGATGCGCAGTACAGCGTGGCGACCGCCGTCGGGCTCTTTAAATCCGTCGTCTCGCTGCTGCTGATCTCGGTATCTTACGGAATCGCTTACCGGTTCGCCGGATACCGGATCTTTTAGCGGGGAGGGGAAACGAGATGGTGCAAAATCCGGGCGTCGGCCGCAAGCTGTTCATCGCATTCAACTATACGTTTCTGATCGCGCTCTCTGTCCTTTGCCTGATGCCGCTCGTTCATGTGTTGGCGGTATCGTTCAGCTCCAGCTCGGCGGCGATGGGTGGGCTGGTCAAGTTATGGCCCGTGCATTTTACGGCGGCGGCCTATGAATACGTGCTGCAGAAGCCGCAATTTTTGAGAGCCTTGACGGTGACCTTGGAGCGCGTTTTGCTCGGCGTGACGCTTAGCATGTTTTTAACGATCCTGACCGCATATCCGCTCGCCAAGGAACGGACGCGGTTCAGATGGAGATCCGGATACGCCTGGCTGTTCGTCCTGACGATGCTGTTCAACGGCGGTCTCATCCCTTGGTATATGACGATCAAGTCGGTCGGCATGCTCGACTCGATCTGGGCTTTGGTGCTGCCGGGGGCGGTGCCGGTATTCAACGTGATTCTGCTGCTTAATTTTTACCGGGGACTGCCCAAGGAGCTGGAGGAGTCGGCGTTCATGGACGGCGCCGGCCATTGGACGACGCTCTGGCGCATGTATGTGCCGCTTTCCTTGCCGGCGCTGGCCACGGTCGGGCTGTTCACGATCGTCGGTCAATGGAACAGCTGGTTCGACGGGCTAATCCTGATGAATTCCCCTGACAATTACCCGCTGCAGAGCTACCTGCGGACGATCATCGTCGGCCAGGATTTGACGATGCTGACGTCGACCGACCTATCGCTGCTGCAGGAGCTGTCGGAGCGGACCGTGAAGACGGCGCAAATTTTTTTGGGCGCCTTGCCGATTATTCTGGCATATCCGCTGCTGCAGCGTTACTTTATTAAGGGAATCGTCATGGGCAGCGTAAAAGGATGATGGGGAGGCGGCAATATGAGTAAGGGTGCGACGAACGATTGGGTGAGCCGGTTCAGGCAGCCGCCGCGGCTGCTCGGTACACTGTTCTGGCTTCACGGGACGGAGAGCGAGGCGGAGCTGAGGCGGACGTTCGATCTGGCCGTCTCATCCGGAATCGGGGAGCTGACGCTGGAGTCGAGGCCGCATTGGGACTATTTGGGTCCGAAGTGGTGGTCCGATCTGAAGCTGATCCTCGGCTGGTGCCGGGAGGCCGGCGTGAGTGTCTATCTGTTCGACGAAAAATGGTATCCGAGCGGCGTAGCGGGCAACACGATCCAGAAGCTGGACCCGGCATACCGGCGTTCGTCGGTTCGGATGCAATCCGTCAAATACCGCGGGCCGCTGGCGCGGGTCAGCGTGATGCCGCCTTGGACGGAACGTAGCCGCTCGGAAATTTTGAGCCTCTACGCCTATCCGGTGGAAGGGGGAACGATCGATTACGAGTCGGCGGTCGATCTGACGGGGCTTCTGGCACGGCGCGATTCTCCGCACATGCACGGCATTGTCCATGGCGTGCAGTGGGACGTGCCGCCAGGCGAGTGGCTGCTCGTCTTTATCGTCGAGGACCGGTCCGACAATTACATCGATCCGCTGCATCCGGGCGCCGTCCATGCTTTTGTGGAGCGGGTGTACGAATCGTCGAAGACGGAGGTCGGCGCGTTTTTCGGCCATCCGATCAAAGGCTTCTTTTTCGACGAGCCGGCCTATTTCAACAAAGAACGCGAGGTTCCGTGGGGGTACGAGCTGCGGAGCCGCTTCACGCGGGCCAAAGGCTACGATCCGCTCCCCTATCTTCCTGCGCTCTGGTTGAAGGAAGAAAGTGTCCAGGCCTCTTTTTTCGTCTACGACTTTTACGATTTCTTGAATAAGTCTTATGCCGAAACCTATTGCCGGCCGATCCACGAATGGTGCGGCCGGCACGGCTTGGCCTATATCGGGCATTGGTACGAGCACGAAGCAGCCCCGGACCATGGGGAGCGGTATATGTTTCACGAACGGACGACGGAAGGACCGGGGGACTTCTTCGAGGTGTCCCGCTACGCGGACGAAGGGGGCATCGATCTCGTCTGCAACCAGGTCATCCCGGGGCATCGCAACCGCGATTACTGGGGATTGCCCAAGCTGGGCAGCTCGGCGGCGCACGTATATAGGCTGAAGGACGATCTGGCCATGTCTGAGACGTTCGGCGCCTACGGCTGGCATCTCGGTCTTCGGATGATGAAGTGGCTGACGGATTGGCAGGCGGTGCGGGGGATCAATCATTTTATTCTCCATGCCTTCAATCCCAAATGGCCGGATCTTGACTGTCCCCCGTACTTCTATGACGGCGGGCTTAACCCGCAATGGCCCTATTTCGCAGCTTATGTTCAGTATACGAACCGGCTGTCGTACTTTTTTCGCGAAGGCCGGCATGTAGCGTCGGTGCTCCTGCTTTATCCGGGGACGCTCGGCTATGCCGGATCGGTCACGCCGATCGAGGACGTGCAGCAGGTGCTGCAGGAGCATCAGTACGATTACGATCTCGTGCCCTGCGATGAGCTGGTCGCGAACGCCGGATGGATCGGCAATCGGATCGGCCTTCAAAACGAGACGTACGACGGCATCGTCATTCCCGGTATAGAAGCGGTCACGGAAGCGCTGCTGAACAAGCTTGACGAGCTGGCGCAGGCCGGGATTCCGGTCATTTTCGCCGACCGTGTGCCGTCAAGGGTCGTGAACCGGATGACCGGCGACGAAGAAGTGCGCTGGCTGCTGGAGCGGGAAGCCGTTCGCTTGTCCGAAGATCCTTCCCGGCTGCCGGGCGTGCTGCTCGCCTCCGGGGTCATGCCGCAAATCGGATATGCAGGAGCCGGCGCGGCGCATCTGCGCGTGCTTCACCGCATCCGTGACGGACGCAGCCTGTGGCTCGTCAGCAACGAGGATGTGGAAGCGGCGGTTGACGGTTGGATGAGCATGCCGGACGGGATAGCAGGCGATACGCTTGTCGCTTGGGAGCCTATGACCGGCGAGCGCTGGGCGCTTGCTTCCCGAACGGCTGCGGACGAAGCGGGCAAGCGCGAATACCGTCTCCGGCTGCCTCCTTACCGATCTTTAATACTGACAGCGTGGACGCGCGGTGCGGATGACGACGTGCCGAACGATCGGGTGCCGGCTGCCTATACGAGCGGGGTTGCGGCAGCGCGCGAGGTTGTCGTACCGGCGGATTCGATTGCCTTCGAAGGGGAATCGCTGTCCGGAACCGGACTTCCGTCTTGGGAAAGTCTCGATCCGACCTTCTCCGGCACGATCGCGTATACATGGAGCCTGGATCTCGCATTGGCGGCTGAAGGGGAAGCTGCCGGCGGCCGGATCATTTTGGATCTCGGGCGTGTCGAGGAGATCGCGGAAGCTGAAGTGAACGGAGTTGCGGCTGGCTTCAGCTTCGTCCCGCCTTACCGATTCGACGTTACGAAGCTGCTTCGCCAAGGTACCAACCGGTTCACGGTCAAGGTCACGAATGTCGTATCCAACCGAATGAGCAGGGCGCCGGAGCTCGAGGACGCCGGTGCGGATTGGAAGAGGCGGCGCGAAACGTTCGCGATCCCGAAGGACGGCGGGCTGCTCGGTCCGGTGACGCTGGAATTTCATATGGAAAGCCGGGGAGATTGAGCATGGACGTCGTCACGAAGCTTACGGACGCTTATTGGCTGTCCGCGCGCGATCCGGAGTACGGGCCGGAGCGCACGGGTCCCGTATCGAACAACGAGGTCGCATACTTCCGCTGCGCGTTCGCGCTATCCGAACCGGCCGCGCTCTTGCTGTCCGTCAGCGCGCATAGCCGCTACCGCTTGTGGGTGAACGGCGAAGCCGTGCTGTCGGGGCCGTGCAAGGGCGATCGGTGGCGGCACTACTACGAGACCGTCGATGTCAGCCGGTATCTGACCGTCGGCGACAACGTCATCGCCGTGAAGGTGGTGGCTTACGGCCCTTACGAATCCCAACCGCCGGGATGGGGAGGCCCGTTCAGCGTCACGGCCAACGCTGCAGGCCCCTGCCTCATCGCGAGCGGAAAATGTCTGGCCGTGGACGGCAGGGTGCTTGCCGACGTCGCGACCGGCAAGCCGGGCGACGGCTGGCTCGTCTGCAACGACGAGGCCGTCGGCTGGGAAGCCTATGGCCCGACTCATTTTATGGGTGCGATGGAGCGGGTGGACGGGACGAAGCTGCCCCGCGACTGGAATCGCGCCGTCCGTCCGGGCGGAGACTGGCGGGCGCCGCATAGGCGCTGGCAGGCGGACGGCAGGCCGTACGGCATCATTCCGCCATTTCCGCTGTCGGAACGTCCCATTCCGCTGCTGTACGAGATCGAGCGCTCGTTCGTGCGGGACATCGTATCCGCCCGCTCCGATGCGGAGCCGATCTCGTTCGGACCGGACGGTAGGGCGGCACAGCCGGCGGAGATTCCTCCCCGCTCCAGGAGAGCGGTCATCCTTGACGCCGGCGAACTGACGACCGGATACATGCGGGTGGACGTCGAAGGGGGACGCGGCAGCCGGGTTCGTATCTTGTACGCGGAAAGCTTCTCGTCGCGCCGCGAGGACGGCTTTCCGGTCAAAGGCAAGCGGGATGATGCGGAACGGTTCGACCTGATCGGCCAAGAAGACGTGTATCTCCCTTCGGGGGGCCGGGATACGTACGAACCGTTCTGGTTCCGGACGTTCCGGTTCGTCCGGATCGAGGTGGAGACAGGCGAGGAGCCGCTGCTGCTCCATCCGCCCCTTTACCGGGAGACCGGCTATCCGCTTGAGGCGACATCCGCGGCGGATTCGTCCGCATCGTGGATCAAGCCGCTCTGGGAGGTCAGCCTCCGGACGCTGCAGCGCTGCATGCACGAGACCTACGAGGACTGCCCGTATTACGAGCAGCTGCAGTACGCGATGGACACGCGGCTGCAGATCCTGTTTACTTACTCGGCTAGCGCCGATACCCGGCTGGCGCTGCGGGCGATCGACGATTACGCGGCGTCGCTGCTGCCCGAAGGAATTCTGCAGGCGCGTTTCCCCTGCGAGGAATCGCAAGTGATCCCGACGTTCTCGCTGCACTGGATCTTGATGATTGACGATTACTATTGGCAGACCGGCGATACCGGCGTCATCAGACGATACCGGTCGACGATCGACGCCGTCCTGGACTGGTTCGATCGCAAGATTGGCCCCTCCGGGCTCGTCGAGCGGCTCGGTTACTGGGAATTTATCGATTGGGTCGAGGAATGGGAGGCGCTTAACGGCGCCCCGACAGCGACGCTGAGCGGCCCGTCCGCCATTCATAATCTGGTGTACGCATACACGCTACGTACGGCGGCGGGGCTGAGCCGGCTCGCGGCGCGCGAAGAGACCGCATGCGAATACGAGAAGCGGGCGGCGGACATACTCGCCGCCGTTCACGCGCATTGCTGGTCGGAAGCGGAAGGGCTCTACCGGGAAGGACCCGGATTGGCGCAGTTCAGCCAGCATGCGCAGGTATGGGCCGTCTTGGCGGGGCTCGCCGAAGGAGAGCAGGGACGTCTGCTCATGGAGCGGATGCTGGAGCGGGACGACCTGCTGCGCTGTTCGTACGCGATGTCCTATTACTTGTTCCGGGCATTGGAAAAGTGCGGGCTGTATCATGAAACGGAGCGTCTGTGGGAGCCGTGGAAGGAGCTGCTGACGCTTAATCTCACGACTTGGCCGGAAGACCCGTTCATGCAGCGTAGCGATTGCCATGGCTGGGGCGCGCTGCCCCTGTACGAGTTCACCCGCTGCCTGCTCGGCGTCCATGCGGACCTGCCGGGCTGGAAAGCGATCCGCATCGCGCCGAACTGCTTGTCGCTGGACGATATGGAAGGCCAGGCGGCGACGCCGTCGGGAACGGTCCGGGTCGGCTGGAGTCGAGAAGCGTCCGGGCTGGCCGTTTTTGGCGAGTCCCCCGAGGGGATTCCGCTTCGCGTCGTGCTGCCGGACGGAAGCACGCATTCTTTTCCGGATGGCGGCCGCTTCAACTTGCTAAGCGAGGCGCGCAATTAACGAAAATGGAGGCATCTCTTATGGAGCATGATGAACGAGAGGCTGACCAAGCGTCTCGCGGCGGGAAGGTGGGCACCTCGTACAGCCTCGCGAATCCGATCGACCTTCACGAGGTGAAGCGAGCGGGATTCGACTGCATCGAGCTGACGTGGCAGCCGCTGGATCTGTTCGACCCGGCGGTCAAGGCGCGATGCGACGAGGTCGTGAAGCTCGCAGCGCGGTTGAATCTGGAAATCTGGTCGCTGCATATCCCGTTCGGTACGGACTGGGATCCGTCGAGCCTGGATCCGGGCATTCGCGACCAAGTCGCCGATCGCGTGCGGCGAGTTCTGGAATACGCCAGAGCGTGGGGCATCCGGACGGCCGTCTATCATCCGAGCTGGGAGCCGGTTCCGGATGCGGAGCGGGCCATGCGGCTGGATGCCGCCCGGCATACGCTGGGGATGCTTGCGCGGGAGGCGACTGCTATCGGCATTAGGCTCGCTGCCGAATGTCTGCCCCGCACCTGCCTCGGTCATTCCGCAAGCGAAATGGCGTATCTGACGGCGGAATGTCCGGAGCTTGGCGTCTGCTGCGACGTCAATCATCTTTTTAAAGAGACGCCGCAGCAGTTCATCGAACGTCTGGGCGACCGCATCGTTACGACGCATATCTCGGACAACGACGGTACGGATGAGAAGCACTGGATGCCGGGGGAAGGCGTCATAGAATGGCAAGAAGTGCTGCGGGCGCTCGACAGGATCGGTTACCGCGGGGCGATTATGCATGAGGTAAGAAAGCCGGAGCCGGTCCGCATGATGGAAAACTGGAGAAGGCTGGCTGGAGGACGGACGACATAGACCAAGCGCCGGCGCTCGCAAGCGCGGTTGACGAAGAGGGAGGGAGAGCGTCGTGAAGGAGGATTACCCGATTGCCGTCACCGATCAAGCCGCGAAAAAGATAACGGTGATCGGCGCGGAAGGCGTAATCTGGAGCTGGTCTCCCGGGGAGCAGGATGAGTCGAACGCAGCGGGCTGGTGGCTACCGTCGGATGTCAAGCTGCGCGAAAACGCCAACGACGGCGGTCAGTGGATCGTAGTCGCCGATTCGTGCGGTTATGCCGGCGTCGTCTCTTTTCCCGGCAAGCGCATCCAATGGTCGCGCCGGGTCGGCGGCAATCCGCATGCCGTAGAGCTGCTGCCGGACGGCAACATCGCCGTCGCGGCGAGCGACGGCGGTTGGGTCCGGGTCTATACCGCTTCGCAGGGGGCATACTCGGAAACGTACGGAGAATTCAGATTGCCGGGCGCGCACGGCGTACTATGGGACCCCGAGCGGGCGGTTCTATGGTCGGTCGGCGACGAACGGCTGATCGCGCTGCAAGTAGAAGGACCGACGGATTCGCCGACTTTGAAGCCGGTTCATGAACGCGAGCTGCCAAGCCTGTGGGGGCACGACTTGGCGCCGGTTTACGGCGACACTGACCGCCTGTGGGTGACGACGAATAGCGGCGTGTATCAGTACTTGAAGTCGTCCGACTCTTGGTCGGACGGATATAGGGGCGCAGAACGGACGAACCGGCCGTTCGTCAAAAGCGTCGGCAATCAGCCGTCGGGAGCCATCGTTCAAACCGTACCCAAGCCGGGGATGCTGCACGCATGGGGGACGGATACCGTCGATTTACTTTTTTCCCCCGATCGTCAATGGACCTTGCCGGGCGCCTCGATCTACAAAGCGCGCGTCTGGCGACCTGAATATCAATAATTCAAAAATGCCTTTACATTTATGTTGGGGCGCTGTATAATCTGATTTATCGTCTTGTGAAGGCAACTGATCGAGACAGCATACGCGGTCGTGGCGGAATTGGCAGACGCGCTGGATTCAGGTTCCAGTGGGCTAACCCCCCGTGGAGGTTCGAGTCCTCTCGACCGCACCACCTCAATTACAACAGGTTTCCGTTTTGCTCAATCGGGCAGATCGGAGACCTTTTTTGTATGTTTAGAAAAGGTATCGAGCCCGTACAAGCAGGCCGCCTCGCGGATGAATATAGATAACAATGCTAAGCTGAGAGGAGGTAAGCCAAATGACGAACAAGCCGGGGCTTTCTGAACGTGACGTCAGGAAATGGAAGGGACATCCGGTGTGCGTCGTCATGAAAAACGGCAGCTACTACGTAGGCGTTATCGAAAAGGTCGAAAACGGCAGCGTTCTGTTCGCGGGCCGGAAGGGCCGAAAGAAATTCGACAGTGCGGCCTTCCGGCAGGCGGACCGTGCACGCGTATCGGGATTTTTCCCCGGGATGATGAATCCGTTCGGAGCGGGCTGGGGCATGAATGCAGGCGGTTCGAACGCCGGACTCGGCGGCCTGATGTCGGGATTCGGGCAAAATGCGGGCTTCGGTCAAGGCGCGGGAGCCGGCGGGCTCGGCGGATTGATGGGTACGTTCCAAAAAGCGTGGCCGGGCATCAAGATGGGCATCGGTATGATGAAGACGATCATGCCGCTGCTCGGCGGGCTGAAGATATGAGGGAATGCGCTTGACGCGTAAAGATCGACTGCTCGTGCAGGTTGACAGCCGACGCGCGTCCGCCACGCTCGCGCTAAGACTTCCGCGAGTTGCCGCGTTTTAAAAAAACGGGTGCGGATACGGGTTGATGCGCTCGGCCGTCAGCGGCCGCTTCGCGTATCCGAGCGCCATCGGAATTCGAGACAGCCGTTCCAGCCCTTCCCATCTGCGAAGCCGGTGGCCGAACGTCATCGGGAGCAGGCCGGGAATGAGTGTCTTGACGACATGCAGACCGTCCTCGGCGACCTCCGGGGCGGTCTGATCCACGACAATGACGTCGAGCCCGAGTTCCCGGAATCCCGCGATCAGGCCGATCAGATCGTCGGTCAGGTCTGCGTGAACCTCCCGCGCTTCAAACGATTCTTCGAAGGTGCGAACCGGTGAGGACGACGCCAGCAAAAAGGAAAGCCGGCTCTCCGCCTTCGGGTGGCTGTACAGGAGCGCATGGTCTTCCATGCGGCTTACGATCGAGGGATCGTCGAGCATGAGGGAGATCTCGTCCCGGTCCTGCTCCAGCCTCTCGCTTAGAAAATGGATATGGCCTGCCGCTTCAAGGAGCGCGTTTTTGGCTGCGCGTACCGGGTCGAGATGCGCGCTCGCCGCGCAGACCAGGTTCGCTCCCGTCGCCTTCGAATTTTTGAGAATCGCCAGCACGGTCGGAATATGGTTTTCCATCGTCGAGTTGAATAAAAACGCCTCGTAACCCGCAATCTCGCGCAAACGGCTGACCATGTGAGACAGCTCGGGGTCGCCGGCGGACGCCGGATCGAGCCGGGGAAGCGGAAGGCGGGCGTACCAGGTCATCAGGAAAGCATCCCGTTCCGCCGCCTCCAGCATGCCGTATAGAATGGCCTCTTCCAAGCTGCCTCCCAACGCGCAGCCGTTGGAATTTTCGGTCACGAACCGGCCCCCGCTGCCGGCGCTATAATAGGCCAATTGTTCGGGGACCAGGATCGGACTCTCCCGCGCAAAAGAATAACCCCATACCCAGTTCATCTCGAGGTCTTCGTCGTACGGCTCGAACTCGAAGTCCTCCGATCCGTACATCTCCGACCCGTACAAGCCTACCGTGCGAGGATCGAGCGCCCGGTCCGCGAACTTGCGGTAACTTCCTTCTACGACGGTCCGTTTGCCCCTTGCCATCGTACTGCAATAGCGCTCAAGCCCTTCCAGCATCGCCGTATGTCCGCATTGCGCATAAGAATGGCCGCGGCCTGCCGTCAGCTCGGCCCCATTGGCCGAGGGCTGGGCGACGCTCGTCATCGCGAACGGCGTAAGCAGATCGTACTGGCGGCTGCGCAAGATTCCCGTTCGCTCGTCGTTATAACGTTCGGCAAGCGCATAGGCGAACGCCTCGGAGAGCGCCTTGGCGCGATAGGACCGCGCATCGACCTTCAGCGACGGCTTCAGCGCGATCCGGGCCGCTTCGGGCGAATCGTCGGGGATGCCGCCGCAGTAAGAACAACGCGGATTCGGTACGAATCGGTGGAGCGAGCTCTCGAGCGTCGCCAAGTCCAAGCGGTAGAGCCCGTTGCCTGTGCGGACCGGACTTTCTTCCAGCACGCGCCGCGCCTCGCTGGCGACGACGAAGCTCATCTGGACGATCCCTTGATCGGAGATCGACGGATCTCGTGGAACGACGCCATGCGCGAACAAATTCATGAGTGGCTCCGGATCGCCGCCAAAATCGTAGCCTCCCGCCAGCCGCCTCGCGTTCGCGCACTGCGAGCATCCCGGCGTCCCGGGTCTCACCAGGGGGCCGATCACACCTTCGCGGTACGATACGAACGCGCCGAGCCATGTTTTGCCCGCTTGGCGCAGCAGCCGTTCCGCTTCCTCGAAGTCGTCAGGCCGCCAGTCGTCGGCCAGCACGAGCGCCAGATCCGCTTCGTGCGGCACCCCGGCTTCGAAGCCGGATTGCCGGATCAATTCGCAGCAGGCGGATAGATGCTCGGCTGCGCTGTCCGCGAGCCTGCCTTCTCCAATGATCGCCACGACGCTCATTTGGTTTCCTCCTCCAGCAGCACGCCGAATACGCCGGCGAACTCGTTTTTCAGAAAAGGCTCCGCAGCCAGGTCGAAAACGGATAGACGGCACCGGTTCGCCCCAAGCGTATGCAAGGCGGCTTTCGAGAGCTGCGCGGAGCTCAACCCGTCCGTTTCGAAAATGACGAGCGGAGGTGCGCCGTCGTCAGCCGCTTCCAGCCGAATCTCGTATGCGCCCGGCGAACGCGATCCCGTGGGAGGGGAGGACTCGCGCATGATGGCACGCAGCAGCGCAGAACGAAGGGCGAGCGTCCGATTCAAGCCCGCGGCGCCGAACCATCGTTCGCCGGTTCGCACCCATATTGTCGGGAAGCCCAATATGACGTCTCCTTCGCCTACGACCGGCTTCTGCATCACGGCGAGCGCCTGCAAGCAGTAGCGGCAATAGATATCTTCAACGTTCGCAATATCTTGGATTCGAAGCGCCCGCACGGTCAAGGCTCGATTTCGTGCCGCTTGCATCAACGAGCGATCCAGCGCCTTGGTGAGCGCGCGGTTGAACGCTTCCGGCACGGTGGCTCCCGATCCGATCCCGAGCAATTCGATCGGAAGCGGCTGCCGCTCCGAGGAGATTCGCCCAGTCGAAATTCGCCCTGACGATGCCCACTCCGATGAAATCCGCCCGGACGAGCCCGCCAGCCTGGCCGCATATGCTTCGATCCCGGCGAGCCCGGCTTCCCTGCGGGCTTCCAGATGCGTCAGCCCCGCGCGTATGATCTGCGGCAGAAGCTCGGCGCCGCTCGCCGACAGCGGATCGGCCGTTTGCACGAGGCATTGCGACAGCGGCAGCTGGACCAGATCCGCTTCGTCCCATGCATGGAAGATGCCCGTGACCGGCGAAGTCAAACGTTCGAAAACGGGAAACAGGTCGCGCGTCTCTTGAGCGGCCGACTCGCTGCGAAGCAGCCGCCCGGCATCGATCTGAAGCGGGGAGCGCCGCTCGCCGTCTGCCACCGGATGCGGCAAAAACGGATGGAGGCGGCCTTCCAGCGAATCCAGCCTAAGGAGATAGACATGGTCTCGCAGGACCGATGCGCCATCCTGCGAGACCTCTTTCAGCCATTCCGCGATCATAACGTTCGCGAGCATCGCTTCGGCAAAGGCATCCGAGCGAGGCTCGCCGCCGGAGCCGAGCGCATCCGGGCGAATGCGCCGCCAGGCAGCCTCCCAGCCTCCGGCAGCGCCCGGTTGGACTAGCGGCCCCGCGAGTCCCGCTCCGCGTACGGTGATGCCGGGCAGCAGCGGCGTGCCGGCTCGCCGGCACGCTTCATCCAGGTCGCGCAGCTCCGCCAGGTCCTGCTCGCCGGATCCGAACAGGACCCAGTTCGCCAGCGCGACGCGCTCTTCCCATGCTGCGGCCGCGACGGCAGCCGGCGCCGTCTCCGCAGCCAGAGTCGCTTCCGGAGCCGGAGGCGCCTTCTTGGCCAGAGCGACTTCCGAAGCTGGGAGCCCTTCGGAAGCGGTCAAGCAAATCTGGACGGAGACGTTGGCGAGCTTCTGAAGCGCCGCATCCAGCATCGCCAGCATCGGGCCGGCGCCGACGAGCAAGATGCCGATTCGCTTTTGCGCCGAATCGGCTGCGTCAATATCTCTTCTTTCCACGGTTGAAGTTCACCGTCCTTTTCCTGTCGAGCGCGAAGGAAGCCCGCAGGGATCGTCAGATATTACCATATGATCGAAGGACGGCGCGTATGCGGCCGACGGCGCTTAGGCGTGGTGGATTCTCGGCATGGGCATCGGTTCCTTGCCGAGCTCGGCCCACGCGTACTTCAGCAACAGCTCTGTTTTCAACCGTTCGTGCCCGGATTCGTCCCACAGGTTGCGCAGCTCGCCCGGATCCTCCTTCAGATCGAAGATCTCCCCGTACGTTTGATTGTAATAAACCGTGATCTTATAGCGCTCGTCGACGTAAGTTTTCTGATGGATCGTCGTCGGCTCGTGCCGGAATTCGCAGATCGCATGTTCTCTGGCCCGCTCCGCTCGGCCGAGCCATACTTCCTTCTGATCGACGCCGGTCATGGCGGACGGAATCGGCAGATCGCAGAAGGACAGGAAGGTCGGGGCCAGATCGACCAGCGACTGGATCGCTCCCGACCGCACGCTCGCGGGCACCCGGCCCGGATAGCGGACGATGAACGGCAGCTTGATCAGATCCTCGTAATGAAAGCCGCCCTTCGCCTGAAGGCCGTGCTGGCCGAAGAAGTGGCCGTGGTCCGTCGTGAAGACGACAAGGGTGTCCTCGGCGAAGCCCAGCGCATCCAGCCGGTCCAAGATGCTGCCGATATACTTGTCCATCAAGCTGATCATGCCGTAGTAGACGGAGACCAGCTTCTTTTTGTCGTCTGCCGTCAATCGGAACTTCGAGCCGTACTCGTAATATAGATGCGACCGATAGCCGTGGATGCCATACCCGGTCTCGAGGAGATGCGAGAAGTCGGGATCGTCTTCCTGGGTGAGCCCGAAGTGCGGGGGATTGCGCTCATGTTCCCCGGGAACGACAGACGGAATCGTCAGCTCGTCCGGATCGTACATCGTGTCCCAGGGCTCGGGCGCCAAATATTCCGGATGCGGATCGAAGAAGCTGGCCCAGAGGAAAAAGGGCTTATTCGCCTGCTTATAGTTTTCCAGCATCGCATTCGTTCGTTCCGCGATCCACGCGTTGTAATGATACTTTTCCGGAATCGGCCACTTGTACGTCGCATTCGGATCCATCGTGCCGGTAGGGGGCAGGAAGTATTCCCGCCAATGGGTACAGCCCTTCTCCTCCAGCCATAGCGCATAGTGCTGTCCCACATGGGCTTCGTTCGTATGGTTGCGTGCCAGCTCGATATGATCGAACCCGTAGAACGGTCCCTCGAATTGCTTCCAATAGTCCAGCTCCTGCAGCAGCGGGTAGGCTTCGATCGAAGGATAAGCTTCGGTCGACTTCAGAGGCTGAAAATGCGCCTTGCCGATCAACGCCGTGCGGTACCCGGCATTCGCGAAGTCTTCGCCTACGGTATGCCGGTCCTCCAGCAGCTTCGTGCCGAGCGTCCAAGCGCCGTGCTGGCTCGGATACATGCCGGTCACGATCGAAGCGCGGCTGGGCGTACAGGTCGGATTCGGGCAGTAAGCCCGCTCGAACGTCGTGCCCTCCCGTACGAGGCGATTGAGATTCGGCGTCGCGATCTCGGGATTGAAGGCTCCGATGGTGTTCCAATGCTGCTGATCGCTGGTGATTAGCAAAATGTTAGGTTTTCTCGACAAAGGTAATCCCCTCCTATTATGATAGTAAAGATAATACTTGGATTTATAAATAGCCGGGTGTTAGATGGCGATTGTCATTTTGTTGTCTTCGATGAGTCAAATAGAGATGGGAGGAGTAGGATCGGGATGCAGGAATACGACTATGAATTCGCCCAATTCATCTACTATACGCCAGGCGATCTGGATAAAGAGGGGCGATTATGGCCGGTCCGGGCAGGACGAAGCGTCGCCAAGCCGCACTACAACGTCGGGCCGAAGCGGATCGAATGTTACAGCCTTCACTTCGTGGCGGAGGGCAAGGTTCGAATCGAATACGCGGGAAAATGGGCGGAGCTGCAGCAAGGCGATCTGTTCTGCCTGTTCCCCGGCCGAACCTATCATTATCGCATGCTGCCTTCGGAATCGCCGCTTCGGATGAGCTGGCTTGCGATCGACGGCGCAAGAGTCGGGCCGCTGCTCGCGCTAGCGGGGCTGACGCCGGATCGGCCGTATCGGAAAAAAGCGGTCACGCCGGCTGTCGAGGCGTCGGCGGAGCGCGCGATCGAAGCGCTCTCCGGTATCGAGCGATGGAAGCCGGCCGAAGCGATGGCGCTGCAGGGGATGCTCTGCGAGCTGTTCGCCGGACTGCTGCTCGATGCGGTGCCGAGCGATGCCACAGAGCCTCCCGGGTGGATCCGCGAATGCCTCGACTTTATGGAGCTGCACGCGACCGAGGGGATCTCCGTCCAGCAAGTGGCGGACTTCGCGGGCGTGCACCGCTCGTATTTTTCCAACGTGTTCGCCGAGCAGGTGGGTATGCCGCCGCAGAAGTACATGCAGAGGCTTCGGATGCAACGAGCCTGGCGCCTGCTGACCGAGACGGACGCGTCGGTGACGGAGATCGCCCTGTCGCTGGGCTATCCGAATTTGTATACGTTTACAAGGGCGTTCAAGGTATACTACAAAGCCGCTCCGCAGTCCGTCCGGTTAAAGGGCGGCGAATCGGCGGAAGAAGGTTAACCGCAAAGGAGAACGCGATATGAAGCTGACGGCTTTTCGAAGGCGGATCCCTCCGGGACTAAACATGCAGGGGAAAATTTTTATCGCGTTCGCCCTGGTCACGCTGCTGTCCATCGTATCCGTGACCGGCATCATATACGTGAACATGCGCGAGACGATCAAGCATAACGCGGTCACTTCGGTGATGGACAGCATCCGCCAGGCGGATGAATCGCTCAACATCATGCTGCAGGAGATCGATCGGCTGAACACGGTCGTCGTGACCAACAAGTACGCGGTTATCGATACGATCATGAGCCCCAGCGAAGAGATCAGCTACGAATGGTTCCAGGAACAGAAGCTGATTACCGGCTTTCTGTCGGGTCTGATCGATTATAAGCCCTACATCTCCCGGATTGCAGTCGTCGGGCTGAACGGCAAGGTGTTTTTCTCGGGCAGTCCCTGGATCGACCGTACGTTCCTCGCGACGCCGACGATGGATTATATGCTGCGCAACGGATCGCGCCATGCGTATTTCAAGCCGCAGGGGACGGCGGACGCCATCACCGTCGGACGCGAGATCCGGTACGACCGCAAGGCGATCGGCGTCGTGATGGTGGATCTGAATTATGGCTTCATCCAAAAAACGTACGGGGTAAAGCCGACCTCGGACAGTCTGCTGTACGTGCTCGACGAACAGAACGGATTCGTCTATCAGACCGAGCCCGCATCGTCTAGGGCGCCTTCCGCGGGAACGATCGTCAAGGTCAAGCAACAATTCACGGGTCCGGGAAGCACCGTCGAGAAAAAAATCGACGGCCGCTCTTACATCGTCGTCAGCCGCAGATCGGCCTACACGGGGTGGACCACGCTGGCGCTCATACCGACGGATTCCCTGCTTAGCGAATCGACGAGAATCCGCAATCTGATGATCGAAGTGTCGGTCATCGTCTTCATCGTCGTCCTGATCGGCTCGCTTCAAATGTCTTCCCGCACCACGATCAACATCAGGCGCCTCAAATCGATGATGCTGCGGGTGAAGGACGGCAACCTGACGTTTCCAAGGACGGAGATCAAATCCAAGGACGAGATCGGCGAACTCTACCAAGCGTTTATCGGCATGGTCGACGAATTGAAGCGTCTGATGGAAGACATCCGAACCGGCGAAAAGGAAAAGCGGGAAGCGGAGCTGACCGCACTGCAGGCGCAGATCCGGCCTCATTTTCTATACAATTCGCTCAACACGATCAAATATTTAGCCAAGCTCAACGGCGTTCCCAATATCGAAGAAGCGTCGGGCGCGCTCATCGATCTGATGCGGGGCGTGCTGGGAAATTCGAATGAATTTCTCACCGTGCGGGAGGAGCTCGCTTACGTGTCCAGCTACGTGGCGATTGAAAAATATAAATTCATGGAGCCGATCAGCGTGCAAACGCAGGTCGAGGACGAAACGCTGCTGGATGCGCCGGTGCTCAAGCTCATGCTGCAGCCGCTCGTGGAAAATGCGATTATTCACGGCGTCGGCTTGTCGGGAGGTGTCGTGCTTATCCGTGTGCATGAGGAGCAGGGCGATCTCAAGTTCGAAGTAACCGACAACGGCAAGGGGATGTCGCAGGAACGGATCGACAAGCTTTTGGGTCAGACCGACGCTTCGGCCAAGCCGTCGCGATTTTCCGGCATGGGCGTGCGCAACGTGCACGAGCGGATTCGACGGATGTACGGCGAGCCCTACGGCGTGAATCTGTACAGCGAACCGGGGCTTTATACGAAGGCGGAAGTACGATTTCCGCTGCTGCATGACGACGACGGCGATTTGAAGGAGGTGCGATGAGCCATGTTCCGGGTGCTGCTTGTAGACGATGAGCCGTTAGTGCGCTACCATCTGTCGTCGCTGCTGGATTGGAGGAGGCAAGGGTTCGAATTGTGCGGGGAAGCCTACAACGGCGTCATGGCGCTCGATGCGATCGAGCGGACGGCGCCTCATGTCGCGATCGTCGACGTGAATATGCCGGAAATGAACGGCGTGGAGCTCAATCGGGCGATAAAGCAGAAGCATCCGTCCGTACGCACGATCATGCTCAGCAGCTATGACGATTATGACTACGTCCGCGAATGCCTGAAGGACGGCGCGGTCGATTATTTGCTGAAGCACCGACTAGACGAAGCGGCGCTGCTCGCGATCTTGAACAAGGCGGTGCAGGATCGGCGAACGGACGAAAATGCTACGGGACGGGCAGAAGCCGGCGAGCGGGTCGAAGAACGAACGCACGTCGCGCGTATGCGCGATCATCTCGCGGATCTGGCCAGGGGAAAGCCGGAAGCGGCGGCGCGGCTGGAAGCCTGCGCCAGACAGAGCGGGATGTTCCAAGGCGCCGTCTGCTTCGTGGCGGCCGCCGTGCAGATCGTGTCGTTCCGGCTGTTGACGGAGTCGTACACCGACGTACAGACGAATCGGCTGACGCAGCAGGCCGTCGATATGATGCAGCAGAGTCTGGGCGATGCCGGCGAGCGGATGGCGGCCTATGCGGAGGACGGCCGTCTGATCGTCCTGCTTGCGTTCAAGTCGCGAAGCGAGCATGCCGTCGCCGGCGAGGTCAACCGATTGACGGGCAAGCTCCGGCATGCGCTCGAGCTATACTTGAACCTCAAGTGCACGGTCGCGTCCGGCCACGTGTGCGGCAGCCTGGCGCAGCTAGGCGCCAGCTACGGCGCTGCGGCGAGGGAGCTCGACGCTTCGCCGTCCGCGGCGGTCGCCGGCCCGTACGGTGCGCGCGTATCGCTGACCATCGAAGAGCAGAAGGAGCTGCTTCTCTTTCTGGAGGGTCTGGACAAGGAGGGCATGCACCGGCTGCTGGCCTCCGTGTTCGGTTCGGTACGCGGACAGCCCGTTCATGCGCAGGGCGTGCAGATGATTGTCAGCGAGCTTCTGCATATCGGCGACAAGGCGATAAAAAAGTGGATGCCGGCGCTATCGTCGGAAGCGGCCGCGGCAGATCTGCCGTCTCGCGCCGATCTGGGGAAAATCGCCGAGCTCGGCGAGCTGGAGCTATGGCTCCAATCCTACTATGCCGGCCTGCTGAAGCTGCTCAAACGGCATCGCGCGAACGGACCCTATTCCCGTCATGTCTCTCAGGCGATCGAGTTGATATTAGAAAAATATCCGGGCTATATCACGCTGGAGTTGGCCGCGGGCGCGATCGGACTGAACCCTTCGTATTTAAGCCGGATTTTCAAAGAAGAAACGCGCGCGACATTTTCCGAATACTTGAACCGCGTGCGGATCGACGTCAGCTGCAGGCTGCTCGAGAGCGGCCGTTATTCGATCAAGCAGATCAGCACGCAAGCCGGCTTCGCGAACTACAATTATTTTTTCAAGGTATTCAAAGAAATGAAGGGCATGACGCCGCAGGCTTATCTGCATGGCGAGAGAACCGTCAAATAAGTAGAGTAAATAGTCATATTATTGCAATTGGCTGCGCTTGCAGGGCGATTAAAATGAGAACACGCCGATAAAACGCTTACAACATCCTTGCGGCGAATTGAAGACAAAGCGGAGGTCACAGATTCATGCGCAAAAACTGGAAAAGCTACGCGATCGGCACGGTGGTCGCCTCCAGTCTGGTGCTCGCCGGATGCAGCTCGAATGCCGGCACGAACAAAGGGGCGGAGCCCGCGGCTTCGTCCGACAGCGCCGTAAAAGCAAGCGGATTCCCGATCGTGGATAAGCCGATCACGCTCAAAATGTTCACCCGGATCGCCCCCACCAACGGCCCGTTCAAGGACATGCCTGTCTTCCAGGAATACGAGAAAATGAGCAATGTCCATGTGGAATTTACCGAAGCGCCGACTGACGGCTTCCAGGAGAAGAAGAACCTGCTGTTCGCGTCCAATGAACTTCCCGACGCCCTCTACCGCTCGAGCCTTACGCAGCTGGAAGCAACCCGCTACGGAGCGGCCGGCCAATTGATTCCGTTGGAGGGCTTGATCGATCAATATGCGCCGAACCTAAAAGGTCTGATGGATCAATATCCGGAGATCCGCTCGGGCATTACGACGCCCGAAGGCCATATTTATGCGATTCCCGGCATCGTCACGCTGGACTCCGCACGTACGGACAAAAAGTGGATCAATCAGGCCTGGCTGAAGAAGCTGAACCTGAAGATGCCGGAGACGACGGACGATCTTTACAACGTGCTGGTCGCCTTCCGCGATCAGGATCCGAACGGGAACGGCAAAAAAGACGAGCTGCCGTTGACGGCGCGAGCTCCGGTACCCGGACAAGGGCTGCCGATCGTCAATATGATGAGCGGTTCGTTCGGCCTGGATTTGCAGCTCGGCTACAATATCAATCTCGCAGGCGACAAAGTCGAGATCTGGATGGGCAACGACCGGAACAAAGAAATGCTCATGTATCTGAACAAGCTTTATAAGGAAAAGCTGCTCGACCCCGAGATGTTTTCGCAGAAGGAAGCGGACTACTTGGCCAAGCAAGGTACGGGGAACACGGGCATGTTCTTCGATCAGACGAACAACAATTTCCTGAAGATTCAGGATCAATATACGGGAATGGCGCCGGTCAAAGGTCCGCACGGCGATCAACTGCAGAGCCAGGGCGCGCCTGTCGCGCGGGACTTCGGAGCCTTTGCCATCACCTCCGTGAACAAGTATCCGGAAGTCACCATGCGCTGGATCGATTACTTCTACAGCGACGAAGGCTCCACGCTGCTGCGGTTCGGCAGAGAGGGCGAGACCTATGAACTGAAGGACGGCATCCCGTACTACAAGGAAGAACTCATCAAGTCGAACAATCAATCGAAGATGACGCCGTATGCCGGCGGAGGGGCGCCTCACCTCATCAGCGATAAGGTAGCTTCCTTCATCAATCCGCCGCAGGTTCAGGAAGCGCAGGACAAGCTGAGCCCGTACATGCCGAAGGTTCGCTACGCGGCTCCGATGTTCGACGAGCAGACCGCGCAGAAGGTCAACATCCTGCGCAACGACCTCGACAAATATTACGAGGAGCAGAGCACGAAGTTCATCGCGGGCGCGCTCAGCTTCGACAAATGGGACGAATTCCAAGCGACGCTGAAAAAGCTTAAGATCGATGAATTGCAGCAGATCTATCAGGACGCCTTCGACAAGATGGCGAAGTAAGACCGGCAGCCTTAATAACGCGAACCGTGCAAGCATGCATCCTCGCTTCGGGCAGACGAACGGCGACAAGCGCCGCCCGAAGCGGGGATGCCTCTCGCTGCCGGATAAGGAGTAGATACGCATGGAGAGCGCGCAAGCCAAAACGGCCGTCGCAGCGCCTCGAAGCGATGCGCGGCGGGGCAGCGGATTGCTCAGACGCATGGCCAAGCGGTACGACTTGTACCTGATGCTTTTGCTGCCCGTTGCCTGGTATTTGATTTTTAACTACGGTCCGCTGTACGGGCTGCAGATCGCCTTCAAAAATTTCAATCCCGGCAAAGGCATCGGGGGAAGCGAATGGGCGGGGTTCGAGCATTTCCAACGGTTTTTCGAATCGTACTATTTTAAAAGACTGCTGTGGAACACGTTGTCCATCAATCTGTTCTCTCTGCTGATCGCATTCCCGGTGCCGATTGTGCTGGCGCTGATCGTGAACGAGCTTCGCAGCAAATCGTTCAGCAAGCTGCTGCAGAACATCACCTTTATTCCTCACTTCATGTCGGTCGTCGTCATCGTGGGCATCCTGTCGGTGTTTCTATCGCCGAGCACCGGGCCGGTCAACCAGCTAATCGAATGGTTGGGCGGCGAGCCGATCCGCTTCATGGAGTCCGCGGGCTGGTTCAAGACGATTTTCATTAGCTCGAATATCTGGCAGAATATGGGCTGGCAATCGATCATCTATATCGCGGCGCTCAGCGGCGTTAATCCGCAGCTGTACGAGGCGGCCAAGATGGACGGAGCTTCGCGGCTGCGGCGTATATGGCACGTCTCCCTGCCCGGGATCGTACCGGTCATCGTCATTCTGCTTATCTTGGATATCGGCCACTTCATGGACGTCGGCTTCGAGAAGATTCTGCTCATGCAGAACAACTTGAACCTGGAGTCCAGCGACGTCATCTCGACGTTCGTCTATACGACGGGCATTCTCAAGGGCGAGTACAGCTATACCGCTGCGATCGGGCTGTTCAACTCGCTGATTAACCTGGCGCTGCTGCTGCTTGTGAACCGGTTCGCGCGCAAGACGGCGGAGACGAGTCTTTGGTGAAGGAGGAATCCGCGATGGCCAAGCAAACGGCCCTAAAAAGCCCGTCGGACGGCCGAATCTTCGATGCGGTCATCTATGCGATTGCCGTATTGATCATTCTGGTCGTTCTTTATCCGCTGATTTTTGTCGTCAGCGCGTCTTTCAGCGATCCGGCCAAGGTGCTGGGCGGGGAAGTCTGGCTGCTGCCGAAGGGCTTCACGCTGGCGGCCTACGACAACATTATGCACGACCAAAAAATATGGACGGGCTACCGCAATACGATTTTCTATGCCGTAGCAGGCACGGCCATCAACATGATCATGACGGTCCTTGCCGCCTACCCGCTGTCAAGGCCGGACCTTCCCGGCCGCAAGTTTTTGATGGTGCTCATTACGCTCACGATGTTTTTTAGCGGCGGGCTCATCCCGACTTACTTGCTGGTCAAAAACCTCGGCATGGTCGATACGGTATGGGCGCTGCTCGTGCCTGGCGCGATCGCCACCTACAATCTGATCGTCATGCGGACGTACTTCCAGAACAGCATTCCATGGGAGCTGCAGGAGGCGGCCCACATGGACGGCTGCACCAATTGGCGGCTGCTGTGGAATATCATTCTGCCTCTGTCCAAGCCGATCCTTGCGGTCATGGTGCTGTTCTATGCGGTCGGCCATTGGAATTCCTTTTTCAATGCGCTGATCTATATTCGCCGGGAGTCGCTCTATCCGCTGCAGCTGGTGCTGCGCGAGATCCTGATGATCAGCCAAGGCGATGCGGTAGACGCCAGCGTCGGGATGGAAAACAAGATCCTGCTCGCCGAGAGCATCAAGTACGCGGTCATTATCATTTCCAGCCTGCCGGTGCTCATCATGTATCCGTTCGTCCAGCGCCACTTCGTCAAGGGCGTCATGATCGGATCGATCAAGGGATAATCGCCGGCGCTAAATGGGTGGCGGGCCGTATTCGAGACTAATCATACTTACGCATGGAGGTCCACATTGACTACGAACGCAAAGATTACGATTGATTGCAGCAGTGCCAGCAAGCATACGATCAACCCTTATCTGTTCGGCCACTTCGTAGAGGATATAAGGGACCATATGGAAGCGATGCTTGCCTTTCCGCTGAAGGACATGGACTTCGAGAGCGAGGCCGAGACGAGACAGACGATATCCGGCAACTGGTATGCCTATACCAACGGCAAGAACACGCAGTATGCGCTTGAGGCCCCCGCTCCAAGACATTCGGGCCGCGCCCAGCGCATCAAGGTGCTGAGCGATGATGAGGGCTATGCCGGCATCGCGCAGCAGGCCGCGCTGAAGGGACCGATCGCCTACGCGGTCAAGCTGGTGGCACGCGCCTCCGTGGAGCTGCGCTATTTGCTAGTCGAGGCGGTCGACCGCCGCACGGAGGAATCGCTCGGCAGCGTCCGCGTCGAGCTGACCAGCCATAACTGGCGGGAATACGAAGCCCAGCTGAACGTCTCGCGCGCATGCGCCGACGCGGAGCTTCGGGTCTATGTGCCGGCCGATCACCCCAGATGGATCGATCATGTATCTACAGGCATGCTGTGGATCGATCATGTCTCTCTATTGCCCGAGGACAGTGTCGGGATCGTGAAGCGGGAAGTCGTGGACATGACGCGCGACCTGAACGCGGGAATGATGCGGCTCGCCGGCAACTATATCAGCGCCTACCACTGGGAGCATGGCGTCGGTCCCGCGCTTGAGCGGCCCGTCATGTTCAACGAGGCTTGGGGCGGATGGACGAGCAAATACTTCGGTACGGATGAATTCATCAGCTTCTGCAGGGAACTCCAGGTAGAGCCGCTGATCTGCGTGAACGACGGCTCCGGCACGCCGGAGGAAGCTGCGCAGTGGGTCGAGTACTGCAACGGGGGCGCGGACTCCCCGATGGGCGCGCTGCGCGCGGCGAACGGTCACCCCGAGCCGTATAACGTCCGGTATTGGGAGATCGGCAACGAGGTGTGGGGCCAGTGGCAGGTCGGCACCTGCAGCGCGGAGCAGTTCGCCGAACGCTGCGTCGCCTTCGCGAAGGCGATGAAGGCGGCCGATCCGACGCTCAAGCTGATGGCGTGCGGCCATTACGACCAGCAATGGAATAGGGCCGTACTCGATATCGCGGGCGACCAGATCGACTACTTGACCCTTCATCTGTACCATGGCTACGGGCGCTTCGGGATGAACCGGGAGACGCCGGCCGAGGAACGCTACAAGGCGATCGCGGCGTTCTCCGAGTGGACCCGTTCGGATATCCAGGCGACCGCGGCACAGATCCGTGCGAACCCGAAGCACAGCCATGTGAAGCTGGCGATTACGGAATACAACACGATGTACTACCCGAATACGATCCGCAAAGGGCTGCCCGATGAGCATACGCTCGGCGCCGCCGTCGCCAACGCCGGCAACCTGAACGAAATGCTGCGCGCAAGCGATCTGGTGCAGATCGGCAGCTTCTCCGATCTCGTGAACGGCTGGCTGGGCGGCTGCATTCGCGTAGGCGACTATTACGCGGATCAATATTGCGGCAAAAAAGCGGGCTGGAGCGGGCTTCCCTTGACCGTCTACGGCACGCCGACTTATGAGGTAATGAAGCTATACGCGGGCATGGACATGAAGCGCATGCTCCAAGCCGATGTCGCGTGCGGCAGCTTTGCCGTACGGTCGGCCAAGACGGCGCCGTTCGATCTTGATGCGCTGCCCGATCTCGATGTGGCGGCCTGTACGAACGAAAACGGGAGCGTCGTCACCGTATTTATCGTGAACCGCAGCCTGGAGGAGGTCATAGCGGAGCTTCGGCTGGATGCATTCGGAACATCGGAAGAGACGATCTTGCACGAGATTTCGGGAGATTCGCCTGATGCGATCAATTCCGTGTTCGAACCCAGACATATTGTGGCGACTTCCCGGACCGTTCCGGCGGGCGAATGGCAGCGGGGATATCCGCTTCGTCCTTTTTCCGTATATGCGGTCGTTATTCGAGCAAGGCAAGGAGACGGAGGCCAGGCATGACGACAGTATCGTATATCAAGGATTATCCGAGACCGCAATTCGTGCGCAGCGAGTGGCTGAATCTGAACGGCGAGTGGGACTTCCGTTTCGACGACGACAACGCCGGAGAGCTGGAAAAATGGCAGGAGAACTTCGCAGGGACCCACACGATCAACGTCCCCTTCACGTACGAGACGAAGGCAAGCGGAATCGGGATCGAAGATTTTCACCCGCAGGTTTGGTACAGCAGAATCGTTGCGATTCCGAAGGAAGAAGCGGGCAAGCGCGTGCTCCTGCATTTCCAGGCGGTCGACTACATGGCCAAAGTATGGGTGAACGGCATTCAGGCGGGCACCCACCAGGGCGGCTACGCAGCCTTCTCCTTCGATATTACCGATTACCTCACGTTCGGCGCGGACAACACGATTACTGTGAAGGCCGAGGACACCGACAGCTGCACGCAGCCGCGGGGCAAGCAGCGCTGGACGAAGGACAACTTCGAATGCTTCTACGTTCAGACGACCGGCATCTGGCAGACCGTGTGGCTGGAGTACGTAGCGGAGCAGCGGATTGACTCTGTCAAGATCACGCCGGATATCGATCGCAACATGGTTCGTTTCGATTATGAAGTGATCGGGACGGAAGGGACGAGCGCGCTCAAGCTGGAAGCCCTCGTCTCCTTCAAGGGCAAACCAGTCAAGCGCGTTGTACTGGAGATCGACCGCCCTTGTCTGACCGTCGAGGTCGACTTGATCCATGAAGCGACAGGGCCGTGGAAAAAAAGCTGGTGGTCGCCCCAGCATCCGAACTTGTACGATGTCGAATTCGTGCTGCATGCGGACGATCGGGCGGTGGACCGCGTACGCTCCTACTTCGGCATGCGCAAGATCTCGATCGAGAAGGGGCAGGTGCTGCTGAACAACACGCCCATCTATCAAAGGCTGATCTTGGATCAAGGCTACTGGACGGACAGCCACCTGACGCCGCCGAGCGAGGAAGCGCTCGTCGAAGACATCGACAAGGTGTTGGAGATGGGCTACAACGGCGTGCGCAAGCATATGAAAATCGAGGATGCCCGCTTCCTCTATTGGTGCGACGTGAAGGGGCTGCTCGTTTGGTCCGAGATGGCGGCGACCTTCGAATACCACGACCGGGCGGTCGAGGCGTTCACAAACGAATGGCTGGAGATCGTGCGTCAGCAATACAACCATCCGAGCATCGTCGCTTGGGTGCCGTTCAACGAGTCGTGGGGAATCGCCAATATCCTTCGCGACAAGCGACAGCAGAAGTTCACCGAAGGCATCTATCATCTTACCAAGGCGGTGGATCCGTACCGTCCTGTCGTCGCGAACGACGGCTGGGAGCATACCGTATCGGATATCGTCACCTTGCACGATTATGTCGAGACGGGAGACGGCTTCCTCAAGCGGTATGCGGACAAAAACGCAATCGTAAACAACGAGACGACGTGCAATCGATGGAAGTACGCTTTCGCCGAAGGCTACGGCTATCGGGGGCAGCCGATCATGATCACCGAGTTCGGCGGCATCGCGTACCGGTCGGACAAAGGCTGGGGCTACGGCCGTCAGGTGGAGTCGGACGAGGCGTTCATCGAGCGGTTCGAGGGACTGACCCGTGCGATCCGGAGCGTGGATTATATATGCGGTTACTGCTATACCCAGGTGACCGACGTGCAGCAGGAGATCAATGGATTGCTGACGGAGGATCGCAAGCCCAAGATCCCGCTCGAGCGGATCAAGGAGATCAACCTGAATTAGCCGCAGACCGGTTTGCGGCAGACGGAAGAGGCCCAGAGCGGCGCGATGGCGCAAGGGGCCTCTTTCGTTTACTTCCCGCTGCTTTCAAAAAGTCGTCTACGCATGCTCCTTCACTGCGGCCTGCCAACGCTCCCGAACGGCCGGCGAAGGATGCGGGCAGCGCCCGGCCTTAAGCTTCGCACGCAGGCGCACCAGACACCCGCAGTGCATGCACGTCGTGCCGTAGGCCAGACTTTCGCAATTCCCGCAAGCCGCCAGACGCTCGCGATACGCGTCGTCCGCGACGGCATCCTCGGCTTTGATTTTGCCGAGGAGGCGAATCAGTTGCGCCTCGGATACCTGAACGCTGGACGAGCAGCCTTTGCAGGCTTCCGCTTTATCGATGCCCATGGCGGCGATCACCGGCCTTTCGCTCGTTCGTGCTCGTGCGGCGGATCAGGCGCGCGGCGTAAAGCGCAAGGTCGCGACCGACGCAGGCGCCAATCGAATCTTGTAGCCGGCGCCTTCGACCGCCGCTTGGAACGGCTTCGGTTCGACTTGCGCAGGCGCATCGAAGGTATTGTGCGCGCTGATGGCATCTCCGGCCAGCACGGTTCCGTCGCAGTCGAATCCCGCCTCCGATCCGCGAAGCTCAAGCGCAACTTCCGCGGCTTCGGTCGGATGCAGATTGTACAGGCTCGCATGCACGACGCCGTCCTTGCGGGAAGCGGTCGCGCCGACCTGCGGCAGCGACTTCCCGTCTTCCGTGCCGTAGCTGCCAAACTCTCCGTGCAGGGCGAGCGCCTCGGCGTCCTGATGGACGGCATACATTTTCAGGACGTGATAGGTCGGCGTGAGCAGCATCCGGTCGCCTTCCGTCAGCACGACGGCTTGAAGGACGTTGACCAACTGCGCGATGTTCGCCATCTGCACGCGGTTGCAGTGCTTGTGGAAAATGTGCAGATGGGCGGCAGCCACGAGCGCGTCCCGCATCGTGTTCTGCTGATACAGGAAGCCGGGATTCGTGCCGGGCTCGACGTCGAACCAGGTCCCCCACTCGTCGACGATCAAGCCGACCCGCCGCTCGGGATCGTAACGGTCCATGACCGTCCCGTGGCGCTCAAGCAGCTCGTCCATGTGCATCGCTTTGCGCATGGTGATCTCCCATTCTCGCTCGTCGAATTCGGTCGCCGAGCCCTTGGACTCCCACGAGCCGGGCACCGTATAGTAGTGCAGGCTCAGCCCGTCCATCTGACCGGCCGCTTTTTGCATGAGCACCTCGGTCCAGCGGTAATCGTCAGAGTTGGCGCCGCCCGCGATCTTATACAGCTTGTTGTCGCCGTATTGCCGGCAGTACGTCTGATACTGCCTGTACAGATCGGCATAATATTCCGGCAGCATGCTGCCGCCGCAGCCCCAATTTTCGTTGCCGACGCCGAAGTACTTCAGCTTCCAAGGCTTCTCTCTGCCGTTCTGCCTGCGCAGATTGGCGAGCGGCGATTCCCCGTCGAACGTCATATATTCGAGCCATTCGGACATTTCCTGCACGCTGCCGCTGCCGACATTGCCGCAGATGTAGGGCTCCGCGCCGATGAGCTCGCACAGCCGGAAAAATTCGTGCGTGCCGAAGTGGTTGTTTTCCACGACGCCGCCCCAGTGCGTATTGATCATCCGCTTGCGGGTTTCCCGCGTACCGATGCCGTCTCTCCAGTGATACTCGTCGGCGAAGCATCCGCCCGGCCAGCGCAGGACGGGCACCTTCAGCTCGCGCAGCGCCTCCAGCACGTCGTTGCGGATGCCGTCCGTGTTCGGAATCGGCGAATCCTCCCCGACCCACAGTCCTTCGTAGATGCAGCGGCCCAAATGCTCCGAAAAGTGACCATAAATGTTCTTGTTAATCGTTCCTGTCGCCCAGTCGGTATGAACGATGGCCTTCAGCATCTTTATTTCTCCTCTCGAATGCGTGTTCATTCGTCCATGTATGCGGTTCCGAGTCCATTATAATGACTTGAGAAGGAGACGACCATCAACTATAATATCGGAAAAACTAACCGATCGTGCTGTGAAGGGGCTGCTAAAATGCTGAATCTCATAAGCGCCGGCTATCATTTCATCCATCCGGAAGGCATCACGATCGACAGGCCGGCAGGTGCGGGTAATTACGCTTTCGTTTTTTTCAAGAGCCGCGCCGAGATCGTCGTTCACGGCAAGCCGATGAGCGTCGATCCCGGCACGCATATCTTGTTCAGGCCCGATACGCCCCATCTGTACCGGGACTTCGAGCCGCCGTTCGTGAACGACTGGTTCCATTGCGAAGGCGAAGGCATGGACAAGCTGCTGGACGAGCTTCAATATCCCGCCGACGAGCCGCTCCAGGCAGTGGACGCGCAGCAGATCTCAAGAAACGTTATGGAACTGCAGCGCATCCTTAGCCATCGTGGCCGGCTATCGGACCGCATTCTCGACCTCGAGCTTCGGGGCTTTTTCATGAAAATGGTCGACGCGAGAAGGTCGGCGCCTTTCCCGGACGAGCGAAGCCGCCATTACGGAGCGTTCGTCGAGCTGAGAAGCGCCTTGTACAATGCGCCGCACGAACGGGATTCGGTCGAAGCGCTGGCGTCCCGCGTCAACATGAGCAAGTCTTATTTTCAGCATACGTACAAGCAATTTTTCGGCGTGCCTGTCATGACCGACCTGATCGCGGCGCGGCTCGAGTACGCCAAGTATCTGCTTCAGAGCAGCAAGCTGTCCGTGGCCGAAGTCTCCGGCTTGTGCGGCTACGACAACGATACGCATTTCATGCGCCAATTCAAAAAGCATGTGGGCGCCACGCCGAAAAAATACCGGACATCCGTATCGCAAAACGCGCAGCGTTGAAGCGGACGTCTCTGGACCGCAGTCCAGTAGCGATCACGACTTCGGCAGGGCTGTCATTCACGACGCTAGACGATGGGAGGGGAAGCTGGCCCGGGCTACAATGAAGACAGAGATCAGCTTTGTAGCCGAGGGAGGAATAGAATGATGAATGAGCAGGCTTTGGAGACGGCGGGAATCGCAAGGCGTGAAGGGAAGACCGGGATGGCAGGCGCGCCGGTTGGCGCTTCGCCGGTGCGTTATTCGATTCGGCAGAAGCTGTGGATGGGATGGGAAAAAATCGTCTGGTTCGGCATGGAGCGAAGCAGCGAAGGGCGGCTCGACTTCGGCATGTGCAAGCTGCTCATCAAGCGTCATGCGGGCGAGACGATCGTATGTCAGGACGGTACGCGGATCGAGGCGGGCGATCGAATCGGGGAGCTTCATCTGGACAATCGCCGCATGCTGGAGATGTCTCATTCGGTGGGCTCGGACAGGGCAGCCTTGAGGACGGCCAGACTGGCCCGCGCATCGCTGGAGCGAATCGCCGAAGCCATGGACAGCGATCCGAGACTGCAACAGGTGAAGGGGCTGCTCGGCACGACCCTGCTTCACCGCGGGCTTATTCACGGCATGGGATTCGAATGCCGTCCGATGCCTACGCGCCGTTCGGCGCTGTTGACCGCCGCGTACTTGCAGCTGCTGCTTCGCTTCCTCCATCCTGCGGGAAGCTCGCGCACGCGGGGGAACAACAAAGAGAAGCTCGTGCCGATGCGACTTATCCACTCGCGCGCATCGCTTCTGCGTTCGATGGGCGGCCTAAAGCCCGCTGCATCGTAGACCGCTGCACGAGCCGCTTCGAAGCCTCTTGGCGGAGGCTTCTTTTTTATTCAATGCCGTAAGCAGATCCGATTAAAAAATGAAGATGCAGGAGAAGGGGGATGCAGAAAAATGTCGAATAAAGTAGAATTATTGAATCAAAATGGAATTGCCATGGACAACTAGATCAGGTAAGCGTGGTGTAAAATGAAAAATAAAAAAACGAACGCGTTTTTCTCCAACCCTTCTTTTTTGGCTATCGAAAAGCAGCGTCAGATCCGTTATGTGCGATGGTTTATCTGGACGTATTGGATCGTGATCGCCGGACATTTTATCGCTCAGCTCTTTTCCTTTTTATTCCTCCCTTACGAGTCGACCGCATCTCATTTTTACTTCCAGGTTCTGCTGTATCCTACGCTCCTGATGTGCGGCGTCGCTGGCGCTGCGCACGCGATGCTGTATCGTGCCGAGCGTTATGCCTTTTATTCGATATTCGCGGCAGGCACGATCATCGCGATGGTCATTATTCATTTGAATATGGACATCCGCATCATCGCTGCCGTCATGCTCCTCCCGATCTTCGCTTCGACCCTGTTCTTTCGGTTAAGCCTGACCTGGTTCACGGCCGCGCTGCAGGTCGTAGGGTTCGGCATCCTCTACCAATGGGACTTTTGGTTTCGTTCGTTCATGAGCGCATTCGATTTGATCGCCGTATTTCTGTTTTTTGCGCTCAGCACGGTCGCCGCCAGCTTCATCATCGTGAGCGGCCGGGATCTGGTGAACGATCTCGAAGCGGCCATGAAGGGACAGCGGCAGCTGCTCGTGGAAAATACCGTTATGTCGCTCCGTTCCAAGACGGATGCGCTGACGGAACTTTACAACCATATGTCCTTCCACGAGTTTTACGACAAGGCGATGGAGTTCGCCGATCGCGGGGCGCCTTTCCATCTCGCCTTGATCGATATCGACAACTTCAAGGCGATCAACGATACGTTCGGCCATCGCGTGGGCGATACGATCCTGTCGGGCGTGGCGCGCGTCATCAAGGAACGCATATCGCCCGCGGACATCGCCTCGCGCTACGGCGGAGAGGAATTCGCGCTGCTGCTGTTCGAGCAATCGTTCGACGAGGCGTATGCGCTCATCGACCTGATCCGCGCGGAGCTTGCCAAGACGAAGCATCCCGAGCTTGGCGGCCGTGCCGTCACGATAAGCGCGGGCCTGAAGAGCTATTCGCGCGGCGCCTCGAAGGAGATGCTGTTCGAAGACGTGGACGCGCTGTTATACGAGGCCAAGCGGAGCGGGAAAAACAAAGTCGTTGCCGCAGGGAAGTCCGCCTAAACGGGTTCGGCTTCACGCCGGTTATCTTCTTGTTTTGAGAAGTCCTTCGTCCTGAATGAGGACTTGGACCCGGAAGTTCAACTTCATGCGCGGATAATAGATCGATCGCCAGCTTTGCAAGTCGTCGCGAGACAGCTTGCCGCGGAAGTACTGTCCGAAGCCTAATATATCGGCCTCTTTGTCTTGCGAGGCGCGGAGCATCTTTCGATAACGCATGGACAACATTTCGTCGATCTCATGTTTGATTTCGGCCTCGGCGGTCGATCCTCTCGTTTCGAGCACGGTCACTTTCAAGCGCAGCCGGCTGTTCATGACCGGCTGATCCCCATCCATGCGGCTGCTTTGGGACAAGCGGCCGGATACGATTTTAACCGCCGCTTGATTCATGACCTCGATTTTTCCGTGCGTTCCCATGCCCTTGAACAGATTGTACAGCAGCGCCTCTTCCGAGTCGATCGAGCCGACCATCTTGCCGTTTTTGATGATGGCTCCGCCGGTGCTCATGATGGGGGTCGTATGGCCGGGCTTGATCATCGGGATGACGACGTCCCGCGTGTACGAATTAATGCTTCTGTATACTTCCCAGATGCGGGTTTGCGCCACGTCCGGCGTCCAGCCCGCGTTTTTTTCGAAGTAATTATAGATCTCCAACCCGCCGCTTGCAGAAGAGGTTTTCAGCTTTTCGAACAGCGGCTCCAATTCCCCGTCGCTTATGGCCGCGAACGTTTTGTTCGGAATGTCGCGAGCGCGCATGAAGCTGGCGATGCTTTCCTCCAACCCTTTTTCGGCAAACGACCGTTCGAACACGATGACTTTCAGATGAAGCAAATCGACCTTTCTTTCCGTATTTTTGTTGATATCGTCCAGCGCTTCGTTGATGGTGTCTCCGGCCTCGGAGATCACATTCAGATTCATGTTGTTTTGACCGGCCTGGGGAACAAGAAGAAAAACCTTATAATCTTGATCGATTTGTTTGATTCCCATCAGAATCGGCAAGGCGCGGTGATTAATGTCTTTGATGTCCCAACATCCGCTTAACGTCAGCGTTACCGCCGTCAACGCCGAGAGCAGCGCCAATCGTATTGCGCTTTTCGTCATGGCTGTACGACTCCTTTTCGCCGGTGGCGCATGCCAAGCGCCAAGGTTAAGCAAGGAATGACTATCGCCGCGTACAGACGCAGACTCGTATTCCACCACAACAGCCGCTCCACCAATTGCCAATTCGGTATGAGCAAGCAGAAGACCAACACCAGGGCAGCCAACAAAATATTCGCCGCCGCCGGCCGGATAAATGGAAGTCCGCGCTTCAGCATCTGGATCGTATTCCACATCACGAGCGCCAGAAAAAGGAGCAGGAAGCAGATCAGGCTGAGCATGAAAAACATCGTCACCCGGTCGAACATCAGCCAACTGATGCTTACCGTATCGACCGCCATGATGAACGGAAAGGGAAAACGGGAAGCCGTGTTTTCGCCGAATGTCAACAACGGCACGTAAACCGACACTAGAAACATCGGAAGCAGCAAAAAACTGGCGCCCACGACATAACGGCCTTTGAAGGGGACATGCGACGGAACAAAACCCAAAAACATAAATCCGCCTACGAAGGCGAACAAGCTTTGCAGGTAAGGGCGCCCGATTACATAAGAAAACGAAGCCGCTTGGCGGTCGATCAACGGAAGCACGTAATGCCAGTCTGCGTTTTGAAACGAAAGCACAAGCACAAACAGAAGCAGAGGTAAAAACAAGAGGGCGACCAGCACGCCCGTTCTGAAAATCGACTCGATGCCAAGTAAAGAAATGAACGTGCTTACCGCTACGAAAAGCAGCATGATTGTCCAGAGCGGGGTTTCGCCTAAAAAGATCTCGGTCACGATCTCGGAATAAGCGCGAACCGCGATGATCAGAATCATCACAAAATAGAGCAGCACGGGGAGCAGCGTAAAGAAGGCGAAAATCTTGCCGACGCCTTGGAAAATATCGATGACGTTAAGAGCGTCGAAGCAGCCCAGTCCCTTGGTGAAAATGGCGAGCATCGCAACATGGCAGACAAAACCGAACAGGATGGCGCTCCAGTGACCGACGGAAAGACTCGCGATAATGTCGGCCGGATATAAAAAAAAGATAAGGCCGATATGCGAGATCAAATACATCACGACGACTTGGCGGCTTTTATCCATTGCGCCCTCCTGTTTTCCAGCGTGATAAATACGGAATGCCGAAGCTGTTGACATGCCCGAGATACGCGCAAATGAGGACGATGCCTACGAACAATCCCAGGACGCCATACATTGCGGACAATACGAGTAATAGGTACTTGTATAGACGAATCGCGTTGGCGTTGTGGAAGCCGATGACCGTGAAGTTGGCGATCGTCGTCGCGGCCAAGACGATAATGAGAATATTGCTCACCAATTTTGCCTGCACCACGGCTTGTCCTAGAATAATGCCTCCGATCATCGTGATCGTGGGTCCGATCGATTTAGGAAGCCGAATGCTGGATTCGAGCGTCAATTCGAGGACGAACAGCATGAGCAGCGTTTCGATCAGAGCCGGATAGGGCACGCCTTCGCGGCTGCCTGCAATCGAGAGAGCGAGCTCGATTCGGAGCACCTCGGGGTTGACCGATACGAGCGCGACGTACAGACCGGGCATGAGTATATTGGTCAAAATGCCGAGGATACGCAGTACCTGAAAAAACAGCCTGAAAACGGAAGGGGAGTTGCGGTCGTTTTCCGAGATATACATATCCGACAGCAAGCTAGGCAGCACGACGGCAAACGGAAACCGGTCCAGCAGCAGCACCGCTTTACCGTTGCGGAGCGCATAGGCGGCGTCTTGGGGCAGTTCTGTCGTATTGAAACGGGTGAAGAGCGTCCATTTAGGAAATCCAAGCAAGTCGGACAAGGCTTGCAGATCGGGGATATCGGTGGCCTTGCGGGACTCGATCTTGCGCAGGATCGAACGCAGGAGATGCTCGTGGACTTTTCCCTCCATGTAGAGAAGAACGGTGCGTCTGCGCTGATCCTGTCCAAATATGTACGGCCGGATTCGCAGCTGTTCCGACAGCATATGCTTCTTGACGAGGCCGATATTCGTATCCAGATCTTCGTTGAAGGCGCTGATCGCCCCGCGAAGCACATTTTCAGTCGACGGAGATTCGATCGCGCGAGACAATGAACGGCCTACGGGGACGATCTTGATACAGCGGTCGGACGATTCAGATAGGACAACCAGATGGCCTTCGGCAATCGCATCCCATATCGTTCGTTCGGTGGGATCCTTCATAGCACTGCCGATCCCGCTGCCCAGCGCAAGCAGGGGATTGTCCACGGCAACGGCGCTTTGGGCTTGCTGCTGAAGCATAAGGATCGTTTGCGGCAGATCGATCAGGGAATTGAAGCCAGCCAATATGACGGCGTGGGGAGGAAGAAGCATGCGATGCAAAAATAAATCGGAATCCAGTTCCTTTCTGGCCTGCAAAAACGGCAGCATGTTCATTCGGTCACGCCCCTTGCGATGATGGTTCAAGTATCTCCCCCGAATGACATGCGTTAAACGCCGGAAGTAAAAATAAGACCCTTTCTGAAGCGGGAAGAATCGCGCAAAAAAACGCGGTTATAAATACAGCGATTAAAAACTCGCCCTATTTAAACCGCGCTTTTATTACCGGACAGCTTACAGATTGGCCGGACCCAACTTCGCTTTGCGCCGCTTGAACAGCGTGAAGCCGACATACATCCAGGCCGCGAAGACAACCGCGGATGCGGCCAACGAAGCGATGGCGACGCGCTTGTAATCGGGCGAACGATCGAAATGCGTATGCCCGAGGCGGCGTTCCGCCTGCTTCATGAGCGAGAGCTGAAGATCGGGGTTGTTGCTCATGCCGCCGGCGTTCAACCTGAAGCCGTTCGTCTGCCCGGGCTTGTTCAAGCCGCTTTTCACGGTCAGCGTGACGTCGATGCCCTGCCTGCGGCAGATTTCAAGCAGCGGCTTCGAGAAGGCGCCGTACGGGAAGGCGAGAACGTGGTTGTCTTCGCCAAGCTCGCGCTTCAGCACGGCGTTGGCCTGCTTGAGGTCGGCTTCCACCCGCGTTTCGTATTCCTTCTCCGTCTCCCTGCGTCCCTTATCCTTCAGATACAACCGGCTGGATAGCGCCGGCTCCGGATGCTTGCCTCTTGCGTCAGTCGGACCGTAATAATGCTGGTTGAACGTATGGTTGTAGAACTCAATGCCGTTCTTACGCATTTCCTTGACCTGATCCCAAGTGAGCTTCGGCACCCCGGGCATCTTCGGATTTCCGACCGTATCGACGATCAGGAAGCTGGAGGCGGGGGCGCGATATTTTTCCAGCAGCGGATAGGCGTACTGGTAGAACGATTCGTAACCGTCGTCGAACGTCAGCAGAACCGCATTGTCTGGCACCGGCTTGTCGTGAAGGATGAAGTCCCGGTACTGGCTCATCGTGATCCAGTGAAAATTGTTGTCCTTCATCAGCTGAAGCTGACGCTCGAAGTTGTCGACCGACAACGAGCGCACGTCCTTCGGGGAAGGGGAGACGTCGTGGTACATGAGCACGAGCACCCGGTTGCGATAATAATGCCCGTCGGATTCGACGGAGCTGGCCTTCAAGCCCGGATAGGGCGAATAGTCGGCGTTGGACGGCTCGCCGGAGCCTGGCGCCGCGCCGTAAAAGGTCCGTTGAAGAATTGGAAACCGGCTATGATAGGCTTTAATGAAAAAAAGACCGAACGTTGCGAACAACAGGACCAGGACGACCGACAGGGCGACAAATCGCGCCTTCAAACTCATGATGCATCTCCTCGCGTAACCGGCTGTTTCATGAAAGAGGGGGGCCGGCGGTTTTGGTACACGTATATGACGATGAAGTCCCCCAAATAGTTACCGAAAAATAATGCTTTACAATTGGTCGCTCGTCCCCTATAATCTAATTTATCGTCTTGCGAAAGAAATGGAACAAGACAGCATATGCGGTCGTGGCGGAATTGGCAGACGCGCTGGATTCAGGTTCCAGTGGGCTAACCCCCCGTGGAGGTTCGAGTCCTCTCGACCGCACCACCTTTTATCATGAACAAGCTCTTGAATCGTCCTTGCGGCGATTCGGGAGCTTTTTTGCATGATTTGACTTTTGTATATCGCTCATATCTGCTTTGCTTATATCTGGGCCTGATCTGCACCTGATCTAAACCTGATCTAAACCTGATCTGAACCTGATCTACGCAAAAGGATTGACAGTCGGCAAGTACCCGCCGTTCCTCGAACGGGAGCTGCGCGATGGGCCGAAGTATAGGTTAGCCGTCGCGCAAGTCGGCTATCCCCGATCCAATAAGAGTGCGCCATCGTCTTATTTCCGCAAAAGCGCCCCAAACCGCACCAATAAGAATGTGCCATCGTCTTATTTCCGCAAAAGCGCCCCAATTCGCACCAATAAGAATGCGCCATCGTCTTATTTCCGCAAAAACGCCTCACACCGCACCAATAAGAATGCGCCATCGTCTTATTTCCGCAAAGTCGCCTCAAGCCGCACCAATAAGAATGCGCCATCGTCTTATTTCCGCCAATACGCCGATGTCAAACACGGCTTTTCTGTTACAATATGGGAAATAGCGACTACTTAGCAACCCCACGTTGCAAACGGCATGTGCCTGCCAGATGACGGAGTCGGGAGGAAGTTCGACGATTACGTTTGCGGAAAATAGGTCAATCAAAGAGCGGCTTTCTTTCTTAGACCGCATAGGTCCATATCGTGTTTTACTTGCACCGGCAGGCCGGCGATCGGGGGCGGACGTCTATTCACTCCCGCTCCGCTCGTGTCGATGAATGAATTGAAGTCTTGAATACAAGCAGCATTTACTTTTGAAGCAAAATTTGAGGTGAGCGCGGACGTGGCGTTTTTTTTAGTCGACCATGTACAGGCCGGCATGAAGGTAGGAAGCGATATTTACTCGGAGAGCGGCATCAAGCTGCTGGCCAAAGGGATGGCGATTACCGAGCAGCATATTCAGATGCTCAGGAGCCATCGAATCCGGGAGATCGACATCGACGGCGAAGCTCCGGGACCGGACTCCCGTCCGCTGAAGGCGCGGCCGATCGACCCGATCCAACAGGCCAAGGAGGAAAAGGCAAAGCTCGGCCAGTTGATTCGGCACATCCCGCTGTTTTCGAGCCTGTCGCCCGAGCATATCGCATTGCTCGCCGAACGGGTGGACAAGCAGGAGCAGGATGCCCAGACGGTTTTGTTCCGTGAAAACGATCCCGGCGATTCGTTTTTCGTCGTGCTGTCTGGTTCCGTCAAGATTTACAAGCAAAGCAAAGAAGGCGGAGAAAAGATTCTCGCCGTGTTCAATGCCGGGGACAGCTTCGGCGAGCTGTCGCTCATCGACGGGAAGCCCCGCTCCGCGTCGGCGCAGACGCTGGAAAATACGGAATTGGTCGTCATGTCGAGAGACCATTTTTTGGATATGCTTAGAAACCATTTCGACCTGAATCTCGTCATTATGACGGAGCTGGTTCAGCGAATGCGCGACACCAACGAGCAAATATCGGACCTGATGTTCTATGACGTTCGGACGCGAGTGATCAAGAGCATCGTCAAGCTTGCGAACCGTTTCGGCGAACGGAGCGAACATACCGTCCTCGTGAAGATGCCGCTCGACCGGCACGAGCTGTCCCAGATGGCGGGCGTAAACATTAGAGAACTGAACGAAGTGCTCAGCGATCTCGGCGAGCGTCAGCTCGTCAGCATGCATGCGAACCACTTCGAGCTCAATCTGATGAAGCTGCGTTCGCTGCTCCGCTAATTTACACGGTACTTACCCACTCTGCGCGAGAACGGAGGCGGAAGGATGAAGATGAGGACGGAGCAAGAAATGATGAGCCTCATTCTGGGCGTAGCGCGCGGCGACGAGCGGATCCGGGCCGTCGCGATGAACGGCTCCCGCACGAACCCGAATGCGCCCAAGGACCGATTCCAGGATTACGATATCGTATACCTGGTCACGGATATGGACGCTTTTATCGCCGATCCGGACTGGATCGACGTCTTCGGCGAGCGCATCATCCTGCAGACGCCCGACGACAGAGCTTTATTCCCGCCGGGGCCGCCAGACCAATATGCCTATCTCATGCAGCTGGCGGACGGCAACCGGATCGACCTGAGGCTCAGTCCGGTCGGATGCGCCGAAGCGTACAGCCGGGAAGACAAGCTGACCGTGGTCCTGCTGGACAAGGACGGGATCATGCCGACGTTGCCTTCGCCTACCGATGAGGATTATCGGACGAAGCGGCCGAACGCAGCTCAATTCGCGGCCTGCTGCAACGAGTTCTGGTGGGTATCGACGTACGTGGCCAAAGGCTTGTGGCGCGAAGAGACGCTGTATGCGCTCGATCATCTGAACTTTTATGTGCGTCCCATGCTGGTCCGGATGCTCGAGTGGCGGGTCGGCATCGATACGGACTTTGCGGTGAGCATCGGCAAGAACGGCAAGTACCTGGAGCGTTACGTATCTGCGGAACGCTGGCGGAAGCTGATCGACACGTTCCCGCGGGCGGAGGAGCGCGAGATTTGGCATGCGCTGCGGCTGATGGGAAGCTTGTTCCGGGAGATCGCGCAAGAAACGGCGGCGCATCTGGGCTTCGTCTACGATGATGGCGAGGACCGGCGCGTGACGGGATATTTGGCCTACGTCGAGGCGCTGCCTCGAACGAGGGCATCGAACGGATCTTAAGAAATATTTAATTTTCAGCCTGCTAATTGCTTAAAAAGTATGTCCTATTCTGTTAAAAGAATAGGAGGACACCGGAAATGAAATTTCGATTGCTCACGCTGATTGTTATCCTTGTGCTCGTCGTATCGGCCGTTCGGCATAAAGCCGAATGGATCGGAGCGGCCGACCGGCTGCTCGGCCATCCGCCGCGGACGGAAGCGCCCGCAAGCGCGAATATGGCGGAAAGGGCGACAACGCCCCCGCCCGCCGAAATCGCTCCGGCCGAAAGCGTACCGGCGGACCATGCGTCCTCGGACGTCGCTTCTGCGGACAGCGGATCGGCCGATGCGGACGAGAACCTCGCTGCCAACGGCCTTTACAGCGCCAACGCCATTCTCGTCCGTCTGGACGACGGCAAGATTCTGATGGACAAACGCATCGACGAACGCGTCTATCCGGCCTCGCTTACGAAGATCATGACGTCGATCCTCGCCATCGAGAACATCCCCGATCTGCAAGCGAAGATCGAGCTGGATCCGGACATGTTCAAGCGGCTGCAGGAGCAGAACGCCTCGATGGCCGGCTACCTGCCCGGCGAGCGGGTTCGCGCGATCGACTTGCTGTACGGCACGATGCTGCCGTCCGGCGCGGATGCCAGCGTCGGTCTCGCGACGCGCGTGGCCGGCTCCGAGCGCAAGTTCGCGGCGCTCATGAACAAGAAGGCCAAGGCGCTCGGAATGAAGCATTCGCATTTTACGAACGCGACAGGACTGCACGATCCCGATCATTATACGACTGTCAGGGACCTGTCCGTACTGCTTCGATACGCGCTGCAGAACGAAACCTTTCGCAAGCTGTTCACGACCTCCCGCTATTCCGCCGCGCCGACCAAGCAGCATCCCGACGGCATCACCTTCAGCAGCACGATGTTCAAGGAACTGAGCACGGCGCGGTTCGAAGGCGGCGAGATCGAAGGCGGCAAGACGGGTTATACCGACAAGGCCGGGCTCTGTCTGGCCAGCCTGGGCCGCAAGGACGGACGGGAGTATATCCTGATCACGACCGGGGCCAAGGGCAATCACAAGACGGAAGCGTATCATATCGCCGACGCGATGGCCGTCTACGGGGAATTAGGCAAAGCGCTTTGATTCCGCTACAATGAGGGTTGTTAAGGAGCGCAAAATCGATGAACCCTATTACGATACTCATTGCGGACGACGAAAAGGAAATCGCCGACTTGATCGCCCTTCATTTGGCGAAGGAAGGATACAAGCTTATTCTTGCTTCGGACGGCAAAGAAGCGGTGCGGGCCATAGAGAGTCAGCACGTCGATCTTGCGATTTTAGATATTATGATGCCCGAGCTCGACGGCTTCGCGGTCGTGAGGCAGATCCGGGAGCGCCACGGGCTCCCGGTGCTGTTCGTCAGCGCCAAGACGTCCGACTTCGACAAGATCTCGGGCCTCGTCATCGGCGCGGACGATTACATGACGAAGCCGTTCAATCCGATGGAGCTGGTCGCCCGCGTGCAGGCGCTGCTGCGCCGTTCTACGCGGCTCAATCAGCCTGCGGCTGACGCGCCTTCCGAGCTCGGCTCCGGCGGGCTGTCCATCGTGCCGGACCAGCGCCGCGTGAGCATTTACGGCGAGCCGGTCGAACTTACGCCCAAGGAATTCGACATCCTCTGCCTGCTCGCCGCCCATCCGAAAAAAGTATTCAGCGTCGAACACATTTTCCGGCAGGTGTGGGGCGAGGCTTATTACGAGGTCGGCAACAATACGGTCATGGTCCATATCCGGACGCTGCGCAAGAAGCTCGGCGAGGATAAGAACAAGGACAAATGGATCAAGACGATTTGGGGAGTGGGATACACGTTTAATGGCTAGCGGAGTCAGCTTTCGGTCCAAGATGATCGCGCTGTTCGGACTCAGCATGCTGGTGTCGGGCATCATTACGTTTCTGATCTACAAAAGTCTGCAGGCCTACTATCACCGCAACGCTTATGTCGGGGATTCTTTGAGCGTCGTCCGAAGCGTAATGTCCAGGATCGGCGACATCAATGTATTCCTGATTCTTTTTATTCCGCTGTCGATTTTGTTTTTCTTTCTGTTCACGAAGCCGTACGCCACTTACTTCAACCGGATCTCCAGCGGCATCCACCGCCTGGCCGTCGGGGACTTCGACACGCCTGTCCGGATCGCTTCGAACGACGAATTCCAGACGATTGCCGAAGACATCAACATGGCCGGCGAAAAGCTCAGGGAGGCGATCGAGCGCGGGGATTTCGCGGAGTCGAGCAAGGATCAGCTTGTGCTGAATCTCGCGCACGACCTTCGGACGCCCTTGACTTCCGTGCTCGGATATTTAAGCTACGTGCTGCAGGCCGAAGATTTGCCGCTGAGCCAGATCAAGCATTTTACGACGATCGCCTATATCAAGTCCCAACGACTCGAGAAGCTGATCGACCAATTGTTCGAGATCACGCGGATGAATTATGGCATGATGCCGATCAAGCGGGAGCCCATCAATCTTGGAGAGCTGCTCGTCCAGCTCAGCGAGGAGCTTAATCCCATCTTCGAGAAAAGCGGGCTGACGGTTCGCGCGGAGATGCCGCCCGATCTTAATATCCGGGGAGACGGCGAGCAGCTCGCCCGCGTCTTTGAAAATCTGCTCAGCAATGCGGCCCGCTACGGCGCGGACGGCCAATTTATCGACGTTCGCGGCGAATGGGAAGATGGGTACGCGGTCATCCGCGTCGATAACTATGGCGACCGCATCCCGGAGGCGGAGCTGCCCCATTTGTTCGAGATGTTCTTCACAGGCGACCGCGCGCGCCTGCAGCGCGAAGGCGGTACGGGCATCGGCCTCTACATCGTTAAAAATATCGTGGAACGCCATCAAGGCTCGGTAAGCGCGGAGAGCGATCCGGTCATGACGCGATTTACGGTGCGGCTGCCGCGCGGCGAAGTAAACCGGGAGAGTTGAGATCGTCGCCGTCGTTACGCATTGAAGTCCGGATCCGGATAAACGTACGGATCGGCGGCCGGCTTGATCTTGAGCGCTTTGTCGGCCTTAAGCAGCAATACCTCGTTTCCGTCGTAGACGGCTTTGGTGAGCGTCCCCGTGACGGTCATCCATTCGTCGTTCGCGTACCTTTTCTCCTCCCCCGACTCGACGATGATGCCGTAGGGGATTGCATCCGCGGCACAGCATTGGACTGCGAAGCGGCCTAGCACGAACTGTCCTTTTCCGATCGTGTCGTCCCGATAGACAAAGCCCGTTATCGTCGCTTTCCGTCCGACGAACGGATCCGGGAAGAAGGCGAGCGTCGAGAGCGTTTCGAGAAAGTTTTTTTCCTTGATCTCGATCGTCTGATGGCTATACAGCTTCATCGCGAATTCCGCATAAGGCTTTGTGAGCGAATCGTGCGGGAACAGCCGGTCGAGCTCGCTCGTCCGAAAGTCTGATCGCGCAGGCTGACTCGGCGGCGGAGCGTCTCGACCGTCGGTTGCTCCCGTAGGGGAAGCGGATGGAGCGGCGGGCGCGGCAGGCGAAGGTGCAGCTTGCGCGTTCGTCTGCATCGCGGCGATCCGGTTGCCTTGAAGCGCTGTCGCACCGCTGACATTCATGCCTTTCTGGGCAGCCATGGCGCTGCCGATCGTCGTGTCCGGCGTGAGGAAAAACACGGCGAGCGGTACGGCGAACAGGCCGAACACGCGTAAATGGCGGAGCCGCGAGCCGGACGTCGAACGGCAGCAGGCATCCCCGCAGTCGACAGGCCGTTCGCCGTTCCATTCCCGCAGCGCCAGATGAACGAGAGCGGCGGCGATCAGGTACAGGCCTGCAGCAGCCAGCTTCGTGCATATGGACATGCGGGGCGCGATATACAGATGCAGATGGCCGACGGCGGACAGGCGGGCGACGTAGAAGCCGATACCCGCCAAGACAACGGCGCGAAGCAGGTGCTGCGTGATCAAGAAATAATTCGGATGGTGGTCCATGGGCGAACGCTCCTTTCTATGCGGCCCGTTCGAGCCACCATCCGGCTGCCAGCGACACGGCGAGGACGACGACAGTCACTAGCAGGACGAGGCGAAGCACGAAGCGGGGCTTGAATGCGGTCAGCAGCATGAGCGTATTTTTGAAATCGATCATCGGTCCGAAGACGAGAAATGCAATGAGGGCGCCGCCCGGGAAAACGCCGGAAAAGGAGGCGGCGACGAACGCGTCGGATGTCGAGCAGAGCGAGATCACATAGGCGAAGCCCATCATGAAAAGGTGAGAGCCGAAGGCGCCGCCGCTAAGCTCCAGCAGCTCGGAGCGGCTGACGAAGGTTTGAACGAGCGCCGTCAAAAAGGCGCCGAGCATCAGAAACTTGCCCATCTCGAAAAACTCGTCGGCGGCATGCGTGCAGAACGATAAAAACCGGTGCGATGCGGGCGTTCCGCGGTTCTCTTGAAGCCTGTGCTCGTGTCGGTGCTCGTACGCATGCCGATGATCAGGTCCATGTGCATGATCGTGCTCGTGCTGGCGCTGGTGAACATACAGGTGCATATGTTGTTGTTCGTGCTTAAGCCTCACCTTGCGCCCCGGTCGTATGGACGGGTCGTTCGTGACGGAACCGTTGTCGGCCGGTCTTCCGCGCAGCGGATCGCCGGACTTCCTCAGGTACAGAATCCAGCCGACTGCCGCTGCGGCCGCGAAGCCGGCGATCGTGCGGACGAGCGCCATCTCCGGCGTGGAGCGGAAGGCGCTGTAGGTGGCGAGATAGGCAACCGGGTTAATGATGGGCGCCGCCAAGATGTAGGTGATGCCCATATAGACGGGCATTCCTTTTCGCAGCAGCCTTCGGACGATCGGGATCATCCCGCATTCGCATACGGGCAGCAGCAGACCGAGCAGGCACGCGAACAGGATGCCGAGCAGGGGATTGCGAGGCTGAAGCCGGGCCAGCGCCGCTTCGGATACGAACAATTGCAGCGCAGCCGATACGAGCACGCCCAGCAGCATGAAGGGGAGCGCTTCTAAAAAGAGGCTGACGAATACCGTCCTGATCGAATGCCATTGCTCGGGAGCGATGTGCAGCGCACCGTCAGGCAAGCGTAGGCTTGTCCCGCTCAAAGCCGCATACGTTAACGCCAGCGCCGCGACCATCGATAGATTCTGCGTCCATCTGTACCTGCCGTTCGTCACGAACTTTTCCCCCTCTTCCAACGTTTCCGCGATTCTAGCTCCTAGTACAGCGTATGCATTTCTATCAAAACAAGAACTGCTCGAACGAGAGATTCGCACTATGTACGAGCGGATTCAAAAAAAGGACTTGATTTGATTAATCGTAATAATTACAATATGGTATGCGGCGTGTAGGTACATAAGATCTGCTAGTCGATTATTTTATTATTCATATGCAGTAATAATTACGATTAAAACATGGAGGATCGGAACATGAAAATGGGTTGGCAAAAAGCGTTGATCTTGTCCGCAGGCGTAGCGGCGATGCTCTCGGGCTGCGGGAACAAAGGGAATTCATCCGAAGTAAGCGCCGGCAAGCTGAACGTGGTCACGACCTTTTATCCGATGTACGAATTCAGCAGGCAGGTGGCCGGCGAGCATGCGGACGTCGTGGCGCTCATCCCTCCGGGCGCCGAGCCGCACGACTGGGAGCCGAGCGCGCAGGATATGGTCAAGGTGAAGGATGCGGACCTGTTCGTATACAATGGGATCGTCGAAGGCTGGGTCGATGCGGCACTCTCCAGCGCCCAGAACGACAAGCGGGTCGTCGTCCGCGCGAGCGAGGGCTTGACGACGCTCGAGGGCGCTTCCGAGGAGGAGGAGCCCGGAGAGCATGACCGTGGACACGCGGACGGTGACCAAGCAGATGGTGACCATACGGATGATGGCCATGTAGGCGATGAACATTCGGCTGACAACCATGCGCTCGACCCTCACGTATGGCTTGACCCTGGATTGGCCCAGAAGGAAGTGGCGGCGATCGAGGCAGCCTTCGAGAAGGCGGATCCGGCGAACAAGGACGATTATAAGAAAAACGCGGACGCCTACATCGCTAAGCTGAAAGCGCTGGATGAGGCGTACCGGGACGGCTTGAAGAGCGTCAAGACGAAGCGGTTTGTCACGCAGCATGCCGCCTTCGGATACCTCGCCCATGCCTACGGCCTGGAGCAGGTTCCGATCTCGGGTCTGTCGCCGGAGGAGGAGCCGTCCCCCGGCAAGCTGGCGGAGATCGTCGACTTCGCCAAGGCCAACCGGGTGAAGACGATCTTTTTCGAGACGCTCGTCGATCCGAAGGTCGCCAAGACTGTCGCGGACGAGATCGGCGCGAAGACGGACGTGCTGAATCCGCTCGAAGGCTTGACGGACGAGGAGAAAAAAGAGGGTCTGGATTATGTCGGCATCATGACGAAAAACCTGGAGGCGTTAAAGAAAGCGCTCGACGAGTAAAGGCGCTGGGGAAGTAGAAGTACGTTTACTTTGTCGAGCAAATGCGCAAGCCCAGAAAAGCGAACGACGAGAAGATGCGACGAGATGAAGGGAACGACGAGAAAATGCGCACAGCGTGCAACTTGCTATCTACGAGTAACTGCGCTCAACAAGCAGTCGCGCTCGAAGCGTCGCTTCAGTCGCCGGCTTGGTCCAGATCGACGACCGTTCCCAAGAAGATGGGCAGCATCGTCGCGTTGTCGATAATGGCGTAAACAAACGGCCGGTTGAGCTCGACATAGATTGGTTCCGGGACCGTCGCCTCGGCCGAAGTGGCCATTTCAACCACGGTGACAGCTGCGGCTTTGGTGCCTTTCTCGTCCACGGAGATGAATGTTTTATGCAGCACTTGCGCTATGAACAGCTTGCCGTCCGCCGATTCCCCCATTTTCCCGAAGTCGGCAAGGCCTGGATCGAATGCATCCGTCATGCCGAGCGATTGCAGGTTTTCCTTAAGCGAATAGAAGGCGGATGACTTAAACTTGGGCAGCGAAGCCCGGATATCTGCAGGCTTCGCGCCGTTCATGAGCTTCATCCATGCGGCGCCCGTCAGGGAGCCGACGTACTGTCCGACCGGCGTGCCGGCTTCCGGCAGGATCGCGGCGAAGCTGAAGCGATCTCCCGCATAGGGACGGATGAATCCGACTGCATGGCCGTCGGTCAGATAGATGTCCTCGGAAGAATGCATCATGCGGGCATCCTGCCGCGTACCGTCGGCCGTTACGAACTTGCCGTCCTGGACGGCTTGGCTGCCGTACGGCTTTTCCCATTCGGCGTCGAAGGCGATGGCGTTGATGAGGTACATCTTCGCGGATGGGGGCAATTCGTTCAGAATGCCGTCGATCATCCCGTTCGTATGCGTCTTCACCCAACGGTTGATGTCGGACAGCGTACGCGCGTCGAACGGCGCTTTGTAGGCGTCGGCGCCGTAAAAGTCCGCGTTGCGCTGCAGAAATTCCTGCGACACCTTCAAGCGCTCCGCATCGTCGCGGAACCAGATCGAATTGGCGATCGACAGCGTCTTGTCGTCCGCTTTGCCCCGAAGCGCCGCCGAATAATAGTGCAGATAGGCGCTAAGATCGCCTATGGGCATTCCATCGCCGAGCGTTTCTTCCATCTGAGACAACGTCCGGCCATCTGCGCCGCCTGCCGTCATGCCGAGCGCCAGCATGACCGAGAGCGGGGAGACGAGCGTGTTGTTATTTTCGTCGTAACTTTTCTTGAACAGATCGACGGCGAACTGCGCCGCGCTCCCTATAAAGGCGGCATCGGCTTTTTTGCCCGGCACTTCGCGGGGGACAACGCTTTGGCTCAATTCGTCGGCGAACGCTTTACCGCCGCTCCTGCCGTACGGCGACAGAACAATAGCTGCCGCAAGGACGGCGACGCTGAGGATCGCGACTGGCGTCCATACATAGAGGCGTTTTTTCGTGCGGATATCCATGGATTTCCCTCCGTTACACGGCTTTCCAGTAATGACGTCCAGGTCGCTCTTTTTGTTGCATCCGTCCCTGGCGCGATTACGGGGCGCAGATGAGGCGACATATTTTCATGACTACTTAATGTAAAAATTACGATTAAAGGAGATCGGATCGATGAAAAAACGAATCATTCCTGTTACTGTACTTAGCGGCTATCTGGGCGCAGGCAAGACGACAATCTTGAACCATGTGCTGAACAACCGGAGCGGACTGAAGGTCGCGGTCATCGTCAACGACCTGAGCGAGGTCAACATCGATGCCGATCTGATCCGCGACGGCGGCGGCATATCGCGCACGAACGAGACGCTCGTCGAGATGTCGAACGGCTGCATCTGCTGCACGCTTCGCGAGGATCTGCTTCGAGAAGTGGAGCGTCTCGCGCAGGAGGACCGGTTCGACTACATCCTGATCGAGTCGACCGGTATCGGCGAGCCGCTGCCCGTCGCGCAGACGTTCAGCTACATCGACGAAGCGCTCGGCATCGATCTGACGAAGCTGTGCCGGCTGGATACGATGGTGACGGTCGTGGACGCGTACCGCTTCTGGCACGATTATTCGTCCGGCGAGACGCTGCTTGAGCGAAGCCAGGCGGCGGGAGAGGACGATACGCGGGAAGTGTCGGACCTTCTAATCGACCAGATCGAATTTTGCGACGTGCTGCTGCTGAACAAATGCGATCTTGTCGATCCGTCCGATCTCGACGAGCTGGAGCGGGTGCTTCGGGCCCTGCAGCCTTCCGCAAGGCTTCTCCGCATCGCGAACGGCCAGGTCGATCCTTCCGCCATCCTGAACACCGGCTTGTTCGACTTCGACCGGGCCAGTCGGTCGGCGGGCTGGATCCGGGAGCTGGAGCGCCCTCACCACACGCCGGAGACGGAAGAATACGGCATCGCATCGTTCGTCTACCAGCGCGTACGGCCGTTCCATCCCGGCAGGCTTATGGCTTGGATCGCCGATTGGCCGGCGGAGGTCGTCCGGGCGAAAGGGACAGTATGGCTGGCGACCCGCAGCGACATGGCGCAGACGTTCAGCCAAGCGGGACCGTCGATTCAGATGGGACCCGCGGGCTATTGGATTGCGGCGCTGCCTGAGCCGCAGCGGGATCGCGTGCTCCGGGAAGAGCCGGAGCTGGCGCGCGGCTGGCATCCCGAATACGGCGATCGCCTGAATCAGCTTGTGCTGATCGGCATCGGCCTGGATCGCCGATCGATCGAAGGAGCGCTTGACGGCTGCCTGCTGACGGACGCCGAGCTTGCGGCCGACTGGCGCGGGCTCGACGATCCGTTTCCCCAAGTGCCTGCGGAGCTGATGGGCCAGGGGTGACTCGAGACGCTAAACCGAGATAAGGCGGCAAAAGGAGCTAGGCGGCATAGACAGCCAAGTGGCATAAACAGTTTGGGCGACGAAGGCGGCTTCGGCCGCTGCCGAGCGAGGGACAGCCTGCCGGGAGACGCCGGATCGTGGTATCATGAAGGCAAACCGACGTCAACCAGGAAAGGAAATACCGCCATGACGCTCCAACAGCTGCGCTACGTCATCGAGGTCGCCAACCGCGGCTCGATGAACGAAGCTGCCAAGCGCCTATTTATATCCCAGCCCAGCCTGTCCAACGCGATCAAGGACCTCGAGGAAGAGATTCGTATCACGATCTTCGAGCGCACGAACAAGGGCATCTCGCTGTCCAAGGCCGGGGCGGAATTCCTCGGCTACGCGCGACAGGTGATCGAGCAGGCGGAGCTGCTTGAGAACCGTTACCTGGGCGCCAAGCCCGCGCCTCAGCATTTCTCCGTATCGACGCAGCACTACGCATTCGCGGTCAACGCTTTCGTCCAGCTCGTGCGCGAGTACGGTCAGGACGAATACGAGCTGGCGCTTCGGGAGACGAAGACGCACGAGATCATCCAGGACGTGAAGAGCCAACGCAGCGAGATCGGCATTTTGTACATCAACGAGTTTAATGCCAAGGTCATCAGCCGGCTGCTGCGGGACGCCAACCTCAAGTTCACCAGCCTGTTTACCGCCAAGGCGCATATTTTCGTCAGCGTGAACAATCCGCTCGCGCGGCATCCGGTCGTGACGATCGACCAGCTTGACGATTATCCGTACCTCTATTTCGAACAGGGCGAGTACAACTCGTTCCATTTTTCCGAAGAGATCCTAAGTACGCTCTCGCACAAGAAAAGCATTAAGGTCAACGACAGGGCGACGCTGTTCAACCTGCTCATCGGTCTCAACGGCTATACGATCTCGACGGGCGTGCTGAGCGCGGACTTGAACGGCAACGAGATCATCCCGGTTCCGCTGGCGAGCGACGAGACGCTGCATGTCGGCTGGATCAGCCACCAGAATGCGGCGCTCTCCAAGCTCGCCGTCGCCTACGTCGAAGCCCTGCACCAAGCGATCGCGGTCGAGTAAAAGCGGGTCATGCGCTTGGTATAGCTAATGGCTATAGCTGGCAATAGTTTTTTGAAGTTACGCTATAGCCGAGCGCCTGTGCTATCTTTCAATTAGCAGTCAGAGCGGACGCCGCCTACGACGATGGGCGCTGTCGCTTTGCTCCATATTGGAAGGCAGAGGAGAAGGCATATGAAGAGCGGCAACCTGGGATATCCCCGTATCGGACAAGACCGTGAATGGAAAAAAGCGCTGGAGGCTTATTGGGCGGGCAAGCTGGAGGAGAATGCGCTGCACGCGACGCTGAAGGAGATTCGACTGGGCAACCTGAAAAAGCAGTGCGAGCTGGGCATCGACCAGATCCCCGTTGGCGACTTCACGTATTACGATCACATCCTCGATACGTCGGCGATGTTCGGCATCATTCCCGAGCGGTTTGGCTATGCGGGCGGCGAAGTCAGCCTGCAGACGTACTACGCGGTCGCGCGCGGCAATCGCGAATCGGCCGCCAGCGAGATGACGAAGTGGTTCAATACGAACTATCACTATATCGTGCCCGAGCTCGGCGCCGGCGTTCATCCGCAGCTGACGCGCAATCGTCCGCTGGAAGCATACCGGGAAGCGAAGGCGGAGCTCGGCATCGAAGGCAAGCCAGTTATCGTCGGTCCGTACACGTACCTGAAGCTGTCCAAGGGCTACGCGCCGCAGGAGCTGGACGGCTGGATCGATCGTCTGCTGCCGCTCTACGGCCAGGTGCTTCGAGAGCTTGAAGCCGAAGGCGTATCGTGGGTGCAGGTCGACGAACCGATTCTCGCGACCACGCTGGACGAAGCCGATCTGTCCCGCGTGAAGCGGATCTATGAAAAGCTGACAAGCGTTGCCCCCGGCGTCAAGCTTCTGCTCCAGACGTACTTCGAATCTGTCGACGCATACGAATTCGTCGTATCGCTGCCGGTTCACGGCATCGGGCTCGACTTCGTCCATGACGGCGGGCGCAATCTGAAGGCCGTACGCGAGCACGGCTTCCCGGCGGACAAGGTGCTGGGCGCGGGGCTGATCGACGGCCGCGGCATCTGGAAGGCCGACCTGCGCGGCAAATGGGAGACGCTGCAGGCGCTCGGAGCGGCCGTGTCGCCGGAGAGGATCGTCGTGCAGCCGTCGAGCAGCCTGCTGCACGTGCCGGTCAGCGCGGCGCGCGAGACGGCGCTGCCGTCCGCGCTGCAAGTCGCGCTCGCCTTCGCGGACGAGAAGCTGACGGAGCTCGCGCTGCTGGCGAAGGCGGGACGCGAGGGCGCCGGAGCGATCGCGTCCGAGCTGGATGCGGCCGACCGCAGCCGGGAGGCGCTGCAGCAATCGCCCGCCCGCACGAACAGTCGGGTTCGGGAGCGCATGGCGTCGCTGGCCTCGGAGCCGGCGGCCCGGGCAAGCGCCTTTGAGGCGCGCCGCGTCGTTCAGGAAGCGAAGTGGCAGTTGCCTCCGCTGCCGACGACGACGATCGGCAGCTTCCCGCAGACGCCTGAGGTGCGCGGCGCCAGGCAGAAGTGGCGCAAGGGCGAGTGGAGCCCGGCGCAGTACGAAGCTTACATTCAGGAGCAGATCCGCGCCTGGATCGACATCCAGAACGAGATCGGCCTGGACGTACTCGTACACGGCGAGTTCGAACGGACCGACATGGTCGAGTTTTTCGGCGAGAAGCTGTCCGGGTTCGCCTTCACGGCGAAGGGCTGGGTTCAGTCGTACGGCTCCCGCTGCGTCAAGCCGCCGATCATCTATGGCGACGTCGAGCTGCCCGAGCCGATGACCGTCGCGGAGACGGTATATGCGCAATCGCTGACGTCGAAGCCGGTGAAGGGCATGCTGACCGGTCCGATCACGATTCTGAACTGGTCGTTCGTCCGCGACGACAAGACCCGCGAGGAGGTCGCATACCAGATCGCGCTCGCGCTGCGCGACGAGGTCGAAGCGCTTGAAGCCGCCGGCATCGGGATGATTCAAGTCGACGAGCCTGCTCTTCGCGAGGGTCTGCCGCTTAAACGGGAGCAGTGGGCGCATTACCTGGACTGGGCGGTGCGCGCGTTCCGGCTGTCCACGTCGACGGTGCGAAACGAGACGCAGATCCACACGCATATGTGCTATAGCGAGTTCCACGATATCATCGACTCGATCAGCGCGCTGGACGCGGACGTTATCTCGATCGAGACGTCGCGCAGCCACGGCGAGCTGATCGGAATCTTCGAGGAACATACGTACGACAAGGGGATCGGGCTCGGCGTGTACGATATTCACAGCCCGCGCGTGCCGTCGGCGGACGAGATGACGCACATGATCGACCGCGCCCTCCGCGTCCTCGATCCGGGCCTGTTCTGGATCAATCCGGACTGCGGACTCAAGACGCGCGGGTACGAGGAGACAGTCGCTTCGCTGCGCAACATGGTGCAAGCGACCGAGGCGGCGCGCGAGAAGTATACGGCTAAGCTTCATTAAAAAGAGTCATAGCTTCATGAAGGCAGGGTTCATGAAGGCAAAGTTCATGAAGGCAGGGTTCATGAAGGCAAGCTCAATACTGCAATTCAAAGATTCATTAAAAGGAAGCGTTGATAAGGAAGCGTTTTGCGATATCGTTCGTTTCAATTCGGGAGGGCGCCACAGGCGCTCTCTTTTTTTGCCCGTCGAGACTTCATTGACGATGCCTGCCGCGCTGGCTAATATAAGTCTATTCGAAGGACACGGGGGAACGAACGAAATGAAGTATTGGTGGGCGGTCGGTTTGGCCGGCAGCTTGGGCGCCGTGCTCCGCTACGAGGCGGGACTTTGGGCGCATCATTGGTGGCATTCGGCGTTTCCGCTCGGCACGCTGCTGATCAACCTGTCGGGCTGTCTCGTGCTCGGCTGGTTTATCGTCCGGGCGCTCGCTTGGCCTGCGCTGCCCGAATGGCTTCGCCTGGGATTCGGCACGGGACTGATCGGCGCGTACACGACCTTCTCGACGTTCAGCGTAGAGACGCTGACGCTTCTGCGGGAAGGACGACCGGGCATGGCCGCGCTCTATGTGGCGGCGAACCTGGCCGGCGGCCTGGCGTTCGCGTGGCTGGGTTTCCGGCTAGGCGCGATGCGGCCGAACGAGCCTGAACAGGGGGCGGCACGATGATCGGTCACGCGGCTTGGGTGGCGCTCGGCGGATTTTGCGGCGCGTGCGCGCGGTACGGGATCGGAGCATGGGGCAAGGCCCGGTTCCGTACCGCGCTGCCGCTCGCGACGCTGCTGATCAATTGGTCGGGATCGTTCCTGTTGGGGATGCTGGCCGGGGGCGATTGGGGCAGCGTCGCGATGCTGCTGATTGGCACGGGATTCATGGGCGCGTACACGACGTTCTCTACCTTTAACGTCGAGAACATTCAATTGATACGAAGCCGGTCCTGGCGCACGTTGTGTCTCTACGTCGTCGGCAGTTATACGCTGGGCATCGCGCTGGCGTGGGCCGGCTACGCGCTTGGCGTATGGATTTGAATTTGATGCTGCTGTTATCCGACGCCTACACGGTAACGTATATGCTATTGTCCGTATGCTATTGTCCCGAGCAGTGGGACGAAACGCCGTAAAACAACGACGATCGGCGCATGGAGTAGAAGTACGGATTCTACAAGGCACGCTCGATCAAACCCGCGGACACGCTCCTGCGGGTTTTTGATTTTTCCGTGCTGCCGACCGCTTTTCGCAATCGCAGCCGCGTTGTGACCTTTATCACATCGCGGCTTCCCGCAGGGGTATAGAATGAAGAGCAAGAAGTATCCCAATCGTACAGCCGATCGGCAGCGCGCAGCCGGGAACGCTGTCGCACGAAAGGAAGTCGGGCCATGCAGCAAAGAAACGAACGTCCTCGCCTAATCGTCGTAGGCAACGGAATGGCAGGCATTAACGCCGTTGAGCAGATCCTCAAGCTGTCGCCTGGCGCCTACGATATCACAGTGTTCGGCAGCGAGCCTTATCCCAATTACAATCGCATTCAGCTCTCTTACGTGCTCGAAAAGAGCAAGTCGATCGACGAGATCATCCTGAACAGCAGAGAATGGTATGCCGCTAACGGCATCGAGCTTCATACGGGCACGCCCGTCGTTCATATCGATACAGCCGCGAAAACGGTCACGACGGCAGACGGTGCCGTCGCACTCTACGATAAATTGATCATCGCGACCGGCTCCAAGCCCTTCATGCTCCCCGTGCCCGGCGCGGACAAGCAGAACATCGTCGGCTTCCGCGATATCGCCGATTGCGAGACGATGCTTCGGGCAGCGGACCTCTACCGCAAAGCCGCCGTCATCGGCGGCGGCCTCCTTGGCCTCGAAGCGGCGAAAGGACTGCTCAAGCTAGGCATGGATGTCACGGTCGTCCACCTGCTTGAGGAACTGATGGAACGCCAATTGGACCCGACGGCTTCACATCTGCTCCAGCAGGAGCTCGAGCTTCAGGGACTGAAGTTCGCGATGGGAAAAAAGACGGGGGAATTTCTCGGCGATTCGCGGGTAACCGGACTTCGCTTCAGCGACGGTACGACGCTTGACGCGGAATTCGTCGTCATGGCGGTCGGCATCAAGCCGAATACGGACCTGGCGCGCAGCAGCGGCATTGAAGTCAATCGCGGCATCGTCGTGGACGACTGGCTGCGGACGTCTGCGGAAGACGTCTACGCGGTCGGCGAATGCAACGAGCACCGGGGCGTCTGTTATGGCCTTGTCGCGCCTCTCTTCGAGCAGGGCGCCGTGCTCGCCAAGCATCTGTGCGGCGTAGATAGCGCACCGTACGCAGGCTCCGTCGTGTCCACGCAGCTGAAAATCTCGGGCGTCGAGGTTTTCTCCGCGGGCGAATTCATGGACGCGCCGGGCCTCACGGTCGTTCGAATGCACGACGAATGGCGGCGGATCTACAAGAAGGTGCTGATCCGGGGCGGCGTCATCGTCGGCGGCGTGCTCGTCGGCGACAGCAGCCAATCGGCGCGGCTTCAGCAGTGGATCCGCACCGGGGCGGCCATGAACGAAGAGTATCATGCCGTCATTATGGGCACTTCAGCGACGCAGCCGGGTACGGCGGCCGCGGTGCTCGCCGACGAAGAGATCGTGTGCGGGTGCAACGGCGTCACGAAGAAAATGATCGTAGACGCGATCCGGGAGCGCGAGCTGACGACTGTCGACGAGATCAAGCTGGCGACCGGCGCGACGCGGTCCTGCGGCGGTTGCAAACCGGTCGTCGAGCAGATTCTGAAGGCGACGCTCGGAGACAAATACGATTCGGCGGCTGCCAAGAAGCTGGGCATTTGCGATTGTACGCCGCTCAGCCGCGACGAAGTCGTCGCCGCGATCAAGGAGAAGGGACTGATCACCTCCAAGGAAGTCCGGTACGCTCTCGACTGGAACAACAAGGAAGGCTGCTCCAAGTGCAGACCCGCGCTGAACTACTATCTCGGAATGATCTGGCCGCAGGAGCATGAAGACGAGAAAGATTCTCGGTTCGTTAACGAGCGGATGCACGGCAACATTCAAAAGGACGGCACGTTCGGCGTCGTGCCGCGGATGTACGGCGGCGTCACGACGCCCGAGGATCTGCGGCTGATCGCGGACGTGGCCGTGAAATACAACGTGAAGCTGGTAAAGGTCACGGGCGGCCAGCGGCTCGATCTGCTCGGCGTCAAGCGGGAGGATCTGCCCGGCATCTGGTCGGATCTCGGGATGCCGTCGGGCTACGCCTACGCTAAGGCGCTGCGCACCGTCAAGACATGCGTCGGCTCGCAGTTCTGCCGGTTCGGCACCAAGGACTCGATGGGCATGGGCATTGTGCTGGAGAAAAAGTATGAGCGGCTCGACATGCCCGCCAAGTTCAAGATGGCGGTCAACGGTTGCCCGCGCAACTGCGCCGAATCGTCCACCAAAGACATCGGCATCGTGGGCAACGAAGGCGCTTGGGAGATCTATGTCGGCGGCAACGGCGGCATCAAGGCCCGCTTGGCCGAACAGCTGTGCAAGGTGAAAACCGACGAAGAACTGATCGAGATCGTCTCCGCGTTTATGCAGTACTACCGCGAGACGGGCAAGTATCTGGAGCGCACCTCCGACTGGATCGAACGCATCGGCCTTGAACATGTCAAGTCGATCGTCGTCGAAGATGTCGCCAGCCGCCAAGCGCTGGCGAGTCGGATGGAAGCCGCCCTCGAGCGCGTGAGGGAGCCTTGGCAGGAAATACTCGACAACCCGAATCTGCGCGACCGCTTGTTCGGAGAGATTAATATACCGGCCGGCGGAAAGGCCGAATAGGGGAGGACGCCCGCATGACAAAAGAGGAGCTGCAGGGCCTGGGATTCCGCCGGGCCGGCGCGATCGGCGATTTCCCGGAGCGAATGGGCAAGCTTGTGCATCTCGGCAGCGCGGAGATCGCCGTGTTCAGGACGACGGAAGGCCAAGTGTACGCCCTGGAAAATCGGAGCCCCGGGCCGCGCGGCGGAACGATCGTGGACGGCATCGTGTCCGGCGACGTTCTGTTCGATCCGATCTGCGACTGGCGGATCGGCTTGGCGGACGGAACGGTGCGTGCTCCGGACAGAGGGCAGGTGGCCGTCTATCCGGTGCGGATTCTGGATGGGGACGTTTATCTGGGCCCAGAACCGGATCCGGGGCCTCGCGGCTCTGCCGCCGAAGCCGATTGAGCATGCACGCAGCGGCAACCGGAAGGCCGTGAGGAATGCAAGGTCGCAGAGCTTGCTAGGCAGCAAAGCTAGCAAGATCGCGAAGAACTCAATAAAAGGTGCAGCGGACATCGGTCCGCTGCGCCTTTTTCGATTTTCACGGATATTTGACGACCGGCCATTTGACCTTGCGAAGGGAATCGAGGAGCTCCGGCGACGCGTTCAGGTTCGCCTTGACCAGATCCCGCGGCGTGAGCGCCATCCACTGATTAAGCGAGACGTCCGCGAAGCGGTCGCTCTTGAACATCTCGAGGAACCACAGCGATTCGCTGCCCGTGTTCTGGATATAATGGCCGAACGCGAACGGCACGTAGCCGACGTCTCCCGCCCTCACGTCGAAGGTGCGCGCGGCGCCGGAGCCGCCGAACGCCGTCATCCGGCCCTGTCCCGTCAAGTAGTACTGCCACTCGTCGTTGTTCGGGTGCCAATGCAGCTCCCGCATCGCGCCGGGCTCGATCTCGACGAGCGCGGCGGCGATCGTCTTCGAGATCGGGAAGTTCGTCGAATCGACGATGCGCACGCTGCCCCCGGGCGTCCGCAGCGGCGCCTGAGCCAGCAGCTTGTGCTTGAACGAGAGCGGCACTGTGCCGTAGGGGGAAGCGACCGCTTGACTCTCTAGCGGGCCGGGTACGGCGTCCTCGAAAATATAAACCTGCTTGCTTGGCAGATCGTCAAAAGCGCGCTCCGGCACCCCGAAGTTGGCGGCCAGCACGTCCTTCGGCGTATGCGCGAACCAGTCCGAGATGGACAGCGTGTGCAGGTCGGAGAAGCTGCCGTCGTCGAACACGAGCAAAAATTCGCAGCCCTCCGCCAGCGCCTGAATCGAATGGGGCAGTCCGGCGGGAAAGTACCACAGGTCGCCCTTTTCCACGTCCGCGATAAAATTGCGGCCCTCGGCGTCGACCGAAGTGATCCTCGCGCAGCCCCAGATCATATAAGCCCATTCGACCTGTTGATGCCAGTGCAGCTCGCGCACCCCGCCCGGGACGAGGCTCATGTTCACGCCGGACAGCGTCTTCGCGACGGGCAGCTCCCGCACGGTGATCTCTCTCGACCAGCCGCCTTTTTTTTAACTTCATGCTCGTATCGGAAAAAGAAAACTTCAGGTTCGGCATCAAACCGGCGTCCGTGACGGGCGGTACGAGCATATCCGGATTTTCCAGATCCCGCAGCACGTCCCGCGGTCCGAAGTCGGGTCCGCCCGCGCCGTCCGCGCGGACCGGCTGCGGCGCCTTGAACGGCTTTTCCCGGTTGCGGGAGTCGTTTTCCAACCGTCGGTCAGCTCCTTTGCAGAAAAGGGTTAATGCGCCTTTACTCATCCATATGAAGGTCGGCTTGGGCCGTATGCGCGCGTGAGCGCGGCCGATCGCGAGATTCAACGCCAGCGCGAACAATAATGCGCAGTATTCAATAAATAGGTCTTAATATGTTGCGTTATATAATAAATAGAGTGTATTATATACGAAAAGTACACACTAATATGCGGAGGGGTTAAGATGGAGAGAGAACTGGCGCTTGAGATCGTACGGGTGACGGAGCTGGCGGCGCTGGCATCCGCGCCTTGGATGGGCAGAGGGGACAAGCATCACGCCGACGAGGCGGCGACCTCGGCGATGCGGGCGATGTTCGACTCGGTATCGGTAAGGGGAACCGTGGTGATCGGCGAAGGCGAGATGGATGAGGCGCCGATGCTGTACATCGGGGAGGCGGTGGGCAGCGCCCAAGGACCGGAGGTGGACGTCGCCGTCGATCCGCTCGAGGGAACCGAGATCGTGGCACGCGGCCTTAACAACGCGATGTCCGTCATCGCCGTCGCAGGCAAGGGCAGTCTGCTGCACGCGCCGGATATGTATATGGAAAAGCTGGCGGTCGGACCGCAGCTCGCAGGCAAGGTGAGCTTGTCCGATCCGCTGGAGACGACGCTGCGGACAGCTGCGGCAGCGCTCGGCAAGCCGGTGCGGGAGCTTACGGTCATGCTGCTCGACCGCGAACGTCATGCGCAGATCGTCCGGACGCTGCGCGAGGTCGGCGTGCGGATCAAGTTCTTGTCGGACGGCGACGTCGCCGGAGCGCTCGCGCCTTCTTTTCCCGAGGCTGGCATCGATCTGTACGTCGGCTCGGGCGGCGCGCCGGAAGGCGTGCTGGCGGCAGCCGCGCTTCGCTGCCTCGGCGGCGAGATCCAAGGGCGCCTGATGCCGTCGGACCGGCGCGAGTATGAGCGCTGCCTCGCCATGGGCGTGGCCGATCCGGACAAGGTGCTGACGATGGACGATATGGTCGGCACCGGGGATGTGATCTTCGCCGCGACCGGCGTCACTCCGGGCGAGTTCATGGGCGGCGTGCGCTACCTGCCCGGCGACAGGGCGGAGACGCATTCGATCGTCATGCGCGCGAAGACGCGAACGATCCGCCATATCCGCTCGCTGCATCATCTGCCGAGCAAGCCGCTGCTGCAGGAGCTTGCGGCTCGCGGCGGCGGAGATGCGGCGCCGCTGGTCAATATTGCGACCTAATCGGCAATCCTGTACACTAATCGTATTCTCAATTTTTGCACGTCACCTGGAGGGAACCGCAATCGAACTGACGCCAAGGCAGCTCGCCATTATCGAGCGCGTTCGCAGCCATGCGCCGATCACGGGGGACCAGATCGCCGAATCGCTCGGGATCAGCCGTCCGACCATCCGGTCGGACTTGTCCGTGCTCGTCATGCTGGGTTATATCGACGCCAAGCCGAAGGTCGGCTATTTTCCGGGTCGCCAGCTGTCGCCGGACGGCAGAGCCAGAGACCGGCTCGCCGCCCTCAAGGTGAAGGACGTGATGAGCAGGCCCGTCGTCATTGCCGAGACAGCGAACGTGAACGACGCGGTGATCACGCTGTTCGTGGAGAACACGGGCATATTGTCCGTAACGGACGCCGAGGGCTATCTCGCCGGTCTTGTCACGATCAAGGACCTGCTGAAGGTGACGCTCGGCAATCCGACCGCGGCCTCGATCCCGGTGAGCATGGTGATGACCCGCATACCGCGGATCGTGACGGCGACGCCGGACGAGGCGCTGTGGGATGCGGCGAAAAAGCTGCTCGACCACCAGATCGGCGGCATGCCGGTCGTTCGGCCTGTCGACGGTGGAAGCGAAGGACCGCGTACGCGATTCGAAGTCGTAGGCAGGGTGTCGAAGACGACGATGACGCAGGCGCTGGTAGATTTAACGGACCTTACATAGAAGAGTCGGACGGGGGAAACGGGATGCTGGAGCGTGCGGAGCATACGATATTCGTATGCTCGGATGCGTTGGGAGACACGGCCGAAGCGGTGGCGCGGGCGACGCTGCGCCAATTCGCGACGGACAAGGCGGTCATTCGCCGCTTCGGGCATATCAAGTCCGAAGACGAGGTCAGAGCCATACTGAAGGAGGCTGCGGGCGGGCGGGTGCTCGTCGCCTATACGCTTGTGCAGCCCGAGCTGCGCGATACGATGCGCGAAGAGGCGCTGCGTCTCGGCATTCGGGCCGTCGACGTGATGGGGCCGATGATGCAGGCGTTCGTGGACACGTTCAACGATGCGCCCAAGTACCAGCCGGGCTTGCTGCACGAGATGGACGAATCGTATTTCCGCAAGATCGAAGCGATCGAATTCGCCGTCAAGTACGACGACGGGAAGGATCCCCGCGGCCTGCTCAAGGCGCAGGTCGTGCTCATCGGCGTCTCGCGGACGTCGAAGACGCCGCTTAGCATCTATCTGGCGCATAAGGGCATCCGCACGGCCAACTATCCGCTCACGATCGAGGTCAAGCCGCCGGAGGAGTTGTTCATGCAGGCGAGGAACCGCCTTGTGATCGGCCTCACGATGGATCCGGAGCGGCTCACGCGCATACGCTCGGAGCGGTTGAAGGCGCTCGGTTTGCCAAGCCAGGCCAACTATGCATCGATGGACCGCATTCGCCAGGAGATCGCGTTCGCGGACACGATCATGGACCGGCTCGGGTGCCCGGTCATCGACGTGACGGAGCGGGCGATCGAGGAGACGGCGGGACTCATTCTGGAAATGCTGTAGCGCTGCAGACTCAATTAAGCTTGATAATCATTATCAGCCCTGTTATAATTCAAAAAGAAAAGAAGGAACCGGCGAAGTTCCTTCTCGTCTCCAAGCTATTATTGAACTATTTGACTTCAAACGTACCGCAGTCCGTCTCTTCAGACTTGGAAGGTTCCTTGCGGCTGTGCATGGTGACGAAGATGCTCTCCGCTTTGCATTGGTTCTCTTCGGCCCAGTAGCGGCACGAGTTGACCTCGCAGCGAACGTCCTTTGCCATGATATTCACCTCGCTCTCGCGAACCGATCCGTCAAATCGCCGGGGACCGCGCAAGTTGGCGCTTGATGCGACCCGCGACACCTCCCTCCAAATGGAAGGGGGTTATTTGATTTTCGGCGTTGTATATTCTTTTATATACTACCAGATACGCATGTCCGAATCAATTTATGCCCATTGACAAGAATGATTCCATCTGATATCTTTAATTTAAGATAAATGAATGCAAGATAATAAAAATCGGAGTGATCGAAGATGACCGAGCGTAACGCACCGGACCGGGAAGTGTCGCTGAAGCTGTTCGTCGTGCTGTCGAAGGCCTACCGCAGTCTTATGGACCAGGCGATGCGCGATATGCGCGAGCAGGGGCTGAGTCCCTCGGAGTTCAGCATTCTCGAGGTACTGTTCGCCAAGGGGCGGACGCCGATTCAGCAGATCGCGGGCAAGATCCTGCTGACGAGCGGCACGATGACCTACAATATCGACAAGCTGGAGGATAAAGGGCTCATCCGCCGGGTGCTCAGCAAGGAAGACCGCCGGGTCGTCTTCGCGGAATTGACCGAAAAGGGGACGGAGATGTTCGGCGATATTTTCCCCCGGCACGCCGAGAAAATTCAGGGCATGATGGACGTACTGACCGGCGATGAGCAGCAGGAAGCGATTCGGCTGCTGAAGCGGCTCGGCAAAGGCGGAAAAGAGTAGCCGCCCTCCGATCCTTATGAGCCGTCAGTCGGATCTGTCATACATCCATCCAGGGAGGTTGAGGAAAGTGGAACTCCATTTGAAGGGCATACATCATGTATCGGCCATCACGGGCACGGCATCCGGCAACGTCGTTTTCTATACGAAAGTGCTTGGCATGAGGCTCGTCAAAAAGACGGTAAACCAGGACGATACGTCGGTATATCATTTGTTCTACGGAGACGAAAAAGGCAGTCCGGGAACGGAGCTCACCTTTTTCGAATTCCCGACCGCTTGGCACAGCAAGCCGGGTACGAGCAGCATCTCGTCGATCTCTCTGCGCGTGCCGGGCGACGAAGCGTTGAACTATTGGCACCACCGGTTCGTCCAGTTCGACGTCGATCACGATGACGTCGTCGAGCGCGCGGGGCGGCTGACGCTCGCCTTCCGCGATCCCGAAGGACAGCGCCTGATGCTCGTATCCGACGAGCGCGATACGGGCGTAGCGGGCGGCAAGCCCTGGGAAAAGAGCGAGGTGCCGGCAGCTTACGGCATCGTAGGCCTCGGGCCTGTGCAGCTCACGGTGTCCCGCGCGGACCGCACCGAGCGGGTGCTGACGGAGCTCATGGGCTACAGGAAAAAGGGGCAATACGCCTCGCTTGTCGCAGGTCAGCCCGATATCGTCGTTTACGAGACGGGAGAAGGCGGCAGCGGCACGGAGATCCATCTGGAGGAACGCAGCGATCTGCAGCAGGAGCGCCAGGGGATCGGCGCGGTCCATCACGTCGCCTTCCGCGTCGACAATGAAGAAGAGCTTCGTGCGTGGATCGGCAAAATATCGGCGGCGGGTCTTCACCATTCGGGCTTCGTCGACCGCTTCTACTTCAAGTCCCTGTACTTCAGGGAGGCGAACGGCATTCTGTTCGAGCTGGCGACAGACGGGCCTGGCTTCGATACGGACGAGCCGCTCGACTCGCTCGGCGAGCGGCTCGCGCTGCCGCCGTTCCTGGAGCCGCGCCGCGAGCAGATCGAGGCCGGACTTAAGCCGATCGATATTTCCAACATTTGAATAAGGAGGAGATCATCATGATTCATATTTATGAACCGGGCAAGCGTCCGGAGGCGCCGACGCTGCTGCTGCTTCACGGTACGGGCGGCTCGGAGCGCGACCTCGTCGGCGTGGGCCGCATGCTGAATCCGGAGGCGGCGCTGCTGGGCGTGCGAGGCAACGTATCCGAGCGGGGCATGGCCCGCTTCTTCCGCCGGATCGCCGAAGGCGTGTTCGACGAGGCGGATCTCATCGCGCGAACGGCCGAGCTGAACGCTTTCGTGGACGAGAGCGCGGAACGCTACGGCTTCGACCGCGGGAACGTCGTGGCAGTCGGGTATTCCAACGGCGCGAACATCGCGGCGAGCATGCTGTATCATCATCAAGGCGCGTTGAAAGCGGCCGTGCTGTTCCATCCGATGGTCCCGCGCCGGGGCGTCGATCTGCCCGATCTGACGGGCGTGCCCGTATTCATCGGCGCCGGACGCAACGATCCGCTCTGCACGATGGCCGAGAGCGAGGAGCTGGGCGCAGCGCTCGGCGCCGCAGGCGCAAACGTTCAGACGCACTGGGAAAATAGCGGCCATCAGCTGTCGCGGACAGAGGTTGAAGCGGCCGCGGAATGGCTGCGCGGCATTTAAAAAAGCGGGACCGAAAAGACGGTTCGGACGGGAGACGAACGCGAATATGAAGGTCAAGCGAATCGTAGCGAATATTAAGGCAGACGACGTGGCGGCCGCCAAGCGGTTTTACGAAGATGCGCTGGGGCTGGATGTCCTCATGGATCACGGCTGGATCGCGACGTACGGCGCGGATGCCAAGATGCAGGTTCAGCTCAGCGTCGCGACGGAAGGCGGCTCCGGGACGTCCGTCCCGGATCTGTCCGTCGAGGTCGACGATGTGGACGAGGCGCTCGCCCGTATGGAGCGGGCGGGATTCGCCGCCGTATACGGACCGGCCGACGAGCCGTGGGGCGTGCGACGTTTTTACGTGCGCGACCCGTTCGGCAGACTCGTGAACATCCTCGCGCATGTCTAAGTAACTCGCGAGCCCGCGTATTATCGCAGCCCGGGCATTCGTCGCTGTCCGAGCAGTGTGCTGCGAAAAGCAAAAAAAGGACGAAGCGGCATGGCTGCTTCGTCCTTTTTGCGCATGAGAGGCGTGTTATCGGCGGCGCGGTGAGCCGATCGAACGGGTCGCGCCGCGGAAGCCGCCTTCGAAGTCGTCGGAATAGACGTCCTTCGTCGTGCACACGGTCACGTGATGGTAGACGGGAACGCAGTGGTGGCGTCGGACGACCTCGACGGTCTGCACGACTTCGACATGCTGCGGGTGGTAGTAGTCCTCGTACACCGTTTGCGGCGGATCGTATACGGTCTTGCTTACGCATTTTGGGCAATCCGACATATCTGCCAACTCCTTACCTCGGGATGTCGTACAGTATATGGGACGGAAGCCCCCTTGGACTGTTCATTTGCCCATGTGCGGTTAATCGGCGAAGTCCACGCCCTCTTCGGAGAGCCGCGCGATCCGGGCGAGCGACTCGACGCGGTAGCCAGTATCGAGCAGCAGCTGCCGTCCCGGCTGGAACGATTTTTCGATGACGATGCCGATGCCTGCGACCGAGGCGCCCGCCTTTTGCACGATGCCCGCCATCGCTTGCGCGGCTTGTCCGTTCGCGAGGAAGTCGTCGATGATGAGTACGACATCCGTTGGCGCGAGGAACTGTTTTGAGACGGACACCTCGCTCTCCTCCTGCTTGGTGAAGGAGAAGGATCGTTCGGTCCACAGATCGTCCTTCAGCGTCAGCGATTTGCGTTTCTTGGCGAATATCAACGGGACGCGAAGGCCAAGCGCAGTCATGAGGGCCGGCGCGATGCCGGAGGATTCGAGCGTAAGTACTTTCGTGACGCCGGCGTCCGCGAACAGGGAAGCGAACGTCTCGCCGATATCGGCCATAAGCATGGGATCGACCTGATGATTGAGGAAGGCGTCTACTTTCAGCACTTCCGAGCCGAGCACCCGGCCTTCGGCGCGGATTTTCGATTTAAGCTTTTCGATGTCTGGCAGCCCCTTTTATGCGATGATTCCCCATTATATCGGATATGCGCCGTTTTTTCTTGCCCCCGTGCGCATAATGGCTGTAATTTCCACGCAAAATGAGACGGATAAGCGAACAATCCGGCAGATGAGAGGCGGGTTACCGAATGAAAAAGGGATCGTGGTGGAGAAGACGGCTGCTCAGAAGGAACGGCGGCATTCGGCTGGCTGCGGCCGCGGGGGCGGTCGCGCTCCTGACCGCTGCATTCGCAGGGGCGGATGCTTCGGCGGAAGAAGGCAAGAAGCGCGAGAGCGTCGTGGCGGTCGTCATCGACGACTTCGGCAATCGCATGAAGGGAACGGAGGAAATGCTTCGCTTGCCGATCCCGATCACGGCCGCCGTCATGCCGTTCCTGCCGACGTCGAAAGCCGATGCGGAGGCCGCGCACGCCAAGGGGCGGGAGGTGATCGTGCATCTGCCGATGGAGCCGGTCAGAGGCAAGCCTAGCTGGCTTGGGCCGAGAGCGATCCTCACCTCGCTGTCGGACGAGGAGATTCGGCTGCGGACGGAGGCTGCGATCGCGGACGTGCCGCACGCGGTCGGCATGAACAATCATATGGGCTCGCGCGCGACGGCGGACGAGCGCGTGATGCGCGTCGTGCTCCAGGTATGCAAGGAGCGCGGCTTGTTTTTCCTCGACAGCCGCACCTCCTACAAGTCGGTCGTTCCGAAGCTTGCGCGAGAGATGGGCGTGCCGCTGCTGCAGAACGACCTGTTCCTGGACGACGTTTATACGGATCGTCACGTCGGCGGACAGATTCTGCTGCTTAAGGCGCGGGTACAGAAGCACGATCGGACCGTCGTCATCGGGCATGTCGGACCGCCAGGGTTGATTACTTCCGGTCAGCTCGCGGCTGCAATTCCCGGCTTGCAGTCGCAAGCCAGGTTCGTGAAGCTGTCCGAGTTGCTGCCGCCTCAGGGGCCTTATTCGGTGCCGGGTTCGGAGGAGCGCGGAGAAAGTCCGACGAGCCGATAGGCCGCGATGCCGTCGGCGATGGCGGTGGCGATGGCGGTCTGCCCGGCCGAATCGGTGAGCATTTTCAGATCGTCAGGATTGCTGATAAAGCCGGTCTCCACGATGACGCTCGGGGGACCGGCTTTTTTTAGCACGTAGAATTGGTCCCCGGCCACCGGCGGCGTATTTGTCCGCTGACGTTCGTTGAGACTGTCCTGAATGAGCGAAGCGAGCAGCGCGCTGTGCGCCTCCATCCGATGCAGCACCACAGGTCCGCGCGCGCTTTTCCGCTTCGACCAATTGACGTGGACGCTCACGAATACGCCTGCGCCGATGTCGCTCGCGAGTCCCTTGCGCTGGGACAAATCGCGCTGGTGCCGCGAAGACCGGAGCCAGCGATTGTCGTCGCTAAGCGCATAGTCGCCCGTGCGGTTCAGAACCGCGTGCATGCCGCGGCTCTTCAGGATGAGGTACAGCTTGCGCGAGATGGCCAGGTTGATGTCCTTCTCCATGATGTCTCCATTATGCGTACCGCCATCGACGCCGCCGTGGCCGGCATCGATGAGCACGTCGGCCGCGGGCAGCGCATGGCGCGCGGGCGGACTGCCCGCGAGAGGCAGCGCAAAGCCCGCTTCCGCATTCTCGGCGCTGGCGGAGAGGAGCGGGAGCGGGCCATTTGCGGCCAACAGGCAAATAAGAGCGGCGCAGACGCGTCTTGTATAGGAATGAAGCATAGGATCGTCCGTCTCCTTCCGGCCCGGGGCGAAGATTGTGCCTTTAGCGTGGCTCGCGAAAGACGTTCTCATTCATTCGCCCGGGGCGGACATGCGACCGTTCATGCTTCCGCTTCGAGCTTCGCCCTGCCGTCCGGGCTCAGCCAAGTACGCTTCCATACGCCTTGCACAATCGACAGCACGGTCAGGGCGGCGAGCGCGATGCAAGCCATTGCGATGAATCCGGGCGTATAGGAGCCGGTTTTGCCGAACAGGCTGCCGAGCAGCAAGGGGAGGAGATAACCGCCGAAGCCGCCGGCTGCGCCGACGATGCCGGTCAGCAAGCCGATATCGGCGCCGAATCGCTGCGGAATCAGCTGGAAGACCGCGCCGTTGCCCGTGCCGAGGCTCATCATCGCGAGGAACAAGAGCGGGATGACGACGGCCAGGGGCGGCAGCGAAGAGATGGTGAGGAACAGCAAGCCCGCCGCGGCATAAAGTAGGATGAGCATGCGGATTCCGCCGATTTTGTCCGACAGGTAGCCGCCGACGGGGCGGAAGAAGCTGCCCGCGATGACGCAGATCGTCGTGAAGTCGGCCGCGCGGACGGCGGTCAAGTGATACTGCGAATTAAAGAATATCGTCAGGTAGTTGGTCAAGCCGACGAAGCCGCCGAACGTGACGCCGTACATGAGGCAGAACAGCCAGGTGTCGCGCTTTTTAAGCACCGCGGCGTATTCGGACAGCTTTTTGGGAGCGGGCTGCGTAGGGCTCTCCTTGGCAAATACGGTGAACACGATAAATACGATGCCGATCGGAATGAGCGCGAGTCCGAACACTGTCTCCCAGCCGCCGAAGTGGGTGGCCAGACGGTTAGCGAAAAGGGTGGAAAAGACCGTGCCGCTGTTGCCTGCGCCGGCGATTCCCATCGCGAGTCCTTGATATTGGGGCGGATACCAGCGGCTGGCGAGAGGAAGCGCCGCTGCGAACGAAGCGCCGGCAAATCCGAGCAGCAGCGCGACGATGTATAAATGCTCCAGCGAGTCTACGAACTGCCAGCCCCATACAAGGGGCACCATCGTGGCGAGCAAGCCGAATTGTCCTGTGCGCTTCGGACCGATGTAGTCGGTCAGGAATCCGAATACGAGCCGGAGCAAGGAGCCGCCGAGAACGGGCAGCGCCACCAAGTTCGCTTTTTGGATGGCCGTCATCGGATAGTCGTTCATCATGATGACCGCGAGCGGCCCGATCAGCACCCACACCATGAAGCTCATATCGAAATACAAAAACGCGCTGAATAACGACGGCTTATGCCCGCTTTGCCAAAATCCTTTGTCTTTTACCAATCGAATCCGCCTCCCATGATATAGAAGATCACATAAGGGGAAGGAGCTCACGCTTTATGGAGGGTGCCTGAAAACCAAAAAAACACACCCTGACATGGCGAAAGTGACACCCCTGTACCCAGTGCGCGATACGTCATTGTATCGGGCGATCGGATGCTTTCGGTCACGTCATTGTGAGCCAATTTGGATTATAAAGCGGCGTGAAAGTTATGTCAATATATATAACATAATAGTAAAATGAATATGAAAATGTGCCTCCAAGAAAAGAATATTGAATTTTAAGTTAGAATTATTGACATAAACTGAAGATGCACCTATGCTATTAACAGAATCTGCGGCACAACGACGTGCCCGGCACCGGCGACGAAGCCCGCCCCCGCGAGGGGGACGGGCTTTTTATGTTCTTTTTAAGCTTCTGCCGCGGCGCAGGAAGGGGGAGTAACGATGGCGAAGCCCAAGCTGGTACTGATCGGGAACGGGATGGCGGGCATACGTTGCCTGGAAGAGATCCTGGCGCTCGCGCCGGACGCCTTCGACGTCACTGTGATCGGCAAGGAGCCGACTCCGAACTACAATCGCATTCAACTGTCCAAGGTGCTCCAGGGGGGCACTTCGCTGCAGGACATCCTTTTAAACGATTGGTCTTGGTATACAGAAAGGGGCATTCGTTTACTCGCCGGGGAGACAGCCGTACGCGTGCGTACAGGCGAGCGGGCGGTAGAAACTTCATCGGGACTTCACGTCGGCTACGACAAGCTGATCCTCGCGACCGGGTCTTCCGCCTTCGTGCCGCCGCTACCCGGTGCGGGCAAGCCGGGCGTGATGGCATTCCGCACGATCGACGATTGCCGGCAAATCATGGAGGCGGCGGCCAAGTATCGCAAGGCGGCGGTGCTCGGAGGCGGACTGCTCGGCATCGAGGCGGCGCGCGGACTGTTGAATCTAGGGATGGAAGTGGAAGTCGTCCACAATTCTCCTTATCTGATGAATCGACAGCTCGACCGCATATCGGCCGATCTGCTGCGAAGCGCGCTGGAAGAGCAGGGCATGCGCTTTAGGCTGGGGAAAACGACGACCCGGATTTTCGGCCGCAAGCGGGCGGAAGGGCTGCTGTTCTCAGACGGCACGAAGCTCGAGGCGGATCTGATCGTCCTGTCGGTGGGGATCAGCCCTAACGTCGCCTTCGCGAAGGCGAGCGGCATCGAAACAAACCGGGCCGTGATCGTGAACGACTATATGGAAACGAATGTGCCGGATGTCTATGCGGTCGGGGAATGCGCCGAGCACCGCGGCATCGCATACGGACTCGTCGCGCCGCTCTACGAGCAGGGCAAAGTGCTGGCGAAGGTCGTCTGCGGCCTGGAGACGGAGCCGTATCTCGGGAGCATGCCGTATGCCCAATTGAAGGTGGCGGGCATCAATGTGTTCTCAGCTGGCGTCGTGCGCGAAGGAGACGCAAGCACGGTGCTGCAGGCATACGACGGCTTGCGCGGCACGTACAAGCGCGTCGCTGCGGACAACGGACGGATCTCGGGCGTTATTCTATACGGGGATACGGACGAAGCGCAGTCGCTGCTCGGCCATCTGAAGCGCCGCTCGAAGATCGAGGCGCTCGCCAGGCCGCAGCCGGACGGAGCGGCGGGCGGCGCCGGCGACGCGGCCGCGGCTGCGCTGGCGGACGCGGATACGGTATGCGGCTGCAACGGGGTATGCAAAGGCGCCATTATCCGTTCGGTGACGGAGGATGGATCGGACACGATCGAGCTCGTGCGGGAGCGGACGAAGGCTTCGAGCTCATGCGGCGGATGCAGCGGCACGGTCGCGGCGATCCTACGCGCCGCGCTGGCCGGCGCCGCATCGGTAGCGCCGCCGGATCCGGCGCTGTGCGACTGCACGCCGCTCGGGCACCGCGCGCTTCGTATGGCGCTGTCGCAAAGAGGGGTGCGTACGTCCGTGGAAGCGATGGCTGCGTTAGGTTGGCGTACGGAAGCCGGTTGTGCCGTATGCCGGCCAGCGCTTCATTATTATATGCGGGAACCGGGGAAGCCGCCGGTCGGACGCATGTCCGTATTTGTCGGGGAGGCGCCGGGCACTGGCCGGTCGGGAACCGGATCGGCTGGGGGAATGGCCGATGCGCTGAACCGAAGGCTCGCCGATCTCGAGCTCCCCGGCCAGGTGCATGCCGCAGTCGCAGGCACGGTCGCCGAGCCTGTCGGGCTGCTCGTTCGGGATATTGGTCTCGCGCGGGCTCCCGCCGGCTGGGAGCTGTACGCGGGCGGCCATGCGGAGCGGCCTGTGCGGCAGGCGCAGCTGATTGCCGTCGAGCCTTCCCCGGATACCGCGATCGATATGGCTGAAGCGCTCGTCCGCTGGTACAGGGCAGAGGCGGACTTTGGCGAGCCGCTCTGGCGTTGGCTCGAGCGCGTAGGGCTGTCCGCCGCGCGCGAACGATTGATGGACGCCGACGCGCGCGAAGCGATGCTGGCGGAAGAGGAGGCCGCTTACGCGCGGTAGTGGCTAATAGATGGTTCGAAAGAAATGGCGGCGGAGCGCGCCGCAAGGAGGAATGGCGCATGCAGGCAAGCTACGATACGCAATGCCCCTTTTGCAGCGTTCAGTGCAAAATGCGGATCATCGAGGAAAAACGTCCCGACGGGCGGCCGACGTACAAGATCGAAGGTCTCCCCAATGCCGCCTCGCAGGGTCGTCTGTGCGTCAAAGGCATCAATGCGTACCAGCATGCGCTTAGCCGGGAACGTCTGCTGAAGCCGATGCTCAAGACCGACGGCGTATTCCGCGAGATCTCCTGGGACGAGGCGCTCGACGTGCTTGCGGACCGGCTCTCCGGCATTCAGGCCGCGCACGGACCCGACGCGGTGGGTCTGTACGGCGGAGGTTCGCTGACGAACGAGTCCGCGTATGCGCTGGGCAAGTTCGCGCGCGTGGCGCTAAAGACCCGGTACGTCGATTACAACGGCCGTTTTTGCATGTCGGCCGCAGCCTCGGCGGGCGTGAAGACGTTCGGTCTGGACAGAGGTTTGACCAATCCGTTGTCCGAGGTGACGGAGACGGATTGCATCGTGCTCGCCGGCACGAACATCGCGGACTGTCAGCCGACGCTGATGCCTTACTTTACGAAAGCCAAGGAAAACGGCGCCCGGATCATCGTCATCGATCCGCGGACGACGAAGACGGCTGAACTGGCGGACATCCACTTGAAGGTGAAGCCCGGCACGGATGCCGCGCTCGCTAACGGACTCCTGAAGGTGATCGTCGAGGAAAAGCTGACGAAACCGACGTTTATCGCGGCGCGCACGAGCGGCTTCGAGGACGTCCTGGCATACGTCACGTCGCTCGAGCTGGCCGACATCGCGTCGCTGACCGGCGTCGAAGAGGCGGACATCCGGCGAGCGGCCCGTGCCTTCGGGGGAGCGGCCACCGGCATGATCTTCACCGCGCGCGGCGTCGAGCAGCACCGCGACGGACATATGGCAGTGCGGGCGTTCCTGAACCTGCTCCTCGCCACGGGCAAGATCGGCAAGCCGGGCTGCGGATACGGCGCGGTTACCGGCCAAGGCAACGGACAGGGCGGCAGAGAGCACGGCCAAAAAGCCGACCAGCTTCCCGGCTACCGGCTCATCGAAAACGCCGAAGACCGGGCTTACGTCGCGAGCGTGTGGGGCGTCGATCCGGCCGACTTGCCGGGCAAAGGCGTTTCCGCTTACGAGATGATGGAGCTCGTCCACAAGCGGGACATCCGCGCGCTGCTCGTCATGTCTTCGAATCCCGTCGTCTCGAACCCGAACGCCGACTTCGTGGCGGAAGGCCTGCGCCGCCTCGATTTTCTGGCCGTCGCGGACTTGTTCCTGTCGGAGACGGCGCAAATGGCCGATCTCGTGCTGCCTGCGACCGCGTTCCTTGAAAACGAAGGCACACTGACAAATCTTGAAGGGCGCGTGCTGCTGCGGGGCGGCGACCGCCCAGCGCCGGGGGAAGCCCGCCACGATTGGCAGATTCTGACCGATCTCGCGACGCGGCTCGACAAGGGCGCTTATTTCCCGTATTCGTCTGCCGAAGAGATCTTCGAAGAGCTCCGCATCGCGAGCAAGGGCGGCATCGCCGATTATTACGGGATCACGTACGACAGGTTAAGGCGGGAGGGCGGCGTGTACTGGCCTTGCCCCGATCCCGCGGGACCGGGAACCGCGAGGCTGTTCGAGCGGACATTCGCCCATCCGGACGGCAGAGCAGTGTTCGCGACAGCCGTTCACGGCGAACCGGGAGAAAAGGCGGACGAGGACTATCCGATCGTCATGACGAATGGCCGGATGCTGTCCCATTATTTGACCGGCGTTCAAACCAGGCGTAGTCCTGCGCTGCTCGCCAGAGAAGTCGAGAACGTTATGGAGCTCCATCCGAGGACGGCCGAGCGCTTCCGTATCGGGGACGGCGATCTCGTGCGCGTCGCTTCGCGCAGGGGCAGCATGATCGTACGCAGCCGGCTGACGACCAACATTCGCGAGGACACCGTATTCGTGCCGATGCACTGGGGCGGCATTCAAAATGTCAACAACGCGACAAATCCAGTGCTAGACCCGTTCTGCAAAATGCCGGACTTCAAAACGTCGGCCGTGCGAATCCGGGCGCTGAACGCGGCGGATCTGGCGTCCCTGCACGACGAGGAAGGATAAAAGCGGTCGCAGCCGGGCAAACTGATCTCATCAGCATCACAAGGGAGGAATGCCCGATGAGCGATACGACGGACTATCTGAAGTATGTCGCGGAACGATCGGTTGCCTACCTGAACCTGCCTAAAGAAGAACGCCGCGAGCTGCGAAAAAAGAAGCGCGAGCCATGGCTTATCCGGTGGTTCGGACAGCTGCTGCCGATGGGCATATGGATATGGTGGACGGGACGCAAGAAAAAACAAGAGCCTGCGGCGCCGGGACAATGACCGGGCCGAAGGCTTTTTTTGTTTGATTAACGATAAAAAAGGCCGTCTGTCTGTCCGGTAAGCTGTTCCAGCGGCACGAAGCGCCGTCCGTTCATCTCGAGCGCCAGGTCGACCCGCCCGCCCTGCCAGCTGTGATAGCCGACGACTGTCTGCGCATACAGCATCTTATCGCCGAGCGGCTGGGTCACGTAGACTATCGGAGCCTTCGACTTTAAACGGGAGATCAGCCGATCCGGCTGCGGCGCAAAAGGCTTGTCGCCCAGTAGCCAGGAGAGGCGCTCGTATGGATTGGTCGTCTCGGCCGCAGTCAACAGACGCATCTCGCCGGGCTTGCCCGTATCGTTTTTAAGCAGACGCTCGTCGAAGGGCGCGGCCGCGGCCAGCCATTCCGCTTCGTCGCGCACCGGCAGCAGCTCGGCCGACTTGGCGTCCAGCCAGATCGTCTCCTTGCGCAGCTTGACTTCCCAGGCCGCCGCGAACGGATGCAGGTAGTGCTTGATCGCCTTGAAGTCGCTCGAGGCCGAGGAGGAAATATACCCGCTGCGCTTCAGCGTGGCGCGCAGGGAAGCTGTATCGAACAGCGGCTGCTTGCCGAGGCCGTATTCGCCAAGGCGGCAGCTGCCGTCGTCGGCCGCGTACAGGACGAGATAGCCGATCGGCGAGCCTTTGGCGTCGACGACGGTCGAGAGCCACGCGTGCGTGCCGGGGCCGAGCGCCTCGATGCGCGGCGAGCCGCGCTTCCACGCGTCGAAGCCGGCTTCGGCGGCCAGCGCGGCGATGTAATCCGCGGCGCATTGGAGCGGTTTGGCGGAGCCTGCCGCCTCGGGACCGGCTGCGGCCTCGCTGCGGGCGGGCGCAAGGCCGCCCAGAACGGTCAACAGGAAAAGGAAGAGCAGCGGCTTGCGGACGAGAGGCCGAATCACATAGCGCATCGTATCACCTTTCACGTTGGAGGGTTTGGGCTTGTCCGTTCATTGTACCGGACGCGCACCGCCGATGATGGCGGACGGTGTCCCGCCCGTCCTGGGGAAGTGCTTCTATTTTTGTCGCACGGACGCTAATGAATGCCGGGCAAGTGGAATAGACCGCAATTCATGACGGATAGCGTCACCCGCGGGCGGTATTGCCAGTCGATCTCGGACTCGCGATGGGACAGGCGCTGCCGCAGCGCCTCTTTTTCTTCGTCCGCCTCGGCGCGGGCGATCATCGGGTCGTAATAGGCGCGAATCCGGCGAAGCTCGTCCTGGCGCCGTTCCTCCGCCTCGACGGCCCACTCGAAATCGCCGGTTTTGAGCTTGCGTTCGAGCGTAAGCTCGAGCTGCGTCATCGCCTTTTTCAGCGACAGCCCGTTCGGCAGCAGATGAATATTGGAGGGGAGCCGGGGGGTGAGCTTGCGCCCGCGCAGGCTGTCCAGGAAGCGTTCGTCGATGTAGCCGGTCGCCAGCGAGATGCCCCAGCCGAACATTTCCTCGCGCTTCATGTCGCATTCGTACTCGACCTTGAAGTTGACGCCGAGCCAAGCCGTATACGGATTGGAGCCGAGCCGGTCCCCGCGTCCGCGGGGCGGTTCCTCGAACAGCGCGACGCAGCGGCCGCCTTCGTGGACCGCGCCAAATATCTGGGTGAGCCGACCGGAGCCGAAGTACACATCCTCGCGAAGTACCCGCACCGGCGGAGGCGCGCCGAACGCGAAGGCGGGCTGTGCGCCTCCCGCGGCGTCGGGCGTACGGTTTGTCAGGCCGCCCGCCGGCGCTTCCTCGGATTCATCGTCGTCTTGCGCGAATTGCCAGGCGAAGGTCAGCGTCTCGGGCGGGGCGCCCGTGCGCTCGACGAAGCTCCAATAGTAGGGGCGGTTCGTCAGCCGCTTGTCCGCTTCGGGCGAGAGGCGAACCGTCACGCCGCCTTTCGTTTTTTCCACGATGGTGCATCCTGTCGCTTCGAGATAAGACATCACGAATTTTTCCACCTGCTTGGCGTTCATGCCGTCGGTTAAGTCTCCTCTCGATGTACTTCTTCTTTGGCGCGAAGCAGCGAGTCTCCGAGGCCGTCGATGCGGCTGCGCAGCTCGGCGTCGTCCCTGGCGTTCACGACCATTTGGGCGAGCCGCTTTTCCAGCGATTCCTCGCGTTCCATCCGCTCCACGATCTCGTCGAGCTCGCCGATGACCGTCTCGAACATATTGATTTTCTCGTGCAGCAGATGCACGATGTGCTCTTCGATCGTCCCGTACGTGCACAGGTTGTAGATCTTGACATCCTCGGTCTGGCCGAGACGGTGGACCCGCCCGATCCGCTGCTCGACGCGCATCGGGTTCCAGGGCAGGTCGAAGTTGATGATATGGTGGCAGAACTGCAGGTTGATGCCTTCGCCGCCGGCCTCGGTCGCTACCATGACCTGCGCGCGCCTGCGGAACAGATCCATCATCCAGTCCTTTTTGCCCCGGTTCATCCCGCCGCGGTAAGGGACCGCGATCAATCCGTGCTCCTGGAAAAAGCGCAGCAGGTATTCCTGGGTTTGGCGATATTCCGTGAACACGATCACCTTGTCGCCGATCTCGTTGATGAGCGACATGGTCGCTTCCGCCTTGGTGTTGGCTTTGACCTGGCGGATGAACTCGACGAGCTCCCAAATTTTCGGCCTGCGGGGAGAGTCCTCCGGCGTCTTCTTGAACAGGTTGACGAGCGTCAGGAACACCGCGTCCCGGCTCGAGCATACCTCGCGCTGCAGCGTGACGAGCGACAGCATGCTGGACATGTCGACGCCGTCGACGGTCGCGTTTTCCCGCACGTAGCGGGTGACGGCGTCATAGAGCGCCTGCTCTTCCGGAGACAGCGTGAGCGGCACGTTGGCGACGAAGCGCTTCGTGAACTCGACGCCGCCGTCCGTCCGCCGGTTGCGGATCATGACTTGGCCGAGCGCCTCCTGCAGCTTGTCCTCGTTTTTCGCGATGCGCTTGCCCGCCACGTAATTCGCCGAAAAGTCGCCCTCGCCGCCGAGCTGGCCCGGCTTGAGCAGCGTGATCAGGTTATAAAGTTCGTTCATATCGTTCTGCACCGGCGTCGCCGTGAGCAGCAGACAATATTTTTTGCGGATGTCGCTAACGAATTGATAGTTGCCCGTCTTTTTGTTCTTGAGCTTGTGCGCCTCGTCGATGATCAGCATGTCGTATTCGTTGTCGAGCAAAAGCTCGCGGTGCGGATCGCGCTTGGCCGTGTCCATGGAAGCTACGACGATGTCGTTGTTCCAATGATACGCCTTCTTCTGTGCGACGGCCGGGATGCCGAACTTGGCGCTCAGCTCGCGGACCCATTGGAGCACGAGCGAGGCGGGGACGAGGATGAGCGCGCGCTTGACGAGCCCCCGGACGATATATTCTTTTAAAATGAGCCCGGCTTCGATCGTCTTGCCGAGTCCCACCTCGTCGGCCAGAATCGCGCGGCCCCGCATCTCGTGAAGCACGCGCCTAGCCGTATCCTCCTGATGGGGCAGGGGCGTTAATGCGGGCAGCACCCGCAAGCACTGAAGCTCGTGGAAGTCCGTCACCAGCAGCGCTTCTTCGGCTTCCCAGGCCATCTTGTACAGCGTCCAATCGTCCCAGGGACCGCCGCGCTCCGACCTGCGCTCGAGCTCGTCGAACGCTTCCCGGTCGATATGCAGGTCCACCAGCGGATGAAGCTTGCGGGCGGGACGCTGAGGAGCGGATTGTTGCGGCTGCGGCGCAAAAGAAGAGACGGCGCTCGCGTTTGTTTGCGACTCGGCTTCGGAGCCGTGCGGATAATGGAATGGGGGGCGCAGGCTGTTCTCCTCCTCCGGCATTCTTGTCGGTCTATCCTTCTAGTATGAGCAAGCGCGGATTTTTCATAACCTGCAAGCTTGACATTTCGGGAGGGCGTGACCTTTGCGGCGGATATCCGACTTTTTTTGGGACAAAGGGCCCGATTGCCGGCTACGCTACTCGAATATCCATATTTCGTAGAGTATAATGGGTAAAGTCGCAATATATTGTGTCCTAAGGAGAGTGGAGAAGTGAGCGTCCAATTGGAAAATAGCGGGGCGAACAAGGCGGAAGGCCGTCGTCTCGAAGGTCTCAGCGAGAAAATATTCCTCGATCGCTATGCATGGAAAAACGCCGACACGAATGCGGTGAAGGTCGGCGATACGGTGCTGGCGCTGACGAAGGACGATCCGAAGTTCCCGGCCAAAGAGGTCGGCGAAGTCGTCGCGCGCGACGGCAAGCGCGTGACGGTGCGCACGCGCGCAGGCGAGCTGGTCGAGACGTCGCCGGAAAAGCTGACGCTGACGATCGAAAAAACGCCGGAGGAAATGTGGGACCGGCTGGCCAGCGCGATGGCGTCGGTGGAAGCGCCGGAGCACCAGGAAACGTGGCGCGAGCGGTTCCGCTGGCTGCTCGACGACTGGAAGCTCGTGCCGGGCGGCCGAATCGCGGCCGGCGCCGGGGCGAGCGACGAGCTGACGCTTTTCAACTGCTACGTCATTCCGTCGCCGAAGGACAGCCGCGGCGGCATTATGGAGACGCTCGGCGAGATGACCGAGATCATGTCGCGCGGCGGCGGCGTCGGGATCAACTTGTCTTCGCTGCGTCCGCGCCGTTCCATCGTTCGCGGCGTCAACGGCTCCTCGAGCGGCGCCGTGTCGTGGGGAGGTCTGTTCAGCTATACGACCGGCCTGATCGAGCAGGGCGGCAGCCGCCGCGGCGCGCTGATGCTCATGATCAACGACTGGCATCCGGACGTCGTCGACTTCATCACCGTCAAGCAGACGATGGGTCAAGTCACCAACGCCAACCTGTCGGTATGCGTGAGCAACGGCTTCATGAAGGCGGTCAAGGAAGACAGCGACTGGGAGCTCGTGTTCCCGGATACGTCCGACGCCGAGTACGATGCGCTCTGGGACGGCGACCTCGACAAGTGGAAGTCGCTCGGCAAGAAGGTTATTCCTTACCGCACCGTTCGCGCGCGCGAAGTATGGCGCACGATCATCGAGTCGGCCTGGAAGTCGGCCGAGCCGGGCGTCGTCTTCATGGAATATTACAACCAAATGTCCAACAGCTGGTATTTTAATCCGATCATTTGTACGAATCCGTGCGGCGAGCAAGGCCTGCCGGCCTGGGGTGTCTGCAACCTGTCGGCGATCAACCTGTCCCGCTTCTATGACGAGGAGAAGCATGACGTCGCGTGGGAGGAGCTCGGCCAGGTCGTGCGCTACTCGACGCGGTTTCTGGACAATGTCATCGACAAGACGCCGTACCACTTCCCCGAGAACGAAGCAAACCAGAAGCTCGAGCGCCGCGTCGGCCTCGGCTCGATGGGCCTGGCAGAGCTGATGATCCGTCTTGAAGTCCGGTACGGCAGCCCCGAGAGCCTCGAATTCCTCGACAAGCTGTACGGTTTCATGGCGAAGGAAGCTTACCTCGCGTCGACTGAGATTGCGGCGGAAAAAGGCTCGTTCCCGGCGTTCGATGCCGAGCCGTTCCTTCAGAGCGGCTTCATGAAAAACATGACCGAGACGTATCCGGAAGTGGGCGCGGCCATTCGCGAGCGCGGCATGCGCAACGTCACGGTATTGACGCAGGCGCCGACCGGCTCTACGGGCACGATGGTCGGCACGTCGACGGGCATCGAGCCGTACTTCGCGTTCGAGTTCTTCCGCCAGAGTCGCCTCGGCTACGACAAGCAGCTCGTGCCGATCGCGCAGGAATGGCAGGACGCGCATCCGGGCGAGCAGCTGCCGCCATGGTTCGTGACGGCGATGGACCTGTCCGCGAAGGATCATATCCGCGCGCAAGCCGCCATTCAGCGCTGGGTGGACAGCTCGATCTCCAAGACGGCGAACTGCCCATCCGACTTCACCGTCGAAGAGACGGCCGAGCTGTACGAATTGGCCTTCGAGCTGGGCTGCAAGGGCGTCACGATCTATCGCGACGGCAGCCGAGACGTGCAGGTGCTGAGCACTTCGAAGGACGAAAAGAAGGAAGAGAAGACGGGGGATGCGGCTCAGGCGGCTTCCGAAGCGGCCCCGGCATCGGGTTCGAGCACAGTTTCGGCTTCGGGACAGGCGCCCGCAGCCGCCTCGCTGCCGACGACCGCGGCACCTGCTTCCGCGACAGTCGCTGCATCCGTGGTTCCCGCAGCTGTGGCACCGGCAGACAAAGCTTATAAGAGCCGTCCCAAGATTTTGCGCGGCGCGACTTACAAATTCAACACGCCGTTCGGCATGGCCTATATCACGGTCAACGACCTCGACGGCACGCCGGGCGAGATCTTCCTGAACGTGGGCAAGGCCGGCTCCGACGTGTTCGCGATGGCCGAGGCGCTGGGCCGCGTCTGCTCGCTGTTCCTGCGGTACGGCGACCACGGCGACAAGGTGCAGCTGCTCGTCAAGCACCTGAAGGGCATCGGCGGCTCCGGCGCCGTCGGCTTCGGACCGAACCGCGTCGAATCGATCGCCGACGCCGTCGCCAAGGCGCTTGAGTTGCACGCCGGCATGCTGGCCGAGGAAGCGGCAACGTCCGAGGTGCTTGACGCGGACACAAGCGGAAGCGTAGCGGGTTCGATCGCCGCCACAGCCATTCCGGCGCCGCAGGCCTACGGCTACGGCAAGTCCGGTCACACCTCGACGGACCTATGCCCGTCCTGCGGCTCGGCTTCGCTGATCAACGTCGAGGGCTGCAAGACTTGCACGAACTGCGGTTACAGCAAGTGCAGCTAAAATGCAGCTAATGCGCGTTGGAATCTAGATATAAATGTCCGCTGTAATTAAAAATGTCAGCAAAAGGAAAATGGTTTGTCAGTAAAATTGAACAAAGATGTCAGCGGCCTGAACCCTTGATGGTTCAGGCTTTTTTGCAATTTCAAACCACAATTCCCCACCCCGTTTAGCTTTAATCAACATCGTCAATAACTGAGTTCAGAAGCTCACAAGATTAGAGCATCAAATGTCATTTTATTTAGAAAGGGGCGTGCTTTGATTTGGATTGGATGAGTAAAAATTCATGGACAATAGAGGATGAGCTTTATGCTCCAAAAAGAAAGGTCAATAACAAAGGAAGTCGGGAGTTTAACCACATCATCGGATCTATGCCAAGTCGGAAAATGAGTCGTCACATTCCTTACGAATCGTTTTGGGGGGAGTGTTTGTTTTACTATTTGTTGGAACTCGATCGGCTAAATGTAAGGTACTATGCACAGCCAGTATGGGTTCCATATGAAAGGCTGAATCGCATCTTTGTCAAGGAGAAAAAGGTACATGTTCCAGATGTTTTAAATTTCCGACAAGGATTTCCGGCTCATTTATACCAAGTAAAAGGCGGGGACATTTTTGTTAAACAAGAACCTCATCTTTACGAGGCGTGCGTAAAATATTGCCGCGATAGAGGTTGGGGATATTCCGTCGTGCATCCCAAAATGCTTCCTGAAGTCGTCAAAAGAAATATTCTATTTATTATGCATTACAAAGATCCTCGTCCATATTTCAAAACGTACGTTCCCGAGATTATGACGAAGGTTAGGTTTTTCGGGAATCCGACAATTGATTATTTAGCAAAAAGTTTTGTGGCTAAGGCTGACTTTAGGGATGTCTTGCCGTTGATTTATCACCTTATCTTTCTAGGTGAATTAAAAGTCAACTTGATGCAACAAATTAATCAATTCAGTGAAGTGTCGTTTGGAGATATCTCAGGAGATCTTCGGCCGTATTTCAATTTGGAGGAGTGATAAGTAATGAAGACAGTAAGGTTAAAGATTGATGATGAGTTCCAGTGGTGTGGATCAACGTATTACGTACACGATTTTGAGCATCCCTTTGTATTGGTTTTCAGAGCAGAAGGGGACAAAAAAATCGTTAAGGTAAACCAATTGTCTCTCATTACGGATCCAACGTTCCGAATAAGTAATAAAGAAATCAAGTCTGCTTCAAAATCGATCGAGAAGTCCGAAGCAAATATGCGGTCTTTGTTGGATAGCTTACCAGCAGAGCGTAGTAAAGTGGCGCTGGAAAAAAAATCAATGATAATGCCTATATTGCTTTACGAGAAGGTAAAATCAGGTGATCTATATGCTGCCCAGACCTTTATTGAGAAGTACAGTTCCTACTTATTGGAAGGGGAAACGCTTGATAATTTAAAAAAGACAGAGCTCATTAAACGAGTTGCTAAAAATAACGATTACCACGAGCGACAGATATTTAGGCTCGTGGCTAGCTTTAACAAAGCCGATACGGAACGAGAAAATCATGGCATTGAAGGGTTGGTATCTCAAGCGCACTTGAATGTCCACAATCGAAAAGATGAAATTGCCATACCGTTATCGCATCCGAAGAAACCTGATATCGTTCTCGACACAATCTATATAAGACTTCCAAAGGATTACTACCCAATAATTAAACGTCAGTTGGAGCAGTTTATAATTAAACGTCGAAGGAAAATTAATATTTTACATGACAATATAGATATGGCGTGTACTGCGGAGGGACTAAAACCTCTGGGTTACGATACGGTTTTTAAAATTGTAGCGCGAATCGACAAATATGTTATGGAACGTATCAACAAAGGTGATGTGGTTGACCCGCAGTTAATCAAGGAGAAAGCGTCAAATCAATTCGCATTGGCTCCTTTGCATGTTATCCAGGTTGATCATGTTAAACTGCCGATTATGTTAATCGACCCGGAAACAGGTGCAGAACTAGGTGAGCCATGGCTAACGTTAGCGTTCTGTGTCTTTACACGAATGGTTTGGGGGTTGGATTTATCATTTGAAGAGCCCTCTGGGAATAAAGTTATGCGTACGTTTTTCAATGGAATTTGTTTTAAGAAAGCTAAAGAAAGGTACGGAACGCTAAATGATTGGGAGATGCACGGAATCCCATCCGTTATCTATATGGATAACGGATCAGACTTCACAAGTACATATGTAAAAAGCATGATTGAAGATGTATTTGGAGCTGAGGCAAGATATCGTCCAATTGCCACACCTCGATATGGAGGGATAATCGAACGCCATTTCGGTACGATTAACACTGCCTTTTTAGAACATTTGTTTGGTACTCGAGTGAAATACAGTTCCGAAAAAAATGAGAAAGATGAGGCGCGTTTGGAAGCAGTTTTAACTTTAGAGAATCTGCGTGAGTTGTTGGTGCAATTCATTACAGATGTTTATCATCATAGGGAGCACGCCGGCCTCCCACTTGAATGTAATACTCCTGTCGCCAGATTATACACTGCTATGGATGTGATGGGAAGTTTACCATTTATTCCGGAAGAAGATGAGCCTTATTACAAAATGCAACTTTTGCCGTCCGACATGAAGTCTTACCGCAATGACGGTATACGCATAGAAAATGTAAAGTATGGTTCCCCTGAAACAACTCGATTTATTAGCAAAAAGCAAAAAAAGAATTGTAAAATTAAATTTAATGTTGATGATATCTCTAAAATCTATTTACTGGATCCTGAATCGAAGCAGTACATTGAGGTCCCTGCCATAAGTCCTCCTGCCGAGTCTATTCAAGGTATGAGCAGGAAACAATATGAAGCGATTCGCAAACATCTTATCAAGCAAGGCGAGTTAACCAAGCAACAAATTCCAGGGTCCGAATTAGTCAGCAAAGGAAAATTAATGATTAGAGAAAAATTCAACAAAATGGTTACATCAAATATGCCAGCAAGAAGGCGGGCTTTAACTCAGGGATTCAAGTTGGAAGTTAAAGACCAATCTGCATCAGTCCAAAAGGCAGAAAAACTCCCTTCGAGAATTCAACAACTTGCTGCTCAGCTAAATGCTGAGAAAGCTTCGAAACGTAAATAAAGCATGAGAAGAAGTGGGGTCTGATTCTGATCCTGCTTCTTTATTTATTCAAGGAGGGGGTCACTAAATGGTTATTCTTGCCGTTGAAATCTGTCCAAGGCAGGGACTAAACCTTGACTGGTCTGGATTTCCGCTGCTTTGCTGGAGAGATTGAAACTACGGAATAAACTTGCGGTTATTAAATCCAAATTTAAGAAGCCGTTTGTTGCTCGTTGCTTGTATTCCAACAGTAGAATGTGATTAAGGCAGACTAAATTCATCATCTTGACCCTAGAACAGGCTCATAATTATTGGTCTAAAGTTATTTATACATGGAAATGCTTATAGGGCAAAAAGTCATTTAGGAGGGATTTAATTGTCCGAGTTTGTCGCTTTTCAAAATCGAGTAAAACACCTCTATGTGGTACATCCAGAGGTAGAAAGAATCTGGAGTCGTTTAGATCAGAACAGACGTGACAAGCGTGAAGGAATAGACAGTGATGACTCTCCAACTAATTTATTTATTGAGGGGCTTCCGGGTGCTGGAAAAACTCAATGTGCTAAGAAATACCTCCGACGCAACCCTTTGGCAACTATTATAGATGATGAAAAAACAGAAATCGATGAACGGCCTGTGTTATTTATGAATTTGCCTATTCCGTTTACTTATAAAGGATTTTACAATAATATCTTGAAGAGTATAAATGAAAATTTTCCAATTACTCAAAAAGATGTGGATATGATAAAAAATCAAGCGTTTGGATTAATGAAAGCACTGAAGGTAGAAATGTTAATTATTGATGAAATGGATTATTTGTTGGCATCTACTTATGTTCAGAGAAAAGCAGTTATGGAGAATATTAAAGATATTGCAAATTCAGCGGATGTTTGTTTGGTTTGTATCGGTACGCATGCCATAGAGGAACTGAGAACGTTCAATACGCAGCATTTAAGACGATATCCTAAAACGGTGCTTGGTCACTTTCAAAAGTGTGACGAAAAGTTCTTTAATTTTATTGGTTCAATTGAAAAACAACTTGAAGTGCCTCCGCCAGTCATTCTGGACTGGTCAGATCGCAACAGTTATTTTGCTCCAATGTTGTTTGAAATTACGCGTGGGCTAGTTGGGTGGGTTAAACCGATCCTACGGGAGGCCATGACTCTAGTTGGGGTCTTCAATGAGGATTTTAATGATTTCAATGTATTAAATAATATTGATGGCGCTATTTTAGAAGAAGCGCAAAAGAATGTTATTGGTGATTTTGCTGAAGATGATATGGATAAAATTATGGAAAACCATCAGGGGGATTCTGAAGAATAAATGGAAAATCAAGAACCTCTTTGTATACGTCCGAGCATAATTGAAGGTGAAAGCATATCATCGTATTTGATGAGAATTGCAAAAAGGTTTAAAACAAATGTGAGTACAATATTTGAATGGTATATGTATGCTGAGCAGAGAAATAAGATAAGATTTATCGATTTCCATTCATGTGAATCGTTAGATATTCAAAAATTATCGAATCATATGAATAAATGTGAAGAAAGCATACGTTCGTCAACTTTTATAAATTTAATTAATTCTTGTTATGACGAAAAGGATACAACAATATGGGGATTAAGAGACAGTTTCGAAATGAACAAAAGGAGATTCTGTCCGGAATGTATAAAGTTACAATGCTATTACCCTCTAATATGGCAGGTTAGAGAAATAGGCATTTGTGTGAAGCATAATACTTATTTGGAGGATTCTTGCCCAGCATGTGAAACAGCGATACCCTATATTGCTGATGGGCTTTCTGAGGGAATCTGTCCGAGATGTTTTAACCATTTAACTATAAATAGCCGGAGTTGTATTGATCAAAAAGAACTTGAGGAACAGCAAAAAATTCATGAAGATTGGAAATACATGCAAGAAAATAGTCATGCAACTCCTTTTTACGTTTCTGATATGACAAGAGGGCAATATATATCAGCTAAATTGCTTTATATATCACAAAGCTTTGAACAGAAATTAGACCGCGATCGGATTCCCTTAAATTCAAATACAACTAACAGATTAACTAACTATATAAAAAATGTTAGTATGACGGATCGAAAATTTATTCTAACGCTGCTTATGGTGCGTCGTTATTGTAGAGAGCTTGGAATCACTGCTCAATTGCTTTATAACGTTACAGTCCCGCTTGAGTTTATACAGAACATATCGGACGAAAGTAAAAAGCCAAATGTTACATTGAATGCTTGCGGGCCTTGTTTAGCACCTTGGTGTACATCATATGGAAATTCTGATGGAATGGTTTCCTTGAGTTACTGGTATAGTTCATTCCATAAAAATTATAAACGCTTGAGAAATCCTCATTTTTGTAAGTACTGCTTCTTGAAATACGGGTTTAATGACTCGGGGACTTGGCTTGAGAAAAGCGAAATGATTGAAATAGCTTATGAAATGTTGGTACCTTTAATAAATTCAGGACTCAGTATTACTGAAGTTGGAAAGAAACTTGGAATTACGAAGTTTAAAGCTTCGTTAATGGTTGGATATTTAATTCGCTACAATTTGGTTAATGATATTGCAACTACTCAATTCAAGATTAATAAATCCCTAGACCCCATTCCTTTCTTTAAAAAAATCTTCGAAGTAGAAATAAAATATAATAATATTTCAAGATATATTAAAAAAGAATTTCATTTGAATTATTTGGAATATGCTTATTACTATTTTGACCCTGAAGTACAGATGATGCTGCTTCAATCTCGCATAGGAACGCCTCATGAGAAGGTCCCGAAAAGAAAAAAAGGTAAGGTCCATATAAAGGAGGAGGAGAATATATGGGAGACTACGAAATTAACCGTACTATATCACAAACAAAACTTAATACCACTGAAGGATAATACATGGCTTGAAGGGATAGGAAAACACAAAAAATGGATCCAGAGTAATATGCCGGATCTATGGCAATGGTATTACGATAATAAGGTAGAAATTCAGAAATCAATTGAAATTAATTTAAAGTTAAATGTGGCAATAATTGCTGCCTGTAAATTATATATTGAAGGGAAAAGGATTTCTCAAGAATTGTTATCAAAAGAGTGTGGAATTGACCGAAAATATATCAGAAAAAAAGGTATTAAAGATATAATTGATAAGATTATAGATGCATTGACTAATTCAAAAATTTCCCAAGAGGCCTTGGGGAGCATACTCAGTAAAAAGCCAACGTTTGATGATTGGCATAGAGTATTGACAAACTTAGATGATTTTTGAAATTATATTTTTATTCGATATTTTCTAATGAATTGCAACATGAAGGTTGGTACTTATTCATCAAACATTTCAATTAAAATGTTCCTTGCTTTTCTAACTTCATTTGAGTTAAGTCGTAACAACAATTTCAGCAGTTGATCGATATCTTTAGATTTCCCATTCACTTGATTATTGTGTCGTTCATAAGCAAACAAGTCATGTACATTAACTTGCAATGCATTTGCTATTTTTTCCAAGTTCAATATTGAAATGTTTTTTTCTGCTCGTTCAATCGCACCTAAATACGTATAATGAAACCCGGCTATTTCACTCAGTTGTTCTTGGGAAAGCCCTCGTTCTTTACGTAAATCACGAATACAGCTTCCTAACTGTTTTAAAATCTCTTCCTTCATTTTTCCACACCTCTACTAGAAGTGTAGACAACCTCTAAGTTTGATTACATGTGATGAAAATAAACAAAAGTAATTAAATGATACTTATAAGTAGTATATTGCCTTTCTTTGCTTTTTATTTGATAGGAACAGGTCACTTACAAGGAAGTAGGACTACCTTACCTAAGTAAATAAACCTTTGGAGAGAATTGGTGCGAAATGAGTCGGTCAAACAAGCGCGAAAGATATAATCTTTTGCAATTGTAAATTGCTTGAAGTAATCAAAATAATTAAATCGACTTTAGCTAAATTTCTTAATAAACCACCAACTTGCATGTCAGACTAATGAAATTGCTTACGACGACTTTCGATAATACAGCCTTTTCCTTGAACCTCTGTTGTGCATTAGCCGCATTAAGGCTTATGTCATTCATGGGTTTTTTATTATGCGAAAATATGTATGTTTAAAATAAAATACTATTTATAAGTATTATATTTAAAAAATCGGTAATTATATTATCAAATAAGAAAAAGAGGTGACCTAAATGGATTTATCAAATGATCTGTTGCCGTCTGATTATGCTGAAGTTACAAGGATGGGCATAAAATTTAATGGGAGATTCTATTCGTGTAGTCTTGCAATGCGCGAACAATGGTTTTTAAAAGCAAGCTTGAATGCAGAATGGAAAGTATCTGTCTTTTATGACAGCTTGGATACTAATTACTTGTTAATTTCTCATCAAAATGCATGTTTAAGTATAGCCCATCGGATATCGAAAACGGCAGCCGTAGATCCTTTAAAAATTCAAGAATACTACGAACAAATTAATTTACTAAAAAAAAGAATCAAGACGAGAAAGCGAGGGCGAAAACTGCATGACTGAGATTGATCCGCTGCCAATTCGGCCAGCATTAAGAGAAGGTGAAAGCATAACTGGTTACCTTCTGAGGTTACTTAAATACAACTTCTTTGGTTCATCAAATAATTTTATTGAAGATTTGGAAATGACCCAATCTCAATTGCTAAACAACGATTTTTCTCAAAAAGCACTAACTCGTTTGGCCAATTATATCAAAAAAGATGAATCTTTCTTTTTAAAGCTCAATAATCCGCTATTAAACTTAATAAAGAAAAATCAGTTCGTTAATAAGATTGTTAATTATAAACCCGTGAAATATTGTCCAGAATGTATTCGCAAATATTATTATCACCATTTTGAGTGGTATGTCTTCCCTCTAGTGATGTGTATACGCCATGAGGTAATGTTACAAGAAAGTTGCCCAAATTGTCAGTGCCTTATTGTTATAAAATCGTTCATTGGAGGTTTCTGCTGCTCTTGTGGTTATCCATTTGCCAAAACACCAGCTCTACCAATTGAAAATAAAAAACTATTAAATTACCAGAAGGCCCTATATCAACATTTTAATGGGTCACCAATACATTTAGGAAAAGAATGCGCATTTGAAGATTTTATAAGATTAGCTTATGCAAGTTTTCACTTGTTATCTGATGGTCCAGACTTCGTGGAAGTTATTAAGCATCCACTTACAATATTTCATAACTTCCTTAACCGTACTAGAAATAGTTTTAATATGGCAGTGGCCTTTGCAAACGTAATCTGGATGTATACCGATTTCCCGAATAACTTCCATCGTGTATTGGAAAGCTTTTTACAGAGGAATTCTAAAATGCATCGTTACGGTAGACTGAAACATTTAGAAGTTTTATTTGATGATCCTGCTTTTAAATGGGTTTATGACGCATATCAAATTTATTTTCTCGAAAAATTAGAAATCGGTGAAGTACGAAAAGATTTCTCTATTTTCAAACGAGAACCATCGTTACTACTCCATAGAAAAACCTTGAGAAGAGAAGAAGTAAAAGGTTTAACAAGCTTGACATACGATAGAATCCAACGTTTAAACTTGCGAAGTGAATTGTTATTAGGACAAACTTCAAAGGAAAATCGTGTACAGTACCATGTAAGCACCGCATCTCTGCAGCAATATCTTGAAATTGGATCACAATTGCTTTCAAATAAGGAAGTAGCAGTATTGATGGGAGTACATCCATCTACAATTAAAAAACTTATTGATTCAGGAGTAATAAATACGCAAAACGAAGGAGGCGCGAGTAAGGTCATCAGCCGGGTTGAAATTGAAGCTTTATTAGAAAAGTGTTTGGGTAGCGTAATTTCATCGCTACCGGAAGCGTCAAGGTCTTTCCATGAAGTCTTAAATAAGTATTCTGTTAATTGTTTTAGTGCAGCGCAGTTGATTCATTTTACTATAAAAGGAACCCTTCATCCTGTACGCCTAGTTGAAGCGAAAAAGATGAGTAACAATTACTATTTAGAAAATGAGATACAGCTCTGCCTAAAAGAGATTAAAAATGAACAAGTACAACAACGAGGAGTTTCATTTAAAGATTTAATGAAGTCACTTCATATTGGTGAAAAACGACTTTGGGAAATACTTCGGCAGAATAATATAATTCCTGATATCACCTTAATCAATAGGGATGGTAGGAAGAGATACTTTTTCAAAGAGAATACAATCAATAAAATTATTGATTTGGTTAGTTTGGCAGATGAAAGGAAACTCGGAAAGGGATCGGTTACTTAAACTGATTCAGATAACTGGGGGAGAACTATGAAGGTACTTGATCAAATTAAACTCTTCGTTAGTAGTGGTAAGTATTTATCTATGGTGGAATTAGAAAGTAAATTATCTGAATTACGGGATAATATCCGCAATTATCAAGCTAGTAAAGGACAAATAAAATACCAATGGTCCGAACAAGGGGTTATTGGTATTTTCGAGAAAATACATATATTTGATACAGATTCAACTGGATTAAAGGAATATCTAATGCAATTAGGCTTATTACCAAAAGTATTAAAAATAAAATGGAGTGCCTTGTCAGAAAATCAAAAGTTAGAGTTGGGACAAGGGGCAACAAATATAGCTGCAACGATTAGATTTACACCTAATTCATCCTGCAAATTGAATCCAGTCATTTTAAATGAGTATCGGACGAACATCCAGAAATTTTGTATTGGCGATCGGGTAGCGGAATGGAAAAGGGTTAAAACAGACTATGATATAAGGCAGAAGGAATGGAATTCTTTAAAGTATTATTTGTTAAATGAGTTACAGCCTAATTCAAAAATAAAAATTGATCAGGGCACATTAATATGTATTTCAGCAAATCCGCAGATTAACACTCTAGATGCTTTGAATATTCTGGGAATTGATGCTATCAAAGAGGTGGGAGATATAGATAACGAATTATTAATGATTTATCGGGCAAAAGGGTTTATGGATAATAGTGAGATGGAAGGATATCGAAAACTGAGAGATATCAAAGTGAGATACCTGTTGTTGGAAATTGACATTTATATTCGTAAAGTGAATTTTCTTCAAAATAGGTTAATGAGACTCTCAAAAGAGAGCCAAAGATCTAGGTTTGATAATTCGGATCATAATACTAATTTGTTCGATTTGCCGTTTGAATAAATTTAGGAGGTTACTATATGACTATCGTTCATATGTGGGATAGACCTTATATTAAAAAGGTTCTAGCTGAGCTGGAGAGACGAGGTTATAGTGATTCAAAAGCTGTTTTGTTTCGTTATTACAAAGGAATGAGAAGAACGGTTGGCTTTTATTTAAATGCAGAGGATTTTGCACAGGAAATTGACATGCTGGATATAGCAGTACGTAGATCTTATGAATTAAATGGTCCTGAACAGGTTTACATTGGACACCTGAGAAAGAGATTGAATAAAAAAAAATAAGGACTGGCATTATTTAGATAATCTTGCTCTAGGCATTTATAAATTACTGTGTAGCACAGCCAGCAACCGGTAAAAGTAGAGGCGCAGATTGAACATTCACTAAAAGAGCTTAAGGAGCAAATGCAAAAAGAGCTCTCTGTCGGGTATTACGACAGCACTCTTAAGATTCAAAAGGCTTTGTTCAAGGCTATTCGGGAGAAGAAACTCGAGGGGATCGTAAGAGCCACAACAGTCTCTATCTCGGTCGCAGAGACGCCGACTGGAAATTATACCTATGCGACCTTCAGATCACTGGATACCGCGAGCACGAGTTTGGATGGATAATGCAATATGAGGGACGCTACGTGGGTATCTTTAAAATTGCTGTCCCTGCTGAAAATAAGCCGGCGTTTTATAAGGTGTCGAAGCAACTTGTAGCTGGGGAAGATAATAACTTTGTACATATAAAGCCGCTGCTTCAAGCCTAGGTGAGGTTCAGGAACTGGACGAAGACGGGGCTTTTACGATCGCGGGGCCTGGTTGGTTCCTTTGCTGTTTTCATTGGTGGTTAGATTATAGGAAGCATAATTTCAAATATTGTCCCTGAGGCATCGGATTTTACGACATGAATCTTCCCGCTATGTAAGGTTACAACTTAATTGACGATACTTAACCCTATTCCATAACCATATGTAGAGTGCGACTCGTCCCCTTGATAAAACTTGTCGAAAATGTATTTTTGTTTTTCTAATGGGATACCAGGTCCATTATCGCTGATTTGAATGAATACTTGTTGATCGGTGTTATTAATTCGAATAGAAACTTCAGCATCTTGGGGTGAGAACTTAACTGCATTATCCAGCAGATTGATCCAAACTTGGCTCAGCAAATCCTCATTTGCCGGGATCATGACTTCATTGGATTCAAATTGAAAATTCACGTTTTTTGCGGCCCATTTTTGATTCATTAGAACAACTGCATGGCGGATTTGCTCCGTTACATTGAAGACTTTTTTTTCCGTTAGGATGGTCTGAGTTTCGACTTTGGTTAGATTAAGCACATTCGTCGCTAATTCAGCCAAACGATCGGATTCATTGATTATGATATCCAGATATTCATTCCGTTCTTCGGACGATAATTTCTGGCGTTTAAGTAACTTTGCAATTCCTCTTAAAGAGACGATGGGCGTTTTAAACTCATGGGAAAAATTATTAACAAAATCGGAACGTAACACTTCCAGGCTTCTAACTCTTCCGCCATGTGATTGAAACTTTTATTTAAGTTCTTAAGTTCCTTAGGCCCCTTAAGATTAATGCGTACGGTAAAGCTCCCTTTGGCAAGCTCTCCTGCAGCAACAATGACTTGGCGTATAGGTCTAAGCAGGATTCGGCTAAAGAAAAACGAAGCCAGTAAACTTACCAGCACGCTTACCGTAATAAAATACGTTATTACCCAACTCTTGCCCATATCGGATGTTGGAGTAAAAAGTCCAAAAACGGAGGGGATATAAAGAAATAAAACAGATATAAAAATAGAGATAAGCAAGATAAAAAAACAATGAATGTAAACATAATGGTCAGTCCGAAACGATTAAAAAAATTATTTTCTTTTTTTTTTCTGCGATTTTTAATCATCGTTATTAATAACCGCCTTATAACCAATTCCTCTAATGGCAAGGATCTTAAATTCCCCATATTCCTTGAATCGATTTCTTAATCGATTGATATGAACATTCACAGTAACATCTGTAGTCTCGGAGTCCATGCCCCAAATTTCATCCATTACATTGAATGCGGGTGAAAATCTTATTGGGGAAAGACAATAGTTTGTACAGCAATTGAAATTCTTTTTGAGGTAAGCTGTGATGCTCTCCATTATGAGTAACCGTCAAGGAATCGTAATCGAGTATCATGTTTCCAATCCTCAATTTTCTTTCGATTATAATTTGAGCTCTTCGTAATAAAGCCCTAATTCGAAGGAGCATCTCCTGCTCATCGACGGGTTTGACTAAATAATCATCTGTTCCTGCAAGAAACCCATCTCGTTTATCTTTAGGCAACTGCTTTGCTGTAACCATTAGAATGGGGATGGTACTGCCGCTTTCTCTAATCAATTGCGTCAATTATAATCCGTTTAACCCAGGCATCATGATATCAATGATCATCAGATCAATGTGTTGCTTGTCCATCACGTCTAAAGCAACACGACCGTTCTCAGCAAGAAAGACTTCGTATCCTTCACCGGTTATTACGGCTTTCATCCATTTTGCTGTATTTTTATCATCTTCTGCGATGAGAATTTAAACAAAGGGAACATTCCTTTCATCGATAGTTAGATTGTCCGTTTTAATTTCTGTTTATCATCGCCGATTTGCTTTTAGTTGTAAAGGTCATTTTATAATAGACAGAAACCAGTTTATTTTCGGTTTATTTAATTACAGTATAATTGAGTTGGAGATGCAAACCGGACCCAAATCGTCATTTCCGTTCCCTAAAAATACAGATGGAGGATTCGAAAAAATGAGGAAGCTCAAAATGATCTTGACAGTTGTCCTGACGGTTACATTCGTCATAACATCCACGGCTACGGCCTTCGCTGCTAATCCTTATGCAAACACAAGTGAAGCGGAATCGTTAAAAGAGCTAGGACTTTTCGCAGATAAAAATAACGGTTTAGCATTGGGCGATTCCATTACCAGAGAAGAAGGTATCGTGTTGGTACTTGATTTTTTCAGTCTGTCGGAAGAAGCAAGAGAACTGTCAGATACCGATGTTACAGTAGCACTTGCAAAGTACAAAGACAAAGATAGGATTTCCGACTGGGCAAGGCAGTTTGTTGCTTATGCAATAAAGAACAAGCTCTCAGTTGGTACGGGCGCAAATATTTGGGAACCTAAGCAGAAGGTTGACGGTAACACACTTGCAGCCTGGGCGCTTGCAGAAATGGGTTACAAGGTAACTTTTACAACAGCCCTTGAGCAGTTAATACATGTTGATGGCACAGAAATACCTCCAGATTATATGCAATACAATAACAAGAAAATCGACAGAGACGTAGCCGTTGGTATCCTGTTTGGTTTATTATCTTCAAACTTCGCAGATGGTTCTGGAACCGTTATGTTAAAGCTTCTAGCCAACGCGTCTATGGTTCAGAGCGACTATTACAAAAAGACCGTTGTCTCTGGCAACCTGGAAAAGAAATATACCGCTTTAGGAAGCTATGAGACCGCTTATGCGGAATATCGAAGCAACGATGAGAGAGTCGAGAAATACGAGATCTGGTATCCAAGAGAACTGGAAAGTAGCAACATAAAATATCCGGTCGTGTTCGTTGCCAATGGAACGGGACTTGCTGCAAGCTCATATAAAGCATTTTTCAAACATCTGGCTTCATGGGGCTTTATCGTTGTTGGCAATGAAGATATGAGTTCAAGAACAGGCGCTTCTTCGGAATCAAGTCTTATGTTCTTGCTGGAACTAAACAAAGACAGCAACAGTATATTCCACGGTAAAGTGGATACAGATCATATTGGAATCGGTGGCCATTCACAAGGCGGGGTCGGAGCTATTAATGCAGTGACGTCGCAGAATCATGGAAACATGTACAAAGCATTATATGCAGTCAGTGCTACATCTCCATACTGGGGACAGGAAAACATATTCGGACTGGAATGGAGTTACGATCTTTCAAAGGTCCATATACCGACCTTCCTGTCTGCGGGTACCGGTAGCTTTGATGCAGGTACTGCCGAAGATATCACTGCAACGGAAGGACAGGGCATCACCCCGCTGTGGTCACTTCGGGTAAACTATAAGGCACTTCCGGATTCTGTAGCAAAAATTACTGCCAGAAAGACAGATGTCGACCACGGTGAAACATACCTTGCAATCGACGGATACATGACTGCATGGTTCATGTGGCATCTGCAGGAAGATGAAGAAGCAGGCAAGGCATTCAAAGGCAATGATGCCGAAATTCTTCATAACAGCCTGTATCAAGATATCCAAAGCAATATCCATTAAAATAAAGTGAGATCTGGGCTCGTATTGCAATCAAAAATCTAAAATAATCATTCGCACTGGCTCCCCTTGCACGTAGAGGGGAGTTTTTATTATTCATACAAGAGCACCTCATTGCGATAGTGATAACAAACCAGTTTATTTTCGGTTTACTAATTTAAAGTATGATTTCTCCTAGAAACAGAGTGCAAGGAGGAATAAGAATGTCATTGCTTAAATTGGACAATATTAAAAAAGTCTATAAGAGCGGAGAACAGGTTACGGCTGTAAAAGGGATTTCCATCGGATTTCGGGAAAATGAATTGGTTTCCATCCTTGGTCCATCAGATACTCGCGAGCGATGATGATATTATCCTGGTTGACCCGGAGCGGGAGTATTCCGCTTTAGTGAATGCGATGGGCGGTGAGACGGTTCATATCTCAGCGACTTCGCCAAATCATATCAACGCGATGGATATGAATCGTGATTATGGCGACGGAGCCAATCCGATCATTCTCAAATCGGAATTTGTTCTGTCATTGTGCGAGCAATTGATCGGCGGACACCAGCTTGGCGCGAAGGAGAAGTCGCTCATCGACCGTTGTACAGCCTCTGTGTACCGCAAGTACTTGCAGAGCAACTACAAGGGGCAGCCGCCGACCTTGCAGGATTTTCGCACGGAATTGCTTAAGCATGCAGAACCAGAGGCACAGGATATCGCGCTTGCGATTAAACTGTTTACCTCCGGTAGTCTGAACACATTCGCCCAATTGACCAATGTCAACGTGCATAATCGGCTCATTTGTTACGATATTCTCGATTTGGGCAAGCAACTTCTTCCTATTGGCATGTTGGTCGTACTCGACAATATCTTGAATCGAATTACGTAAAATCGAGTCAGGGGCAAGAACACATTTATCTTCATTGATGAAATCTACCTACTGTTCCAACACGAATACAGCGCCAACTTTCTGTTCACGCTCTGGAAGCGCGTCCGAAAGTATGGCGCTTTTTGTACGGGCATTACGCAAAATGTGGATGACTTATTGCAAAGTCACACGGCCCGCACGATGCTCGCAAACAGCGAATTTATCGTTATGCTGAACCAGGCCAGCACGGATCGGAGGGAGCTTGCCGAGCTTCTCAATATTTCGGATCTGCAACTCTCCTATATCACGAATGCAGATGCGGGGAATGGACTGATGAAGGTGGGAAGTGCTCTTGTGCCGTTTAACGACAAGTTCCCGCGGAATACGAAGCTCTATCGTCTAATGACGACAAAGCCTGGAGAGACCTAATAAAAAGTAGGAACTAGCTGATTAACGCTGGAATCAGCCAGCTCCTACTTTTTTGATCTTGCCGATCTAACTCCCCTAAAGAGTACGCCAACATAAAGTCTGTGTGGGCGAACCCCCTTAGAGATTCGAGTGCTCTCGACCGCACTAAACCCTAAAATCAAAAAGGATGTCGGAATAAAATCGGAAAAGGAGATGAAATTAGTCGTCTGACGTATACCTTCCAAATTAAATACGACTGTAAGATTATTAGTTAGAAACTTTGGTTATGATCCATTTCGTCCTGAAATAAAACAGGGAGCGAAATTTCGCTAACGGCGCCTCCCTGATTATAAAATTGCCATTCCGCTTTTCCAGCGTACAATAGGGATAGACGTTGCACACTGTTTCGGATACCGATATGCTCGCCGTGTTGATCATGGATAACTTCTCCTTGATTCAACCTTTGAAGTTGATGAGTCGGATAGCCGCCTCCTGTATCGGAAATAATGATTTTGGCAAAGGGATAGAAGTCGACCTCGAACGCGTATATCTTCACCCCAATATGGATGCGCTTATCCGTTCGTAAGGCGTATTTTATGGAGTTCTCCACAAAATTTTGGATAAGCATCGGAGGAACCAACATGTCATCTATCATTTTGTTGGTTTCAATGGAAAAAGTGAAATTATTTTTATAGCGAATGGATTGGATTTGAAGATAAGTATTGACATGCTTGATCTCTTCAAAAAGCGGAACGAAATCAATATCAACTTTGATCATATATCGGTAAAAATCAACGGAGTGGACGATCAGTTTTTTGGCAGTTGTATAGTCGCCGTTTTCAATCAGATTATAGACCATGTTTAACGAGTTAATAATAAAATGAGGCCGTATTTGCAATTGAAGATTACGAAGCTGAGACTTCTGAGCCTTTATTTCCTCTTCGTATACACTTATTGTCAATTGCTGAACTTCATCCATCATTTGATTAAAGGTCTGATTGACAATGGCAAACTCGTTCGACACGCGGTAGGACGGGATTCTGTATTGCAGATTACCGCGTTGAATTTGTCTCATTGCATTGTTCAGCTTCTTTAGTGGTTGAACCACAATGATTCTTAATATAAAGAAAATAAAAGGGAGCAGCAGTGCTACGAATACGGAAATTGCCAACGTATTTTTCTGCATAAAAGGCAATGTTTTTAAGATTGTATTCATCGGGATGATTTCCATGAAACTAATCTGTGCGGATGAGGAGGATGCCGTAATGCTTAAGTGTTCTTCCGAAGCTTCTCGATTGAACTTTATCAAGTCATCAGTTGGCATCAAATATAATGAGGAGCTTCCATCGAGAGGTACGTATTGGCTCACAAGCCTATCCAAATTTACATATATTCCAGTCAGAACTCCATTGTTGCCGGCAGTAAACTGGATCATGCTAGCGTGGTTATTGATGGTTATGAGTTCCCAAGTCGAACTAATGCTATTCGGATTAAATCTGGGCGCTGATTCCAGGAGGTAGGATTTGATTGCACTGCGTTCTTCATTATTTACACTCGTATGGCTAGCAGCTATAAATTGATTATCGGTGTAGACAAAAAGCTCATCGATCGTGTTAGCATAAATAATAATTTGATCCGCAAGCTTTAAGGATAATCGTTGTTTAGCCAGTGCAGATGTTGCTTCATCGTCGCTTAAAGACAATTGAGTATCATTATTGAACAAGGCGGTATTGATTGCGAATGTGGCAGCACTGTTGAGCTGGTTGTCAATCTGCATCCAATACGATTCCAGCAAGTTCTTGTGGGTGGTCTCAATGTTGTTAACGAGTGTATAACGGGATTGATAGTTGTTGTAAATGAACATCCCCGTTAATGGGATCAGAATCATGAAGATGGTCAAGAGCTTAATCATGATGGAATTGGTTTTAGACGGAAATCGCTTCATCAGATGCACTCCATATTATTATTTCACTCTACAGCGTTAGCATTATTATACGTTCAGAGCGAATGAAGTCAAACCACAACAGGAGGATATCATTTATGAAAGTGCTCATTGTTGATGACGAAATTAGCGCACTTGAGGCTGTTCAGAACGGTATTCGGTGGGAGGAAATAGGAGTCGAGACTGTTTGCAGGGCAACTAATGTACAAGAGGCTATCCGACAATTCTCGGATAATCAGGTCGACATTTTGCTAAGCGATATTGAAATGCCAATGGGTTCGGGTCTGGAGTTGTTAAATTGGGCCAATGATCATGAGCCGAATGTGAAATGTATCTTTATGACTTGCCATGCCGATTTCCATTATTTGCAGGAAGCATTGCAATTGGGCAGTGTAGATTATATTCTTAAACCTTTGGATTTCCCCCAACTTGAAATGATTATTAAAAAAACAATTGAGAAAATAAATGAAGAGCGATTGTTGAAGGAAAACAGCACTTCCTGGATTCAGAATAAGAGAACCTTGCTTAAGCAGTTCTGGAAGGATTTCTTTCTAGGGGAAATATCGCCGAACAAAGAAAGCCTAAACAACTATTTCCGCCAGAAGAGACTTGATATTCGTCTAGATTATTCATACCTTCCGATCTTGATTGTTACAAAGAAATGGATGGAGCCATTAAACAAAGACGATCAGAAATTACTACAATACGCATTAAGGAACATTACGGAAGAACTTGTTGTTATTCCAGAAGCCGAACATGAGGTGATTCCTTTCTCCGAAACATCCATTCTAATTATGCTTCAGATGGATGGATGCTTGGAAGTGAACCCGATCTATTCGCAAATAGAGCATTGCTGTCGGCAAGTGACCGAGGCGGCAGTGAAGTACATCAAAGAAGTTGTCTGCTGTTATGTTGGTGTTAAAGAGAGTATTTACGAGATGCCTTCCGTTATCGAATCGCTCCAAGAGATGGACTTTAATAATGTGATTCACCAGTCCAATATCTTCTATCTGCATTTGGCGAAAAATAAAGAAGCTTATCCTCATTCCGAAAATCCAATCGATCAATGGAGAGAGTGGATTCAGCAAGAAAGATATAACCAGGTGCAGAATGAAATTGAAGAGCGGTTGACCCCTCATAAACAGAAAGTCCACATGAATCGTGATTTCCTGAAAAGGTTCATCATGGATTTTCAATACCTTATTTTTAGTTTTGCTAGCGATCGCAGCATCTTCATCAATGAACTGTTCGGTGACGAGCAATTGAATCAGTTGTTGGAAAAGGCTTCGGAGTCTCTGGACGACCTGAGGACTTGGGTGACATATGCCATGGGGGTTATGAAGAGTTTCGATCAAGATAATGCTAATCGGGATAATCCGATAGAGCGGACCAAGCAATTTATTCAAATGCATCTAGCCGACGAAATTTCAATGGATCATATTGCCAACAACGTGCATCTTAACGCAGATTATTTAACCCGAATCTTCAAGAAAGAAGTTGGCGTATCGATTAGCAAATACATGATTAACAAGAAAATTGAGAAGGCAAAGGAGCTTTTAGTTCATACGAATAAAAGCATCGGGGAAGTCGCCACGATAGTTGGTTACTATAACTATTCAAGCTTCAATCGAATATTCACCAAAGAGACAGGAGTGTCTCCTCAAGAGTTCAAAAACCGCAACAAGATTTAGTCGGTTTCGAAATTAGTCGGAAATCGATATTGATTATGTCGGATCATGTATACCTGCGGTCGGATCCGTTCTTTTATAATTTGAACTGTCAAACAAAGCAGTATATCAATTCAAAACGAGGTGGTCAGAATGAGAAAGAATATCTTACTGTTATTGGCTTCATCGCTTCTGGTTGTTGGAGCAGCAGGCTGCGGCAACAATAATAGCAACAGCAACAATGTTAAACCGTCGTTCGAGAACAGTGCAAGCGCTTCCCCTACAAGCAATTCCGCAGATGGCAGTCAAATTGACTTTAACGAAAAGCCTTATACGATCAAGGTTAACTATGCGGTCTTGGGGCAGGAGCAGCCGGATCTGTCCAAGATCGAAGAGAAGTTGAATGAGGTAACCCTGAAAGAAATCAATGCTAAGGTCGATCTTGAGGGAGTCAGTCTCTTCAATATGGCTAATGTCTATGCTCTGAAGGCTTCGAGTAGAGAGAAGACGGACCTTATGCTGCTCATGCCGGGAGACAGGTACCTAGCCACATTTGCAAATAATAAAATGATTCGTCCGATCGACGAAGAACTGACTCAATGGGGGCCAGCCTTGCAGGAAACCGTCGGCGATCTACTTAACGCCGGGCAATTTAATGGCAAACAGTATGCAATTCCGCAGCGACTCGATCAACAGCTTACGACTGGAATCCGGATGAACAAGAGCATTCTGGATAAGTATAGCATTGATATCTCGAAGGTTAAAACCATCGACGACATGGATGCGATCTTCTCAAAAGTTCATGAGGGCGAACCGGGAATGACGATGCTGGCACCGGAGACAAGCTCGAGTTATATCGCTGCCAACATTATTTATGCTGACGGACTTGGCAACCAGTATGGTGCACTTATGGATGGCACTGGTACCAAGATTACCAACGTGTTCGAATCCGAGCAGTATATTAATACAGTGAAGAAAGTTCGGGCATGGTATCAGGCAGGCTATATCTCCAAAGATGTAAGCACATCTCAAGATGACGGTAGTACATTGCTTAACAATGGGAAGGTATTCGCAACGTCAACTTCCTCGGTTGGCTTCTCCGGTGGTCAAGAGCAACCGATACAAGCGAGAGATGTAACCCTGCATCCTCCTGTTCGTAAGACCACAGATTCTCAGTTATTCTTGTGGACGGTGGCATCCTCCAGCGAACGTCCTGACAAAGCGATTCAGTTCCTTAATTTGTTGAATTCCAGCGCGGAGTTAACCAACCTGCTAGAATATGGCATCGAAGGGGAGCATTATGAAGTCAACCCGGATGGCACTATCAATACGGAAAAAAATGCGAATTACAATCAAAATAACTGGCTTATGTTCGGGGATTACAACAAAATGCCGTATAGCCAAGTACTAGTCGGACCAACCGGTCTCAGTCCGGGTGCATTCAAAGAAGGAAAGCAGAAGTGGAACGATAATACGGTATTGTCTCCGGGCTATGGATTCTCTTTCGATCCTACATCCGTAAAGACCGAGATCGCGGCGTTGGATGCGGTAACCGAGCAATACGCGAAGGTAATTGGCAATGGTACCGTCGACACGGATTCTATGGTTAAAAAGTTTAACGATGCTCTGTACGCTGCAGGTTTGCAGAAAGTAATGGATGAGAAGCAGCGTCAGCTTGACGCTTGGCTGGCTGCAAGTACTTAATAGATTTTTGATTGTAGTGATAATAGGAGCAGTTTCGCTGCAACTTACTGCCGGCGGACTGCTCCTTTATCAATCAAAAGCGCCTAGTTGACAATGAGAGGATGTAATGAAATGACAACAAAGCTTCTAGACGTATTGGCAGGAAAAGAAGAAAACTATATTTTGCCCTTCTTTTGGCAACATGGAGAAGACGAAAGCGTACTACGAGAAGAAATGGCTCGTATCCATGAATCGGGTATCAGAGCGGTATGCGTTGAGGCTCGGCCGCATCCGGATTATTTGGGTCCGCGGTGGTGGGTCGATATGGACATCATTATGGACGAAGCAAGAGCACGTGGCATGCGTGTATGGATTCTGGATGATGAACATTTTCCAACGGGCTTTGCTGCCGGACGATTAAAAGAAGCGCCTGCTGCGATTCGCAGAATTCATATGAAGGAAGTTCATATCGATGTGGTCGGGCCGCGACCTCATTCCTCATTTAAGGTTGCACCGCCTCCGTTCACCCCCGGTTATGGCGGCGGTGGAACTTTGGTCGCGGTGATCGCAGTGAAGCGTGAAACGGTTACTGGATTGTTAGAAGACGAAACGGTGGATCTTACGGAGCATGTAGTGGATGGGAAATTGTATTGGGATATTCCAGAAGGGTATTGGCGAATCTTTACGCTCATCGAAACTGAGCATGGAGGAGACCCGACCAAGAGCGATTATGTGAATTATTTAGCTGCGGATTCCGTCCGTGTCTTGATTGATACTGTATATGAAGCGTTCTACGCCCGTTATTGCGATGATTTCGGCGGGACGTTGGCCGGGTTCTTCTCCGACGAGCCTGGATTTTATAACGATAAAGATACATTTGATTTTACCTCCGGACTTGGCAAACCGAATGTGGATCTTCCATGGAGCAAAGAACTGTATTCCCTGATGGAGAGGGAATTTGGCAGCGACTATTTGCGATTCTTGCCATTCCTTTGGCACAAGAGCAAGGGAAATATATCGAAGATTCGTTATGTATACATGGACCTTGTCAGCAAGTTATATGCAGAAAATTTCACTAACCAGCTTGGCAATTGGTGTAGGAAGCGAGGAGTAGAATATATCGGTCACATCTTGGAAGATAACAACGTCCATGCCAGACTTGGATCCGGAACAGGTCACTTCTTTAGGGCTCTAGGCGGACAGGACATGTCCGGTCTGGACGTGGTGCTCTGGCAGTTGAAGCCTGGGTTTGACGATACGCCTGCTAAAGGAGTCACTCCAGAGCTTGATTCGGAATTTTATAACTACGGAATGGCTAAAATGGCTGTCTCCCTTGCACATATTGATCCCAAAAAGAAAGGACGTACAGTAGCCGAAGTGTTCGGCGCTTACGGTTGGTCGGAAGGGTTGAAGCTGATGAAGTGGCTGACCGACCACATGTTGGTTAGAGGTGTCAATCACTTCATTCCGCATGCCTTCTCGCCGAAAGAGTATCCGGACTGGGATTGCCCCCCGCATATGTACGCGCGAGGTAAAAATCCGCAGTACCGCTATTATAAGTACTTAAACGCCTATACGAACCGTCTAAGCCATCTCTTATCTGGCGGAACGCACGTAGCGTCTGCATCGGTACTCTACCATGCCGAAGCGGAATGGTCGGGCGAAGCTATGTATTTCCAGAAACCGCTCAAGGAGCTCATGCGTCATCAGATCGATGCAGATGTGCTGCCTGCTGATTTCTTGCTCAAGGGGGTTAAGGTACGCGACGGAAAACTGATGCAGCATGAGGAGAGCTACGATTGTTTGATCGTACCTTATAGCGAAGCGCTTCCGTCAGAACTCTTAAATCGACTATGTGAGTTAGCTGGCCAACATCTTCCCGTCTTCTTCCTTGATGGACTGCCGAGTCGCACAAGCAAAGGAGACCATCTTGAAGTCATAGCTCAATTGGCTGCTGTCGAAGGAATCGAAACCGTGCCACTGAATTCCATCGCGAACAGACTTTCGGAGTTGGGTTTCTACGATATTCGGGTACGAGACAGCCAACCTTATCTTCGTTGCTTCCATACGAAGCACCCGGATATGGATGTATATATGTTCTTTAATGAGCACCCCTATTCAGAAGTCGATACCGAGGTGACGCTCCCTTCCGCGGAATCGATTGTTCTGTATGATGCCTATGCGAATGAGGTTCGTCAATCGGGTGCTGTGGGGGCATTGGATAAGATGCGTCTGCAGCTACACCTGAAGCCATTTGAAACGATCGTGGCTATAGCCGGTCAAGGACTGACGGAAGTCGCATTAATGAAGAAAAATGAGCCGGGCGAGAGGATTCAATCCGTCGATGGTTCTTGGTCCGTCTCTATTGCCACGTCAGAACAATATCCGAATTTTACACATTGGAAGGATATGCAAGCGCTCGTGGATCTTAGCCGTGCCGACCTGTTGCCGGATTTCTCAGGCACATTCAAGTACGAAACAGATCTCCATGTCCTGCCGTCATCGGGTAAGCGAATGCTAATCGATATCGGTGAAGTGTTCGAAACGGCAGAGGTCTTCGTGAACGGCGAATCCGCTGGCGTTCGACTTGCTGGTCCTTATCAGTTTGATATTACCGACTTGATCAAGGAGGGAACCAATTCTTTGACGATCGAGGTAACCAATACCCTCGTCAAAGAAATGTCAGACTTCCTGTCCACTCTTGATGCGATCGAGCCTAGTGGTTTGCTCGGACCTGTTATGGTGTTTGAAGCCTGATTTTCTATAAAAGAGTCGACCCTTGCCGCAAGGTGAAGGGTCGACTCTTTGTCGTTAAATCTACTTCGAACAGGAAGTCGGAAAAGGATATCGATTGTGTCGTTCTACGTATAACGTCGGGCTATGGTGATTAGGTAAGATGTTTGTAGAAACGTAATTCAACAGAGATAAGGCGAAATGGGAGGCGGAATCGTGAAATCCACAGCGGATTTGAATTTGACCACAGCGACTAAAAAAAAGATAAATTGGAAGGCATATCTTCCTTTATATCTAATGGCTTTACCGGCGTTAATATATTTGTTTATCAACAATTATATGCCCCTCTACGGCATGCAAATTGCCTTCCGTGAGCTTGACTTTTCCGGAAGTATCTTCAACGGCAAGTTTGTTTGGTTCGATAATTTTAAGTTTTTGTTCTCAACTGACGCTGCATGGATAATGACACGTAATACGATCTTATACAATCTCCTGTTCATCGTGGTCGGCACGGTATTTTCCATCATTGTCGCGATCCTCTTTAATGAGATCATTAGTCGGAAGCTTGCAAAGGCTTATCAGTCTGCCGTACTGATTCCATACTTTATCTCGATGGTCATCGTAAGTTATCTAGGGTTTGCCTTCCTGAGCAGCGACAACGGATTTATCAATCATTCCATCTTGCAACCGCTAGGAATTGATCCTATCTCTTGGTACTCTGAACCGAAGTACTGGCCGTTTATTCTACTGTTTATCAGTGTTTGGAAGGGTATGGGGTACAACTTGTTGTTTTTCACTGCGAGAATTATTACGATCAGCTCTGATTTTTACGAAGCTGCCAAGATTGATGGCGCGACGAAGCTACAGCAAATCCGCTATATTACGCTGCCGCTGCTCAAACCTATCGTCATTCTCATGACCATTCTAGCTATCGGAAGAATTTTCTATTCGGACTTCGGTTTATTTTATCAAGTTCCGATGAACTCAGGTGCGCTTTACGACGTTACAACGACGATTGACACGTATTCGTTCCGGGCGCTTATGAGTCTTGGAGATGTCACCATGTCAACGGCAACGGGAGTCTTCCAATCCGCAGTAGGGTTCGTTTTGATCGTGATCACTAATATGGTTACGCGTAAATACAGCAGAGAAGATTCACTATTCTAATGACGGAGCGATTGCCATGATAGAACTGAAAGATCGTAAGTGGTCCATAGCCGGACATTTTCTCATGATTATTCTTGCCATCTTGTCCTTAACCCCTTTTGTACTTCTTCTTGTGTCATCTTTCACGGATGAAGCAACGGCACTTAAGAACGGTTACAGCTTCTTCCCGGAGAAGTTCTCTCTGGAAGCTTACAAGTATATTGCCGAGCAATGGGAGCTCATTGGAAAGGGATACCTTGTTTCTATTTTTATCACCGTGGTTGGCACGGTTGGCGGTATTATGATTTCTGCGATGCTTGCCTATACGCTTAGCAAGCATGACCTTCCAGGGCGCCGCATTCTCATGTTCTTATTGACCTTCACGTTGCTTTTCAACGGAGGATTGACGTCAACCTATATCGTCTACACCCAAATCTTCCATATCAAAGATACGATCTTCGGCTTGCTTTTACCCAATTTGCTTATGAATGCTTATTTCGTCGTGATGCTTAAGAATTATTTTGAATATACGGTGCCAAGTGCGCTCCTGGAATCAGCGCGTATCGACGGAGCGACTGAATTTAAAATCTTTTATCGCATTTCGATTCCATTGTCGGTTCCGATGCTCGTCACGATCGGGCTAACCGCAGCGCTGACGTATTGGAACGATTGGACGAATGGGATGTATTATTTATCCACGAACAGCAGCATCCAAAGTGTTCAAACTATATTGAATAATATCAACGAGAACATCAAGTTTCTTCAGCAGAATAACGTGGGGAATACCGTTACGACGGCGGACTTCCCGTCTACTACCATTCGTATGGCTATCGCTTTCGTCGGTTTACTTCCGATGCTTCTGCTATTCCCTGTATTCCAGAAATGGTTTGTTAAAGGTGCTATGGCTGGAGCAGTTAAAGAATAATTCACGGTACGCTTCTCCCCCGAGCGTTCGAGCTCGTCGCCGTAAACCGTCTTACAAGAGGTTTTATTTAAGGGAGTGGTAATCTTGTTAGGTATTTGGAACGCAAAGCTAAACCTACATGATTCGAATATGAAGATAATTTTCTCGATTGAAGATAACAACGGGTTTCAATTGACTGTGAGTACGGAGCCAACTCCGTCTTTTATTCGCCCGATGAATGCGACAGTGGAGGGCAACCGACTGCATGCTACCGGATATTCCGACTATTCAAGCGATCCGGTCATCATCTCCTTTGCTTTCGAGGGCGATACATTCAGTGGAACCCTAACGATGCCGTTCATGGGGGAGTTGCAGATCAGCGGCGCTAGAGGACGCGGTGAGTCATTGGTAGCGGATCTGATTTCGATAGTTGCGCCTTTCCGGAAGGCAGCGAATGAGGTGAAGCCGCGTTCGGACGACGAAATTCGCAAGGATGTGGAACAACTGATCGCCAAGATGTCCATAGCGGATAAGATCGGCCAAATGAGCCAGATTGGTGCATCGGATTTCTCATTCGGAGCTGCTGTCGATGCGGAGCCGCCTGAGCAAATGGTCGCATCAGGCAAAGCGGGTTCGATCCTGGGCGCATTCGACAGTAAGCGGGTGTTCGAGTTGCAGAAGATTGCAGTTGAGCAGTCTCCACACGGTATTCCGCTCTTGTTCAATGCCGATGTCATCCACGGGTTTCAGACGATTTTTCCGGTGCCGCTCGCTTGGTCATGCAGTTGGGATCTAGAAGCGATCAAACAGGCGTGCGCCATTGCGGCGAAGGAAGCATCAGCATCGGGCACGACTTACAACCATGGTCCGATGGTTGACATATCACGCGATCCAAGATGGGGCCGAGTGGTGGAAGGCGCGGGAGAAGATCCTTACTTGGGCGCGTTGATCGCCAAGGCTCAAGTAGAAGGATTCCAAGGAGACAGCTTGTTCGACCACCAGACAATCATCGCTTGTTTAAAGCATTTTATCGCATACGGCGCAGCAGAAGGCGGACGAGATTACAATACGGTTGATCTATCGGAAGGGACGATGAGGAACGTCTACTTGCCGCCGTTTCAAGTAGGGATCCAAGCGGGCGCCGGTTCAGTCATGAACGCCTTCAACATTTACAAGGGGGTTCCGGTGGCCGGAAATTCCTACTTGCTTAAGGACCTGCTAAGGAATGAGCTTGGCTTCGATGGCATGCTCATCTCCGATTATGGGGCGATTGAGGAGATCTTTATCCACGGAGCGGCCAAAGACGGGGAAGAGGCGTCCAGACTGGCATTAAATGCGACGATGGACATCGAGATGGTTAGCCGGCTTTACGCTACGTACTTGCCGAAACTAATCGAGCAGGGTCTTGTGAAGGAAGCTCAGCTTGACGAAGCGGCAAGACGTATCCTGACGTACAAATTCAAAATTGGGATCATGGACGATCCTTTTCGTTACGTTCAGCCGGAGAAAGAGGTAGAATATCATTTCCATTCAGAGCATTTGAAGGCAAGCCGAGAGTTGGCCCGCAAGTCGATCGTTCTTCTTAAGAATGACGGTGTTCTCCCGCTTCGCAACGATGAATCCACCTTCGCGTTGATCGGGCCCTTCGCGACCAGCAAGGATGTTCTTGGCCCATGGCAGTTTTCGCGTTACGGCCAGGAGACGATCTCTTTGAAGCAGGGGATTCTCGATAAAGGATTCGATGCAAGCCGACTTCTCGTCGAGGCCGGTTGCGAAGTGAATGGCGAGATCGATGGCGGCTTCGAACGTGCGATAGCTTGCGCGAAACAAGCGGATGTTGTGGTATTGGCCCTGGGGGAAGATAGCAATATGTCAGGAGAAGCTGCGTCACGTACGAATATTGAGCTCCCTTCTATTCAGTTGCGATTGGCAGAGGAGATCGTAAAGCTAGGTAAGCCTACTATTCTTGTTCTCACGAACGGCCGTCCGCTAGTACTCGACTGGTTCGAGAAGAATGTCGACGCGATCGTCGAGACCTGGTTCCTCGGATCGCAAGCTGGCCACGCGATTGCGGATGTACTGTTTGGGGACTATAATCCGTCCGGAAGATTAACGATGAGCTTCCCACAGCATATGGGACAAGTACCGATATACTATAATCACTTCAACACCGGCCGTCCGGTTACACCGGAGAATGGGCATACGAAGTACATTTCCAAATATTTGGATTCCCCGAATGAACCGCTTTATCCGTTCGGATATGGACTTAGTTATACGAAGTTCGAGTATGCGGATTTGAGTATCAGCAAGTCGATTCTGGCACGCGACGGCGATTCATTGACCGTATCTGTGACCATAACCAACGTGGGTCATCATTCAGGGGAAGAAACCGTCCAATTGTATATCCGGGATCTATATGGAAGCGTAGTTCGACCGGTAAAGGAGCTGAAGGGCTTCCGGAAAATTATGTTGAAGCCGAGAGAAAGCCAGGCGGTTTCGTTTATCGTAACGGAGGAAGATTTAAAATTTTACGATGAAGATGGGAGCTTTCAGGCGGAGATCGGAGCTTTCCGATTGTTCGTAGGATCGAACTCCAGGGACTTGCTGAGTGCAGATTTTGAACTCGTTTGATCTTTAACTTCGAGAGGGAATACGGGACGGCCGAGCCGGATCTTACACAAAAGGAGTGTTATTGAAATGGCATCTTTTCCACAGAATTTCTTGTTTGGGGCCTCGACAGCCGCGCATCAGGTAGAAGGCAATAACACGAAGTCGGATTTCTGGAAGATGGAGCAAATGGAAGCATCCACGTTCGTCGAGCCTTCCGGCGACGCCGTGGATCATTACCGCCGCTATAGGGAGGATGTTGCCTTGATGGCAGAGCTAGGTTTCAACGCTTATCGCTTCTCAGTGGAGTGGGCACGGATTGAGCCGGAGGAAGGCGTATTCGACGAGACGGAGATCGAGCATTACCGTGATGTGCTGCTGACTTGCCGTGAGTTTGGCATTACGCCGATCGTGACATTGCATCACTTCAGTTCGCCGTTCTGGCTCATTCGGGAAGGCGGCTGGGAATCGGAGCGGACACCCGCCCGCTTCGCGCGTTACGCCGCTCGCGTGATGCAAGAACTAGGAGATCTCATCCCGTATGTGTGTACGATTAATGAAGCGAACATCGCGATCGGAATCGCTAAGGTGATGAAGAGCTTCTCTGCTTCCAGCGCCCAGGTCGGTCTTAACGTAGATATGGCCGACCGCATGAAGGCTTACTATGCTGAGCTTGCTGAAGTGTTCGGGATTCCGCCTCAGGAAGTCCATTCGTTCCTGGCTCCTCGGTCGGAACAGGGGATGCGCGTTATTTTCCAAGCGCATGAAGAGGCGAGGGCCGCCATTCGCCGCGTTCGTCCGGGGACTCGAATCGGAATCACAATGTCGCTTCACGACTTCCAGAGTGTGCCTGGCGGGGAAGAGGCTGCAACGGCTGCGTGGGAGGAGGAGTTCCTTCAATTCCTCCCTTCGCTTCGAGACGATGATTTCTTTGGCTTGCAGAATTACACGAGAGAAATTCATGGGCCTGACGGCATCCTTCCGGTTGCCGAGGAAGCGGAGAAAACGCAGATGGGATATGAATTCTACCCTCAGGGGCTGGAGGCTGTCATTCGTTTCGTCGCAAAAAAGCTGGATAAACCAATTATTATTACAGAGAACGGAATCGGGACGGATAACGATGAGAGGCGGATCGCCTTCATCGACATCGCCCTGCGGGGAGTGCAAAACTGTCTGGCCGACGGAATTCCCGTTCTAGGTTATATGCATTGGTCGCTGCTGGACAACTTCGAATGGCAATTAGGCTTCTCTCGGACGTTCGGCCTCGTAGCCGTGGATCGATCCACCCAGAGGCGATTGCCTAAGCCAAGCGCTTATTATTTGGGCCGTATTGCCCGGACGGAGGTTCAAGATGGCAAGAAACATTAAAGAATTAATTTCACGACTGTCCTTGGAAGAGAAAGCAGAACTTTGTTCCGGCATTGGAGCTTGGCACACCCAAGCGTTGCCGGGGCATGGTATTCCTTCGATAATGCTGACGGACGGGCCGCACGGGCTTCGGAAGCAAAACGGCGCGCAGGACCACATGGGGTTGAATGAAAGTGTTCCAGCCACATGCTTCCCCACCGCGGCGGGGCTAGCCAGCTCATGGAACCGGGAGCTTGTGGAGCAGGTAGGAGTCGCACTTGGAGAGGAATGCCAGGCGGAGGGCGTGGGAATCATCCTCGGACCGGGGGCTAATATCAAGCGATCACCGCTATGCGGCAGAAACTTCGAATATTTCTCGGAGGACCCTTTCTTGTCTTCGGAGTTAACCACGAAGCATATTCAGGGGGTTCAAAGCCAGGGAGTGGGAACGTCCCTCAAGCATTTTGCCGTGAATAATCAAGAGACTCGCAGGTTTAATATTGACGTCATTCTCGATGAGAGAACCTTCAGGGAGATGTACCTGGCAAGCTTCGAAGGTGCGGTTGTGAATGCCCAACCTTGGACGATTATGTCGGCTTACAATAAAATTAACGGCATCTTCTGCTCGGAGAACAAGAGGCTGCTAACGGAGATCCTAAGGAATGAATGGGGTTTTGAAGGCTTCGTTGTGTCCGACTGGGGTGCGGTGAGCGAGAGAGACGCTTCGCTGGCCGCAGGTTTGGATCTTGAGATGCCGGCCAGTAATGGAGTCGGAAGTCGCAAAATTATTGAAGCTGTCCAAAAAGGTTCCATTGAAATAAACACGCTGGATGCTGCAGTGGAAAACATTCTGACCGTCATCTTCCGGGCAGTGGATTCACACAAGGAAAATGCAACTTATGATCAAGAGGCGCATCATCAATTCGCAAGAGTAGTGGCAGCGGAGAGTATGGTTCTCTTAAAAAATGAGAATGCCGTGCTTCCTCTAGAAAAGAAGGGAACGATCGCAGTTCTAGGCGCCTTCGCCAAAAAGCCTCGATATCAGGGGGCCGGAAGCTCGCGGGTTCAGCCTACGCACTTGGATATCCCTTATGAGGAAATCCAAAAGGTTGCCCAGGATGCTAAGCTGCTATACGCAGATGGCTATTCTCTTGAGAACGACGAGTTGAACGAAGAGCTGATCGAGGCGGCGAAGAAGGTCGCGAGCCAAGCAGATGCAGTAATTATGTTTGTCGGCCTGCCAGAGAAGTACGATGCCGAAGGCGTCGATAGAAAGCACCTACAGCTTCCTGACAACCAGAATGCGCTGATCGAAGCCGTATCCACCGTCCAAGATAAGATCATTCTCGTCTTGTTGAATGGTTCCGCGGTAGAGATGCCTTGGATTAACAAAGTTCCAGCTGTGTTGGAAGCCTATCTGGGCGGGCAAGCGATGGCCGGTGCCGTAGCGGATCTTCTATTTGGGGTTCAGAATCCGTCCGGTAAGCTGGCGGAGACGTTCCCGGAGAAACTGAACCATACTTCCTCCTTTATTAACTTCCCTGGAGAGAGGCATCAAGTGGAATATCGGGAAGGCTTGTTCGTCGGATACCGGCACTTTGACAAAGTGGATACGAAGCCGCTGTTCCCGTTTGGCCACGGTCTGTCTTATACCTCCTTTGAGTATTACGACCTGCGGATTGACAAGTCGGAGATCACCGATTCGGAGGAATTAGAGGTAACCGTTAAAGTGAGAAATACAGGGCAACAATCAGGGAAAGAGATCGTACAGCTCTATGTGAAGGATGTAGAAAGCAGTGTGCTCAGACCGGTCAAGGAATTAAAAGGCTTCGAAAAAGTGGCGCTGGAGCCCGGTGAAGAGAAGCAGATTACTTTTAGACTAGGGAAACGCGCATTTGCTTATTATCATGTCGACTTGCAGGATTGGTATATAGAAAGCGGAGAGTTCGAGATTCTGATTGGAAAATCCTCAGCCGACATTACGCTGAGCCGTACGGTTGTTGTCCATTCAACCACCAAAGTACGTAAAAAATATACGCTGGATTCGACACTCGGCGATATCCGTGTTGAACCTGCCGGAGCTGAGCTTGTATCCAAGATATTAATAGGAATGGGCTTTGGCGATTCTAGAACCGACGCGCCATTTGGCATGGACATGGATGCTCTCTTGCACAGCCTAAAATTAAGGATTGTAGAAAGTCAGGGAGCCATACCAAAGGAAAAGCTTGATGAACTCCTTGTCGCTTTGAACGAGCCTTAATAGTAAGATCATGCTCTTCGGTGGTCTCTTTCGATCCACATCATGAAGACAATCAGGCACCGCCTCTTAGGGCTGTGTCTGATTGTCTATTTATTTGAACGATTGAAGGTAATAAGTTATGAACACAGTAAAAGAATATTTATCAAAGATAGAAGGTTCAATTCATAGAAATAGCGGAAAAAATAAAGTGTTACTGGCGGATAATGACCGCATCTGGCAAGAGCGTGTTGCTATGTTGATTGAATCTGAAGCAGATATTGATTTATCAGCCATCGCCTCGACCAAAGATGAAGCAAATCGAGCGAGTACACAATTAGATATAGATGTTGTTATTCTGGATGTTGTTTTGAAGTCATCAGAATTAGATGGATTGGATGTCGTAACTGAAATTCTCCGATATAAGACTTTACCGATTATAGTACTTTCTTCGCTACATGATCCGGAAGATCACTGAGTATGAAATCCCATTGCTGTTGTCAAGAATCGGATTACTAGACTACGCTTTTTCGGCGCTCACTCCAGAGGAAAACTCTTTTGTGCGATTACGATATATGGATAAATTAGCGCTTCCGATTATCATGGAACGCCTTGCATTTTCTCGCCGCTCATTATTTTATCATCGGAAGCGAATTTTGCATAAAATATATAAACAGATCAAAGATCGAACGATCTTGTTGGAACTAGATTCGTTGGGAGAAAGCTAATCATTCATTCATTAATAGAAGATGTTCGTTCATCTTCTATTTTTTTGGTTTTAAGAGTGTGCTCCTAACTTGAATTCTCGATCATCTTGTAGCGGATTCCTCCGTTAATTCCTCTGCATAAAGCCCCTTTGTCCAAGACAATTCGTTTTCTATCCAATGCGATTCACTTCCTAATAATAATGCAAACCATGCACCGTTCTTGCACTAAATAGGTACCGAACGCTGCACTGGATTTGCTCTTGTTTTGCTGGAGTGCTACGATAATTATGCAGTCGAAAAACACCCTCGTATGAAACAAAATGAAAGCTGACGAGGGGACGAGAGACAATGAATCAGTACGACAAAGCATTCAAAGAAGAAGCAGTAAGATTGAGCGATGAGATTGGACCAAAGAAAGCCGCCGAGCAGTTGGGCGTAGCCTACCACACCTTGCAAGGATGGAGAAAGCAGAGAACCCTGCACGGCGACGGAGCGCATATCGGGAGTGGACGCGATGCATCTGCCGATAAGACTGCGCGCGATATCGAATTAGAAAGAGAAATAGGCGAGTTGCGCCGCGCGAATGAAATTCTCAAGGATGCACTCGGTTTTTTCGCAAAAGACCGGAAGCGGTAAAGGCATGCCAGCTCTATGCTTACATCCGAGAACGACGAGATCGATGGACCGTCAAAGAGATGTGCGGAGTACTTGCTGTCAGCGAATCGGGCTATTACCGTAGCTTGAAGCCCACACCTAAGCAGGATCGGCAGCAACGCCTTCTGGTCAATATCAAAGACATCATTGGAGAACATGAAGACAATTGCAATTACGGCGCCCAGCGAATCCTGCTGGCGCTGTCACAAATAGAGATCCAGACCAGCTACAGCACCGTCTATCGCATCATGAAGCAGCATGGACTACTTAAGAAGGCGAAGCGACATCCGAACGGCATTACACGCGAGGACGCCAAAGCTCAGAAGAGCGAAAACCTGCTTCGCAGAGACTTCAAGTCTTCAGCACCTAACCAAAAGTGGCTATTGGATATCACGGAAGTCCCTTGTTCAGACGGCAAGCTGTATCTATCGGCTGTAATGGGTTGTTTTAACGGAGAGATCGTAGGCGTTGCCATGGACGACAACATGCGCAAGGAACTCTGCATCCAAGCTTTTGAGAACGCCTGTAAAGCAAGAAATGCTCGCGGAATGATCTATCACAGCGATCGAGGCAGCCAATTCACGAGCCATGCTTTCCGGAAGAGCCTAGCTAAACATGATGCTATTCAAAGCATGAGCGGCACGGGGCGCTGTTATGATAACGCGCGGATGGAAAGTCTTTGCAACGCTCAAGAAAGAAAAACTATACAAGATCCGCACAGAGCATTACCCGATGGCTTATATAAAATCGGTCATCTTTAGGTACACATGGTTTACTACAACAGGCGGCGGATCTACACCTCTAATCCAGGGGGCTGGCCGCCAGTTATTTATCGCGAAAGAATGCTTTCAAAGGCAGCGTAGTTACGAGATTTCTGCATGAGTGTGTTTTCAAACTGCACTTTTATTGACAATTCAACTCCTCTCGCTTCATTGCAACAAAACTATAATCAATTGTCTGCAGGTGTTCCAGCAGTAATGGGAAGAAAGAAAAATACAAGTCACGGCGATATCGTAATTAACAGTCAGGGGTATTTAATTGCATGGTTCCTCTATACTCTAAAGGGGGACACAGCAGCGGGTGCAGCTTTCAAAGGAACTAATCCGGAGATTTCAACTAATAGCAGATGGCAGGATGTAGCTACCAAGAACATACTTTAAACTCGAAGTTTCAAACATTGTAAGTAAAATTCTTACCAGTAGTAGGGGCGGGATTCGCTGAATCTCGCCCCACTAGCATGTTATGAAGACGGTTGATTATCGGCTTCAAATGTATGAGATCTTCTCGTGCTGTCTAGATTGACAACCCCAATTCCAATTAACACCAGGCACATACCCGCCAGCGTGACGATTTTGAATTGTTCTTGCAAGAACAGACAACCGAAAACTATACCTACAATTGGAACGAGTAGTAAGGGGATTGATGCTTTGCTGGATTCCGTTCGAATCAAAATTCGGTTCCATATCACAAACGCCAGGGCCGAGCCTACGATCCCCCCATGAAGGAGATAGATCACGGGCATTACTCCCCATTGAGAATTTCCATTTTCGAAGAACAAAGTATATGCAACTAATCCTAATGTTCCGATTGTCATTTGCCAGGTGGTATATTGCGTGCTATCACAATGCTTCAATTTTATTTTGAAAAGTATGCTGGACAACGCCCAAGCCACTGCGGAGCTTAATACCAGCAAAACCGCTATTAAAGAACCTCCTCCATGAATATCCGTTGCGATAAATAATCCAAATAAACCAAGTACAATCCCAACTAGTTTTCTCCTTGTCAATCGTTCTCCGGGTAGCCACCAATGCGCCATGATTGATAGAAAAAGAGGCATACTGTAAGTAAGTACGGACGTTAGGCCGGCGCTTAGATCGTTCAGCGCCAATTGAATCGCGATGTTGAAATAGGTTGTCTGAAGCAGGCCGCAGATTGCGTACCATTTTAGATCCGTTTTATTCGGCAATGGCGTTCTGTGTATAAAGCTAAAGCTTAGTAGTACAAAAGATCCGATTAGAAATCGCAGAGCTGCAAATAGGACGGGAGGAAACGTTCCGTTTCCTAGCTTCATATTCACAAAGTTAAATCCCCAAATTAAGCACAAGAGGGCCATTGAAACTTTCATATTATAGATGCGCTCCATATGTATGCTTCTCTTCCTTTCTTATCAATAACAATCTACAATGAGATGAAAGTAGTGTCTAATATATATAAGGAAGTGAATTAAGTCGTATTACGACTTAATTTTCGGAGGTATAACCTTGGAACTGCGTCATCTTGAATATTTCATAGTTGTGGCTGAAGAACTCCATTTTGGAAAAGCTGCAGTACGTTTAAACATGACCCAACCTCCTCTAAGCCAACAAATCCTCCTTCTCGAAAAGGAACTTGGAGTCAAACTCTTGGAGAGATCGAAACGCCATGTAGAACTGACGAATGCTGGTAAGGCTTTTCTGGGGGAGGTGCGTCGTGTCTTTGAACAATTAGAACGGGCACAGGCTGCGGCTAAAAGAGCCGAAATGGGGATGATTGGGAAGCTGGTGCTGGGGTTTGTAGGCTCCGCAATGTTCGATATTTTGCCTATGGTTGTACGCGCATTTCAGGAGCAGTTCTCTCGCGTTGAATTGATTCTTCGTGAAATGCCTACCCCAATGCAAATTGAAGCGTTTCATCGGAATGAGATCGATGTAGGATTTATAAGAACTCCTGTTGTGGATCCACTCTTATCGCTGCGATCCGTTCATCAAGAATCTTGTATCGCAGTCGTATCGAAAATGCATCCGCTTTCTGCGCGCGACTCCATCACCATGGATAATCTGAAGAACGATCCATTTATCGTCATAGAAAGAGATGTTTTTCCGAGTTGGTACGATGACATTCTAACTAAATGCCGCGTAGCCGGGTTCAGTCCCATCATCCGTCAAGAAGTAAAAGAAATTCAATCTATTATTGGGTTGGTTGCGGCGGGACTAGGCGTAAGCATTGTTCCAAGATCAACTGCGAATTTGCATGCGCGCGATGTTGTTTATTTAAACATTGAAGGAGGCGCCCCTCAAGCTGAAATGAGCATCGCCTGGCGAACTGATGACAAGTCGCCTGTATTAAAGCATTTTCTTGAAACAGCAGCACGGCTTTTCGATTAGCTTTACGAAATAGAATTTAGGGCCCTTCACCTTCATTCTGAATGATCATAAGACCGTTACCGCAGTGTATATTCAACAAAGATGAGCAGACCGCCGTGGCGGTCCGCTCATTTTTGTTGTGCGGACGGTCTGGGAAGTTTGTTTGGGCATTTTAGTAGAAACAAGATTTCTATCTGCTTCTATGCCAAAGAAATTGATTCTATTTTCTGAAGGACATGCTCAAAGAGCTTTTCGGACCAAAACCGGAATATCAAAACTTCGGTGCTTATGTGGCTGCTTAATTTGAGATTATTCGGGTGGATTGAAGAATGTTTTCAATGTTCGGTTCGGGGATTTTTATTTTGGCGCGTTCGACCATTACAATACCGTTTTTTTCTTAATAAAGTAAATAGAGCAAAGACTCGATGAGTGTACAACATAAACCCAGATGATTATGTCTTAATTTATCTTATTTCCCTATGGCACTTTGAGTAAGTTGTCTCCTATCCTCGTTTAGCCGATTTTTTGCTAATCCGTACAGAGTTTCTTTTGATAAGAATGCTCACAGAACGGCTTTATAAACGCCTTTGAACTAACTCATCTCAAGGATTGAAAGGGGGTGAATAATATCAATAATGAGGCCGTCCACCCAATAAAGGGAGCCGAAACAGCACATGGCGGCCGTTGGACGGGCCGTTGCCTTATGGTTTGTTTCGCTATTTTTTTTGTCATGTTGAGTCCAATCTATTATTTGAATCGCTGGGACTTCAAGCAACGCAAAAAACGCAATCCGTTCTACACGAGCAAGCTTGTGCGCCTTCAGGAGAGATGGCCCGTTCTGTACGAAGCGGCCATGTTCGTGCAGAATTTTCCGATTCCAAGACGCGTCTATAAGGTGCTGCCGTTCTTTAAGGGAGACGTGCTTCAGGTTGGTTGCGGGACTGGATTGATGAACAAACTGTACAAGAAACGTAAAGACATCCGTTTTATAAATATGGACCCGAATCTAAACGCGCTGCGTCTAGGTATGAAGTGGAAACGTTACGATTCCTATGTCCATGCATTCATCGATAAGCCGACCCCATTGCCGGATCGTTGCTGCGACACAATCATTTTCGCCCGAAGCTTCCATCATATTCGGAACCATAAGCGGGCGTTTCGGGAATGCTTCAGGCTCCTCCGCGATGGAGGCATCATTATCATTGCCGATCCTGTCGTGCTAGAGGAAAAAGGGAATTTATTCGGCAACGGGTATATGGCAAATTCCTCAATCGACGGTGTGATCTGGAGATTCGGGAAGATGAGCTTCATCCGTCATCTCCAGGATTGCCTGCCGGAGAATTTGCATATTCGAGATTATTACGACGTCAGGCAGCGACATATTACGAATTACAATCTTTTCGTGCCGCAAACGGATTTAATCGTTATTTTAGAGAAAAGGGAGCCGAATCATGAACGATCAAATTATCGCGATAATTTCGGAAATAAAAGATGATGTCAACCTCGCTGCGACGCTTAATGAACAATCGAATTTAATCAACGATGCGGGACTCGATTCCCTACAATTAATTAACTTCATTCTTCGAATCGAAGACGAATTCGGGGTCGAAATCGACTTCGAGAGCTTCGATCTTGAACATCTCCAGTCCGTAGAACGCTTCGTTCAATTCATCACAGACTTGGCAAAGGTCGGATGATCCGCATTCATTGCGGCACCTTCGAAGCAGAAACTTACTGGAGGGAAACTGACCTGGCGGCGCTTCCTTCTATCCCTGATCAGGCCGGAGCATCCATTGTAGACGCGATGGACGAATTACTCTTCTTATTCTGCTCCCCCGGCGACCTTTTGCTAACGAAGAAGCCGCTGGACGATGCGTTCGCCGATTATCTACGATCGCTGGGATTTCAATTCGGTTGCAATCGTTTTAACTTAAGGACAAAAACGCAAGATCAAAGCGGTCCTCGAGCCATGAACATGTTCGAAGCCTTGGCTTGGGAATCATTCCCTCCCGAGCTGCCAGATTTTCTAGCCGGAGGGCAGCGATTCGAGCCGTTCGCAATCATCCAGGGACTGGAAGAAGCAACCTCCCGCTATGGACTAACCGGTCGGTTCCCATCCGATGCCGTTGTTCGCGCAGTTAACGCCAAAGGCTACTCGGTTCGGATGAGAGAACGGTTAGGAATCGACAACCCGGCCGTATTGGTCCATTCGGTGGAACAGTTGAAACTTGAGAGCGAGAAGCTGCTGCGGCAGGGGCCGTTCCTTATCAAGGACGATTACGGCGTATCAGGCAAAGGCAATCTACTCGTCGATTCCAGCCGAACGTTGGCGCGAATATCCGACTACCTGGAACTTCAGAGACGAACGGGAAAGCGAATTCGCTTCGTGTTGGAACCTCAGCTGCCGCGGGAGATAGATTTCTCCTGCCAGTTCCGCATCGGCGAAGCTGGCCAATTTGAGTTGCTGTCTGTCCAGCGGCTCAGTAACGATGGGTTCGCCTTCGGCGGTTCTCATACGGCCGACGCGGATCTGATGAATCGACTCGAGACGTCCGGGTACTTCCAGCTCGTAAAAACGATCGGCCGCAATCTGTATGAAGATGACTATTTCGGTGATGTCTGCATCGATTCGATGACGCTGCGATCCGGGGAGATCGTTCCGCTCGTAGAGATCAACGCCCGCAAATCGATGAGTTTGATCAAATACTATGCGGACCGTTATTTGAAACGTGCGGGGATGAACGGCTGCTTGATCCCCATGACGCTCGTTCACGACGGAAGCGTCGGCTTTGCGGAGCTGTTGGAACGATTCGATGCGGCGGGGCTGCTGTATCGGGGAGATGGCCGGGAAGGGATCATGCCGCTTTCGGCCGGAACGCTGTACCGGGACACAATGGAAGGACGACCGTTCAAGGGGAGATGGTACGTCGCGGTTGCAAGCGATCGACCGGAACGGCATTCAGAATTGGCGGACAAGGCGACGAAGCTGCTGAAGGAAGCGGGTCTCGAGCGCAAAGGATAAGGCAAAGGAGTGAAGGCATATGTCCGGTCAGATAACCGTTCTGTGCTCTGGATTCGGTTTGGGATTTTATATTCCCGGGCTGCTGATTGAACGCAAGCTTGCCCGCATGGGCTTGTCCGTAGACGTCGAGGTATTCGAGAATGTCATGCTGGAGGCTAAGCAGCAGCAGGTGGACGACAGCCGCAAGGCATATGGGGCCAACTTCAAGGTAGCACTCGCCTCGCAAAAGATGCCTAGCGACATCCGGCAAAGCCTTGATCCGCAGGCCGTGAATACGCTAATCGAAAAATGGTTGCGGGAGAATCGCACGCGCTTCATATGCCTATCCGGCCATTGGGTTCACGTCTTGGATTCGTACCTGGAGCGGAGAGGAGATAACGAAGTGAATGCCGATCTGCTCCATGTCGACTCCAAACCGTCTCCATCTTGGAAGCAACTAGGGAAGCTGAAGTCCGACTATGCCTCTGCTTACCGCGAAACGGGGCTGTACGACTCGAAGGATAATCGAGTCTTGTGCAGAATCGAGGTTGACGAGAATGAGCCGTTGCCGTTCTGGCAGCGCGAAGAGAGCATAGTGCTTCACGGAGGCGGCTGGGGAATAGGTACGTTCCGGGATAAGGTAGCCGAGCTCTCTTTAGCCGGTTTCAGACTCGATATCGTCGCTTACGATCCGGCCGAAGTAGCGGAGCCGGAGCCAGAAGCGAACCGCCGATATTGCATGAATGACCCGGAATGGCGCGCCTGGTCGCGCGACAGCTTCGGTCAACACGGTTTCCCGTCATTCGCCGTGATCCATCTGCCCGGTGAAGATACGGTTTTCAAGCCTCAATTCTCTCATCACGGCCTATTCGACGAGATTCGTAGAGCTAAAGCCGTCGTCAGCAAGCCAGGGGCGGGGGCACTTATCGATTCGCTTGCATCCGCAACACCACTCATCCTGCTGGAGCCTTTCGGCGAGCACGAGAGGAAGAACGCGGAGATATGGGAGCACCTCGGCTACGGCATCAGCTACGAAGCCTGGAGAGCGACCGGATTCGCCCATGTCGAACTTGAGAAGCTGCATCGCAACCTGGTCGTCGGAAGAGCGAAACTTCCAGACTACGCTAGCGAATACGCGGAGGCGAGCGCAAAGTTCGCCGGAAGGAGAGGGTAGCATGCAGATGGTGCCGACTGCCGATAAGCTTCCGCTTCAAAGCCAGCTTCCCCGGTGGGTATTCCTACAGCTGCTAGAAAGCTGCAACTTGCGCTGCCGTATGTGCTACGAATGGGGAGAGAACGGTCCTTATCGTGAGAAGAAGATCTTGCATGAGCTCGATATCGAAGCGGTCCGCAGAATTATCGAGGATTGTAAGCCGGTCCGTCCTTATTACGAGTTATATGGAGGCGAACCGCTGCTATACCGCGATATCGAAGAAGTGCTTCGATCGATCAGCGAGGCTGGCAGCAAGGTCCACTTTCCAACGAACGGAACGCTGCTGGAGAAGCGATCGGACTTGCTGACGGCTTATCCGCCGGACCGGATCTGGGTGTCGCTTGACGGACCGCCAGATATCAACGATTACCAGCGGGGCAAAGGGGTATTCGCCAAAGCAGTACGCGGCATCGACAAGCTTCACGCCTTACGTGAGGCCAAAGGGCTGTGCAATCCTCAGATCGGTATCAGCACCGTCATTACGCCGACGAATTACCGCTCATTAGAAACATTTTTCTTCGAAACGCTGGATATAAGCAAGCTCGACTGTATCAGCCTCGAGCTGCAAGCTTACATTACGGAGCACGACCATCGCAATTATGTCGGCGTGCTTCGCAAGGAGTTCGGGGTGCAGGATGCGCCGTTGGCGAGAGGTTTTGTCTGCGACCCGGCTCAGTTCGCCGATATCGATGCCGGCCTGATCGCTCGGCAAGTCGCCCGAATCGCTGACTACTGCCGAGAACGAGGTATCTACTTAAACACCTATCCCAAGGAAATGACGGAAGACAACATCCGTAAATACTTCAGCGCCGACTGGTTCTCGATGACCGGCATCAAGAAAAGGTGCCCGTTCCCGTGGATCAGCGCGGAAATCAATGCTAGAGGCGACGTAACATCGTGTCACGCTTACTACGATTTGACGCTCGGCAACATAAACGAAACCGGCATCCGCGAGATCTGGCAAGGTGAGAAGTATGCCAAATACCGGAGCTACCTGCGTAAGCACCTTCTGCCGATATGCCAGGCCTGCTGCTTATATTACAATGAGAAGCCGATGATGACCGCCGGCGTTTAATGGGATCGTTTTATACTGCAAAGTAACTTGGCTTCTATTGAGAGGAGGTTCGGCAATGCAGCCGAACAGCAGGGTTGAGCTTGACCCTAAGTCGTTCCAGGTACTGAAGCGCACGATTCAGAACGTTGTTGTCCCGCATCGTGAGCGCAAGCGCGACGCCGCCTACAAAACGCAATTGCCAGAGACGATCGGCGTCAAACTGACGAATCGATGCAATCTTCGCTGCAAGCATTGCTATCAATGGAATGAAGACGGCTATCACCATGATATGGATAAGCAGGAGCAAAATATGGATATGGACGTTGACTTGTTCCGCAAGCTGCTTGAGGAGACAAAGCCGTCCAAATCGCGTCTTTACTTATGGGGCGGAGAGCCGCTTTTTCATAAGGACATCGCCACTATCCTCGAATTGCTGGAGCAAGACCGGCGAGAGGTGACCATTTGTACGAATGCGTATCTGGTCGAGAAGCATCTGGATGTCCTGTGCCGATTATCCGACGACCTCGAGCTGCTTATCGCGATCGAAGGTTTCGAGCGAGAGCACGATTTGATCCGTGGCAAGGGCTCGTTTGGCAAAGTGATGCAGACAATCGACTTGCTTATGGATCTGCGGGCCAAGGGTATGTTTAAAGGGAAAATATCGGTACACAGCGTCATTAACGATAGTATGATCGGTAGACTTTACGAGCTCACGGACTTTTTTGAGAGCAAGGGAATCGACCTGGTTATGCTTTGCTTTCCGTGGTACATCTCGCATGAGACGTCTTTCGATATGGATCGTGACTTCCGGGAGCGTTTCGATTGGCTGTCGGATATAGGGGACAACCGGCGAAGCAGCTGGCACGCGTTCAAATACCATATCCGACCTTCGAATGTCGAACCGCTAATGAACGACTTACGTCTCATTAACGCTCGTATCTGGAAGTCGCGGATTCGGTACCAGCCGGGACTAGATTTCGACGAGATCGAGAGATTCGTAACTGGTAAATCAATGACGGCTCGCTGTGCTACGACATGCCTTGCATTAAGTACGAGAATCGACGTCACTCCTTCGGGAAAGGCGAGTGCGTGTAAGTTTTTTACCGAATTTGCCGTCGGCAATCTGAACGAGCAATCCCTCGTGGATATTTGGCATTCGGACCGCTATGACGCGATTCGCGCGACGCTCGGAAAAAAATTGTCGCCAGCCTGTTCCAAGTGTAATGTGCTATACCTGCACAGCTATTCTGGGTTAATGCATATTTAATGTCCCAACGAGGAGAGAGGGAACTTGAATGAACCATACAATCCCGAATGGAACAAGGAGTTACGGCTAGGCGTTCTTGGGTGTTCGGCGATCGTCCCCAGAGCCGTACTAGAGCCTCTTCGGCACGTTGAGAACGTTCGAGTTGTATCGCTTGCTAATCGGACGCTCATTAAGGCGGAACGGATGGCCGAGTTGTACGGTATATGCCGGACGGCTGCATTGGGAGAGCTCGTAGAGGATGCATCTGTCGACGCGGTATACCTCGCGTTAAGCAACGAACTTCATGCCAATTGGGCAATAAAGGCAATGGAAGCGGGTAAGCATGTGCTCGTCGAGAAGCCCTTGTGTCTGACGAAGGATGAGGCTGAGAGGCTGCGGCAGACCGCTAATCAGACAGGCGTCAGATTACAAGAAGGGCTGATGGTGCGCTGTCATCCGTGGCAGAAGAAGCTAAAGGAGCTCATCGATTCCGGTCGATACGGTTCGCTTCGACGGATTGAGACGCGAATTACGCAGAATATCCAGAATCGATATTCCGGTAACTATCGAAGTGTGAAGGCAAAGGGAGGCGGCTGTTTTGCTGACCTCGGCTGCTATTGGCTACAGTTCCTTCAGGCACTAATTGGGCTAGACTGGAACGACTGGCGCGGGGAGTCTGAATACACAGGACCAGGCGGCTGCGACTGGACGTTCAAAGCTCGGGTGTCGTATCCGAACGGCGTGGAGGCGGAGTGCCTGACGTCGTTCGAGCTTCCCTACAAAGCGTACCATCGTCTCGTGCTGGATGAAGCGGTGTTGACCATACCCGATTTCTTCCGACCTAATCTCGGCTTTTACAAATTGACGATTCAAATCAAGAGAAGGGACGGTCTTGCGGAAGTGCCTACGGTATTCGAGCCCATGAGCTATTACGTCAACCAGCTCCGCGAGTTTAGGGATATCGTCCTCGACAATGGAAAGTCCGAGCATGCAGCTGCGCTTGAACGTTTCGCGCGTTTTGAAACGATCATTCGGGATGCCGAGAGCCGCTGCGCCATCGCGTTCCGAATGCGGGAAGGAGAGGGGGATAAGTCTTGAAGACAGTGATCTTGTGCGGCGGGTACGGTTCTCGATTCGGCGATGATACGAAGCTGAAGCCGAAGCCGTTGATCGAAATAGGGGGAATGCCGATCGTCTGCCACATCATGCATATTTACCAATCGTTCGGATTCCGGGAATTCGTGCTTGCGCTCGGTTATAAAAGCGAATGCTTCAAGGATTTTTTTATACAATACCCCTACCGGAGAAACGATCTGAGGATCGACTTCAGTCGGTCCCTTATTGAAATGCCGAACCCCAAGCCTCTGGACTGGATCGTTCACCTGATGGATACGGGCTTGGGGACGAAGACTGGAGGAAGGCTGGCTCGGCTTAGAGACCTTATCGGCGGAGAAACCTTCCTCGCGACTTACGGGGATGGCGTCGCCGACGTTGATATCGGGCGATTGCTCGAATTTCACAGACGTCATGGCAAGCTTGCTACCATTACTGGTGTCCGGCCAAAAGGACGGTTCGGCACGATGAACTGCGAGCAGGCGGAGGTTCGCTCATACCGCGAGAAAGAGCCCGAACCGGATCAATGGGTCAACGGGGGCTATTTCGTCTTCGAGTCCGGCGTGCTCGATTGGATCGAAGGAGACGATACCGAGCTGGAGCGAGGAGTCCTGGAGAAGTTGGCTGAACAGGGACAGCTTATGGTTTATAAGCATGACCGCTTCTGGGGTTGCATGGATAATCAAATCGATAGAAATGAGCTTGAACGTTTATGGGAGGACGGGGTTGCTCCTTGGAAGCTTTGGAACCATTAAGACAAGAGGAGCAGCTAGCGATGCTGTACCCTCCACGTCGAGAAGAAAATCCGACCATCGCCCGAGACGGTAAACTCGCCGTAATGGCGGAGGATTTCACGTATATTGTCCGAAAAATTAGCGATCTCGGGCGTTTCGCCGGAAAGAAGATCGTGCTGACTGGGGGAGCCGGTTTCGTCGGTTCTTACCTGACTGCATTTCTGGCCAGGCTAGGCGCGTACGGAGCTCCACTGAAGCAATTGATCGTGCTTGATTTGTTCGAAGCTGGCGTTCCAGCTTGGATTCGGGAGCTGGAGGAAGAAGGACTTCCGGTCTCGGCAGAGGCGTTGGACGTGACCAAAGATAAGCTCGATCAGGTACTGTCGGATGTCGATTTCGTGCTTCATCTGGCGTCGATTGCTTCTCCTTCGCACTATCGGAAGTTTCCGTTGCAGACGTTGGAAGCGAACGCGTTCGGACTAAGGAATTTGCTGGAAGCATGCCGTGGAGTACGTTGCGAGGGCATTTTATATTTTTCCAGCAGCGAAGTTTACGGTAGCCCGCCGCCGGAATCGATTCCGACTCCGGAGACCTATTGGGGACACGTCTCCTCGATCGGTCCGCGCGCCTGTTACGACGAATCTAAGCGGTTCGGCGAGACGTTGTGCTCTCTTTACCACCAGGTTTACGGCCTTCCCATACGGATCGTGCGTCCCTTCAACAACTTCGGTCCCGGATTGAATCCCTCGGATGGCCGGGTGCTGGCTGACTTTGCACGCTCTGCTCTGAACGATGGGGAGCTCATTATTCATTCTGACGGCTCTCCGACACGCACCTACTGCTATATCGCCGACGCCGTCGTCGGCTACTTGGAGGCGCTGACGTACCCAATATTCGATGTCTTCAACATTGGTTCCGACGGACCGGAGATTTGCGTGGAAGAATTGGCACGCCTCTTCGCGAAGGTTGCCGAACGAGAATTTGGGCTAGAACCATCCGTGTGCTTCCGAACGTCAGGCGATGCGGATTATTTAACGGATAATCCGCAGAGGCGCTGTCCTGACATTGGAAAAGCTCGTCGCCTACTCGGTTTTGCACCCGAAATCGAACTTAAGGATGGGATTCATCGTTATTTGCGTTCGCTTAGGAGGGTCATCTCTTGACGGCGGCCGAACTGAACCTCGCGGTCGTTGGTCTCGGCTTCGTCGGCCTAACGACCGCGCTCGGCTTCGCCGAGAAAGGCTTCCGCGTCTTCGCCTTCGAGAAGGATGAGAATAAGCGCAACTATCTGCAATCGGGGGAAGTGCCGTTCCACGAGCCTGGTCTCGCCGAGGCGCTGCGCAGGCACGGGGGCAACAGGCTGCAGCTCGTCTGTACGATGGAGGAAGCTGTGCAAGCAGCAGATCTCGTGTTTCTGTGCGTAGGCACGCCAGTTGGCGACCAGGGACAGGCGGATCTGCGTTCGCTGACTGACGCTCTCGACGAAGCGCTCTCGGTGAAGCTTCCCGAGCAGTATTGCAGCTATGTCATCAAATCGTCTGTTCCTCCGGGGACGGTTAGCGGCGTTCTTGCGGAACGGTTACACCTCCGCGGGCTCCTGATCGGACAGGACGCAGGGTTGGCATGCAACCCCGAGTTTCTGAGAGAAGGAAGCGCCTGGCGCGACTTTATGAAGCCGGATCGGATCGTGGCGGGCTGCATCGACGAGCTCACGCGTAATCGGCTGAATGACATTTATGAGCGCTTCGATGCGACTTACGAAGCCGTGGAGCCCGTGACAGCAGAATTCGTCAAGTATGCATCAAACGCGCTGCTCGCGACGTTGATCAGCTTCGCGAATGAGCAAGCGGCAATCGCAGAGCAGATCGGGGGCATCGATATTCCTGCCGCTTTCCGCTTGCTTGTCCAAGACCGCCGCTGGTCAGGACAGCCCGCAGCGATGAGTGGTTACGTCTACCCGGGCTGCGGTTACGGAGGGTATTGCTTGCCGAAGGACACGCTGGCGTTGCAATACTTGGCATTAAGTCGTGGAGTCGACACTCCGGTGCTCTCGTCCGTGATAAACGTTAATGTGGCTACGCGGCTGCGGTTCGTCGATAAAATTACGAAGCGAATAGAGCGCACGGAGGAGCGAATCGGAATCCTCGGTCTATCCTTCAAGCCGGGAAGTGACGACGTAAGGGGAAGCCAGGCTTCGGAGGTCATCCGGTTGTTGCTAGACAGGGGCTGCAACCAAATCATCGGTTATGATCCGCTGGCGATGCCTGCATTCGAGCGGGCGTACGGACTGCCGATTCAATATGCCCGTTCTCTTGAGGAAGCGGTGGAACGGTGCGATATCCTCGTGATCGTCACCGCCTGGGACGAGTTCGTTCGGGACCGGTCCCTACTCGAAACGAGAAAACTTGTCGACGGAAGATACGTCTTCTCAACGGCTAGTCAACATGTAAGCTCAAAGCAGCTACTGCGACATTTTTAATATCTGATCGACGGAAGGTCTTAATATACGGTATGGCTTATTACTTTGGAAACATCTTTTAGGACAGGGGAGATTTCAATGTTTGAGCACCATGAGCGGGCTTTAAATAAATTGACTGAAATACTGAAACAGGACCCATCCGTTCAGGCGGTCATCATGGCAGGATCAATTGCCCAAGGGAAGGCAAAAGAAAGCTCGGATATTGACGTATATTTGGTCGTAACCGACGAATCGTACGAGGAACGAAAAAACAACAACAACTTATCGTATATGAATCACGATCCTGTAATTTGTGATTACCCAAACGGATACATCGACGGGAAAGTGATCAATCTTCGATTCCTCGAGCTGGCGGCAGAGCGAGGCAGCGAGCCAACGCGTGCCTCCTTCGTCGGCTCGAAAGCGTGGTTTTCTCGAATACCTAATATGGACAAGCTGCTTGCTAAAATACCCGTTTATCCTGAGCAGAATCGCGATCGAAACATTCGGGATTTCTTCGCTCAGGTCATATTATACGGATTTTACTTCGCTTCCGAGGCCGTAAAGAAGAACAATCCTTATTTGCTATCCCATGCGGTAAGCAACCTCGTGCTTTTCGGCAGCCGAATCATTCTGGCCCACAACCGTATTCTGTTCCCTTGCCATAAATCGTTGATGTCAGAAGTCGAAAGAGCTCCGGATAAACCGGAGTCATTCATCCAATTGGCTAACGATCTCCTCATCGATCCGACCGAGCAAAAATGCGCGGGATTTGCATCCATGTTGCTGGGTTTCGCGAATCCTGGATTAAGCACCGAACAATCAGTCACCGTGTTTATGCAAAACAATGAATGGAATTGGCTCGATCAGGAACCTCCGTTATGCGATCGATAACTTTAAAGCGAGGACTGAGATCTTATGCTTAAGATTCCGCCGGTGAAAATAGTACCCGATTCAAATAACGTTCCAAGCTGTACGGATGATACCATTGCCTCTGTTGCCAAGTGGCTTGGCCTTGAAAGTCGCGCAATGTTTGCCAGAATGTGGACATTTAAGCTGCAAAACGACTCCCCAGTGCCCAAGTCGTTGCTTGAGCGAGTAGAGATGCCAAGACCGAGTCTGGAATTTCTGGACAAAATACACGGATTGAGCGTACGGTTCGTGAGTAGGCCGGATGACAGGAGCGACGAGGACAAACTCCTAGCGGTTATCGAATGGCAGATGAACAACGACATGCCCGTGCTAGTCGAGATGGACGGTTTCTATTGTCCATGGACCCCCTTATTTCAGCAAAATCACCTTCTTCATTCTTGTCTTCTGCTCGGATTTGATCGCGCTATGGACGAAATAACGCTTATGGACGCGTTCTTTAACGAACATTGCATTGTTCTTTCATGGAACGAATTTCAAGCCGCATGCGGCAGTTACGGCATCTTTGATCACACTGCACGCGCTCATTCGACTGTCCATTGGAGGGAGTTGTTGGTTATATCCCTGGGGAATGAGGGTGGACTGTCGCAATTGAGGCAAACTTACGATGACCTCTACCGATTCACGGATTTATACGCGGACCAAGGTTTTCATCCCAATTGCACGGAACTGCCCGGAATATTAACGCTGTTGCAATTTATTCATAATCGAAGAAGGTATGCTTCTTTCTTGCAATATTTGCATGAAATGTCCAGTAGTCCCTTGCTAAATGAATCAGCTGAGCGAATGCTGCAGATTATAAGTAATTGGGATGCCATTTGGATACAATGGATTAAAATTGCTAAAACCGGCAACAAGGCATCGTCCCGCACGAAGCTCACCGGCTTCATGCTGCAAGCGATTCGAAGCGAAGAGGAGACCCTGCAGCGGCTGGTGAATTTGATCTAAGCGACATTTCTGCAATAGATGTGAAAAAATGAATGTCAGGGGACAAAATATCGAAATGAATCCGCGTTTAACGCGGATTTTATTTTGTAGCGATACAATTTCTAGTCTATAGTTCCGCCGGAGTTAGTTTATTAGTTTAGAGGAAGTATAATTTCAAAAAGGGTTCCGGAAGAATCGGATTTTACGATTTGTATAGTTCCGCGGTGTAAGGCAACTATTTTCTTAACAATACTTAAGCCTAAACCAAAACCATATGTGGAGTGCGATTTATCCCCTTGATAAAACTTATCAAAAACATATTTTTGTTTTTCGATTGGGATACCAGGTCCATTGTCGCTGATCTCAATGAAAACTTGCTCGTTTGTATTATATATGCGAATAAAAACTTCGGCGTCTTGGGGGGAGAATTTCACGGCATTATCCAGCAGATTGATCCAAACTTGACTCAGTAAATCCGCATTTGCTCGGATCATGACTTCATTGCATTCAAAAAGATAGTTCACATTTTTAGCAGCCCACTTCTGATCCATCAGTACGACTGCATGGCGGATTTGCTCCGTTACATTAAATACATCTTTTTCTGTCAAGATGGTCTGCGCTTCGACTTTGGATAGATTAAGCACATTCGTCGCTAATTCAGCCAGACGATCAGATTCATGTATAATTATATCCAGGTATTCATCTCTCTCTTTGGGTGATAAATTCTGGCGTTTTAGTAGCTTTGCAAAACCTCTTAAAGAGACGATGGGTGTTTTAAATTCATGAGAAAAATGATTTACAAAATCAGAACGTAACATTTCGAGGCTACCTAACTCATCTGCCATATGATTGAAACTTTGATTTAAATTTTTAAGTTCTTTAGGTCCTTTAAGATGAATCCGCACGTCAAAATTCCCTTTGGCAAGCTCTCCAGCAGCGACAATGACTTGGCGTATAGGTCTAAGCAGGATTCGGCTAAAGAAAAACGAAGCCAGCAAACTTACCAGCACACTCACCGTAATAAAATACGAAAGCAACCAACTCTTGCCCATATCGGATGTTGGCGTAAAAAAACCTAGAGCTAAAGGAATATAAAAAAACATAACAGAAATAAAAATAGAGATCAGTAAAATAAAAAAAACGATAAAAGTAAACATAATGGTCAATCCGATACCATTAAATGAACGATTTTGTTTTATTTTTCCGCGATTTTTAATCGTCATTTTTTTTAACCGCCTTGTAACCGATTCCTCTAATTGCCAGGATTTCAAACTCCTTGTATTCCTTGAATCGATTTCTCAAACGATTGATATGAACATTCACGGTAACATCAGTCGTTTCGGAATCCATACCCCAAATTTCATCCATTAATTGAATGCGTGTAAAGATTTTATTGGGATATGACAAAAGTTTGTACAGTAACTGAAATTCTTTTTGAGGTAATGTTTGAATCTCCCCGCCACGAGATACGGTTAAGGAATCGTAGTCGAGCGTCATTTTACCGATACGCAATTTTCTTTCGATTACAATTTGAGCTCTGCGTAACAAGGCTCTGATCCGAAGGAGCATCTCCTGCTCATCGACGGGTTTGACTAGATAATCATCTGTTCCTGCAAGAAAACCTTCGCGTTTGTCTATAGGAAGCTGCTTCGCCGTGACCATGAGAATCGGCATGGTATTGCCGCTATCCCTGATAAGATGTGTTAATTCTAACCCGTCTAGTTCAGGCATCATAATATCCACGATAATAAGATCAATGTGCTGTTTATCCAACAGTTCTAAAGCAACATTTCCGTTTTCAGCAAGCAATACTTCGTATCCTGCAGTGCTTATGACTGCTTTCATCCACTTCGCTGTATTTTTGTCATCTTCTGCGATGAGAATTTTAAACAAAGACAGCATTCCTTTCGTCGATTCCAGAATAGTTTGTCCAGTTTAGTTTCCATTTATCATCGCCGATTTGATTTTAGATGTAAAGATCACAACTCTTAACTTTAACCAGTTTATTTTCGGTTTATTAAGAAACAGTATGATTTCTCCAGATACATTGAGCAAAAGAGATTATGTTGAAAGTGAACAAATTAGAAAGGAGATACGTAGATGACACTTACTCAAAAACGCATCCCCCACGATTATATCGAGTTTCCCCATTCGGGACACGGTTTGCAAAATGACAATAAGCTTTATGCAAAATATATAGATAACATGAATGCGTATCTGGAACGGTATATGGGCAGTCAATAAAATTGATTTAATAAGAAACCGTATGATTTCTCCAGATACAGACATTGGAAAGGGAAACTTATATGCTAAAACTTAAACTAGATAATATTAAGAAAACCTATAAGAGCGGCGAAAACGTTACGGCTGTAAAAGGAGTTTCTGTCGGGTTTCGGAGTAATGAACTGGTTTCTATACTCGGCCCGTCAGGGTGCGGTAAAACCTCGCTTTTGAATATTATCGGAGGCTTGGATCAATACGACAGTGGAGATCTTACCATAAACGGGTTATCTACTAAGAAATTTAAAGATAGGGAATGGGATGCCTATCGCAATCATTCTATCGGATTCGTTTTTCAAAGTTACAACCTCATTGCACACCAAACCGTCTTGCAGAATGTTGAAATTGCGATGACCTTATCCGGTGTTAAACCTTCGGAAAGAAAGAAAAGGGCGAGGCAAGCTTTAAATGATGTCGGCTTATCTGGCCATCTGCATAAAAAGCCAAACCAGTTGTCTGGAGGCCAGATGCAACGCGTAGCTATAGCCAGAGCATTGGTTAATAATCCGGACATCATTCTTGCAGATGAACCAACCGGGGCGCTTGACAGCCATACCAGCGAGCAAATCATGGATATCCTAAAGAGGGTCTCAGAGTCCAGGCTTGTCATCATGGTGACCCATAATGTTGAGCAAGCAGAATTGTACTCAGACAGAATTATTCGTATGCGAGATGGACAAATTCAGTCCGATAATGATCCATTCGAAGAAAGGGAATTGGTTTTCCCTTCTACTCCAAGCTCCGAAAAAACCAAATTGAGTAAGACCTCAATGTCATTATTTAGTGCAACAATGCTTTCCTTTAAAAATCTGTTGACAAAAAGAGGAAGAACAATTACTACTGCATTCGCGGGAAGCATCGGTATTATAGGCGTGGCACTGGTTTTAGCTCTTTCTAATGGATTGAACAACTATATAGGGTCTATGCAATCCGATACCCTTAGCGGTCTGCCGATTACGATAAGTGCTGGTACTGTAGAGGAGACGACAGAAAGAGCTGACGCAACGAAGAATTACCCGGAATATCCGAATGAAAATGTAATCTATCCGTATAGCATTGAGACCGATGTCTTTAAGCATAAAAATGTTTTAACAGATAACTATCTAAATTATGTTGGTAAGCTTCAAAGCGAATTACCAAATGCGGTAAATAATATCTCTTATAATTACGGTGTTAAGTTTAATCTTTTGGCAAAGGGACAAGATACCGTCGTCAATTTTAATAATGGTAATGAGACGAACGGTGGGTCGGCGTTCTGGCAGCAACTACCTGAAAATAATGATATTATCTTATCTCAATATGACCTTATCGGTACAGGAAGCAAGTTGCCGACCCAACAGGATGAAGTGATGCTCGTCGTTGATAAGTATAATCGAATCGATAAATCGTTCTTCGATAAAATCGGTATTACCGATTATTCGAATTACAAGCTAACTGATTTTATTGGAAAATCCATTCTGAAGGTGGTTCCTAATAATGATTTTTACAAAGAGAAAAAGAAAAACCTCTTTGAGTCAACAAACTTATTTGTAGCAGCAACTCCAGCTGATTATGAACAACTTTATACCAGTGATTCTGGTATTAAACTTAAAATCTCAGGAATCCTTCGTCCTAAAAAAGGCGCTAACGGCAGTTACCTATCGACGGGGTTTGCTTATACAACCGGTTTAACGACATACGTTCTGGAAGATTCAAAAAAGAGTAAAATCGCAAATGCACAAAAAAATACAGATAAAGATGTTTTACTGGGAATACCGTTTGTTGATGACGAGGCTAAAAACCATGCAGAATTAATGCTTGGTGGAGTTGGCATGCCTATAGGGATTAATATCTATCCAAAGGATATCGAAGGAAAAGAACAAATAAAGGAATATCTTGATCAATATAATGAAGGGAAAACGAATAAGGAGCAATTGATTTACACGGATTTCGCCAATTCACTAACATCGATTACAAAGAAATTATTGAGTGGCGTAACATACGTTTTAACAAGTTTTGCAGCTATTTCATTATTTGTTTCGACGATTATGATTGGGATTATAACCTATGTATCTGTCATCGAACGCACCAAAGAAATTGGAATTCTCCGAAGCGTAGGTGCGCGTAAAAAGGATATATCCAGAGTATTCAACGCAGAAACTTTGATTATCGGACTATCTGCGGGCTTGCTGGGAGTAGGAATCACTTATCTCTTAACTTTGCCAATGAATCTTATTATTCAAAAAATCGCAGATATTTCTGGGGTTGCGACGCTAAATCCATTGCATGCTGCCTTTTTGATTCTAGGCAGTATGGTACTCACCTTAATTGCAGGAATAATACCATCTAAAATGGCTGCCAGAAAACATCCGGTCGAGGCATTAAGGAACGAATAGGAACCCTCGTTAAAGCGCTCGTCTTAATAATGCCTAAGAGATGCGAAGGAGCAATCCATCGCATCTTTTTTTATAATGCGGATTGAATCCAATTAAGGGCCAGACGGCTAAATCGTTGGAGGAACTCCTGACGATTTTTTCTGTTTATAATGAGATATTGAATGTTGCAAATGCGGTATTTCGAGGCCAAGCCCACAACTCTAAAATGAAAACGTAACCATAAATTTCGTAAGAAAGGGTGGGAAGGCAATTTAAGTATAAATGATATTAATCCAAAATAATCAAACAGGGAACGTTAATCAAAAAACCAGTTGTATTTAAGATTCAATATATTTAATTTGGGAGGTTTTCAAATGCAAAAAAGCAAGTTGTTTCTCTGTCTTGTCTTAGCATTAACCTTACTTAGTGTTCCATTTGAAAAATACGCCGGTGCAGTTGAAGAGCCGGAATCGGATGCAGGTTCATCCTTGTTTGTTTTAAACGAACAAGGCTTCTTTGCACAAGCATTTTCTAAGACGATTGATTTAAATGGACCACTGGAGTATTCCCCTCTTGCAACCTTTATGATGCAAATAATGACCGATGAAGCCAAAGCGACTTTAGCAAGTTTACACATGGTTGGCGATATTTATGAAAGCGCAAGCGTAACCTTCTATCCAGATGGAAAAGCATGGCTCACTTATAAATTGACGGATGCAGCATATGAAGCGTTTAAAAGCGTAAATTTCGTTCAAAATCAGTCTGCAAGCGTAGTGTCTAATTCTTACATGGTTGATGTTGAGAACAGTACGGTTAAATTGACCAAGGATGATGCATTTACGATGAATATGGTAGATGGTTCATTATCCAGGACATCTGCGCTTGTCCAAAATGAGAGTTTTTCCGAGAAGGGAGAGGTTGTTGATCCTCCTGCGGGAGAAAATCCCCCGTTGGTCGCTTATACCGTGATGAAGGATATTTCATATGGGATCGATGAATCGGATGTAAACACGAAAATGGATGTATTTGTGCCAAGGGACAGGGACGTCAGCAAAAATAATGGTGCGTTTTTAATTATCTATGGAGGGGGATGGACTTCTGGAACTAAGGAAGGAATGGAAAGCGTTGCAGCGCCGTTCGCTTCGGCAGGATATGTGACAGTTGCCATTAATATGCGCAATGTATTTATTAACGAGACTACCAAAGAAACGGAAGTAACTGTCTATGATATGATAACCAACGTTCATGACAGTATCAAAAAGCTAAAGGAATTATCAAATACACATGGTTGGAATATCAAAGAAATTGCCCTGTTTGGTGGTTCTTCCGGAGCTAATATTGCGATGAACTATGCTTATTCAAGAGGAAGCGACATACCGTACTTTGATACAAATGTCATTTTGCCCGTGAAATTCGTGGTGCAAGAGGTAGGTCCGGTAGACATGCACGAATCAGCCTGGTATGGGGATGAAAACTGGCCGGATCGAAATGTAATGACTGTGCCGGGAGCCGGTCCATTGTATGCTATGTTATTGACGGGGGCGGCTAGTCATCCCAACTTAACGGACGAAGAAAAGGAAGCATATATTAAATCCATGTCTCCCGTCCATTATGTACAAACAAATGGTGGACTACCAACTGTGATGGGATATTCCAAGGTTGATTATATACAGAATCCAAATAACGGGAAAACTTTGAAGGGATATCTCGATAACAAGAACATCAGAAATGATTTATTTACTTTCCCCAAATCGATTCATGGATATTATGCTGATCCGGAAGAGGCCGAAAAATTCTTTGATAAGTCGCTTGAATATGCAGAAAAGTATTTTAACGGAACCACAACCATTGTTGACTTTAAGGTGACATCGACAGCGACCTCGACCATAACCTTCAATTGGCCAACCGCTCTCAGAGGAGCAACGAAATTGATAATAGAGCAGTCGCCAGCGGGTCAGAAGCAATGGACAACAAGCGCGACTGGTTCGATTGCAACGGATGCGACGAGTGCAACCGTAACTGGGCTGACTCCAGGAAAGACTTTCGACTTTCGATTGGTTATCACGGGTGGCGCGAATACAGGAAGCTCGAACATCGTGAGCGCGATGACCAATTCCGTTGTACCGGAAATTCCGACGAATCCGCCTTCTGCAGGAGGTAATACAATCGGCGGGAATTCGGATTTGGCGAAGTTCGGGACAACATCGACAACAGAACGAGATGGCCAAATGGTCACAACGTTAAAGTTCGATAGCGAGAAAATGAAGGATATACTTGCGATAGAAGGGCAAAGCGCAGCGATAAAGATTCCTATGATCGTGAATTCCGATATCGCCGCGATCGAATTAAACGGTCAATCCATGGTTGCACTGGGAGATAAAAATGCGGTATTGGAGCTTCGAACGGATCGCGCAGTTTACAAACTCCCCGCTCAACAAATCATCGGGGCAGTATCCGATCAGATGGGGATTGACTCCCATGAAGGTTTAAATGATGTTAACGTACAGATCGAAATCGCGAAACCGGAAGCGAATGCGATGAAAATTGTGGATAATGCCGCCAATGCCGGAAAGTTAACTATAATCGCTCCCCCGATTGAATTTACGGTTAGAGCTATACGTAGGGATAAAGTCTTTGAAATAACAAGGTTTAACACCTATGTTGAACGTTCGATCGCGATTCCTGACGATGTAGATCCGAAATTGATAACTACGGGAATTGTCGCTGAACCAGATGGAACGGTACGTCATGTGCCCACGAAGATTGTAGTTGAAGACGGGAAGTACTATGCCCAAATAAACAGTTTAACAAACAGTGTATATGCCCTCGTGTCGCACCCGATCGTTTATAGCGATATGTCGAATCATTGGGCCGAAGATGCAGTCTATGACATGGGTTCCCGCATGATCTTGGACGGAACAATCGATGAACAGTTCTCACCGGATCAAGATATAACTCGCGCAGAATTTGTCTCGGTCGTCACTAATGGCCTGGGTCTAAAAAAAGGCGAAGGAAATCTCCCGCTTGCGGATGTTAGCGAGTTCGATGATAATCACGATGGGATTCAGACCGCATATGCCTACCACCTCATTACCGGATTCGAAGACGGGACGTTCCGACCGAAAGCTAAGATAACGCGCGAAGAAGCGATGGTTATCTTGTCCAAGGCTATGAAGATCACGGGGCTTAAAAGTAAGCTTGCCGATCAGTCAACCGCAGCAACATCGAGTCCGTACGCCGACTTTTCGATGGTTTCAAAATGGGCGCTGGGCGGCGTCATGGATTGCTTGCAAGCTGGCATCGTGTCGGGCAGAAACAACTCGGTTCTTGCTCCCCATGCTTTTTTGACAAAGGCTGAGGCCATAACCATTGTAAGGCGATTGCTGCAAAAGTCAGAGCTTATCTAGATGCTTTGAAAACGGGCACCGGAACTCGAATCCGGTGTCCGTTTTGTGTCTGTAGCAACCATCTATGGGGATGATAGCTCCACTTAACTTAGGAATGCGATATGTATGTTTGAATTCCTTTATATGAACCTCCCAATACGCGACTCTATACTTATGTTATTGTTCCTTTTTACTTAAGTTCAATAAATAAAGGGAGACTAGAGATGAAGATTACCAGATTGAAAACAAATCGAGTTATCAATCCTCTCGGATTTTCGTTGGATAAGCCTAGGATATCGTATGTCGTGACGGACACAAAGGCCAAGAAGCAGAAGGCGGCTCTTGTCACCGTATCCTTAGACATAACTTTCGCACAGGTAGTATTCACGAGCGGGATTAGGGATGATATCGATAACCTGGCATATGAAATTCAGATCGAACTGCAACCGAGAACGAGATATTACTGGCGCGTCGAAGTATGGGCCGACAATGGGGACTATGCCATAAGCGATATAGCTTGGTTCGAAACAGCTAAACTGGCTGAGCCATGGCAGGCCAAGTGGATTACTCCCGTGATGGATAAGGATATTCATCCCGTCCTTTGTAAATCGTTTGACATTACAGGGGATGTTTCTTCGGCGCGTGCTTACGTTTGCGGATTGGGACTTTATGAGATGCAAGTCAACGGAGATAAAACGGGGAACGAATATTTGACGCCGCACTTCAACGCCTATCATGAGTGGCTTCAATATCAGACATACGATGTCACCGATCAACTGCTTCGGGGTGAGAATCAAATTACAGTTTGCCTGGGCAATGGCTTGTATAAAGGCCGTTTCGGCTTTGACGGTCGTTCTGCTGAACTGTATGGCAATGAGTTTGCCTTGTTATGCGAAATTGTGGTGAGTTATACGGACGGTTCGACGGAAGTTATCTCAACGGATGACTCTTGGACTGCGGTTCAAAGCTGCATTAAATCCGGAAATTTGTATGATGGAGAAGTTTACGATGCATCGTTTCAAGCACTAGAAATATACAGCGTACGTGAAGCGAAGCTGGGATACGATCTACTAAAAGCGCGCCTTAGCTTGCCTGTCGTAATCAAGGAGGAACGCCAGCCGGTTGAACTTCTACTCACCCCTTCCGGAGAGACTGTTCTTGACATGGGGCAGAATATGGTCGGTTGGATCCAATTCCGGACAACCGCGCCATTAGGAAGTACGATTCGACTTCAATATGGCGAAGTGCTGCAGAATGGCAACTTTTATCGGGATAATCTGCGAACGGCCAAGGCGGAGTACCTCTATACGGCTAATGGACATGAAGTTGTTGTTCGGCCGTATTTTACATATTACGGATTCCGTTACGTGAAGATAGAGGGATGGATTGGGGAATTAAATCCGAACGACTTTACCGCATGTGTACTATATTCCGATATGGAGGAAACAGGGGATATCGAGACAAGCGATCCACTTGTCAATCGATTGTTTCTCAATGCGCTTTGGGGCCAAAGAGGCAACTTCCTGGATGTCCCAACGGATTGTCCGCAAAGGGATGAGCGAATGGGCTGGACGGGAGATGCCCAGGTGTTCTCGGGAACGGCGAGCTTCAATATGGACACGTACGCTTTTTACAACAAGTACTGTTACGATTTGAAGTGCGAACAAGAAACCATGAATGGGATGGTCCCCCTGGTCGTTCCATCCGCAAACGTGCAAAGAGGCGGTTCCAGCGCATGGGCGGATGCAGCGACGATTATTCCGTGGAATGTGTATACCCATTACGGTGATAAAGCGATTCTTGAACAACAATTCGCAAGCATGAAAGCCTGGGCGGATTACATCATACGCGAAGATGAGGGAACGGGCGGTCAAAGGCTTTGGACGACGGGTTTCCATTTCGGCGATTGGTTGGCCCTGGACAACGGCAATCCGGATTCACCGTTCGGAGGAACGGACACGGTCTTTATCGCTTCAGCTTATTATTCCCAATCTGCGGAGTTGGTTGCTAAAGCGGCTAGAGTGTTAGGCAATAATGAGGATGCCGATTATTATGAACGAATCTCGCGAGAAGTGAAGACTGCGATTCAAGATGAATTCTTTACTAAAAATGGTCGACTGGCGATTGATACGCAGACCGCGTATGTCCTTACGTTATATATGAACTTAGCTCCGGATCCTTACAGATCGAGAGTAGTCGAGGGGCTGCAGAAACGGTTAAAGGCTGATGGCTATCACCTAAGAACGGGATTTGTCGGAACGCCATATATAACTTGGGTTTTGTCCGAAAACGGATGCAATGATCTCGCTTATACGCTCCTACTAAATGATGACTATCCAAGCTGGCTTTATGCCGTTAAATTAGGCGCAACCACCATATGGGAACGATGGAACTCGATTTTGCCCGATGGGACCATTAGCGGCACCGGGATGAATTCGCTTAACCACTATGCTTATGGGGCGGTCGTGGAGTGGATGTATCGAACGATGGGAGGAATAAACCCGGTTGAAGAGGAGCCTGGATACCGTCATGCGGTGCTCGCGCCGAAGCCTGACGCGAGGCTTAAGTGGTCAAAAGTTAAGGTAGAGACGGCATCCGGGAGATACAGAAGTGAATGGAGTATCAGCGAAGAGGGGGGGCTTACTTTTCAGTTCGAGATCCCGTTCAACACCACTGCCCTAGTATGTTTACCGTATGCGGAACTGGCTAGTCTCGAGGTCAATGGTTCTGCCTGGAGAGAAGGCGACTGGGAAGGCGAACAAATCGAAGAAGAGGTAAAGCTAACATTGTCTAGCGGAATTTACGTCATTCGATACTCCCCAACGCAGAGTTATCTCGAGCAGCTCAGCACGATGACTCCGCTCAGCGTACTTATGGAAAATGAAGAGGCAGCTGCTTTCGTTCGCTCAACGATGTCATCAATAATCGATCTAAACGCGGATTCTCTTAGCTCTTACGGTACAGCCTCCTTCAGAGATCTTGCGAATATCTTTCAGATTCCTTTAGAGCTTCTTGATCGGGTTGACAGTCAGTTAAGTCAATTGTCGTATACAAGGAGAAAAATCAGTGAGGAAATATGAAATGATAGTGTTAAAAACAGGAAAAAAGCGCCGGGTGGTAGCAATCGGTTGAGAGGCTGGGGATACATTTAATCCCACACCAATAATATTACTTAGTTAAGAAGCGAATACGGATTTCCCATTGAGGAGTGTTAACATGTTCGAGCTTAATACTAAAAGGCTATCTGATATGGCTGAGAGTAACTTTAATTGGGCCGATTTTTTTATAGACGAATTCATTCAATTGAAGACGGAGAAAGATAAGGTTCATCATATAAGGAAGTATTTTAACAAACAGATTGCCATTTTTGATTCTATACGGCTTTGGGAAGATGGAGCGCCGAATTTCAACCCTAAATTCAAATTGCAAAACCAACCTCAAATGGTATTTTTCCCTCATGCTGATTCACAGCCAAGAGGAGTTGTTTTAATCTCGCCGGGCGGCGGCTACAATGTTAAATCCACCTATGAAGCTTTTCCTGTAGCCCTGAAAATAGTGGAGGCAGGGTATTCAGCCGCCGTGCTCGATTACAGGCTTAAACCTTATTCCCAGTACATTACTGTCATGGATATAAAAAGAGCCATTCGCGTATTGAGGTATAAGGCAGCCGACTTAAATATCAAACCCGATAAAATTGCCGTTGCCGGTTTTTCGGCAGGAGCCAATCTATCCTCTATGGCTGCCGTTCATTACGATTACGGAATTGAAAATGCCTTAGATCCTATTGATCAAGTTTCTTGCAGACCGGACGCGGCCATTCTCGGCTATGGTGCATTTTCTCAAGCTTCTTATCCAACGCCAATTCCATTTATTCGATACGAAACCCCAAATCTTGATGAGATCGATGAAAACAAAGAGCATGAAATAGATGGGGCCGGCTTCCGAAGTACACCGTTTAACGATCTGCAACTTAAACACAAACTGTTCTTCTCGCCTGAGAAAAACATCCGGATCGATACGCCGCCTTTCTTTTTATGGCAAACCAATCAGCAAGACGACCCCAGATACGTATTGAATTTGGCCAAGGAATTGACGGATTGGGGGATCCCTTTCGAGCTCCATTGTTTCCCGAATGGTCCGCATGGACTTGGATTAGCCGATGGCAAGGGACAACCTTATCCCAAAATGGACCATGTAATGCACTGGTCGAAACTTGCTGCGGGATGGCTTGAAGAGAATAAGTTTTAACCAAAAAACATAGAACCTACATTTGATTCTGACGGCGTGGAGAAGCCTCCATTCTGGATGTTAACGAATCCGATGATCATTACGATGGAATTCAGACCGTGTACGCTACCATACTCCGAAATTGTGAATAATTAATAATGGGCACAGGAATTCGATTCCGGTGTCCATTTGTGTGCTTCGCGGCAACCATCTATGACAAATTTAGAATGCGATATCTAAGTTTGAATTCCTTTATATAAACCATCTAATCCACAACTCTATACTTAAGATAAGGTTCCATGCATGGATTTGAGCACAGCAAGTATTTATACACGTGTTAAAGGAGGATTATACAAAGATGAGTATAAACATCGAAAAAATCAAAAAATTCCCGCTGAATGATGGAGAAATTACAAATGTCGAGTGGATGGAAGGGGTAAGGGCGCCCGTGCCCAATCCCCTTGGTTTACATTTTGTAGACGGCGGCAGCTTTTATAAAGTTACCATGATATTGCATCCGACGGTTCAATCCAATATTACAGTGATGATGTATTTGCCGGAGCCGGAAGCATGGAATGGTAAATTTTTAGGAACCGGAAACGGAGGTTTTGCGGGATCTATTGCAGAAGGTGGTCTTATCAATGGTATTGGCCGGGGCTACGCCACGGCTAATACCGACATGGGGACAACGCCCAATCCGGATGACTGTATCGGACTTCCGGAGGTTTGGGTGGACTACGGATATCGTGCGACCCATATGATGACGGTAGTCGGGAAACAACTTACCACTTATTTCTATGGCAAGGCTCCCCAATATTCTTACTTTGCGGGAGGTTCTACAGGCGGACAACAGGGCTTTTCCGAGGCCCAGAGATATCCGGAGGATTATGACGGGATCGTCAGTCTCTCTCCGGCGTTTGACAGAATCAGACTGCACAGCTTTTTTATCTGGAACTGGCAGCAACTTCATGGAAGACTTCATGCTACATTTACGCCGGACCAGGCGGAAAAATGGAAAGATAGCATCGTAAAAATATATGGAAAGATCTGCGGGAGCAATGATCAGGATGCGTTCCTGGCATATCCCGGCGGAGTTAAGGAAAATCCCATGGACAATCCTGCGCTGCAGGAGGCCATAGAGGAGCAATTGACAGAGGGCCAAAAAGAGGCGCTGCGTCACATCTATAACGGACCCAAAGACCCGGTAACAGGAGAGCATTTTATTGCACCTTTTCTTCCCGGTTCGGAGACGCAGATGTTAAGTCTGGTTGATATGAGTAATAAGGATGCGTTTGCGCACGGGTACTTTTATCCATTCCGCTGGATTTGGGGCAAGGACTTTGATTTTATGAAGTTCGATTTCCATAAAGACCTGCAGGAGGCAATAAATCAACTGAGTCCTATATTGGATGCGACCAATACGGATCTGCGTGCATTCAAAGACCGTGGCGGAAAGCTGCTAGTGGTTGGCGGCAGTGTAGATGCGATTATCCCCTATACAGGCTTTTTGAATTATTATCACAAGGTGATTGCTGAGCAGGGAGGATTGGAAGAAACGAAGGGATTTTTTCGGTTTTTTTTAATGCCGGGTTTTTCGCATACGGTAGGAGGAATAGGCGTACAAGAGGTTGGAATGATGGGCCTTGCGGAGGTTCCACGGGATCCGGAGCATGACGCGCTTTGTGCTTTGGAGAAGTGGGTTGAGCAAGGTGTCGCTCCGGAGAGGTTGTTGGGAACTCATTTTGAAAAAGGTAGCTCGGGTCTTGAATTCGAATATGCAAGACCGTCTTATGTATATCCTTATGTGGCCAAATACACGGGAGGCGATCCCAATAATCCACAAAACTACTGCCCGGTAGAGGATTCAGAAGCATACGAGTAGATCTGTCGCCGGTGGCGGAGCAAGTAAGCAATATCTTGTCTTGCATCGTAAGATGCAATAAGAAGCTGCCGGTTTCTTGAGGCGGGAGATTATATCCTGCGCATCGGCAACAGCAGCCGCTGTACGGAGACAGCCGGCGTGGTACGACTGAGGAAACGGTTTTTCAGGACTGGAAGCCCGAGAAGGCGGAAATAGTTGCAGCAGATCGAGCAATTTCAGGAAAATCCGCTTATCAGCGGAAAATGTCAGTACCACATGGGGAGTCCAGAATCATCCTGGCCAGGGCGTTACTATCAAGCATTTTTTATGCAACAATCAGGAGACGAACCATTTTTTTCGAACAGCATCGTGAGTGAGTGGGCACTGCGCAACCAAACTCGCAAAGATGTGCGCTTTTGGCAGTATTGTAGCGGGCAACGATATCATGATGCCAGAAGAAAAGGCAAACTGACGGGGAGATTAGTGTAGTAAAGAGAGATAAGATTCACTCTAGATGGATCGGATCGGGTGCCTATAATCATTTGGTCAACCGTCTAGTGGTAGAGAAATAAATCAATCCACTGGAGGCAAATAATATGTTTAAAAAAACAAATTGGATCTGGATTCCAGGCTGGAATGCAGCGGATAAGGAAGAACCAAGAATCGTCTATTTTCGGAAGGAAGTTGACTTCCATAGAGCTCCAGAGAAATTGGAAATTCAGATATCTGCCGATTCGAGATACAAGTTATATGTGAATGGCAAACTCATTGAGGTTGGACCAAGCAAAGGCGACAATAAAATTTGGTATTATGATACCGTTGATCTGGCGCCGCATCTTGCCCAAGGAAAGAATATTCTGGCTGTTATCGTTCTTCGCTATCCCTTGGAATATACAAAAGGGAATAGTGGGGTATTTCGTACACATACGCCAGGACTCTATCTTGCAGGAGAATACTTGGATGATGGTGGAGAGGTTATCCGCTTATCTGCCGACGATAGTTGGAAATGCTTAAGAGAGACGAACGTTAAGCTATCACCCGAGCAAATGGGATTTGCACACCTATATATCCTAGAGGAAGCATCTGGTAATCCGGATACCTTTGGATGGATGAAGGAGCATTATCAGGATCGTAACTGGATGTCGGCAGAAGAGATACAATCGTGGCCGATCGTTATGAATAAGTCGGGGAGTCCTAATAATCTTCAAGCACGAACCATACCTTATATGAAAAAAGTTCCCAGGAAGTTTGATGGGATCTTAACGATTAGGAACTCTAAAGTAAAAGAATCGGAATGGAGCAAGATGCTGACTGGGGCAGAAGCGGTTACATTATTGCCCCATTCAACAGAAATTGTTGAAATAAATGCTGGAGAGTTGATGACCGGATTTCTGAATCTTTCTGTAAGCGGCGGAAAGGGGACGAAAATCAAAATTTTACAGTCCGAAGGGTACGTTCTACCGGAAGAGCCGGGTGCACCAACGTCTTCTATGCCGAAAAAAGGAAATCGTTTAGATCATATAAACGGGCATCTGCATGGATTTACAGATACCTATCATGTCGCGGGGATAGGTAAAAACGGAGAGGCGGAGATTTATGAACCTTTTTGGTTTCGCACCTTCCGTTTTATTCAGCTTGAGATCGTAACAGCAGATGAGCCGTTAACCATAGAGAGCTTCGATTACCAGGAAACAGGATATCCATTGGAAGTCAAGACTTGGGTAAAGACCTCCGATGAATCGATGCAAGCGATTTGGGACATTAGTGAGAGAAGTTTGAGAAGATGCATGCATGAGACTTATGAAGACTGTCCCTTCTATGAGCAGCTTCAGTATGCCATGGATGCCAGATCGCAAATCCTTTTTACTTATATGACATCTGCTGACGACAGATTGGCACGCCAGTGCTTTGACGATTTCAGAAGATCGCAACGCTATGACGGCATGATTAACTGTTGCTACCCAAGCAATACTTCCTATGTCATTCCCGGATTCTCTATTTATTATTTGATGATGCTTTATGACCATATGATGCACTTCGGCGATCAAGAATTGATTCGTTCTTATCTGTCCACGATTGACGGGATTTTGGCGTACTTCCATAGCCACCTGACCAAGGAGGGAATCGTCGATAAAATTGGTGGACTTTTATTCAAGGATGCCTCCTGGTCTTTTATCGACTGGACGACTCAGTGGAATGATACGACAGGCGTACCTACCGCAACAAGGTCAGGGCCGATTACGATGGAAAGTTTGCTCTATATCATGGGACTTGAACATGCAGCTAAAATGGCCTCCTTTGCCGGAAGAGACGGAATTGCGGAAGAATACATAGTGCGGGCCGGAAAAGTAAGGGAAGCCGTTCGGAAGTATTGCATGGGAAGTAATGGGATGATTCAGGACGGGCCCGGCATCGATGAATACAGCCAGCATTGCCAGGTATTCGCAGTTTTGACCGATACGATTGAGCTTGAGCAGGGAAAAGAAAGTCTCTTAAAAACCCTGGAAAACAAACATGAATATACGCAGTGTTCCGTCGCGATGGCTTACTATCTGTTCCGTGCGTTAGAAAAATGCGATCTCTACGAATATACGGATGCGTTATGGGATATATGGCGCGATATGATCAAGAATAATCTGACGACATGCGTAGAAGATCCAGTAGTGCAGAGAAGTGATTGCCATGCCTGGGGAGCCTTGGCGCTATATGAGTTGCCAGCTGTCATACTTGGCGTACGTCCGACAAAGCCTGGCTTTGAAGAAATAGAGGTGAAGCCGGTGCCCGGTCATTTGACTTGGGCCGAAGGAGAAGTGATTACACCCAAGGGTATGATTAAAGTTCAGTGGCGGAAAGTGGGAGCGGATATTGAGCTTCAGCATCAATGGATAGAATCGTAGGTTGCAAGTCAGAACCAATCTAACTGCTATGAAAATGGGCACCGGAATTCAATTCCAGTGCCCATTTGTGCGTATTGCAGCAACAATCCACGGGGATCGCCCCGACTACTTTAGAATGAGATATCTATGTTTGAATTCCTTTATATTAACCTCCCAATACGCGACTCTATACTTAAAATAGGTTCCACGCAGGAGGGTTAAGGACAACAGGCTATAGGAAGTGATGCAAAAACAAGAGAAGAATACGGCAAGAATCAGATGCCCGGGATGTAAATGAATCGAAGTTGACGGCCATGTGTAATTCAGGAGGAAAATATGATCGGTGTAAATACCTTTGCACTTGCTAAATTCATTCGTCAGGATATGTCAGCTATTTATCGAAAAATAGCACAAATCGGATTTGATATGGTGGAGCCTCTCGTAGCCACAGTGGATGAACAGGGTGAGATACCCAAAGTGGTAGTCTGTAAAGAAAACATCCTGCCATTTGTGGATATGTGCGAGCAGTTGGGGTTAAATTTACGGATTGCTCATGTGGCTCATCCATCCGGTTCCGTGCGAAAATTGGTAGATTATTTGACTTGGCTGAATGAGAAAAGCGGGATTAGCGCCTTCGTTTTCGGCAGTGAAATGTGTACAGCAGAGCAGGCATATGAACAGGCGGCATTTCTTAGCGAGATTGCTTTCTATATGAAGAAGGAGAACTGCCGGATTCTATACCATAATCACAGCATAGAATTCACGCCAGTTACTTTGGATGGCATTACAACGACAGTGTTGGACTGTTTTTTTCAGGCATGTACAGAAGAGGTTCTATTGGAATTGGATATCGGTTGGGCTGGAATCGGAGAAGATGAAGTGGCAGTTGCCTCCCGTCTTGCTGATCGGATACATAGTATTCATTTAAAGGATTTTGTCCCGGGTTCTCGCAAATGGCCAATCGATAAACCAATGGCTACAGAAAAATTTTCAAGCATTGGCAGCGGAGAAATCAAAACAGGGGAAGTTCTGGCTTTACGGAATCGTTTTCCGAATTTTAGCGGAAACCTCATTATAGATCAGGATGCAAGCGTAGGGGATATCACAGAAGATATAAAGGCAGGATATCAATGGTTGCAAAAGATGGAGATGAAAGGATGAGTGCGAATATGAATATGAATATACAAGCCTATGAAATCGATCACATGGAGAGAGTAAGAAGGTTGGCACCGGAGTGTATGGTGCTATTAAAGTCGGACGGCAGCTTTCCGCTGGAGGTACCGGCCAAGCTAGCCCTATACGGCAACGGCAGCAGGCGTACCATCAAGGGCGGCACCGGATCCGGGGATGTGAATGTCAGAGCTTACACCACGGTGGAGCAGGGACTGGAAAAGGCGGGATTCGACATTACCACGTCGGCTTGGTTGGATGCCTACGACGCTGTCTGGGAAGAGGAATACAAGGCGTTTAGGGCAGGGCTCAAGGCGAAAATCGCGGCGGAGGGAATGAGCGGGTTGCTCGAGACGCTAGGCGTAGCCATGCCGGAGCCGGAGTATAACATTCCCCTAGAGGGAGAGGGAGACACGGCCGTTTATGTCCTCGCCAGAAACAGCGGGGAAGGGGCGGACCGGCAGGCAAAAACAGGAGACCTGAAGCTCAGTGCCGCGGAAATCCGGGATATTCTAAAGCTGGCCGAGCAGTACCCAAAGTTTCTGCTGGTCTTAAACGTGGGTGGAGTAGTAGATTTGTCGCCGGTCGTAGAACAAGTGAAGAATATCCTGATTCTGTCGCAGCTTGGCATGTCGGTAGGCGACGCCTTTGCGGATGTGCTGCTGGGGAAGGCTTACCCCTCCGGCAAATTGGCTTCTACTTGGGCGGCTTGGGAGGATTACTGTAAGGTAGGAGATTTCGGAGAGCTTGACGATACCCGGTATCGCGAGGGCATCTATGTGGGCTACCGTTATTTTGACACGGTGGGGAATCAACCGCTGTTTCCTTTTGGCTTTGGATTGAGTTATTCCACCTTTACTATTGTGCCGGGGCAGCCAGCTTTGCAGGGTACCAAAGTGACGGTGCCTGTGACCGTGAAAAACACGGGGGCACACCGTGGGAAAGAGGTGGTGCAGTTGTATGTGTCTGTGCCGGAAGGGAAACTGGATCAGCCTTATCAGGGGCTGGCGGCCTTTGGAAAGACAAGAGAGCTGGCTCCCGGAGAGTCGGAAAACATGGACATCTGCTTTGAGATGGAAAGCCTGGCATCCTATGATGCGGAGAGCAGCTGCCGGATTCTGGAGGCGGGAAATTATATTCTGCGCTTAGGTAACAGCAGCCGCAGCACAGAGAGCGTAGGCATCGTAGGCCTGGAGGAAACGGTTGAGGTAGAGCGGGTCAGCCATGTGGGAGGCAGCCCAGATTTCGAGGACTGGAAGCCGGAAGGGACTAAGAGAGGTCAGGGGAGCTTGGCCATTCTGGAAGTGCAAGGAACGCTTCGTCTTTCCGCTTCCTCTTTTACACGCTTGATTCATACCGCACCTAAGGTGGATGAAAAGGCTCTGGCGTTGGCAAAAACGCTAACGGATAGCGAACTTGCGTATCTGTGTACCGGCGTTTTCGTGGACGAAGACATCAAGGGCCGCATCGACAATGCCGGCGTGACGGTAGCCGGGGCTGTAGGAGAAACCACCACCATGTTCCGAGATAAGGGTATTCCCAATTTGGTGATGTCGGACGGCCCTGCCGGACTGCGGCTTAGTCGACAGTATGGTTTGGATGAGCAAGGTGCGTACCCCCTTGAAGCAGAGGAACAGGAAGCATTCAAGGAGCTTCTGCCGGAAGCGCTGCTGGCTATTCTGCTGGGCATCTACCCCGCTGCGGCAGGCCAGAATCGTAACGGCGAGATCCGCGAGCAGAACTGTACGGCTATTCCCGTGGGCACAGCCCTTGCCCAGAGCTGGAACCCGGAAGTTTGCCAGGAGTGCGGCGACATTGTCGGGGAGGAGATGAAACGGTTCGGCGTACACCTGTGGCTGGCTCCGGCTATGAACATCCATCGCAATCCACTCTGCGGCAGGAACTTCGAGTATTTCTCGGAGGATCCCCTTATCAGCGGCAAAATGGCGGTAGGCATTATATTCGGAGCCCAGAAGCATCAAGGCTGCGGTGCCACCGTCAAGCATTTTGTCTGCAACAACCAGGAGACCAACCGCTTCAATTCCAACAGCGCAGTCAGTGAGCGGGCATTGCGAGACATCTATTTGCGGGGCTTCGAGATTGCCATCAAGGAGGCAGCGCCTCTGGCGGTGATGAGTTCGTACAATTTGCTCAACGGAGAGCATACCTCCCAGCGGCATGATCTGATGGAGACGGTGCTTAGGGAAGAATGGGGTTTTGATGGGATCGTCATGTCGGATTGGGTGGCCGCCAGTGAGTCGGCGGCCAATGACAAAAAATATCCTAGAGCTTGCGCCTCCGGCAGTATAGCGGCGGGCAATGACATTATGATGCCCGGCGGCAGGAAGCACCATGAAGATCTGATGAGCGCTTTGAACAATAAGGCGGCTACTTATCCGCTGACCCGGGCAGATCTGGAGAAGTGTGCTGCGCGTATGATCTCAATGGCCTGGAAGCTGACTGGAAAATAGAAAGGGACAGCGTTAAGAAAGAGAAACGAAATATGATTAATGGAGCGTTGAACATGAACAAGTACCCATTAAGCGCAGGAGCTGCACGGGGTGATATAACACCCGGTGATAACATTCTGCCTCTGCCTTTTGTGTTTTCCGTTGTCATGGATCGCATTGCCGATCCTATTTATGTCCGCGTTCTCGATTTGGATGATGGTCAAAAAAGAGTACTATTTATCACCTTTGATATGGGCATAATACCATATCCCGACGAAACCTTGAAATTTATTTGCGATATTACCGGGCTCAGTAAAGAATCTATATTTATGGCCGCAACCCATACGCATGAAGTCCCGTTTATCGGATTCAGCATGTTGCCGATGCCAGACGCGGAAGAAAAACATAGACGATGGTATTCCGAGATTCAGAAGGCACTTAAGGATGCCATTAAGCAGGCTGGCGAAAATAAAAAACCTGCCCGCATCGGATACGCTACCGGAAAATCATACATTAATGTTAACCGTGATGAAATCATTGATGGCAAAAGCGAACTTGGCAACAACTTTGAACGGCCTAGTGACAAGACGCTTGCTCTTGTTAGACTGGAGGATGAAGAAGGCTCTCCTATCGCGCTAATTGTCAATTATGCCGTACACGCCGTAGTGATGAATGGCTGTATGGTAGACGGAGTTATTAAGATCAGCGGCGATCTTCCTGGAAGGACGTCGGCCATGCTGGAAGAAAAATTGGGCGGAGCAGTTGTGCTTTGGACGTCAGGAGCCGCGGGGGATCAGAACCCTCGAATCATGACGCAATATGTTACGGAAATGAAGGATGGTCTGCCGGTCGTCAAGTCACTGGGTGAAGCCGGCTATATGATATTGGATTTTCTCACAAATGAGCATGTTCGGGATATCCTTGCAGTTCATCAATCTCTCGTATGCGATAGGAATGAGGCGGAAATATTTGTTGCTGAGCGTCTTGCTGTATGCCCCAGGCGATTAACGCCGCAGAACGCGGAAGTAGCCGAGTCGTCTCAAAACGCGGCTGGATCGGATCCTACCGTGTCTTATACACTTCGGATGCTTACCGTCGGAGATTTGGTTTTCGAGGGAATCTCGGCCGAGGTGGTTACCACGATCGGAACTGCGCTTAAGATCGCTTCGCCGTATGAGAAAACAATGGTGGTTACCCACGTTAATAACTATGACGGCTACGTCACGGATGACTGGGGATATGAAAACCATACGTTTGAAGCGATTGGAACCTTTGTGCAGAAGGGCTATGCGCAACCTGCTTTCTTAAAGGGATTCGCGGAGATGTTCGATGAAAAGAATCATATTTAAAAACAACTAAATTCAAGAAGGTGCAGAACATGGAACAGGATAATATGGATTATGCTAAGGTGCTGGCTATGCTAGCCCAGCCCCAGGAAGCACCTGCGCCCTTGGAGAAAGTAGAAAGCAGGCGGATAGAAATCCCTTTTATTACAAAGGAGGGCAAGGTGGAAGAGCGTCCCATCCGGTTGTTTTTACCCGATGTGGCGGCATCACCGATGCCCCTGGTCTACGTGCCTCACTACGAAATGGGGGAGGATTCCGCCGAATTGCGGGCTTACCTCGAAAAAGGGTGGGCGGTGTCCTCCGTCACGGCGTTCGACAACAAATATAACGGGCAATTGGTGGACGACCATTTGGTGTTCAACAATGCGGCTCTCTACACCTTGCGTAATATGCCGGAGATTGACAGCAAACGGATTGCGATAGTAGGAGGCAGCGCAGGCGGATACATGGCATTGATGCTGAATGCTCTGCAATTGGGTATTTGCTGCTCTATCGCAAACGCCCCGATCACGAACCTGTATTTTAACATGTACCTGTATTTTAATGAGGCGGGCCGACTGAACCAGCAGGCACTGAAGGAACTGATGCAGGAGAAGCGTGGGGATTTTAAGGAGAGCCCCCTGGATTTCATGAAGAGCATGTCCAAGCTCCCCCTGCCTATCCTGGGTGCTGTATCCGGAATGTTTCAACCCGTTCTAGAACACTTCCTGAATCCGGAAGACTTGGCCAGGTGGGAGGCTTTTTCGCCGGTGGCGCTGGCAGAATTGTTCTGTAATCCTGTGATGCTGAATCATTTTACCTCCGATGCGCTGGTGCCCATTGACCAGATTTCCAAGCGCTTTACCTATGACAAGCCAGGGGCTTCCTTGCCTGAGGATTTTTTCCATCGACTGCCTGAGAATATGACGGGAAAATTGGGATGCTCGCTGGAGGAAAGGCTGCCAAAGGAGGAAACGAGAACAGCGTGTATCTCTGCGAGCGATGCCAATGAGAATTATTCGCTTCCTTTCGATGCGGATAAGAGATTCAACCTGAATATCTTCGATGAAGGACCGGTTGAAGGCTATGCCAGTCACAGGATTCAACCCGGGACAGGCAGGGCGGATGACTTTCCGTATCTGGAGGAAATGTTCTTGCGGACGGCGGCAATGACGAATGTGCTGACCGCGGAGAAGCTTCGATCCCTGCTTGAGCGATATCAGGGGAAAAGCGTACAACTGCCTGCCCATGAAGGGGTGGATGACACGGTGTATGGTTCTCTGGAAATTTATCGCCAAGAGGTGCGAGGGGAGCTGGCGAGCTGGAAGAAGGATAATGGGGAGACGGCTCTGAAAGCGGTATTTGAAAGCTTGTTGGAGGCTGAAGAGAGTATGACTTGTCGGGAGAACCTTCAGCATGCGATGAAGGCAGTAATCGAATTCGTATAGACAAAGAAAGGCAAGGGAGATAAGCCTCAGAAATCGGTTATGAAAGAAACGGCGAGACGGGAAGTCCTTTGCTTTTTGAAGACCAAACAAAACGCTGACCGTGATGGCGGCCGACCGATTGCTTGGGCCCATACGATTAAGAACCAAGTACCGTCCGTTAAATATGAGCGCCGGGGATTACGATTTGGCGGACGCACAGGATGGGAAGGAATATTATTACGTCGAGTGCGTTCACAGCGAGTTGATTTGCGCGGACTTGACCGTCGATTATACGGACGTAACGGGATACTTTTCTACTCATTTTCACAATTTGTATCCACCTTACGTTCGCAAGTCGCCAGCTTATGTTACAAGACAAAGGCTGCATTATTAGGTTAACGCAAAGAACCTCGATCAGTACGGATCGGGGTTCTTTGGCGTCTAACACCTGAGTTATTGATTTCGAAACCCTTGCGGCGTTTTTCCGAAGTTCTCCTTGAAGATCTTGATGAAATGAGGTGCCGCGAGAAAACCTAACTGGCTACTGATTTCGGTTACTTTGAGATTCGTATTCCGTAACAATTGGACGGCTCGTTCCATCCGAATTCGATAAATATAATCGCCAATCGTTTCGTTCATGACGGTTTTGTATAGCTTTGATAAATAGACAGGATGCAACCCCACATGATCTGCAACGGTTTGAAGCGAGATCCCCTCTGCCAGGTGCTCATCGATAAAGTTCCGGATTTTAGCGGCTATCTGTTGATGGGAACTCTCCATCCGCGAAGAGGTTTTGGCTTTCAGATTGTCGATCATCTTGCATGCCCAATCATACAGTCTTTGCCGGGAGAGATGCCCCCTCTTGCGAAACAAGAGATCGGACTCTTCGCTTATATGATCATCCATAATCACTTCGTTTGAGGCTATCCCCAGCGCGAAGGATGAGGAGAGGTACAAGAGAGTGACATAGAGTTCTGCCTGCGTTAGTTCGTCCGATTGATCGTCCGCAAATAAAAAGCCGTCGATTTTGGCTATAGCCTCGTCCCAATTGCCGGCTTCCAGCAAGGTGGATAATGCAGGTGGGGCATTTAACTTTTTGACCAATGATACTTTACGATGCTCGTAATGTTGGTCAATCGTCAAGAAAAAGCTTTTATGACTGCCGACGTTGCGGTTGATGGCGTTAATGGAGGCCGAATAATTATCCGGCAATCCGTAAGGGAACGCTTCGATCGGGCTGAGACATATTGAAAGAGATCCTTTTAAATATTTTTGGACATGATTCTGGAGTTTGACCGCGAAGGAATCGGATAGTTTTAATGCATCTTGGTTCTTGTTCTTGATAAGGAAGACCAGATAGCCCTGCTCGGTGACGCAATGCCAGAGATCAAACAGCTCCTGAAAAACTTCCTCCGCAATGTTCGTGATGGCAAATTCAAGGAGCGATAGGGAGTGCAGGTCATATCCCGAGAAGTCCTCTTCCATCCGAACTACCATCATCATGTAAGGGTTCTCTGTTTGGAAAGGAACGCCTAACATAGCGCATCTTTCTTCTATTACGCTGGACCGAATGTTTTTATTCTTCAACAAGTCATTGAGCAATTGGTTTCGGAGGAGGGGGAGGTTCGTATTCAAGGTTTGCTTAATGCGTTGGAACGAACTGATCTCCTCCCATTCCTTCTCGATTTGTTGAATGGCCGACTTGACCGAATCCATTAACTCCGCAATATCGACCGGTTTTAGCAAGTAATTTAACGCCTGGTAGGCCATCGCTTTCTTGGCATACTCAAACTCATCGTGCCCCGAAAGAATGATGCAACGTACTTTGTGCGCGAAGGATCGAATACGTTCGATGAGCTCTAAGCCATCCATCTCGGGCATTCGTATATCCGTAATCATAATATCAATCGATTTCGTTGTTGCGATATCCAAGGCTTCCTGGGCCGAATAGGCGCGATACACCTCTTCGATCCCAAGATCCTCCCAGGGAATCGTTAACGCCAAGCTATCCACGACGGAGGTTTCATCGTCTACGATAAGTAAATGGTACATGGAATGTCAGTCCTCCTGTTCATTGCTCTTGAACCAGTCCAATTCGATGCGTAAACCGCCGAGCATGCTCTGATCGATTCCCATACTCGAATGCTTGCCGAAATGGATCAGCATCCGTTGTCGAATGTTCCACAAGGCGCAGCCCATGGTATCATCAAGCGGCTGCTTGATCCGATTCGTAAGCGCTTGGATATCCTCTTGCGTCATGCCATTCCCGTCGTCTTCTACGGTGAGTCGATAGCGATCCACGGTCTCTATTCCCTTTATCCGAATGAGTCGTGCGCGCTGCTTCTTCTCTATGCCGTGAATCACGCCGTTCTCGACCAGAGGTTGAACGAGAAGCTTAGGAATCGGAATCTTCATCATGGAATCGGGAATATCGATTTCGAATTGCAGTCGTTCCATTCGCAAGCACTGAATATGAAGGTAATTGCGAACAACACCTATCTCTTTATCCAGGGAAGTCAAGGGCTCGTTCAATCGGGTCGTATATCTAAAATATTCCGCCAGATTCTGGGTCATGGCGGTGACGGCTTCATCATTCCCCAAGCGATTCATGTTATTAATGAAAAATAAGCAGTTGTACAGAAAATGAGGATTAATCTGCGCTTGCAGCTGTTTGACCAAAGCTTCTCTTGAGATGATTTTCTCTTTATAAACTTTCTCGATCAGATCCTCGATTTGTTCTGCCATATCATTGAAGTTGTAATACAAAATGTCGAATTCGTTATTGCTCGTTCTGCGAATTCGGTGTGAGAAGTCTCCGTTTTTTAATAGCCGGACCCCCTTAAGCAAGGTGAGGATCGGGATTTGTACTTTCCTGTAGAAGAAAGTAACAGTAATGATTCCGGTAATTAGCAACAAAATACATGCGATATAGAAGTAGTATTGCGTCCGAACGATCGGTTGAAGCGCTTCATCCAAAGTCACGTAGTCAATCATGTACCACCCTAATTCCTCGGAGCGCAAGTAACTGACCATATAGTCCATTTCGCCGATGGATATCAGTTCTGTACCTTCTTTTCGTCCGGCTATTAGCGGAGAGAGTTTAGATACCAATTTGTTGATTTCACCAGTGTCGGAAAACCGATTTGAGATTAACGGGTAAGCGGAATGATAGAAAAAAGGATCGTTATTCTCTGTCTTAGCCGAATCCAACAGTTGTCGTAAATTGGCAACCGGGAATGTTACGCGGACCGTATAGTAGGAATATGGTTTATACAATGTGAAATTTTCTTGGGCTGACTCCAGTGTCCATTGTCCTTCCGGTATGTCTAAAGGCGGGGGAGAGAAGCTTTGGGGCTGGCCGACCCATTTGCGTAACAAGTCAGAATAAATGGCAAGATTGACGTTCCACCCTTCGGTGAAGCTTTGTAAATTCATTTTTTCCGATAGATCCAATATAAGTTGATCTTGTTCGTAATCGTTCATCAAGTCGATGGATTTTAACAACCCCATTTTAGAATCCGCATTAATCGCCACGGATAGCATGTTCAATTGTTCCACGTTTTTATCTAACGAATTGACCAATATGCGCAGTCTGTTCAAGTTGTTCGTCTTTATATCTTCTTTGACCGTGGTTAAGCTCGTTTCAATGGTATAGGTGTACATGATCAAGACGACGGCGGTTGACACAATTATGATAGATACCGTGCTAAGAAAGGTTTTATATTGTTTTAACACAGCATCATTTCCTTTGATTGAAGTATCCTCATTATAGAAATCTATCAACCGGCTGGCAACGCCTACTGGCTGGAAAAACGCCTCAACTTTAGAATGCGATATGCAAGTTTACATTGCATTATATCAAAGCTTAAAAGCGTCCTACTATAATGAAGCTAATTCACAGTCTAGGAGGACATAAGGTATGAACATTGGCAGCGCCACCCAAACCAAAAGGCGAAAAATAACAGGGAAGAAAGTAAAGATAGAGTTGTATCTCATGCTGCTTCCGGCCGTAGTGCTTACCGCCATCTTCGTATATGGGCCGATGGGCGGTTTGATTACCGCTTTTCAGGATTATAAACCCTATCATGGGATAATTCATTCCCCATGGGTAGGTTGGACTAATTTCAAGATGCTATTCGAATATCCGGACAGCGTCCAAGTCATTTGGAATACGTTTCGAATCGCTGTTTTGAAGCTGTTCTTTGGCGTAGTATCGTCGTTAGCATTTGCCCTGTTAATCAATGAAGTGAAAAACAGATTTCTTCAAACATCCGTTCAGACGCTCGTGTTTCTGCCTCACTTTATCTCATGGGTCGTTCTTGGAGGCGTCTTCATTCAGTTGCTGAATCCCGAATATGGGTTGGTCAATCAATTGATCAAGTGGATGGGTTTCGAACCGATCTTCTTCCTAGGCGACAATAACTGGTTTGTCTCCACTGTCGTGCTGACGGAAGTATGGAAGGAGTTTGGTTATGGTTCCATTATCTTTCTCGCCGCGTTGGCTGGAATCAATCCTGCTCTATACGAAGCGGCGCAAATCGATGGGGCAAGCAAACTAAAGCAAATGCTTAACATTACGCTTCCATCTCTTGTGCCTACGATATGCGTCGTACTTACGATAAGCCTCGGCTCGGTGTTAAATGCGGGTTTTGATCAAATCTTCAACCTTTACAATCCCCTTGTCTATGAATCCGGTGATATCATCGATACCTACGCGTATCGAATCGGTCTGATTGGCGGAAACTTCAGCTTCGGTACCGCGATCGGATTGTTCAAGTCAGTAGTAGGCCTAATCTTAATTGTCGGTGGATACCGTTTGGCTTACAAGATAGCAGGATATAAAATCTTTTAGGAGGTTGACATGTTTAAATCGCTAAAGTCCAATGGGTTTTATCTCAATCACATGGTAATGATAATTCTAGCCTTAATATGCGTGCTTCCCTTTATTCACGTATTATCGGTGTCCTTGAGTTCAAGTGCCGCTGTTTCCGCAAACGAAGTGACCTTTTGGCCAATAGGCTTTAATCTCAACGCATATGAGAAGGCACTGGATGACACTAGGTTAATCGGAGCGCTCTGGATCTCCATACAACGAACGGTTATAGCTTTAGTTCTCGGACTGTTGATCAATAGCCTGGCTGCGTATGCTTTGTCCAAAGGCGGAGGGAAAAACGGAGTTCGGGGTTACAAGTTTTTCGTCGCATACTTCGTCGTTGCGATGCTATTTAATGGAGGCATGATTCCCACTTATCTGGTCGTTACAAAGATTGGTCTCTATGACTCCATATGGGCACTTGTTCTGCCGACGATATCGAACGTAGTGTTCATTGTTCTCTTGATGAACTTCTTCAAGGCTTTGCCAAGAGAGCTTGAAGAAGCAGCCTTCATGGACGGATCTGGCAATTGGGGAGTATTCACGAAGATCGTGCTTCCACTATCCCTTCCGGTATTGGCGACGATCAGCCTATTCTTGATTGTGGCAGAATGGAATGAATGGCTAATGGGACAGATTTATATGAAGCCGGAGAACGTACCTCTAAGTACATTCTTGAAGTCGGTTCTTGCCACGCCGAATATCGATGCAAAGAACGCGGAAGAGGCAAGTAAATACAGTTTCCTTTCCCTGTCCTCCGCGCAAATTTTTATCGGCGCTTTGCCGATCCTGCTCATGTACCCGATACTTCAAAAGTTTTTTACAAAAGGCCTTGTAATCGGTGCCGTTAAAGAATAACTGGATAATAAGCAAAGATAGCGGTTAGTTTAGAATGAGATATTGGATATTGTTTATCCGTTATTTTAGGGACGGAAGCTTATACCTATAATGAAAACGTAGCCATAATAATATTGGGGGTAATAGATTCATGAAATCGAAATGGTTGGCTTCAGTGCTTGCGGTAGGCGTGCTCTCGACCGCGCTGATCGGTTGCAGCAATTCCAACAATAACGGCGCGAAAGAGCCGGGGGCGACGAGCACGGCAAGCCCCGATGCGAAACTGAGCATCGTGAATGGGAAAATCGAACCTCCGGTGACGATCACTACGCTAGCGTACGAGAATCCGGCCATTAAATTTAGAGATGGAGAGTCGGCAACGGACAACGTGTTCACCCGCTGGGCCGAGAATACGCTTGGCGTCAAAATCAAAACGTTGTGGTCAGGCGGCGTTACGGACGGTTCGTTTAATACCAAGCTAAAGCTGATGCTCTCCTCGGGAGACGACTTGCCGGATGTTGTTTTCCTCAACGACAAAGCTTCCACCGATCTCCTCGTTGATTCGGGCAAGTATATGAAAGTGGAAGATTTGGCCGATAAGTATGCATCTGCGAATTATAAACGATCGCTGGAGGAAATCAAATCTGACGTAGATGTCGGTTCGTCGCACAACGCACTATGGATCCGTCAAGATTGGTTGGATAAATTGAAGTTGAAAGCCCCTACGACCACAGAAGAATTGGAAGCGGTCATGGACGCGTTCGTTAATCAAGATCCTGATGGTAATGGCAAGAAGGATACTTACGCATTGGATTTTTCCATGAAAGATAAATTCAGCAACGCTTTAATTGGAGATATCTCTTGGGTCTTCGGTCTGTATGGAGCAGTACCGGAAAAATGGTATCCGGGGGAAGACGGTAAACTTCAATTCGGTTCGGTTCAGCCAGGCATCAAGCAGGGACTAGTGAAGTTGAGTGAGTGGAAAGACAAAGGGTACATCGCCAGCGATATTGCTTTGCATGACATGGCCGCGGTTGTCACGTCGGTTGCATCCGATAAGGTTGGGATGGTTTCCGCACCCGGTTATTTCCCAGGATATGCTATCCCTATGTTGCGTGCAAAAAAACCGACGGCAGAATATAAACCTTATCCGTTTCCTCAAGGAAGCAATGGTCCGGCAATGCACTCGTCCTTTAGTACGAATGCCAGATCAACATTGATTAAGAAAAATATCTCGGATGAAGCCCTTCAAGCGTACTTTCATTTACAGAATACGTTATTCGACGTCTATGATTCGAATGATCCCCTGCACTTTAGTGGATTCCAAGAAGGCTACGATTATGTCGTTAAAGATGGAAAAATTGTGACCGACGACAAGGAAATCCCGGGTGGAAAATTATATACGTACGACTATATGTCTTTTGGTCCCCCAGCCATCAATTCTAAAGTAAGGGATATTAATCTTAAATTAGCTAATAAAGAAGAGCTTACAGATAATGATCGTATTGTGGTTGTTACGCTTGGAATTAATGATGGGTCAGCCCCATTTAGTGATCTCGGTTTTGAGGCATTTAAAATAGTTAACGACCAAAGTTCCTCGTTCGTGAAAGAGTATTACAAGGGTCCTCTAACGTCTACCATGTCCTCAAGGAACGAACTGCTCCAAAAAATGCAAATGGAGACGTTCACGAAAATTATTTACGGACAGTCTCCGGCTGATGAGTTTGATAAGTATGTTAATAAATGGAAGTCCTCCGGCGGCGATACGATTACGAAAGAAGTCAATGAATGGTACGATTCCACTAAATAATTAACGGAGAGGTTCTCGCTTGTTCGAGAACCTCTTATGTTATCTATCCTCAAACATGAGTGATCGAAAGGAGCCAATATGCTTCAGATTTATGATCTAAGAACGGAGTACTTACCGAATCCGATGGGCCTGGATGCGCGTCATCCGCGCTTATCCTGGAAGCTGAGAAGTGACAAACAAGACGTCCATCAAACAAGCTATCGTATCGTCGCAAGAACGGGCGATTCCATTGTATGGGATAGCGGCATCGTTCGCAGTGAAGACAGTTTGCGTGTCCGTTATGCCGGAACCGAATTGATAAGTCGCCAGCAAGTGACTTGGAGGGTACAGGTTACGGCTGCGGACGAGAATCGGGCCGTCGAGGAAGCTTGGAGTGAAGAAGCATGCTTCGAGATGGGGCTTCTACTCAGAGAGGATTGGAAGGCCCAATGGATTGAGCCGGAGACGGAAATAGATCCGGAGGCGAGAAAACCTTCACCCTATCTTCGCAAAGCGTTTAACGTAAAATCCGGTCTCGTCAGCGCGCGTATTTACCAAACGGCCCATGGACTCTATGAGTTCTGGATCAATGGGCGCGCCGGAACCGAAGACAAATTCAAACCGGGCCTTACCAGCTACTATTATCGGATCCAGTATCAGACCTACGATATCACCAAATGGGTAAAGCTGGGAAGCAATGTCTGGTCCGTCATGCTCGGAGATGGCTGGTGGAGAGGCGTGACCGGCGGAAGCGTCAAGAACAATTTCGGATATAAGCTTCATTATTTCGGACAGATCGAGCTAAAGTATGCGGACGGTACGCGAGAAACGATCATAACGGACGAGAACTTCCGGCACGGTACCGGCGGTATGCTGGCATCCGATATGTTGATGGGCGATATCTACGATGCCGCACGTGAACCTTGCGGTTGGAAGCATCCGGGTTACGACGATCGAGCATGGGGGAAGGTGCATCTTACGGAGGAACATGCGGATGCAGCCTTGATTCCAAGCCGCGGAGTCCCGGTTCGGGAGAAAGAACAATTCCTTCCTGATGAATTCATCGACGTAAACGGTAATCGGGTGTTGGATTTCGGGCAAAATATTGCTGGTTATGTCCGAATGAAAATAAGAAACGCTAATAAAGGGCAGCGAATCCGGTTAGTGCATGGGGAAGGTCTGAAAGACGGATGCTTTTCCCTGGACAATATCAATCACACGTCGATTAAGGTGGATGCTTTCCAGGAAGTCACCTATATCTGCAACGGAGAAGAAGAGGAATCATATAGTCCGTTGTTCTCTGTCTTCGGATTCCGTTACGTCCTGCTGGAGGGCTACGATGGAGAAATTCGCAAGGGGGATTTTGTGGCGATCGCCGTTTATTCCGACATGGAAGAGACCGGAGACTTTACGTGTTCCAATCCGTTGATCAATAAACTGGTGCAAAACAGCCGTTGGAGCATGAAAGGAAATTACTTGGACGTCCCCGTGGATTGTCCGACCCGAGAACGAAATGCGTGGACCGGAGATAACCAGATCTTCGTGAGGACCGCTGCTTATTTTATGGATGGATACGCTTTCTATGAAAAATGGCTGCAAGATCAGACGCTTGAACAGTACGAAAGCGGCAAGCTGGGCATTACGTTTCCCTCTACCAGTAGCGTGCATAATCCGGCTGAATTGGAGAACGCGCATAAAATAAGTCCGCTGTATGCTTTGGCCGGACCGACGGGAAACGGAAATATCGGAGAAGATTGCGCCGGCTGGGGAGACTCGTCAGTATGGATTCCCTATATGATCTACCTGAGTTACGGAGATACGCAGATTCTGGAAAATCAGTACGAAACAGCAAGGAAATGGGTAGATTACATGCTGCGTTGCGCGAAAGATCGCAATCCGATGTACGAGGAACAGCCTCAATATCATAGTTACAATGAGGATGGAGAATTAGACGCGGATTATATCTATGATACCCGGATGCATTATGGGGAATGGCAGGAACCGATCCCGCGAGAAAATACCGGAGAGTCTCTGGCGGAAACCTTCACGCGTATGGTGAGAGAGGGGAAGCCTTTGGTGGCAACTGCCTATATGCGTCGCTCCACATCCAATGTCGCGCACATGGCTCAAATCCTTGGCAAAGAAGATGATTACCGGAAATATACGCGAATCTCGGAAAAGATTCGCCGCGTCTACGAAAAGTATTTGATTGCCGAAGATGGAACCATCGAACCGGGACATCAGGCTGCTTATGTGCGAGCATTAGCGATGGGTCTTTGTACGAACGAGAAAGTGGAGCTGGTCGTTAAACAACTGATTCATGAAATCAAAGCGAACGGTTACAAGCTGAATACGGGCTTCTTGTCTACGCCTTTCCTGCTTCCGGTTTTGGTCGATTGCGGATATACCGAGCTTGCCTTCCTTATTCTGGAGCAGACTGAGAATCCGAGCTGGCTCCATGCAGTGACGCTAGGCAGTACGACGGTCCTGGAGAGCTGGGACGGTTTAGATACCTTCCGGGAATCCTTCAACCACTACAGCTACGGGGCGGTTTGCGAATTTTTGTTCGGTAGGGTATCGGGAATCGCGCCTATTTTCGAAACGCCCGGGTATAAGCGATTTGAATTACGCCCGACGATGGGCGGAAGTCTGTCATATGCATCGGCAAAATTTGAAAGCTTGTACGGAACGATCGTGTCCGAGTGGAAGCGAACGGCGGACGGCTGGCAGTACGAATGCGAAATTCCCGTCAATACGAGAGCCAAGGTCTTTCTTCCAGATGGTAGAGAAAAAGACCTTGGAAGCGGCAATTATGCGTTTGCAGGAGAATATTGAACGAATGCTCAAACTCGATTTCAATAAAGGCTGGACTTTCGGAAACAATATCAATCCGATAAATGCACTTGTTAAGGGAATCAAGAAGACTTCGCAACGAGTGGATTTGCCGCACGACGCGATGATATATACGGAACGAAACGCTGACAGTCCTGCCGGCCCCGGAGGCGCATACTTTCAAGGTCATAACTACGAATATTCGAAATGGTTCTTTGTGCCCCAAGAGGATCAGGGGAAAGTGATTTACCTGGAATTCGAAGGGGTATACATGGATGCTTTCGTATATGTTAACGATCACTTCGTAGGTAAACAACGCTATGGATATTCGAATTTTTACTTGAAAATAAACGATCACCTTCGGTACGGGAAAGAGAACGAAGTGAAGGTCATCGTGTATAACAGCGCCCAGCCGAATACTCGATGGTATTCCGGTGCCGGTATTTACCGGAACGTAAAACTAATCAAAGCCGAACCGATTCATCTTGCCAATGACGGTGTTCGTATTACGACAATAGATGCCGAGCCGGAACTGGCTGTTCTTAAGATCGATCTCGCCATTCAGAATGAAAATATGGGACTACATACCGGCTATGCACTTACGAAAATAAAAGACGCCGACGGGAATGTGGTTAGCGAAAAATCGACAAAGTTCAGTATCGCATCGGGAGATGAAGCCTCGGTCAGTCAAAGAATCACGCTGTCTGCCCCTAAATTTTGGGATATAGATAAGCCCCATTTATATACTTGCGAAACGACGATTCGAATAAACGACGCCGTAATGGACGTAGAAGTCACAACGTTCGGCATTCGCAAGCTGCAGCTGGATAGCGTTCATGGACTGCGAATCAACGGAAAAACGGTAAAATTAAAGGGGGGCTGCATCCACCACGATAATGGCGTGATTGGCGCGGCTGCTTTCGAAGACGCGGAGAATCGCAAAATTCGCATTCTTAAAGAAGCGGGCTATAATGCCGTTCGATCTTCCCATCACCCTATGGGCAGGACGCTGCTAGATGCTTGCGACAGGCATGGGATGCTCGTCATGGACGAGTTGGCGGACTGTTGGACCAAAGGCAAGGTCGAATACGATTACGCCTTTTCGTTTAGCGATGGTTGGGAAGAAGATGTGGAGCGGATGGTCGGCAAGGCTTATAATCACCCAAGCGTCGTCATGTATTCGATCGGCAATGAGCTTGTGGAGAACGGTTCGCCGCACGGCAATCTCCTGGGCAGCAGAATCGTTGAAAAAATTCGTTGCTTGGATCCTACCCGCTTTATTACGAACGGCGTTAATTTGATGATATCCATCTCGTTAGCGAAATTGGGGGAAATTGCAGACGAACTAGGCATGGGTGAAATCGTAGAAGCTGCCGTAAAGGGTGAGGTCAAAGAGATCAACGAACTCATGCAATCGCTGGGGCAATTGATGGCAAAAATTACTGATAGCCATATCGTTCGGGATGTCAACGAGGAAGCTTTCAATATTCTCGATATCGACGGATACAATTATGCGGCTGAGAAATATGTCGCGGAGCACGAGAAATGTCCTCATAAAACTTTTTTGGGTACGGAGACCTACCCTTCGACGCTAGATAAAAACTGGGATATCGTAATGAAGAACGGCTTCGTGCTGGGGGATTTTTCTTGGACAGCATGGGATTATCTGGGCGAGGCCGGCATCGGCAAAGAGACCTACGAGGGTGATCCGATTAACCCTTTTTATGCGCCTTATCCCTGGATAACCGCTCAAACCGGCGATATCGACATCACGGGATTTCGGCTTCCGATTTCTTACTGGCGTGAAATCATATGGGGCGGACGCAGCCATGTCCCATACATTGCCGTACAGAAACCGGAGCGGTATGGTCAAACGGTTAAACTGAGCTTATGGGGTTGGACGGATTCCATCAGCAGTTGGACATGGCCAGGGTTTGAGAGCAAGGGAGTCATCGTCGAGGTATACTCGGACGCCGAGGAAGTAGAGTTGTTCATAAACGGGATATCTCAAGGCAAGAAGCAGGTTGGCGACGACTTCAGGAATTTCTACTGCAAGTGGGACACGACATTCGAGCCGGGCATCGTGGAAGCCGTCGCTTACATCGGCGGCCGGGAGGCTGGTAGATATAGCCTCAAGTCCGCGGGCGTCCCTCATCTGAAAGCGACCAAAGAGCGTGAATATCTGCGTAATGGAACGAACGATCTTTGCTACGTCAACATTGAGCTTGTGGATGCCGAAGGGGTCCTTAACACGGCAGTGCAACGCAGCGTTTTGGTCGCCATCGAGGGTCCTGCCGCCATTCAAGGCAGCGGAACGGGAAGATCCAAGACGGAAGAGAATTTCTACGATACCACGCATGAAACCTACTATGGGCGGATGCAGGTCGTGATTCGAGCCGGTGCGGACAAAGGAATCGCGAAATTGACGATTTCTTCGGATGGACTTGAACCCATAATCATTGAAGTACCCGTTGTTTGAAGCGTTCTCTTGACGGCGCACATCTATCTTGATCCATGAAAAGGGGAAGGAACATGTTAACTGAACGCGAAACAAGAGAAAAACTGGAATCCCTGAAAATAACAAACGGTGAAATTACGCAATTCGAGTTTGTGCCATCCGGTGTGCCGGATGGTGGTGGCTATCCGCTGGAACCGCTGCCGGCGTACTGTCGCGTCTGCGTCCGAATGAACCCTGAAGGCGAATCGAATATTCGGATCGAAGTATGGATGCCGCTCACACATTGGAATGGAAATTTCTTGGGAACCGGAAACGGAGGACACGCCGGCACCATCATACAATCTTTTTTGATTAACGGCACCCGACGCGGATATGCCACAGCAAATACGGATATGGGAACCGCTCCGGACCCGGATATGCTTATCGGCAAGCCGGAAAGATGGGCTGATTTCGGGTATCGGGCAACGCATCTTATGACCGTTGTCGCTAAGCAAATCATACAAGCGTTTTATGGCAAACCGCCTGGATACTCGTATTTTACGGGAGGCTCTACGGGCGGTCAACAAGGGTTGATGGAAGCCCAACGGTACCCGGAGGATTATGATGGTATTTTGGTAAACGCGCCGGCTAACAATCGCACCAATTTGCATATGGCCTTCATATGGAACTGGTTGGCGCTGACCCAGGATCCGGATGCCGGGTTTGACGATCAACAGGGGGCGGCTGTCACGGAGCAGATTCTTGCACAATACGGCGCCGAGGGCGGCTGCATCCCCGGAGATCAATTCTTGGGACAGCCCGACCGGATTACTGTAAATACGGATATATTCAAAGAAAATAAGCGATTGAACGCTGCACAGATTCGCGCTTTGAACACCATCTATAACGGTCCCGTAAACCCGGAGACGGGAGAACGGATTTTTGCTCCGCTTATTATGCCGGGCAGCGAGCGTTATTCTTTGGGACTTGCCGCTCAAAGCGAGAAGGATCAGTTTGCTAAAGGTTTTCTATACCCGTTCCGCTGGATTTTCGGCATCGACTATGACTTCACAAAGTTTGATTTTAATCGCGATGTGGATAAAGTCAACGAACAACTCGCCCCGATTCTTAATGCAAACGACGCAAACTTGCAGGACTTCAAGAAGAACGGCGGAAAAATCATCATGCTTCACGGCACGGCCGACCCGATCATTCCGTACACGGATTCCCTGCAATATTACGAGCGGGTTATCGAAGCGCAGAATGGTCTAGAAAATACGCAATCGTTCTTCCGATACTTCATTATCCCTGGGCTAGCCCATGTCGTTGACGGTCCGGGCGTTCAGGACATTGCAATCGGCGTCAGGGCAACGCCTAAGGATAGAGAGCACGATGCGCTCACCGCGCTTTCCGTATGGGTCGAAGAGGGAATTGCTCCGGAACGGCTGCTTCCGGTCGCTTTCAAAGACGGTTCCCTCCAGAACGGCATCATCATGGATGAGTACGAATATGAGAGACCCGTTTATGCCTATCCATGCAGGGCAGTATACGAATCGGGAGATCCCAATGAGCCCGAACGTTATAAAAAAGAAAATCACATCGTCGGCCATTTGCCAAAGCCTGCTCCAAAGTATCTGGTTTGACTTAGTAAAAAGGGGGCAGGAAAGTAAAAAACGATAAGTAGAACCGATGTCCGATCCATTCTATGATTATATTGCCTGCGGTTTCAATACTCGAAAGGAGGAATTGAATGCTCAAACTCGATTTCAACAAAGATTGGATATTTGGGAACAACGTCAGCACGGTCAGTGCCGTCGTAATGGGGATGAAAAAGACGTCTCAACGCATTGATCTTCCGCATGATGCAATGATCTTAACGGAACGCACCGCCGACAGTCCCGTCGGCCCCGGAGGCGGGTACTTTCAAGGCCAAAACTACGAATACGTAAAAAGTTTGCTGTGCCTCTAGAAGATCAAGGAAAAGTTTTCTTCTTGGGATTTGAAGGCGTTTACATGAATACTTTCGTTTATGTGAACGGGGACTTGGCGGGCAAAAATCATAACGGTTACTCCGACTTCAACGTGCAAATCAACGATTATCTTCGATACGGACAAGAGAACGAAGTGAAGGTCGTCGTGAAGAACAGCTCCCAGCCCAATACTCGCTGGTACTCCGGCGCAGGGATATATCGGAACGTCAAGCTTATGAAGGCGGAGCCGATCTATATTGCCGCGGACGGCGTTCGAATAACGACCGTAGATGCAGAGCCGGGGCTGGCCGTACTTCAGATCGACATAGCGATGAAGAACGAGACGTTCGGGCCGCATACCGGTTACGCAATTACGACCATCAAAGACGCCGGCGGGAATGCGGTGAGCGAGCAATCGACGAAGTTCACGGTTCCGTCAGCTGGCGGAATCTCGGCCCGGCAACGAATTACGCTGCCGTCTCCCCAACTTTGGGACACGGAAAATCCTTATCTATACACGTGCGAGACGGTCATTCAGGTGAACGAAAAGGTCATGGATGCGGATATCGCGACGTTCGGCATCCGCAAGCTGCAGTTGGACAGCGTTCACGGGCTGCGCATCAACGGCAAGGCGGTGAAGATAAAAGGCGGCTGCATCCACCACGATAACGGGGTGATTGGCGCGGCCGCGTTCGAGGATGCCGAAGTTCGTCGCATTCGCAAGCTGAAGGAAGCTGGTTATAACGCAGTACGGGCGTCCCATCACCCGATGGGCAGAACGTTGCTGGATGCTTGCGACCGACATGGCATGCTGGTGATGGACGAGTTAGCCGATTGTTGGACGCACGGCAAGGCCGATTACGATTACGCCTTCGCCTTCCTCGAGAGTTGGGAACAAGACATAGAACGCATGATCGGCAAAGACTACAACCATCCCAGCGTTATTATGTATTCGATCGGCAACGAGCTCGCGGAGATCGGTACTCCTCATGGTAACGTTCTGGGTCGACGAATCGTCGAGAAAATTCGGTCTTTGGATGACACCCGTTACATCACGAACGGCGTCAATCTGTTAATGACCGCCTTGGGAAGGCTCAAAGAAATCGCGGCCGATCAAGGTTTCTCCGAATTAAGTGCGCTGGAGAGCGGCGAGATCAATCAGGTCATGCAAGCGCTCGGACCGTTGATGGCCAAGGTCACTTCAAGCGACATCATCCAGAACATGGTTGAGGAAGCATTCGGAATGCTGGATATCGACGGATACAATTACTCGGCCGACCGATATCTTATTGAACGCGCGAAGTCGCCTCATAAGACCTTTCTAGGCACCGAGACCAGTCCAGCCGCGTTAGACAAGAACTGGGAACTCGTCATGAATAACGGATTCGTGCTGGGCGATTTCTCATGGACGGCTTGGGACTATCTTGGCGAGGTCGGCATCGGCAAAGTGACCTACGAAGGGGATCCGGCTACCCCTTTTTATGCGCCGTATCCCTGGGTGACCGCTCAAACCGGCGATTTCGAGATTACGGGCTATCGGCTTCCGATTTCTTACTGGCGTGAAATCATATGGGGCGGACGCGGTCATGTTCCTTATATTGCCGTGCAGAAGCCTGAGCGGTATGGTCACAAAGCCACCTTGAGCAAGTGGGGGTGGACGGATTCGATCAGCAGTTGGACATGGCCCGGGTATGAAAACAAGAACATCGTTGTCGAAGTATACTCGGATGCCGAGGAAGCTGAGTTATTTATCAATGGGAAATCTCAAGGCAAGAAGAGGGTTGGCGACGACTTTAAGAAATTTTACTGCAAGTGGGATACCGCCTTTGAGCCAGGCCTCGTGGAAGCCATCGCTTATGTCGGAAACAAAGAAGTCGGCCGCTATAGCCTAAAGTCAGCCGGCGCACCGAAGTTGAGAGTTACCAAGGAGCGCGAAAGCGTGCGAGCCGGTTCCAACGATCTGTGCTACGTTAACGTCGAACTCGCGGACGCCGACGGGATCCTGCACACGGCGGATCAACGGAAAGTGACAGTGGCGATTGAGGGTCCGGCTTCTATTCAAGGCAGCGGAACAGGAAGAGCGGGGACGGAAGAAAATTATTACGACTTTACACATGAGACTTATTATGGGCGTATGCAGGTCGTCGTCCGAGCCGGCGCGGATAATGGAATCGCTAAGTTAACGATAGGGGCGGAGGGACTTAATCCGGCAAACATTGAAATACCGGTCGAGGCTGGGTGAGCAAGAGAAAACCCTTGCAGCAGCAAGGGTTTCTCTTTAGGATTAACCGTTTCTCGGTGCTTAACGCGTTGCGACGCCCCGCAACTGCTCGGTCAACAAGGGGATGACCTCGAACAGATCGCCGACGATTCCGTAATCGGCAACCTTGAAAATAGGAGCCTCCGGATCTTTGTTAATCGCGACGATGATTCGGGATTGGCTCATGCCCGCCAGATGCTGGATGGCGCCGCTGATGCCGCATGCGAAGTATATTTCCGGCGTCACGACTTTACCGGTTTGTCCGATCTGGAGCGCATAATCGCAATAACCCGCATCGCAAGCGCCGCGGGAGGCGCCGATCGCGCCGCCGAGTACCTCCGCCAGCTCTTCCAGCGGCTTGAAGCCTTCGGCGCTTTTGACGCCGCGACCGCCGGCAATGATGATTTTCGCTTCGGTCAAATCGATTTTGCCGGTCATTTTTTTGACGACATCTTTCACGACGGTTCTGAGCGACGGAGCCGGATAATCGACGGCTACGACATCGCCTTGAATCGAGCCCAGCTCGGCAGGTTGGATGTTGTTAGGCCGGATCGTGACGACGGAAGGGCCGGAGAGAAACGATTTCTTCTCAAAAGCTTTGCCGGCATAGATTGGACGAGAATATACGATGTCTTGGCCGCTACGTTCGATCGCGACGACGTCGGATATCTGGCCCGCACCGAGCGAGGCGGCCGCTTGCGGAGCCAGATCGCGACCGATTGCGGTATGACCGAAAAATAAGATCCGCGGATTCGCGGCTGCTATTACTTTTTGCAGTGCGGCCAAGTAAGCTTCTGGGTTGTAGCTCTGCAAGACGGGGTGGTCTACGACATAGACACGGTTTGCACCGCGCGCCAATAATTCATCAGCCAATGAAGCGGTTCCGGAACCAAGCATTACAGCGATAATCTGATCTCCGGGACCGGCGGCAAGCCAGGCTGCTGCAAGCGTTTCAAAAGCAACCTGGCGAAGCTTTCCATCGCGGACTTCCGCAAAGGCGAGAACTGTCTGGCTCATCTAAAAGACCCCTCTCATTTAGATTGCTTTCGCTTCGTTGCGCAGCAACGATATGAGTTCAGTTACTTGCGCATTCATATCGCCAGCTAACACTTTTCCGGCCATGCGTTCGGGCGGCAAGGAAATCGCTATTCGTGAAGTTGTGGCGAACATATCGCTAGCGGCAATGCCGATATCGTCCAGATTCATATGATGCAGCGGCTTCTTTTTTGCTTTCATAATGCCCTGCAAAGACGGATAACGCGGTTCGTTCAGGCCCTGCTGCGCCGTAAAGAGGGCAGGCAACGCGACCTCCAGGGTCTCCACGTCACCTTCGGCGTCGCGCTGGGCGAGAGCCTGATTGCCGTTAACTTCCAGCTTCGTAATGGAGGATACATGCGGGATATCGAGCAGACGGGCCAGACGCACGGCGACTTGGCCTGCGCCATTGTCGATGGAGTAATTGCCTCCAAGGATCAAATCGTAAGGCTGGTTATTCAAATAAGCGGCAATCGCCTTGGATATTGCGGATTCGTCCACCGGGATCCGATCGTCGTTAATGAGCACCGCCTCGTCGGCGCCCATCGCCAAGGCGGTGCGGAGCGCTTCGGCGGCACGCTCCGGGCCGACGGAGACGACGGTAACTTTGCCGCCCATTTCGTCGCGAATTTGGATGGCTTGCTCCACTGCGTATTCGTCGTAAGGGTTGATGACAAATTTAATACCGTCTTCTACGATGGCGCCATTCTGGAGGTGAATTTTTTCCTCCGTGTCGAACGTTTGCTTTACCAATACGATAATCTCCATGGCTTCAAGCTCCCTTCGTAGTCAGTAAACGGCGTTATGCTTCCATGCCGCGCAACAAAAAACGGACTGTTTCGTCAAGCTGCGAAGCCAGCGTGTATTTGCGCCCGGAAATGAGCCAGGAAGTCACGACTTCGTCCAACGCGCCGAAGATGAGCAGACGTATTAATTTCGGATTGAGATCGGTTCGAAAGTCTCCTTCCTTCATGCCCTTTTCAACCAGTCCTTCGAGCAATTGGATATGCGTCTTGACGATTTTCCCGATCTCTTTACGCATTCCAAGATCATTTTGGCGCAATTCGATTTGCGTCACGTACGCCAATTCTAAGTTGTTTTCAAGTTCATCGAAATGAATGCGGCAAACCGCATGCAGCGCTTCTTTCGCGTTCGCGCATCGCTCGATTTCCGTCTTCATCTTGCCTATGATCTCGCCTAACTTTTCTTTGTATAAACCAATCAATATATCTTCCTTGCGATTGAAATATAAATAAATCGTACCGTCAGCTACACCTGCAGCGCTGGCGATTTTGGAAACCTGGGAACGGTGAAAGCCGTTCTCGGCAAATACTTTTAAAGCGCCTTCAAGGATTGCGTAGTATTTTTCATTATTTTTGCTTGCCATCCAATAACCTCCAGTGATAAACTCAGTCCAACGCTGAATGAATACTCATTCATTTCCTGTTTTTAGAATATGAAAAATTTAGAGGAATGTCAATGAGAAATACCATGAAGGGAGAGAAGTGTGTTGAAGTGGCAGTGGTTGCAGCTCGCTTTATTTTTGTCAACGGTCGGATATGCTTTGTTTCTCTTTTATCAGGCGGTGTACCACAGGTATTTGTATTTGAAGCTAGGTAAGCCAGTAGGGTTGGATAGGGAAGCGGGAGAGCGTTTACGCACGTTTTTCATTCAAATTTTCGGGCACACGAAGCTTATGAAGGACCGGAAAAGCGGCATCATGCACCTTGCCATATTTTATGGCTTCATTATCTTGCAATTCGGTGCCCTCGACTTGATCTGGAAAGGGTTGACCGACGGCGGTCATTTGCCGCTACCCGGATACGACGCTTTCGGCATGATTCAAGAAATAACAGTAGCGCTTATTTTGCTCGCAATGGGTTACGCAACGTTCCGTCGATACGGAGAAAAGCTGAAGCGTTTGAAGCGGGGCTGGAAACCGAGCATCGTCGTTTTTTTCATTTTCTTTCTCATGTTGTCCGTTCTGTTGAGTTTAGCCTTCGACAGGGTCGCTTACGGGATGGGCGGCTCCCCCCTTGCGCCTATTTCTTCGCTATTAGCGGCTGCGATCGGTGGGATGACGCCGGATGCTGCGAAGATCGGCTTCTATGTTTCCTGGTGGACTCACTTGCTCATTTTGTTGGCGTTTCTCGTCTACGTGCCGCAATCGAAACATTTCCACATTCTTACTGCTCCGGTAAATATTTTGCTTCGCAAAAAAGAGCCGGCCGGTCGACTATCGAAGCTAGATCTTGAAGACGAGGAAGCGGAGTCGTTCGGCGTCGGAAAAGTCGAGGCGTTTACAAGCAAGCAAATGCTGGACTTCTACGCTTGCGTCGAATGCGGGCGATGTACGAACGTTTGTCCCGCGGCGAATACAGGCAAAATGTTGTCTCCCATGCATCTGATCACCAAGCTGCGCGATCACTTGACGGAGAAAGGCGCGGCCGTTACATCGAAGTCGCCTTGGGTGCCGAGCTTTGCTTTTGCCGGAGGCGGCGCCCACGCCGTTCACGATGAAGAGAAACTGGGCGCTTGGCAAGGAGAAGGCATGACGGATATCGGCCCGACGATGGCGGCGCAAAAGCGTTCGTGGGCGCTGGGCGAAAAAGCGGCTGTCGAGCTGGAGCTCGTAGGCGATGTCATCACCGAGGAAGAGCTCTGGTCCTGTACGACTTGCCGCAATTGCGAGGATCAATGCCCCGTCGGCAATGAACACGTAGACAAAATCGTCGATTTACGCCGTTACTTGGTGCTGACGCAAGGCAGTATGCCGCATGACGGACAGCGCGCGATGCAGAACATCGAGAGGCAGAGCAATCCTTGGGGCATTAGTCGGAACGATCGCGCAAAATGGGTGCAAGAAGTGGATCCCGAAGGAGAGCTGAAAGTGCCGACCGTCAAAGATAATCCAGAATTCGAATATTTGTTTTTTGTCGGCTCGATGGGCTCGTACGACAATCGCAGCCGCAAGGTGACGCGGGCTTTCGTCCGGTTAATGAACGAAGCCGGAGTTAATTACGCGATTCTCGGCAACGAAGAGAAAAATTCAGGCGATTCTCCCCGCCGATTAGGCAACGAATTTTTATTCCAGCAGCTTTGCGCCGAGAATATCGCCGTTTTCGAGAAGTACAACGTGAAGAAGATCGTGACGGCTTGCCCGCACACCTTCAATACATTGAAGAACGAATACCCGGAATTTGGTCTCGAAGCGCAAGTTATTCACCATACCCAGCTCCTCGACGAGCTCATGAAGCAAGGCAAGCTTGCCGCGAAACACGAGGTCGCCGAGCGCATCACGTATCACGACTCGTGTTACCTCGGGCGCTATAACGGAGTTTACGATCAGCCGCGCGATATCTTGCGGGCGATCCCGGGCGTCGAGCTGGTCGAAATGGAACGCAACCGCGAGAACGGGATGTGTTGCGGGGCTGGAGGCGGCATGATGTGGATGGAAGAAACCGCCGGAAAACGAGTCAACGTCGCCCGTACCGAGCAAGCGCTGAGCGTCAATCCGACGGTGATCAGTTCCGCTTGCCCTTATTGCCTGACCATGATGGAGGACGGTACGAAAATGAAAGAAAAGGGGGATCAAGTGAAAGCGCGGGACATCGCGGAAATATTGGAGCTTGCCGTATTCGGCGTAACGGTCAAAACCTCGGCATGATCGCTCTTTTTCATTTTTATTCCTAAGGGGGAACTTCCAAATGCTATCGATTCGAACCGCCGCCGTCATCGGCTCGGGCGTGATGGGCTCGGGAATCGCGGCTCATCTCGCCAACTCGGGCATTACTTGCCTGCTGCTCGATCTCTTGCCGACAAGTCTTACCGCCGAAGAGGAGAACGCGGGATTAACACTTGAACATCCAAGAGTGCGCAACCGTCTGGCGGAAGGAGCCGTCGCGCGGCTCTTAAAGACGAATCCGGCTCCATTGTACAGCGAGTCCTTTACCGCCCGCATTCGCCCGGGCAATCTCGAGGATCATCTCTCCATGCTTGGAGAGGTGGATTGGATCATCGAAGTCGTCGTTGAAAATCTCGAAGTCAAGAAGCAGCTGTTCAAACGAATTGAGTCCGTATGGAAGTCGGGTACGTTCGTCAGCTCGAACACGTCGGGCATTTCGATCAATGCCATGATCTCGGAATGCAGTGCCGAGATGAAGAAACATTTTCTCGGCACGCACTTTTTTAACCCTCCGCGCTATATGAAATTGCTCGAGGTGATTCCGGGACGTGATACCGATCCGGAAATCGTGAAATTTATGGCTGATTTTTGCGAGAGGAAGCTTGGAAAAGGCGTCGTGATCGCGAAAGATACGCCGAACTTTATCGCGAACCGCATCGGCACTTATGGCATGATGGTCACACTTCGGGAAATGGCGAAGAACGGCTACTCCGTCGAGGAAGTGGATGCGGTGACAGGCCCCGCGATGGGACGTCCGAACAGTGCCACGTTACGCACGCTTGACCTCGTCGGGCTCGATACGGCCATGTTCGTCATTCAGAATGTTTACGCTAACGTGTCAAGCCCGGAGGAGAAGGCAGCGTTCGAAGTACCCGATATCTTGAAAACGCTTGTAGAGCGGAGGTGGATCGGCGAAAAAAGCGGGCAAGGCTTCTACAAAAAAGTGAAGACGGGAGCAGGCAAAGAAATACAGGCGCTGAACCTTCAAACGTTGGAATACGCGCCAAGCCAATCCATTCGAGGCGCGTCACTCCAAGCAGCCAAGGCAGCGAAAGGTAAACAGAAGCTCGCGGCGCTGCTAGCGATTCCCGACCGTTATTCAGAGCTGGCATGGCGCGTGCTCACCCAATTGCTCGTTTACTCGGCAGAGCTTCTGGGCGAAATCGCGGATTCGATTACCGACATCGATAACGCGATGAAGTGGGGGTTTAACTGGGAATTCGGTCCATTCGAAACGTGGGATATCATCGGCTTGAATAGCTCGGTTCAGCGGATGGAGAGCGAGGGGCTCGCCGTTCCGGCGTGGGTGAAAGAATGGATCGCAGCCGGCAACGACAGTTTTTACCGGAACAGCTCCGGCACGACATTCCACTACTATCGGAGCGAATACAAAGCGATGGAGACGAAGCCTGAGCTGATTTCGCTGACAGCGCTTAAACAAAAAAATCAAACCATCTTGTCCAACTCGGACGCCAGCTTGATCGATCTGGGAGACGGCGTCGCCTGTCTCGCGTTTCATTCCCAGAACAATTCGATTGGCGGCGAGATTCTGACGATGATCCGCCGAAGCGTGGAGGAAGCGCGACGCAACTATCTCGGCTTAGTGATTGCTAACGAAGGCAAGCATTTTTGCGTCGGAGCGAACTTGATGCAAATGCTGATGAGCGCTCAGAACGAGGATTGGGACGAAATCGATGCGATGATTCGCGAGTTCCAGAATGCCATCATGGCGGTTAAGACGCTTGAGAGGCCGGTCATTGCAGCTCCGCACAGCATGACGCTGGGCGGCGGAGCGGAGGTATGCCTGGCGGCGGATCGGATCGACTTCTCGCCGGAAACGTACTTTGGTCTCGTCGAAGTCGGCGTCGGATTGATTCCCGGCGGCGGTGGCTGCAAGGAAATGTCTCTGAGGATGAGCAAGCTGGCCGATTTTGCGGAAGCGGATCTATTGCCGTACTTGAACAAGGCATTCGAAACGATTGCGATGGCGAAGGTATCGACAAGCGGGCACGATGCGAAACGGCTCGGGTTCACGCGGGATACGGATCGGGTTATTCGCAACGGCGACTACCGCGTATTTGAAGCAAAACAGACTGTGCTTGATCTGGATCGCGCAGGCTACGTTAAGGCGCGGCAAGAAAAGTTCCGCGTCATCGGCGATTCAGGCAAAGCGGCCTTGCAAATGGCAGCGTATACAATGAAACGCGGCGGCTATATCAGCGATCACGATTATTTGATTGCAAGCAAACTGGCGCATGTCCTAGCGGGCGGCAACGTGCCGGAAGGTACGCTTGTGACCGAGCAATACCTGCTCGATCTGGAGCGTGAAGCGTTTCTTAGCCTATGCGGCGAACCTAAAACGCAGCAGCGGATGCAACACATGTTGGCCACAAAAAAAGCCCTGCGTAATTAAAGAGACGAGGTGAATGCCATGAGAGAAGCAGTGATCGTGTCCGTTGCGCGCACAGCGGTCGGTAAATCGAAAAAAGGCAGCCTGGCGCATACCCGGGTGGAAGATCTGGGCAAAGCGGTGCTGGACGCTGTCGTCGCACGAGCGCCTGGACTTCGCAAAGAGGACGTGGAGGACGTCATCATCGGTTGCGCGATGCCAGAAGGCGAGCAAGGACTGAATGTGGCGAGGGTGATGTCGCTGTATGCCGGCTTCCCGGTGACGACGCCTGCACTGACGATTAATCGATTTTGCTCTTCGGGGCTGCAAGCGATTGCGTTCGCCGCTGAGCGCGTAATGCTAGGCCACGCGGACGTCGTCATCGGCGGCGGCATCGAAAGCATGAGCCACGTACCTATGACAGGCTTTAAGGCTTCCTTCCATCCGACCATCGTCGCCGATCTGCCGGAAGCTTATATGTCCATGGGACATACAGCGGAGGAAGTGGCGAAGCGGTTTGGCATTTCACGCGAGGACCAGGACCGGTTCGCTGTCCAGAGCCACCGGAAAGCGGCTGCGGCCATTCAGGCTGGCAAGTTCAAGGATGAAATAGTTCCGGTGAGAACCAGTCTGCGAGGTGTGGATGACCAGGATAGACATTGGGAGAAGCCGATCGTATTCGATACGGACGAGGGCGTTCGCGCCGATACGACGCTGGAAACGCTCGGAAAGCTAAAGCCGGCGTTTACGCTCGGCGGCACGGTGACGGCAGGCAACGCGTCGCAGACAAGTGACGGCGCGGCGGCGGCTGTCGTCATGAGCAAGGAGAAGGCCCAGGAACTCGGGCTAAAGCCGCTCGCCACGTTTCGCTCGTTTGCGCTAGCCGGCGTCGATCCAGAAATCATGGGGATAGGTCCTATCAAAGCGATTCCTAAAGCTCTGCGAATGGCCGGCATCACGCAAGAACAGGTGAATCTGTTCGAAATTAACGAAGCATTCGCCTCTCAATGCGTGCAAATCGTGCGCGAGCTTGGACTAGACGAGTCCAAGGTGAACGTGAACGGCGGAGCGATCGCGCTCGGACATCCACTCGGCTGTACCGGCGCGAAGTTGACGGCCAGTCTGATTTACGAGTTGCGCAGACGCGGCGGCGGCTACGGCGTCGTGTCGATGTGTATCGGCGGCGGCATGGGCGCTGCAGGCGTGTTCGAGGTTCACACGACAAATTAAATCTTATCGATAAGGAGCGAATGAACAATGACGACAACAAACAAAACGGCAGGCGGCAGCTTTATCGTGGAGGACTTGGACATATCGCGGATCTTTACGCCGGAGGATTTCAATGACGAGCATCGCATGATCGCCGATACGACGAGCCAATTCGTCGAACAGGAAATCGCGCCGAATGACGAGCAGTTGGAAAAGTTGGATTACAACCTTACGTTATCGCTCCTGCGCAAGGCCGGAGAGCTGGGCCTGCTCGGCGCGGAAGTGCCGGAGTCGTTCGGCGGACTGGCGCTCGACAAGGCTAGCGCAACGCTTATCAATGAAAATATTGCGAGAGCATCGTCGTTCTCGCTCTCTGTGGGCGCCCATGTCGGCATCGGCACGCTGCCGATTGTCTTTTTCGGGACGACCGAGCAAAAGAAAAAATATCTGCCGCAGCTCGCGAGTGGAGAAAAGATCGCCGCTTATTGCCTGACGGAGCCGGCATCGGGATCTGACGCGCTCGGCGCGAAGACGACCGCTCGCATAAGCGAGGACGGCAAGCATTATATCTTAAACGGATCCAAAATTTTCATTACGAATGCAGGCTTTGCCGACATTTTTATCGTATACGCCAAACTCAACGGTACCGACTTTAGCGCCTTTATCGTCGAGAAGGGCACACCGGGATTCACGCTTGGGCCGGAAGAGAAAAAAATGGGCATTAAAGGCTCTTCGACCCGCCCGCTCTTCTTCGAGGACGCGCATGTGCCGGTCGAGAACTTGCTCGGCGAAATCGGCAAAGGGCATCAGATCGCCTTCAACATTCTAAACATCGGACGATACAAGCTGGGAGCGGGCTGCATAGGCGCAGCCAAAGAAGTCGTCGAGTTGTCCATTCGATATGCAAATGCGCGGAAGCAGTTCAACACGCCGATTGCCCAATTTCCGCTCATTGGGAAGAAGCTCGCTGAGATAAATATACGGACCTATGCCATGGAAAGTATGCTCTACCGCATTGCGGGCGTTATTGACGAAGGGCTTTCGAAGCTGGATCTTAATGCACCTCATGCAGGTGCCTCGTCCGCGACGGCGATTGCCGAATATGCCATCGAATGCTCGATTTGCAAGGTGTTCGCCTCGGAGGGGCTTGATTTCGTAGCCGACGAAGGCGTTCAGATTCACGGAGGGTACGGGTATACGCAAGAGTATAGAATCGAGCGCATTTATCGCGATTCCCGCATTAATCGCATTTTTGAGGGCACGAACGAAATTAACCGTCTGCTCATTCCAGGGACGCTCGTCAAAAAAGCGCTCAAGGGCGAGCTCCCATTGATACAGAATGTGCAGGCTTTGCAAGCCGAGTTGTTGTCGTCCGTACCTCCGTCTTCGTTCGAGGGATCGCTCGCTGAGGAAGCGCATCTGATTGCGGCGGCGAAAAAGATCTTCCTGATGGTCGGAGGCTTGGCCGTTCAGAAATATCAGAATGCGCTCGACAAGGAACAGGAAGTGCTCGGTGCCCTCGCCGATATTATGATTCAGGTCTACGTCGGGGAAAGCGTATTGCTGCGCGCTAAGAAGATCGCCTCCAATACAGGCGAAGACAAAGCGGCTAATGCGTTCGATATGACGCAGGTATTCGTTCGCGAAGCGTTCAACAAAATCGAGGCGCACGCACGGGAAGCGCTGGTCAGAATGGAATCCGGCGATACTTTGCGGACGCAGTTGTCGGTGCTGAAAAAGCTGACGCGCCAAAATCCTATAGATACGGTCACGTTGAAACGGAATATCGCGGCCCGCGTCATTCAAAGCGAGAAATTTATCGTATAAGGGCGAGAGACAGCGATTCAATAGGAAATTTCCGCACGATTTAGCGCAACACAAATTCATGTTAGGTGGGAAGCCGATGAGTTTGAGCTTGAATCGTATTTTAACGGATAGCGTTGCAAAGTATCCTGACAACGTGGTGCTTGTTTTTGGAGGGCGACGGACCACATACTCCCAGCTAAACGATTGGGTCGACCGGTTTTCCTCTGGCCTGGCGGCGCTAGGTGTTGGAAGAGGAGACCGTGTCGCACTACTGCTCGGTAACAGTCCGGAATTTATCGTTTCCTACTACGGCATTCTGCGTCTTGGTGCGGTTGTCGTACCGATGAATCCGACGTACGCGACGGAGGAGATCGCTTACGTGCTCGGCAATAGCAAAGCAAAAGCGGCCGTTGCCCACGCGATGGCGGAGCCAAAACTGTCGCCGCTACGAGGACGGCTGCCGGAGTTGAAGAATGTCATCTACACGGGCGACAACGAGGCGACTTTGACGTTCAAGTCGCTTCTCCAAACTTCTCCCACCGGACATACAAGCATTTCTGTTGGCGAAGACGAGATGGCGGTCATCTTGTACACGTCCGGCACGACCGGCAAACCGAAAGGGACGATGCTGTCCCACCGTAATTTGGCTTCCAATGCGCAGTCCGTCTCCGAAGCTTTTGAAGTGTCATCCGCAGATCGAATGGTCGTTGTACTGCCATTGTTTCATATTTTTAGCATGACCGTTTGTCTGAATGCTTTTATCGGGAAAGGCGCAACCCTTTTGCTCATTCCGAAGTTCAATCCTGAAGAGGTCGTGAAGACAATCAGGGAAGAGAAGGCGACCTTTTTTGCCGGCGTTCCGACGATGTATAACTACATTTTGCAACTTCCGCAGGCGACAGCGGAAGATTTCGCGACGGTAAAGGTATGCTCCAGCGGAGGGGCGCCCCTCCCCGTCGAGATGCTTCAAAAATTTGAAGAACGATTCCAAGTCACCATTTATGAAGGGTACGGGCTTTCGGAGGCCGCTCCCGTCACGCTATTTAATCAGCTTGGAAGGAAGCGTAAGCCGGGGTCAGTCGGCACCGACTTTCCGAATGTCATCAATAAAATTGTCGATACGGAAGGGAGTGAAGTTCCCCGCGGCGAGCTAGGAGAACTGGTTGTGCAAGGTCCGAACGTCATGATGGGCTATCTGGATATGCCCGAAGCGACCTCAATGACACTTAAAGATGGATGGCTGTACACCGGCGACTTGGCGAGAATGGACGAAGAGGGCTATGTATTCATCGTTGACCGAATTAAAGATATGATTTTGGTCGGCGGTTACAACATTTATCCGAGGGAAATCGAGGAAGTGCTGTACCAGCACCCGGACATTCTGGAGGCTGCAGTCGTCGGCATTTCCGATCCGGTATACGGCGAAGCTGTTAAAGCGGTCGTCGTGCCGCGCGCGGAAGGGCTAACCATGGAGAGCATCTTGGAATTTTGCAAAGATAAGCTCGCCAAGTACAAGTGGCCGAGACAGGTGGAGTTCCGTACGGAACTTCCAAAGAACAGCTCGGGCAAAACGCTGCGGAAATCGCTTAAGGGAGGCACGTCGAACTAATACGGAGTATTACTTTCAAGGGCTGCCCATAAAGTTTCTATGGGACAGCCCCATTTTAGGTTGAGTAATGGTGATATGTCCAATTTAACCCAAGTTTAGATAACGATGTGTATATTTGAATTCCATTATATCTCACATAAATGCGTAATCCTATAATTAAGCTGAGGGTATTATAAATCTGAACTTGATTTTAAGCTACAGTTCATTTGATAACCTCCAGAAGCTTGCGTATTTGTTCGCTCATGTGTCTCTCATTTTAAGAGTTGAACTTTCAAAAGATATGATACGAGGAGACTTCATTATGGAATTATTCCCCCTCATAGAAGGTCACTACGTTTTCCTGTCCGATTTCCCCATTCAAACGATTTTCAGCATAGAACCCCCTCATTTGCGTAAGTATCGTCATGGCTTCGTAGAAATTTCCTGTGTGGCAAAGGGAGAAGGCATACTCTACATCGATGAAGAAAAATTGTACGTCAAGAAGAACGACGCCTTTTACATTCCCCCCGGCATCACGCACGTTTTTCAGCCCGGCGATTTGACAGGGAAACGTCCTCTTTGCATTTGGAAATGCTTTTACAAGCCCGAACTTGTGAAAACTTCGCACGAATGGGAACAACATCTATGGCAGGACGACTACTCCTTTTTTTCGGACCTCGCCAATCAAACTAAATGGATTGGCTTTCATCAAGCAACAATAGATTGCGTCGCGATTATCGAAAAAATGGATCGGGAAAAGAGATCGCAAAATCCTTTATACCGACTCAAACTAATGTCTCAGTTGCTTGATTTGTTGACAGCCTTGTTTGGAGGAAACATCCATTCGGAATTTTCAAAGGTTCTAGATTCAGCGTATCCCATTCATGCGGCGATCCAATATATGGTCTCTCATTTCAATAAGTCTCTGTCCGTTAACGAGGTGAGTCATAAGGTTGCTATGAGCCCTCGCAATTTTCAGCGTAAGTTTAAAGCGGCTACCGGCCGTTCCTTTATCAAGATGCTCCAGGATATCCGAATTGACAATAGTATATGGCTTCTCCAGTTTTCGAACGACAGTATTCACGACATAGCTCACGCCGTGGGGATGTTCGACATGAAGCACTACTACCGTTTGTTCCAAGAGCGTTGCGGGATGACACCGGCGACGTTCCGGTTTCGGAACGAGTCTGCCTCCAAAATTTCCGATTATCGAAGGTTATTTTGTCAGAAATGACTATAGATTTAAAGCTATTTATTAACTAATATGGAATAAATATATATATATTCTTGACGGGGGGAATAGAGAGACAGTTAGAAGTTGATGTGGGAGGCGGATGATGATTTGGAAGAGAATACTCGAACCCGATTAATGGACAACAAGTACATTCGCGTTACGATACTGGCCACATTGTTTTCTCAAATGGGAATTTGGATTCGCAACTTTTCTGTCATCTTGTTTATCATGGAGAGTACGAACAACGACTCCGTGGCGGTTTCTTGGATTTATGTTGCAGAATATTTTCCGATTTTTATCTTTTCTATTATTGGAGGGGCGTTCGCAGATCGCTGGCGTCCAAAGAGAACATTAATCATATGTGATTATTTAAGTGCTTTCTCGGTTATTTCCGTTCTACTCGCCTTATTGGCCGGCGTGTGGCAAGCGATCTTTGTTACCACGCTCGTTTCTGCGATTCTTTCTCAATTCTCCCAACCTTCGGGCATGAAATTAATGAAACTACATGTACCACAGGAGCTCATCCAGTCCGCTATGGCACTGTACCAAACTCTAATCTCGATTTTTCTGATCCTAGGTCCGGTAATCGGTACATTCGTTTATCAACAGCTTGGTATATATGTTTCTATCGGAATTGTTGGCACCGCGTTTTTGATGTCGGGTCTAATCCTGCTCATGCTCCCTTCTGACAGTCAAGTACGAGCGCAAGGCCGTCACCATTTATGGAAGGAATTAAAAGAGGGCTTCAGTTACGTCTATCAATCGCCGATTCTTCGTTATTTAGGGGTTGCTTACATACTTGGGGGGTTAGCCGTTGGAACTGTCCAGCCGCTTATGATCTTCGTAATCGTCGAGAAGCTTAGTGCGAATACAGAGGATCTTCAATGGTTTTCCTTGGTAAGCGGGGGTGCGATGATTATCGGCGGGGTTATTGTAATTTGGGCTGCGAAACGTATGATACCACAAAAAGTTTTGGCAATCGGTAATATTGCAAACGCGTTTATTAATGCAGCGATGGGGTTCTCCACGAACTTCAAGGTGACGATTGGCTTGCAATTTTTGTCGGGTCTCATTCTCCCCTTTATCCAAGTCGGTATTAATACAATCGTAATGAAATCAACGAACATCTCATTTGTAGGCAGAGTAAACGGCGTGTTTATTCCCATTTACACGGGATCTCTATTAGGTATGACTGCAATGTCGGGTTGGCTTAAACAGTATATGTCAATTGAATCCCTGTTCGTTCTTTCCGGTGCATTCTTTGTGATGTCGACTTTGGTTATAGTGCGGATGTTCCGATTTGGTTTTGATTCGGCTTCGGGAAGTATCGCCTCCAATGCGAAGGGATTATAAGCTACAGGCATAAATCCCACAAAGTAAAACGAAGGAGCCTCACCGTATGCCTTTAGACACCGTTTCTTTGAAAAAGACCATTTTTCAAATATTGCTGACTTCCGAAAATCGAACGACTGATTTGCTGGAAATCATTACGAAAGACTCGTTGCTCCCGATCATTCATCGTCAAGAGCAGACAGGCGTTTGCCTGATGAGACATTCCAAACTCGTGTTGGCCCGAAGCGGGCTTTGTGCTTCGCAAAACGTCGTAAGGATTAGGTGCGATGCTGTTCCTCCTGCCTTGTTCGCAAAATTAATCGAGAAGAGAGATGGTATAGGTCATCTTCTAAGGTCTTTCGATTTCGATAACACGCGCCAAATTCTACGATTTGGCTTCATTAAAGCAAGCGCTGCCTTAGATTTGTTGCAGCGTCCTTATGAGCTTGGTTTTAATGATGGCGAAGAAATTCCGTATAAGGAATACGAAATCACATTTAAGCATTTTGATAACCCCGGAATTCGCGTGCTTGAATATTTTAACCCCCATATTTTGAATGAAGTTAGCGGAGGATGAGAAATTGAAAAGTATCGAGGATTGGATAACGATTATTACCGATATGATCAGGAATGACATGAATGTCGAGATCACGTTGGATCGTATTGATGCCGATACGGAGTTAGGCGATGTGGGACTGGGACTTGACTCTTTGAAGTTGATCGAATTGGCAGTTAGGCTCGAACAAAATTTCCAGATCTCTGTTCCTGATGAAGAGTTGCCTCGACTCGGGGGATACGCGTTCGGTCGCTTTATTAAGGAGTACATGGGGCATAAAGAGCCATGAGTAAATTCAACGTCTCGAAGGAAGACATTAAAAGACTGGTCCTGGAACGGCAATTGTTCGAGCAAGCTTACAGCGACATTGAATATGACACGCAGCTTATCTTTGACTCGTTATCATTGGCATGGTTCATTGAAGGGTTGGAAAGCGAGCACCAGGTTCAGTTTCCATTAGAGAGAGCGAATGCAAACCATTTGACTTCAGTAAATACGATTTATGCATTTATTCAACAGGCTGCACGCCTGTCTTAACTGGAAGGTGGGAATTTGACGATTCGGGTTGCGGTTACGGGGATGGGCGTTATGACACCGTTCGGATTTGGCGTTGAAGCGATTCGCGATAACATTTTGTGCGGGCGGCATCGTTTCGGAGTTACGACTCGGTTTGACGCTTCGCGTTTCCGCACTGCTTACTCCGCGCAGTCGGAGTTTGCAGGCAGCATGCTGGAGCTTGGCTTCCGGTGCACGGAAGAAGCGCTTGATTGTGCCGGTTTGCAAGACCAGATGCAAAATGCAGCGCTTGTGATCGGTATTTCAGGAGATTACAATGCGCTCAACGCATATTGGAAACATCAACAAATCGGGCGTGATCCAGGTAGTGGCATCGTGGAGTTCTTGCCGGCATATCATTCGGACGCCATCGCAACGCGTTTTCGCATAGGGGGACCTAGGTTGGTTTTCAACAATGCATGCGTCGCTTCTAGCAATGCCATTGGCGCAGCTTATGATTATATCGTACAAGGAAAAGTCGATGTTGCCGTATGCGGAGGCTATTCGCTCGTGTCGGAAGAGATGTACGCTAAATTCGATTCAGGGATGGCCTTCTCTTCGGATGGAAGAGTACGTTCCTTCTCGGGTAAGCGCACCGGTATGTTGCTCGGTGACGGCGGCGCTATGTTCGTGCTCGAAAAATGGGAAGCGGCCATCCGTCGAAAGGCCACCATTTTGGCGGAAATCATCGGCTGGGGGGCAGCCTGCGATGCCTACCACGTTTGCCAGCCACACCCGGAAGGAGCCGGAATGGCAGCTGCGATCGGTCGCGCGCTCCAAAGGGCGGAACTTGTCCAGTCACGTGTTGATTACATTAATGCACATGGTACGGGAACTTTGCATAATGACAAAAGCGAAACGCTTGCGATTAAACGGGCTTTTGGCGATTATGCCTATGATATGCCCGTTTCTTCTACGAAAACCATGACCGGCCATATTCTTGAAGGGACGGGAGCGGTAGAAACGGCAATTTGCATTGCAGCTTTGCAAAACAATATCGTGCCGCCGACCGCAGGCTATCTCGATAAGGATCCCCATTGCGATCTCGATTATGTGCCCAATGTTCCGCGATCGAAGGACTTGTCCGTTGTCCTGAACCTGAATGCTTCTTTCGGGGGGAACAACACAGCATTATTAGTCGGGAAAGCAATAGAAAGGTGAGGAGAATGGTGCTGGCGATTACTTCAGCAGTCTTTTTGGGTGAACCTTGGAAAGATCATCCTGGAGCGGTTTCCGGTTTTATCGAATCTTCCTTTAATCCGATGGTGTATGAGTGCGTTCGGAGACACGTAAGCTCGGGTGCCATTCGTCGGGCAGATCGAACGGCAATTGTGTTAGGAAGCGCATTTGGAGATGCCACGACAGCGGATGTGGCGAGCCGGAATCTCATCGCTGGAAAAAGTCGTAATCCGCTATTGTTCTTTCAGTCCGTTCCAAATTCGATTATGGGTCATCTGGCGCGGGAATATGGTTTTACCGGCATGATTTCCTGTATCACTTACAGCGGAAATGCCTTGCAGTCGATGTTGCAGCTCGCGGAGCTATATTTCAATGATCCGGAGATAGAGCAAATTGTATTGGTCGCAACGGAGGTGCGAGAGGCGAGATCCGAATATGTGTCGCGACTTCTCCTGGATACTTCCGATCCGTCTGTATCCAGAGATTACGCCATCTCAATCGTGGTTGAGAAAGAAATAGCGGCATCCCGGGAAGGATCGAATATACTCGCCCGAATCGATGTGTCGAACATGCCTAAAGAGACAGTCGACTGCTCACGAACAACTTATGATTTTGCAGGCAATGATGGGTTGTTTGCATTAGTTGAAGCGCTTGAACAATTACGGCTGTCAAGCATCGACTTACCGATCGTTCTTTACGAACATTCGCGAAAAGGAGATATTTATGCCATTCGCCTTACGAGATAATTCCAGCTATTTTGAGCATATATTCAACGTACAGAACGTCGACGCTCCGGCTCTGATAAGTAACCGTACCGTCACGTACGGCGAGTTGGAGAAGGAAATTGAGCATTGGCGTCAACGGCTCGAGGAGTGCGGCGTGCGAAAAGGGAGCTTGGTCGCTTTGAAGGTGGCTTCCTCGTTTACGTTCGTTTATCTTCTATATGCGACATGGAAACTAAAAGCTGCCGTGTTACTGCTCGATACTCGATTAAAGGATAGTGAAACGACTGAAATGCTGGAAATGACCAAGCCGGTATGCATCGTTACCTCCTCTGAGCAAAATAGCCCATTTTCTTGTTTTGTAGAAGAGGTTTCAATTGGCATGCAGCAAGGGGCCACGCAAGGTTCGCGATTAAACCGACAAGAAGATGCCCTCCTGTTGTTTACATCCGGAACGACCAGCCGGCCGAAGTTGATAGGCAGAACGCGGAAAGATATCATGCGGGATCTGATCAAACTGGCTCAGGGAGGAGATTTGACGACTTCCGATCGCATCGTATCGCTGGCCCCGCTTACGCACACCTATGGTTTATTCAATGGGTTGCTACAGACGATTGCCGCCGGAGCTTCTCTAGTGTTCACAACAAGCAATCAGACCAAGCATATGGTCAACACAATGCGCGAAAAGAAAGTGACGATTCTGTATGGGGTTCCGATGCATTATCGGTTGTTAACCAAGGAGATGGAGAATGAAATGCTGCTGGACCTTCGTGTGGCGATCTCTGCAGGCGAACGGCTATCTAGCGATATCAATAAACAATTCCAAAAGAAATTCGGGCTTGGCGTGGGTCAACAATACGGTACGAGCGAAACGGGTCCGTTGTCTATGGATTGGCACGGCGTATGCGGCGAAAGCGTCGGGGAGCTACTACGTGGAGTTGAAGCCCGGATTGTGGAAAACGAGCTTCGTGTAAAGCTCGAGGAATCTCCCTATCGAGCATCGGAAAACGAGGATCGTTTTGCCGATGGATGGTTTCATACATCGGACGCGGCGAACTTCGACGCGGAAGGTTTTTTGCATCTGGAAGGGCGCATTGACGATGTCGTTAATATTGGCGGGCTTAAGGTAAATCTATTGGAAGTTGAGGATAAGCTGAGACAATTTCCAGGAATCCGCGAAATACTCGTCACTGCTTTTAAGAACAACGCATTAGTGGCGCATGTCGAAATAAACGAAGGCGTCGATGAAAACAGTTTGTTCGAATGGTGCCGCCAGCATCTATCCGATTATAAAATCCCCAAGAAGTTTAACATTGTGGATTCTATTCCCAGGACCGTCACGGGAAAGGTGATAAGGAGAATGCCGGAATGAAGCAGCGCGGGGATGCAAAGGCGTTGTGCGAGCAAGGAAAACAGTTTGAGCATACAGGTAATCTTCTGCTGGCTTGCGACGCTTTTCAGTCAGCGCTTAGGTATGCCAAGACGAAGCAGGAAAGGCTTGAAGCAGATCAGCAAGTCGCGCGCGTAAGTGCGTTAATGGAGTGCACTTCTTTTCGTCCCGCTGATTACGCCCGTTCGCTGCACAAGGCAGTCAGTATATACTGTTATGGAAGAAGCGGTACTCATTTTTTAAAAAGCTTACTGGACGGGCATCCCTCCATTATTTTGTCGATGTTGGACGGAACTAAGATCTGGTCGCTGTGGGACGATATGCTTTCCCAAGGCAAAGCTTGGTCTGTCGCGCAGCTGATCGAAACGATTTTTACCGTGTTCCCTGCCGAGTTCAATGAAGGAACGATGCATGAGAAGCTCAAGATGGACGGAATGTGTTCCCTTGGCGATGAGCAAGATGGCATTTTTAGTATCGACAAAGCGCGATTTGCCGAACATTTTTCAGCCATCGTGCAGTCAGTATCCGAGATTGAAGATGTAACCTTTCTGTACCAAGCCGTACAATTGGCGGCATCATGGGCCTTGGGACGTAAACATGATTTTTCCAGGGGCATCCCGGTAATCGTAGAAGGGGGCATACACTTCTGTACGAATCATGTACAGACGAAACAATTTCTGCAGGCATTTCCGTCAGCCACACTGCTCCAGATGGTACGCAATCCCGCAATTGCTTTCGCATCCGCATTGAAATACCAGCTTCATTCAGGTAAGACCTCCTTGTATAACTTGTGCTACCAGTTAGTCTCTCTCTTTCATGAGCCTCCGCTTGGGCCTTCAGGCAATAACACTTATTTGGTAAGGTTGGAAGATTTGCATTTGTATCCTCGCCAAACATTAATGTTGGTCTGCGATTGTTTGGGAATCGATTGGAACGACTCGCTGCTTCACAGCACATTCGTAGGGATGAAGTGGTGGAACACCTCCACTTCAGATCAGATATCGGGATTTACGACGCATACCATTAGCAAGACGTATGATGAACTGTTGTCGCCGTTTGACAAGCAGCGCCTACAGGCCATGCTACGAGTCAAATATGAAGCATGGGGATATCCATTGAACGAATGGACTTCGGACGATCCGCCGGAGGAATGGCTTAAGATCCCCTTCAAATTCGAAGCTTTATTCTCGCAAGACGAGGCGACCTTGGCTACCAACCGCAAGATGATTCATAAGCTTCTTCTGAAGCAATTGAACGAAGAGCGTTGTAGGGACGATAACGATCGAGGTGAATATAAAGCATGCTTACTATCGCCGGAACGAACGGGAGCGATATAAAGGTTGGAAAAGTGTACTGGATTACCGGACTTTCGGGAGCGGGAAAAACGACAATCGGTACTCTCCTTCAACAAAAACTATTGGCGCGAGGCAGGCCAGCCGTCTTGTTGGATGGAGATATGCTCCGGGAGGCTTTTGGCTACGACCTGGGTTATTCCTTGGAGGATCGGCGCATAAACGCCATGCGCTATGCACAACTGTGTCGGTTGCTTTCCAGCCAGGGAATCGATGTCGTTTGCAGCACGATCTCGTTATTTCACGACATTCATGCTTGGAACCGGGAAAATATGCCGAATTACTTGGAAATCTATTTGAAAGTGTCCTTGGACGTGCTCGTTAAGAGGAATCAGAAGGGGTTGTACGATGAAAGAAGCGGGATAACTGAAGTATACGGCTTGAATCTTAAAGTGGAAGAACCGCTGCATCCCGATATCACGATCGATAATGACGGTATACTGTCGGTCGATCAAATCGTGACGCAAGTCGTAAACATGGGGATGAGGTGAGGCGCATGATTGATTTCGGCACAAAAGCCGAAACGCTTCAAAAGCTCGAAAATCAGCTTTCGTCAGCAACTGTGCTGCCTCAGGTTTGCATATCCCTGCAAGAGTGGCGTAACGGGCGGAGTAATCTTCGAAAGCGGCTTGAGCGCCTTTCGTGGTGTTCATCTCGCTTAATCGTTAGAAGCAGCGCGAAGAACGAAGATTCCCAGTTGGCGTCCAACGCCGGAAAATATATTTCTTTGGCCAACGTGAAAGGGGAATCTGCTATTGACGCTGCCATCGATACCGTATTCGCATCGTATCAAGATACCGATCCGGAGAATCAAGTATTCATACAGCCTATGTTGACCGGCATTGTCCTCAGTGGAGTGGCTTTTAGCATCGATCCCAATAACGGCGGCAACTATATAGTCATTAACTACGATGAATCAGGTAAGTCTACTTCTTCTGTCACCTCCGGGACTGGCGGAAGTCTTAAAACCTATTATTATTTCAAGAGAGCTCCGTTCGAAGCGCCGGAACCTATGAAAAGCGTAATCTTATTGATTCGAGAGTTGGAGTCGAAGCTCGGAAGCGATAAACTCGATATCGAATTCGCAATCGGGACAGACGAGCGTTTGTATTTGTTACAAGTCAGACCGCTTGTCGTATCTCACGAGATTGCTGACCTGCAAGAACAAGCCGGCCATTTGGAGCGGATTTACAAGATGGTGGAGTCGGCACAAGGCGGCAAGCCCTATTTGTTCGGCAACAGAACGGTCCTTGGCGTGATGCCCGACTGGAATCCGGCAGAGATTATCGGTATTCGTCCAAGACCTCTGGCTTTATCGCTTTATAAGGAACTAGTTACGGATTATATATGGGCTTACCAAAGGGATAATTACGGTTATCAGAATCTTCGGAGTTTTCCGCTTCTCATCAACTTAATGGGCTTTCCGTACATCGATACACGTGTCAGCTTTAATTCTTTTATCCCTAAAGGGCTGGATCCGATCATTTGCGAGAAATTGGTTCATTATTACACGAGCAGTTTGATTGAGAACCCGCAGAGCCACGATAAAGTTGAATTCGACATCGTGTTCTCATGCTACACGTTCGATCTACCAGAGCGAATGGCGAGGCTTCACGAGCATGGTTTTACCGCAACGGAAACCGATCAACTGGAGAGCTGCTTGATCAGACTGACAAAACAAATGATCGATATGGAAAACGGACTTTTGCGTAAAGATCTGGAGAAAATCGAAGAGTTAGAGTCGCGCAGAGAGTCCATCTTGAATAGTTCGTTAGATCAGGTTTCGAAAATTTACTGGCTCATTGAGGATTGCAAACGATACGGGACATTGCCGTTCGCGGGTCTGGCACGCGGTGGCTTCGTCGCAGTTCAAATGCTGCGATCGCTCGTTGCGACGGGCGTATTGGGTGAAACAGATTATCATCGCTACATGGCCAGTTTGGAAACCGTAAGCTCGAAGATCAGCCAGGATTTTGCGTCGTTAAGCCAGCAAGCTTTTTGTCGAAAATATGGTCATCTTCGTCCCGGCACGTATGAGATTACTTCCAAACGCTATGATGAAAATCTTGATTTATATTTCGACTTCTCCAGTCGCCGAGAGCCGGCAGATTCCCAGACGCTTCCATTCTCCTTGTCCTTAAAACAATTGCAGCGCATACAAGAATTGCTTGATCAACATCGCCTGGAATGCAATGTCTTGACTTTTTTCGACTTTTTGAAGCTCGCAATCGAGGGAAGAGAATATTCAAAGTTCGTATTTACAAAGAGCTTAAGTGCAGCTTTGCGCATTTTTGATGAACTTGCAGCGGAACATGGCGTGACGACCGAGGAGGCATCGTATGCGGATATTCGAATCATCAAGCAAGCGTATGAGTCGGAGATGGATGTGGGTCAATTGCTGACGGCAACCGTTGAAAGAGGGAGAGAAAGACACGCCGGGACCTTGCAGTTGACGTTGCCTCCTATCATTGCTTGTCCTTCCGATGTCTGGGCATTCCATCAAACGGAGTTCGAGCCGAACTTTATAACGATGAAGCATGCGGTCAGCAACGTTACATTCCTGCATGAGCACCCGGAAAACTTGCAAGGGAACATCCTGTTCATTCCCCATGCGGACCCGGGATACGATTGGATCTTTTCCAAAAAAATAGCCGGATTCATCACGATGTACGGAGGCGTAAACTCCCACATGGCGATTCGTGCCGGCGAACTGTCCATTCCGGCGGTAATCGGTGTAGGCGAACAAGTGTATAACCGCTTCAGCCGAGCCAAAACCGTCGAAATCGACTGTGCGGGCAAACGGTTAAACATTATTCGATGAGCGTATTCATCGGAATCACGCAACGCGTTGATCGGGACGATTGCTATGGCGAACGTCGGGACGGTATCGACCAACGGTGGTTCGATTTCCTTGCCCTATGCGGCGTGGTGCCTGTTCCGCTTCCGAATCATTTACGGACCGTACAGTTGTTACTTGAAAGGATCGACATAGACGGTTTTATTTTATCCGGAGGCGGAGATCTGGTTGCTTACGGCGGCGATGCTCCAAAACGGGATGAGGTGGAACGGTTTCTCATCGCGTTAGCCCTCCGGCGACAAGTACCGCTGCTCGGTGTATGCAGGGGAATGCAGGCCATTCAGGATTATTTCGGAGTCGGACTGCATCCCGTGCAGGGCCATATCGCCACGACCCACATGATGAACAGCCGGGATGGCGTTAATGCCGTGAATAGCTACCATAAGTACGGTACGACGGGGAACGTGCCGGAACTCATCGTGACGGCCAGGGCAGAGGACGGTGTCGTTGAAGCGATCCGGCATAAAAGCTGTCGAGTGGCTGGCATCATGTGGCATCCAGAGCGGCAGCTCCCGTATGCAGAGCAGGACCAATATATGATTAGACAATTTTTCGCGAAATGAGGCAAACGAATGAAAACGATAAAACATGGCGATTTTACGCAGCTTGCCGAGCAATATATTTACCGTCCCGGTTACTCTTACCCTGTCCTTAGAGCTTTGATTTCATATATACGAACGGAGCATGGCATTGACCGCGTGGCAGACGTGGGCGCCGGCACAGGGAAATTGACGGAGATTCTTGCCGACTTGGGATTGCAAGGATACGCAGTCGAGCCCAACGATGCGATGCGGCGCGAGGCCTTGCGGATGGGAACGAGTCTGCAAAACTTCTCTTGGTCGACGGGTACGGCGGAACAAACAGACTTGCCCGACTCCAGTGTGGATTGGGTATGCATGGCCTCTTCGTTTCATTGGACGGATAAAAAAGCTGCGCTGGCGGAGTTTCATCGCATCTTAAGGGGAAATGGTTTCTTCACGGCGCTATGGAATCCACGAGACATCGAACGAAGTGAGTTACATATGGAGATCGAAGACCTGGTACGTTATTACGTGCCTGATCTGAAGCGTGTTTCTTCCGGATTGCACAACCCTATGTCCGGCATTCAAGAAGATTTGCTGTCTACGGGTCATTTTCGGGACGTGCTTTTTATGGAAGCATCGCATGAAATCGAAATGAGCAAAGAAAGATATATCAACATCTGGCGTTCGGTCAACGATATTCAGGTACAGGCCGGCCCCGAGCGCTTCGAAAAGCTGATCAAGGCAATCGAACGTAAAATTGAGCATTTGGATATGATCGTCGTTCCTTATAAAACGAGAGCTTGGACCGTCCAAGCCAGATAAAGCCGATCTCGCTCATAAGGGACGCGCTTAGTTAGGAGGCTTATGCGAGTAATTATCCTGGCTGCCGGAAGAGGCAGCAGAATGGGCATTCTGACTGATCATAGACCCAAAGGGTTAACGAAACTGGGGGGCATTAGTTTATTGGAACGACAAATATCTGTCCTGAGACATTCTGATATCGAGCAGATCGGGATCGTACGCGGATATATGGCCGAGCGCATCCAACTGCCGAATATTACGTATTTCCACAACGCCATATGGAACGAAACCAATATGCTGTACAGCCTTTTGTGCGCCGAAGACTGGCTGTCGGCAGACGAATGCATCGTGGCGTATTCCGACATCGTTTATCAAAGGGAAGCCATCCGCATGATGTGCGATTGCCCGGCGGACCTTGCAGTTCCATTTAACTTGCATTGGCTCAAGCTATGGATAGACCGATTCGAGGATCCGTTAACGGATGCAGAAACGTTCAGAATAAATGAAAACAAGATGTTAATTGAGATTGGCGAGCGGACCCGTTCGCTGGATCGGATCGAGGGACAATTCATGGGACTAATGAAAACAACCCCAAAAGGATGGTCCAGGTTGAAAGGACTACTGGAACCGTTAAGCGATGCAGAAGTCTGGAGCATGGATATAACGGCGATGCTGTCGCTGGCCATACGCAAGGGAATTGAAATCCAGGGGCTTCCATACGATGGGTTTTGGTTGGAAGTAGACAGCGAAAGCGATCTTCGCCGATACGAGAGGGATTATGTTCATCAATTAAATTGATTGTGGGAAGGCAGAAAGGATGATCTATCATTCAAACCTCAAAAATTCTCGAGCCCGTCGAACCGTTCAACGAGTTTTATTATCACAATTGTTTCTACAATGCCCTCTTTCCTGTCTTAGGTTATTTGGGGAGAACGTTACATGGCCATCTTTTGAATGAAACTTTCTGCTATCATTTTGACGAATATAAGAATAGCATTACACATCGTATTCAGTATCTTCGTTCTGATGTAAAGTTATTAAACGCATTGGAGATTGCCGAAGTGGCTTTGGATGTGAGTGACAATGCGATCCAAAAGATCATCGGTGCAATTGAAAACGATCATCCGGTCATTTTGGCTGTCGATGGCTATTATCTATCTATTCGAATAGATACGTTTAATAAAACGCACTTATCTCACGCGATTCTTATTCATGGATACGATCGAGATCTCCAAATATTCCATATAGTGGAACATCGCTATCAAAATTCCTTTATTTATGAAAAGCGAACGATTCCGTTTGAAGATATCGTTAACTCATGTGAGAACATCATTCAGACATTAAACCGAGATCCTGAGTTTCCGATTTGCTTAGAATACTATTTAACAAAGGGTATTGAAAACGCTTCTGGCATCGACAAATATAAAAACGATTCTGTAGCAGCTTATAAGGTTGCTCAGATAGAGAACATCCCTAATCGTCTCGCTTCGTTAAATCAACTAACATCTTTTCGAAACTTTATGAGTTCATTCATATTGAACGAAAAGACGGCTAAGCAATATCTTGATCAAGATTTTAATATTTTTACTAATATTGCTGAATTAACAGGTATCATTAACAATCATCAATATGAAAAATATCGAATCAACAGATTTTTCAAACAATCTGCTGAGCCTATTAAGGCGATTGAAATGTTGATCAACAATTGGCAGATTATACGGGCAGCTTTTTTTAAATATAAGTCTTCAGGCGTGTATATTCGAAGTTCGTTTCAATTCGCTCTTCAGAAGCTTATTGAAATCGATCAAGTCGAACGTCCATTGCTTAATCTCTTTTACTCGTTGTTTGACGGACGGGAGGAGTAATTAATGGACAATCAGTGTCTGGAGTTAACCCATTACTTCAATCACAAGTTGATTTTATCGGAATTAGATGAAGACAAGGTTCAACGCCCAATAACCTGCAGCCATAACCCTGTAAATCAGAAAGTTATGTATAATACACCTTTTCAACTGAATAATAGGAGTAGGGATGATGAATACGGCAATGTGGCCTGTGAAGGGCAGACGATAGAGATTGATCCAAAGCATTACCGTTCTATTAGTATTCTGGGTTTTGCAGAGTTGGGAGATTTTTCGGAAAAATGGCGGTTTGTCGGCATGGACGGCACACAAGTCGAGACGGGTTTTACGCTTATTAATGGCTATGTCAATGATTGCTGGGGAAGTGATGATCAAAATTGCAAGCTCGCCTTTACCGCAAAAGGCGATCAACGCAATTTGGTGTTTTTTGAAACGAACACGATGTATATCAGATACTACAAGTCGATGATTCCGGAGGTGAAATCACCGATCACGCGTGTTATATTTCCGAACAACCCCAATATTCATATTCTTGCTATAACGCTTGATTTCTGATGGATTAAAGCAACTTTAAAATGCGATATGTATGTTTGAATTTCTTTATATCTATGTCTAAACGGTTGGACCTATACTAAAATTGAAGTTCCTTGCTAGCGTTAATGCTAAGAGGAATTCAGTTAATGGGGAGTCATGCTCTCGAGACGCTCACAAGGAGTGTCTCGGGAGCATTTATTCAAATCTGAAGTTAAAGGAAGTGACAGGTTCGATGCTCGGAAAATGGCACGCAATCGTTAATGCTCCAATCGGCAAATTAAAATTGACATTTAAGATCGAAGAACAAAACAACAATTACGTGATTATCGTCGACTCGGAGCCGCTGCCGATCGAAATGTCCTTTGACCAAGTACAAGTAGAAGGGAATCGACTCAATGCATCGGGAAAGGCGAGCTTTATGGTTACGAGAGAAGTATCCCTTGCACTTGAATTCAAGGGTGATTCTTTGTGTGGCAGTCTCGAATTGCCCTTAATCGGCACGGTGACAATCGATGGACGCCATGGCGAAGGACCGTCTCTGTCAGAACTGCTGATTCAACAATTGGCCAAATACCGGAAGACGGAAGAGGCCAAAAGAACGGACGCGGCCATTGCGCAAGAAGTAGAGAAGCTGCTTCGGACAATGACCGTAAAGGATAAGATTAGCCAGATGAGTCAATGCATGGCCTCGGCTTTCTCCTTTGGCGAACAGGTTAACTCCGATCCTCCGGAACAGCTCGTCGTGGAGGGGAGAGTCGGTTCGGTCCTTGGCGCATTCAATATCGAGCGTGTGTTCGAACTGCAGCGGCTCGCCGTCGAGAAGTCACCGCTCGGAATTCCGTTGTTGTTCAACGCAGATGTCATTCACGGGCTTCAAACTATATTCCCGGTACCGCTTGCATGGTCATGCAGCTGGGATTTGGAAGGCATTCGCCGGGCGTGCGCGATCGCGGCGAAGGAAGCGTCCGCAGTCGGAATCACCTTCAACCATGCTCCGATGGTTGACGTCACCCGGGATCCTAGATGGGGACGCGTAGTGGAAGGTGCAGGCGAAGATCCGTACCTCGGCGCACGAATTGCGGAGGCGCAAGTCAAGGGTTTCCAAGGCGACAGCTTGTTCAGCAAAGATACCGTGATCGCTTGCCTGAAGCATTTCATTGCCTACGGTGCAGCGGAAGGCGGGCGCGACTATAACACGGTAGACATTTCCGAATGGGTGCTTCGTAACGTTTATCTGCCGCCATTTCAGGCAGGAATAAATGCCGGTGCCGGTTCGGTTATGAACGCCTTCAATATTTATCAAGGTGTGCCGGTAGCGGGAAGCAGGAGTCTGCTTAAGGACCTGCTTCGGGATGAGCTCGGATTCGATGGCATGCTGATATCGGACTATGGCTCAATAGACGAAATCCGAATTCATGGCTGTGCCGAAGACGCTACAGAGGCCGCGCGAAAGGCACTCGATGCAACTATGGACATCGAGATGGTAACGCAGACTTACGCGAATCATCTTCCAGAGCTGGTCATGAAAGGTGCAGTTAAGGAAGAACAACTGGATGACTCTGTTCGCCGCATCCTGACCTACAAATACAAGATTGGCATTATGGACGACCCGTTCCGTTATATTCAGCCCGAAGTTGCCGAGAAGATCACTTTCGCTGAGGAACATCTGCAAGAAAGCCGGAACCTCGCCTGCAAGTCCATTGTGCTTCTTAAGAACGATGGCGTATTGCCTCTGAGCAAATCTAGCGGTAAAATCGCTCTCATTGGCCCGTTCGCCCAAAGCAAAGATCTGTTAGGAAGCTGGCAGTTCTCGAATTACCAGAATCGAACGATTACTATAGAACAAGGCTTGCGCGAAAGGATAGGCGCAGAGCGGTTGCTTGTCGCCGAAGGCTGCAAAGTCGATCAATGGCTGGAAGGCGGGCTGGAGGAAGCGTGCAAAGCCGCGGCTGCGTCAGATGTCGTCGTTCTGGCGCTAGGGGAATCCAGCAAGATGTCCGGGGAAGCCGCTTCCCGGATGGAGATCGCGCTTCCGGCCGTCCAGCGGAAACTTGCTGAGACGATCGTTAAGTTGGGTAAGCCCGTAGTATTGCTGCTAACGAACGGACGCCCGTTAATTATGGACTGGTTCGACGATCACGCCAATGGCATTGTCGAAACCTGGTTTCTTGGTTCTCAAGCTGGCTACGCAATCGCGGATATACTGTTCGGAGACTATAATCCTTCAGGGAAGCTCACTATGTCCTTTCCAAGGATGGAAGGGCAAATTCCTGTGTATTACAACCACTTCAACACGGGAAGACCGGCTCGGGCAGAAAATCATTTTAGTTCCAAGTATATCGACGGTCCCAATGATCCGCTATATCCATTCGGGTTCGGTTTAAGTTATACGACTTTTGAATATTCAAATCTCCGATTGGACAAAGAGACCTTGCATCGATCAGAATCGATGATCGCTAGTGTTACCGTTCGCAATACGGGGCCTGTCGCCGGGGAAGAGATCGTACAGCTGTACGTTCAAGATCTGTATGGAAGCACAGTGAGGCCGGTCAAAGAATTGAAGGGATTTAACAAAATCCATTTACAGCCCGGAGAGAGTCGGGAAGTCCGTTTTACCCTGACTGAAGAGCATTTGATGTATTATGGTGCGGATTTATCTTTCAAAGCAGAGGCAGGAAAATTCAAAGTGTTTGTAGGCGGCAGTTCGAGGGATGTTCTGGAGTCGGAATTTATGCTAGTTTAATCTGCCTCGCATCGATAACAAGGATCCACTCCAAGAAGGGGCGGTTCTTATTGTGCTATTTATAACTGCAGTTAGTCGGCTATTGGATACAAATAGTCGGTAAATCTAAAGTACAAATCAGCGACTCCCTTTAGACTTAAAAATAGTGAGATCACAATCCAAGGGGAATGCGACGTATGAGTAATCGAAAAACGAGATACATCTGTAATCCAATCAATATGGAATTCAAGTATCAGTGTCACGACTGTTCCGCCAATGTAGATGAGCATAACAGGCTGTTTGACTTAACGATGCAGGGAAGGCTTAGCGACGTCTTCGGAGTTCGAACCAGTGCATTCGAGTGCCCGGTCACCCATTTTTCCAATACGAACGAGTGCGGACTTCAGAAGCGCAAATTGGATCTTCGAAGAGAGAATCCGAGAATTAAATTTAATGGAGAGTTATTGGATTTTTCCATCGATTATTACGAAATAGTGGAGCGCCTTTCGGCGAAAGCGTCATCTAAATAGTTGCGGAGTGCGGCTTAGTTTTTTTGCTTGCCATGATCTTACGTCCAATGGTAAAATGGTCCAAAAGTGAATGAACAATCATTCATTATTTGGAGAGTTCGCTCGATTGAAACGCATAGCAAAGAGCGGACGGGGAAAGGACTGGTAGGTACAGCATGAATGCGATCCAAAAGCAAATCGAAAAAATGTCCAAAAAGGCCGAGGAAACTTTCACTGGATACCTTGGCTTACGAATGGTGGAAGTGGAGTCTGGAAAGGCCGTCATCCGGCTAGATGTTAAGCCGCATCACCACAACTTGCTGGATATCGTTCATGGAGGCGTTCTGGCCTCCATGTTGGACACTGCCATGGGTATCGCTGTATTAACGATTGCTCCGAATGTACAAGCTGTCACGACGAATCTCAATATACATTTTGTCGCACCAGCCAAGGAAGGTTCAATAACGGCTGTAAGCGAAGTTTTTCATCAGTCTCGTTCCACAGCGACGTTAACAGGAACCATTACTGACGAGTCCGGAACAGTTTGCGCAATGGGTACGGCCTCTTATCGAATATTGGCTTAATCCACGTACCGTAATTCTTCAAACCACATAGTACGTGTCTAGGAAAACACGGATCGACTCCAGAAAGAGACGGTCCGTGTTTTATTCATTCGCTTAAGATTCCTCTCCCCATAATTTCTTAAGAATGCGATATACGTGTTTGAATTCCTTTATTACAAGATCTAGATACAAGGACATATACTTAAAATAAGGATCTGTTCAGCCTACCGCATGACGTATTTGAGGAGCTCTTGAGGATAATTAAGTAGAAGGAGCTGAATCATGCTAATGAATAACGACAAGAGTACCCATCCAGGAAATAATGAGATCCGCGTGGGCATCATTGGCTGCGGAATGATAGCGGCCAACCATGCGATGAGTTATGCGAACATACCTGGAGTCAAGCTGGTAGCCTGCTGCGATGTCGATGCGGAAAAGATGAACGCCTTCGGGGATCGCTGGAATATTCCAGATCGTTATTCGGACTATCGCGAATTGATTGCCCGCGACGACCTGGATTCGGTCGATCTCTGCGTTCATAACAACCTGCATGCGCCGCTTGCCATTGCAGCAATGCGTGCAGGGCACAACGTCTACTGTGAAAAGCCTATGGCCGGCTCCTATATTGATGCGAAACGTATGTACGAGGTCTCAGAGGAGACCCGCAAGCTGCTTCATATCCAACTTGGTCGAATCTACTCGCCTCAGGCTCATGCGGCAAAGGAACTAATCGACTCCGGTGCACTCGGCAATGTCTACCATATGCGTTCCTATGGCTACCGCCGGAGATTCCGCCCGTTTATGGATATCAGCAGCAACGGTTTTGCCAAAGAGTTCAATACAAGCGAATGGGCAGGTCACGGGGCGCTTTATGACATGGGCGTCTATCACATTTCGCTTATGCTCTACTTAATGAATAATCCAAAGGTCGAGCGGGTTTCCGGCCATCTATACCGGGAGGTTCCACTGGACCCGGTGAACAGCAAGTTGGTTGGCTTCGATGTGGAAGAGATGGGCGTAGGCCTTGTCACGTTTGAAAACAACCTGTCGATGGACGTTCTGGAAACCTGGGCTATCCATGCCGGCCCCGAATCATTCCCCCCGAACCTCGTCGTCGGAAGCAAAGCCGGTCTTGCGATTAAGCCGATGGCGGACAAATTGGGTTTCGGCGTTTCAGACGCGCTTGTCATGTATTCCGACATCGGGAACTACATGACGAACACGACGTTCGATCTCGTGCATGGCGAAATGAAGCGCAATCGCCTTGATTCGATCACTGCCTGCTACAATGACACCGTCGACCACTGGGTTCATGCTTTGAGGGGGCACTGCCCGCTCATTAACAGTAAGGATCTGGCGCTGAATATGGTCAAGATCGCGAACGGCATGGCGCTATCATCCGAGTATAAGCGCGAGATGTTCGCGCAGGAAATTGAGGAACTATCTGTCTCAAATGCTAAGCGTACGCAGGAAACTCCGTTCGGAACCTTTCACTATGAATGAGAGGGGTTAGATCGTGAATAAACGCCTTTCTTTTTCTACCTACGGCATGTGCAATGCACAAGCAGCAGGCATCGTAAATTTATTTTCAATGATGGAGTTGGCAAAATTCCGTTATCATCTGGATTATATCGACATTTGGTCCGGCTCTCTTGAATCGCTGGAGGACGAGTATATTGAGCTTGTGGCCGACAACCTAAAAGAGCGCGGCCTCAAGGTTGCGAATTTTTGCGCAGACGGTGCGCAGGTCTGGGCGGACGACCCATCCCGCCGAGAAATACAACACAAGACTGCATTGAAATACCTGCATGTCGCAGAAAAGCTCGGTATTGAAACGATTCGTTTTGACATCGGCGTAATGGATGAAGCGTTCAGCGAGGAGAACTTCTCGTATGTTGTTGAAAAGTATACAGAATACTGCAAAATTGCTGCGAAGTTCAAGTGTAAAATTGGACCCGAGAACCATACTGGTCTATCGAGAGCACCCGCTCAGCTCCAAAGGCTGCTTGATGCCGTGAAAGAGCCGAACTTCGGACTCCTGCTCCACCTTAATGGCTGGTATACAGGAGATCCGGATCAGAATGATTTGCATTTTATCCAATATGCCATACATGCGCATGTCGATTTTGATCAATGCTTCTACGCAGGAGACCATATCCGAGCGCTGGCCGAGACCGGTTACAAGGGCGCCTGGTCGGCTGAGTGCCACCATACGACAAATCAATTGAACGCCATCGAGGTTCAAGTGACCAATATGCGCCGCGTACTCAACCCTATGGGCTACGATGGAGGGTGGAAGATCGCGCCGCCCTCCGTTGTACCCGGAAACAATCTAGATCAGTTTTAGGGAAGGGAGTCAGTCCAAGATGGGCAATGAAAAAATCAGTGTCATGTCCTATTCCTTCCATGGTCTTCACAATGTTGGGGCGATGGATCTGTACGGCTATCTTTATACGATAAAGTATCGTTATTGCTTAAACATTGCAGATATCTGGAACGGATTTATTACGAGCTACGAAGACATCGAAAATCAAAAGCTGAAGGACATGCTGGAGGAGTTGGATTTAACGGTTGCCGCACTCTGCTGCGATCAGGCGCATGTTTGGGATGACGATCCGGCTGTTCGTGCTGCGAACGAGAAAATGGCGCTCGATTGCATTCGGCTGGCCAAAAGGATTGGCGCGAATACCATCCGGATCGATGTCGGTGTGCGAGATGAGAAATTTTCCGAGGACAAGCTCGACTATGTTGTAAAGAAGTATACCGAGTATTGCGAGCTTGCAGCGGAATTTGGCGCGAAGCTTGGTCCCGAGAACCATTGGGGCTGCTCGCGGGATCCCGAATCCTTGCAGCTGCTTTTTGACCGGATGGCGGGTGTGCCGAACTTCGGCCTTCAGCTCCATCTCGGCGGCTGGCATAGCGGCGATCCGGACATGAACGACCTGCGCTTCGTGAAATATGCGATGCACATGCACATGGATTTTCAACATTGCTATAATCTGAACGACAAGCATTTGTATGACCTGCGCGATGCAGGATACAGCGGCGTATGGTCTATCGAGAGCCACTTCGGAAAGAACGAATTCGAGAATGTGGCTTTTCAATTGGCAAACGTCAAACGTATTCTGAAACCGAACTTCTATCAAACAGATCAGTTTGCGGCCGCTCAGCTTGTGGAGAGAACCGTTCCCGGCTTTGTCGAAGGCATCAAAGTTTATATCGCAAAGATGATGGAGAAAATGGCGTCCAATGGATCATCACAACCGGCAGATAACAAACCCAAACGGGTGTTGCCAAATGATTGACATTGTATCCATTCACCCCACTTCCCGCCACTGCCAGCCGAATAAGGCTGGCAGTGTTTCATATTCCCGTCTTCCGTAGTATACGTCAACTTGCGATACGAAGAAGAAGTAAAGTGAGAGCAGGAAAGTAAAATACGGCGAGTAGAGCTGGTTCTGCTAACGATTTATGCTTAAATAGCGCCTTTCTGGATTTTTTAATGCCAACGAAAGAAACGAGGAGGACATTATGAGCAGCCATGATCAAATCGACAAGCAAATGAATGCATACGTGACTAACCATGAAATCGCCGGTGCCTCACTTCTGATTCGCAACGAGAAAGGCGTTCTTTATCAAAACAAATGGGGATATGCCAATCTAGAGCAGGCGGTGCCCATCGATTACGATACGATCTTCCGTCTGGCTTCCTTGACGAAGCCGATTATCGCGGTAGCCGTTCTAGTGCTTGTGGAGCAGGGGAAGATTCAGCTCGAGGACGAGATCGGCAAGTTTATTCCCGAGTTGAACGAGTTGATGGTTTGCAAAACCGCGTTCAGTTTGGAGAGCCTCAACGATTTGTCCCGGGTGAATTTAACGAATATAAAGCTTGAGCCGGCAATCCGGAACGTGACGATCCGCGATCTCTTAACCCACTCAAGCGGGCTAGGAATGGGCGTGGCGGGGCATTTGCTTGCGATGAAGCTGAGCGAGCCGGGCGATACATTGGAATCGCGTTTTCGCAAGTTTAACGCGTACCCGGCGGATTTCGAACCGGGCGAAGGCACGGGATACTCTGGCATCGTCGGGTTCGATGCGCTGGCCAGAGCGATCGAGGTTGCGAGCGGAATAAGCCTGGAACGATTTTTGAGGCAATATTTGTTCGAACCGTTGGAAATGGAAGATACGGCCTTTCACTTGAGCGAAGCACAAAAGAAGCGACTCGTCGTTTTGTACAAATCCGAAAACGGAGAAATCTTCGAAGCGCCGGCCAGCGAGGGCATTGACGCCATGGTCATCAGCGGACCACGCTATTGTTCGGGAGCCGGAGGATTATACAGTACGCTGAACGACTATGATCGTTTTGCGCAAATGCTGCTGAACGAAGGCGAATACAAGGGCGTTAGAATCTTGAATGCAGAAACCGTAAGCAAGATCCATCGGGAGGGTGCGTATAAAAAACTGGCGTTCGCTCCCGGATTGGCATGGGGGCTAGGCATGATGGTCCGACAAGATCCGGTTCTGGCCCATTCGTCTCTGACCGCAGGCTCCTATGGCTGGAGCGGCGCCTTTGGGACGCACTTTTTTATCGATCCAGTCCATAAAATCCAAGCGGTACTTATGGTCAATCGTTCGAATATTGGCGGGGCTGGCTCCTACGTGTCTAAGCGAGTCGAGGATCTGGTGGCCGAAACCTTTTTATAGTCCCTTGCATGACCTTCATAGGAGAAGGAGAGGAATAACTTGGCTCAATATTACGCATCGACGCTCGCCGAGGTTAGCGAGAGAGAACAAACGCATATGCAGGTCGTGCGCGAACTTGCGGCGGAATGCATGGTCTTGTTGGAGAATGACGGCGCGCTGCCGCTGCAAATAAAAACGGGAAACATCGCCTTGTACGGAAACGGAGCGAGGCACACGGTAAAAGGTGGAACAGGATCGGGCGACGTTAATTCCAGAGTACTGGTGACCATCGAACAGGGTCTCGAGTCCGCCGGCTTCAAGGTGACGACAAAGAACTGGCTGGATACTTACGAACAGCGTTTGAAGAAAGCCAAAAAGGAGTATGCGGATAAGCTGGAGAACGTGACTAAGGAGCATGGGCAATCAGCGGCCGTCCTGTATTACCTAAACAACCCGTTTATGGATCCGCGCGTGCAGGCTGTTACGCCGGAAGACGTAACGAGCTCCGAATCCGACGTCGCGGTCTACGTGCTTGCCCGAATTTCCGGTGAAGGCAAAGACAGGACACCCGAGGCGGGCGACTATCGCCTGGCCGAAGAGGAATTGGAAGCGATCCGATTCCTCGCACTATCTTATAAGACCTTCATCGTGCTGCTGAATGTCGGGGGTATCGTGGATACGACTGCGCTTAAGCAAATCCAAGGCATCAATGCTTTGCTGCTGGTAGGCCAGTTAGGCAACGTAACGGGCGATGCGGTTGCGGATGCCCTGATAGGGAAGACGATCCCATCCGGCAAGTTGACGGACACTTGGGCGAAAAGCTATTGGCACTATCCGTCGAGCGACACCTTCAGTCATGTAAACGGCGAGCTGGATGATGAATATTACAATGAAGGTATCTTCGTCGGATATCGTTATTTCGATACGTTTAACATCGCGCCGAACTATTGCTTCGGCTACGGAAAGTCCTACACGGAATTTACGATGCGAACGCTTGAGGTGACAGCAAACGAGAAGCAAGTGACCGTTAGGGTTGAAGTGACGAACGCGGGCAAGCTATACTCGGGACGGGAAGTCGTACAAGTCTATTATTCGGCTCCTGCGGGAGAACTTCAAAAGCCTTATCAGGAACTGGCTGCGTTCGCCAAAACGAAGAGACTTGGGCCCGGAGAAACGGATGTATTAACCGTCAGCTTTGCGACAAGCGATATGTCTTCTTACCGGGAACTGGATGCGGCATGGGTGCTGGAAGCGGGGACCTATTATATCCGCGTAGGCAGTCATTCCAGGAATACGAAGGTGGCAGCCGGCATCTCCCTGAGGGAGACCGTGAAAACCGCTCAATTGAAAAATCTGTTCCACGATCCCGATAAGCGTCTCAACGAGCTCCGTTCGGCCGGTATCGTTCCGTATTCTTACGATGCCGAGGCGTTCGAGAAGCAGGCTGCCAGAATCATTCATTTGGACCCGTCCCGATTCCCTTGCGAGGCGGCTGCTTATCAATCGCATAGACCGGTTTATCGGGATTTGCGTCCGAGCGTTAAGCTGACCATGGACGATGTCCGATCAGGTGAAGCCACGGCCGAAGAGCTGGTCGCCCAGCTGTCGATCGAAGAGATGGCCGAGCTATGCGTCGGTGCCGCTGGGGAGGGCCAATCGATCATCGGGGCTTCGGCGGGCTCCGTGCCGGGAGCCGGCGGGCAGACGTTCCCGTTGCCGGACAGAAAGATAGACAGTCTCGTGATGGCGGACGGGCCGGCAGGGCTGCGTTTGCAGCCTCACTTCCGTGTAAGCAAAGACGGCGAGCTGCTGCCGGGCGGAGAAGTGTTCGGTGACAATATCAACCCGATGCCTGAAGATGCGCCGGAAGGCGCCACCGATTATTATCAGTATTGCACCGCGATCCCGATCGCGACCTCCTTGGCCCAATCGTGGGACATGGATTTGATCGAAACGCTCGGGAGGATCGTCGGGAAGGAGATGCAGCAGTTTCATGTGCATCTCTGGTTGGCGCCAGGTATGAACATTCACCGTAATCCGCTTTGCGGGCGCAATTTCGAGTATTATTCTGAGGATCCCATCTTAACGGGAAGATGCGCGGCGGCCGAGACGATAGGCGTACAAAGCTATTCCGGACAAGGAACGACGTTAAAGCACTTTGCAGCCAACAACCAGGAAGATAACCGAATGTTCACGAATGCGCATGTCGGCGAACGCGCCTTGCGCGAAATTTATCTCAAAGGATTCGAAATCGCGGTCAAGCGGGCGCGTCCGCTGTCGATCATGACCTCCTACAATTTGCTGAACGGCAAACATACGGCAAATCATGACGAGCTCATTCAATCGGTCGCCAGAGACGAATGGGGCTTTCAAGGCATCGTCGTATCGGACTGGTACACCTCGATGAAGCTATTCGGCGACGATCGTAAGTACCCGATATCGTCCAGCCCGCTGTGCATCAAAGCCGGCAACGACCTGCAGATGCCTGGCTGCCGCCAGAACGTAGACGACATTATCGCCGCGGTCGACGCGAAGGAAGGAGAGGTCGAGCATCCGATCGCGCTCGGCGACCTCCAGTTCTGCGCGCTCAATATCGTTAAGGTCTTGGCTGGAATTCCTTGAATCCGGAGCGGGTATCCATATACAGGTGGTCTCCTATGAGACCGCCTGTTTCGCATTAAGCATGCAAGCCGCCAGTTTGGGGGCGGCACGAAAACTTGTAGAGGGGATCGGCCATGAAGATTTGGTCCAAACTGAAAGACATGAAGATATACCCCAAGTTGGTGATCTTTTTTCTGGTGTCGATTTTGCCTCTTTACGTTGTCGGCTGGCACACGAACGCCATCGGCTCCAAGACGATGGAGAAAGAGATCCGGGATTCCGCCACGACGAAAACGCATTATTACCTGGAGTCGTTCACGTCGGATATGACGAGAATCGTTCAGATCATCAATAACTACGGCGAAGACGAAGACATCGAGAAGCTATCCACGATGGCTCCGTTTATGACGCAGTTCGAACGGTTTCAAGCCATCAATCGCATCCAGGGCAAGTTGGTGGCGCTCAAGAATTCCAGTGCCTACATTAAGAATGCCCGGGTATACGTCCCGATTCTCGAGCGAACGATCGACTACAAAGGATATTATGCCGAGACGATCGCTTCGGATGAAATTGATGCATTGGCGAGTACTTACGAGAACGGAGGGCCGTTCGTGTTCCTGCATGACCGGTTGTTGTTCGGGCTCGTTTTCCCGGGGCGGATGCAATCCGAGCAGCCGCCGACGTTTGTCTTCGAAGTGGAGTTGGACATGGCTGCCATACACGATTCATTGCTGCGGATCAACAGTAATTCCAACACGACGATCGAATTGGTCCACCAAAGCCAAAATTGGGCGATCAGCACGAAAACCGGCCATTTCATGAACGCGATGCTGAGCCCCGATCAATTAAGCTCGTTCGGAGGTTCAGCCGGCAACACCTTTTTATCCGTGGACGGCTCGCGTTACCTCATGACCTATGAAGGAGACCCTTTTTTCGGCGTCTCCATTTACATGTTCATACCCGAGAAGGAAATCTTCGGCGCGTTCCAGGCCTATCAGAAGCTCATCATCGTATTGGCTGTTCTGATGGTCACGCTGATTTTCCTTATCACTTTCGGCGTACATCGGTTCATTCACCGCCCGCTCGTGACCTTGATTCAAGCGCTCCGCAAAGTGGAACGTGGCGACTTCGACGTAGCGGTACGCTCGCGGCGAAGCCAGGACGAATTCAGCTACGTATACCTGCAATTCAACTCCATGGTCATGAAGTTAAAGCAGCTGATCCAGGAAAACTACGAGCAAAAAATATCGGCCCAACGATCGCAGTTAAAGCAGCTTCAGGCGCAAATCAATCCGCATTTTCTTTACAACAGCTTTTTTACTTTATACCAAATGGTCAACGAGGGAGATCGGGCGCACAGCCTGTCTTTGATCAAGCATCTGCGCGTCTACTTCCAGTTCATCACGCGCAACGCGCAAGACGAGGTTCCCTTATATGAGGAGGTCAACCATGCGTTGTCCTTCCTGCAAATCCAACAAATGCGGTTCGAAGATCGCATACAGGTTGTCGTAGAAGATCTGCCGGAAAGCATTCGCCATGTGATGGTTCCTCGATTGATCTTGCAGCCTTTGATCGAGAACGCCTTTCAGCATGGGCTGGAAGAGAAGACGGACAACGGCCTGATTCAGGTCAAGTTTAAGGCGGACGATCGATCGGCGAGCCTCATCGTCGAAGATAACGGAGATTCGCTGCGGGACGAAGACCTTGCCGATCTGCAGCAGCGGTTGCTGTCGGACGACAAATATGCGGAAACGACGGGACTGATCAATATTCACCGACGACTGCAAATGTTTTATTCCAAAGAGGCGGGCCTCCGGATCGATCGGGGAGAATGGGGCGGATTGCGTGCGGAGATTATCATTCCGATGGAAGAGGGATAACCGATGATATCAATCTTAATAATCGATGACGAGCCTAAGATCGTGAACAGCATGGAAAAGCTGATGCGCCAGCTTCCCGTTTCTCCGCTGCAAGTTTATAAAGCGTACTCCGCAGCGGATGCGATCTCGATCTTGCAAACCGACAAAATACATGTGGTGTTGTCGGATATAAAAATGCCAGGCATTAGCGGTCTGGAGCTGCAGCGGGAAATCGTCAAGCGTTGGCCGCTCTGCAAAGTCGTTTTTCTTACCGGGTATAGCGATTTCGATTATGTCCAAGCCGCGCTGCGCAACGGAGCCGCGGATTTTTTGACCAAGACGGAGGATAACGAAACCATATTGGCGGCCGTCCTGAAGGCGATCGATTCGGTGACGATGAACGACCGGAAAGAAGCGATTATCCAAAAGGGGCAAGACGATATGCGAAAGGCGCTGCCGATTCTGCAAAAAGAATGGCTTAGTGCCCTTTTTAACGACGAGATTCAAGCATCTGAGCTGACCCAGGAGAAGCTGGACGAAGTTCAGATTCCATTGCGCTTCGGCGCGCCGGTCCTGCTGTGCTACTGCAAAGTCGACGAATGGAAAGACGCCTATTCGCTGCGGGACAAGCAATTAATGCATTTCGCTATGAACAATATCGCGGAGGAAATGATCGGCCAAGCGGTCAAATTGGTTTCGTATTCGGAAGCGCTCGGCAAGCTGCTGTGGATCCTGCAACCGCCAGCCGAAGAGAGGGAACGGTTCCTGTCGGAACGTATCCAGCCGGCGCTGGAAGCGATCCAGGAAGCCTGCGGACAATTGCTGCAGCTCAAGGTCTCACTTGTTATCGCCCTGGAATGGGTGGGCTGGGAGCAGCTAACCACGAAGGCGGAGCGCTTGAAGCTGGCGTTGTCCGGCGGATTCCGAAGCGAAGAAAATCTGTTGATTCAGCTCCCTGCGTCCGCCGATTTGGATCGGCATGAACAAGAAGAGCAGCTTCTGCACAGCCTTCGAAAAATGTCGATCTTGACGACCAGTTTAGAGGAGGGACAGCGGGAAAAGTTTTTCTTATTTTATGCCTCGCTGCGTCAGCAGCTCGTTTCTCTCCCTCCCCATCTGAGCCATTATAAGATCGAAGTCTACTACGCGCTGGGTCTGTTGTTCCTCTCCTTATTGAATAAGTGGAACTTACGGCACAAGATTGAAGACCGCATCGATCTGACCCGCTTATATGCCGCAGGGTTCGGCGGAACGGATAAAGAGACGCTGGATTATTACGGCGCGCTGGCGGAAGCCATCTTCGATACGAACGATCACGGTCAGCAAGAACGCAACAACATCATCGTCGAGCAGGTCAACCGATATATCCAGAAACACCTCATGAACGAGCTTTCTTTGAATATTATCGGCGATGCGATAGGCTACAATCCCTCGTATTTGTCCAGGATTTATAAGTATTTGACGGGCATGGGCATCGCCGAATATATCTTGACCCAGCGTTTGGCGCTCGCGAAGTCGTTGCTTAAGGAATCCAAATGGAGAGTAGGCGAGATCGCCTCCAGATCGGGATTCGTTTCTGAAGCCCATTTCTTCAGGATTTTTAAAAAGACGACCGGCATGACGCCGGCGGAATATCGGGAGCTGCATCTCATCGATCCGGTTTAACCTCAAAATGTGAAAGAGGTAAATATCGATCATGAAAGTAAAAAACGAAAAGTAGATGGTCGTTTTAAAGCGCTTTATGATGAAGGTAAGAACAAGCAGGGGGGATACAAATGAATCAAAGGAAGCTACGGTTGAAAGTGATCTTGGCTTTGCTTTCAAGCATCGCCATCGTAAGTGGCTGCAGCAACGCCAACAACGGCAACAAGGAGAATACGGATGCGGCGACGCAGAACGCAAGTCCGACGCAATCGGAAGCGGGCAGCAGCGCAGGTTCCGAGGCCGTATCTCCATTAGGAAAATACGAAACGCCAATTACGTTGACGGTCGGTAGAGACACGGGGGCGAACGAGAAGTACCCGGAGGGCGACTCGGTAGAAAACAACGTATGGACGCGTATTTATAAAGAAGAGCTGGGCATCGACGTCAAAGTAGCATGGTCGGCGCTGACTGGCGACCAATATGACCAGAAGATGAAGCTGGCGATCGCTTCAGGCAATTTGCCGGACCTCATGGCGGTCACGACGCAGCAATTGGCGCAGCTCGTCGAGAACGACCAGATTGAAGATCTCACGGATGCCATTAACAAATATCCGAGCGAGCTGTTCAAGAAAGTATTCGAGGACGACGGCGGCATCGCCATGAAGTCCGCCACGTTCAACGGCAAAATCATGGCGCTGCCGATGCAAGGCTCCGCGCTCGATTCGTCGAACGTCCTGTGGCTGCGCAAGGATTGGCTCGATAAACTCGGCTTGCAGCCGCCGAAGACGATGGACGACGTCAAAAAAATCGCGGAAGCGTTCACGAAGCAGGATCCGGACGGCAACGGCAAACCCGATACCTTCGGGCTTGGCATCACGAAAGCGATCTGGGGCGGTTCGCCGAATCTCGAAGGCTTCTTCAACGGATACCACGCCTACCCGACGATTTGGGTGAAGGACGGATCGGGCAATTTGGCTTACGGGGCGGTTCAATCTCAGAGCAAGCAAGCGCTAGCCGATCTGCAAACGATGTATAAAGCCGGATTGATCGATATGGAATTCGGCGTGAAAGACGCAACCCAAGTCAACCAAGATATTAACGCGAACAAGATCGGCATGTTCTACGGCAAGATGTCCAGTCCTTTCTTTTTCATGAGTACTGCGAGCCAGGATCCGAAAATTGAATGGCAATCGTACCCGCTCCCATCGGTCGATGCTACGCCTGCTTCCACGCAACAGGATTTTCCGGTTCAATACTATTACGTCGTGAAGAAGGGATATGCGAATCCTGAGGCCGTCATTAAAATATTCAATTTGCAACTTGAAAACAGCTACGGATCGAACGCGGATCTGACGAAGAGGATCAATGATCAGCTTTATGCGCATGCGAACGATTCGGAGATTACCTCGACACAGGTCGTCTCAGCCCCGATCATCAAGGGCGGTCTCCCTACGCAAAACCTGAACCAATATTTGAACATCAACAAGGCCATCGCGGAAAAAGACGAGTCCGTGCTCGCCAACAACGTAGAGAAGACGAACTACAAGTACGTATTGGATTATCAACAGACGAAAAATCCGTCCAGCTACGGTACTTGGGCGATCGTCGGACCGACGGGACCGTTCAAAGTGTTGAATGATTACCAGAACAACAAGCAATTCGTGTTGACGGAATTCATCGGAGCCGCGACGCCTACGATGGTCACCAAGAAGTCGACTTTGGATAAGCTCGTGCTCGAGGAGTTCACCAAGATGATTGCCGGCAATAAATCGGTGGACGAGTTCGACAAGTTCGTTCAGGATTGGAACAAGCTCGGCGGCGATCAGATTACCAAAGAAGTGAATGACTGGAACGCTTCCAAATAGGTTGCGCGTTAGCTTGACCAAAGCAGGGGGTGGCGAAATGACGTCCATCCCCTTCGAATTTCATCCGTAAGATTTTGCTTAGGAGGCTCGCTCCCGCATGAAAAGAATCAATCAAATGCCTCTTCATCTTATGTTGCTGCCAGGCGTCATCCTCGTTTTTATCTTTGCCTACATTCCGATGTCGGGCGCGATTATCGCCTTTAAGCATTTCGTGCCCTCCAAAGGCATCTGGGGCTCCGATTGGGTGGGCTTCGAGAACTTCCGCTACGTCTTTGAATTGCCGGGAACGACGCAGGTCATCTGGAATACGATTTTTATCGCCGGCATGAAGATCGTGGCCGGTTTGGTCGTACCGATCGTCGTCACGCTGTTGCTGAACGAGGTTCGCAAAACGTTTTTTAAACGAACGGTGCAAACGCTCGTCTATCTTCCTCACTTTCTGTCCTGGGTCATTCTCAGCTCCATCCTGATCGACATTTTGTCGCCGTCTGGCGGCATCGTCAATAAACTGATCGTCGCATTAGGCGGCCATCCGATTTATTTTCTGGGCAGCAACACCTGGTTCCCTTTCACGTTGGTCGTGTCCGACGTCTGGAAAGAGTTCGGCTACGGCACGATCGTTTATCTGGCCGCGATCACCGCGATCAACCCGGCGCTATATGAAGCCGCCAAGGTCGACGGCGCTAGCCGTTGGCGGCAAATCTGGCATATCACGCTGCCCGGCATGCTTCCCGTCATCGTATTGATGGGCGTACTGAGCTTGGGCAACGTGCTGAATGCCGGCTTCGAACAAGTGTTTATTCTATATAGCCCAGGCGTATATGAGAGCGGCGATATCTTGGACACGCTGGTATATCGGATCGGATTCATCGATACGCAATATGACGTTTCTACGGCAGTGGGGTTGTTTAAGTCGGGCGTTTCGTTCGTTTTGATCTGCGTTTCATACTGGCTGGCCGCCAGATTCGCAAACTATAGGATTTTTTAGGTGGTGTTCGCAAATGGATTCGAGTATGGGCCGAAAAACTTTCGCGATCGTGAATTACTTTTTACTCGGCGTTCTGGCTATATTGTGCATTTTTCCGGTGCTGCACGAGCTCGCCATCTCGTTCAGCAGCGCGGCGGCCATTGCAGCAGGAGAGGTCAATCTATGGCCGATCGGCTTCACTACTTCCGCTTACGAATTCACGCTGCAACGAGAGGAGTTTCTACATGCGACGGGCATTTCCTTGCTGCGCGTACTGCTGGGCTGCTCGCTCAATATGCTTCTGACTTTGTTGATCGCGTTTCCGCTTAGTAAAGAGTCCGTGTTGAAGTTCAGAACAGGGTATGTCTGGTACTTCGTGTTTACGATGCTGTTCAGCGGCGGCATGATCCCGGGCTATTTGATCGTGAAAAACCTGGGGCTTCTGGACTCGATTTGGGCGCTCGTGCTGCCGGGCGCCGTTCCGATCTTTAATGTCGTCCTGATGTTGAATTTCTTCCGCGGGCTGCCTAAGGAACTTGAAGAAGCATCCTTCATGGACGGCGCCGGATACGTAACCTCGCTGTTCCGCATCTATGCGCCCTTGTCGATGCCCGTGCTCGCCACGACCGGCTTGTTCACGATCGTCATGCATTGGAACACCTGGTTCGACGGCTTGATCTACATGAATTCGCTGCAGCACTATCCGTTATCCACATACTTGCAGACCGTCGTCGTCAATATGAATCTCGGTTCGATGTCGCTCGAACAATTGAAGCAATTCCAGGCCGTGAATCCGCAGAACGCGAAGGCGGCGCAGGTGTTCCTCTCCATTGTTCCGATCATGGCGATCTACCCGTTCCTGCAGAAGTACCTGGTCCAGGGGATGGTCATCGGCGGAGTAAAGGAGTGATGGTCTTGGACGAGAGGGAAGTTAAGCTGCGCGTCGGCGAACTGCGAACCGACAATCTCCGGAATCCGATCGGAATCGCATGTTCGAGTCCCTTCGTAAGCTGGAAGATCCTTGGCGAAGCGAAAAACGTAAAGCAAAAGGCGTACGAGATTCAAGTCGCGATCGATCGACCCGACTTTGAGGGCGGCCTCATCGCCGAGCAGGGGGCTAGAAGCGACGCTTCCTATGCCATCGCGCTCAGCATGGGGGAGCTTCGCGAAAAAACGATCTATTACTGGCGCGTGCGCGTCTGCGTAGATCGGGAAGGCGAGCAGGGCGCCTGGCTTTCTTGGAGCGAAGCCGCCTGCTTCGAGACGGGGCTTAAGGATGAACGATCGTGGATCGGGCAATGGATCGAAGCCGACGAGGCGTTCTACGCGCTCGCGGACGCGGAGTGTAAAGCGTTTTGGAAGCTGGCACCGTACGGAGATATGGAGAGCTTGAATAACAGGGATCAAGGGTTAAGAAGAGTTCCTTATCTGATTAAAGCGTTCGAGCTAAAGACTGGAATCGCAAAGGCGAGAGTCTATATAACGGCTCGAGGCTTGTACGAGCTTCGCATCAACGGACGCAAAGTCGGTCCATGTGCCCTGGCCCCGGATTTCACGGCCTATGACAAGTGCATCTACTACCAAACGTTCGATATCGCCGACGAGCTGCAGGAGGGGGACAATCGCTTCGAGATTTTGCTGGGCGACGGCTGGTATGTAGGGCACGCGCAAGGCATTCCCGGCATCAATCATCTGTATGGCGAACGTCCTTCACTGCTCATGCAGGCGGAAATTGAATACGAGGACGGCATGACAAAGACGATTGCCAGCGACGCCAGCTTCGCGGCCGCGATCGGCCCGCTGCAATACGCGGACATGTTCATGGGCGAGTATTACGACCTGCAATACGAGAGACAACGAACCTTCGGGACGGTCGCGCGAAACTATAGCAAGTCGGTCGTCATGCCCCAGAAGGGCGAGATGATCGTCGCGACGGAGGCGCTTCGCGCCCAACGCGTATTTCGGGATGCGGAGGGAAGTCTCATCGTGGATTTCGGCCAAGTCATCGCGGGAAGAGAGAGACTTGTCTTAACCGGCGGCGCCGGCAGCACGGTGACGATCGAGCACAGCGAAGAGATCGATCGCGACGGCGTTTTCTACGACGTGATGCCGACGTTTCCGTTCCACGATCAGACCAACCGGATCCGATTCGCCGAAGAGGAGACCATCTTATACGAGCCCCAGCTTTCGTTCCAGGGATTCCGCTATCTTCGAATTCGCGGGCTGGATTACGATATTCGGCCGGAGGACTGCGAGGCTGTCGTCATCGCGACGGGAATGTCCGCCGCCGGGCGGTTCGCGTGCTCGAATCCGGATCTGAATCAGTTCATGAGCAATGTCCTGTGGAGCCAGAAGGGCAACATGCTGTCCGTTCCGACGGACTGCCCGCAGCGGGAGCGGGCCGGATTTACCGGGGATGCGCAAGTATTCGGCAAGGCGGCGTCATTGAACATGGACGTGTCGGCATTTTTTGCCCGATGGCTTGAACAATGCCGGTTGGAGCAGCTGGAAGGCGGTCAGATCCCGATCGTCGTACCCTATACGACATCGTACAGCGAGATTGAACCGAATCCGGGATGGACGTCGGCAGGCTGGGGAGACGCTATCGTCTTCCTGCCTTGGGACATGTACCAGGCGTACGGGGACATCCGTTTCTTGCGCGATAACTACCGGGCGATGCTGAGTTGGATGGATTACGTCGAGACTTGCGCGAAGGAAACGATGCCGGAGTCTTATTATATGGACTTCAAAAACCGTCACCGTCATCGGTATTTGTGGAACACGGGGCATCATTGGGGCGACTGGCAGGTGCCTGGCGTAGACGCCTTTAAAGGCGTGGCGTTGACCAAAGAAGTGACCGCCTCCTTGTTTTATTACAGGCAGGCGATCACGATGATGCGAATCTCCGAAGAGCTCGGGGAGACGGACAGGTACGAATATTACAAGGACTTGAGCGTCAATATTCATCGTTCGTTCCACCAGGAGTACGTGGCAGACGGGAAGCTGTCGGGCTATGAGTGGCAAGGAGCGTACGTCATGGCCATCGCGTTCGGCATGGTCGAAGGAGATCTGAAGGATCGGTTCGCCGTGCGCTTGAACGAATTGGTCGTCGAGCAAGATTATCACTTGCAGACGGGGTTTCTCTCCACGCCGTTCCTTCTGGAAACGCTGTGGGACTGCGGGTATCGGGATACGACATTAAAGCTGCTCTATCAGGACACCCCGCCTTCCTGGCTCTATCAAGTCAAACAAGGCGCCACCACGGTATGGGAAGAATGGGAAGGCAAAGACCGTGATGGCGTTCTAAAGGGAAGCAGCTTTAATCATTACGCTTTCGGCTGCGTATGCGACTTTATCTACGAGAAGATTGGCGGCGTTCGCAAGCTTGAGAATGGATTCAAGCGCATCTTGATACAGCCTGAGGCTACGGATGGGATCGAATTCGCGGATACGACGATCGAGACCATCTACGGTACGCTCCAGGTGAAGTGGAACAAAGATGAGGACGGGTATCTCTACCGGATCAATGTGCCTCACAATGCCACGGCGGTCATAAGGGGCAAGTCTTCGCAACTCGAATTAGGCAGCGGCGAGCACGAGTTCAGGCTGGATTGATAATGGAGGCGAAGCATTTATGAAGAGAGACTTTCGCAGGCTGCTGGCCATGTTGACGGAGGCGAAGGCAAGCGAGCTTGAGCTGCCTTTCTCCGTTGAAAAGCGGGACATTGAAATCCCCTTCATTGCGAAAGACGGCACGGTAAGTACGCGTTCGATCAGCATCTATTTGCCGGAAACGGCGAAAAAACCGATGCCGGTCATATTCGTCGCGCATTACGAGATGACCGAAGCCGATGCCTTGCTTGCGATGTATTTGAAGAAGGGATGGGCCGTATCGACGCCGATCGGCTACAAAACGGCGTACAACGGCACGTTGATCGACGACGATCTGATCTTTAACAGTGCCGCGTTATCCGTTGTGAAGAAGCAGCCGGACATCGACCCGACGCGGATCGCCGTCAGCGGCGGAAGCGCCGGCGGGTATATGGCGCAGATGCTGTCCGTGCTGCATTTGGGCATCTGCTGCACGGTCTCCTTTTCGGGCATCACGAACATTGCGTTTAATATGCAATATATGATGGCTGCGAACGCATACAACTTGCAAGGGATGGCGGCGTTGACGGAGGAAGAGCGGCAGGATCTCGTCCGTTGTATGGAAGAGATGCCGGTGCCGATTTTGGGAGCCGGAGCCGACCAGTTCCGGCCGATTCAGGAGAAGCTCCAAAGAGATCCGAATGGCGAAGTATGGCGCGCATTGTCGCCTGCTTGCATGACGGGTTGCTTTGCGAACCCGATCGTATTCACCCATTTTACCTCGGATGTCCTGGTGCCGATCGATCAATTGACGAAACGATTTACTTACGATAAGCCCGGCGATTCCCTTCCGGAGGGATTCCGTCTCCGGTTGTCCGAGTTTCCGCTGGACAGAGCGCTTGGTCGCTCCTTGTCCGAATCGCTCCCTGCCGACGATACCGCGGAGCGTCAGTATCCGGCGCCGCAAGCCGAAGGAGAATTGATCGTCGTTCCCTTCGACATCGCCAAGCGATTCAATATCGCCGTCTTCGACGAAGGCTGCGTGGAAGGCGATGCCGGTCATCAGAAGAACTTCGAAATCGGAACTTTCGATGCGACCGCGTATATAGAGGCACAGTTCGATCGGTCGTCTCGCGTGACGAACTGGTTGACCGCCGGCAAGCTGGCACTGATGGCCGAGCGTTTTGCAGGCACGAGCAGTCTGATTCCGGGGCGAGTCGGCATCGACGATACGGCATACGGCTCCGTCGCGATGGACCGAGAAGTCGTGCTGGAGGAACTATCGGCAATTGCCGAGTGGCATCCGGCGGAGGTGGACGGCGCTTTCCGCGAAGTCCTGAAGGAGAGAGCGGATCTGGCGGAGTCGCTGAGCGAGATCAAGACCGAGATTCAAGGGAGGCTATGATATGACGGTCAATGCCATCGCCTCGGACATGACGTTCGACGAACTGGATCGGCTTCCGGAATTCGAGGCGTATAAGAAGTTTTTCATATACAGCCCTGGTGTCAAGGGAATTTCAGAAACGCAATATAAAGGCGTCCGGATCGACGAAATCTCGACCGTCGTCCCTACCTGGAACGGAAAATCCATCGTAGCGGGATTGAACCATTTGCTGCATGCGCACCGGTCAGAGAGGCAAGTTCTATATAAGATCTGGAGCGAGGACGAGGCGCAAAGCGAGGCGAATAAAGAGGATTCGGTACTCTTTCATTTTCCTGGCGAAGCAGGCAAGCCTTTTGCCATCGTCTGCGCGGGGGGCGCCTATATGGCCGTCGCATCGATGGTCGAAGCTTTCCCGATCGCCAAAAGATTGAACGAGTTGGGGTATACCGCCTTCGTATTGAATTATCGCGTCGGGAAGCAAGGCATCCTGCCGGAGCCGATGGAAGATCTCGCCCAAGCGATTAAGTTCATCGTGTCCCAGGCGGATGCGTTCGAGGTGGCAAGCAATGACTACGCGGTTGCGGGATTTTCCGCGGGCGGGCACTTGGCGGCGACGCTGGGAACCACGAACGATGGCTATAAACGATTTGGTGTACCGAAGCCGGCCGCATTATTCCTTGGCTATCCGTTGATCTCCATGGATGCGCTGTTCGAAAATGACAGCAAGGCGCTGATTTCAGCTATCATGGCCGGAAGGGATTATACCTGTGAGCGCCTGGATGCATTCTCCATTCATAAAAATATGGATGAAAACTATCCGCCCACCTACATTTGGATGTGCAAGGACGACGAGACGATCCCATTCAGCAACAGCGTTATTTTGGCGGATCGATTGCACGAGCTCGGAATTCCGCACGTGCATAAGCTCGTCGAGCGCGGAGGCCATGGGATCGGCATCGGAGATGGCACGGAGGCCGAGGGCTGGCTGGACGAAGCCGTGCAATTTTGGTCGCGTCGATTCGCATAAGGAAAATAGCCGTCCTCAGTGGAAGCTGGGGACTTTTTTACGATTTCACTGACGAGGGGGCATAACGTTGGAACAACAAGAACAACACCGTTATTTTGCGGTTGAAGTTACGACGGATACGTATCTGATCGGATGCGAAAACGGGAATCAGAGCAACGATTGGGGACGAAGTTTAGAATTCGGAGGTCCGACCGGGAATTCTTGGCTGATCAAGGGGCAAGACAAGGCGATTTTAATCGATTCTGCTGCCCCGCTGGAAGGCGTCCGCGCCTTCGCCGAGCAGATCGCGAAGGTTCCCGTGATGCTGGTGCTTTCGCATGCGCATATCGATCATATTTACCGCTTAAAGGAATTCGATGAATTTTGGATTCATCCGGATGACGAGGCTTTGCTTCACGGGCAGTACGGATTTCCGCCCTATGAAGGCATTCCGGAGACCGTGCACTATTTGCAAGAAGGCGATGTGCTCGACATCGGGAACGGGCATCGGCTCGAGATTTACCATGTACCGGGGCATACGGACGGAAGCATCTTGCTGTTAGATCCGAAGACGAGGACGTTGTTCTCCAGCGACACGATTGCCAGAAGATTGTTATATGGTCTCGGCAAGTGGATCCCGCTGGACCGATTTATCGGCGACCTCAAAAGAGTGAAAAAGTTGGAGTTCGACTTTATTTATTCCTGCCATGACCGAGCCGCGATCTCGAAGAAGTATATCGATTTGATGATCGAAAGCTTGAAAGAGCTGCCAAGCGTTCAAAAGAAAGTAACGATTCTCGATAAGGAATTTCTGCATCTGGTCAAGGGAGACGAGAGGGAGGAGGCTTATTTCGATTTTGTCGTTCCCCTGCTAAAAAGAGAAGAATGCATAGAAGCTCTCGCGAAGGTCTAGCATTGGAGGAGAAATAACCATGACAGAGATAAAGGTAAGCCATTTAACCTGTGAGTACCGCTCGAAAGCGCTCGGAATCGGCGTTGACCGGCCGCAGTTCAGCTGGCGGATTGAATCAAGCCGCAGGGCAGTTTTGCAAGGTGCATACCGTCTGGTGGTATCCGGCCCGGAACGGAATTTTGAACGACCGCTTTGGAATTCGGAACAAGTCGCATCAGACCAATCGATCCAAATTTCTTATAATGGTCCGGAATTGAAATCGCGTACCCGTTATTATTTCCGGGTTAAAGTATGGGATCAAGCCGGCGAAGCGTCCGATTGGAGCGAGGTCTCGTGGTTTGAGACGGGACTGCTCAAGCTGGCAGAGTGGTCGGCTGAATGGATTGCGCCAGATTCGAAGGCCATCGATTCCCAATCGGAGCCCTCTTTTTTGATGCGCAAAGCTTTTGAGTTGGAGAAGGAAATCGCATCCGCCCGGGTTTATGCGACGGCTGCAGGCGTCTATGAACTTTATGTAAACGGACGTCTCGCCTCGGAAGATTTGTACGCTCCGGGCTGGACCAGCTATAGGAAACGCATTCAATACCAAACTTACGACGTTACCGAATTGCTGACGCAAGGCGGGAATGCCGTCGCCGTTCAGCTCGGCGACGGCTGGTACAAGGGCGGATTAGGCTTTGAAAATGCCAATTATATGTATGGCGAGCAGCGGGCTTTGTTGCTACAAATGCATGTTGCCTATAAGGACGGAACGGAAGCCATCGTCGTATCGGACCGCAGCTGGAAGGCCGAAACAGGGCCGGTCCTCTACTCCAACATCTATCATGGTGAAATCTATGACGCTCGTCTAGAGGTCAAAGAATGGTGTCGTCCCGGGTTCGACGATGGCGATTGGAAACCGACCGAGACGGTGGACCTTCCTTTAAATGTATTGGTAGCCCAAGAGAATTGGCCGACCCGAGTGACCGAAATCCTCCGTCCTGTTGCGGCTATTGTCACTCCGTCGGGAGATCACGTTCTGGATATGGGGCAGAACATGGTCGGACGCATTCGATTTACCGTTTCTGCGCCGGCAGGCACGCAAATCACGCTGAAGCATGCAGAGATTCTCGACCAAGAGGGGAATATTTACTTTGGCAACCTTCGTTCCGCCAAGCAGACAGTTGTCTATACGACAAAGGGCGAAGGAACGGAAAGTTATGCCCCTCGTTTTTCCTTTATGGGCTTCCGCTATGTCAAGGTCGAGGGATTTCCATGCGAAGAGAACGGATTGCCGCTCGCTGCATTTGTCGGAGAGGTCATTCATTCAGATATGGAACCGACCGGGGAGTTCGAATGTTCCAACGAGCTCGTCAATCAACTGCAAAGCAATATCAAGTGGGGACAACGCGGCAACTTCCTTGATTTGCCGACCGACTGCCCGCAGCGAGACGAGCGACTCGGCTGGACGGGCGACGCCCAAGTATTCATTGGCACGGCGTTATTCAATTACCAAGGCGGCCCGTTCTTTACGAAGTGGTTGCACGATCTAAAGGCAGAGCAGCATCCAAGCGGCGGTGTGCCGTTCGTTATCCCGGACATCGTAGGAGGAGCGAATGCCGCTGCTTGGGGGGACGCTGCCGTAATTTGTCCTTGGACCGTGTACCAGTATTATGGAGACCGCCGTCTTCTTGCCGAACAGTACGATAGCATGAAGGCATGGGTGGAGTACATTCGATCGCAAGGCGAAAACGATTATTTATGGAACACCGGGTTTCATTTCGGGGATTGGCTGGCGCTGGATGCCAAAGAGAACAGTTATTTCGGCGCGACGCCGGATGATCTCGTGGCCACGGCATATTACGCTTTTTCGACGCGAATCGTGCGAGACGCTGCTCGTGCGCTCGGTCGTGCGGAAGATGCCGATAAATACGATGAGCTCTTTAACCGCATCGTTAAGGAGTTTCGCAATGAATTCGTGACGGCAAACGGGAGAATGGCCGCCCCTACGCAAACCGCGCATGTACTTGCGCTTGTATTCGATCTCGTCGATGAGAACGTTCGAGCCAGGGTGGCTAGAGATTTGAACAAAGCGGTTGTCGATAATGGATATCACCTGACTACGGGCTTTGTCGGCACTCCGTATTTGTGCTTTGCACTTTCCAACAACGGATATCACGATACCGCGGTCAAGCTGTTGCTGCAAGAAAGCTATCCAGGATGGCTATATTCCGTCACGAAAGGCGCAACGACGATCTGGGAGCATTGGGACAGCATTAAGCCCGACGGTTCTCTTTGGAAAGACGATATGAACTCGTTCAATCATTACGCTTACGGAGCGATTGGAGATTGGATGTATCGCAAATTGACGGGCCTGGATTGGGATCCCACTGTTCCAGCCTTCAATCGTATACGGATCGAACCGATGTTCGGCGGAAATAAACTAACCTATGCGAAAGCGGCTCATCAATCGATGTATGGTCGAATCGAGTCCGGATGGCAAATTAAGGATTGCAAGCAGGTAGAAGTAACGATCCATATCCCTGCCAATTGTTCAGCGGAAGTTATACTGAGGGGTGCTAACGCCGCCAGTTTGACGGAATCCGGTCAGAAAGCGAATTTGGGGAACGGAATTTTATCGCTGATGGAGACGGAAACGGGAGTAGCGCTTGAAGTTGGTTCGGGTGCATATCGATTCGCTTATCCCGCGGAAGACATTTTCCGAACGAACTTTAGTGAGGACACGACCATTGGCGAACTGCTGACAGATGAAGCTGCAAGAGAGGTGCTTGGCAGGCATATTCCGGATGCGATTCAGGGAACGGCCATGCATCTGATCAAAAAGCAAAGTTTGAAGCAATTATCAGTAAACGGGATGATTCCCTTCCCCGAAGGTCTCTTAAGTGCCATCATGGCCGACCTGGCGGCAATTGGATCCATCAGGTAAAAATCGATCATGAAAGTAAAGAACGATGAGTAGAAGAGCGCTTTCAATGAAAATATGATTATGGTATTCCGATTAAGGGGGATACCTATGAAACGAAAGCTACAGGTAACGATCGCTTTGTCATTAGTCACTGCAATTGTTATGGGCGGGTGCAGCAATAAAGCTAACAATGAAAATTCGGCTAGTACCGGCAACACCGCGCCTTCGGAGAGTGCAAGTCCGGCTAGCGAAACCAGCCAATCTGATGATCAATCGCCATTCGGAATGTATGAAACGCCGATTACGATAAACATCGGAAAATCGGTAGGTCCGACTGACAAATTTCCGGAGGGAGACTCGATAGATAATAATGTCTGGACTCGTTTCTATAAAGATGAGTTGGGCATTGATGTAAAGACAGCGTGGACCGCGCTCATGGGCGAGCAATATGACCAAAAAACAAAGCTGGCGATTGCTTCCGGCAATTTACCGGATTTAATGACGGTCAGTGCGCAGCAGTTAGCGCAGTTAGTTGAAAACGATCAGATAGCCGATCTTACAGACGCCGTTGAACGATATGCCAGCGAGCAGACCCATGCACTGTTGAACGCTGATGGCGGCATGGCTATGAAAGCCGTCACGTTCAACGGAAAAGTCATGGCCATTCCCAGCACGGGATCCATGATCGATTCTTCGAATGTGCTGTGGATTAGGCAGGATTGGCTGAACAAGCTAGGGCTTCAACCTCCGAAAACGACCGCGGACCTTAAAAAAATCGCGGAAGCATTTACCAAGCGAGATCCGAACGGTAACGGCAAACCCGACACCTTCGGATTAGGCATCACCAAGGATTTATGGTCAGGTACAGGAACAGCGGGACTGGAAGGATTCTTTAACAGCTATCATGCCTACCCGTCGATATGGGTGAAGGACGCTTCGGGAAATTTGGCCTACGGCGCGGTTCAACCTGAAAACAAACTGGCGCTCGCAGACCTCCAGCAAATGTACAAAGCAGGATGGATCGATCCGGAGTTCGGCGTCAAAGACGGAGGTCGGGTTAGCGAGGATATTAGCGCGAATAAGATCGGCATGCTGTTTGGCAAGATGTCTACTCCGTTCTATTTCTTGGCTTCGATCATGGCAGATCCCAGCATCGATTGGAGACCGTATCCCTTGCCGTCCGTCGATGCCGTTCCTGCATCCACCCAACAGGATTTCCCGGTCCAAAACTATTATGTGGTTAGGAAAGCATACGAGCATCCCGAGGCGGCGGTAAAAATGTTGAATTTAGCCGAAGAAGTGTTGAGGACCTCAGATTCCGATATGCATAAACGGCTTAAGCCGCAATTTGATGCCGCATCAGAAAAAACAGAAGGATTTGCGGTCTTCCCGTTTGTATACGGCGACCTGCCAACGAAAAATATAGATGCCTATACGAATATCCAAAAAGCGATCAAAGCGAAGGACGAGTCCGCGCTAAAGACGAATGACGAAAAAAAGAGTTATGAAGGGTTGTTGGATTATATCAATACCAAAAACCCGGCAAACGTTACGTATTGGCTGGTTTTCGGTCCGACCGGATCTCAGAGCGTACTGAGTGAATATTACAACAACAACAGGTTTATCGGATCCGAATTTTACGGTGCGGCCACGACGACGATGACGACCAAGCAATCCACGCTCAATAAGTTGACCATCCAGGAGTTTACGAAGATCATCGTAGGAAATGCCTCTGTCGACGAGTTTGATCGGTACGTAAGCGATTGGAATAAAATCGGCGGACAGCAAGTAACCAAAGAAGTGAACGATTGGAAAGCCTCAAAATAAAGGCGAAAAGGAGGGGGGGGGGGACCATGTCCACCCCTTCTGCGTTACTTTTTACAACGATCGACGACGAATCGGGACAGGCTAATAAAACGAATTTGAGGGTGAAATGGCATGGACAAGTTGATTCAGGAAGCGCTAACGGGAAAACATCATCATTATCAACAACCGTTTTTTCGCGTCAGCGAGAAGGATACGGAGGAAAGTCTCCGCAGCAGGATTAAACAGTTCAATGAGCATGGTTACTACTCAATCGTCCTGGAGTATACGCGGACAGACGGCTCCATCTCCAAGACGACAAAATTCGACGACGATTGGTGGGAGCGGTTAGGATATATCTCCGAAGCTTGCAAGGAGTTCGGCATGACGTTCTGGATGCAGGATGCGGCGCCATTCCCGACAGGATCGGCTAACGGCGCATTCGAGGAGGAGGAGCATCGGTCAAAAAGCAAAACCTTTATCATCGAGAAACACATGGATATTCACGGTCCCGTTCAGGATGCTTGCATCTCCATCGATAAACTGGCGAATTCCATTCGCGGAAACCTGAAAGAAGCTTTGCAAAATCGTAGCGACATCCCGGACAAGCTGCTGTACGTAACGGCGGTAAGGAAGTCGGCCGATGCCTCAGGTTACGAAAGCAAGTCCAGGATCGATCTAACCCCGAACGTAAAGGACGGCGTATTGAGATTCGATTTTGGACCGGGCATCTGGCGTTTATTCGTTATCATGGAGACCTATTGCGGAGGAAGAAAACATTTCATGAACCTGCTCGACGAGCAATCGGTCCGCGTACAAATAGATTCCGTGCATGCGCCGCATTATGAACGGTTAAAGGATCAGCTGGGCATTACCTGGATGGGCTTTTTCTACGACGAGCCCGAGATCGGCAATCTTGGCGGCTATGTGTTCGATTGTTTGCCCGGAAAAAGCCACAACGCCATGAGCGTTCCGCTCCCATGGAGCAAGGATATGCCGCAGTTGCTTGAACAAAAATTCGGGCCGGACTTTCCTGCCTTGCTTCCCGGCCTCTGGTGCGACTTCGAAGGAACAAGTCCGTTCGTCAGGCATGCCTATATGGATACGATCACGTTGTTAATCGCCAAAAACTATAACGGCCAAGTTTTTCAATGGTGCGAAGAAAGAGGCATCACGTATATCGGACACGTGATCGAAGACGAGAATGCCCATACGCGTCTGGGCAGCGGGCCAGGCCATTTTTTTCGGTTCGAAGAAGGACAGCATATGTCGGGAATCGATGTCGTAGGCGGGCAAATCTGGCCGGGAATGGACTTTGAGGGGATGAGCTGGTACGGCGCTTTGGAAGGCGACGGAGAATTCTATCATTACGGATTAGCCAAATTGGGGTCTTCGGCCGGTCACCTCGATCCGAAGAAGCAGGGGCGCAGTCTCTGCGAGTTTATCGGTTTATACGGTACGCTCGCGGGGACTCGAATCCGCAAGTTCGTCATCGACCATCTATTGGTCAACGGGATCAATCACTTCATTCCGGCCGAGGACGGCATTGACTTAGATCCGGCGTATTCGCGCAAGCTCAACGCGTATACGGATCGGATGTGCCACATCCTGCGGAATGGCGAGCATGTCGCCCCGGTTGCAATACTCTACCATGCGGATGCGGAATGGAGCGGAGATTTTCAGTACTTCCACAAACCGGGGAAGGTCCTTGCCACCAATCAAATCGATTACGATGTCGTCCCCAAGGATATCTTCGCTCGCAGAGATGAATATGGAACCCGTCTCCAAGGCGGCCGATTGCATGTCCACAAGGAAGCCTATCAAGCGCTTGTGATCCCGTACAGCAAGAGAATTCCTAAAGAAATCGCCGCTTTTATTCAAGAAGCCGCCAAGGCCGGTTTCCCTGTGTATTTTGTTGACCGGCATCCGGAGGGGTACTGCGAAACCGGCGAGGCGTCGCTGCCCGAGCAGGTTTATTCGTGCAAAGTTGTCCCCTTGAAGCGCTTGGCGGAGACGCTTTACAAAGACGGCATTTATGAAATAACCGCTTCGAATCGGCAACCCTATCTCAGATATTTCCATTATCGGAGGGATACCGTAGATTTGTACTTGTTTCATAACGAAGATCCGGCAAGCGAGATCGAAACGGTCGTCACGATTCCTTTGACGAAACCCGTAAAGGTGTACGACGTTATGGAGAACCGTATTTACACGCCGAATGCGGCTATTGTTGGAGGAAGTACAGAGATCCCGTTAAAGCTCGGACAGTATGAAGCGGTCCTTTTCGTATTCGGGGAGAATATCGAGGCTGAATGCGCCCCCGACATGGATACAGCGAAGGAATTGTCGGGACAATGGGAAGTTTCGTTCGAGTCGATGGACAGTTCGCCCGCGCCGGATACTTGGATTACGGACGCGCTGGAAGATATCGGATCTTCGAATCTTTTCCCCGATTTCTACGGGAAAGCGGTCTATCGAACGACTTTTGCGAGCGAAAAAATGCTGCCTGAATTTTTAAGTCTAGGCAGAGTGTCTGAGTGCGCGGAGGTTTACTTAAACGGTCACGATCTGGGGGCCGCAGTAGCGGATCCTTATCGCTTCTACCTTGGAGATTCCGTGAAGGAAGGGGTGAACCGGTTGGAAATCGTGGTGACAAATAATCGAACGCGTTCTAAAGATTGGGGAAAGGGAAGCCATCCTTTGTTAGGTTCGTTAAGCGCCGTCACCTACAATGGGCTTGAACCTTGTGGATTGCTTGGACCGGTGACGTTAATCGGAGGAAGGAAATTAGGCTAACGAGGAGAAGCCCTATGAAAGAAAAAGACAAGTTCCTATTTTACGATACGACAACGCTTGAAGAAACCGTGGGTCTACGAGAGAGGGTCCAAACGACGTACATTCAATCGCGGTTACAAGAACGATTCCTTAACGAGACGATTAGAGTGAAGTCGGCATCAATCAATGACACTGGGAAGTACGCAAAGCTGCTATCGACGATCAAGGGGTTACCGCACTATTGCTCGATAAAGCTGGAGCACAGCACGGGCAGGCACACGGAATGCATCACGATTTGGTCGCCGCTGGCATGGAACGACCGGTTCCTTGGCACGGCAGGCGGTGGTACGGGTACCGGCGGCGATACCTATATTACCAAGCCGAACAACACGTCAAGAGGCTTAACGCTGCCGAAAGCCGTATGCAACGGATTTACCGGTGCCATGACCGATGCAGGGAATACACGTATGGAGTGGGCGCTGGACAAAAAAACAGGAGGTCTCGACTGGGAGCGCATTGAAAACTGGCGGGCGCGAAGCACCCATTTCATGTCGTTGGTCGGGAAAGCCGTTGCCGAAATCCTTCACGAACGGCCTGTGCGGTATTCATATCTTCATGGGGGTTCCGGCGGCGGACGGCAGTCCATGGTAGAAGCACAAGAATTCCCGCACGATTATGACGGGATATGGGCGTCCTGTCCCGCCATCAATTGGAACAAGTTCGTGCTTGGCGGGCTGTGGCCGATCGCCGTTATGAATAGCTATGGGCATGTCCTGTCGCCAAGGAAGATCAAGTATTTCCTTACGGCGGCTCAGAATAGCGTCGGTGGTGCGCAAGCGTATTACCGGCGCGGGGAAAGGGTCGACTTTGACGCCAATTCCGTAGTCGGCGATCGTACGAAAGACGGCCCGATTACCGAAGTAGACGCAGAAATCATGACAAAGATATGGAGCGGCCCCCGCAGGGAAAACGGCGAGCCCTTGTGGCACGGCTTCAGACCCGGCGTGTTGTTCTGGAATGTCTTCATTCCCATTGGAGCGTTCTACTATAGTTTGCCGAGGAAGAAGCCAAAGCCTTTTATCATATCCAAGCACTTCGCCAGATGGGTTGCCAAAAACCCCAAGCAGACTTTCGAAGATATCACGATGGAAGCATACGTAAAGCTTTTCGATCAAAGCGTATCGGAACTCGCCGTTATTGGGGCCGACAAAACAGACCTAACAGCCTTTGCCGAGGCTGGGGGAAAGCTCATCATCGACCATGGCATCGACGATCCGCTAATTCCCGTAGACGGCACGATTGATTATTACGAAAAGCTATGCGAAGCAATGGGCGGAAAGGCTCGCGTCGATAGCTTCAGCCGTTTATATATTACGCCCGGCGACGGACACGGCAGCTGTAATTGGCACGGCCCGGGAATTACGGAAAGCGACGGGATGAGGGCACTTATCGATTGGGTGGAGAAGGGCATACCTCCTGGAGCTTTACGTGTCGTGCAGGTCGATAGGAACGGAAAGACAATTTGTGAAAGAATGCAAGTTTCCTATTAACTCATTTCACGCAGCTGGACGTGGTACCATGAACGCTAATGGATCTGCCAGTACCACTCCATTGAACAGTAGCTGGCCCCTCGAATGGTAATTGTCTAATGTGATCTAATGCTAAATTACGTACGCATATTGATCGTCGTCCGAGCCGGCGAGGAGAAAGGAAGTGCGAAGTAATCTTATCAACCGAGGGATTCATAAGTGCAGCGAACGAAATTCCGGTTGTGTAACATGCATAAGCCAAAATACGGATCGGCCCACGTAGGCCGGTTCTTTTTATGGCACGTCAAGCGTTGAGGTCATCTGCATTTTAGTTAAAATGAGTAAAAATAAGTCACAAAAGTAAAATTATATAAGTATTTTGCGATCATTGGTCGTTTTATACTTCTAGTGTAACAACAAAGGAATACAGCTTTTTATTTTCGATAGTGAAAGGAGCTGAAAATCTAAAAATTTAAGATGAATTAGTTTCTTTGGTTGAAATTGAAATCAAAATTTGCAGAAGTGAGGTCATGATATGAAGAAGAAGGCATCTATCATTATGTTAATGCTTGTTTTATTGGTAATTCCATTCGGACAAATTGCAAGCGCTTCCGAATCAATGCTGGAAAATACGCCAACTGTAGCAGCAGCCACTGGACCCATTACTGACTTAACGTATTTTTCGAGAAGTGAGACAGATATGACACTTCGCTGGACCCCCGCACAAGGAGCTTTAATGATTTATTTCGAACAAAGACAGGTTGGCAGTTCGTCCTGGGTAAGATCGAATACAAAAGACTGGTTATGGCCAAATGCTACTTATACTATCATCACAGGCTTAACAGCAAATACGTTATATGAGTTTAGGATGGTCGTGTTAGGGGGACCAAATGCTGGGATATCCAACACCGTAACGCTCAAGACAGATATTAATTTAATTCTGAAGTCAATTACGGCGGGGAATTTCTTTGATTGGAATCCTGGTGATGGTACCATATATTCAGATCTGACCTACGGTCCGAAAGCAAGCAATAAGTACGATTTATACATTCCAACGAATGCTTCCAAAACAGATGATATTGGTGTTATCCTCAATCTTCATGGAGGTAGCTGGACAAGTGGAGATAAAGCTGACGATGCACCTCATCTGAAGCGATATGCGCAAAATGGATATATTACAGCAAGTATGAACTATACGTTGGCTGGCGGCACGAATGGCGGAACTATAGCGATGATGATGGATGAGATTGAAGCTTGCATCGCGGCACTTAAACAAGAATTACTTAATCGTGGTTATAACGTTACTCGGTTAGCTTTAGCAGGGTATTCTGCGGGCGGTCACCTTGCTTCGTTGTTTGCATATTCAAGAACTGAGGATTCTGCATTACCAATTAAATTGGTAATAGACAGTGCAGGGCCTGCCGATTTTAATATAGATTCTTGGTATCCTTTAATGCCTGATTTTGTTGTGGCCGGCTATGTGAGTATGTTGACTGGGCAGACAGTAACGGTTAATCAGATGCTGAATGGAGAAGCAGCGGAGTTAATCAAATCCATATCGCCAGCACAGCAAGTAACGAGCAATTCGCCTCCTACTGTTGTAGCTTATGGTGCATATGATCAGCTGGTCGGACAAGGAAACTATCAAAAGCTTGTTGCTGCGCTGCAACAAGCAGGTGTCGACTTTGAATCTATTCTTTATCCGTATTCCGACCATGTTCTGGGTAATGATCCTGATAAAGTGCTGGAACATCAAAATACGGTCTTGTATTACTTGAATACGTATCTAGCTCCGATACCTACACCGATTAGTAATTTCTGAAGAACAAGTTCTTCTCGTAGCAGAGGGAGGAAGCGGAGAGTTAATACGCGCCACTCATGCAACTCCATTCTTCTTCTGATTGCTTGCTGACATAGTATCAATTCAAATGAAAAGCTGCAAAAACAGCGCTTTAAAGACATATGAACTGTGACCCGATTCGTGGACAGATATTACAAAGCAATTGCTTAAGCTAAGCAAGTGACTCCTGTATTCGTCAGGGGTCATTTGCTTTAATGTCCATTGATAATGTTCTGAATTGTTGTAGGCAATGTAGTTGGCCACTTGGGCTCTAACCTCAATTGCCAGACCGAATAACAGTTCAAGAGGCTTGACGCTGCCGAAAGCCATATGAACGGTTTTACCGGCGCCACAACCGATGCCGGCAACACCCGTAACCAGTGGGCATTGAACGTCAAAACAAGGGAACTCGACTGGGAGCGCATCGAAAACTGGCGAGCGCGACGGCAGTCCATGGTCGAAGCTCAGGAATTCCAGCATGATTATGACGGGATATGGGCGTCCTGTCCCGCCATCAATTGGAACAAGTTCGTTCTTGGCGACAGGACATGCCGATCGCCGTTATGAATAGCTATCGGCATGTCCTGTCGCCAAGGAAGATGAAGTATTTCCTCACGGCGGCACAAAATAGCGTCGGCGGTGCGCAAGCGTATTATCGGGGTGGGGAACGGGTGGATTTTGACGCTTTTTCCGTGGTCGACCATCGTGCCAAAGACGGGCTTATATCGACTCTAGATGCAGAAGTCATGCAAAAGATATGGAAAGGCCCATGCAGGGAAAGCGGCGAACGCTTGTGGTATTTGTTCAGGCCGGGCGTCTTGTTTTGGAATGTCTTCATTCCGATCGGAGCGTTCTATTATAGCTTGCCAAGGAAGAAGCCGAAGCCATTTATCGTGACTAAATACTACGCCCGATGGATTACCAAAAACCTAGGCAATCACTTTTGCCGAAGCGGGAGGAAAGCTCATTAAGTGATTCGCGTCGTTCAGGTGAACAGAACTGGAATGACGATTTGCGAGAGTATGCAACCTCCCTATTAATCAATTTGTACGGATCATGATAACCCGAGTCTTAGTGTTGAGATTCGGGCTTTTTATCGGTCTGAGCCTACTTCCAAAGAAGAGTTTTTCACAGGATTAAGTGATGACCTTAAACAGCAAAAATGTAGTGGAGTGATCGTAAAGTTATACATGTTGTTGATAGAAGAGCGGACTATATTGGAAGTGTAAGTTACTATCGATAGGAGTGGCATGAATGACGGCATTTAAGTTTTCGGTTGGCCCATGGAATGTACATAGCGGTGCAGATACTTATGGGCCTGCAGTCCGCGATGAAATTGCTTTTGAAGAAAAATTGAAGAAGTTTGCCGAAATGGGCTTTAGTGCAATTCAGTTCCATGACGATGACGCTGTGCCGCAAATGAATGATTTGACTGACGAAGAAATTCGGATCGAAGCAAGAAAAGTGAAAGCGCTTCTTGACAAGTATAATCTCGTTGCCGAATTCGTCGCCCCGCGCTTATGGATGGATCCGCATACGATTGACGGAGGATATATGTCGACTTCAGAGCCGGACAGAGCGTTCGCTCTATGGCGTTCGTATCGCTCGATCGACATTGCGAACGAGCTGGGGTGCGACAAAATCGTGTTATGGCTTGCTCGGGAAGGGACGTTGTGTTCGGAAAGCAAAAGCCCGGTAGCAGCAACGAGGCAGCTCGTCGATGCCATCAATAAAATGCTGGCTTACGATAAGAATATCAAAGTTCTGATCGAACCAAAACCGAACGAACCGATTGACAGAAGCATTTGCGGTACGATGGGGCATGTACTCGCCGTGTCTGCTGCCACCGTGGATCCATCGAGAGTCGGCGGTCTAGTCGAATCGGCTCATGCCGTTCTGGCAGGACTGGATCCAGCTCACGAGATGGGATTCGCAATGGCGATGAACAAGCTTTGGGGCGTTCACCTGAACGATCAAAACGGTTTGAAATTCGACCAAGATAAAAGCTTTGGCGTAGAAAATTTAAGGTCAGCTTTTAATCAAATTAAAGTTCTCAAAGAAAATAATTTTGGATCCAACGGCGAGTACGTAGGTCTGGACGTGAAAGCAATGCGAACGACTACGGATAAAGATAGCTTTAAACATCTTGAGAATAGCTTAAACATCGTAAAGGCGTTGGAGGAAAAAGTGAATCGTTTTGACTATGACTTCCAAAAAGAATGCGTTAACTCGCGTGACTTTGAAGGCCTTGAAATGTACGTCATGAATCTATTGATGGGAATCGAGTAAGGTCACATTATAAAAATGCGCGCCGTCGGGCGCGCATTATTCAAAATCCATCGATCGATCCTTTTTGTATTTGCTCAAGATTTCCAGACTCGCTTGATCAGAATAAAATTGTTGGTCGATTGTTAAGTTTGGAATCGGACTCTCAGAGTCCATTCGAAACTTCCTCTCTTTATACTGTCTTGGCGTACAACCGAAATGTTTAAGAAACAGGTTATTTAAGTAACGAGTGTCCGAAAACCCGCATTCGAGACAGACATCGATTAGTTTCATATTCGTTCGCTCAAGCAGGTACTTTGCTTTATCAAAACGGACTTGATTAAGATACTGTTGGAAGGTCGTATTCAAATTTTCTTTAAAAAAGTGAGACAAATAGGAAAGCGAAAGGTTTTCACGATCTGCGATGGTAGATAACAATAATTTACCGGCGTAATGTTCTTCAATATAATTCACGATACGGTTAACTCGATGAAGGCGTTGCATGTTGTGCGCACGCTCTTCCTCGCTAATGAGATGGTAAGGAACTGTATGCATCAATTGGTAAAATAATCGGTTTAGCAGGCTGATATTTAGAAGTTCGTAACCGAATTTCTGATCGAAGTAATCGGATGACAACTCAATTAGTAACGAGTAAATCTTTTGTAATTGATCACTTGGAAGAAAGTCGGTCAAGTTGGACTCGTCAAACACGACGTTAGCAAATGTCTGGAAATATTGAGCGCAGAAGTTCGGGGAAATCTGCAAAGATAAAATTAAAGCGCTTCCGTGATCGGCGCTGAGTTCATGCGGTTGGATCGGATTAAATAAAATGATGGAGCCTTTAGTTAGAAGATGGCGTTCTTTCTTGGTATTCACCGTCAATTTGCCTTCAAGTAACAAACATAATTCAAAATCGTTGTGCAGGTGCGAATTACGATAAGTTAAATTGACGAGAAACGGATTTAAATATTTGATTCTCGGATGCTTTACAATTTCGTATTCATTCTCCATGAAAATCCCCCAAGCAATCATCATTCTAGTTTAGTTTAGCATAAAAACTGGCACGAAAAAGAGTTTGCATGCATGTTGCACAGATTTGCGAATCAATTTGATTCAGAACTTATTGTGATAAGGAGATGACCACTTTTGACTGAATTTTATGCGTCAACGAGTAACGAAGTTAGCGAGATGGAAATAGAGCACATGACAGCCGTCCGCAAGCTTTCTGTCGAGTGTATGGTCTTATTGGAAAATGATGGGGCGCTACCCCTTCTGATCAATAGTGGAAATATCGCCTTGTTCGGAAACGGAGCCCGCCATACGGTAAAGGGGGGCACAGGATCAGGGGACGTCAATTCAAGAATGCATGTTACCATCGAGCAAGGGCTTGAAGAGGCCGGCTTCCAGGTGACGACGAAGACCTGGTTGGATGAATACGAGCGCCGTCTAAATAACGCCAAGAAATCATACGCAGAGAAACTCGCGAGCATAACAAATGAGCGCGGGCAAGGCGCAGGCGTTTTGTTTTACTTAGGCAACCCTTTTAAGGGGCCGGAAATTCAAGCCATTACAACGAAGGATGTGAGGAACTCCCGTACCGATGTGGCAATCTATGTTCTTTCTCGCAATTCTGGGGAAGGCAAGGACCGGACGCCTTCGGAAGGAGACTATTACTTATCCGAAGAAGAGTTAGAGGCGATCCAAATGCTTGCCCGATCCTATGACACATTTATCGTGCTATTAAATACGGGAGGCATCGTAGACACGACGGAACTCAAACAAATTCAAGGAATCAATGCCTTGATGCTGATTGGGCAATTAGGTAACGTAACGGGACATGCGGTAGCGGACGCCTTGCTGGGCAAGACGGTTCCATCGGGAAAATTGACCGATACTTGGGCGGCACACTATTCAGATTATCCTTCTAGCGACACCTTCAGCCATATGAACGGAGACTTGGACGAGGAATATTATTCGGAAGGAATTTATGTTGGATATCGTTATTTCGATACGTTCAATATTACGCCAAACTATTGCTTCGGATATGGGAAGGCGTACACGGAATTTGAAGTTCGGACTAAAGAGGTAACCGCAAACGAGTATCAGGTTACTGTGGTCGTTGAAGTTGTAAACGTGGGTAAATATTTCTCCGGAAAAGAAATCGTACAGGTTTACTACTCCGCACCTTCAGGTGAGCTAGAAAAACCGTACCAAGAGTTGGCCGCTTTCGCCAAGACAAAGCTACTTGCGCCCGGAGAAACAGAAGTTGTAACGGTCAGCTTTATGACAAAAGAAATGGCTTCTTATCGCGAGAATGATTCGGCATGGGTATTGGAGAAGGGCACGTATTGGATTCGTGTTGGAAACCACTCCAGAAACACGAGAATAGAATCAGGTATCCACTTGGATGAATCCGTTAAAACCGTACAATTGAAAAACTTACTTAGAGATAAGGTGGATATCGAACATATTCGGTCGGCAGGAACTTCGCCATATTCTTATGCTTCAGAGCTTTTCGAAAAACAAAACGCCAAAATATTCAAACTTGAACCGTCTAGTTTTGATTGCCAAATTGTCGCGTATCAAGCGGAAAGACCGACTTATCGAGATCTTCGTCCGGGCGAACAAATTACAACTGAAGATGTTAGAGAAGGACATGCTTCGCCGGAGGAATTGGTGGCTCAACTTTCTATTCAAGAAATGGCGGATTTATGCGTTGGGGCCTCAAGAGAGGGAGACTCCATACTTGGTTCTTCATCAGTCACCGTTCCAGGAGCTTCCGGGCAAACCCTTGCATTGACATCTCGGAAAATAAGCAGTCTAGTGTTGGCAGACGGTCCAGCAGGCTTACGATTGCAGCCTCATTTCCGAGTAAGCAAGGACGGAGAAATGTTGCGCGGAGGCGAAATATTCGGAGACAATAGGAGCCCGCTTCCGGATGTAGTTCCAGAAGGGGCGGTCGATTATTTTCAATATTGCACTGCCATTCCAATCGCGACTGCTTTGGCTCAATCATGGGATATGAACTTGATTGAATCGATTGGAAAAATGGTCGGAAAAGAAATGCAGCAGTTTCACGTGCATCTCTGGTTGGCACCAGGTATGAATATTCACCGAAATCCACTATGCGGACGTAATTTCGAGTATTATTCGGAGGATCCTCTATTAACGGGGAAATGCGCGGCAGCCGAAACGAAGGGTGTTCAATCCTATCCGGGGCAAGGGACCGTACTCAAGCATTTCGCAGCCAACAACCAGGAAGATAACCGTATGTTCACAAATGCGCATGTTAGCGAAAGAGCATTGCGTGAAATTTACCTCAAGGGATTTGAAATTGCAGTCAAACAATCGAATCCGCTATCGATTATGACTTCTTATAATTTGCTTAATGGCACGCATACCGCGAACCACTTTGATTTAATACAATCTATCGCAAGAGATGAATGGGGTTTTGATGGTATTGTCGTCACGGACTGGTACACATCGATGAAATTGTCCGGGGTAGAACGCAAGTACCCCATTTCGTCCAGCGCACTGTGCATCAAGGCGGGCAATGATTTGCAAATGCCGGGCTGCAGACAAAATATAGATGACATTATCGCAGCTGTCAATGCAAATGAAGGCGAAGTTGAACACCCGATTACGTTGGGCGATCTCCAATTTTGCGCACTAAATATAATAAAGGCAATCGTTCGAGTGCCATGTTGAATGACTGAAATAAGTATCCAGGCGATCTCTCGAGACCGCCTATTTTTTACTGCTGATCTGCTACAAGTGATCAGCAGGGCATCTTGTCTGCAGTAATTTATTTTCAGTTTATTTATACATGATAATATATGCCTCGGCGAACAAATACATCAGGTTTACCTTTGGGAACGAGCATGATGATTCTAGAATGTGCCAAACTGTTTAGACAACTAATGAGGTGAAGTTATTGAAAAAAATGTTAAAAATATTGCTGATTGTAGTTGTCATTGTTCTCGTTGTTACTGTGGCTTTGTTTGCAATCCTGTCATATCGAAATAAACATTATTATAATTTTGTAAAAGCCGACAAGCAAATAGAAGCACAATATACCGCGCTTGGCCCTAATGAAGTAAATTATGTTGAATTTGATGCTGAGAATGTTGCCTTTAAAAAATATGAGGTTTGGTATCCGTCCGATATGAAAGAAAATGCAAATGCTCTTCCTCTCGTAATATTGGCCAACGGTACTGGCATAACAGCATCAAAGTATAAAGCTGTTTTCAAACATCTTGCTTCATGGGGATTTATCGTTATTGGCAATGAGGACGAAAACTCGAGGACAGGAGTATCATCGTCTGCAAGCCTTGACTTTATGCTTAGTCAGAATAAAAATAGCAAAAGTGTATTTTTTGGTAAAATAGATGAGGATAACATTGGAATTGGCGGGCATTCGCAGGGGGGCGTGGCATCAATAAACGCCGTAACCAATCAGGACAATGGCAGATATTACAAAGCCATGTTTACAGCCAGCGCCACTTCGAGCTACTGGGGACAGGAGAATCAATTCGGAACAGATTGGAGCTACGACTTATCGAAGGTCAATATCCCCTATCTTATGGTTGCCGGCACAGGATATTTTGATGCAGGAACTGCCGAAGATTTAACGGCCACGCAAGGGCAAGGTATTAGTCCACTTTGGTCACTTAAAAAAAACTATGCCACTATTCCCGACAAAGTAACCAAAGTTATGGCAAGGCGCGCAAACACTGACCATAGCGATATGCTGAATCACGCTGATGGATATATGACCGCATGGTTTATGTATTGGTTGAAAGGCGAAAAACAAGCGGGAGACGCATTTTTTGGTGACGAAGCAGAGATACTTAATAATGCGAACTGGCAGGATGTAATGAAAAATCGTTAAATTCACTTTTGTGGGATTATAGATGCAGGACCGAGCAAGCATAACAGAGATAAAGGACATTGTCCAAGGTTACAAAAACAATAAAAAGGAATTAACAGACGACAACATTCAAGTTGTCGTTTTTTTTAGGAGATCAGTAAAATAGCGGCATTTTGTGAATTTTGACGAAATTTGAATTCACGTTTATGATAGCCTCAGTTCACCAAAGCGTAAAACGCATTTTCAAGGGGTGGCGTTTATCGGCAAACAGTTGATCAAGATGCTCATGGACCGCAATTTTTTTACTAAAATTTTTATCTCCATAATGATAGTCTCCTTCATCGGTGTCTTCGGCACCGCTTTTATGTACCAGCGTTATTTCAAAAACGTGCTTACCAATAACGAAATATATCGTGTCCAGCGTTCCATCGACCAGACGGCGCTCAATCTGGACAACCAACTGTACCGAATCGTGAATAACGTCCATTACTTTTTCGAATATTCCGGCAATGGAAGCCGACTCATGTCGCTGCGGACCGACGGGTCTGACGAAGCGGTGAAAGACCGGGCATGGGCCGATAATGCGTTGGGGGCTTTCCGGCTTCAATACTCCAGCGAATTGGAATCGGCTTTTTTTCTACTTCGGGACCGTGCCAACCACGGACGCGAGACGCTCTATTACGACGACGAACTTGACCCCGTTCCGGAAATGGACTACCGAAACCAGAGTTGGTATCGAAACTTTATCGCGGGCCGGAGTAGCTTCTGGTCAGAACCGACGAGTGAGCTTCTGTTTTTCCAGGACCACTCAATTACGACGATATATCTGACGCTTAGCCGTTACGACGCGGAGGGCAGAGATGGTATATTGGTCGTACGGCTGAACGGCAAGATGTTCTCGGACGCCTTTCGGCTGCTCGCGACACAGGAGCTGAATCTAGAGCTTCTGAACGCAAGCGGAAATGTCATCTATTCGACTTCGCCGGGTGCGGGGGAAGTGGACGGAGACCAAGATATCCGCATGCACGCGGATTTGACGCAGACGGGTTTTCAGATACAGGCGCATATACGGCGGTCGTTTATTGCAGAAGCCGTACGAAAGGTTCGTATTTTGCAACCGTTCATTCTCGTTTTCATCGTTCTTGTAACGTTGATCATTTCTCTTGTGCTCTCCCTGTCGCTGGTCAGGCCCGTCAAATCCCTGCTTCGTCTTATGAAGAAGGCAGAACTCGGCGATCTCGACGTACGCTTCAACGGCAAGTACGCGGACGAGGTGGGCGTGCTCGGCAATGGCTTTAACCGCATGCTCGAGCATATGACCGAGTCGATCGACAAGGCACATGACGCCGAGATGAAGAAGCTGAACGCGGAAATGAAGCAGAAGGACGCCACGCTGCTCGCCATGCAAAATCAGATTAATCCTCATTTTCTATACAACACGCTTGAAGTTATCAACTGCCAGGCCATTCTGCACGAAGTGCCAAGCGTGAGCCGGATGAGCAAGGCGTTGGCAGATTTTTTCCGCTACTCGATTGACGGTCCGCAAGCCGAAGTGGAGCTCGCGGTGGAGGCCGCCCACGTGCGCACTTATTTGGACATCCAGCACGAGCGCTATCCAGAGCTTGAGATCGATATGGATCTTAGCGGCTTCGAGCGGTATCCGATTATCAAGCTAACGCTGCAGCCGGTCGTGGAAAATGCGTTCAAATACGCCTTCGTCGGCGAGCGGGACTATTATCTTCGCATTTACGCGGAGGATCGGGACGACAAGTATGCGCTCTGCGTGGAGGACAATGGGGAGGGCATGGACGAGCGGATGCTCGAACAGCTGAACGAACGGCTGCTCGACGACGTTGGTTGGTCGTACGCTGGAGCCGGATATTCCAACGGCATCGGACTCGTCAATGTGCAAAACCGCCTTAGGATGCACTATGGAGAAGCATGCGGCCTAACGCTGTCGGATTCGATGTCGGGCGGCATACTGGTAACCATCCTGCTTCCAAAAAGGAGGAATCGGAATGAAGTTCTTGATTGTGGATGATGAGCCAATCATTCGCAAGGGAATCCGCAGACTGCTGGAGAACAGCCATATCGTCTTCGCGGAAATTGAAGAAGCGCGCAACGGCGAAGAGGCCCTACAACTTATCGCAAGCGGAAAACCCGATTTAGTCGTTACCGATATTCAAATGAACGTCATGGATGGTTTAGAGCTTATCGGGCGCATTCGGCAATCTTATGCGGACATCGAGCTCATCGTGTTGACGGGCTATGCGGATTTTCACTACGTGCAGACGGCGCTCCGGCATCAGGTTGCGGACTACCTGCTCAAGCCGATCACGCAGGAGAGTCTGAACGAGGTGCTATCCAAGACGCTGCTCCGCAATCCTTCCAAATGGACCACGCGGATGGATGCAGAAAGCATTCGAACGATGGCCCGCACCGTCCATCTGCTCGCGAAAAGCGTGATGTCGGAACAGCGGGAGGAAGCGTTTGAAGGGCTTCGGGAATGGTTTGGCTTTTGCGGCCGGACTGGCTATTCTTGGAGCGAGCTGAAGCGGGCGATGGGGCATTTCGAGCTGCTGTTTCATTCAGAGCTTTATTTAGTGCTTAAAGAAATGCCGCAGGACCGGTTGTCCGGCACGGATACGCTTCCCGGTTCGGTCGACGAGCTGCTCTTAGCATGGGAAGCGTACTTGACAAAGCTGATGGCGTATTTATCGGACAAACGCTCGCCGCGGAACAAGCGAACGGTAGACGAGGCCATCCGATTCATTGAGACTGACTTTGGCAGCAAGGAGCTGAACCTCCAGACGATCGCGGCGCGGGTGGGTGTGAACGCGCCCTACCTGAGCAAGATGTTTAGGGAAGTCGCGGGCAGGCCCATCACCCAATACGTGACTGAATATCGTTTGGAAAAGGCGAGGACCATGTTGGCTAACGACCCGGACGCCAAGATCGTGCAGGTAGCCGAAGCGTGCGGCTTCAATGACTATCCGTATTTCTCCAAGGTTTTCAAGAAACACTATGGCGTATCGCCACTCGAATACAAAGAGAAAAACTAGCTCTGGCAAGCCTTGATGTCATTATTCATGACATCAAGGCGTCTTTTTTTCTTAAATGTAGCGTTTTCAGTTTTTTGAGGACATGTTTCAGTGTTAGAAACCATTGTTGAAAGCCATTGCAAATCGTAAAATTTGGCTTGTACCTCAAGTCTATGTCAACTTTTGAGGGACGGGGTCGTGCAAGAGAAGGTAACAAATATATCAAAGGGAGCGTGCAACGATGACCAGCAAATTGTCCGGTAAAGCGATGCAAGCAGCGGCGGTGGCCGTTCTGAGCGTCTCGCTGGCAGCCTGCTCGAACGGCGGCGGCAGCAACAACGACGCGGCGGCGCCGTCCGGGAGCGCGGCGTCCAGTTCAACCGAGTCTCAGACCGCGGCGGCGTCCAGTTCGGTCGCCACGTTGGAGGAATGGGGCAAGACGATCAAGAGCAAATACGACGGTACCGAACTCAATCTCGCTTTCGCGAGCCACCCTTCCACGGATTCGTTCCAAAAGATGACCAAGGAGTTCGAGAACCTGACCGGCATTCACGTGAAGTGGGAAGTCATGGAAGAGGGCTATTTGAAAAACAAGCAGCTTCTGGATTATACGGGGCGTACGGGGACCTACGATGTGCTTATGGTCGACGGCTTCTGGATGAGCGAATATGGCGCGAAGAAAGTCGTCGCGCCGTTGGATTCCTTCCTGAGGGACAAGACGCTGACTCCGGACTGGTTCGACTACGAGGATATCGTGCCCGCTTACCGGAACGGGATCAGCAAGTTCAACGGCAAGGTGTATGGCATTCCGACTGCCGGGGAGACGCGTTTTATTGCATATCGCAAGGACCTGTTCGACAAATATGCCAAGCAACCGCCCAAGACGATGGACGAGTTCCTTGCGTTGGCCAAATTCTTTAACGGCAAAGAAAACGGACTGTACGGCGTATCCATGCGGGCTCAGCGGGGGACGCACGCAGCTTCGGGGCTTATGAGCATCATGTACAACTTCGGAGGCGGCTTTATCGATCAAAAGACAGGCAAGGCTACGATGACCGATCCGAAGACCATCCAGGCCATGCAGTTTTACGTGGATCTGCTGAAAAACGCGCCGAAGGACGTCGCTTCCTACACGCACGAAGAAGCCCTGTCGGCATTTACGACCGGCAAGACGGCAATGTGGCTGGACGCGACGGCGCTCGCAAGCCGCATTCTTGACCCGAGCAGCTCGCAGGTCGCGGATAAGGTGGCGTTCGTGCCGACGCCGGAAGGTCCGGCCGGAAGGGCAAGCGCGCTGGCCGGCTGGAACATGTCGATCTCCTCGCTGTCTAAGAAGCAGGAAGCCGCATGGGCGTTTATTGTTTATATGAACAGCAAAGAAAAGGCGAAGGAATACGTTCAAGGCGGCGGTGTGCCTGTACGCACTTCCATTTACCAGGATCCGGAACTGGCCGCGAAGGATATCTCGTATCCGGTGCAGCTTGAGGCTCTCAACGATGCCAACGTGCTCGTCGAGAAGGGAATCTCCTGGATCCCGCCGAGCCCGCAGCTTGGACAGATTTTGGATCGCGTCGGCTATTACGTAAGCTCCGCGATGTTCGATAAGATGACGGTACAGGAAGCAGCCGAAAAAGCCCAGAAGGAAGTCGAGGATATTACCGGACAATGACGCTTGACGCCTTAGAAACAACAACAACGAGCAACGAGCTATAGAACGCTTGAAACCTGCCGGCAGTGCGGGTGCCAGTGAGGCCACGCATTGTCGGCGGGCCGCTCCGGAGAGGAGATGGACCTTTGGTTCGAAAATATTTTCACAGTCGTCCTCATTTAGCTTACATTCTTCCCGCCTTTTTGATCCTCGGCCTGTTGACCTTCATTCCCACCCTGTTTTTGTACGGACTCAGTCTGACGAATTATGAACTAGGATACGACAGCTTCAAATTCGTCGGACTGGACAACTTTGTTCGTCTGCTGTCGGGCCGAGACGAGGAGTTCTGGTACTCGTTGCGGATCAGTATCGTCTTCATGGTGTTGGTCACCGCCGCTGAACTGCTGCTTGGCTTCGGCCTCGCCGTGCTGCTCGATCGGGAATTCCGGTTGAAGCCGCTTGCCTTCGCCTGCCTGATTGTGCCGATCGCGATGACTCCCAGCATCACCGGCCAGATCTGGAAGCTGATGCTGAATGCGGAGAACGGCGTCGTCAATTATTTGCTGCATTTTATGGGCGGTAAGGTCATCTGGTTGTCGCCGGAGCATGCCTTCCTATCCACGATGATGGTCGACGTATGGCAGAACACTCCCTTTGTCGCGCTGATTATATACGCTGGTATGCGATCGCTTCCCACCGAGCCGTACGAGGCGGCGGCGATCGACGGCGCGAACCGCGTTCAAACGTTCCGCTTCGTCACGCTTCCGTTGCTGCTGCCGGTCATTTTGCTTGCTATCGTTTTCCGGGCAATCGATTCACTGAAAACATTCGACATTCCGTACTCGTTGACGCAAGGCGGGCCGGGAAGCTCCACCGAATTTCTCAGTATGCATGTATACCGCCTTGGTTTTGCGCAGACCGGATGGATCGGGCGATCCGCCGCCGTATCGGTCATATTGCTTATGCTGATTACGGTCATCAGTTGGGTGCTCATAAGGGCTTACCGGAAAGGAGTGGAGAACCGGGGGTGAACGCATACACCAACAAGAGACTAGGTATCGGCGCTGGCAGCTTGCTGTTGCTCGTCTGCCTCATATGCATTTTCCCAATGTTCTGGATGATTCTGATTAGCTTGAAGTCGAAGGCGCTCACCTACGACCCGAGCGTCTGGTTTTTCTCGCCTACGCTGGAAAACTTCAAAACGGTATTCGAAAATCGAGATGCCGTCGGTTATTTAAAGAACAGCGCCATCGTGGTGGTCTTAACGACTATCGTGTCTATCTTTATCGGAGGCATGGCGGCTTACGGATTTGCCAGATTCGAGTTCAAGAAAAAAGAAAACCGTGCATTCTGGGTTCTCAGCCTGCGTATGTTGCCGCCGATGGCATCCGTTATCCCCATGTTCGTCATGGCGAGCCTCCTGAACGTGCTGGACACGCACCTGGTGCTGATCGTGTCCTATATGCTCTTTAACATTCCGTTCACAATCTGGATGATGCGGAGTTTCTTCGAGGAAATCCCGACGGCGCTTGAGGAGGCGGCTTTCGTCGACGGAGCGTCCAGGTTCCGCGTCTTTCTAACGATCATCCTGCCTTTGGCTGTGCCAGGGCTCATCGCAACCGCGATATTCTGTATCATCAATTCCTGGAACGAGTTTGTGTTCGCGCTTTTCCTGACGAGTGCGCACGCAAGTACGCTGCCGACGACCGTCACCCTATTCCTGTCGGTGTCTGGCGTTGCTTGGGGCGAGATGTCCGCCGTCGGAGTGGTCACCATCCTGCCGGTACTTGTCTTCGCCATGATTGTCCAGCGGTATATGATTCGGGGCTTGACCTTCGGCGGAGTCAAATAGGAGTAAGAGGGATATTCAAGTACACTATAAGAGCGAGGTATCGACCGATGACAAAAGTCAAAATGGGCATCGTAGGCGCTGGAACGTGGGGAGAGACACACGCTTTCATTTATAACGATCATCCGCAAGCCGAGTTCACGGCCATTTGCGATCTAAACGAGGGGCGAGCGAAGGCGTTGGCTGAAAAGTTCAACCTGCCGGAGACGGCGGTCTTCACCGATCATCGTCAGATGCTGCAGGAAGCGAAAATCGACGCAGTAGCGATCGTGACCCCAGATTTCGCGCATACGCGGGTCGCTGTCGATTGCGCAGAAGCGGGTAAGCACTTTATTATCGAAAAGCCTCTTACCACGAGCCGCGAGGAAGCGGATGAGATCGTGGAGTCGGTTAAACGCAACGGCGTCCGCATGATGGTCGACCTGCACAGCCGTTGGAGCCCGCTGTTTGCGCTGCCCAAGCAGTCTATCTTAGACGGCGACATCGGCGAGCCTTACAGTGCCTATTATCGTCTCAACGATATTAAGTGGGTGGCGACCGATCTCCTGCCCTGGGCGGCCAAATCCTCGATACTCTGGTTCCTCGGCTATCATAGCGTAGACGTTCTCAGATGGCTGTTTGACGACGAAGTCGAGCGCGTCTATTCGGTATCCCGTTCGGGCGTGCTCCAGGGACTGGGCGTCGACACGACGGACATTTACCAGACCATCCTGGAGTTCCGCAGAGGCGGCATCGCCACGATGGAGAACGGCTGGATCACGCCGAACACGAATCCAAACGTCAACGATATGAAGCTGAACATAACCGGCACGAAGGGGATGTTCAACGTCGATCCGACGCACAGCCAGATGCTCGAGCGCTTCACCGATACAAAAGCCGACCGGCCGGACCTGCTCGTCCGCCATTTTATTCACGGCAAGCCGAAGGGTTTCGCTTATGAGAGCATTCGTCACTTCGTTGATCAGCTCATTACCGGCGAACCTTTCCTTGTCACGATGGAGGATGCCTACAATACGACGATGGTCATCCTCGCCATCATGGAATCTGCGAAGCGGCGCGAGCCTGTTGTCGTCCGTTATTCCTAACTGACCGCGTTTGTGCGACCAATTGATTTTATTAACCTTAAAACCCCCGGAAGATCCGGGGGTTTTAAGGCTTCAAGTTTGGGGAAAAGGGTACCACCTAACGTTAACTCAATCTCACCAACCTCGCGCCATGAGACGCGACCTCCAGCTCCAGCCGCTCGTTTACCAGCTCGAGCTCCGACGAAGCCCACATATCGAAAACCGATACGGCGCTGCCGCGCAAGCCGAGGGCATTCAGCTCGACGCCGATCTGTAGGGGCGCATCGCCGGTGTTAAACAATGCGACATAGCGTACGCCGTCCGCACCGTTCGACGTCCAGACGATGCGGTCGCCGTTCCGAGATACGAGTTTGGCGTCCGTCCCGTCGCGATGCATAGCGAGCACGTCGCGGTTCGTGAGCAGCGACAGCGTCCAATCGTCATTGTCGTTCATCTCGCCGCCGAAGAACAGGGGCGAGCGGAACAGCGTCCACAGCGTCATCATCGTAACCTGCTCGTTCTTGGTGAAGCGCGTCCAGCGGTCGGCGCCGCCGCCGTCGACCGAACGGATGCCGATATGACCGAGCGGCAGCATGTCACAATCGGGCCAATGACCTGGTCCCGTACGGCCTTGCCATTGCTCGCAGCGGTCGAACATGTCGAGCAGCAGCTCCCACAGGTCCCAGAAATCGTCCGTCATCCGCCACATGTTGGCGTTCGCCTCAAGGAAGTCGGCGTGCGTGAGCGGCGCCGGTCCCGGCGACAGGCTCAGCGTCATCGGCCGCCCGCAGCGGTCGATCGCCGCCCGGATCATCGCGATCTCCGGCAGATGCGTATCGTACAGCCGGGACGCGGCGATATCGTCCACCTTGACGAAGTCGACGCCCCACTGCGCATACAGCTCGAACAGCGAATCGTAGTAAGCTTGCGCGCCTTCTTTGGAGGCATCTACGCCGTACATATCCGTATTCCACGGGCAGATCGAGTTCGGATGGGCGATGTCGCGCGCGGTCGCGGAAGCGCCTTTGATCGGCGTGGCGGCATGCGCGGCTTGGCGCGGGATGCCGCGCATGATGTGGATTCCGAATTTGAGCCCGAGACCATGGACGTAATCGGCGAGCGGCTTGAAGCCTTGGCCGTCCGCTGCGGAGGGAAAACGGTTCACGGCCGGCATCAGCCTCGCATATTCGTCCATCTCGAGCGGCACGAACGGACGGTACTGCGAAGAGACGGCGCCCGGCTCGTACCATTGGATATCGACGACGACGTATTCCCAGCCGAAATCCTTCAGATGTTTGGCCATATAATCGGCGTTGGCGCGGACTTCCTTTTCGGTCACGGCGGCGCCGTAGCAATCCCAGCTGTTCCAGCCCATCGGCGGCGTGGGCGCAACGGAATGATGGTTCAAGCGATGACACTCCCTATCGATGAGATATGATTGCGATCATGAACTCATCATAATGCCGCTTGAACGGGATGAATACCGTAATTTTGGACGATCGATCGCACAAAATTGCTGTTTTCCTCAAGTGTCGTAGTACAGCCGATTGTAAGAGAGCCGCCGGCTTTCGCGATACTGTCCGGGCGTCTGGCCGGTCAGCCTGCGGAACACTTTGATAAAATAACTGCCGCTAGAATACCCGACGGCGGAGGCGATCGCCTCCACGCTCCAATTAGTCCGGCCAAGCAGCTCGACCGAACGCTCGATTCGCACGCGGTTCAAATAATCGTTCGGCGTCTGTCCGACATAACGTGCGAACGTGCGAAGGAAATGGTACTTGGACAAACCCGACTCGGCGGCAAGCTGTGATTGGCCGACCATCTCCGCGTAGTTCGCGTCGATGAAGCGGACGGCCGCGCGGACCGCATCCGGCCATGCGTCCCGCTCCCGATCGGGAGCGGAAGCGAAGCGGGCGAGCGCCATGACGAACTGATAAACGTGGGCAGAAGCGGTGTACGGATCCGTGATTTTGCCGTCGCGCGCCTCCTCGAAGATCGCTCGAAGCTTGCGAATCGGAGTGCTGCCAACAGGCAGCTCGACGACGTCTCCCAGCTTGGACTTGATCGCATCCCAAGCGGGGAGGAGGAGGCGCGGCCTGAACAGCAGAAAATAGAAGGCCCACTCCGTCTTTTGTGCAGGGAGGTAATAGCGATGGTCACCGGGAATATCGACGAGAAAAGCCGATCCGGTGCCGATGGCTTCCCGGCGTTTCCCAATCTCGACTGCGCCCTCGCCGGCCAGCGTGTATTGGAAGAGCAGAAGAGGCCCGTCGTCGCGCGCCAGGCCGTCCCAATGATAAGAGGCATGGGTCTCCCGTTCCCGTCCGACTGCGAACAAGCCGCAAAGAGGAAGTTCGGGAGAATCGGCGAAACGAAATCCATAAGTGCCGTATTCGGTCATTTTAACTTCTCCTTTCCCCGGTACTTGAAGTCAATGATATGGATGGAGTCAAGTCAGTTTTTATAGTTTAGCGTACAATTCTAAAATTGTCCTGGATCCCTTTTAGGGATTTTTTTATATGATTATTCGTGTTACCCTTTCAAGAAAAGGTTTTCTTACGAAAATCATCCTCAGAAGGGGTCGTCATCATGAGGTTCATGAAGTTCATTGCCAATTATCTTCAGCAGGCTACGATGAAAAAAAGAATCATGTTTCTTTTTGCAACGGCGACATTGGTGCCTTTTATCTGCGTCGTTTTACTGTCCTATCATACGATGTCGACGATCTTGTCCGGGAATTTGAAGAGCAACGTCCGCAGCAACTTAAAGCAAGTGGAGTTATCGTTTGAAAATACCATTAGTAATCTGAATCATGTTTCTCAGCAGCTAGCATTCCAGGGAAGCATCGGTAAAAAGGTGGATCTTCTGCTTTCCTCAGACGAAAAATTCGAACGTTCCGTTTTGACCGAAGAGATTAATACCGAGCTCAATTTGATCACTTATACGAATCCTACGATCGGTTTGGTTATGTATTATTCAAAAGATAAAGGCACGTATATGTTTAACAATACAATCGTTAAAGAAGATTACGATATGGATCATTTGCCCTTACTGGCCAAGTACTCCAAAATCTCCTATTTTGGCCCTCATGCGAGCAACGAGCGTTATAACGATGAATATGTCATATCCGCGCTTCGCAAGATGGACCTTCCCGACGATCCCGACAATGTCTACGTCTATGTTGAATCCGAATTTAAAACGACGATCCCGAACCTATTCGACAATAAGCTGGGCAACTATGCTCACTATCTCATCTTAGATAACGACAAGAGGATCGCATACAGCGACTTGACAGCAAAGTTCCCGATCAATCAATACTTTAACGCTGCCTTTCAGGGCAACAAAGACGCCGGAATGACAAACGGGTATTACTGGTTTAAAAGCACAAGCAACCAAGGTTGGAGCATCGTCTCGCTTATTCCCCAAGACGAATACAACAACGAGAAAAACCGCTGGGTTATTCAAATGGTGTACTTGTCGGCTCTATTTCTAGCCATTGCACTGTTTGTTGCTTGGCTCATTTGGAAAATGGTATATATTCCGTTGCAGCAATTCAACTTGGAGATCAAGTCCATCACCCAAAAGAATACGCCGCCGTTAGATGCGGCTCCCATCAAAATTCCGGAGTTTGATTTTCTGATCAAGCAACTGCACAATATGAAAACCCAAATTTCTGAACTTATTAATGAAGTGGAGCTTAAAGAGAAGCGGAGAGCTGATTTAGAGGTAGAAAAGCTGCTATACCAGATTAACCCGCATTTTTTAATGAATACGCTGGATACGGCGCATTGGCTTGCCGCGATGAATGGGCAGACGGAATTGGATAAGCTGATCTTGTCGTTGAATAAGCTCCTTTATTATAACCTGGGCAAAAGAGGACAGACTTCAACGATACGCGAAGAAATTGATTCGATTAGACAATATTTAACGTTGCAAAAAATAAGATACGATTTTGAGTTCGATGTAAGAATTCATGTTGACGACGATGTTTTGGATATCGTTGTGCCCAGGTTTATTTTGCAGCCGATTCTAGAAAACGCCCTATATCACGGACTAAATGACGAGGGCTTCATCCAGTTGGTCGTCGTAAATGATGATCGGTCTATTGTTATTTCCATTCACGATAACGGTTCGGGGATTTCGGAAGAAGAGATTGAAAAGTTGCTCAATCAAAAGCAAGTTGAACAGCAGCGGGCCGGGATGGGCATTGGAATGAACTATGTCAAACGAATGATCGAAAATCAATACGGAGATCAAGCGAGTCTTGAGATCGAAAGCGAATTAGGAAAAGGCACGAGCGTTTATTTGAAATTACCGGGCTCGGAGGCGTTGAAAGATGATAAACGTACTGATCGTAGATGACGATAACCTGGTAAGAAAAGGGCTCATATCCATTCTTCCTTGGGAAGAATACGGGATGCGGGTTGTTGGAGAAGCTAAAAATGGGGAGAAAGCGCTCGAATATATAGCTTCCCATCCCGTGGACTTATTGTTAACCGATCTGGCCATGCCAGTGATGTCCGGCATGGAGTTGATGCGCGTCGTTAGGAAGCAGTATCCTCATATCTTTGTCGTCGTGCTCACGCTTCATCAGGATTTCGAATATATTCAGGAATGCCTTAGGCTTGGCGCTATTGATTATATAGCCAAGGTCGAGATGGAAAAGGATAACTTTAGCGAAGTGATGCGGAGAATCAAAGGAAGGATCCATGAAGAACAAAGGAAAGTCAGTGCGCCTCGTCCAGAGGAGGTCTGGGAGAACCGTTCAAATTTTGGCTATGCTTTGATAGGTGCGCCAAATGTTGTCCAGGGCGAAAACATTGACAGGGACGAGATATGGGCCAATCTTCCGCATGTCGAGCTGGATTCAGAAATATCTATTTGTCTACCGAAGGATGCACAAGAAAATGCGAAGTTTGAAACGGAGCTCATGCAGCGGGTAGAACGACAATCGAACTGGATTGTTGTTAAAATGGATGGGCTGCAGGGCTTCAGCAAGCGTGAAATACACGATTTCATTCGTGAATATATGGACTTTATTTTTTTCTACGATGTTCCTCCATATCCTCAAATGATTGATGTGAGTATGGGGAAAAACGATGCCCAGGCGGTCACCGAAGACATGCTTTCTGATTTGAAAAAGCGCGGACAAGCCTTGGACTGGATTCATCAATCATCCGAATTTACCGGGCTTTTGGAAGATCTAAAAGCCGCACAATTGCAGCCCGCGAAGCTGATGTCGTTTCTACATTCCCTATGGACCGTTTGGAATCGCATTTATGGTTCCGTAACGGACAAGCATATCGACATCCCCCATAACTTTAATCATTGGGACGAAGTTAACAATTGGTTGCACGAAGTTAGAGCGCAATTGATAGATGCCATAGGCAAAGCCAAATATTCTGAAGAGGTTAAAGATTGTATCGCGAAAGCGGTAAAGGCCATGCATGAAGAATTGTCGGGCACTGTTCATGCTTCGGAAATGGCAAAGCGGGTGAACATGAGCCGGAGCTATTTCAGTCAATGTTTTAGAGATCTCGTCGGGATGACTTTTAATGAATACTTGCGCCATATACGCATGGAAAAAGCCAAGGAATATTTACGGCTTACGCAAAAAAGCATTCAATGGATTTCCGAAAATACGGGATACACGGATCAAAAGTATTTCAGTCGCGTTTTCCAAGAAAAAACGGGCATGCTTCCAAGCGAGTATCGACAATCGAGATAAACATAGGTTCTGTCTCTCTTTTGAAGCGGCTTGTGTCCGATTGTTGGGGGGACAAATGTCCAAAGTCATTATTCATATTCCGTGCATTACTCTACCCAAAGCAGAAACCGCATTCACTCACGAAGACCGTTTCACGCATGCTATACTCGATGAACAGGGAAGGCAGGGAAGGTAAAGTGAAGCGAAGACATTCGATGATTTTATTCTTGATCTCCATGTTGCTGCTCGTGAGCGCCTGCAGGAATGAGAATCATCCGAATCAAGTGTCAAGTCAAGATTCCGGCCTCTCCCATGAGCCACTGGGAAAATATAAAGAACCGGTAACCGTTAGGATCGGCACGACGGTAGATCCGACCAAATCTCTGTTGGAGGGGGAAACGCTCCTTGACAATCAATATACGAGAAATATCAAAGAAAATCTGAATATCATCGTAGACTACGCATTTAAAGCATCGCCTTCAAACTATAACCAAAAGGTAAGTTTGGCTATTGCTAGCGATGACTTGCCTGATGCGATGATCGTCGGCCCCGTAGAGCTTAAACAAATGTACGAATCCGGTCAGCTTGCGGATATGACGGAAGTGTATAACGAATACGCAACACCTGCGATTAAAAAAATCGTTGAAAGTACGGACGGCGAAGCCATGAAAAGCGTGACTTTCAATGGGAAAATGATGGCTCTTCCAAATGTGCAATTACGGGCTGACGGCGTTCATTTATTGTGGATTCGCAAAGACTGGCTTGAAAAACTGCATCTGGCTCCGCCAAAAACAATGGACGAGCTGGAAGCCATCGCACGTGCGTTCGTCGAACAAGACCCGGACGGCAATCAGAAGAAGGATACGATCGGGTTGGCCGGACCGGCTTCCATGGGCAAGTTGTACGCCAATTTTCTTCAATCCACCAACGTACTCTATGGCTTTGACGGGATATTCGCCGCCTACCATGCGTATCCGGGCTATTGGTTAAAGGAGAATGGCGAGGTTAAGTACGGTTCCATTCTACCAGAAACAAAGGAAGCCTTAGGGGAATTACGGAAGCTCTATGCGGCAGGGTTGATCGATCCGGAAATGGGCGTTCGCCAGGATCCGGGCAAATCCATCGCGAACGGACAAACGGGTATGTTCTTTGGACCCTGGTGGGCGCCGTACGCCCCCGTTGGAGATGCGATGAAGAACAATCCCGAGGCCAATTGGCAAGCCTATGCGCTTCCGCTTGATCGAAACGGCCAATATCGCCCACACATGAGTACGACCTCCAGTCAATTTGTCGTCGTGCGCAAGGGATACGAACACCCCGAGGCGGTGATGAAAATATTGAACAATCTCGTGAACGAGGAAAGCAGAGGAACGTTTACCACTGAACGAGGACCGACAGAATATCCGTTGCGTCTAACCTATGCTCCCGCGGACGAGACGGAATATGAAGTGAAGGCGCTAAGACAGGTCATGGCAGGAACCCGTACAGCGCAAGATTTCCTAGCCAATCCGGAGTACAAATTGCTTCGTTCCGACCTCGAAAATATAAGAGTCGTTAAATTAAAACCCTATGATAAATACGACGCTCCTTACTGGAATCCAAATAAAGATCGGGCGAAGTGGGTGCGTCTATATGCGCTTATGGTTGGCGGCGCGCCTTTGGTGGACAATGAGATCGATGGCGTATTCAGCATAACTTACGCGCAGACGAAAACGATGGAGAGCAGATGGGAACGCCTGCAGAAGCTTGAAGACGAAACCTTTCTCAAGATCATCATGGGCGTAGCCCCTCTTGATACATTTGACGAATTCGTCCAGGAATGGAGAGACAAGGGGGGACAACAGATTACAGCAGAAGTAGCGGGAATCAATCATTAAAAAAGAGCGTAAATCAGAGGCTTATTTTCGTGCGCCCAAAAAAGGTCAAACCGTAATGAAACGAGGGGTACAAACGTGAGAGTTAAAAAAGTCCGATCAAAAGATAGGTACAATCTATTCCTGATGGCATTGCCATTTCTAGCTCTAGCTTTCTTATTCTCCTATCTACCGCTTTATGGATGGATTTACGCCTTCTATGATTACCGCCCCGGCATTCCTTTATCGCAATCCGAGTTTATGGGATTGGATTGGTTTACCTCGATGATATCCAATGAAGTTCAACGACAGGAAGTTATGCGAGTTTTACGGAATACGTTCGCCATAAGTACTCTGAATATTCTGACATCGGTGCTGCCGGTTATTTTTGCAATCTTCCTCGCTGAACTTAAAAACGCCAAATTTAAAAAGCTCGTCCAAACGCTCACCACGTTGCCGAACTTTATTAGCTGGGTATTGGTCTACTCGTTTGCGTTCATGTTGTTCTCTGTTAACAATGGCTTTTTAAACAACTTTTTATTGGATTTAGGATTGATATCCGAGCCTATGAATATTCTCGCCTCCGACAATCATACCTGGTTGTCCATGACGTTATGGAGCGTCTGGAAAGGACTCGGATGGGGCGCCATTATGTACATTGCCGCCATTATGGGGATCGACCAAGAAATTTATGAGGCTGCGAGGGTCGACGGTGCCGGACGCTTCAGATTGATGTGGCACGTCACGGTTCCCGGCATTATGCCGACGTTTTTCGTACTGCTGCTGCTCTCGATCGGCAACTTTATCAACAACGGAATGGAACAATTTTATGTGTTTCAAAACGCGATGAATACCGACCACATCGAGGTTTTGGACTTATATGTTTACAACATCGGAATGGCGAATTCCAACTTTGGTTTCGCTACTGCAGTCAGCTTGTTGAAGTCGCTTGTGAGCCTGTCCCTGTTGTTCGTGGCCAATAGCATGTCGAAAGCCATTCGAGGCGAAAGCATCTTCTGAATTTCTAAAATTGCCATCTCATCAAGGAGGGAGAAACGCGACATATGCCCGTCAAAGAAAAATTTACGTTATTCCATTTCGTAAACTATGCCGTATTTGCCATCATAACGCTCATTTGCGTATTTCCATTCTACTATCTGTTCATCAACACGATCAGCAACAATGATCTAAGCAGCAGAGGGCTTGTCATGTTTTATCCGAGAGGCATTCACTGGACCAACTACACGAAAGTGTTCGATATCCCTGGTTTAGGCCAAGCTGCGCTGGTCTCTGTCGGACGTACGGTGCTCGGAACGCTTCTAACGGTCGCTGCATCTGCTTTTCTCGGCTATTTATTCACGAAGCAAATGTGGGGACGCAAATTCTGGTACAGATTTTTGGTTATTACCATGTACTTTAACGCAGGGCTGATTCCATGGTATTTGACCATGTTGAATCTGGGCTTGACCAATAACTTCCTGGCTTACATCGTGCCGGCAATCGTTCAGCCGTTCTTCATTATTCTAGTTAAAACATTTGTTGAATCCACGCCGATCGCGCTTCAGGAGTCGGCGCAGATCGACGGTGCCGGCTATATGAAAATTTTTGCGAGAATTATTTTTCCCCTGATAACGCCCATTTTGGCAACCATCGCGATTTTTTCGGCGGTCACCCAATGGAACAGCTTTACGGACACCTTGTTCTTGATTACGGATCAGAGATTATTCACGCTTCAGTTTATTTTGTATCGGTATATGAACGAAGCGACCTCGATTGCGCAGTTGATGAAGCAATCATCCGGAGGGATGGATATGGATTTGGCCAACATGGCTACTCCGACATCTATCCAAACTACCGTTTCCATGGTCGTCGTGTTGCCCATTCTGCTCGTTTATCCTTTCTTCCAGAGATTTTTCGTTAAGGGGATTATGATCGGCGCGGTCAAGGGATGAACTTGAATGCCTTTTTTTAAGGAGGTGATCGCAGCAAACCTGTTCTAATTAGTTGAAAGCAGCAATCGCGAAAAATGGAAGCCCATTCATATGTACAGGGGAGGACATGGCAGGCATGAAAAATAGATTTTACGGATCCTTGCTTCTCATTTTCGTTTGCGCCGTTCTGGTCTTTACTTCCGCATGCAGTAACAACAAGAATGGCGAAGGATCTGCGGCTGCGTCAAGCGCTTCAACAACGGGATCCAGCGATAACGGCGCTTCGGCAGCGTCAGATAAAGAAGAACTTACGGTTAACGTGTTCTCTATGCTCGCTAACTATGCCGGTGAGCAGCCGGGATGGTTTGCGAAGTTGGTTAAGGACAAATTCAACATCAAGCTTAACATCATCGCGTCCAACTTGGCCGGCGGCGAGCAAAAAATCGCCACGATGATGGCGGCAGGCGATCTGGGCGATCTCGTCGTGTTCGGGACAAATGGAAAGGACTACCAGGACGCCATTAAAGCCGGCTTGCTGCTGGATTGGACCAAGAACGGCCTTCTCGATAAGTATGGACAAGGTCTAAAAGCCAATGCGCCGGAAGCTATCGAAGCGAACAAAAAGCAATTCGGCGGCGGTTCCGCGGTTTACGGGGTTGGATTCGACGTCGGCACCGGCGATGGCCCTTCGGAGGGCGTGACCATGAATTACGGACCGGACCTTCGATGGGACCTGTACCAGAAGCTTGGAAGTCCCAAGATTAATTCGTTAAACGACTATTTGCCGGTTTTGAAGAAGATGCAGGAGCTTGAGCCGAAAAGCGAATCCGGTCGCCCCACCTACGGAATCTCGCTTTGGTCCGATTGGGACGGCAGCTACATGACGCTGGCCAAAGTCATTGCTCAATTTCATGGATACAACGAGGGCGACGGTCTGAATCCGGCCGGCATGACGCTTACGCATCAGAATGAAGATAAATGGCAAGGCGTGCTTGACGAGGATGGCTATTATCTTCAAGGCTTGAAGTTTTATTACGACGCGAATCAGATGGGCCTGCTGGACCCGGACTCGTTAACCCAAAAGTTCTCAGACGTTTCCAATAAAATCAAGGACGGCCAAGTCTTTTTCTCGCACTTTCCTTGGGTAGATAACGTCTACAATACGCCAGAGCATACGGCTGCGGGCAAAGGATTTGCGTTAGTTCCTTTTGCAGGCGAGAAGGTTACGTCTTACGGGATGAGCCCTTATGGCGGTAATCGGATATGGGCGATCGGTTCGAAGGCGAAGGACCCTGCCCGCATCATGGAATTCGTGAATTGGCTGTTCACGCCAGAAGGCGTGATGGAGTCCAATTACGGTCCGAAGGGCCTTGCATGGGATATCGACCAAAACGGCAAGCCTTTCGTGACGGATTACGGATGGAAAGCGTTACCTTCCAATGCCGAGCCGGTGCCTGCAGAGTTTGGCGGCGGCACTTTTAAAGATGGAATCAATCAAATCAATAACACCACACTGAAGCTTACGAATAAAAATCCGGAGACCGGCGAGCCCTATGACTACAATCTATGGCAATCCTCGTTGAATCACGATCCGGATCCGGTGACCAAGAGCTGGCGGGAAGCGATGGGCGCGCTTACGCCGAAAGACTATTTCGTCAAGAACGACATGATCGAGATCTCGAAGCCGTTCTTCACGACGCAAACCCCGGCTACGCCGACTGCGCAAATGCAGCAAAAGACGAATGCGATCGGCAAAATCATTAAGGAATACTCCTGGAAAATCATCTTTGCGAAAAACGATGCCGAGTACAACGCCTACAAAGAGCGTATGATCTCCAAAGCGAAAGGCCTGGGCTACGACGAGGTCGTGAAATACGAGATCGATCTGGCTAACAAGACAGTTTTCCCTTACAGATAAGCATTACATTTTGACCGGATTCCCGTAACAGATCATTCTGTTGCGGGAATTTTCCATAGGTCAATTAGGAGCTCTGAAACGAAAGGAAGAATGCGGTATGCATCAAACGAATAGAAAACATGGCGACCAAGGAAATGGGACCTACATCAATCCGATACTTGCAGGAGATTATGCCGATCCTACGATTGTGCGCGTTGGCGAGGATTATTACATGACGCATTCTTGCTTTGAATTCGCGCCGGGATTTTTGATTTGGCATTCGACCGATCTGGTTAACTGGACGCCGATCGCCAAAGCTTTGGCGGAGTACGCCGGAAATATATGGGCGCCTGATTTGACGTACTATAAAGGGCAATTTTATATTTACGCGCCTATAGATGAGGAAATCATGGTACTAACAGCTCCAAAGCCGACAGGACCGTGGAGTTCACCCAAAAAAGTGGGGCAGCGCGGAATCGATCCCGGACATGTTGCGGATGAGGACGGTAACCGGTACTTATTTTATGGCTCTGGATATGTGGCCGAATTGGCTGCGGATGGGCTTTCAATTACCGGTGAACCGCACAAGGTTTACGACGGGTGGCGTTTTCCGGATGAATGGGTCGTCGAAGGCCGGTTTTTGGAGTCTCCCAAGCTAACTTACTTGGGTGGTTATTTCTACCTCACAGTAGCGCAAGGAGGGTCTTCCGGGCCGGCCACAAGCCACATGGTCGTATCAGCCAGATCTAAATCGCCTTGGGGACCTTATGAAGACTCTCCCTATAATCCGATTGTTCGGACGCAAAGCCGAGGCGAAAAGTGGCTCTCGAAAGGTCACGGATCGATCGTAGACTCGCCAGACGGCAAGTTGTGGATCGTCTACCATGCTTATGAGAAAGGATATTATACGTTAGGAAGACAAACCCTGCTTGAACCGTTGGAATGGGCCGAGGACGGATGGTTCCGGATACCGGACGGTACAAAAGCCGATTTACCAATTAAAAAACTTGATTTGCAAACCGCCGAACTTTCCGAAAAATCGCGAGCCTTTCAAACCGACTCAGGCGAATTAGGTTTTCCATGGAGTTGGTATAAACCTATAGGAACGATCCAATACGAGATAAACCCGAGTACGATCACGGTTTGGCCCGACGCATTCTGTGTTCCCCTTGTATTCATGCCGGAGGACCATAATTATGAGGTGTCTGTGGAAATCGAAATATCAGAGGAAGCTGCAGCGAAGGTGCTATTGTTTTACAACGAATCGACTTACAGCGGCCTCGAACTTTCCGCGGATGGTCTTCACGGAGTTATACGCGGCTGGAGGACGCCGGCAAAACCTCTTCCCTCCAGAAAAATGAAGGTTCGGCTTCAAAATGTCGAACATGAGGTGAGCTATTATTACTGTTATGCCGATGAGCAGAAGTGGATAAAGTTTGAACATTCCTTTGAAGTTTCTGGTTGGCATCATAATGCGCTCGGCGGCTTCCTTGCACTGCGATTGGCGTTATGGGCGCAAGGCTCGGGAAAAGTGACGTTTAAAAATTTCGAATATCGATTTCTTTCCTGAGGTTGAGGTTATGTTTCATTGGCAATCCTCGCCAGATACACGTTATTCTGTTTCATCGGTGATCAGCTCGTGTCTGAATAGAAACCAAGAAGTTAGAGGAAGAATTCATTGGATACGATTCAACGGAATCGTCGAACTCCCCAAAGAGAAGGTGGAGGACGACGTGGAGCAGCTTCGACTTGCTACCGACCCAGATGCACGCATGGACAAAAGAGCAAAAGAATCAGCCATTTTCGGCTACAAGACGCATCTAGAGATCACTAAGGAATGTATCATTACAGTTGCGTTGGTCACAACGGGTGAGAAGAACGATGGCCAGCAATTGCACAGCCTGATCGAGAAGAGACATCGGCAGGTAAACAAGTCAAGACGCTCATTGGCGATGCTGCATAATCCCCTCTTCCGATGTTCGTGAACGCATGGTTAGATCAGTTTCCTTGGAATCCCGGCTCTTATCCAAGTGGAGGCCCCATCGCCAAGGTGATGAAAATGTGGGAGGTATCTGCCCCAACGATCTGTCTTTACGCACCGGACATCTATTTACCAAATTTCTCTGAGGTTTGTGAGCATTATATGGTTGGAAATGATAATCCGCTGTTATACCCGAAGCGAGAAGGGACATTGTGTCTGCTACGAACGTGTTTTACGCGATCGGAAAGCATGATGCACTCTGCATTTCTCCCTTTGGTATTGAAGACTTCCTCGATCCTACAGAACAAAACGCTGTCGATGCTGATCTGCTTACGGCGTTGAACATTGAATCTTCCGGCTTTACCCTGAATGGGACGGGACCCTATCTCGCACGCAGTTACGAACTGCTGGGGAACATGTTAGGGATTATACAGAAATACCGTGGTACTGGAAAGATGACGGGTTTTCTGCAAGAGAACACGTTGGGATGTGCTTTGCCATTTTCCCACTATGATTTTGAAAATAACCTTCTCAAGCAGGCAAGAGGGGAAATCGGTATCTGGCGGAATCGTCATCGAGCTCTCGGATCATGAATATATATTTGCAGGTATTGGTTTCAGTGTAGAGTTCCTTCCGAAAAACCGCGAAACGTGTAAGGTCGGATATATACGGATCGAAGAAGGAACTTTTGATCAGAATGAATGGGTACGAGACCGTGTCCTCAATGGTGATGAAGCGTACCTAAAAGTTGGAAGTCAGCCCGCCGTTCTTTACGTGGAAATATATAAATATAGTAATTAAGATAAAACCTATTTAACCTACTGCCCCATGTGCGTTATAACTTCGCATATGGGGTGTTTGATTTTAACTCCCCAAAAACTCATACAAATGTAGAAGGAAATGGGTTTTTAAGCTAGAATTGAAATAACATTTAGTGCAAAGGTCTTATAATAGGTCTGTGTACTTAATTGGGAAATGACAATATGAATTCAATTTTAAAATGATAAATAGGAATAAATACATGTACTGCAAGAAAGCCGATTCTTAATTAGCAATTGTGGAGGGACTTTTCGGTGTCATATCAATTTGAAGCTGTTGGTACGTTGAAGTATGCGACAGAAAAAAATGCTCCGATTTACCTATCCATAATGAGATTTTTATTGGAACAACTTGAGAATTTAAAGCACTACTCGCAAATTGGAGAAATTTTTGCAATTTTAAAGAATAATCAAGTTATTCCTGATAGCTATAATGAGGAAGATTTATATGCAGATATGAAGCAACTTGAAGAATGAGAGGCTGTTTTGTCTCGGCAAGATCGCCAAAGCGGGTTCACAATTGAAGAATTCAAAAAGAAGCGTTTGAGGTTTCAAATTACGCCGCTAGCTATTGAAATCGAAACGACACTGCGGAGAGCGGATGAATTGGAAGAGGCGCTGGTTGGATCGCTTGAAAGCAAGGATTTTGAACGGATTCTGAAAACGTTGAGCGACTTCGAGAATGTCAATGTGCATGAGGCGCTTAACGAGGCCATCCAAGAGATATGGATTACCTTGATGAACCTCCATGACAAGCTAAAGCGAAATGCATCAAGCTATCTCGCACATCTTCGCAGTGAAAAGGCAGAGGACTTTCTTCTTTACAAAGAAAAATTTGTCGATTACCTGTACAAGTTTATTCGCGCATTGGATTTATCACGTTACCGAATCGCAGCTAAGATTAGAATGATCGATGAGGGTTTTGTTTCGGTCTACATCGTTAGATGGGTCGAATACCACGCGTCTATTCCCATGATTGATGGGACCAAGTTTAATGCTGATAAAAATCGAAAACGTCTATGGGATAACTGGAAGACATTCTGCTCTTGGTTCAACACCACAAACGGTGATGAGAGTGATGTTAGCAATTTGCTCGCTGAGACGGAAAAAAGTATTCAGCTGCTTAGTTGCTACGCCTTGCAGTTATCTGAGATGCGAAGACGTACACGTAGCCGAAAAGAGGATTTTCGAGCGCTGGCTCAATGGTTTCAAGCATGTGAGACACTTGATGATGCCCATATCCTTTATGCGAGTGCGTTCGGGGTTGCGCAGACGCGCCACTTTGTCGGCCGCAAGAAATTGACCGATTCAGTTGAAGAGGAAATCTGGGAGCAGGATGAAGTCATATTTGAAACAACGCCACATACCCGGGTGTACACACGTCGTAAAACGAAATCGTTTGTCCCTCGATTATTATTAACACCACATCGTAAAGCATGAGGGAATATTTAAATAGCGATCATTCAGGGCCTTAGCCTGAAAGGTCTTTTTGGGAAAGGAACGGAGCCGGGCAAATTATCAATATTGCTTCCGATGCGTGGATAGGGCTTCCCGGCCTTGCCGAATATAGTGCGGGCAACGCGGGTCTCGTCGGTGTCAGTAAGGCGGCAGCGAAAGAATTGGACGCTTATGGGATCACCGTCAACACGATTTGTCCCCAAGCGGATTCGCCAGGCCATGTGCTAAACTTTGCCATTGCCGTGCGAAAAATTGAATCGCTCACGGGAGGCAGTATTGAAATTGACCATGAAAAAATGAAAGAAGTTGAGGCGGCACATGGCCCGGCTGAACACATGGCGCCTTTCTTGGCTTATTTGGCTACTGAAGAAGCTTCCTTTATTAGCGGCGCCGTTTTTTCGGTCGCCGGCGACGCTCGCGTAAGTCTATACACAGAACCCAAGGAAGCAAGCAGGATTAAAAAGGACGATGGTCCCTGGACGGTGGATGAGTTAATTGGAACGGTTCTTCAAACCTTGCTGAATGATTATGTTTCGATTGTCAAAGTGAATGACTGGGGGAAATAAAGAGCACCCCCTAACGAAAAAACGCTAGGATGAACACATCCAAGCGTTTTTTCGTTAGAAATGGAGGTGGAATTTGAGGCATTCAGCTTGTATTTTAATGCCGCCGCTTATTGTAAATCACCCATGATTTTTGAAACAATTCGATCGGCCGATGGAAGAGCACCTTCAAGATGGCCGCCCTGGACGCGGGCCGTCTCGGTACCGGAAAAATAAATCTTGTCGTTCCAGCTGCGGTAGTCTGCGACAGGAGGCCCGTAGTTCGGGTAATGGCGAATGGGATCTGCGTCCTCCGCAATCGCCGTGTTTGAATCCATGGACCAGTCTTTGTAAAGCATGCCGACGCGATTGGCAGCAAGGGGACCGAATAGACGGATTAACTGCTCGACCACAAGCGCCTGGATGCGATCCGCTCCTAACTTAGCGCGAGTTTTTGCATCCATGCCGAAAAAAACGATTATGGCTCCCGCGCCGCTCTTTGGCGAAGCATCGTGAATTTCTTGCAGCGCGGGCCGGCCCAGCTGGTCGCGAAAACCGTAACGTCCTTGATCTCGCCAGAATGGGCGCTCGTAGATCACGATCGCCTTGGCCTGTGCGGCCATCCATGTAGGTTTGTTGAATAAGTCGCGCATCAGCGCTGCTGTTCGGCGATGATCTTAGCTACGAGGAGCGGATCCGGGCGCAAGAATAGCAATAAGACAATACCGGCTACGATATAGGCTGCCGCAGCCAACATAAAGGGACCGGACAGCGCCGGAGCGCCGAGCGAAGCGGCAAAGTGCCCTGTCGCAGTCACGAGATTCGGGCCGGCTACGGCGCCGAAGGTAGTGAATACCATCGCCGTGCTAATCGCTTTTGCGCGATGCTCGGGCAGGGCTAGGTCCGTGCCTGCATAGCGGGCCTGCAGGTTGGTCGCCGTTCCTCCCCCGTAGACCAGCATGGAGATGAACAGCAAGGGAATGCTGTCGAAAATAGCGGCCAGAACGACGCCAAGCTCCGATGCCTGACAGGAAACCGAAAGCCAATCCGACCCGGCGGCTTAATCGTTGCGAGAGCCGACCGACAATTAGTGCGGCGAGCGCGGATCCGAGCGTAAACAAAGCGGTGGGAACGCCGGAATAACGATCCGTGCCCAACATGACTTGCGCCAGCAGCGCCCCGACCGTAATGCCTGCCGCGAGACCCGCCCCGCCGAAAATTTGGGGACAAGATCACGACTTTTAAAGTTCCGGGACGTGAGGTTGACAGCCGACACGCGCCGCCTCACCTCGCGCGGGGAGCTGCGCGAGGTGCCGAAAGGCATGAAGTTGCCGCTGCTTCTCCGGCGACCGGACTATTTTGCTTAAACGAAAAAAAGCGCCCAGCGGCGCTTTCTCCTGGAATTGACTTTAGGTTCCAATTTATTGAGCTCAATTTCGAATTTTTTTAAAATTTTTGCTGATTTTTGGACTTGTCCTTATATTACCAAAAGAGGTACAATGGATAGTGAAATAAGCACAGCCGATTGTTATTGGTGGCTGTGCTTTTCTAAAGCGAATTGAGGGCAAATTCAGGATCTCCTACAATCCTGAATTCTGTAAAATGGCACTCTGAATATTTTTTGATATTAATTTTATTCTGCGCATTCTGTACAATTCCTTCTTTTGGCTAAAAAAATATTTGGGGGAATGAATTCTGCGTTCACAAAATTGTTACAAAATCCTCTCCAATGATGGCGGTGGGATTAAAGGGTTGTACTCGGTAACAATCCTTCAAAAAATGGAAGAAAGGTACGGACCGCTTCACGAACACTTTAATCTCATATGCGGAACCTCTACTGGTTGATTCATTGGGGTTATTTTTTCTAGTTTTTAATGGGCTATAGAGGGATTCTCATGTGGCAGGCGCCAAGCGAGACACATATGTATAACATTTTATTTCTGTTATATGTGTCCGCCACGCCTTGATATCCTCCTTATCATAAATAAAGAAAGAAGGATTAGCGTGCAGTTTACAAATTCCGATTTAAAAACATATGCCGAAAATTATTTTAACATAAAGAAAGCTGACGTAGATGAATTTCGGGGGCAAGTAAAGCGGCTTCGCGACAATCTCACTGAATACATCAACGAACATCCCGGTTATGGCTTGGTGAAGATGCTGCATTCTGGATCTGTCAGAAAGGGAACCGCCATCAAAACGCTCAACGATATGGACGTTGCCGTTTACGTTGAGAAAACTGCGGTAAATGTGGATGACGAGAGTGCAATCTTGCATTTCGTCCATGACGCCCTAGTAGAAATTTACACGGAAAAGCGCAACATGAAACCTGAGCAATTTAGTATTGGGCATCACTGCGTAAAAGTGTCGTTTAGGGGAAGCGGCTTAGACGTCGACGTAGTTCCGGTCATTCCGAACGGCGAAGCTGATGATCGAGGACACCTGATTACAAAAGACACAGGTGTTCGCGTGCTTACCTCTATCCCACTGCATTTAGAATTTATCCGAAAGCGCAAAAATGCGCAGCCGAATTTTGCGCAAATGGTTAGGATCACCAAATGGTGGCGGGATCAGCGGGGATTCAAGTTCAAGTCCTTCCTTATGGAGCTCATTTGGGCACATATCGCCGACACTGAGGGTATTTCAATTGAGATCGCGCAAGCTTTAAAACAATTCTTTCGCTACATTATCACAACAGAGCTTAAGAGCGCGATCATTTTTACGGATTATTATAAGAGCTCGGAAGTCACCCTTTCAGCGTTCGGATCTAATATCTTTGATCCGGTGAATCCGGACAATAACGTAGGGCAGAGTTTGGATGAGCAAAAACGGGAGCGCATTATTGATGAAGCAGAAGAGGCGCTGGCATTTCTGACTCATGCTGAGCAGGCTTCCACTAAAGGAGTTGCCGTCGATAGACTGAAAGAGATTTTTGGGTCATCATTTTCATTATAAGGAGGAAATCCATGTCTTACTCTTATACCCAAACCAGCGCGCAAACAGTAACCTACGCAAACGTACGTTATGTAAATGATAAAATCATGGCGGATTTGGAATACGTACTTGCGCTGTATCCTGGCGTATTCACGCGGGATCGCCTTGATAATTGGAAACTGGATTTTTACCAGTGGATGTATCAAGGGTATGCCAGCGCCATCCGGGCACAGTTTTACCGGGATGGACAATGCTTCTACGAAATCAAGTGGGATGTAAAGGCTGATGGAAGCTTAATTGCTGACGACAACACGGGAAAAATCCGGGGTCAGCTCGCTGGAGCCACCACAAGCATTCAGGTTAACGGTACGGATAAATGGAATTCGCTAACCAATGACGAGAAGCAAGCTTTTTACAAAACGCTGCAGTTAGATTGGGGACCGGTGGAAAAAACAACTTATGCTGCCGGACTTACTTTAAAGTCGGACAAGCAATACTCGAGCGGAGCATTTGGGGTTCATCGCTCCATTTTGGGGTGATCGAGCGTATGCAAATTACACTGCTCGATGGACGGAACAACTCAATAGGCAAAGTGGAATGTGACATCGATGGCATTATCTCACAGGCGGAGCAGATGGGCGGAGATATCTTCGCCCGCTGTGTTTCCCTTTTAGAGGAACGCATCGGTTATCACTTAACTGGGGCGGCAAAACAAGCAGCAACAGGTTATGTGCGACGGCTTATGGCACTTGGTGATTCCTATCAGCCATTAACTCTACACACAGATGGAAAAGTGAAAAAGTTTGAGGCGAACGAAATAAGGGGAACCGATATGATAATTGATTCAGCATCAGTGAGCTTTGAAGAAGTTGTTGAATTTCCGAGCCAAAAGTACCAAGAACGATACGAACGATTAGTTGGACTGGACGTGCTGAAAAAACAGGTACAAAAAGAGGCTACAGTTCTTCTTGCGCCGGAGTCGCTTGCGCGGTGGAGTAAGCAACATCACGGTAGAGAGCTATCCGTCCTACGTGCCTTTAAAGACCGTTATCCTTTTATGATTTTTGAAGGGGACGTAGGTACCGGTAAAACGGAGTTTGCCGAAACATTTGGCGCCGCCATTTCATCGTCGATAAATAAACGGGTTTCACTTGCACGTATGAGTATGAAGAGTAGGGGAAACGGGGTTGTCGGGGAGATGAGTAAACTCATCTCAAAAGCATTTGCCGACGCGAAGTCAATTGCAGAGAAAACAAGAGCGCCGGTCATTCTGCTCTTAGACGAAGCCGACAGTTTGGCGCAGTCTCGTGAAGAATCCCAGATGCACCATGAAGACAGAGCGGGCGTAAATGCTTTAATTCAAGGCATTGACCACATCAGGGAAGTGTCGTATCCAGTGTTGGTAGTGTTTTGTACTAATCGTTCACAGGCGATCGATCCAGCGATTAAAAGGCGCGCAGCGGTTATCCATACATTTAAGCGCCCCAACATAGAGCAGCGGCTGCACATTTTTCAACATTACTTCAGCGAGCTGAAGTTAGACGTTTCCGAACTGCGGGAGTTAGCCGAACTCTCGGGCGAAACGAAAGAGAGGGAGTATGGGTTTACGTACTCCGATCTTATCACTCGTGTGCTCCCGCAAGCCGTGTTCGAAGCCTTTCCCGACTCCGAAATTACGTTCGAAACGATAAAAGGCGTTGTCTTACAGTTAAAGCCGACGCCACCGTTTAAAGGGTGAATTCGATGCGTGTCAAAAAAGCTGAACTATTTCCCGTATCGGTGAACAATAATAAAACGGCTATTATTTTTGTTCACGGTTTGCACGGTCATCCGGAAGACACGTGGAGAAAAGACAAAAAGTTTGATTCGTTACCGAAGTTAATAGGCTCGGATATCGATTTAACCGATGTCGATGTTTACAGTTTCGGCTATCGAAGCAATTTCTCCCCGTTCTTATACGATTTCACCGAGATTAGTAAAGTGCTGCATACTGAAATTAGAGCACGGCTTTCCGAAGAAAACATCATTTTTGTCGCTCACAGCATGGGCGGGCTCATAGTGCAACAGTACATTGTCGATCAGTATGATGAGATTAATTCGCAAGCGATTAGCCAGGTGAAGGGTATCGTTTATTTGGCGGTCCCTTTTGCCGGTTCGACAGTCGCTATTTGGGCGGCAAAGGTGCTATTCGCGCATAATCAAGTTCGAACGCTGATAGAGAAAAACCCTAATCTAGTAAGGCTTCGGGAAAACTGGGTCAAGTATGTATTTCGCGGCGGAAACGAAGAGTTGCCAGATAAGCTGCAGCATAAGTTTCCTCAAATCGCGCTTTACGGGGCAAAAGATAAAATTGTTCCTAAGGCATCTTCATCACTTTTTCATATTGGTGCAGAGATATGTGCCGTTGATGCAGGACATACGGCTATTTGCAAAGTAAGCAATACTAGCACAGAATATAGACTGATAAAGAAATTCATCACTAACGTCATGACCGCTGGTAAAAAAGCGATGATCGTGCATGTGCATGGCTGGAATCGGCAAAGTTACGCGGAGGAAGCACACTGCTCTTTGGATTTGACTATGCATTTTCAAATATCGGGTTCAACTCGGATTTTGCCACGCCAAGAGACGTGGAGGGATGAAATAGCGCCCAGCGTAGAGTTTATCGGTAAAGAGTGGTCCGATAAATGGTCGAACCAAGGGGGCATTATCCGACTCTACGGGAAGATATGCCTCACTGCTGGACTTCTTTTGGGAACGAAGCTTTCGTTTACGAAAGGTGTAAAACTGGAGGCAGAGCACTACGGTCAGATTTGGGCTGCAGACAAAAGCGAATCGCGCTACAACCCTCATGCAAGAAATTTACCGGGTAATCCGACTGACAGCTCACGTGCGGTGCTGGTCTTAAGCGTTTCAAAAGATATCCAAAATGAAGTCCAACAATACCTTGTCAGCGCGAACATGGAGTACAAAAAGATGCTCAATTTATTGCCGCCAAATGGGGCGGGGCAGAACAGCATCGAAAACGCTAAACAAGCAGTAGCCTATGCCATTGCAGTGAAAGGACACGTCGAACAACTCAAAAACGAAGGCGTCAAAGAAATTCTGTTATTTCTAAATACGCCACTTAGCGTCGCGTATTTCGTCGGTCATCGTTTGACAGCTGCTTGTGCAATTCAAACCTTTGAATATAATAGCGGCACGTACGTGCCTTCTTGTAGTCTTTGAGCGTTAACAAACGTATACAATTATTAGCCCAAAGGAAGCTGCCTTATGCAGACGAATTTCAGCATTTTGTCGATCGGGATAAGCAGTAGTTAGTGCTGCGGGTGTCAGACTGGTTTAAGTCACTGATTAATACAATACAGATACCCGTCATTGTATTTGGGCTTGACTCCGCGACCGATGTGCTCGATGTCAACCCGCAATAAGCAGACGGGTTCCGACTTGTATCGAGTTAAAGCCGTTTGATCAAAACGAGGAATTCCTGAGTTTCCTGCAGGACCTTGTTGAACAGATATCTGTCGTCTTTGATAATCAGTCTCACCTACCAGATCCGGAAATGTCGGAAATCATTTGTTACGCAACCGATGGTGTATTGGATTCAATTATGATGCTGGTCCGGCGTGCCGCAAAGATCGTGATTGCAAAAAAGCAGAACACATTGAAAAGATTGACTTAGCAGTTGCGTTCGAAAGATACGCACATCTAGGTGCAGGAATGGATCTTAACCCGTTTTTAATTGAGAACTTTTCGATGAAAAATTAAGCGAAGCTAAACCGGCATCATGTGGATGCCGGTTTTTTTTCATTCTCACGTTGTTCCCCCTTTTAAAACTTTATGATCAGCTAAAGCTCGGTACCTTAAAAGGTGAAAACATTTGCAAACTTTGTAATTTTCTCACGAATGCTCGCTTATTCGCAGGATCTCTCCAATGGATAAATCGCTAACCGGATTGAAGGAGCTATGTACCGTCAAATTCGGTAACCGAATCAAATGCAGGAACAGGAGAGGCGAGGTTTCGCTCCTCTTTTTACGACGCTGCTGGACGCTGCTCCACGTACCTCCGGAGGCTTTCACTCCCATTTCTCGACGGGTCCATGCCCTTTCATTCCTTCGTTACGCCTATCCGGCGGGTGGAGGCCGATTATCCTATCGGTACGAGTCTGTGCCCTTTTGCGTAATGCAATCCGGTACTCCGTGCAATCTTGAGATCCTGCGAATAAGCCAGTTTTCGTGCCAATGAGAATGGTTAAGCAGCTTGTTTAAGAGGAAGAGTTCGATTTGATTCGTAAGCTTCTCCGCTCTGTGCCATGGCAACCAGCAGGCGAGCAAGTTTGCCGCAAAGCTTCATCACAGAACGCATTGGCTTCATGCTTTTCGTTTTTACATTGATTTCATGTTGTCGTTTAAACGATTCATCGTTCAAGATGAGCGACGGTAGATTCGGCCCCAAGCAAGCATCTACTCGTGCGGAAGCTGCTGCAGTCATATACCGTTTGATTAACAAATAAGTAAATTTACTAACTGAAATGTATTCCGCACAGGGAAAAGGTGTATCCGGCGTCTGTGCGGAGTATTTTACTTTTTCCGCAGAAACAAACTAACAGAATTATGTCCACATTAAATTCGTTATTTTGTAATGGGTCCTGAATAAATAAAGTGTAATGATAATACTGCCTACTATTAGAATACGATAGGAGGCAAAAACATTGGATCGCATGAATGAAGAGAGTTTAAACAAAATAAGGATTTGTGTCGATCAATTGGATATATACATCCTCAATTCAGAAAAAAATGAAGCTACACATCCACTTGTAGTTATGATTATTGATGGGGAAACAAATAAGATTGTTAGCTCTAAAGTAATCACGAGTCATAAATTTGGTATTGAAGATCTCCGATTAATAATTGAAAGATACACCCCAAACGAGATTTCAATATTACCTAGCCCGTTTGTTAACCTAAACGCGCCCCATAAATGCAAAAAGCAGAAACTATACAAACATTTACTGGAATATGATTCATTTCAAAGAAACAGTTTCGGGCTTAAGTAATTCTATATACCGCTAGTGTGGAACCTCTTTGAGGGACTATATTAGCGGTATTTTTTAATCCTTAATTGTGGGATTAATAATACTCATCATTCGGTCATATATACAAAAATCGCACTATAGACAGGAAGTCAAAACCGCTAAACAAACACACTACCACACACATATGCACTGTCATGACGTGACTAATATGAAGAACTTGGTGAGAGTTAAGAATCCAATGTATAATAGTTCATTTTTGCGACAATACTCTTAGATATCAGGTCAGGTTTGATGTTAAATATTTGGAGGGTGATGAAATGATGGACCAATTGAGCTATGAAAGAATTGAGGTTCTTCTCAATGATACATTGGAGGACCCTGAAAAGTCTTTTTGCTTCATTGCTGCTGGTACTGGTACTGGTAAGACACAAGCTCTGATGACCTATTGTAAAATGCATGAAAAAGCGGTTTACTTGAATGTTCCGCTATCTGTCTTAAAGTCATCAAAATCAATAATTACTTCGATTCTTGAATCCCTTGATGTTCTCACTTTTGAATCTCAAATGCATCACTTATTTAATAAATTAGCTTTCGTACTTCGCGAAAAACAAGTATCACTTCTTGTAATAGACAACTTTCAAGAAATTGGAAACCCCAAGTTGCGAAATGATTTTTTAGAAATGGTCAGTTTTCTTTCGAATGAAACACATGTGAAATTTGTTTTTGCGGGCACACAAATGCCTCAGATGACTCAGAGTATAGAAAGGCGTAGTAAGATTCAAAATGTCGTTTAAAAGATTTTGGTGAGTGGAAGCCTCGATCAATTCTGATCGAGGCTTTTTTGCGCAGTTTTTAATTAGCACGAGTACCGTAACTTACGGTGGAATTCCCCCTTACTTATTTGCCGAAACAAAGGGTATAAATAACTGCCATTTTAAGATACGATGAGTCGGTATTATGACATTTAACGATACATCATATGCCATTTTGATCTTACAATAGCTGGGTAAAAGGCATTTATTTAATGACAAAACAAGATACAGCGGACAATAAAAAAGAAGAAGTCGACCAGTTTAATTCGTTGGTCGACTTCTTTTTTTGTTACTGTGCGGACAGAATCTGCGGACCTTCCGCGGTGACGGCGATCGTATGCTCGTATTGGGCGGCCAGCTTGCGGTCCAGCGTCCGGGCGGTCCAGCCGTCTGCATCGATCGTCATCTCGTAAGTACCTTCGGTGATCATGGGTTCGATCGTGAACACCATGCCCTCCTTGATCCGAAGGCCCTTGCCGGGCTTGCCGACATGCATATAGTTCGGATCCTCGTGCAAGTCACGTCCGATGCCATGCGCGAGAAGGTCGCGCACGACGCCAAAGCCGTTTGACTCCGCGTGCCGCTGGATGGCGCTCGTCACATCGCCGAGCCGATGACCCGGCTGCGCCTGCTGGATGCCGAGGTCCAGGCATTCCTTCGTGACGCGCATCAGCTTCTCGGCCGTCGGGGAGATCTTCCCGACCGCGTAGCTCCAAGCCGAATCCCCGAGCCAGCCGTCGAGCTCCGCGACCGTGTCTATTGTCACGATATCGCCTTCCTTAAGCGGTTTGTTGCTGGGGAAGCCATGCGCGATCACATCGTTGACGGAGGCGCAGGTCGCATATTGATATCCCTTGTAGCCCTTCGTGTAGGGCTTCGCGCCATGCTTCAAAATAATTTCCTCGAAGATGCGCTCGATCTCGTTCGTCGTGATGCCCGGCTGGATGAGCGGGGCGATCGTGCGATGACATTCGGCCACCACTTGGCATGCTTTGCGGATGGCCTCGATTTCATGCTTACTTTTTAAGATTACCATTATTGTATCAAGACTCCTTCGTAATGGCTTGCATCGCTAGCTCGGCGATTCGGTCGACGTCCAGTTCGGACGAGCCTGCGTAGTATTGAAGTCCGCAGCAGCCGACCAGCACGGCAAGCAAATGGTCGACGCTGTTGTCTTCGCGTTGGACGATCGCTTGAAGCGGAACATACAACCGTTCCATGAATCGTCTCTTGGCAGCATACCGTTCCTTTTCAGGCAAGCCTGCATAATGCTCCGACGCCATCTTGTAGACGAGGTAGGCGCGAGCGTCCGACTGCCACAGTCCCAGCAGCGTCTTGCAGTACGTCAACAGTTGCTTGCCATCCGTGCTGCCTCCGTAGAGGTTCGCCCATTGTTCCAAGGCTTGCTCGCATCGCTCGAAGCCGCTGTCCAGCACATCTTCGATCAATAAATGTCGGTTGGGATAGTAATGGTACACCGTTCCATAACCAAGCTCGGCCTCGCGGGCGACATCGCGGATATCGACATTACCGCCTGTACGGAAGTAGGCGCGCGCGGCGGCGTCCAGAATTTGTTCTCTACGCTGCAACCGGATGATTTCGTTTTGTTCTTTTGTACGGGGACACATAGGCGCATGAACCTCCTATTTTAGACCTGCAAATATGTCGATGAAAATCATAACACGGGGATCGAGCATATGCAAATTGGGGGTTAACGAGTTATTGAAGTATCGGGTTGTGCGGGCCAATCGGAATCGAAATTAATTGTTACCAGATCGTGTCGTCGCTAATTCAGGCAGGAATGTACACCTTAACTGGAGAACATATCAAATGGAAATTAATTGGAGAGATGCGACGAATTCAAACAAACTTCACTGCCGGTAAAATAGGCGTTTACAGCCACTTACAGAAGGCTTATTTTGACGATGTGGTTGTTAGCGTTAACCCTTAAAGCTACCATGGTCCACTGGAGCTGCGGTCGCTAGGTCTTTGAAATGAAGCGAAAAAACCAAAAAACCAAACGGGACGAAGTAGATGAATTTTCTGCTTCGTCCCGTTTGCGTTTTTAGTCTACTTTTGGGACGGACTTGGTTTTGGTCCACGTTATGAATCATAGGCAAGGGAGATGCGTAAATAAACAAAGGCATAAATCGACCGTGGGAAGGAGCGGACCCGGATGGACTATGAGGAAAAGGTCCGGCAGGAGCTGGGAAATTGTGAGAACAGTCTCTACAAGACACCAGGACTGCTTGAAAAAGCATCGAAAAAGGTTGGAGACAAAATCAATGCCATCATTCCCGCCAAAGTGCAGAACACGATAACGGTAACCGTAAAAGCGATTGTCCGGACAACGCTTTTCGGAGCTGAATATACGCCTAAGAGAATGGTTGAGCGTTCGCTTACGTTGGAGCAGGCCGACGAGCAGGCTAGACAGGTTATCTCCCTCTATCAAAAGATCGCCGCAGCCGAAGGCGCCGGTACAGGCGCTGGCGGAATTCTGTTCAACGCGGTTGATTTTCCGGCACTTATCGCGATCAAGATGAAGCTGCTTTTCGAGCTTGCGCATGTGTACGGCTATTCGACCAACGTTTTCTCCGAGCGAATCTTTATCCTATCGCTGTTCCAGTTGACCTACTCGGAGAATATGAAACGCAGCACGATCTTGAACCGGTTCCGGGACTGGAACAACGAAAAGCTTCAATGGTCGTCGGATGCAGAATATTACAAAGAACTGGACTGGGAAACCTTCCAGAAGGAATACAGGGACGCGATCGACTTCCGCAAAATGCTGCAGTTGGTGCCCGGTATCGGTGCGGTAGCCGGAGCTTGGGCCAACTACAGCATTGTGGAGGAACTTGGCAGATTCGCAATAAACGGCTATCGTATAAGGAGGTTGGCGGACAACGGTCATCCCCTATAAGGATCCGGTCTTTGCGCAGCATGAGTTAGCATAATGTCACTATTCGATCAAACGATCTGGAGACATGTGCCTGCCTTTAATAACAGTAGCAAAGCCGCCAATCGGCGGCTTTGTTCATTCTGAATCACTTCGATTTTTTCTTGGCTGCGGATCTGCCTTGCTTCTTCGGATCATCCGAAGGCGGTGCCGCATGCTGTGATCCGTTAGGTTTAATCACATCAGTCATTGTCCAGTGCTCCTTTCCTAAGAATTGTCATTAGTTATATGCAGTTATCACTGCTTTATCCGAAAAGCTCCGCAAGTTAGCCATTCAACAGTCATAGCGCTAACGAGAGACAATAGCTCAATAACGACAAGAAAGCGGCCGCATTGATACGACCGCTGCCTTCTCCACGAACGGGGAGGGATAATCAAGTAGAACGAAATAGAAGCTTAGCCGAGGACTTTTTTACCTGCGCTTTGAACGCCGGAGACATCTTCCTTCATTTCCTTGGAGATTGATCGCCAGAGAGAATAGCCCAGCCAGGCGAGGGCCAGCCCAACAGGCACCGCCAAGACCCGATCGTACGGATGATGGACCAGCGAAGACAAAGGAAGAGGCAGTAGCGTACCTAACACAAGCAAACCCGCTGCCCCGCGCGACAGGATGCGGGCGCGGAATGATGCGATGCCAAATAGCAGGCCGCCGAGCAAGTACAGGATTCCCGTCAACATGTAAGTCGTTTCTAGGGCTCCGAAGTACGCTCCGGAAGATCCCCCGGCGATCGCCAAGATGCTCTCCTCGAGCTTGGGGGAATTGGTCGCGAGCGTCGGAGAAATAAGGGCTTCGATGAATTGAAAAGCCATCGTGAGCGCATAGAAGAGGCTTAGCGCGAGATAGCCGATCAGACCGAGCCATCCGGTCTCTGCCGCTTGTCTGGCGTAGATCCCCGTCAGGCCGAGCAGGCCGAGAAAGCACATGGCCACGCCCAAAAAGTGAACGATGGCCCACCGATCGGTGTTGACGGACGACAGAATGTCCAGCGGATGGATCGTTTGAATGACGACAAACAGGATCCCCGACAACATCGCGGCTATGCCGGCGAAGCGGAATAGACGCGAAACGACTGTATTTTTACGCGCTTGGTTCATGAGTTTGTCCCCTTCTTTATTTGATTGACCGATATTAGTGCAAGGCCTAGATCTCGTATTTTTCTCAGCATGCCATGCAAGGCGGCTTGGTCGGCCACCGGGCCGTCGAGGACGGTCGTTCCGTCGCTCTCGCGCGTAAGACGCATGCCTTCGAACCAATTCGCCCATTTAGCATCCAGGTGCCCCTTCATGCGAATCTCGTAAAATCCGTCATGTCGGCTTTCCGTCGATCCTTGCATTTCACTCATCATTAGCCACCTACAATCTGCCTCCCGCGGATTCCGCTCTTGTCTTCGCATGCACTTGCTTGATCCCATGATACGTGTTCATCCGGGTAGACCGCATCACCACATGTGGTGATTGTTCGGGTGATTTCTTATTGAGAAAATGCAAAATGCCCCGGATTTCGTCCGGGGCGGGGAGATGCGCATACGTTATAACAAATCGAGTTCCTCGGACCGTCGGACGGCTGCACGGCGGTTGTTCACCCCGAGCTTGTCGTAAATGTTTTTGGTGTGGGTTCGCAGGGTGTTCAGGGAAACGATCAGCTCGCGGGCGATATCCGGTCCGCTGAGTTCGGTTCTGAGCAGCCGAAGTACGTCGCGTTCACGTTCGCTTAGCGGTTCAAGAAGCGTATGGTTTACAGCCGGTTTGGCAGTTGCTTTGTCGTTGGTTCGGGTAAAGGCTGCCAGGAGGCTGCGGACATATTCTTTAGAAGCGACTCCTTGTTTCGAAGCGGCTCCCAACAGAATCTCCATAGGTTGGCCTTCGTCTACGAAAATACGGAAGTAGCCCTCCGGTTCCGCCAAAGTCAAGGCGCGTTCCAGCATCTCAAGCGCTGCAGACGTGTCGCCTTTCATTTGATGCGCCAGCGACGTCACGATCATGATTTCGATCGCGCTTCCCGCTCTTTTGCCTTTTTCGGCCGCTTGACTGAGGCGTTCAAGCAGTCCCATAGCTTCCTGTAGAAATTCGAATTCACGCTCGCTTCGAAACCGGGCAAGAAGCAATTTGGCTAGCGTAATATGCTCGAATTCGCGCAGGTAACTGAGTTCATCACGGGCGGTCAGGCCATGTGCAAGTGCCCATTCGAGCGCTTCTTGCAGCTTCCCCTGCGCGATCAGCAGCCTTGTTTTCATCGCCGCCACTGGACGCACATTCGGGAATAGATCAGCGACATAATAGTGCTCCGCCTCGCTTAAGTGATCGAGCGCGCTTTGCAAGTCTCCTTGCGCCTTGCGGACTCGAGCCATCGCGACGTGCCTGCGATACCGGTATTGCGGAAATCCGGTATGCTCGCCTTGTTCCTCGCTTCTGAGCAGAAGCTGCATGGCGGTCTGCAGATCGTTGCGCTCGCGATGGATTTCGCCCATTCCTACATACATGTCCGCCGTTCCCCGCATGACAGGATCGCCATGCTCGCTCGCAAGCTGCAATCCTCGCTCGTATAGGCTCATCGCTAGACCAAGACGGCCTTGAACGATTCGGATATCGGCTAGGGCGTTCGTGCCGCCGATCGCATCGGAGATGTACCCGCCTTGCTGTACATCGGCCATGCCATCAGCGAACAGACGATAAGCTTCATCGAGGCTCCCGCTTGTCCAGGAGGTGAGTCCAAGGAGAGCGGATGCCGCTCCGCGCTTGAGATAGGCATCTTTCGGCATGAGGTCGAGCACCAGTCGGGCGTATTTCATGGCATCGATGACATTGCCCGTCATGAGGGCAAGCGCTGACCGATACATGGCGATCGATCCAGGGAGACGGCGATATTCGGCTTCGTCTACGAAATCCTTCTCAGCCGTAGTCAAGCGGGCATCGGGCCGTGCCTGCGAGTCGGCCGTCGACTCCAGCCGGCTTTCGGCGTCCCGAAGCCGTTCTTCCACATCCCCAGGCTTGCCGATGGTCAGCAGCGCTCCGGCATACCAAACGCTAAGCACGGGCCGGCGGCGAACCAACGCGTCAGGCAGTTCCTTAAGCCAGCTTAACAAGGTGGTTTCTTGTCGAAGCTTGGCCATCGCCGGAACGGCCAGCTCGATCAGGTCTGCCGCTCGCGTGTGGTCCTTTGTTGCAAGAGCATGGCGGATCGCATCGTCCGAGTAGCCATTCCGCTCGTACCAAATGCTTGCGCGCCGATGCAGCGCATCGATTTGATCGGGATGATCCGCCTTCAAATGAGCGGAGAGAACATCCGCGAAGAGGTGATGATAACGGTACCACTGGCGCCTGTCGTCCAGCGGCACAATAAAGAAATTGCCCTTCTCCAAATCGGACAACCGTACGCTGCCTTCCGTCTGGCCGGTGACGGCGTCGCACAATGGGCCATGCAAGCGGTCGAGAATGGAAGTCTGCAGCAAAAATCTTCGGATAGGCTCCGATTGGCGCTGCAGAACCTCTTCGGCCAAATAGTCCACAATGTATCGATTGTCTCCGGAGAACGCCCGAATGAATGCGGGAATGTCCTCGCGGCCTTGCATCGAGAGAGCTGCCAGCTGAAGTCCTGCGATCCAGCCTTCGGTCCGGGATTCCAGCGCGGCCATTTCGTCGGCTGTCAGATCCAAGCCTATCGTTTGATGAAGGAAAGCCGCCGCTTCGTCGGGAGTAAATCGAAGATCGGCGTCACGCAGCTCGGTTAAGTGTCCGCTGGCACGCAATCTGCCCAGAGGCAGCTGCGGATTTTCGCGAGTGGCGATAGTCAGGTGCATTTGCGGAGGGAGATGCTCGAGCAGGAAGAGGAGGGCATCGTCGATCCGCTCCGAATCAATGAGATGGTAATCGTCCAGGACGAGGACGATTTTGAACGGGAGAGCCGAGATTTCATTAAGCAGAACCGTGAGAACCGATTCGATCGGCGGGGTTTGAGACGATTCGAAAGCGGTCAGCGCGCTTTTTCCGACGCGCTCCGCGACAGACTGCACGGCAGCGATGAGATGAAGGAAGAAGCGCGTGGCGTCGTTATCCCTTTCGTCCAGCGACAGCCAGGCAACAGCCCGATTGCAACCGGCCGCCCATTGACCGACCAACGTTGTCTTGCCGAAGCCAGCGGAGGCGGATACGAGCGTTAGCTTGCGCTCCAGCCCCTCGTTCAAACGATCGATCAGACGCGGGCGGAAGACAACCTTCGTTCTGGGTACGGGAATATAGAGCTTGCTTGCTAAAACCGGAATATTCATAGATGATCCCGTCCGATAACGTTATTTTTTATTTAATATCATAACTTCAAAGCCGGTTTTTCACCATACGTTCATTCCCTCGCTATGTGTGGCTGACGCGCCGTTCTAACGAAAGACGACATTATTTACAAGAGATGGTATATTGGATGTGTTTGTTATTAAATTACAATCATGGATTGCGGAGTTATTTCATTTTGAGGAGGTTAGGATGAAAGTTCACTTTTTCAGAGCAGTTGCCGTGGGCGTATTATTTGTAATTGTCTATTACGGATTTCAAATGATACAAGGGATGTATCTTACCATGAAATATGTACCTGACATCGTCCAAGCGTATGAGTCAGTTAACCCTCCGCAAGATCATGTTACATTCGGACAACAAATTAGTAATAGGTGGCTTGCAGTAGAAATAGCGGGACTGATGATGCTTGGGATCGTCGTTTATTATAGCGTCAGAAAATGGCGGAAGAAAAAGTAGTTTTCCGGTAACAGGAGAGGTCATTGTCATTTGACGATGACCTTGGGAAAAAGAACTGAGAATAGAGGGAGTGATTGAACCGATGTTGATCAGAGAAGCGAGTATCGCAGACTATCCGCGATTGAGACAAATTTATCTTGAATCCCGTCGTAGGAGCTTTCACTGGGCCAATGCAGATGAGATGACGCTGCATGATTTTGATCGGGATACGTCGGAAGAACGAATTCTTCTGGCTGAAGAGAACGGTCAAGTCGTTGGATTCGCCTCGTTATATGTACCTGAACGTTTTATTCACAATCTGTTTGTACACCCGGACGCTGCCGGCAAAGGGGCGGGCGATCAGTTGCTCAAACACGCTGTAGCAGAACTGGGAACGCCAGTCACGTTAAAATGTGTCTCCGAGAATCATAAGGCGTTGAGTTTCTATAAAAAAAGGGGCTGGGAGGCCGTTGTAGAGGAGGGAGAGCCTGGAGCGAGATATTGGGTTCTTGTTTACAACGGGGAGTGCAGAAGCGCATAATCTTGTTCTGCTAGACGGCGGGAAACGATAACGCAATGAAGGAAAAACGGCAGCCGGCCAACGATCGGCTGCCGTTTTTCAACGGTTTACACGAAGGAGCGCCTCGTTGTAAACCACCAACCGCCGGCGAGAAGAAGGCTTGCCACGCCGAATGTCAATCCAAATCCGTGTATAAGAGAATGATTGGACAGCAGCGACAATAGTCCATCGACGAGTTTGCTCCGAAGCGGCGGGATCGACGTGAAGACGGGAATCGCCGCAATGAAGACTGCCCAGATCGTCCAGCCCGCAGCATGGCGAAGTCCGGAGAATAATAAGTTCAAAAGCGACATCAGCAACAGGTATGCCCCGAACTGGTACACAAACATTCCGACGATGCCGAATTGATCCCAGTGAAAAATTTCGAGAATGTTAAACGTATGCTCATAATTGCGAATCACGTGTATCTCCAGTTGAAGCCAAACGATGTTGAGTTCTGCGAAGAAGGCCGCCGATACCGCATAGACCAACAAGGCGCCAACATAGTACTCTTTACGGGTTGCGCCTAAATGAAGTAGCCGCTTGAAAAAGCTTGCGGGAAGGACGCTGCCCACAAAAATCAAAAACACATTGAGCAAATTTCCGGCCGACACCGAAGCGTTCTCTCCCGCTCCCATCGCGAGACTGATGATGAGGTCCGTAGTGACGCTTACGGCGAGTATGCCTAAAATAATCCACAGATAGAGCCTGAGTTGCAGAAAGGATGCCTTCAACAGTACGCTCGTTTTATTCAATTCGCTGTCCCCCTTCGATCAAATAGGAGAAGAATTTCTGGAGCGGCAGGCTTTCGATAGAAATGTCGAGATCGTTAGCCAGCCGTCGATCCTTATCTCCGAGCGATGCATAGACCGCAGCCAGGAGGTCTTTTCCGTAAGTCTCTTGATAGATGACCTGCCTGCCGTAAATGAAGCTCTCAACAGTTTCGCGGTCACCCCTCAACAAATGAGACTGGTTTTGAATGTTGTCAACCTCGTCGTGCAACTGAATGGAGCCGGAATCCATAATATAAGCCTGTTCAATGACCGTCGCTATTTCGTCGATCAGATGGGTCGAGCATAGAATCGTACGCGGGTGTTTCGCATGATCCTCGACCAGGATGCGGTAAAACCTTTCCCGCATCAGTACATCGAGACCAAGTACCGGTTCGTCGTAGATCGTAAGTCTCGCTCGGCTTGCCAGACCGATGATATTTCCGACCAGGGATTCCATTCCTCTGGAGAGCTGGCGGATTTTCTTATTCGGATCGAGGTTGAACAATCTAAGCAGCTCGTGAGCGAAGGACCAATCCCAATTTTTGTGAAACACTGATGCAAGTTGAAGGATCTCCATGACCTTCGCGCCGCCAAAGAACAGATTCTTCTCCCGGATATAGCAAACGTCCTGCGGCGTCTCACCTTTCTTAAGCCAAAAACCCGCAACTTCGATTTGGCCGTAACTAGGGAATAGACTGCCTGTTATCATGTTCAGTAAGGTCGTTTTACCGGCGCCGTTGCGGCCGAGGAGTCCATAGATGGTATTCTCCTTCAGCTTCATTTCGAGATTTCGGACGGCATCGTGTTTGCCGTAGCTCTTCGTTAAATTCGTGCAAGCCAGAATCGTCCTCATTTTCTATCACCCACCACCCTATCCCAGAAGTTTTCGAAACAATTGACAGTACCAAACAAATCGATTATTTTAAGAATGAACCGTTCATTCATAAAATATATAACGAAAATGAGATTAAATCAAGGAGGAGGAACGACTTTATGAACACGGAACGCGCAATTATTATTGGCGGGGGTATCGCCGGACTGCTGGCAGCGAAGGTGCTGTCTGCATTTTATGAAGAGGTAGTGATCGTGGAGCGGGACGCTTTTCCTGAGCAACCCGAAAACCGTACTGGAACGCCTCAGGCTTTTCAGCCTCACCGTCTCACGCCTCGCAGCAGATTGATTCTAAACCGTTTTTTCCCTGACTTTATCGATGAGTTAATAAAAAACGGGGCACATCCGACTCGCGGGAAAAACGCACATCTCTTTAACCCCTACGGCTGTATGACGGCAGTCGAACAAAATCACAATGCTTCCTTCAGCAGAGCCCTGCTCGAATGGGTCATACGAGGCTATATTCGAAGGACTGAAAATGTTCGCTTGCTTGATATGAACGAAGTGACGCAGCTTCAAACGTCCGAAGATCGCTCTCGGATCACCGGCATCGTAATCAGGGAGCGTACGTCGGGCGATCGTAAACGGCTCACGATGACGGCAGATCTGATTATCGACACGAGCGGACGATTCTCCAAAACCGTACAATGGCTCTCGGAGCTCGGGTACGAAGTTCCTCAGCCTGATCGATTAAAGATCGACCTGGGTTACAGTACGCGCCGATACCGCATCCCTGCCGGGCGCAAGGAAGCGTTGGATATGATTCGTATAGATGGTGATCCTCTTGCCGCAGCGCATGCAGGCGCTTTTTCGATCATTGAAAACGATATCGCAGAAATGGTACTCTGGAACTTAAATGGCCGATATCCATCCACCGAGCCTGCGTTATTCGAACAAGAAATACGCCATTCAGGGAATTCGTTATTGAATGAGGCGTTGAACGGACTGGAACCGATCGGGCAACCGCGCGGGTTTAGGGTACTTGAATTGTCCAGGCAGCATTTTGAACAGATGCAGCATTGGCCGTCGGGATTGCTGGTCATGGGAGACGCCTTCTGCCAACTTGATCCCGTTTACGGCCAAGGAATGACGCTGGCTGCGATTGAAGCGGAGATCCTTGAAGCGTGCGTTCGGCGTCAGCTGAGCCAACCCAAACCTCGCTTCGAGCTTGATGTCCTTAAGCAGATGCATGATTGCATTGAGGCGGCCTGGTGGTTAAACGTCGTGTCCGACCAGCGGTGGAAAGGCGTGGAATATTTCGGTGTGAAGCCGATTCAAGGCTTGACGTTCGCGCAGCATTATTTCGATCATATTCTCAAATGGTCAACGGAAAACGCCAATCACGGTATATCCGGATTATATTGGCTCATCAACTCTTTGTTCTTATCCCCGCAACAATTGTTGAATGCGGAGATGGTCGCAGCCATGACGGCTGCAGGCGGCTCCGGTGAAGCTAAGCGTTGGCTGGACAGCTGGATCGAGGAGTCTGATCGACCGCTTGCCGAGCGGCTGTCGCTTACGATCCCTTCATTTGAGGGAGCCGTCTTCGCTGCTTTGGATGAACTTATGCCCTCAACATGATCAGTCATCGCAAGTATCTAAGCTGAAAGGAGTGCCTAACCGTTGTCGCCCTTATCCGAAGAACAGTTGATTAAACGGCGAGAAGCTCAAAGGCAGCGAATCGTAGAAGCAGCCCTAAAGGTATTTGCCGTGCGCGGCTTGCATGGAGCCAAGATGAGCATGGTCGCCGAAGAAGCCGACCTGAGCGCCGGTCAGCTCTATCGCTTTTTCGAATCGAAGGAAGAGCTGTACATCACATTGATTCGGCAAGTAGCCGAGGAGACGACCCAGGCGATGGAGCGTATCTACGACATTCCCGGCTCTCCTTACGACAAACTCCTCGCATTCACCGCAGGCATTCTGAAGGAGGAGAGCGCGCAATATCCGTTCAAGCTGATCCAGCACGCCAATGCGGCCGAAGACGTGCCTGACGAGGCTAAACAACTGCTGCAGCAATTTACCGCCAAGCGCTATATCGAGCAGCTGCTTCCTCTGTTCGAGGAAGGACAGCGGATGGGGGATATCGCGCAGGGGGATACCCGCAAACTCATATCCGCCTTCCTGACATTCTTGTCCGCATTGATTACGCTCAACATGCCTATCGATGAGGATCATCAAATGCCGGATGCGGATATGCTCATGCGAATTATAGAGGGTCCGCGCGTCCGAGAACGCTAGCCATGAATCATTCCAAGAAACATTATCCGGGTCGGAAACCAAATCCTAGGCGGGAACAGGAGGAGCGAGATATCGCTCCTCTTTTTACTGCTCTCGACGATAGGCTGACAACAATTAAACGACTATAGATGGTTGGCAGGGAGGTGAAGATGAAAGGTCGTACCCTGGCCTAATTTACTTGTAACATTAATCGCTCCACCGTGCTGATGAATCGTCGTAAAGACTTGCGTTAACCCCATGCCCGTTCCGTCGTTTTTCGTTGAAAAAAAGGGCGTCCCTAACATTTTGATTTGTTCTTCCGGTATCCCCACTCCCGAATCTTTAAACTTGAGATGAATAAATCCGTCTTTGTAAAAGTGCTCGATCGTGAGTTCGCCTTTTCCTTCTATCGATTCCAGCGCATTTTTGATCAAATTAAAAAAGGCTTTAAACAACAAATTTTTCTTGCCGCTGATTTTCTTATCCTGATCATGGAAAATTTTAGTTACTTTAATGTTATACAGCTTTTCCTGGAACAAAAAAATCAGGGATTCTAACTCGGAGCATAAATCGATTGAAATGCTCGGTTCGTCGTCCAAATCCGGTTTTGCGACTTGCAATAAATTGTTTAGCGTTTTAATAGCATTATCCAGCTCTTCAACAATGATATCGAAGTAGGCGTGACTGACCTGCTTCTGCAATAGTTGAACAAACCCCTTAACGGTCGTCAAGGGGTTTCGAACCTCATGAGCAATACCGGCCGCCATTTGCCCGATTGCGGATAATTTCTCGGCAGCGGATAAGCGCTTCTCCGCAGCTTTTCGCGTCGTGCTATCCAGTACCCTTAGTTGAATAAGGGTTTCATTGCCTAGAATGTACGGCGCAGCCGCGATGACGACATCAATGAACTCACCGTCTTTTCGAATCATTTTTTGTTCGACAAGCTCAACCGGCTCGCTGTTCTTGTTACTAACATTGGCAAACTGCTCGTTAAAAACGCGGTGATCGTCAGGATGCAAAAAATGCCGAATATCGACGCCGATAATTTCATCGGGATAAGACAAACCCAGGAAATTGAAACCGGTTTGGTTCACGTAGATAACTTTCCAATTTTGAAGAACGAATATAGCTTCGAGAGAATATTTAACCAATTGATCGTAATCCAACTCCGCTTTCCCAAGCATTTTAGTCAAGATACTGCCCTCCCGTCTCTCAATTACAATATTGCGACGAAGCAGTTCATTTCTTATTTGTTTTACAAATTCAATGTCAAGACCTGATTCCAATGCGCTGGAATAAGCTTCAAGCAAATCTTGATCGGTAATGCTGTGCATGGTAGGCCTCCGCCATTTCAATTATGTTCGATTGAGGAATAAGGACAGAATCAGGCTGTCCACGCTATGTATGAGTCTATTGCTATTATTATCCTGTTCTTCTCTAAGAACTGTCAAATTATTTAGAGCGAATTTTGCAACTTAATGGGGACAAAAAAAGCGATGATCGGGACGGCGGTTTAAAGGCGTCGTCTCGATCGATCGCTGATTTAATTCATCGCTTAAATTAATAGATGGCCGCCTTCCACATGAAGAACGGTTCCGGTCACAAATTGATTCTGCAGCAGATAGAGAACGCTTTGCGCGACGTCTTCCGCTTTTCCGACTCTTTTCACGGGGAGCTTGCCTGCCAATGCTTCATAAAATTGATTGCGCGCCTCAGCGGACATTTTACTTCGTGAAGGCGTATCGATAATGCCTGGAGACACGATATTCACTCGGATCGGGGCTAGCTCCAGGGCGAGCGTTTGGCCAAGATTCGACACGGCTGCATTGACTGCCCCGAGCGCCGATGAACCCATCATCGCTTTGTAAGCAACGACGCCGGAGAATAACGTAATCGAACCGTTCGGCGAAATTTGGGCTGCGCCGTATTTTGCGGCATAGTATTGACCCCAGAATTTGTTTTCGAACAATTTTCGAACTTGAGCGGTCTCCGTTTGAAGGAAGGGCCCGCCCGATGTTTCCGCGGCGCTGACGACCAGATGGTCGTAAGGACCGACTTTATCAAAAAAGGATCTTACCTGCGATTCATTGGTCGTATCCAGTTGATAAGTCGTCGTTTTGAATCCCAAAGCCTCTTTTGCTTTCTCCAACTTCTGTTCAGAGCGGCTGGCGATGATCACGTCTGAGCCAAGCTTGATCGCTTGCTTAGCGGTTTCCAAACCGATGCCGGAGCTCCCGCCGATGATGACGACTCTTTGATCATGTAACATACTTTTTCCTCCTCTATTTTGATATAAAACGACTTATAAATTCAATGCGTCTTTCAGATGTGCTTCGAGTTCCGATACAAACGTATCGATCTTCGGATTTTTAATGACATCGTAGCAAGCAAAGCTCTTTAAAGGCTGCATGCCGAGAAACGCTTGCGCACGATGCAAATGGCTTAGCGCTTCTTCTAAGCCATCCCCTTTAAAAAACTGCGACGGATCATTAAATGCTTTTTCGGGCGCATTCCAAGTCGTTGAGAACATATAGCTTTTTCCGGTTAATAATCCCCCGCTCCCATAAGGATCAGCGCCTTGGAAAAACAAGCCGTATGCATACACTTCATCCATGTATGTCTTTAATAAACCCGGGACATTGAACCAATAGATCGGGGTTTGGTAAATGACTACATCGGCCCAGATAAACTTCTGTCTTTCTTCTTCGACGTTGTATCCGTTTTGAACGATGGTTGTTTTTACGCTGTGCTTTTCGTTGAATAGTCTCACCATGCGATCTACCAAAGTTCGGTTTAATTGGCCCGCCGTCGAACCATACTTTTGATGACCGTTGATGATCAATATTTTTTTCATTTTTACCATCTCCTTTAGAACGAAAGTGTCGGCGCATTTATATTATTAATGCAGTAAGTTTCTTTTGGGAAGTAGTGATATTTAATTCATATAGTTTCCGAAAAGATATTATTGTGATAATATAAGCAAAAAATCGAAAAAAACGTTGTTGGAGGATTTTTCGAATGAGCGGATCTGAAATCATTGCATTGACGAAAGGAACGCCGGGCGAGCCGTGCCCCATCGCCAAAACGCTTGATGTGATCGGGACGAAGTGGACCTTTTTAATTATTCGGGATTTGCTTATCGACGGAACGCTGAGATTCGGCGACCTGTTGAGATCCTTGGATGGGATCAGTCCTAAAACGCTCTCGCTCAGACTCAAGGAATTGGAAGATCGGGGCGTACTGGAGAGGAGGGTATTTCCGGAAGTTCCGCCGCGCGTGGAATATACGCTGACCGAAAAAGGAAAACGACTGGAAGGTATTTTTATTGAATTGAAGAGATTTGGGTTGAATTTATAAATAGCTTTATTAAACGATATGGACGGCGACATTCAACGGCGCATACGACGAAGACCGGGCGGCAATCGCCCGGTCTTCGTCTGCGTTCACGCGTATGACTTGAATGCTTGAAGCCCATTATTGCGCAGCTTCGCGTGCGAGCTCTTTGTGCACGAGCGGCGCGACCTTCGTGCCGAGCAGCTCGATCGTGCGCAGCAGCTCGCGGTGGGGCAGCGTGCTGACGTCCACGTGCAGGAGGAAGCGCGTCAACCCGAGATTTTTGCGCAGCAGCACGATCTTCTCGGCGACATACTCGGGATCGCCGACGTAGAGCGCGCCGCGAAGGCTGCGGGCCGCGTCGAACGAATCGCGGGTGTACGGCGGCCAGCCGCGCTCGCGCCCGATCGTGTTCATCTGGGCTGCCGTCGACGGGTAGAACAAGTCGGCGGCCTTTTCGACGGTATCCGAGATGAAGCCGTGCGAATGCGTCGCGATCTGCAGCTTGCTCACGTCGTGTCCGGCCTTCGCGGCAGCTTCCTTGTAGAGGGCGACGAGCGGCGCGAACCGCTCCGGCATGCCGCCGATGATGGCGAACACGACCGGCAGTCCCAGCGTGCCGGCGCGTACCGCGGACTCGGGGTTGCCGCCAGTGCCGATCCATACGGGCAGCGGCTCCTGGACGGCGCGCGGGTAGACGCCGAGGTTTTGAATGGCGGGGCGATGGCCGCCGCGCCAATTTACTTTCTCGGAATCGCGAATGGCGAGCAGCAGCTCCAGCTTTTCATCGAACAGGCTGTCGTAGTGATTCAGGTCGTAACCGAACAACGGGAACGATTCGATAAAGGAGCCGCGGCCTGCCATAATTTCCGCCCGGCCGTTCGATAAGCCGTCCAACGTCGAGAAGGCCTGGTATACCCGGACCGGATCGTCGGAGGACAAGACGGTCACGGCGCTCGAGAGCCGGATCCGCTTGGTCGTGGCTGCGGCGGCGGCCAATATAACGGCCGGCGCGGAGCTCGCGTAGTCTGCGCGGTGATGCTCGCCGATCGCGTAGACGTCAAGGCCGACTTGCTCGGCCAGATTAATCTCTTCGATCGCTTGGCGAAGCCGTTCGGCATGCGTGATGCCGCCCGCTCTCGGAGCGGCCTCGAGGAATGTGCTGATGCCAATTTCCATAGACGTCGTCAGTTCGGACATGATGATCGCTCCCTTCTGGATAAATTCATTATACTTTAAATATTAGCGCAACTCAATATTCGTAAGTAAATTAACGATTAGTAATCGTAATGCCGGTCGATGCCGAGTCTAACGATTCCTGCTTTACGCTCTATGCAATGTAAGGGTTTGCAGGTATGATATTTAAACAGCCAGGGATAAACTTGCCCCGCCGGATGAGGTGAACAGGTTTGGAACGTTTGAAACTTCGGCTTCGATTAAGACCGTTTCACAATCCCAGAAGCGCGCTTCACACGATGATTGTCACCAGCCTCTGTATTTTGCTGATTCCGCTGTCCATGGGGCTTTTTTTGTACATGAAGGCGGAGGGCAGCCTGGAGAAAAGCACGAACCGTTCGAATGCCGCGCTGCTGGAGCAGCTCAAGCTGATGCTCGACAACAAGCTGTCCGAAGTCGACATCCTGTCGCGGCAGGTCGTGTTCGATCCCAAGCTCGATTACATGCTGAAGATTCCGGACCAGATGAGCAGCGCCGACCGGTACAAGTTCGTCGAGTTCATGCAGGACAAGATGGCCCGGTACCGCAATATGATCAGCGATTTCATCTTCGACTACTTCGTTTATTTCTCCCGCAGCGATACGATCGTCAAGTCTGACATGATTACCGATTCGCGAACTTTTTATTCGACGAACTACACCTTCAAGGGTCAATCGTACGAGCAGTGGAAAAAAGGGCTGCTGGACAGCCTGCAGACGGGCACTTACTCGCCTGTGGCATCGCTGGCAAGAGGTTTGAATCCGCTTGCAAGCCTCGAGGATATTCCGGCTGAAGCGATCGTCTATTCGCAGACGCTGCCCGTACGCTCGCCATCGGACAATCAAGGCCAATTCGTCGTGCTGATCGACGTCGACCTGATCAAGCGGATGTTCGCTCAGCTCGAGTCGGCTAGTCACAGCTCGATTTATATTATCGACGACAAGGGCCGGACGATTATGAGCACGAGCGAGACGCCGATCCCCGAAGCGCTGCTTCGGCGGACGGAGCAGGCGGACGCGCCGTTCGCGTACCGGATGGACGGCGTCGATCAGATGGTATCGTTCGTCTCTTCACAGCAGGCGCATCTGCGCTACATTTCCGTCACGCCCAATGATTTTTTCATGCGGCAGGTGAACCAGATTCAAACTTGGTCCGTCCGGCTGCTCATCTTGTGCGTGCTCCTCGGTCTGCTGGCCGTCATCGGGAGCGTTTATCGGAACTATAAGCCGCTGCAGCATACGCTCAACGCCATTATGAGCGGCAAGCCGCTCAGCGGTCGTCCCTCGTCAGGCGAGTACGAGTTCATCCGCCAGACGATCGAGGGCTCGATCCATGAAGAGAAGCATCTGCGCAGCACCCTGTCCAAGCAAGCCCCGTTCATCCGCGCCAATTATTTGTCCCGGCTGCTGCAGGGCAACACGGAGCCCGACCTGTCGGCGAGCGGAGAAGAGGCGCTGAAGTTCATGGATCTGAAGTTCAGCGGGGATCGGTTCGCCGTGTTGCTCGTCCATATTGAAGACGTTCAGCCCGCATCCGAAGACCACGAACAGCAGCGGGCATTGGCCCGGTTTATCGTCTCCAATGTCAGCGTCGACTTGATCGAGCCGCATCATGCGGGTTATCCGGTCGAGCTGGACCGCGACCGCGTGGCGATCATCGTCAATGTCGGGCCGGACCGGGCGTCCGAAGGGGCTGAAGATCTTCGGTCGATCGCCGAGTCGCTGTTCGATACGTTGAAGCAGCGGTTCAAGATGAGCCTCACCGTGGCCGTCGGCGACATTCATCAAGGGCCGAAGGCGGTGCGCGATTCCTGTACGGAGGCGCTCGCCGCGCTCGAATACCGTCTGATCATGGGCAACGACGTCATCATCCATTTCCGGGACATCGTCGGCACGAATCAGCATTACTACTACCCGCTGGAGACCGAGATTCAGCTCACCAATCTGGTGCGCGGAGGCGATGTCGACAACGTCGAAAAGCTGCTCGATAAAATCTTTTCAATGAATTTCGATGCCAATCCGATTACGCCGGAGCTTGGAAAATGCTTGTTTTTTAACGTCATCAGCACCTTCCTGAAGATCAGAAACGCCACGAATGCGAATCCGGAAGCCGTACTCGGCTCGGACTTCGATCCGATCAAAGCCGTGTTCAGCCATCAGACGGCCGAGGGCATGCAGCGAATGACCAAGGAGCTGTACGCCAAGCTGACGCGCTCCTTCAGCGTCGGACGCTCCGAGCACCATACGCAGCTGCTGCAGGAGGTCGTCGGGCTCGTCGACAGCTGTCTCGGCGATCCGAACCTGGGACTCGCGATGATTGCCGAACGGCTCGGCATGACGCCGCAATATATTTCCACGTTTTTCAAGAAACATCAGGGGCAGACCCTTCTCGAGTACATCACGCAAAAGCGGATCAAGTCTTCGAAGCAGCTGATGCGCGACAAGGAGCTGACGATCGGACAGATCTCCCAGATGGTCGGGTACAACAATGACGTCGTCTTCATCCGCGCATTCAAAAAGTTGGAGGGCGTCACGCCGGGCAAATTCCGGGAGGCATTCGATTCGGCCCCGGCCGTTGACCATTCATAGGGCGGCGAGAATCGGCAGGGCAGCGATGACTGCCCTTTTTTTTCGTTCCCGGGCCGCCGAAGAACTGACGTTTTTAAAGGTGTGACCGATTTTTTTTAAGGGGCTGCGCATTTCTTACGATTGTACAACGGATGTGAAAAAGAGAGCGTATACGCCATCTCGGCGCGGCGCCTACACTGAAGACCGAACGACGCGACATGGCTGGGTCCCATGCCCGCCAACTTAAAAGGGAGGTTCAAAGATGATCAGAAAAAAACAAGTCATTCCGATCGCGCTGTCCGCAGCGCTCGCTTGCTCGCTCGCCGCGTGCAGCGGCAAGGACGACAAGACGGGGGCGAGGGCGACGACCGGATCGTCGCCGAAGGCATCCCAGTCGGCGAATCCGCCCAAGCTGACCCATTTGAATTACTGGGTGGCGAATCATACCGCGGCCACGTCTCAGATGAAGACGTACGCCGAGATGGGCATGTACAAAGAGCTGGAGAAGCTTACCGGCGTCAAGGTCGATTTTCAGCACCCGCCGATCGATTCCGCTCAGATGCAGGAGCAATTCAATCTGATGATCGTCTCCAATGAATTGCCGGACATCATCGAATACAACTGGATCAACTTCCCGGGCGGACCGCAGAAGGCGATCAAAGACAACAAGATCATTAAGCTGAACGATCTGATCGATCAATATGCGCCGAACCTGAAGAAGCTGCTCGATGCGCATCCGGATTGGAAAAAGCAGATCGCGACGGATGACGGAAGCATTTACGCGTTCCCGTTCCTGCGCGGCGGCGAAAAGGTGCGCGTATTTTTCGGACCGGCGATTCGCCAGGATTGGCTGGACAAGGTCGGGATGCAGATGCCGACGACGATCGACGAATGGTACAACGTTTTGAAAGCGTTTAAAGAGAAGGATCCGAACGGGAACGGCAAAGCGGACGAAATTCCGATCTACCTGGACAAGGACCTATTCAATGTCGACGCGCCGTTCCTCGGCGCCTGGGGAATCAACAACAGCTTCTACCAGGACAACGGAACGGTCAAGTTCGGTCCGATTCAGCCGGAATTCAAGGCGTTCCTTGAGACGATGAACAAATGGTACAAGGAAGGGCTGCTCGATCAGGACTTCGCGGCGCCGAACGCCAAGCTGCTCGACAACAAGATGACGACCGACCTGCTCGGCTCGACGGCCACCTACAACGGCGGAGGCATCGGCAAATACGCGGGGCTCATGAAGGACAATCCAACCTTCAAGCTCGTCGCTGCGCCTTATCCGGTTCTCAAGGCGGGAGACCCTGCCATTTGGGGACAAAAGGACTTCGCATTCAACGGCATAGGCGCCGCGATCACGACGAGCAACAAAAATCCGATCGAGACGGTCAAATGGCTGGATTACGCCTATGGGGATCAAGGCCAGCTCCTGTTCAACTTCGGCATCGAGGGCCAGAGCTATACGATGCAGGACGGCAAGCCGGCGCTGACGAAGGAGATCTTGAATCCGACCGGCGGCGTCAGCATCCAGCAGGCGATCGCCAAGTTCAACCGGGCGACGTGGAGCGCGCCGTTCGTGCTGAGCGACGACTTCCAGGTCCAGTACATGGCGCTGCCGCAGCAGAAGGACGCGCTCGCCATCTGGTCGAAGCCGACGGCCGAACGCAAGATGCCGCTCGTCACGCCTACGGACGAGGAGTCCAGCAAGTTCGCTTCGATCATGGCGGATATCAATACGTACAGGGACGAGATGCTGCTGAAGTTCATTATGGGCGCGGAGCCGATCGACGGCTTTGACGGCTACGTCAAAAAGATCAAGAGCATGGGCATCGACGACGCGATCCAGATTCAACAGGCCGCGCTCGAACGCTTTAACGCCCGCTAAATACGGGGGGCGGTCCGGAGAGAGGAGGCGCCTTTCTCCGGACCCGCTTCGCCCCAAGCTTACAGAGAAAGGCAGGAGAAACGATGCCGAAAAGCGCAGGCCATCCGGCAGCATGGCGGACGATCAGGACCGACCTCAGGCGGCACTGGTCCATTTATTTGATGGCGCTGCCCGTCATCGCATACTATGCGATCTTTCAGTACGGACCGATGTACGGCCTGCAGATCGCCTTCAAAGACTTTCAGCCGACGAAAGGCATAGCGGGAAGCCCTTGGGTCGGCTTCGAGCATTTCCGCAGCTTCTTCAACGGCATCTACTTCTGGCGCTTGATCAAGAACACGCTGCTGATCAATGCCTACGATCTGCTGTTCGGCTTCCCGGCTCCAATCGTGCTGGCGCTGCTGCTCAACGAGATTCGCGGCCGTTTTTTCAAGCGGTTCGTGCAGACCGTATCCTATCTGCCTCACTTTATATCCATCGTCGTCGTAGCCGGAATGATGGCCGATTTCTTAAGCCGCGCCGGTCTCGTCAACCAGATCCTGTCGGCCTTCGGCATGACGCCGGTCGACTTCCTGAAGGAAGCGGGCTGGTTCAGGTTCCTGTTCGTGTCCTCGGGCATCTGGCAGAGCGTCGGGTGGGGATCGATCATCTATCTGGCGGCGATCACGACGATCGATTCGACGCTGTACGAAGCGGCGAGGATCGACGGCGCGGGACGGTGGAAGCAGACGCTCCACGTCACGCTCCCTGGCATCATGCCGACGATCGCCATTCTGTTCATCCTGCAGATGGGCCATATGATGACGGTCGGCAGCGAGAAGGTGCTGCTCCTCTATAATCCGCTTACGTATTCGACGGCGGACGTCATCTCGACATACGTATACCGCAAAGGCGTGCTTGAGGCGAGCTACAGCTTCACGGCGGCCGTCGGCCTGTTCAACTCGGTCGTCAGCTTCATCCTGATCGTCGCGGCCAACAGCGCCACCCGTCGGCTGGGCGACAACAAACTGTGGTAAGGGGAAATCGCGCATGAAACCTACGACGGGCGAGCGCGCGTTCGGCTGGCTGAACGCGTTCTTCATGATCGGTCTGTGCTTCGTTACGCTATACCCGTTCTTGTACGTGCTATTCGCATCGTTCAGCAATCCGACGTCCTTCCTGCAAAGCAGCGGCCTGCTGTTCAGGCCCGCCGGCTTCGACCTCGGGGCTTACCGGGCTGTGTTCCACAATCCGATGATCATGAAGGGCTACGGGAATACGCTCTTGTACGTGACGCTCGGAACAGCGATCAATCTGATCATGACGGCGATCGGCGCTTACGTCACGTCGAGATCGCAGCTGTACTTCCATAAAATTCTGATGTTCCTGATCGTCGTCACGATGGTGTTCCAGGGCGGCCTCATTCCGAGCTATCTGTTGGTCAACCAGCTTGGCATGATGAACTCGATGTGGGCGCTGCTCGTCCCTGTCGCGATCAACACGTTTAACCTGATCATCATGCGAACTTCCTTCCAGAGCGTGCCGGTCAGCCTGGAGGAGTCGGCGCGATTGGACGGCGCCGGCGATTGGACCATTCTATTCCGCATCGTCTTGCCTTTGTCGATGCCGGTCGTCGCCGTCATGATTCTCTGGTATGCGGTCGGGCACTGGAATTCCTACTTCGCCGCGCTCGTCTACTTGCGGGATAGCGAGAAGTATCCGCTGCAGCTCGTGCTGCGCGATATTCTGATCGCCAACAACACCGATACGATGACGGCCGGATCGGCTGGCGACGACAAATACGCGATCGGGGAGACGATCAAATACGCGACGATCATCGTTTCGACGCTGCCGATCATTTGCCTGTATCCGTTTTTGCAGAAGTACTTCGTCAAAGGCGTTCTGGTCGGCGCCGTGAAAGGGTAGGAGGGCTGCAGCGTGACGACCGTACCGTTCGATAACGCGCCGTGCGGGTGGAACGAAGCGCTGCCGCTCGGCAACGGGCACTTCGGCGGCATGGTGTATTACGAGGATGCGAGGCTTACGATCGCGCTTAATCATTACGAGGTGTATTACCGCAAGCTCCATCGCTACAGCCGCAAGTACAAGGAGAGCGAGGCGCCTAATTACGGGCGCCAATACGGCCGCACGTTCGAGCAGCTCAAGCAGCGGACGCAGGATCTATATCGCGATCCGGCGAAGGAACCGGTGTACCTGTACGGCGACGCGCTGTCGGCGCATAGCATGCACCGGGCTTACGGCAAGGCGCCCGGAGGCGTCTCCCACTATCCGACCGGCGAGATCCATCTGCATCCTTCTGCGGAGCTGGATCGGCCGGACGACTGCATCCTGCAGCTGGACGTGCGGCAGGCCGCCGTTCGATTCCGTATCGAAAAGGAAGGGAAACGGCTCGAAGCGCGTACGTTCATGGCCGAGACGGGCGACTATGCGGTAACGAAGATCAGCCAGACGCAAAGCGGATTGCTAAGCGCGATCACGCTTTCCGTCCCAGCTCGGCGATATGCGGATATGGAGGTCGTTTACGAGCGGCTGAATGCCGCCACCTTTTGTTATATCGGCTCCTTTTATCCCGACGGGGAAGACAAGGCGCAGTACGCTCCGTTTTCTTTTATCGTCATGACGCGGCTGATCGGCGCTGAGGGCGACTTCGAGTTTCCGGCATCCGAGGGCGCAAGTATTCGGCTTCGCGAGGCGGGGACCCACGTGACGATGCTGACGACTGTCGTGACGGAGGCGCAGTCGGACGAACTGCTCGCCGAGGCGACGCGGCGCTTGGACCGGGCCGAATCGCGGATCGGGGACCTTGAGGCCGGCCACCTCGCATACTGGCGGCAATTCTGGGCTAGGTCCGCCGTGTCGCTGCCCGACAAGCTGCTCGAGGACCTCTGGCATATTCATCTGTATGCCATCGCCTGCAGCAACGGCCGGGGCGGTACGATGCCCGAGCAGGCATGCGGCTTGAACGGCCTATGGGATATCAAGCAGCCGACCAAATGGGGCAGCATGTGGTATTGGGACGTCAACATCCAGGCCGCTTTTTGGCCGTTGTATACGGCCAACCGCTTGGATCTGGCGCAGGCGTTCAACGACGGGTTGCTTTCCTATGTCGGCGAGGCCGAGCGGATGGCCCGGCAGTTTCACGGACTGGACGGCGTGGCCGGCGATTATCCGCATGCGCTGTATCTCAGCATATGGCCTTGGTGCGCGCAGTTGGTTTGGGACTATTACCGGTACAGCATGGATACGGACTTTTTGCGGGAAAAGGCGTATCCGCTGCTGCGGCGGATCGCGATTTTTTTCGAAGGCTACGCGCAGTACGATGCCGAACGGGACGCATACGTCGTTTTCCCGGATATCTCGCCTGAACAAGGCCCGCTGACGCGGAACTCGACCTGTACGCTCGCATCGGTCAAATACATGCTGTTCAAGGCGGCTGAGGCCGGCGAGCTGCTCGGCGCGGCGGAGGAAGAGCGGGTCGGATGGAGACATCTCGCCGAACGGCTCGTTCCTTACCCGCATGCGGATGCCCCGCTGTACGGCGATACGCTGCTCGACTCCGAATGGGCGCCGGCCGGCATGCATCTGCGGCACCCGTCGCTTCTTATGCCGATTTATCCGATCGGAGAGATCGACAGGCATAGTGAAGAGACGGTTCGCAAAAGAGCGGAAAATACGCTCCGCTACGCCGAGGAAAATACCGAGTTCGGCATGTTCCAGTTTGGCTGGCTGTCGTGCGCAGCCTCGCGGCTCGGCAAGGGAGATGCCGCGCTTCGGCTGCTGTACGAGCAGGGCATCGATCTGTCGATGCGGCCTAATGGCTTGTTCGCCGAAGAGACGGAGCGCTGGATCAATTACTGCAACATCACGAACGAGCCGTTGTACCATCCGTGCATGATGGAGGCTTCTGGCGGACTTGTCGCGGCGGTAAACGAGATGCTGCTGCAGAGCTATGACGGTGCGATCGACGTGTTCCCCGCCGTGCCGAAGGGAGAGCGCGAACGCGAGCGTGCAGCCGGGCGCTACGATCATCTCGCGGAAGAGCGCCTGCGGGAGTACGAGAAATGGAACGACTGCGCGTTCCGGGGACTGCTCGCCGTCGGCGGCTTCGAGGTGAGCGCGCGCCTGCGGGACGGACGCACGGCCTGGATCGGCATTCGAAGCCTGTCGGGGGGCAAGGCCGTAGTCAGGCGTCCTTTCGGAGAAGCGTCGCGTATAGTCGTCGCACGGCTGGCCGGATCGTGCAGGACGGAGACGGAGCATGCCCTGGGCGCAGACGGGTGCCTGCGATTCGATACGGAGCGCGGCGGCGATTATGAGATTTATCCACTGACAGACGCGCCGCCGCCCGACAGACGGGAGATGTTGGGGGGTGCAGGGAGGGGAGTCAGCCTGGAAATCCACCCGGAAGTACACCCGGAAGTACACCCGGAAATACACCCGGAAGGCATCCGGGAAGCCTGCCCGAAACACAGCACGGAAGCCCGCCGCGCTCCCCGCGTTCACGAAGCGCACACGCATCGCAGGGTATTCCTGGGCAAAGATCGGGACACCCATCACTATCGTATGCTCGATCACTTCACGTTCGACTACTATGCCGGCAATCGCCGGGAATCCCGGGTTGCCGTGTACCGTCTTGACTTCGGCGTCGCGCCCGAGCTGTTGTCCAAAGACTATGCCGACGCCCTTCCCAGGCAGCTGCATGCGGAAGGCGTCCCCGGCCAGACCTTCCGCAAAATATCGCCGGACTGCGTCTTCTCGCCGCGCGCCGGCATCGGCTGGACGGGCGGCGCCGGGATCGAAGCCGCCGATCGCGGGAGGCCGGATCTGTTGCGCCGGGACTTCGTCGGAGGGACGGAAGAGGCGGTCTTTGTCGTAGAGCTGCCGAAGGGCAGATACGATCTGCTTATCGTATCCGGGGACGCCGCGGCGCCATCCTGCACGGTGATGGAGATGCCCGGCGCCTTGCCGTGGCGGACGGAACATGCGTTCCGCGCCGGCGAATTTTCGACGGACATCCTCCCGCTTACGCAGCGGCAGGACGGACTCGTGACCTTGCGGTTCCGGCCGGATGCAGGCTTGCCGTGGCGGCTGAACTTGCTTGTGATCAACAAAAATTACACGTACCTGTAGCGATAAGAAAGATGCGCCGCTGGTCAAGCTGTTCCAGATGTACGGCCAAAATTGGCTGGCCGGCGAGTCGCCCGAGGATCGCACCCGGCAGCTGCTCTCGGTATACGCGAGTCGCGGGGCCGGCACCGTCAAAGTCACCGGAAATGGATGAAATGCAGGAACCAATCGCAGGCCGGGCTCAGCACGGACTGTTGAAGGCTGATCAGCGTCAAGCTGGGCCAATCGTTTAGCTTCGCAAGGCTCATATAGGCGCACCAGACGACAAGCGCGAGGAAGCCGGCCGATTCTCCTTTTCGGCCGTTCGCCAGCATCGCTTTACACCCGAAATAGGAGAACAGCAATAATCCTGCGGCGAAAACTCCGAAGAGCAGGGTAAGTTTCATTCGTTATCCTGCTCCTCGAGTTTTTTAAACGTCTTGGTACTGACGCCGACTCGCTCGATTTTGACTTTAATGTCGGTCTTCATCGCGATCGCGGCGAACTGTTCGTCCCAATCGTTTTTCAGCGACTTCCAATATTTCGGATCGAGCCGATGGACGGCTTCAGCGAAGCCAAGAACGTCGGCTTTATGCGCTCTGACGGCATCCCAGGCCTCTTCGACGATCTTTTCGACTTCTCCTTTTAAGCGGGCTTCTAATTGATGAAGGACGCTCGGATCCAGCAGGTCGAGCGCGCAGTTCATCTCTTCGAGCGCGCCTTCGGTCTGAATGTTGACTTCCATGGCCAGCCGGTTCCCGCTCCGCCTGGGCGTGAGCTTTGTCGAAGACTTCGCGATTCGAAAAGTTCCCAGCTGGCTTTGGCTGTTCCGATCGCCGCAGGGAAAAGCGATCGACGCGAACTTGATGCGATCGGCGATAAAGGCCACGCCGAGCGCTTCCCGCTGGCTCAACCAGCCCACCATCCGACCGGACTTAAACAGGGCCAGGCGTCCGAGCTTCAGTCTCGCCGACATGCTGGTTTCGGACAGCTTGTCCGTCGCGTTCACGTCCGGCGAGCCGCCAATGTAGATTTCCGGCAATACGCCGCTTCGTCCGTCCCCCACGATACTCATCGCGAACTCGTATACCTTGACGGCAGGCAGAATCGAATCGATTCTGCTTTCCTTCGCGATCAGCGCCTGCAGCCCCTCCCCGCTGATGCGCTGCATGGCGAACAACTGACGGAGCATTCGCGAAGGGTCCCCTTCGGAGATCAGAATATTGACGGTCTCCCGCGCTTCCGGCAGCCTAAAGTACACGTCCAGGATGGCGTTCATGCCGGAGCGGGCGGCCCGGTCGCTCACGACCAGCACGCGGTTATGCGCAAAATAGAGCTGCCGCGGGCTTTCCATGACGCTGCGGGACACTGCCTCCCTAATCGTCTTTCCCGTTGTCGAATATACCGTAATCGGCGATCCGCCGCCTCCGCCGCCTCCGCCGCCGCTGTAACCTGAAGAGATGGCGGAAGGGATAATGACCTGGTAGGAGACGGTCCAACCCTTATCCGTCTTGTCGAAGCTCGTGGCGGACGTGATGGCGAGCTCGTTGAGTTCGGCCCGGTCCCAGCAGCCCGTCAGCAGGATGCAGGAGGCGAGGCAAGCGGCAGCCAAGATACCCCTACGAATCGTTCGGGTCATACGAACGTCGCCTCCTCATTCCTTTGGTCGTGACCCACAGACCTAGCGCGATGATTGCCGGCACCAGCGCATTGCTGAACAGCAGGTCTAAAAAACCGGTTTTTACCGTGTATGCGTAGAAGTCGGCGGCATTGCCCCACGCGTACAGCGCGTTCAGCAACACGAACAGACCCAGCGCGAATAGGAATGGCCGCTCGCTGCGGATATGGAAGCTTTGCACCAAGCACTGGCTAGCCCCGAACATGAGGACCGAGAGCTTCAAGTACATGGTCAGCAGCCAGATCGAGATGAATACGATCTCGAGACGCTCAAGCAGGCTGCCGATCTCGATGACGCTCACGATCAAAAAACTTGGATAGGTGATGAGCGGCACGAGACGCGGGCCGAACGTCGCGATCGAGACGGCGACGGTGACGGTGATCGCCGCGCCGGCAAGCGCCACGCCCGCGATTCCCGTGCGAATCGCGCTTTTTTTTTGCCGGATATAAGGCGCTAGCAGCAGCAAGACCGCGACTTCGGACAGCCAGCTGGCAGGCAGGAGACTGCCCTTCAGAACGGGCGTAAAGGAGCCCTCCCACAGCGGAAGCAGCGGCTTCGCGTGCATGTTTTTCATAATGAGCAGAGAGCCTGCGGCGATCAACAGGACCGAGACGAGGAATGTGATCATATTCACCCTGACGATCGTCTCAATCCCTTGGCCTACCGCGTAGAGCACGACCAGCATGATGATCGTCATCGTCAGCCATGGCGGCGTGCGATGGAGCACTTCATCGGATATAAAAAACGAAAATTCGCTCAGCGTGATCACGGCGATCGTGATATAGTAGCGGGCCAGGAACAGGCCGACCAATACGCAAACCCATCGTCCGAGCCGTTTCTCCAGCCAATTCATCAAGGGCATGCCGGGGTTTTGATTGCAAATATAGCCGATTAGCACGGCGATCCCGATTCCGAAAACCGTGCCGAGCGCCGCCGATTGCCAGGCGTTTTGCTTCGCGAACGATGTGATCGCTCCGGGAAGCAGCAGGATGCCCGTCGGCGCGATCGTGAACATGATGAGCGCCGACACTTGAAAGGATGTGATTTTCTCTTTCATTCGTCGTTCCTTTCGCCGGAAGAGGACGAAGGCGGCTCGGGCTTTTGGTTTTTGCCCTGCCGGACGTTCGCCTTCGGATCAGCGATCAGCCGCGGCCTCGTCGAGAGCGCCCACCAAGGCAAGCGGATAAACACATCCTTCAGGTTGGGGATCGAGAGCGGCGACAACGGCAGCATGAACGGAATGCCGAACGACCGGAGACTGACCATATGAATCAACAAAAACATCAGCCCGGTCATGACGCCGAACAAGCCGAAGGTGCCGCCCAGTATCATCATGGCGAATCGGATGAGCCGGGAGGCCGTCGCCATGTTGACCGACGGAATAACGAAGTTCGCGATGGCCGTAAAGGAAACGACGATGACCATCGCCGCCGATACGAGCCCGGCCTGCACGGCAGCTTGACCGAGCACGAGAGCGCCGACGATCGAGATCGCCGATCCCATCGCTCTCGGCATGCGTACCCCGGCTTCGCGGAGCACTTCGAAGGTGATCTCCATGATGAAGGCTTCCACGATCGCCGGGAACGGCGTCCCCTCCCGCTGCGCGGCCAGGCTGACCAGCAGCGTCGTCGGAATCATTTCCTGATGAAAGGTCGTGATCGCGATGTACAGCGAAGGTAGAAGCATGGATGCGAGGAACGAACCGAATCGGATCAATCGCAGAAAAGAAGCGATGTCGAAGCGTTGATAATAGTCTTCGCTCGATTGAAAGAAACGGTTGAACGTGACCGGCGCGAGCAGCACGAAAGGCGTGCCGTCTACGATGATCGCGATCTGGCCTTCCAGGATCCCGCCGACGATCGCGTCGGGGCGCTCCAGGTTTTGCAGCGTCGGAAACGGCGTGAACGTCCGGTCCTGAATGAACTCTTCGATATAGCCGCTCTCCAGGATGCTGTCCGTATCGATGCCGTCGAGCCGTTCGTGGATTTCGTCGACGATTTTTTGGTTCGCGATGTCCTTCAGGTAGACGACGGCGATTTGGGTTTGCGTCACCGTTCCGATGCTTTTATGATCGATCCTCAGCTTCGGCGACTTGATTTTTCTGCGGATGAGTGAAACGTTCGTCCGAATGCTTTCCGTGAATCCTTCCTTCGGTCCGCGAATGACGGTCTGGGAGCTCGGTTCTTCTATGCTGCGATGCTCGCCGCCCGCCGTGTTCGCGCATACGGCGATCTCGCTCCCCTCGGCAAGCACGACCGTACTGCCCTCAAGGAGCGAATTGAGAATCTCTTCGCCGGTTCGGATCTCCGCGATGCCGCCGACGGCCAGCACCTTTTCTTTGAGCAGCCGCAACCGATCTTGGGGCAATGCCGCCGCATCGAGCGAATGCGCCGCGTCCAGAATGCGGTCGACGATCCTCCCGTTGACGGCCATCGGATCGACCAGTCCTTCGATGTAGACGATCGTCACGAGCGGCTGCCCGTCCGCGCCGCAGGCAAAAGCGCGGGTCACGATATCTGTGCCGTGGCCCAGCTCGTTCATCATCCATCCAAGCGCAGATGCGGACGATTCTGGAATCGGGGTTGAACGTCGTTTGGTCATGCGCGCACCTTCATTCGTCGGTTTTTCGCCAGCATGATCAAGAGTAGGAGCAGGGGAATGGCGATTTGAAAGATCGGGAAGTGATACTTCAAATTGTATTTGAAGCCGACCCACACCTGCGCCATCTGACTGCGGAACAGGAGGGAGCCGCCGAAGATCACCATCCCGACCGGCAAGATCATCGTGCGGTGCCGCAGCTTGAGCAGACGGGAAGCGGCGAGCGTAGCGGCCAAAAAGTAGGTCGTTTGCTTCATGAACACGCCCGTGAACAGGAGCAGCGCGACGAAGGGGTCCATCCGTTCGATGATGCTGGCGATCTGGACGAAGCTCGTGCCCATCATGAACGGAATGGAGCTGATCAGCGATACCGGACCGAGGCTGCCGATGATGGCTATGTTGGTGATGACAATAAAGACGCCCGCGAACAAATAACTGAACAAGGTGACGCGGCCGAGCGTCTTGCGGTCGTCGTAATATGGCCAGAGCATCAGAAAAACGACCATCTCCCCGAACGGAAAAGAAATCACCTCGGGAATCGCGGCGTCGAAAACCGGACTCACGCCATCCTCCATCATCGGCAGCAGCCGTTCGAGATGAAAGATATCTCCGCCGATCAGCAAGAAGATCAGCAAGCCATAGACGACCAGAACGACGGGCAGAAGAAATTCCGCCAGGCGGAAGAACACTTCCACGCCCTGATATACGGCATAGGCAGACAAGAGAATCAATAAGAACAATACGACGACAAGCGGGGTGTGCGGAAGCAAATAAACGATCATCAAATCGCTGAATTCGCGGAAATTCCGGATAGATTTATAGCTGAAGTAGAGGATGTAGGAAAAGGCGAGCACCGTGCCCGCGTACCGCCCGAAGTAGGCCAGCAATATGTCGACGAGGTTCTGGCGAGGCGCGAGCTTCTGGATCGATAGGGTAACGAGCGCGAGCAGCGCGAAGCCGACGATCATGGCGAAAAGCGTGGCGATCCAGGCGTCGCGCTTGGCATCGCTGGCCAGCAGGAACAGAGACGAGCTTCCGATCTGAAACAGGATAATCAAGGCGGACAATTGAAAGCGGCTGTACTGGACCATGGATCGCACCCCCTCGGCAGGGTAAATTTGGAACCTCTTTATTTTGGGTGAGGGGGGGCGAAATTATGCATGATCGGCTTGATAAGCTAGCATACGTGAGGTCCATGGAAATACGCTCGAGGTTCGTGGTTCGCGTTTTAGTCGTCAAAACCAAACTATTGGTCGTTATACTGAAAGCGGTAACAGGCCTTCCGCCGGTACAATTGTAGCATAGATAGGCGTATGAACGAGCGGAGGCGAAAAGCATGGTTTCCTTTGGAATTTACGACTTGACGGCAGAATACAGATCCCGGCTGCTCGGAACGGATGTCCTTCGTCCGCGAATCAGCTGGAAGCTGAAGTCGGACCGAAAGGGAACGTTTCAGGCAGCTTATCGGATTCAGGTCGCTTCTGGTCGAGCGGATTTTGAATCGCCGCTATGGGATAGCGGACGCATCGCGTCGGACGAAACGGTACTCATCCCCTACGACGGGCCGGAATTGCTGTCCCGCACGCGATATTATTACCGCGTCAAAGCTTTGGACGGTTTCGGCAGGGAATCCGAATGGAGCGATACGGACTGGTGGGAGACCTCGCTCCTATCCGCCGAGGAATGGCAAGCCCAATGGGTCACACCCGATTCGCGTGCGATCGATCCGGCGGCAGAACCGGCGTTCCTGCTTCGCAGGCCGTTCGATCTGCGCGGAGGGCCTATCGAATCGGCACGGATCTACGCGACAGCTGCCGGTGTCTACGAACTGCACGTGAACGGCAGCAAAGTCGGCGAAGACGAGCTTGCGCCCGGCTGGACCAGTTATGCCAAGCGGCTGCAGTATCAGACCTACGACGTGACGGCGCTCGTACGCGAAGGCGGCAATGCGCTTGGCGCGATCGTGGCGAACGGCTGGTACAAAGGGCGCCTGGGCTGGGAAAACAAAGCCAATCATTACGGCGACAGAAGAGCCGTGCTTGTTCAATTGCACGTCCGGTACCGGGACGGCGCGGAAGCGGTAATCGTCAGCGACCAGGGTTGGAAAGCCGCGACGGGACCGTTCCTATTATCCGAACTCTACGACGGAGAAACCTACGACGCCCGGCTTGAACGGAAGGGATGGAGCGAGCCGGGCTTCGACGACGCCGACTGGGACGCGACGGAAAGACTCGAGCTCGGTTATGCCCGCCTGGTCGCGCAGGAGAACGTGCCGACCCGCGTCACGGAGATTTTAGAGCCGCTATCCGTCATCCTTACGCCGGAAGGAGACACCGTGCTCGATATGGGGCAGAACATGGTCGGACGGATCCGACTGACGGTAGACGCTCCCGCGGGCACGGCGATCAAGCTGACGCATGCCGAGGTGCTGGACAAGCACGGCAACTTTTACATGGGCAACATCCGAACCGCGAAGCAGACCGTTACCTACATCGCGCGGGGCGAAGGGACCGAGACGTACGCACCGCATTTTACGTTTCAGGGATTCCGATACGTCAAGGTAGAAGGCTTCCCGAATCAGGAAAACGGATTGCCGCTGGACGCATTCAAGGGCGAAGTGATGCATTCCGACATGCAGCGGACCGGCGCATTCGCGTGTTCCGACGAGATGGTGAATCAGCTGCAGCGGAATATTGTGTGGGGACAGCGCGGCAACTTCCTCGACGTGCCTACCGATTGTCCGCAGCGCGACGAACGCCTCGGCTGGACCGGCGATGCCCAGGTATTCGCGGCGACCGCCTTGTTCAACTACAACGGCGCGCCCTTTTTCGCCAAATGGCTTCGGGATCTCAAAGCCGATCAGCTGCCTGACGGCGGCGTGCCGTTCGTCGTCCCGAACATCCTGCAAGGCTACAACGCGGCGGCGTGGAGCGACGCGGCCACCGTCGTTCCCTGGGCGCTGTACGTCAGCTATGGCGATAAACGGATTCTGGCCGAGCAGTACGGCAGCATGAAGGCATGGGTCGATTATATCCGCGGCCAAGGAGAGCGGGAGCATGTTTGGGACACGGGGTTCCACTTCGGCGACTGGCTGGCGCTGGATGCCAAGGAAGGCAGCTATATGGGCGCCACGCCGAACCATATGGTGACCGCGGCTTACTTCGCCCTGTCTGCGCGAATCGTCCGGGATGCCGCCCTGCTGCTCGGATTTACGGAGGATGCGACGTATTATGGAGCGCTCGCCGAGCGGATTGCGGCGGCCTACCGCGACGAGTTCATCACGCCGAACGGTCGGGTCGCCGCCCAGACGCAGACCGCCCACGTCATCGCGCTCGTGTTCGACCTCGCGGCGCCGAAGGATCGCCCGCGGATCGCCCGCGATTTGAACGAGATGATCGTCGACAACGACTATCATCTGACGACCGGCTTCGTCGGCACGTCGTTCCTCTGCTTCGCGCTGTCGGACAACGGCTACCACGAGACCGCGGTCAAGCTGCTGCTTCAGCAGACGTATCCGTCCTGGCTGTATTCCGTCGCCAAGGGCGCGACGACGATCTGGGAGCATTGGGACGGGATCAAGCCCGACGGCTCGTTCTGGAGCGACGATATGAACTCTTTCAACCATTACGCCTACGGCGCGGTTGGGGATTGGATGTACCGCAAGATCGCTGGCCTGGCGCCAGACCCGGCAGGTCCGGGCTACAAGCGGATTCGCATCGAGCCCGACTATACGGGCGGCAGGCTCAGTCACGCGCGTGCGTCCTACGAGTCGATGTACGGCAAGGTCGAGTCGGGCTGGGCATTCGCCGGGGACGAGATTGAGCTGCGGGCCACGATTCCCGCCAACGTCGGCGCATCCATTCTGCTGCGCGGCGCGGTAGCGGACCAAGTCCGATGCAACGGAACGGGCCTCTCGGACGCCGAAGGGATCGTCTCCGTCCTTCAAGAGGCGGACGGCGTCCGCGTCGATGCGGGCTCTGGCGCTTACGCCTTTACGTTCGCCCGGCCGCATGCTTCCTATCGTACGTATCACCCGGATCTGCGGCTCGGCGAACTGGCGCAATGGGATGCCGCCAAGCGCATTCTGGACCGCCATGCGCCGGGATTCGCCGACAACCTTGGATATATGGAAAAGCTGCCGCTCGCGGCGGCGGCGAACAATCCGATGGGTGGCGGCCTCTCGCAGGCGCAGTTCGAGGCGATCGCCGCTGAATTGCAGGCGATACGCGAGTAGTTCCGACCGCGCAGCTCGCTGTCATCATCATGTCATCATAAAAACAACAGCCGGAGGGAACACGTATGGAGAACGCCTTCAATCACGCCGCGGTACGCTATGCGCAGAGCGGGAGCGGGCAAGGGCCGCTGCTGGGTTACGACGAATCGTCCGGCGTGCGGATTCTGCATGTAGACGGTCTCGCCTTTAAGGACTTGAATAAGGACGGCAAGCTGGACCCTTACGAAGACTGGCGGCTTCCGGCCGAAGAACGGGCGAGGGACCTCGCTTCTAAAATGACGATCGAGCAGATCGCGGGCCTCATGCTCTACAGCAGCCACCAGGCGATCCCCGGCAACATGGGATGGTTCCCCGCGGCGTACGGGGGCGGCAAGGACTTTGCGGAGAGCGGCGCGGCGCCGAGCGATCTGTCCGATCAGCAGCTGGACTTCCTGTCGAACGACCATATCCGGCACATCCTGGTCACGCGCGTGCAGAGCCCGGAAGTCGCCGCGAGCTGGAACAACAACGTGCAGGCGTACGCCGAGCGCCTCGGCCTCGGCATCCCCGCCAACAACAGCTCGGATCCCCGCCACGGCTCGGATACGACCAAGGAGTTCAACGCGGGCGCAGGCGGCGCGATCTCCATGTGGCCGGAAAGCATGGGGCTCGCGGCCACGTTCGATCCCGAGGTCGCACGGACGTTCGGCGAGATCGCCTCGCGGGAATACCGCGCGCTCGGGCTGGCGACGGCGCTGTCGCCGCAGGTGGATCTGGCCACCGACCCGCGATGGTTCCGCTTCGGTATGACGTTCGGCGAAGACCCGCGGCTGGCCGCGGACATGGCGCGCGCCTATATCGACGGCTTCCAGACGTCGGAGGGGGATGACGAGATCGCGGACGGATGGGGCTATGACAGCGTGAACGCGATGGTGAAGCACTGGCCGGGCGGCGGGTCCGGGGAAGCCGGGCGCGATGCCCACTTCGGCTACGGCAAATACGCGGTCTATCCCGGCGACAACTTCGAGGAACACCTGCTTCCCTTTACGGAAGGCGCGTTCCGCCTCGCGGGAAAGACCGGCGCAGCATCGGCCGTCATGCCCTACTATACGATCTCTGTCGGACAGGATCCGGTGAACGGCGAGAACGTCGGCAATGCCTACAACGCTTATCTCATCCGCGACTTGCTGCGCGGGAAGTACGGCTACGACGGCGTCGTCTGCACGGACTGGGGCATCACGGCGGACGAAGGGCCGGATATTGAGCGGCTTTTCCCGGGCGGCCGCTGCTGGGGCGTAGAGGAAGGATATACGGTTGCCGAGCGCCACTATAAGCTGATTATGGCCGGCGTCGACCAATTCGGGGGCAACGACGATGCCGGTCCCGTCATCGAGGCCTACCGGATCGGCGTACAAGCGCACGGGGAAGCGTTCATGCGCGCGCGCTTCGAGCAGTCGGCGGTGAGGCTGCTGAAGAACATGTTCCGGCTGGGGCTGTTCGAAAATCCCTATTTGAACCCCGGGGAGTCAGCGGCTCTCGTAGGCAATCCGTCCTTCATGGAGGCCGGCTACCAGGCGCAGCTGCGATCGGTCGTGATGCTCAAGAACGACAGCGTCCTGCCGCTGCGTGAGCGGAAAAAGGTGTATATCCCGAAGCGGAAGCTGCCGGCGGACACCGACTGGATGGGCAACCCGGTCCCGGCCTCGGAGGCGTATCCGATGAACCTGGACATCGTCCGCAAGTACTTCGACATCGCCGACCGGCCGGAGGATGCTGACTTCGCGCTCGTCTGCATCGAAAGCCCCCGTTCGACGAAAGGCTACAGCAAGGCCGATGCGGAAGCCGGGGGCAACGGCTACGTCCCGATCAGCCTGCAATACAGGCCGTACACGGCGGAAAAAGCGCGGCAGACCAGTCTGGCGGGAGATCCGCGTGACGTGCTGAACCGCACCTACAAGGACAAGAAGGTCACCGTCGCGAACGAAAGCGACCTCGACGGCGTCCTGGAGACGAAAAAGCGAATGAACGGCAAGCCGGTCGTCGTCTGCATTCTGCTCTCGAACCCGGCAGTCGTATCGGAGTTCGAACCGTCGGCGGATGCGATTGTGGCGCACTTCGGCGTGCAGGACCAGGCGATCCTCGATATACTGACGGGCGCGTTCGAGCCGCAGGCGCTGCTTCCGTTTCAGATGCCCGCGGACATGGCGACCGTGGAGGAGCAGCTTGAAGACGTTCCTCACGACATGAACGTATACGTCGATTCGGCCGGTCGTGCTTACAACTTTGCCTTCGGACTGAACTGGAACGGCAGAATCCGGGACGCCCGTACGGACCGCTATGCCAAAAGCAGGCGGTGAAGCTGGATAAGGAACGTTCATAAGGATCAATCGGGGGAAGGGCGGCGGCAACAAGTCCCTTCCTTTCGGGCGTATATCGCGGTCCTTTTAAAAAAGCTATAATGCAATGTACAAGTTGAACGCAGTATAGCAAGGAGGAACGGCGGCCTATGCGCAAGATCCAACCGTACGTCAACTCTGTCCGTTTCAAATTTTTCGCAGCCGTTCTCGTTATTTTCGTGCCGCTCATCACGGTGCTGATCATCAACAACTTTTACTCGGGGGAAGTCGTCCGCAACCAGGTTGCGCAATCCAATAAAAATTTGCTCAGTCTTTATATGGGCCAGATCGATCAAAGGCTCGAAGAGGTGGACAAGTATTTGTCCAATAACCTCGAGGGCGATTTGAACATACTGGATATGGAATTTCCCAAGTCGCGCGACGAGGACCGCTATAATATCGCCAAGCTGACCCTTTTCAACATGATGAAGGACGATCTGGGTTATTATCCGATTCTGGACGCCTTCTTCGTCTATTCCGCGGTCAACCGCGATCTGGTGATGAGCCAATCGCTGCCGGACAGCTACGAAGTCCGGGAAAACGCGCGCCAGGAAATGTTAAAGATGGTGGAAGGGGAAGCGGGTACGATGGATTATTCCCGCTGGCATGTCTGGAGCGGCGCAAACGGCGGCGACTATTTATTCCATGTGTTGAAATCCGGCAACGTCTATATGGGCGCTTGGATCAGCAGCGACAAGCTGATGGTTCCTTTGAATCTGATCGATCTGGGGGCGTCCGGAGCAGCCGTCATTACGACGAACGACAACAAGCCGATCAGCCGCGAGCCCTTGATCGAGAATAAAGGCATCGACTTGGCGTTCCCCGAAGATTCTTACGCCATTAGCGGAAAAGGCAAAAATGCGTACCTGATTATGGGCGAGAAATCCCAACTGGGCAATTTCAATCTTGTCGCGATTCTGCCCGAAAACGAAATTCTGCAAAAGCTTCCTTACCTTCAACGCGTATCGTCGATCATCTCCATCGTGGCGGTCATGTTCCTGCTGCTCTTTTTGGCGATGATGAGGAGCATCTTCCTCAATCCGGTCAAGCGAATCGTCGTGGCGATGCGCAAGCTGCGCGACGGTCACTGGGACTCCCGGATCGATCAGAAGCCGACGTCCACCGAGTTTCAAATCGTGAACGAGACGTTCAATCGGATGATCGGAGAGATTCATGACCTGAAGATCAACGTGTACGAGGAAAAGCTGAACCATCAGCGAGCAGAGCTGAGGCATTTGCAGCTTCAAATCAATCCGCATTTTTTTCTGAACTCGCTTAACATCATTTACAACCTGGCGACGGTCAGAGATTTTTCCCTGATCCAGGAGATGACCAAGTGCCTCGTTTCCTACTTCCGGTTTATGTTCCGCAGCAGCTCCTATTTCGTACCGCTTGGCGACGAACTGTCCCATACCGCGAACTACTTGCGGATACAGCAGCTTCGGTTCCCCGACTTGCTCCACTACAGCGTCGACAAGCCGGAAGACCTGCTTGCGCAGGAAGTGCCGCCGCTCATCGTGCAGACGATGGTGGAGAATGCGATCAAGTACGCGGTGAACATGGACGAGCCGATCCGAATCTCCGTCGAGGTCTCTCAGACGGAAGAGGTGAACGGGGCTCCCCGGTTGGTCATCCATATTAAGGATACCGGACCGGGATTTCCTGACGAGGTGCTTGACCGGCTCGCGCTTGAACCCGAACAGGCGGGAATCGAAGGCGGCGAGCAGATCGGCATTTGGAATGCCAGAAGGCGGCTGCGGCTGCTGTATCAGGATCGGGCGACGATCGACTTTTACAACGAGGCGGGTCTGGGCGCGGTCGTGAAAATCGAGATGCCGATGGATAAGAAAGCGGGGTGAATCGCGATGTACCATGTGCTAATCGTAGACGACGAGATCCATGCGGTCAGAGGCTTGCAGGCCGGCGTGAATTGGGATGGCCTGGACATCGGCTTCGTCCATACGGCGCACAGCATGAAGCAGGCGCAGGAGGTTTTTCGCGATCAGCCGGTTCAATTGATGGTTTGCGACATCGAGATGCCGCAAGGCTCCGGCCTGGAGCTGGCCGCTTGGGTGAAGACGCATTATCCGGAGACGGAAACGATCTTTTTGACCTGCCATTCGGATTTTTCGTTCGCGCAGCAGGCGATACAGATGAACAGCTTCGATTACCTGCTTAAGCCGGTCGATTATTCAGAGCTGGAATCCGTAATCCGAAAGGCGCTCGGGAAGCTGAAGAAAGAGAAGGAGCTGCGGTCGTTCGAGGAAACCCATCATCACTACCGCAAGCTCTGGGAGTCGCATCGCCCGGTCGTGGCCGAACGGTTCTGGCAGGATCTGATCCACCGAAAAATCCCGTCGAACCCGCAGGCCGTTCAGGAGCATCTTCGCGCCGCCGGCCTGTCGTACGACGAGGACATGCGGTTTAGGCCGATGTATATTCGCGTGCAGCGCTGGCACAAGACGCTGTCCGAACGGGACCGACGGATCATGGACTACGCGCTTCGCAACGTGCTGGAGGAAGTGATGAAGCCGGCGCCGGGAACCGCGGTCATACCGGTCGGGGAAGGCGCGCTGCTGACCGTCGTGCCTGTGGAAGAGCCGGCCGAAGAAGCGGTGCTCCGCGCGAACGGAGACGCGTTCATCCGCAATTGCAATCAGTATTTGTTTTGCGATCTCAGCACTTACATGGGCGATACGACGCCGCTTCACGAATTGGCCGACATGCTGCGCAGACTGCAGGAGATGGACGACAATAATGTCACGCAGGTGAACCGCACGTTCATACTGGGCGAGAAACGCAAGGGGATGTGTTCGACGAAGCCGGCGCCATTGGCCGAGTGGGGCGAATGGATGAAGCAGGGGGCCCGGGACAAGCTGACCGAGCACGTCGAGCGGTACCTGGAAGCATGGAAGGAGACCGGCAGCGGAGCGGATGCGCAGACCGTCCATTCGTTCTATCAAGACTTTCTTCAGATGGTGTTTTTCGTCCTTCAATCCAAAGGCCTGCAGGCCAATCAAGTATTCGCCCAGAACTTGCTGACGGACAAGCCGGAAGCCGTGCTCCGTTCGATCCGCGCCCTGCAGGAGTGGACGCGGTACGTCATCGAAGTGGCAATGAACCACATTCATTCCATCGAAGAGAACTTGTCCGTCGTGGACAAAGCGAAGCGATACATCTCGGATCGACTCGGCCAGCAGGATCTGTCCCGCGAGGACATCGCGAACCATGTTTTCCTCAACCCGGACTACTTGACCCGTGTCTTTAAGAAAGAGACAGGGATGTCGCTGTCGGATTACCTTCAACAAAAGCGGATCGATTATGCGAAGGAACTGCTCGAGGGGACCGGGCAATCCGTCAGCGACATCGGGCTCGCCGCCGGTTACTCCAATTTGTCCTACTTCTCGACGATTTTCAAGAAAGCGACCGGCCTCAATCCGGTGGATTATCGCAAGCGCGCGCAGCAGCCATAGGAAGGACATCGGCCGTCAGGGAACGGGCTTCGTTCCTTTGACGGCCTTTTTATTTGCAGCGGCGCGGAAGTCGGAATATCGAAAGTCGGAAGTCGTTTTATTGGTAAGCAGCGCGTCCTGCGGCGCCTTAGAATAAGAGCATAACGAAGGACACGAAAGAAGGGGACAGCAATGACACGAACAGGATGGGCCTTGACGTTCAAAAAGCTAAAGCGCTATCGGGCATTGTTTCTCATGATGGTTCCTGGCCTCGCCTACCTCATCATGAACAACTACCTGCCGATGTTCGGCGTGATCATCGCCTTCAAGGACATCAACTACGCCAAGGGCATCCTCGGCAGCGACTGGATCGGGTTTAAAAATTTCGAGTATTTGTTCACGACCAAGGATGCCCTCGTCATTACCCGGAACACGATCTTGTACAACGGTTCGTTTATCGTCCTCAACACGGTATTCGCCATCGGGGTCGCAATCCTGCTTAACGAAGTGCGAAGCAAGTTCGCCGCCCGCCTCTACCAAAGCGTCATCTTGCTGCCGTTCCTGATCTCGATGGTCATCGTCGGCTACCTCGTCCTCTCCATGCTAAGCGCTGAAAGCGGATACTTGAACCTGAATCTGCTTCCGATGCTCGGCATCGAGCCGATCTCCTGGTACTTCGAACCGAAATATTGGCCCTATATCCTGACGATCGTCCAGCTCTGGAAAGGGACAGGCTACCTGTGCGTCATCTTCCTGGCGGCGATCATCGGCATCGACAACGAATATTACGAGGCGGCCACGATCGACGGCGCGAGCAAATGGCATCAGATCCGCAGCATCACGGTGCCATTGATCGCGCCGACGATCACCATCATGACGCTGCTCGCCATCGGTCGCATTTTCTACTCGGACTTCGGCCTGTTCTATCAGGTGCCGCTGAACTCCGGCCCGCTTCAGCCGGTGACGGACGTCATCGACACCTACGTATACCGCGGCTTGATGACCCTCGGCGATATCGGCATGTCCTCCGCAGCGGGCCTTTACCAGTCGGTCGTCGGCTTCGTCCTCGTGCTGCTCTCCAATTACATCGTCGCAAAGCGCAGCAAAGAGAACGCCTTGTTCTAAACCGAAAGGGGGAAGCCGCCATGAAAACCAACGATATGAACCAGCCCGTCGTCCATGCGATATTCATTGTGCTCGCCGCCTTGTGCGTCATCCCGTTCCTGCTTCTCTTCATGTCGTCGATATCCTCGGAGAGCTCGATCGTAAATAACGGCTATTCGTTCTGGCCGAAAGAATTCAGCCTGGAAGCCTATACGTACCTGTGGTCGCAAAAGCTGGCGATGTTTAATTCCTACGGCGTTACCATCCTGATCACGGTCATCGGCACCTTCGTCGGCCTGCTGATCAGCGCGCTGCTCGCTTACCCGTTATCCCGGCAGGATCTGCCGATCCGAGGCATTCTGAGCTTCATCGTCTTTTTCACGCTGCTGTTCAACGGGGGCCTGGTGCCGACCTATCTGATCTACACCGAAGTTTTCCATATGAAAAATACGTTGATGGCCCTGATCGTTCCGGGGCTGCTGACGAACGGATTTTTCATCCTGCTGATCCGCACGTTTTTCGCCAATTCGATACCGGTTCAAATCATCGAGTCGGCGTATATCGACGGCGCCTCCGAGTTCAAGATTTTTTATCGCATGGTGCTGCCGCTGTCGCTGCCGATTCTGGCGACGATCGGCCTCATGCTGACGATCAACTACTGGAACGACTGGTTTAACGGCTTGGTCTACATCACCGAACCGCAGTTGTTCAGCATTCAGAACCTGCTCAACCGGATGCTCTCCAACATCCAGTTCCTCCAGCAGAACAACCTCGGTGGACAGAACATGGCGGTCAACCTGCCGATGAACGGCGTTCGCATGGCGATGGCCGTCGTGGGCATCCTACCGCTGATCCTGATTTATCCATTTTTCCAGAAATACTTCGTCAAAGGCCTCACGATCGGGGCCGTGAAGTAAAAAGTCATGGCAGCGCGGCCATTCCCGGGCCATCAAGTCCGGTTGGTATAGATTGCAATTCGCAGTTCAATTCGATCTAGGGGGAACTCATATGCAAAGAAAGTCGAAAGCCATTCTTCTGCCCTCTGTCTTGCTCGCCATGTCCATGCTGGCCTCCGCCTGCGGCGGCTCGAACGATGCCGGCGGCTCCTCCGCTCCTGCGTCCGGCGGCAGCTCGGCTCAGGCGTCGTCCGGCGCCGCGTCGAACGGCAAAGAGCTCCAGCTGACGCTCGCGTTCATCGGACTCGGGAACATGAAGGAAGTCGGTCTGGTCCAGGACGAGATCAGCAAGATCACCAAAGCGAAGATCAACGCGACGGTCAAGCTGATGCCGATCGACATCGGCGCCTGGACGCAGCAGGTCAATCTGTTGCTGGCCGGCAATGAGCCCCTCGACCTGCTCGTCACGTCCTCATTCTTCAACTACAGCTCCCAGGTCGCCAAGGGGCAATTGCTGCCGCTCGACGATTTGATCGCCAAAAACGCGCCGACGATCATGGACACGATGGAACCGGCAATCTTCAACTCCACCAAGATCAACGGCAAGATGTACGGCGTGCCGAGCGTTCGGGATACGGCGGCCGACCACGGCATCGCGGCGAGAAAAGACTTGATGGACAAATATCACCTGTCGTTCGACAACGTGAAGACGTATGCGGATCTCGATCCGATCTTCAAGACGATCAAGGACAACGAGCCGGGCGTCTACCCGCTCGTCCAGCGCAGCCAAACGAACGGCATCGCCAACGAGCTCGTCCGCGGCTACACCGACTACCTGGGCGACACGCCGGGCGTGCTCGTCATCGGCAATCAGGACCTCAAGGTGGTCGACCTCTACGAGACGCAAATGTATAAGGACGCGCTGCAGCAAGCGCGCAAATGGTACCAGGCCGGCTATATCATGCCGGACGCGGCGACGACGCAAGAAGGCAACAACAGTCTGATCAAGGCGGGCAAAGGCTTCAGCTACCTGTCCAACATGAAGCCGGGCTTCGCGACCCAGGAGTCGACGGTGAACGGTCGCGAGATGGTGACCGCGAGCTTCGTGCCGCCGATCTCCACGTCCGACTCGGGTACGGGCTTCATGATCTCCATTCCGAAGAACACCCAGGACGCCGATCGCGCCGCTCAATTGCTCAACCTGCTCTACACCGACAAGGACATCGCCAACCTGATTGCCAACGGCATCGAAGGCAAGCACTACGTCGATGCCGGCAACGGCCAGATCAAAGCGCCTGAAGGCGGCAGCAACTACGTTTTCAATCAGTGGGAAGTAGGCAACAACGCCTTGACCAAAGTGTGGCAAGGCATGGATACGGACATCTGGGCGCAAATGAAGGAATTCAACAAAAACTCGACCTTCTCCAAGGCGCTCGGCTTCTCGTTCGATTCGGCGCCGGTCAAGACCGAGGTCGCGGCCGTCACCAACGTGAACAACCAGTACAAAGCCGGCCTGGAATCGGGCACGATCGATCCGTCCAAGCTGGACGAGTTCGTGAAGAAGCTGAAGGCTGCAGGCATGGATAAAATCATTGCCGAGAAACAAAAGCAGCTGGACGCATGGGCGAAGGCGAACAACGTGCAGTAACCGGTTCTTGCAACGTCGTGTTAGGGGCCCTTCTTCGAAACCCTGTTTCGGGGAAGGGCTTTCTCTTTTCTCTGTTCGTGGAAAGCTTGATCTCATATGGAGGTGCGGAAATGAAAAGAGATATTCGAGGCTTGATCGCGCAAATGACGTTGGAAGAGAAGGCCGGCATGTGCTCGGGCCTGGATTTCTGGCATATGAAAGGAGTCGAGCGTCTCGGCATTCCGTGATCATGCTGACCGACGGTCCGCATGGGCTTCGCAAGCAAAAGGCGTCCGCCGATCATCTGGGACTGTTCGACAGCGTCCCGGCGACCTGTTTCCCTTCGGCGGCGGGCCTTGCGAGCTCCTGGGACCGCGAGCTGGTCCGTAAGGTCGGCGTCGCGCTGGGCGAAGAGTGCCAGGCGGAGGACGTGGCGGTGCTGCTAGGGCCGGGCGCGAACATCAAGCGATCGCCGCTTTGCGGGCGCAACTTCGAATACTTTTCCGAGGATCCGTATTTGAGCTCCCGCATGGCCGCCAGCCATATCGAAGGCGTGCAGAGCCAAGGCGTCGGCACCTCGCTGAAGCATTTCGCGGCGAACAACCAGGAGCATCGCCGCATGACCGGCGATTCCGTCGTCGACGAACGCACGCTGCGCGAGATCTACCTGGCGAGCTTCGAATTCGCCGTCAAAGAGGCCCAGCCGTGGACCGTGATGTGTTCCTACAACAAGGTGAACGGTACGTACGCCTCCGAGAACGAATATTTGCTGACGGATATTTTGAAGGACGAGTGGGGCCACGAAGGCTTCGTCGTCTCGGACTGGGGCGCCGTCAACGAGCGCGAATCCGGTCTGGCTGCGGGCCTGGAGCTGGAGATGCCGGCGAGCGGAGGCGCGGGCGACCGCAGAATCGTCGAGGCCGTGCGCAGCGGCAAGCTGCCCGAAGAGAAGCTGGACCGCGCGGTCGAGCGGCTGCTACGGATCGTGTTCATGGCCGCGGACCATAAGAAAGAAGGCGCGACGTACGACGCCGAGGCGCATCATGCGCTGGCCCGCGAAGTCGCGCGCGAGAGCATGGTGCTGCTCAAAAACGAAGGCGGCATCCTGCCGCTTCGCAAGGACGCGAAGCTGGCCGTCATCGGCGAGCTGGCCGCGAAGCCGCGCTATCAAGGCGGGGGCAGCTCCCATATCAAGCCGACGAAGCTGGAGGACATTCGCGAGGAGATTGCCAGGTCCGCGGGCGGCGGCGCGCAGATCGCGTATGCGCAAGGCTACGACCTGCAGTCGGACGTGATGGATGCAGGTCTTGTTGAGGAAGCGAAGCGGGCGGCCGCGGATGCCGAGGTCGCGGTGATCTTCGCGGGACTGCCGGACCGCTACGAATCCGAAGGCTTCGACCGGACGCATCTGCGGCTGCCGGACAATCAGGTCGCGCTCATCCGCGCGGTTGCCGAGGCGCAGCCGAACGTCGTCGTCGTCCTGAGCAACGGCGCGCCGGTCGAGATGCCTTGGCTCGGCAGCGCGAAGGGGCTGCTGGAAGCCTATCTCGGCGGCCAGGCGCTCGGCGGCGCGATCGCGGACTTGTTGTTCGGCGACGCGAATCCATGCGGCAAGCTGGCGGAGACGTTCCCGCTGCGCCTTGTGCACAACCCGTCGCAGCTCAATTTTCCCGGCGAAGGCGATCGCGTCGAATATAAGGAAGGCTTGTTCGTCGGCTATCGCTATTACGACGCGAAGGAGATCGAGCCGCTGTTCCCGTTCGGATTCGGGCTCAGCTATACGACGTTCGAATACGCGAATCTAGTCGTTAGCCTGCCGGCGATTCGGGACGACGAGACGGTGACGGTGACCGTCGACGTCACGAATACGGGCTCGCGCGCGGGCAAGGAGATCGTGCAGCTGTACGTGCGCGACCTTCAAAGCACCGTGATCAGGCCTATTAAGGAGCTGAAAGGGTTCGCCAAGGTCGAGTTTCAGCCGGGAGAGACGAAGGCCGTCTCCTTTAAGCTGGATCGGC